>JAESFQ010000001.1_pt1 | contig 558183 bp, 549 predicted proteins | sample 9269431 | NCBI WGS metagenome assembly JAESFQ01 (sample SAMN14502588, study PRJNA617103) | algae metagenome | isolation source: Plectolyngbya sp. WJT66-NPBG17 and co-occurring heterotrophs from well... | place: USA: Mojave Desert, Joshua Tree National Park, California | collected 2006-08-06 | reverse complement strand
CTCGAAGAACTTGAACAATCACATTGCTGCCATCTGGAACTTTATCCACTACTACAACCAACAACGACGACAAGCGCTTACCTGAAATCAGTTTATTTTCTCCACCATTTCCTAAAAGGCACTACCCAGTCGTTGATTGAAATCATCTTCAGATCGTTGCACTCCAAACGCACTATCGAAGCGACGCTCTAATGTTTCGGTGAGCAGTCCCCAGACCAAGCTTTGAGCCTGGGCATCTCCCCGCGTTGCTTGGGTAAACCAATAAGCGGTTACGACTTCTAACGGCAGAGCGTTAAATCTGGACTGCCCCCGAACTTGATCCGCGTCGGGTTCTATCTCGATACTGTCGGGCGTATAACCTTGACCCAGTAAAGCTTTGATGCCCTTCGACTCTAAAAAGCGTCGGGCGTTAATTTCTGGTTTTCCAATGATTTGAGCCGCTTGAGTTTGACTCATGCGGCAACTGCCATCTGGCCGCATGAAACCGTATACGGTGAAGTTCCGGATCGTTACTGTCGCGCGTGTGGCTCTGGCTGAATCAGTCATGCTGCATCACCCTCTTGATCAGGAAACCATGCAAGCAATTCACCGGGTTGTATCCGGTAGGTTTCACAAATTTTGTTTAGTACATCTGCGTTTGGAATGCGATCGGGGTTATTCACCAAGTCGTAAGCGGTCGATTGAGCTACACCGATGTCTTTACGGAACCGATACACCGAGATCCCGCGCGCCTCAATAAAACCCTTAATCGTGTTCCTGACTGTCATGAACCTATTTTTACTCTTAGCCACTATCGCGCCTCCAATTTACTTGAATTCCTTACCTTTCGATATTACTCATTTATAGTACTACTGTAAAATCGGTACTACTTATCAGTAGGAGTATTACCTATAAATAGATACTATTACCGAACTATAGACAGTACTGATTTATCGGACTATAACTATGAATGTGAGGCGAGGGGAACGACAAAAACCCAAACCAAGCGACCGGGTAACGCTGCCGAATCCATCTGGATCGTGTGATGCCCCGCTCCTTACCGAAGTGGCTGACCGCTTCAGATTGGTAATGCCTTACAACACAGCGCGGACGGTCGATCGCATCACAACCGATTGCGGTCATCAAGTTCGATTCTCGGTCGCGCTTTTGCCGCAAGGCACTCCACCCTATTTTGAGGAATTCAAATCATGCTCACTTTTCTTCTGTTCGTAACGATCGGCGCATACGCAAGCCAGCGAATCAGTATTGTCCGTGACGGCGAAATTGTTTCAGCGTCTTTCGACTACCGAACGGTTTGGCAAGATGCGATCGCGCTTTTCGCTCTAATTGGTTCCATCTGCTTGTGGGTGATTGGATTAGCTCAACTCAGCCGCGCTTATGCAGACTGCGCCTTACTGCCCTGGTTGGCTGAGCGATTCGGTATGCAGTTGACGCTACCCACGATCGCACTTCCGACGATGCCCTCGCAGGAGCTTAGTTGAATGGCAACGAATCTCAAAATCGCCATGTTCACGGGCGTTATGCTGCTTGCCCTTGGCGCTTCGCAGTGGAGCCGAGCAGTGCAAACAGCAATCCCACCAAACCGCCCACCGATCAGCAATTACGACGCTCATCGCTAAACGCAGAAAAGCGCTCTCCCCTGAACAAGTAGAGCGCTTTTCTGTTTCTGCAAACTGAACAAACACAAACATATTATGACATCTCAAACACTGACTGAACTCGATCGACAATTTGAAGCCAGACTCAAGCTTGCAAGCGCCAAACACGCGATCGACTTGCAGAGTGCTACTCGCAAACTGAAGCGCACTTGCAGCGAATGCAGTCACTACGATCGCGGACTTTGCAGACTTAAAGCCGCTGCTGATTGGGGCAATGACTCGCACGTCAAGCCAACGCGATCAGCTTGTCACTTTGCGGATTTGCGACCGTTTTAGTGCTAAAAAGCGGTTCAAATTCTTGCACAGCAAAGGATTGAACCGCTTTTACTCACTCACACTACCGCCAAAGGGTAGCCAAATGGCTGCCATTCGGTAGCACTTGATCGATATCGACAAATGACCATCGAAGCTACTGGCTACCCTTTGGCATCCAAAAAGATACCAATTGGCTGTTTTACCCAAATATTGCAAAATCGGAGATTTTTGAATAATGCAGACTCAAGAACGAACCTCGAAAAAAACCAGTGCTAAAGGTGCAAGAAACTTTCTTGCAAGCATCGACCCAGGCAATCAAAACATTGATGTCATCTTTGCCGAAGTAACGCAGAAGAAAGGCGGAATCGCGTTCACGAATGAAGCTCACGTTACGATTCCCTCGCTCGTTAGCTCTGATGTTGACGACTATACATTCAGTCAGAGCGGTCTAGTGGACGGTTCAGGCGAGATTGTTGCTCGTCAGTTTGGCATCGGAGCTTACCCCGGAGCGCAATGGATTAAAGACTCCCCGGACGGTAAAGCACAATGGGTATTGCCTGCACTCATCCACTGTATGTGGACAGCATTAAAAGATGGCGACAACATCACCGTTTACACCTCAGTTCATAATGCCCAAGCCTACCGGGATGAGATGAAAGCAGCATTAAATGGTGTCTTCACCTTTGTCAAATATGACAAGCAGAAGACCATGACTGTGAAATGCGATCGCGTTCTAGTCGAAGGAGTAGGGGCGATCAAGTCTCAGAATCCTTCGACGGTTGCGAACCTGCTGTTAGACCTCGGAGGGCAGACAGTGATGCTTGCTCCTTACTCTGGCTTAAAGCTGACGGCTGGATGTGATCAACCGTACCAACTGCTGCATCAAGGGACAGCGCGGCTCATTGCCGAGTTCACCAAATGCCGAGCAGTGAACGAGACACTAAAGCGAGTTCTGACCTACCAGGAAGCGCGATCGATTATTGACAATCCCTTGCACACTTTCAAGGGTCATGATTTCTCTGAAGCTGTGAAAGCTGAAGTAGGCAAGTGGCTGAATCAGGTTGTGAAGCAAGTCGAAAGCCTAGCGCCTTATCACGTTGAAGAATGCCCAAACAAGTTTGCGACGGGCGGAGCGGTGATGATTCCCAGTGTTCGGGCGTGGTTAATCGATCACGGCTACACTCCGGTCAACGACCCTTTGAGTGCTAACGTTTCGGGCTTGTTCATCATTGCTAAGGCATTAGAGGAACGCGATGCAAACTAATCGAACTCCCCGATTTTCTGTTTCAGAGACACCGCTAGTTGATGAGTATTTAGAACTGATCTGGCAACGGCATCCGCGATTGCGAGGTAGCAAGGCTGAGACTGTACTGTTTGCTCTCGGTGCTTATGCGGTTCAATGCCCAACTAGTAAAGCAGAGCTACCACAAGCAGAATTGATTGGTGATAGCTCTGACACGCCTATCAATCCGTTAGACAATCTCGCTGACCTCGATTTAGGGTGATGCTGACCAACACAAATTAAAGATTCGGCGAAGCCCCTTCAAACCACTGTCGGCTGTGCGCTACGGTCACAATGTCACACCAAGCTTTACTCAGATTACAGAGACGATGAACCACTAAACAGCCTCCACCCAAATGATCAAACTCACCCCAGAACAAATTGCCGAATTCGAGGAATTCGAGAAATGGCGACAAGAGCGACTTGAACAAAACCAACCCATTATCCCGTTCAAACGCAAGCGAAAACGCAACCGCTAAAATGCAGAAAGCCGATCGCTAAACTTTGGACGGCAAAGCGATCGGCTTATCCCCAAACAGCAATCAGAGAATTCTTTAATTATGCACCGAAATACGATCGCGCTTCTACTGCTAGGAGCGCTTCTTTTTTGCCTGCCTGCGATTGCTGACAGCTTCGACCCATCTCCCAACGACCCGCCACGCCGCACCGGGGGCAGTGGAACGCGATGAGTGACTACTCAGATTTGACCCTAGAGCAGCTTTTCACAGAAGCCGATCGTTCGGCAGTAAATATCAAAACGGAGAAATCGACCCAATGACTACGAAACAGAGCGTCATCAGCTATCACGCAAGCAGCAACGGATTGAACGATTTGATTGAATCGAGAGGCGATCGACTGCTTGAACTCACTGGAGTTGAGAAATTGCAACTCATCGCAGCGATCTCAGGATGGCAAGCAGAAGACACCCAATCACAGGAAGTAAGCGGAGTGCCTTATACTCTCGCGGAATTCGTTGATGATTCATCGATCGAGTTTTCCGGTGATGTTCTTGAATGTCTCTCTCATCTCAAGGATTGCAGCATTGACGATCTGATGGCGTTGATTATCGCGATCGGACACCAAATCAAAGAGGGGGCTTATTTACAGTGAGCGACTACACAAAACGGTCGATTCGAGCTTGGTTTGCAGTCCTGATTGGAGGCGCGATCGGTCTAACCCTGCTAGCGACTTTCTCCCCAGTCGAAACCGGAAGCGCGATCGACAACATCAGGAACCGTGTTCAGGAGGTGCATCGGTGAAGCCTTTCGTGATTAACAGACGATTTGCTGTTCGGATGTCGTTTGTATTCCTACTGCTCATCGGAACAACAGTGCATCAAACATCTTTGCAGCGCTGGCAGAGCGACCTTGCAGCATCACAACAGAAGGCGAATCGTTCTAAGACCGATGAACAGGATTCGAGAGAGCGCATCAAATCCCTCAGTTCCGATTCCACGATCGCACTAGAGCGCGTCAAAGCTGGATGTCAGCCGATCGTCCAGACGCTTAACAACCGTCCGAGCAGATTCCAAGCAGATATGCGGGTGTTTGATGCTCAGACTTTCCCCGCAAATCCCAAGATTCCCAGATTCGATCAATCAGGCAATCCAATCAACGGAGTGCGACCCCTCCCAGAAGGACTGATCATCTGTAACGGATTTGGCGATACCGCGATCGTTGGCTTCGACGGTGCGATCACCGATATCAAACGGGTGCAACCTTCACAGCTAGCCGAATTCTTGACCCACTACAACCGCAAACAGCAGGAGAAATCGAACTAATGGGACTCCATAACTCATCGAATCGATCGAGCCAGCCGAACTGGACACAGCCCAATCAATCAACCGGAACCCGCAGCATGAAGGCTTCTAACTGGCGTTACCTCAAATGGTTCATCTACTTTGTCTGTGGCATTCTAATCGCTTATTCGGTTGTGCCTTGGCAAGCTGCCGGGAACGCGATCGGGAGCGCGATCGTTTCTCTACCACTGGTTCGACAGCTTCAAACCGTCCCTTTGTTGGGATTGCTAATCAGTCTGATTGTTTGGATTCTGCCGAATCTGATGTCTGTTTTGCTTTGGGCACTCGCACAACTAATCGAAATCACGCCCGTCCTTCTGCATGATCCAGAAATTTACGACGCGACGATCAAGCAGTTGCGAACTCATGAGACATCGCAACCGAGCGATCATCCAACTGTTGAGAAGTTCCAAAAGAAAGTTAGTCACTACCTGATCGACATTTTCAAAAACATCGGCACGTATGCAGCACTGGCGTATCTGGCAGAGTTGACCGTTAACCTTTGGTACTACTTGCCGTATGGGGCTGGCTGGAATGATTTCGTCCGTGATTTCGGGGTGTGGGATGCGTCCCTGATTAAGTGGAGCGATTTCTTTCTGATGATTGGATCGATCGCGATCGTTGAAGTCCTTGTCTTATTCATGTTGAACGTTCACCGCTTGTTCAAGGTAATCATGCCGCGAACTGAACGCAGAATCTAACAAACTAGGAGCCTCGATCGCGCTCTGAACTGCGATCGAGGTTTTTCAGTCCCTACCAAGAACGAGGCTTGAACTATGAGTAAGCTTATCAAATCCGTCAGTCCTGAAACATTGCAAGCCTGGGGAGTCGATCCATCCGCGCAGGTTGAATATTACGACGGGACGATTCTAGTGGTTGATGATGCAGAGCCAGAAGGCGGAATCGGCTTGATGGTGAAAGCAGGAACCGCTGCACTATTTGGCGTTGCAGTTTTCAGCAACGCGCCTTTAGTGGGTGCAACGATGTTCCTTTATGCAGGATACAAAGTGATGACTACGGTGAAATCGCTGTATGGCGGAAGCAATAGCCTAACGAGTCGCATCGAAGCTGATTTGAAGGTCGAATCAGTTCCCGATGGTTGGGTGAAAATGCCGCAGCTACCGGAGGAGTCGCAACCAGTTCGCATCGTGACGCAGTTGGGAGAACAGAGCGCGATCGAGGTTCCATCGTTAAACCTCAATAGCAATACTGCTCAGACATTCGACTGGAGCCGATTGAACAGCGAATACAACGACTTTCCTCACTTGTTTCTATTGGGCAAAACCGGATCGGGTAAATCCTACCTTTCGGATCGCCTGGTTCGATTTCTGAATGGATACGCGATCGTCATCACTCCCAAGCGGATGCCGAATGATTTTCAAGGGTTGCAAGTGGTTGGACTGCCTTATGACTTCAAAACCATTCACCGGACGTTGACGGCTCTCGAAAAGTTAATGATTCAGCGAGAATCTGAAATGCAACGGACGGGTAAAACCGACTTCCCACCCGTGAACGTAATCTTGGATGAGTTGCCCGTGAGCAGTGCAGGTTGCAATGACTTGAAGCTGGACTTAATCAAACCGCTAAAAGCAATCATCCGCGCGGGTCGAACTTCTAAGATTCGATTGATCATTTTGGCGCAAGGACAGGAAGTAAAAGCACTCGGAATCCAAGGGGAAGGCGGACTGAGAGACTCGCTCTCATATGTCTACCTGAAAGGTTTTGTCGAAGAGTACGCCTCTCACAAGAAGATTGATATCTCTGGCATCGATCGCCCTTGCATCATTGATGGGCAAATCGCGGATACCACTTTCCTTAAACAGTTTGAGACAACTGAAGCGATCGGTCTTGATTTGGGTGGCAGTACCGCATCGAATCAGTCAGCCGCCAAAGTTGCAGCAACACCGCAAGACCTCGATCGAATGTTCAATATGCCCAGCGCTGAACATGAAGTGATTGAGGACGGAGTTGAAGCAGATGTGATCGAAGTTGATCTGCAAACCGCTTTTCCAACCTGGAACGGCAAATCGATCGAGGTTGCCTCGAAGGTTGTGCAATTTCTCTGCAAGCAACCTGAGAAGAGTTTCAAGCCACATCAGCTTAAATCGTCAATCTCAGCGCTTAAGAAAGTGGATGCCGACAAAATCAAAGCGCTACTTTCCAAACTGGCAGATGGCGGATTTATTGGTGCAGATGGCGATGATTACCGCGCGATCGCTTCACAAGACGATGACTTTAACTGGTAGCAAGAAATGGACTTTCAAGAATTAATCGACTCAGTTAGACAGTCGAAGCCTTACAAGATTCGTCAGCCCCGTCTCTGGTCACTGTGCGTTTTAATCGTGCCGGACGACTTGAAGGAGAAAACACCCGCAATTGAGCTTTCGGGGGTCAGCGGTCAGTATCTTTTAGGCTTCAACTTCCCACCCAAATTAGGCGAACATTTCCCCTACGAAGGGCACATCTGGCGCATTATTGCAGAGCCGATTCAGTTCCCTACAAGGTACAAGAGTCGAGGGGTTAAGAAGTCCCCGATCTTGTTTGCTCAATACGTCGAGTCGCATGAAGACGATGACCAGATATTGAGACGACTACTAGAGCTTTCTGCTAACAGTATTTAGCGCATGACCGGATACTCATGACGCTCATGATAGGGGTCTGGAATGGGTCATGATACCCCGTCATGAGTGTCTGTCATGAGTATCATGAGTGTCATGAGAAAGCCTGAGAAGTCCGCTGCGTAAGCGTCATGAGTTCATGATAGGGGGCATAATACCCCGTCATGAGCATCATGAGCGTCATGAGCAGCCATCATGAGTGTCACGAGAGATTACACTGCTCTACAAACAACACATCAAATTGTTAATAAGGCATCGAAATGTGTGCCAAATTCAGACAGAAGCTCATCGCTAAAGGTTGGGTATTCAAATGTCACGGCAAAGGCTCACATGAGCTATGGTTTCACCCTAGAAAGGGAACTGTTTCGATATCCAGAGCAGCGATGAACGATCGCGTCTCAAAAGCGATTGAGAGACGGTTATTTGAATTAGAAAAAACTACCTATGTTTGAAGTCCTCCAAATCGAGGAATTTGCAAATTTGCAAAAAGCCCGTTTCGATCTGTAAGCGATCGGAGCGGGCTTTTTTAGTGAGATCGACCTCGAATTCTCGAATGATTCCGACGGTATTGTCAGGTTAACCCGAATGTAGAATAGTCGTACTGGTCTAATTCTGATTGCCCTGGCTTGCTCATGTACTTCCGTCATCGATTCCCCAGCGAAATTATTAGCCACTGTGTTTGGCTCTATTACACTTTTCCCTTGAGTTATCGGGACATCGAGAAAATGATGCTGTATCGCGGGATCGAGGTGACATCTGCAACGATTCGGGAATGGTGTCAGAAATTCGGACAGCAGTACGCCAATCAACTGCGTCGTAAAAACGTTCAGTCATTACTAATAGTGGCATTTGGATGAAGGGGTGGTGACGATCAAGAAGCAGTAATACTATTTGTGGCGAGCAGTGGATTCAGAAGGGAACGTGCCGGAAGTCCTGCTGCAACGCCATCGGGATACGAAGGCGGCACATTGATTCTTTCGCAAACTGCTGAAAAAGCAAGGCTTCGTGCCACGAGTGATGGTCACCGACAAACTCGAGAGTTACAAAGCGGCAAAAAACCAAGTGATGAAGAATGTAGAGCATCGACAGTACAAGGGATTGAATAATCGAGCCGAGAACTCTCATCAACCGACTCGAACGCGAGAACGACGAATGCGACGATTCAAATCCCCTGGACAAGCGCAACGATTTCTCTCTGCCTTTGGACCAATTCGAGGACACTTTTACCCCAAGCAACACCCACTGAGTGCACCACGATATCGCGAACAACTCCGCCAACGATTTCAAGATTGGCGAGAAGTCGCTTGCTTGAAAACTGCTGGGTAAAATTGAGCGAACCTGACGATTGAGGAATTGTTGTGCTTAATTTTGAATATTTCCGGTTAAGTTGACTGCGAAGCGATTATGTTCTCTGTCAAGTCATCGATTTTTGCTAGAGTTGACAGCCGAAAGCCGCAATTCAAACACTTCGTTGAACTGCAAGTCCGTTGCCTCCGGCACAGCAAAGCTGACCGCATATCCTGCGTTCAGTGATAGCTTAGACCGCAGATGGCGCAGGGTGACGCCAAGGTTGTCGGTCACGCAGCATCGCATTGAGAATCACCAGCAGTTTGCGTAAACAGGCGACTAAAGCGACTTTCTTCGCTTTGCCGCGTTTGGTTAACTGCTGATAATGGTCTCGAATCACGGGATTATGCTGCACCGCGCACAGAGCTGCCATGTACAACAAGGAGCGCAATTCCTTACGTCCTCCCTGAATCCGACGTTGCCCCTTCAACTTGCCGCTGTCGCGGTTGAACGGAGCCACACCGACCAAGGCCGCAATGGTTCTCCCAGACCGCGCTCCCAACTCTGGCAACGACACGAGCAAGGCTTGTGAAATCACTGTGCCAATGCCTTTGACACTGGTGAGAATCGCTAAGTGCTCTTGCCATTCTGGACGCTTGGCACTCAATTCGGCAAGGCGCGCTTCGAGGGTCTTGAGTTCGGTTTCGAGCGCACTCAAGACGCTGTTCACACTTTCTCGCACCCAGGATTCACAACTGTGCAGGCGCTTCTTCTCCATCGTGATCAGTTCTACGACTTGCTGACGACGAGCGACCAGCGCTTGCAGTTCTCGGATTGTCGCTTCCGGGAGTCGCGTCACCTCCGGGTTGCGACTTTCGCCGAACCGGGCAATCATCTCGGCATCAATCCGGTCAGTTTTTGCCAACCTGCCCATTGCTTTCGCAAAGTGCCGCACTTGGGCGGGGTTGACCCGCCGCGTTTCGTAGCCATGGGCTTCCAGTTCTGCCATGACGCATCGTTCTAGCCCACCGGTCGATTCCAGCACAATGCCAGCAATCGCATACCCGGTGAGTTTGCTCACCAGTTCTGCCCGTCCTCCTTCAGTCTGGTTAACACTGAAACTCACGCCCAACGGGTACAGGGCGACATCCAACCGAGTTTGCGAGATATCAATGCCAATCCACTGTTGTTGTGTTTCCATAGCCGCTATGCTCAAAGTAGGGGTTCGCAGTACGAGCATCGTCCTTGCAATTCAATGCGGATTCAATGATCCGGGCGATAGTGCGAGCTTTGACTGCGAGTTGAAACAGGTGGCGACCCATGCTTCGCAACGGTCTTTAAAGACCCAGATAGAATCGGTCTGCCACCTTCCCCAAACATACAAGATAGAAGAGTCTTTCTTCTGCCAATCTGACCCCTAAGTTGACCGGCTTTGTGCCTTGGTATTGATTTGTCGATGGTCGAGTACAGGCACTCGATGCAACTGTAGAACCCTTGATGAGTCAGAGACTTCTCAAGCGATGATAGATGCTATGGTCGATTCTAACTGACTCAAATTTATCGTTAATGTTAAATACCGCTTCACCGCCGCCTAGAAATAGATAGCCGTCTGAACGTAAATGCTGATGGGTTTTTTGCAAAATAGATCGCTTCGTCTCGATATCAAAGTAAATCAATATATTCCGTAAGAAAATAATATCGAATTGAGGTAATGCCTTCCAGTCGTGAGTCAAATTGAGTTGTCGAATCATGACCATTTGTCGGAGGGCATCACTAATTTGCCAGCTCTCGTGATGCTTATGAAAGTATTTGTCTCGTAAAGTGGGAGAGAGTCCTCGATTGATTTCAAGCTGACTGTAACAGCCTTGCTTAAATCGAGCTAATGCTCTACCTGAAAAATCACTTGCAATCAGTTGAAGGTTCCAGGTCGCTAACTCTGGAAAGTGTTCTCGAATCAAAATTGCAATACTGTAAGGCTCTTGCCCATAGGAACAAGCGGCGCACCAAATGGTAAGCGATCGCTCTTGCCATCGTTGTTGAATTAGCTGCGGAATCACCGCATTTTTGAGCGCTTCAAACGGATAGTGATCGCGGAAAAAAGACGTTTCGTTGGTTAGTAGTGCTTCGACTACTTGAATATGTAGCTCGTTAACCGGACTCTGTTTAAGCTTTTCAACTAAAGCCGCGATCGATGAAAATCCAGCTCGTTCTGCCACCGCACCAAGATGCAGATCCGCTAAATATCTTTTCTCAGCACCGAGTACGACGGCAGATTGTTGCTGCACTAATTGCCGCAGGTAATCAAAGTCGAAAGGGAGTGAACTCATAAATGCTCCGAATTCGTAACGCGACGCAGAATTTCGATCGACATCGCTTCAAGCGGCAAGACTGCATCTGCCAGTCCAGCATTGACCACAAATCCCGGCATTCCCCAAACGACACTGCTTGCTTCATCTTGTGCCAAGATTTGCCCTCCAGCATCCCGAATCGATTCACAGCCGCGTAGCCCATCTTGTCCCATTCCTGTCAAAATCACACCTAGCGATCGTGCGTTGCAATGTTGAGCAATCGATCGAAACAGTACGTCTACCGAAGGGCGGCAAAAATTTTCTGGAGCCGCTTGATGCGTGGCTAATTGCATTCGCGCTCCGGATCTCGTCACTTCTAGATGATAGTCCCCTGGAGCAATCCAAATCGTTCCAGGCATGAGGGGCGCACCTGGGTAAGCTTCTGCCACACAAAGCTCGCACTTAGTTGCTAATCGATCTGCCATCAGTTTTGTGAACATCGGTGGCATATGTTGCACAATGACGATCGGAATTGGAAAAGTTTTAGGAAGTTGAGGCAGTAATTGCCCCAAAGCATTCGGTCCTCCGGTCGAAACGCCGATCGCGAGAATCTCCACGATCGCTTGGCGATCTCGAATCCGCTGCAAAGATTGAGATTCCGCAGGCGCTACGGGTACAACGAGAGGCAGCGCGGTTTTTCGACCAAAAAATTTGATCTTAGGAAATAAACTCTCCTGAATATATTGGTTTGCGGCTTGGACATTGCCGATCTGGCTGGGTTTAGTCGCGTAGTCCGAAGCGCCTAGAGCGAGTGCGTCTAGCGTTGCAGTCGCTCCAGTCTGCGTCTGTGTACTAAACATAATTACCGGAAGATCCGGATAAGATTGTCGAATCGCTGCCAAGGTTTCTAGACCGTCCATCTCAGGCATTTCGACATCCAAAATCACCACGTCTGGCTTGACTTGTTGAATTTTAGCAAGTGCAATGCGCCCGGTTGCTGCGACACCTGCAACTTCAAGCTCAGGATCGAGCGCGAGAAGCTTGCTTAAACGACTACGAACAACAACGGCATCATCGACAATCAGGACGTGAATTTTAGGCATGATTAAGCTAGAAGAACGAAAGGCAAACTAGACCAGTCGAGTCCTTTCTCCTACTCTGAAAGAACTAAGCTCAAGCGTGGATTATTAGTAACCTATCGTGGATTGATCAAAGACACCTCTATCTAAAATCTGAACTTGCCGACAATCTTCTGCAAACTAACTGCCATCCGCGCGAGTTCTTCAGCCGCTTGAGACGTATTGCTCGCTCCAGAGGTGGTGCTTTTAGCATTCTGTGCCACAATGCCGATGTTTTTTGCGATGTCCATTGCACCTTTAGCAGATTCTGCCACGTTCCGAGAAATCTCGCTGGTTGTTGCGGTTTGTTCTTCTACCGCACTAGCGATCGTAGTTTGAATATCGCTAATCTGATTGACTACTCCAGTAATTTCGGTAATCGCAGTTACCGCTCGGTTGGTGTCGGTTTGAATCGCTTCGATGCGTTGGCTAATGTCTTCGGTGGCACTAGCGGTTTGTTTGGCAAGTTCTTTGACTTCACTTGCAACGACCGCAAATCCTTTTCCAGCGTCGCCCGCCCGTGCTGCTTCGATCGTCGCATTAAGCGCAAGCAGATTGGTTTGCTGCGCGATCGATGTAATGACTTTGACGACTTTGCCAATATCAACGCTGCTTTGACCGAGCTTATTGATCGTCGCATTCGTTTTTACTGCCGTTTCTACCGCATCGGTAGCGATTTTTGCTCCTTGTGCTGAATTTCGAGCAATTTCTCGAATGCTGGCGGTCATTTCTTCGACAGCGGTTGCGACGGTTGTGGCGTTTTGACTCACTTGTTCGGCAGAAGCAGAAGCTGAGATTGCTTGCTCAGCGGTCTGATCTGCATTGTTGCTCATTTCGCCACTGACGGCAGTGAGTTCTTCAGCCGAGGAAGCAACAGTTGCTGCAACTTCTGCCATTTGTTGAATTGAATCTCGCATTGAGGTAATCATTTCATTAAATGCGATCGCGACTTCGCTCAAGTCCTCCTCATCAAGACGCACTGAAAAATCACCCGCTTTTGCGGATTTCAAAGCATCGAGTAACGGTCTTAACTGTGAGTTTAGTTCCGAACTCGATTTGGCTGCATTTTTGCGCGATGTTGCCGTTGAACTCTCTGTTTCCTGGTTTTGATTCGCGACCATGCGTCAAATCTCCTTTGTACAGTTATAGATTAAGGTTTTACTTCTAAGAGCTTTGCTGGATCAAGAACGAGTAAGAACCCGTTTGCAAGCTTGTAAACACCCTGCAAGAACGATCGCAGTGTTCCTTGAAGCGTGGCAGGAGGAGGTTCAAAGTCATCATCGCTCAATTCTAGAATGTCATCAAGCTGATCAATTTGTAAGCTAACCACATTCTCGCCAGCGCGAATCACTACATTGTATTGAGCAGAATTGTATTGAGCGGACTCGAATGATGGTTCAGATAGTTCGATCAACATATCAAGACGACGTTTGAGATTAATCACGGTGATAATCTGCCCCCGGAGATTGATTAAACCGCATACATCAGATTCAGCCAGCGGAACGCGGGTTGGAGTTTGGTGCCGAACGATTTCTTGCACCTGCTGAATCGGAATCCCAAAATAAATACGGTTAAGATAGAACGTACAAAATTGCTGTGTCATGCGAATTACCCAGCTTGCCGCAAAAGATGTGGATTGACTATTTCAACGATCGCATGAATGTCTAACATCTCTGTCACCTGTGCTTGAATATTGGCGCAAAAGTCAATTCCTGGACGAGTTGCTGCTCCTTTAAAGCTCAAAGAATCCTCCACAATGTCAAGAACACGATCGACGACAATTCCAACGCTACTACCTTCACTGAGCGCGACGACGACGACAGAAAGGTCTTCTCGCTCAGGCACGCTGCTGCCAAATGCGCGATGTAAATCAATTAAGGGCAAAATGCGATCGCGGTATCTGACTAACTCTTGATTGCCGACTCGCTCCACATTAGAGAATGAAAAGGTTTCTAATCGCTCGGCTGTTAGCATCGGAATGCCCATCCGCGATGCTTGCGGTCCCTCAATCAGCAAAATTAACTGTTTGTCGAGGTCTTCCGCTGCGATCGCGGGCGCTGAAAGATGCTTTTGGAACTGAGCAATCACACCGGACTGCCGCGCTAACCCCACCGCATCTAAAATCAAGGCAATTTGCCCATCGCCTAAAATCGTTGCCCCTGCGTACACCGCTAAATCTTTAAGCTGTTTTTCAAGTGGTTTTACAACAATCTCTTGCACGTCATCGATCGCATCGACCACCACCCCAAACTGATATTCATCGGCTTGAATCACCATGAGGTAAACGACTTCAGAAGCCGCTACGGTGTCGGTTAGTTGTAACACCGAATTGAGATAGACTAGCGGCAATAGAGTTTCTCGCAGTCGGTAAACAGGAACATCGTAGAGCGTTTCGATTTGAGCAATCTGCTGCCCTTCTAGCCGAACTAACTCTTGAATATTTGTTTGCGCGATCGCGAACCGTTCATCGCCGCTTGAAATCAACAATGCAGAGACGATCGCAAGCGTTAACGGAACTTTAATCCGAAACGTTGTCCCAAAATTTACCTGACTACGAACTTCGATCGTGCCATTCACCCGTTCTAAATTCGATTGCACGACATCCATTCCGACTCCGCGACCAGATAAATTAGTTACATGCTCTGCGGTAGAAAACCCAGGCAGAAACATCAAATTAAACGCTTCTAGATCGCTCAACGCCTCGGCTTGAGCAGAACTCAAGATGCCTAGCTGCTGCGATCGCTGCTTTAACCGTTCGGGATCGATGCCCTTGCCATCATCCCGAATTTCTAAGTTAACTTTTCCTTGTTCATGAAACGCTCGAATGCTTAATTGTCCTTCAGGCGGTTTGCCTTGGGCAACCCGAACATCAGGCGGTTCGATGCCGTGATCGATACAGTTACGGATCAGATGCGTTAATGGATCTTTGATGTGTTCAATTAAGCTCCGATCTAGCTCTGTTTCCGCACCTTCGATCCAAATCTGAACCTGTTTTTGATGCGCGATCGCTAAGTCTCTCACCACCCGCGGAAACCTCTGAAAGATCGTACTCATTGGCTGCATCCGGGTTCTCATAATTCCTTCTTGCAGGTTGCTCGTGATCAAATCCAATCGCTGACATACTCCAGTGAACGCGGAGTTATCTAGCGCATCTGAAAAACTCACAACTTGATTACGCGCCAGCACCAGTTCTTCGACCAGCGCCATGACCTGATCGAGTAACTCAACATTGACTCGAATCGTAGATGTCGCAATCTCGCTTTCTTCTGAAGGATTTAGCTTGAGCTGAAACCCCTCAAAATCTTCTTCTAAAGAAGTTGTTAATTTAAGGTCTAATAAATCATCAGCCGCTTGGCTCGATGAACCGTCTTGGACGGCTTCTAGCATTTTGATCAGCGTTGAATAATCGGTTTCAGCTTCTTGACCAGTGGCTTCAATCTCACGGAGCAATTGGCGTAATTCGTCTGCGGTCTGTAGCAATAGAGCAGTAACTTGCGGCGTAATCTCTAGTGAATTATCACGTAGCCTGCCAAGTAAACTTTCACCGGCGTGCGCGATCGCTTCTACTTTTGGAAACGGCAAGAAGCCGCAGTTTCCTTTGATCGTATGAAGCGATCGATAAAGACGAGTAAGAGTGCCTTGATCGATAGATGCCGCTTCAAGCGCTAGAATATCTTGCTCAATGCGATCAAGATTGTCATAGCTCTCAACTAGAAACGCTTGAATATCTTCGTCATCGACTGCGATCGACATACCTCGCCCAATCAGCTAAAAAACCTAATTTCTATCCTACGGAGCTTCTGTACTAGCAAGAATCTATCTTAAGACAGAGGTTACGAATTGGAGATTGCTGAAGAGTAATGGCTAACGTTCTTCAACCGATCGTATGCAGTGTCCGGCGTGTAAATTTGTCCAAGCTTACAAAAACGGGTATCGCAGAGGCGTACAATCCTATAGATGCAGGCGATGTGGGCGACAATTCCTCGAATCATACCGACAGCCGCGCTACTCGGATGAAATCAAGCAACGCTGCCTCGATTTGTATTTCACCGGACTCGGAGTGAAAGCGATCGAGCGAGTCACGAATATTCACCACACCACGGTTTCATATTGGATTCAAAAAATCGATGTTGAAAAAGTTGATCTCTATGCGCTCAGCCCTGAATCCCTGCCTGGCTCCAAGCGTTAAAGTGTTCTTGTTTTTACCCACTAGATGAAGCATGGCTACGGTTTTGATTATTGATGATGCTGCATTTAGCCGCAGAATGCTGCGGAAATACTTGCAGGTTGATGGCTACGAGATTTTGGAGGCGGCAACTGGGCAAGAAGGTTTAGAAATGATTAAGAGTCACCATCTAAGCTGTATTCTCACCGATTTGCTGATGCCCGACATCAGCGGTTTCGAGCTATTAGATCAGCTCCAGCAATCGGGACTAAAAATTCCCACTATTATTATTTCAGCAGATATTCAAGACTCTTCTCGTCAGAAGGGCATGGAACTTGGTGCAGTTGGCTTTATCAATAAGCCAGCGAAAGAAGAGGCGGTGCGGCAGGCGGTGCGGCAAATTTTTGAGTGAATAGGGAAATTTCGATCATAGTGAATAGGGAAATTTCGATCATGAAGTCACTTTCTGCTGAACAACTTGATGCGTTGCAGGAGTTCATTAACATTGGAGTTGGACGCGCTGCTAGTATTCTGAATGATATGCTCGACTGTCCTATCTTATTAAGAATTCCGCTGATTGAAGTATTCGACACAGCCCAGTTGCAGCAGAAGCTAGAGAAGCGGTTTAATGGTGGCTGCTTCTCGACGGTTCGGTTGGGATTCTCAGGGGAGTTTAGCGGTACTGCCGAACTCCTATTTCCAACCGAGAGCGCGTCTATCTTGATTTCTGTTTTAACGGGTGAAGCTCCTGATTCTCCTGATCTTGATGCGGTTAAGATTGGTACGCTCAGCGAAATCGGGAACATTGTAATCAACGGGGTAATGGGATCAATTAGCAATCTGCTCCGTCAACATTTGCACTATGCGATTCCTGTTTACATGGAAGACACGATTCAAAATCTTTTGTTGCACAGCGGGCAAAGCTGCAACGAGAATGTTTTTCTACTCGCTCAGACTCGGTTTGAAATTCAGCAGCTTGAAATTATCGGGGACATTATATTAATCTTTGAGGTAAGTTCTTTTGGTGCGCTGATTAAAGCGATCGATCTCGAGCTAGGTGTCCCCTCATGATTTGCTCAACTGAGGAGCTAGAGCAGGCTCAGACCCAATTTGCACTGCTCGACCAAATTCCGTTAGGAAACTGTGTACTGCGAGCAGATAACGTAGTGCTGTTTTGGAATGGCTGTCTAGAAGACTGGACCAAAATTCCTCGACGAGACATCTTAGGACGATTAATCGCTGAATTTTTTCCGCATTTTGATCAGCCGAACTATGTTCGCCGATTTCAGCAGGTTTTTCAAGGCGGCGCACCCACCATTTTCTCATCGCAATTTCATCAGCATTTGATCCCGGCTCCCTTGCCGCAAGGCGGAAATCGCATCCAACATACCACTGTGACCGCCACTCTAGCGCCTACGGGCAAAGAGTTTTATGCGTTGCTCTCAGTTCAAGATGTCACCGAGCTAACGACTCAAGCTCAAAACTATCGCAAGATGCGAGATAGCGCGATCTCTGAATCTGAAGAACGTCGCCGCGCTCAACAATCTGCCGAAACTGCCAACCGCGTAAAAGATGAGTTTCTCGCTGTCGTTTCTCACGAGCTTCGCACGCCGCTCAATCCGATCTTGGGCTGGGCAAAACTGTTACAGAACGGCAAAGTGAAGCCCGCCTCAGTTAACACTGCACTCGCGACGATCGAGCGCAATGCCCAACTGCAATCTCAACTGATCGATGATCTACTCGATGTCTCTCGCATTCTGCGCGGCAAGCTTCATCTAGACTGGCAAACGATTAATTTATCCTTTGTGGTTCACGCTGCTCTAGAAACAGCGAATTTTGCCGCAGAAGCAAAATCTCTCAGCATTCAACTACACATCGAAGAACCGGTCGCCCCGATCAAAGGCGATCCCACCCGGTTACAGCAGATTGTTTGGAATTTATTATCAAATGCGGTCAAATTCACGCCCGCTCACGGACGCATCGAAATTTATCTCGATGCGGCAGAAGCAGAAGTGCAACTGCGAGTCAGTGATACAGGCATCGGTATTCCAAATGAATTTTTGCCGTATGTTTTCGATTCTTTTCGCCAAGCGGATAGCACCTCGACGCGCGCGATCAGTGGACTCGGACTCGGACTTTCAATCACTCGCCACTTAGTTGAACTGCATGGCGGAACAATCAAGGTCGCGAGTCTTGGAGAGAACCAAGGCTCAACCTTTACACTCAGGCTGCCGATTCACAAAGAAGTCTGCTCTGACGATGTGCTGGCTTGTGTCTCAAGCGTTGCCCCGGATACCTTAACGCTAGAAGGAGTTCATGTTTTAGTGGTTGATGATGAGGCGGACACTCGCGCCTTTTTAGCGTTTCTGCTCGAAGAATACGGTGCAGAAGTGACGCTTGCTGCTTCTGCGATCGACGCGCTCTTATCGCTCAAACACATCCGCCCCGATGTTCTCGTCAGCGATTTAGGAATGCCCCAGGTCGATGGCTATATGCTGATTCAACAAGTAAGAGCGTTACCTGCATTTGAGCATTTACCTGCGATCGCGCTAACTGCTTATGCAGCAGAAACGACGCAGCAGCAAGTTTTATCGGCGGGATTTCAAAAACATCTTGCGAAACCTGCTGATCCGACAACGCTGATTGCTATGATCATTGAGCAAGTTTCTAGCAGTTCTAGAGGTATTGATGCTCCTATAGATGTCAAGTTAGATATGCGATCGTGCAATTCATAAAAGTCTGATCACGTCGTTTTGTCGATGCTGTTCAAAGGATAACCGTTTTACCACGATCGTTATGCAGCAAGTTTTTCCACATCGACGTGGAAAAAGATCGACAGCTCAGCCAATGTAGTGCGAAACGTTGGTGATATCTCGATGACCGCTGATCTGTGCGATTTCATGCAGTGCATACCCTTGTTTGTGCAGATTCGTAATGCCACTGCGACGAAACGAATGAGTAGACGCGCCATCAATGCCGATACGATCGCAAGCTTCCCTTAATATTGCGTAGAGCTTGGTTTTGATGGGGAAGTGCAGGGGCATCAAGTAGATTTTCGCCCTGGATTGCCGCTCATCATAAGTTGGTAGCCGTAAACCCGACATCTAACAATCCGCTTGCACACCGACCGTTTAGATATGGTTGGTTGAGTTCGAGAAGTCACTAGCGGCGGGTGAACGGAAGCGTTACGCCTATCTTAAACATCCGTTTTTGGCACACTGATGCTAACTTCTGAAAACAACGAATTAATCGAAAAATCTGACTTATCTGCTGTTGAGAAATTATTGGTACGCACTGCACTCTCGGCATTAGATTTTTTTTGAAAACGACTGCTGCAAAAATCGGTTTTTGTTTCTATAACTGGAGTCACTTCGTCACATCCAGCAGTGAAATGCGATCGCATTCCTGACATTTGAGCGATCGCACTTCTTGATCCGCATCGACATCACTCAGCCAATCGTTGTTTAAACTCCCGCAGTTGGGGCAGGCGATCCACCCGTCAGCATTCGTATAGAGCGACTGATGATGCACTATTTCTAGCGGTTGCTCTGTTTCAGCCCCATCCTGAACGTCCAAACCTGCCGTCACATTTCCGAAGCCCCCTTGCAGCCCACTCTCAGAGGGCAAATTTCCGCTCTGCCCTAGCAATTGCTCAATTCTGGAAAGACGATCGTTAATTTGTGCCAAATGCTCAGACTCGGACGGCTCCGGTGGCAGATTGAGATCAAGCAGAATTGCATTTCGGCATAGATCGGTCGGATTTTTTCCACTGGACTGCGATCGTTCGTTTAGTTTGTCGATCGCACTTTGCGGCAGTCGAATGCCGACATTTCTCATCGTGGGCATTTATGCTCAGTCCTTGCTAACACTGTCGATCAATTTTGCTTAGATTCGCGATCGTCCTTGCTCATCGGGGATATCAGGGCTAACGCATAAACTGACCTTATCATTTAACGAGAGAATGCGGGTTTCAGGCGTTTTCAGCGTCGATCGATTGATAAGCTGCGACTAACACTGCTAGCGAAACGGACTAGAACCCGGAAAGTCAATGAAATCGTTCGATCAATGGGTATACAATGTCTCTTGTACACCCATTTGTATTTTGAGACGATGAGCATGACTACGGAAGGGGCGGTAAGGAATTTTCGGAAGTCGAATGCTCACTATCGCGATCGCGAATATTTGACCCCTGATGAGATGAATACCATTTTGCTCATTGCCCAGTCATCGGGACGGCAACGCGATCGCGATTATGCGTTAGCACTGCTGATGTATCGCCACGGGTTACGGCAGACCGAAGCAGGAATGCTCAGATGGAGCAGCATCGACCTAGAAGCCAAAACAGTCTTTATTCGTCGGCTCAAGAAGTCAGAGAGCGGCATTCACCCACTACAAGAGGATGAGATTGAAGCATTGAAGGCACTGAAGCATTACGATCTCTGTCCCTATGTCTTTGCAAATCAGAAAGGTGAATCGTTTCTAGTGCGACGAGCGAATAAATCTCGCTTGGTCAAAGGGAAGCGCTACGAAACGAAGAATGCGATCGAGGCTCCCGGCATTGGGAAAATTATCGAACGACTCGGAGAACGAGCGGAGCCAGAGCTAGGATTCAAAATTCATGCTCATATGCTCCGCCATGCCTGCGGCTATTACTTGGCTAACAAAGGCTATGATGCTCGATTGATTCAGTCGTGGCTAGGACATCGGAACATCCAGCACACGGTACGTTACACCGCTCTTGCACCCCACCGTTACAAGTCAATCGAATGGTGAAACGCGATCGTGTTTCATCTTGGTCGGTGCCACATTAGAGAATTTAGCGGTAGCAGACAGAGTTACCATTTTTCACAACCGTAATGCACTTGCCACCGTCAGAGAACGTCTTAAATGTAGCGGGTTCACCGTCGATCGTTGCCGTCCCCTCTGCTGCGCCCATGTGTAGCGATTCAATAGTCAAAAATTCGATTTGGGTTCTGACTCCATCATTCCAATCCAACGTTGTGCTTTTGGGGATAAATCGGGAGAGTGCTCCAGAGTTCGAGAATGAACAACGATCTCGTAGAAAAGTCCCTTTACCCTGAAACGTACATCCGATTTTGGGGGACTGTGCAGCAACAGGAACAGAAAGCGCGATCGCACAATACAAAAGCTTCAGGCGACGTGATTAGAATGAGAGATGAGCAACTCAGTCCGAGCAAGTTGTTTGGACACCTCAAAGGAGGTCATGATGCAACACAAAACTCATGCTTTAGTCATTGGTGGTAGTTTGGCAGGACTGCTTATGGGTCGGGTACTGGCAAACCATTTTGATCGCGTTACGATTGTTGAGCGCGATGTCTACCCGGATCAGCCAGTGCCCCGAAAGGGCGTGCCCCACTCTCGCTTTCCACACACGCTGATGCTACGGGGACAACAAATCTTTGAACAGTTGTTTCCGGGGCTTAAAGCAGAACTGATTGATAGGGGCGCGATCGAGCTAGACAGTATGCAAGACCTTGTCTTTTGCACTTCCGCAGGCTTGGCAGCTCGGGCTCCTTCAGGCTTAATGTTGCTTGCTTTTAGCCGAGACTTATTGGATTGGAGCATTCGCCGTCGATTAGCCGCATTTCCTGAAGTGCAATTTTTGACAAAAGCTAGTGTGCGCGGATTGTTAACAAATGCAGAGCATACGAAGATTGTTGGTATATCCTTGCATCGACATGAAGACTCCAACATTGAGGTTAGTGAGAATTTGTATGCAGATCTGATTGTGGACGCGAGCGGCAAAGCATCACGCACGCCAGAATGGTTAGAAGCCTTGGGATACCAGCCGCCACCCGAAACCAAAGTGAATGCTTTTGTCGGCTATGTTGCCCAAATTTATCAACCGCCATCCAATCTATCCGTGGATTGGAAAATGATGTTTATGCCATCCGCACCGCCACACCAACGTCGAGGTGGAGCTATTTTCCCGATCGAGGGTGATGAATCTAATCCTCAGCAGGCTCGCTGGATTGTAAGTTTAGTCGGTGGTGATCGTGATTATCCTCCCACTGACGAAGAGGGTTTTTTAGCTTTTGCTTGCAGTCTGCCTATGCCAATCTTGGTAGAGGCTATGCGGCAGGCAATACCGCTCACACCGCCCTATGCTTACTATGGCAATGAAAACCGTCTGCGCCATTATGAGCAACTCTCGCATTCTCCGGCCCGCTTGATTGTGGTCGGACATGCAGCTTGTTTGCTCAATCCCACCTATGGACAAGCGATGACTGTTGCTTCTCTCGAAGCAATGATTGTCGATCAATTTTTCCAGCATCACTCTATTGATGACCTCGACCAGCAAACCCGTTCTCTGCGAAAACAACTGGCGAAGGCACATCAAGAGGCATGGTCAACTGCAACCGGAATGGACTATCGCTATCACAGTACACAAGGTAAACCGATCAGCGCTAGCAGCCGGTTTGTAAGTTGGTATTGGGATCAGTTAATGGAAATTGGCATCAATCGAGCTTCAGTGCATCATGCCTTTCTGGAAGTGCTGCATATGCTCAAACCCTCGATCTCGCTTTTTCAACCGTCTATTTTGGCTCAAGTCTTGGTGCATGCTTTTAGCAAGCAATGGAGGCGGTGCTGAGTTATGCGCCGGAACTGGACAAACGAGTTCGACCGCACTTGAGCGGAACGAATGATTCGTGAGGCGATCGACCTGTGGATCAGGTTTACAGAACCCATCAGCAGTGAGGATTGCAGCGAGGATATCCACAGGTCTAGACCACTACCCCCTCATGATTGGTCTAGAAGAACTCTTTTGCTCCGTCGATGATTTCTGTCAAACCTTTGAACCGCAATGGAACCGACAACGGAGCTTGAGCTTGAGCGAAATCATGACCATCTTGATTGGCTTTCATCAGTCGTGTTACCGCAACTTCAAAACCTATTATCAAGAGAAAGTGCAAGCGGAGTGGGCGGAAGCATTTCCAGAATTAGTCAGTTACCAGCGCTTCATCGACTGGGCTCCGAGTACCTTAGTGCCGATGTGCGCCTATCTGCGAAGCCTACGGCGCAGCGAAGCTGTGCGTGTTTTGGCAGATGTAGTGGCATCAGTTTCATGGATTCCACTTCGCTCAAAGTTTGTCACAACCGCCGCATTCGACCACACAAAGTGTTTGAGGACTTAGCCGCACGCGGTAAGACCTCGGTCGATTGGTTCTTTGGGTTCAAACTGCATCTGGTCGTCAACGCCCGAGAAGAACTGGTCAACATCATGCTGACTCCCGGCAACACCGATGACCGCACCCCCGTTCCACAGTTGTTGCAGCAGTTGTTTGGCAAAGTGTTTGCCGATAAGGGCTACGTCTCGCAAAAACTGGCAAAACAACTGCTGCAAACCGCAGGCCTCCAACTCATCACCAAACTCAAGCGCAGCATGAAACAGCGTTTGATGCCGCTCAACGATCGTCTGCTGCTCCGCAAGCGCGCCATCATCGAAACGATCATCGACCCGTTGAAAAACATTTCTCAGATTGAGCATTCGCGCCATCGTTCTCCGGTCAATTGTTTTGTCAGTATTCTGGGTGGATTGATTGCCTACTACCATCAGCCAAAGAAGCCCTCCATTGCCCTTGACCACAATCTGCTGCTTCCGGCTTAACCCGAACTCAGGTTACATTACGTTAGCCGCAAAGCTGAAAAATGCGCTTATCCCTGGAAATATTGAGCATTTTGGCGCAACACAGCAGACCTATGGACAACTTAACTTTGCAAAATTGGGCTAGAAACTGTCCTTTAATGTCCCAATGGCGAAAACACGATCGATTGACATATCGGAACGAGCGAGACGATTCGCAGATGCTTATTTTCTTTCGCTAAACCCGATTGAATCAGCCAGGAGCGCAGGCTACGAAGGCAGTGAAGCAACCCTGCGCAAGCAAAGTTATCGCTTGCTAACAGACGATCGGGTGCAAGGGCATCTCGAAACCAGACGGGCAAAACTGGTACAGGCAACCGATAACACTCTGTTAGAGGTGATCGCCCAACTGAAGACGATCGCGTTTACCAATATCAAGGATGTCGCAAGCTGGACAACCGACAGCGTTGACTTCAAGCCCTCCTCTGAGATTCCCTCTGAGCAGGCGCAAGCGATCAGACGGGTGAAAGGTCGTAAACGTCCCGTGTTCGGCAAGGATGGCGAAAAAGTTGGGGAATCACTGGACTTTGAGCTTGAACTGCATAACAAGGAAGCGGCTCTAAAATTACTTGCAAGTTATTACGGCATAGATTCAGACTGGAACTCGATCGTCGCAGGTCTAGCGCGATTCAACCTAGTGCTGAAAGAAGATTCAAATCAGCCTAGCGGGTGGCGAGTCGATTGACTCGAACAATAGAGAAGTGGGCGGAAGCATTGCCCAGAAAACGCCGCAAGCCCACCAAACACGATCTCGCTTCTTAGTTGCGGGTGGAACGGGAGCGCGATCGTGTTTGGTGGGCTTGCGGGTGAATTTGGAGAATTTTCCAGTTTTACGGCTCAAACTCTGCGCTCAATTCGGCAAAGTCTCGATGCTGGAGTGTGATCGGCTTCAGCAGTTCCCCAGTGGCGAATGCTTGGGGAATCAGCGCCTTTAGATGTCGGTAGGCTGCAAGATTTGTCACGAGCAGAAATAAGACATCCTGATCGTCCGATCGCGTTGCCAAGTCGATTAAATCGCCCGTGCCGAATTCGATGAATGATTTGGCTGAGCCAAGAATCAGAACTTCGGGATATGATGTTGCTTGCATAATTCATTTTGTAGTATCAGCACTACAATTTTAATAAGCTCCGTTGATCGACTGCTCAGAAGCGCGATCGACGGGGTTTCGCTGTGTTGAAAAGTGCGATCGCGGATTTGCAGCAATTTCGAGAAAAACTCAAACGACGAGGAATTTAGCGATCGGCTGGTTTGTGAATTACTCGCAAAGTTCAGCTAAAAGTGTACAGTGGCTTTTTATTTGTCGTGGTGCCAAGTTGATGTCATCAAACGTGTGAAGCTTGTCTCTACTGGGGTTTAGCTTTGAGTCTGAACAGGGGGAGACAAACTGGTATCAACTTCAATGCTTGGAAGTATGCAGCGACCAGACTGGCTGGATGATACGAATTTGTCCCGATGTCATTTAATTTGGCACTGTACACTTCATCAAGAGATTAGAAACCCTGATTCATCCAACAGTTTCTGGCTTTGGTTGACCCGAGCCGTTCAACTTCACGCATTCCTCCCAGAGAAACTTCCAGCCTGAGCCTAAAGTTCGTACCTCCTAGGGAAACACTCGATTAATTAATCTGTTTGGCAACGCGGCTTTTGCTCGATGACTCAAGCCATTCGTCACGTTGCCCACGATGTCTATAACCTTTTTTCCTTCTTCCAATGAACCAGCCCTGGAACTTGAGGTAGACCATATCGGGCATAGAACTGATTTTGAAACAGTTGATTCGGGTCGTATTTGCGCTTGAGTTGAAAAAACTCACGTCCTTGTGGGTAAGCACGATCGAATTGCTCAGGAGTCGCATGAAGCCGATACGGAAGATAGTATCGGCCTCCAACTGCCAGGGCTGCTTCAATCAGTTCTTGAGTGAGCGCTTGCATTTTGGCCTCCTCGGCCGGAGTTCGCGCTTGATGAAACAGCATCACTAAGCCGAACATCTCTCGATCTGCATATCGCAGAAAGCTATCTGAATCTGGATGCACATTCCGAATCGTCACATTTAATAAATCGGCTTGATGGGCTGGAATAATTTGGCGGCACTTTTCTAAAAATGGTTCCAAAGATTCTGGTGGAATAAAGTACTCATGCAAGATTTCTGTCTCTGCCTGCTTGTGATTCTCGAACAGGGTAGACGGACGATTCAAAATTTGATTGCGAGACACTTCAGATCCTGCTTCTCCCCCGCTCAGCTTCTCCAATTGCCAGCGCAGGGATTTTCCATAGTCACTGCCAACGCTGCCGCGAAATATAGTGCGAGCCAGTTGAGAGTCTGAGGAAGCGGTGAGCGGTAATGGTTGTTCAGAAGGCACTCGATCATAAACCGTCAGGATTGCTTCTTGTAAAAAGTTTTCTGGCGCGATCGACAATCTTCCATACGCCATGCCCGTTTTCTCTGAAACTTTACTGCGGTAGGTTTCTATATAAGCTTGACTTGGAACGATAGTGCGCTGTGCAGTATAGAGTTGATCGGGAACCACTCTTAAGTTCACCTCCAAAACAATGCCAAACAGACCATATCCACCTAAGACGAGCGAGAAGAGTTCTGCATTCTCTTGCCGAGAACAACGAACGACTCTGCCATCCGCAAGCATCAATTGAAAGCTTTCAACGGTGCTGGCAAAAGGAGGATGATCATGCTGCCAGCCGTGTGCATTTGCGCTCATCGTACCGCCGATCGAGAAATCATTGTTCGACTGCATGACGGCAACCGAGAATCCATGTTGATGCAAATAGGGAATCACCGTTGACCAAGTTGCTCCAGACTGCACAGTCAGAATCTCGGTGATTGGATTCAATCGCATCTGATTGAACTGGGTCATATCTAAAGCGATGCCATCACGATAGATCGTGTGACCGCCCATGGTGTGACGTGACCCGGAAGGAATTACTTTCTTGCTATGTAATTCGGCGTTTTGTAGGGTTTCACGGAGTTGTATCTTCGCGATCGACAAGTTGCTCGAAACCTTCACCACGGTCATGCGCGTTTGATTCAAATGACTGGCATCATCTATGCTTTTTAAGGGCAAGGGAACTCGTTCATCGCTGTCGCTTCGAGCCGTCTGCATCAGATGAAACAGGGGACGAGCAACGATCGTGAACGAAATTGCAGTTGCAGCAAGCAGAATCAATAAGACAGTCTTAATTTGAGTGTGGATGGAGCGCCGTTGACGTAGCATGAGCGTGAATCCGGAGTGGCTAGATTGATTCTCCGCAAACTTACTCCTGCTTGGGATAAAGATTGTGTCGCTTCTTTTGCCGCCTACTGGTAATGGTTCTAAGCCTTTATTCTCTGATCGATTTTTGTCTGTACTCAAGGCCAGATTACCTAGAATGGTAAGACCTTATTAAGAGAAACATTCTTATTTCCAGTTAACTGTTATCCAATCTGAAACAGCTCCGTATCAGCCACGGTCAAGGTAAACGGGTGTTAGGTCGGCTGATCTATCGAGTTTGAGTGTGGGCAACGGTTTGATATAGGGGGATGAGAGAAATGACGATAAAACCCGTTCTCTGGGGTTGTGTCGCAAAAATAATAGGGTGGGGAGGCTCAGTTTTCTCTCATCTCATCCTAAATGGCTTCCCAATCCTTATTATAAGTGGCGGCATTTTCTGCCAGAGATCATCGTGCTGAATGTGCGGTGGTATTGTCGCTGTCCCTTGAACTATTGGGATTTGGAAGAGATGATGGCGTAGCTCAACACCCAACAATGAATTGTGGAATGATCCATCATTGGGTGTTGAGCTACGCCCCAGAACTGGACAAGCGAGTTCGACCGCACCTAAATCTGACAAACGATTCGTGGCGGGTGGATGAGACGTACATCCAGGTCAAAGGGGAGTGGAAATATCTTTACCGAGCGGTGGATTCAGTCGGCAACACGCTGGACTTTATGCTGAGTGCAAAGCGAGATGGGAAAGCCTCCGCCCGGTTTTTCTGCAAAGTGCTGAAGGCGACTCACACTCAGACTCCACGGGTGATCACCGTCGATAGAAATGCCGCCTATCCCGTGGCAGTCGAAGCCCTGAAAGCGGATGAAACGCTGGCAGCAGAGACGGAATTACGGCAGAGCAAGTATCTGAATAACCTCATCGAGCAGGAGCACTGCAACATCAAGCGACTGACCAAATCGATGATGGGATTTGGGTCATTCCACACAGCGAGACGAACCCTTAGAGGGATTGAAGCAATGAGTATGATTCGCAAAGGACAAGCGAAAGGAATCAGCAAAGGGAAGAATGTGTCTCAAGCGAAGTTTATCGAAGAACTCTTCGGAATTAGCGCTTAACGGAACGCGAGTGAGATACTTCGTTTGTCACTAAAAAGTATTTGCGACACAACCGGCAATTTTATGGATATGTATGCTTGTACAGGCTCACCCTTGGGCTATTGGTATAACCTGCCATAACCGATTATTTCAAATCATAACGTTTATTATATTTGTCTTCGATTATATTGCTCATCGGTTATCCCAGTAATCAGTAATTGTCATATGCTATTTGTTTGCAGTACCTGCAATACATCAAAAATCTACACTACAAGACTTGACAGAAGATATTATGAGCAGCGAAAGCGGATGCCCGTTTACGGGCGGAGGTCAGAAACTTAAGGTTCGCCATATGCCGTCGAACCGAGAGTGGTGGCCGCATTATTTGAATCTGAGCGTCCTCCACCAGCACTCACCCCAGTCCAATCCTATGGGTGAGGCGTTCAACTACGCTGAGGAGTTCAAGAGTCTAGACTTAGCTGCCCTCAGGGCAGATATTTATGAGCTGATGACCACCTCTCAAAACTGGTGGCCAGCCGACTACGGCCATTATGGTCCGCTCTTCATCCGCATGGCTTGGCATAGCGCAGGCACCTATCGGATTGGTGATGGTCGCGGCGGCGCGGGCTCGGGTAGCCAGCGGTTTGAGCCCCTCAACAGTTGGCCCGACAATGCCAACCTCGATAAGGCGCGCATGTTGCTTTGGCCCATCAAGCAGAAATACGGCAAGAAAATCTCCTGGGCCGACCTGATGGTCTTCGCTGGCAACTGCGCCTTGGAGTCGATGGGCTTCAAGACAATCGGCTTTGCCGGCGGGCGTGTGGATGTCTGGCAGCCGGAGGAGGACATCTACTGGGGCTCTGAGAAAGCCTGGCTTGGCAATGAGCGTTACGAAGAAGATCGAGTGCTGCTGAATCCCCTCGCTGCCGTTCAGATGGGCCTGATCTACGTGAACCCAGAAGGGCCAGACGGCGAGCCTGATCCGATCGGATCAGGGCGCGATATTCGCGAAACCTTTGGTCGGATGGCGATGAACGACGAGGAGACCGTCGCACTTACCGCCGGTGGGCATACCTTTGGCAAATGTCACGGTGCGGGTGAAGCGACGCACGTAGGGGCTGATCCCGGGGGTGCCACCATCATCGATCAGGGCCTCGGCTGGAAGAGCACCCTCAATACAGGTGTTGGTGTCGATGCGATCACCAGCGGTATCGAAGGCGCATGGACCCCCACACCAACGCAGTGGGACAACAGCTATCTCGAAACCCTATTCAAATATGACTGGGAGCTGACGAAGAGCCCCGCTGGCGCGTGGCAGTGGAAGCCCAAGGGCGATGCGGGTGCGGGTACGGTACCTGACGCGCACGATCCGTCGAAACGGCATGCTCCCATGATGACTACGGCGGACATGGCCATGAAGATGGACCCCATCTACAACCAGATTGCGCGGCGTTACCACGATAACCCGGATGAGTTTGCTGAGGCGTTTGCTAAGGCGTGGTTCAAGCTGACGCACCGCGATATGGGACCTCGATCGCGCTATCTCGGTCTAGAGGTTCCTGAGGAAGAGTTCTTGTGGCAAGATCCCATTCCTCCAGTCACGCATGAATTGATTGATGAGCAGGACATCGCTGCTCTCAAAGCCAAGATTCTTGCTTCGGGGCTATCTGTTTCCCAACTGGTTTCGACCGCTTGGGCGTCGGCGTCAACGTTCCGCTGCTCCGACATGCGCGGTGGAGCGAACGGGGCGCGCATTCGTCTCGCGCCGCAGAAGGATTGGGAAGTCAACCAGCCGAGTCAACTGGCAACGGTGCTGCAAACCCTAGAGGTAATCCAACAGGAGTTCAACAGCTCTCAGTCTGGTGAGAAGCAGGTTTCGCTCGCTGACTTGATTGTTCTGGGCGGATGCGCGGGCATTGAGCAAGCTGCAAAAAATGCCGGTTACGACGTGACGGTTCCCTTCAAACCGGGACGCACGGATGCATCGCAAGATAAAACTGATGTCGAGTCTTTTGCCCCGCTTGAGCCGACCGCGGACGGGTTCCGCAACTACACCAGCGGCAAACACAGCGAATCGCTTGAGGAACTGCTGGTCGATCGAGCGCAGTTGCTGAGTCTGTCAACTCCTCACTTGACAGTTCTTTTGGGCGGTTTGCGTGTTCTGGGTGCGAACTTTGGCGGGTCTAAACACGGTGTCTTCACCTATCGACCGGAGACTTTGACCAATGATTTCTTCGTGAACCTGCTCGATTTGGGCACGACGTGGAAGGCGACCTCTGAAGATGAATATGCGTTCGAGGGGAGCGATCGCAAAACGGGTGAACATAAGTGGACTGCTACCCGTGTTGACCTTATTTTCGGCTCAAACTCTCAACTGCGCGCCCTCGCAGAAGTCTACGGATCTGAAGACTCACAGCCGAAATTTGTGCAGGACTTTGTAGCGGTGTGGGACAAGGTGATGAACCTAGATCGCTATGACCTTCGTATGATCTCGGCGAAAAGCTCTTCGAGGGGTTTCTAAGCGTAACTTCAACTGATCTAGCGGGTGAACAGAGGCCGAGGCAACGCAAACCTGCGGAAATTCTGAACGCGGGTAGAAGCCAGAGACTAAGGCTAGGGAGGCGTTTCAAGACAAGTTAAAACACCGCCCTAGCTTTAGTCCCTTACGTCAAAGCTGCTTATAGTTCCAACCAATGCCCGAGAAAATTACAAGGAAACCCGATTCCACTCCCCGTTCTTGCATCATCTCTTCCAAATCTCGATGGCTCAAGGAATAGCGACAGTACCACCGCACATTCAACACAATGATTTCGGGCAAGAAATGCCGCCACTTAAACAAGGATTGGGCAACCATTTAGATTGAGGCTAGAGAAAATTGAATCTCACCACCTTATCATTTTTGCGACACAACCGGTTTATCGAAGAACTCTTCAGAATTAGTGCTTAACGGAATGCGAATGAGATACTTCGTTTGTCACTAAAAAGTATTCGCGACACAACCAAATCAATTGCGTAACTTAGCTGGAATTACTAAAGTTCCACGCTTACCTACTTTGCTGGTTTCATTAACTGGATTAACCCTTCATTTGTCATCTTGGCAGGAGCAAAAACTGAAAGCCTTACTGTACCTGCGTTTTGCTCTTTTGCCATTTCTGAGCCGTCAAAATAGGAGACACGGGCTGTGGCTAAGTTTCAGAATTCGCTTCAGCGAGAGTGACAAATGAGGGTTAACCATAACTTCAGAAAACCTGAATATCAGATTTTCTGAAGTTATGGTTAACTTAACCGGAGATGTTCAAGATTAAGCACAATCATCCCGCAATCGCTAGGTTCGCTCAATTTACGCAGCAGATTTTGGTAGTGCCCTGAAGGTAAGGATAGCTGAAACACTTTTGCAACATGAATTCTATCGAGATACTGTCGGATGGAAAAGCCCAAGTATCTGCCCAAGACAGAAGCCACAGTGCTGATTCTCTCGGTGCTCTGTTGGGTGTGTTGCTGCAAAGACGTGAAAAAGGTCGAGATACTTCAGGTCTGAAAAGTTTGCCTTAAGCCCTGAAAGCCTTATCTGGAGGAACTTATAGCTATCATTCCCTAAATAGGACTACCCAGAAAAAACACCGCAGAACCGCATCATGCACGATCGCACTTTGCACAGTTCGGTGCAGAATATTCCGATTTCATTTCGGAGAATTAGCGTGATTGATGTTTGAGGATGCGGAATTGTCGATCTCATTCCTCACCAAAACTGTGTGTGAGAAGCCGTATTAAAGACTTTGGCTTCTTTAATACGGCTTCTCACACAGCAAAAACTGCGGTATCTGACTTCGGTATTCACAGCTTTTTATGGGATCTGATACCCCTTAAAAGCTGTGAATACGGAGCCGATCCGCAGTCCCGTCTATTCGGTTGTGTTTCGGTTTTAGGGCTGATTTAGGGCTAGTGCCTATCTCAGATTTCTGAAACCTATGGGCGATACTGGATTTGAACCAGTGACCCCATCCGTGTGAAGGATGTGCGCTACCACTGTGCTAATCGCCCTAATATTCATAAGCATATCATAAGTGATTCAGCTTGATACAACCTAAATCGACCCAAATCGAGTTTTGCTAATTTCTTTGTCCCCAGGTTGACAGCTTGAACAAAACCTAATATAGTACTGACGTACTAGAGCATTTGTATTGCCCTTATCTTGTTGAGGAAAACGCCATGAACGGATTAGGCACTCGTAGCAGACCTCGGAAAGAAACAACTGGAGCCGTCACCTATCGCACGATCGCACTTGATGCCGGAAACTATGATCTCAAGTTTTGGAACGGTGCGGGACACCCAAGAGCAATTCGATCGGTGCGATTTCAACTGCCTCAAGGACGTGATCCGGTGCGGTATTCTGACCAGTCGCCGCTCATCGAGTTGCCAGATGGAACTCGCTATCATTTTGGCACACAAGCGTACAAATATCGTCGCCAGCAGCAAACCGTTGTAGAAAACAAGGTCGATTTGGCGAGACTGCATTTGTATGCCTGTCTAGAGCCAGAGCGAGATGAAGAAATCAGCCAGTTTCCGCTGCACGTTTACGCTTCCACACCTGATCCAAGCCGCAACGCAGATGCAATCAAATCTCAACTGATTGGAATACACGAATTTAAACGGAATGGCATTCCGTATAGAATCACAGTTGAGAATGTCGAAGTGGAACGAGAAGGAATCGGTTCGTATCGCTATGCTCAACAGTTGGGACTCATTCCTGATGGTGGTTATACGATCGTAGTTGATATTGGGGGCGGAACGTGGTTAACGCGCTTAATTGATGCGGAAGGAGATGTGATTGACGAGAATGTGATGGATCGAGGCGGATCGTATGAGCTTGCAACTGCGATTAGTTTCGATCGACGTTTGATCGATGGACTCGGAACCACTGTTGATCCAGCAATCATTATGGATGGGTTTAAATCGGGTCACGCTTACGCAGATACAGAATTATCTTGGTCGCTGTGGCTCGAAGAGTATCTTGATCCTTGGTTTAAGGGAATTTTTCAGACGATTAAGGCACAATACACTCCTTATATGCCGCGTGTGACTCGCTTTCTCGTGACGGGTGGAAGCTCACACTTGATTGCAGAACGGTTAGCCGGGCGGAAATTGTTTGCTGTCGTGCCTGATCCGCAGTTTGCGAATGTACGAGGATTGTTCCCGATCTCTGAAGGGTGGCAGCTATGTATGACAACAAAGTGAGACTGAGCAAAGATGTCCTCGAAAAAGCGGAATTGATTGCAGCAGAATGGGGATTGAAGAATGCGCGGGCTGCGATCGAGGCGGTGTTTCGCAAGTACGCAGATGATTATCTGTATGGACGATTGCAGGGGACTTCTGTGATCAAGCGATCGCAGCCCATGATGGAAGTCGATCGAGATAGTCAGTCAGTTCCGTGTGAAGCGATCGACGAACTGGATGATTTGCTGGGATTGTAGCGGTGAAAGATGGAGACGTTCCGCTGGAACGTCTCTACCGAGCTAAGATCAGACATTCGCGAAGGCAGGTTCACGCATCAACAAGGGAATTGCATCTGTTGCAGTTGCGCCATACACCTCACAAGAGTTGTTCGGGCTTTCGATCAATTTCACTTTGTATAACTGTGCGCCAATCTGACGAATCGGATCTTCGAGCAGATCGCGAATGTGAACGGCAATGTTTTCTGCGGTGGGAACAACTTTCTCAAAATATGGAATATCTTTGTTAAGAAAAGTGTGGTCGAAGGGTTCCACTACATAATCATCAACGGCTTTCTGGAACGCAACCAAATCTGCAATCATTCCGGTTCGCGGATCGATTTCACCTTTGATTGTGACTTCGAGATGATAGTTGTGTCCATGACCATTCGGGCGGGCACATTTGCCGTAGATTTCACAATTTTTCTCGAAGCTAAGATCAGGACGAGCAAGACGGTGAGCGGCGCTGAAATGGGTGCTGATGGTAAGGTAGGCTTCCATATTGTTTCCTAGATAATCTGCCCAGAGTTCAGGATGTTCGTAGAGTCGAATTTTGACGATCGGTAAGTGGGATGCAAGTCGCTGCCAAATCGATCGTGCGATGTGTTCAGTCGTGGGAAGGGTTTGCTGAAACTCTGCCCAAGCATCGTTTAGAAAGGAAAAATCAAGCTGGCTGGTGACTTCGCGCTTGATGACGTGCTTCACATCCGACAGGTTGAGTACCATACCGTATTCGTCTAGGTCGCCTAGCATTGAGACATACAGCACGTAGTTGTGTCCATGTCCGGGCGACTGGGTACATTTTCCAAATCGCTCGACGTTTTCCGCTTCGCTCAGTTCTGGCAAATAGTACCGATGACTTGCCGAGAACTGAGCGCGGCGATCGATGATACATTTCATAAATAGTCGGGAGTTTAAAAAACTTCACACTATCTTTAGGATACGCTTTCCCGGTTTGGAATGGGTTTAAATTTGTGGAGCGCCAAGGATCTGTCCAGCGGTTTGATCGAATGCAGGCACGATCGACGATCGAACTTTTTCATCGCCTCGAAAAACCTGGTCTTCGTACTGCCCGTTCACCCAAGTGCAGACGGTGATTTGCTGATCCTGCGGGTCGATAATCCAGTATTCAGAGATGCAACGAGCAGCGTACTCAGTGCGTTTGTGGCGATAATCTCGATCTCGATTCGTGGTTCCCGGTGAGACGACTTCTACAATGATCGCGGGCGGCGGCATTTCATGGGTAATTGTCGATCGAGTTTTGCCAGCTAGAGCAGCGTAGGACTCATCAGTATGCACAATGAGATCGGGAAGTCGTGTTCTTGCTCGTCTCCCTGAGACTTCGATTTCAGTTCCCCAAACAATTAAGTCTGCTGGAATTCGTTTCATTAGTTCCAAAAAAATTCTTCTCGCGATCGCGATATTCTCTGGCGATTCTGGGGGCATTTCGATCGGCTCTCCGTCCACAAGTTCGTAGCGCGTATCTGTGCCATCGTCGTAAGACAGATACTCTTCAAAAGTGAGTCGTTTTGTTTGAGATCGAGTTTGAGTCATGGAGTTCACGCGCATCGATCGAAGTGGCTTTATTCTATCGCAGCAGCTCTGCGACTTTCTTAAGTTGCTCGAATGGTGGGAGTTCGGCGGAAACGTTGGGTAGAGTGACGATCGCTTTTCCGGCAAATTGATCGAAAGTTAAAGGTCGATCGGCGCGGTTGTAGACAATGTAGCGCTGGTGGACTTGCAACTGTTCGAGCGATTTTACGAGGCGTTCGGTTTCGGCAAAGATTGCCGATCGATTCTGCACTACGCCGATGAATTCTGTGTGTTGGGAGTTTTGGAGTTTTTTGTGAGTTTGGACAATTCGCTGACGCAAGGTTCTGAGGCGACCCATGAACTCGGTGTGACCAATCACGTTTTGATATTTCAGCCAGAGTTTGAAAATCCAATTTAGCCAATCCGTGAGGACTGAGGGCATTTCAAGAAATCGTAGAAGATGCCCAGTCGGAGCAGTATCGAGAACGATTAGATCCTGAGCTTGGGAGTCGAGCAGTTCCATCACTTCAATCAAGGAGAGCATTTCCTCGATTCCGGGGAGTGCTTGCGCCATGATTTTTCGCCAAGCTTCAGGAGTGTAAGCAATTTGAAGCGTTTCATCTTGATTTTCACCGCTCATCATGTCGGCTAATTCCCAAAGATATGCAGATCGAAATTCGTCAATCATTTCACGCGCGTCGATTTCTTGAGCGCTTAGGTTGGGTGATAGTTCAGTCGGGTGATGTCCGAGTTGAGTTCCAAACGCATCGCCCAATGAGTGAGCCGGATCGATCGAGATTACGCGAATCTTTTTATCTGGATATTGTTGCGAGAGATTGAGCGCGATCGCGGCTGCAACCGTCGTTTTTCCGACTCCACCTTTCCCCCCGATTAGAAGGAGTTTGCGCCCTTCTGAAATGAAATCAGCGAATTTAATTGAAGGCTCAACAGATTGAGAAATTGAGATTGGAGCCGAAACTCCGATTTGTGCGATTAATTGGTCGATCGCTGTTCCTCCGATTGGTTCTTCGTTCTGTTGTGGAATTGTGATAATTGATGCGGGTTCAAATGTATTTTGAAACTTTTCGACTAGCGATTCATTTCCAGAATGAATTTGATTCAGAAAGAGTCCTCCAAATGGAATCTTTAGCGTTTCCAAAGATTTGAAAAAGCGTTGTGATTCGAGTAGACTTAGCCATTCTGCGATCGCAACAATAAAACAACCCGATCGAGCAGGATTTTGCAATAACTGTCGCCCGTGAGTTAGATCTTGCTGCATCGATTCGAGAAAACGATCGACTTCATCCGGGGTGTAGCGTCCGGTAAATGCCTCACTGATCGTGCGATGTTTTTGCTGAAAGAGTTCTAATGCAGATAAGAACTCTTCGAGAAAGTCCATGAGATTGAATAGTGCTAACGTATGACCGCTTGGAGCCATATCTACCACAATACGATCGACGACTTGATCCCTCAAAAGCCGCTGAATTTCGAGAATTCCCATCAACTCATCTAGCCCCGACCAACCGAGATCCCAAACCGAGGACAAATCATCTTTCTCAACAAAGCTTCCCCGCTCGACCAACCGTTCTAAAATCTCGCCATAGTCCGCTTTGAACTCTTTCAGCAACAACGCCGAATCTAGCGCTCTCACCGTTAGATTCGGTAAATCCTCTACCGTTTGCGCCGTATTGCCCACATCCATTTGCAGCACATCGCCCAAGGAATGCGCCGGATCAGTGGACATCAGCAAAATTTGCTCATTTGGGAACTGTTTCGCCCAGCGTCGTGCAAATCCACTGGAGAGCGTAGATTTACCCACGCCACCTTTACCGCTAAACATTGCCAAATGCAGGGAATCAAACGAGTTTAGAGTGTTCATAGTTCACGCGAAGCGAGTTTGGGCACAATCCTTAGTAGTCTTCCCTAAAACTCGGTGATATCCATGAGTGAGCTGTTTAAAGGATTTGAGCAACTGTTAGAACTTGCAAAATTGCTTGAAGAAAAAGCAGAAAAAGGCGAACTCAAAGCCAATGTGCAAGTCAATCGCGCAGGGTTTAGCAGCATTCCCCGCAGCACAAATCGCGCTCAACCCGCTCAACCGCCTGCTCCTGATGTGATTGTCACTCCACCCCCTACAAATCCTGTCTCACTGCAAGATGTAGGCGGACTGAAAGAGGTGCTTCAAGAATTGCGAGAACTGGTCGAACTCCCGCTGAAACGTCCAGAAATCTTGGCGAAATTGGGACTTGAACCGATTCGAGGGGTGCTATTGACAGGCTCACCCGGAACTGGAAAAACGCTAACGGCTCGATCGCTCGCTGAAGAGTTAGGCGTGAACTACATTGCGATCGCGGCTCCCGAAGTGATGGGCAAATATTACGGAGAGGCAGAAGCCCGACTTCGCAGCATTTTCGAGAAGGCAACCGCTTCGGCTCCTTGCATTGTGTTTATCGACGAGATTGATAGCCTTGCCCCCGATCGCGCCAAAGTTGAAGGCGAAGTCGAAAAGCGGGTTGTCGCTCAGTTGCTGACCTTGATGGATGGATTTGCACAAACGAAAGGCGTGATTGTTCTTGCGGCAACGAATCGCCCGGATCATCTCGATCCTGCACTGCGGCGACCGGGACGCTTCGATCGAGAAATTCAGTTCCGAGTCCCCGATCGAGACGGGCGCTTGGAAATTCTCAAGATTCTGACGCGATCGATGCCTTTAGATTCCGTCGAACTCGAATCGGTTGCCGATCTAACGGTTGGAATGGTCGGCGCAGACCTCAAAGCGGTTTGTCAAAAAGCAGCATATATTGCACTACGGCGACAGGTTCCTTCATTGGAAGCGGTTCCGAATGAACTATCGATCGAACACCAGGATTTCCTTCTAGCACTAAAAGAAATCAAGCCCTCAGTTCTGCGATCGATCGAAGTCGAATCACCCAACGTGACTTGGAATCAGATCGGCGGATTGGAAGAAATCAAACGCACATTGCAAGAAGCAGTCGAAGGAGCGATGCTTTATCCCGAACTGTATCAACAGACTGGAGCGAAAGCACCCCGTGGCATTCTGTTGTGGGGGCTGCCTGGAACGGGGAAAACACTGTTAGCCAAAGCGGTTGCTTCTCAAGCTAGAGCGAACTTTATTGCGGTGAATGGTGCGGAGTTGATGAGCCGTTGGGTAGGAGCCGCAGAACAGGAAGTGCGCGATTTATTTAACAAAGCGCGTCAAGCTTCGCCCTGTGTGGTGTTCATTGATGAGATTGATACGTTAGCTCCTGCGCGGGGGAAATTTAGCGGAGATTCTGGAGTGAGCGATCGCGTTGTCGGTCAATTGCTCACCGAGTTGGATGGGCTACAAGATTGCGGCACAGTATTGTTAATCGGTGCAACGAATCGCCCGGATGAACTTGATGCCGCTCTGCTTCGGGCTGGAAGATTAGATTTGCAAATTCAAGTCGATTTGCCGGATCAGTCGAGTCGGTTAGAAATTTTGCGGGTTCACAATGTCGATCGACCTTTATCTGAAGTAGATTTAGATGCGATCGCGTTTTCTACTGAAGGCTGGAACGGTGCGGATTTAGCGCTTTTGAGCAATCAAGCTGCACTGCAAGCAGTTCGACGGTATCGCGCTCAAGGCATGACCGAGCCAACAAATTTGCAGATTACTGAAGAAGATTTCTCGATCGCGTATCAAGGCTTACTCAGCCAGCGTCGTTAATCAATTCTTTTGTCAATCGTCCGAGTATTTGCATTGCAATTTCGATTTCTGTTGACCAAGGCAATCCACAATTTAATCGTAAACAGTTCCGGTAAGCTCCGGTCGGTGAGAACATCATCCCCGGAGCAACGCTAATTTGATGCTGTAATGCAATTCTGTAAAGCTGAATCGCATCAAACTCGATCGGTAACTCTAACCACAATACCTGACCACCACTCGGCTGAGTCACCTTAGTATCGGCAGGAAATTCATCACAAATTGCCTGAGTCATTTGGATCATTTGAGTTTGATATGATCGCCGAATTTGCCGAAAATGTCGATCGCATCCGCCATTCGATAAGAACTCTGCAACCGTTAGTTGAGGCACGGTCGCAGTTGTCCAATTCATTGCCATTTTCAATCGTTCAACTTTGATCTGGTATCGTCCTGCGGCACACCAACCCACGCGCAAACCAGGAGACAGCGTTTTACTCACCGACGAACAGTACAAAACGCGCTCTTCCGTATCAAATGCTTTTATCGCTTTTGGGCGAACATTTGAGAAATATAGCTCTCCGTACACATCATCTTCGATCAACGGCACATCGAACCGATTGAGCAACTCTACAAGCTGTTGTTTTTTACGATCGCTCATACAACTTCCCAACGGATTGCTAAAGTTTGAGACAATCAAACACGCTGCAATTTTGCGATGCTTTAGCGCAGATTCTAACGGCTCTAATAAGATTCCTTCTTTGGGTTCCGTTGGAATCTCTAACGCTTTGAGATGCAGCGATTCTAGAATTTCTAGAAATCCGTAGTAAGTCGGAGACTCGATCGCAATAATATCTCCTGGCTGAGTCACTGCGCGTAATGCTAAATGAATCGCTTCGGTTGCACCATTGGTAATGATTAAATCATTCGGCGAGAATGCACAACCTGCTTCAATCGATCGACGTGCGACTTCGTGCCGCAACACTTCTGATCCGTTCGGCGCATTGTAGGAATGGAGTGCAGTGGGTTGCTCTCGAACAATCCGATTGGCGATACGGTTGAGCGATGCGATCGGTAAAAGATCGAGTCCCGGAATTGCGTGACCTAAATCAATATTTTTTCGATCGCGCATCTCTGAACTGACCCGAAACGCAAGGGAAACATCAACCGGAAAATCATGTTTGAGCGAGGCAGATGGTTTCGGTTCTGCGCGGCTCATCAACGGTTTGACATAGTATCCCGATTGCGGACGCGCTCCGATCCAGCCTTGATCTTCCAACAGTCGATATGCTTCTAGAACAGTTGAAATGCTGACAGAAAATTGCTGATGGAGCTTTCGCACAGACGGTAGGCGATCGCCCGGTCGTAAGGTTCCTTCGTGAATTAGGGCACGAATGCGATCGGCAACTTGTTCATACAAACTAGAAGCACAGTTAGCGGAGTTTTTGAGCATAACAGTTTTAGGAAATCAAACTGTAACCATTACAATTTAGGCGAACTGTCTCTGGTTTGGTTGAGCGATCGAGAAGAAAATTAATCTATCGCTCAAAATCACAAATTATGAAATTCAATCGCTTCTGGAATGTTGTGGTCGCTCAAGGTTCCTGCAACAGTGAACCCAAAATTAATCATCGATGTGATGCTCAAGGAAATTGGTATTATCAAATCTATAATCCGCAAGCAGATAAGCACAACGAATTCGGAACTGAGCAGGAAGTTAGAATGTGGCTTGATCAGCAACATTATCGCTAAGGAACCCAAATGAGCAGCACAAATTATTGCACAACGATGGCAAAATACAATTACTGGATGAATCAAAAGATTTATACCATTTGTGCTGAAATTCCTAACGCGAAACGCAACGAAGACTTAGGTGCTTTCTTTAAGTCGATCGATGGAACGCTGAATCATATTTTAGTGGGCGATCGTATTTGGCTCGGTCGCTTTACTCAAAATCCCTTTGCTGCAAAGCTCGATCAATCCTTGTATTCGGACTTCGAACAATTGCGGCAAGAACGCGATCGAACGGATCAAGAAATTCTCACCTGGGCAAGTCAGCTTTCTCCCGGCTGGCTTGATGCTCCTTTCACCTACACCACAGTCACTACCCCCACTAAAACCGTGACTCGTCCCGCATGGCTATTAGTCACTCACTTTTTCAATCATCAAACGCACCATCGCGGACAACTCACGACACTCTTAAACCAGCTTGGATATGCTCCTGGAGTCACCGATCTTCCCTACATGCCAACGCTATGAGAACGAATGCGGTTCGCAGTTTAGATAACTTAGAATGAAACCATAACCCACTTCTAACGTGCGATATGGCAACGACAAAAATTAGAAAGACTCCAGGCATCTGTAATGGAGCCGCTTGCATCGGTCGGACGCAAATCCCCGTCTGGAAATTAATCGCTCTACACTCACAAGGATGCTCAGATCTCAACTTACTCAGCGATTATCCTCAGTTGACCAAAGACGATCTGAAAGCCGCTCACACCTACTACGCCCAGCACTCAGACGAAATAGATGCAGCGATCGCGGCTGAAGATTCATAGCGCGATTCACCTTTGTATCAGGCAGGTCAGGATAGATGAAAACGAATGCAGTTCGCGTCTTAGATAACTTAGAAATCTCTTACGAACTGAGAGAATACGAAGTCGATCCAGACAATCTGGCAGCAGAATCAGTTGCCGAAAAAATCGGACTTCCACCTGAACAAGTTTTCAAAACGTTAGTCGCGCGGGGAGACAAAAACGGCATTTGTCTAGCAGTGATCGGCGGGAATATGCAGCTTGACCTCAAAGCATTAGCGAAACTATCAGGCGATCGTAAAATCGAAACCGTTCCACTCAAAGAAGTCCAACCGCTCACCGGATACATTCGCGGTGGTGTCACGGCTCTCGCTTGCAAAAAAGACTACCCCGTTTACGTCGATGAACTGATCGAACTATTTGACATCATTTCGATCTCGGCTGGAATGCGAGGATTGCAGATTCTATTGGCTCCCAGCAATTATCTTCGAGCCGTAAAAGGAACAATTGGCGCGATTGCACAAGACAAACCCGCAACATAATTGCGCTAAAACTCGCCCAAATGCCCTAAGCTAAATCTTGCCAATCGTTTAGATTCTTCACCGTTCATGAACTCGCCCTATATTCCTAGCGGAGTGTCGACCGCGCTTGCTTCGACCGTTGCGCCCGATGTCTCGATCGTAGTTCCGATTTACAACGAAGTCGAAAGTATTCCAAGCTTGATCGACGCGATCGCAACGAGTTTAAGAAATGCCGCTCTGAGCTACGAAATCATCTGTGTCGATGATGGTTCTCGCGATGGTTCAGATGCCCTACTCAAACAACAGGCGCAGATCCGCGATGATTTGAAAGCGGTGATCCTGCGGCGCAATTATGGGCAAACTCCCGCGATGGCAGCCGGATTTAGTCAAGCGATCGGGAAAGTAATCATCACGCTCGATGGCGATCTGCAAAACGATCCGAGTGATATTCCAGTCTTACTCGAAAAACTAGACGAAGGATACGATCTGGTCAGCGGTTGGCGCAAAAATCGACAAGATGCTTCCCTGACGCGCGTTCTACCTTCTAAAATTGCAAACTGGCTGATTGGACAAGTCACTGGAGTCCGATTACACGATTACGGTTGTTCGCTGAAAGCTTATCGATCCGAACTCGTCGCAGATATGAACCTCTACGGTGAACTGCATCGCTTTTTACCTGCATTAGCATTTATCGAAGGCGCACGAATCGCAGAGATTCCCGTTAAGCATCACTCACGGCAGTTCGGCAAAAGTAAATATGGACTCGATCGCACGTTTCGCGTCGTGATGGATCTGCTAACCGTTTCGTTTATGCGGAAGTTTCTCACTCGTCCGATGCACGTTTTCGGGTTGTTTGGCTTACTGTCGCTGCTATCAGGATTGTCGATCGGGCTTTATCTAGCAATTTTGAAGCTCGGTTTTGGTGAAGAGATTGGACAACGCCCGCTTTTAATTCTCGCGGTTGTTTTATTTCTTGCAGGGTTGAACCTTTTTAGTTTCGGACTGCTAGCTGAAATCTCGATGCGAACTTATCACGAGTCTCAGGGTCGCCCAATCTATCGAATTCGTGAAGTGGTAGGGAAGAAAGAGTAGCTACAAATCAACGAACATTGCTAGGAAGCCGTATTACGGATAACCAGCTTTAAAGGCGCGATCGCTCTAAACGTAAAAAAGCACGTCTAGAGCGATTGAAGCCTGTCGTATTTTCTACTCTGCCCCCACTGCCTTCATTGCGTCTGTTACTTTCGTTTCTACCGTTTTTATCGCTGCTTCTGCTTTCGACTTACCGCTTGCCATAAAGAAATCCTTCTTCTGCATAAACAGTTCACGTTTTTGCTCTGGCGTTAGCGACGTAAACACATCCTTGGGAACCGACTTCATCATCATCCCCACTTTGCCTTTTTGCTCTGGAGTCAGCGCGATCGACTTAAACGCTTTTTTCACATTTGTACCATTTGCGATCGCATCTTCAAACTGAGTCCGCTGCTCTGGAGTCAAAATGCTCTCTAGTTCGGGCACAATTTTCGCTTTCAATTCAGCAAACGGATCAGCCGTCGCTGCGGGAGCTTCCACTGCTGCCAAAGCAACTGAGGTTGAAGCTACTGTAAACCCCATCACCAACATCAAACAAGCAAATACTGTCACTAAAGTTCGTTTCATTGTCAATTACCTCGCTTTTTAAGCATTTTGAGTTTTTGCGATCGCTTGAATGTAAGCAGCAACAGCCAACAGACTCACAATCAATAGCGGCATCGATAGACACCAAAACTCAGCCGATGGAACAAAATACGCCGCACCCGTTCCTCCCAAAAAGAACCCGATCAGCAAGGGCGTTGTGCGCTTAATTTTCACAACTGCCTCTGCTACTTCTGCCTTTGTTTCCTCAGTCTGCTTTGATAGTTTCGCGCTGAAATAGTGAACTAGGTCGATCGTAAACTGCGTGAAGTTTCCGGTCATCACCGTGGTCGGAAAATAGCCCGTAAACGAAGAAGCTGCTTCCTTCATCAAAGCATTTTGAATTCCCATCGCAATGACCCCTGTTACCGCGATCGGGAAAATCAATTCGTCCTGACCCTCAATGATCAAGGTCGCTGAGTACTGCAAGCCCACGACCATGAACACTCCTAATGAGATCGCTTCTGCACTGAGTAAAACAGGTAATACCGCCCAACCTTTCTTTCGAGAAAATCGAGCTAGCAATGATGTCACAATCACCGAAAGCATAAAGGTAGGCAACATCGAAAGCCGTAGAACAGTGGTTTGTGGATCGGAACTCGCAAAGGCTGATCCCGCTAGCGCAATGTTTCCAGTGACATGAGCGGTAAAGATACCAAACAAAACGATAAATGCAGCCGTATCAACAAATTCAGCCACCCAACTGAGCAAAAAGCGGGCAGGCGCATCACTAATCAAAAATGCGCTGAGACTGAAGGGCTCTTTTTCAGGCAGACTGATAGTCATAGGAGAATCTCCCGGATGTAAGGAAAAACGGAGCTTGGGTACGGACAGAAACGATTGATGAAGCTTCGATCGTCAAGGCAAACCTTATGAATCTTCTGATTCTTTGCTTGGTTTTTTCACTTCTGCGGGCAGGATACTGACCACATTGTAAAGATGCTGCTCAACATCGACTAATCCTGCAACCTCTGTGTCAAGTGCATCAAATTCAGCAGGCTTTTCGCCTTCTGCAAAGTCAGCAGTACAGTTCCAATTTGCTAGGAGTGCGACATCGGTACTATCAGTACTGTTCAAAAGCACAACGGACTGAGGAGCAGGTTGTTTGAGCAAAGTGGCTGGGATCAGCTTTTCAGCGTTTGCCATCACTTTCGCTTGATCTTCCGGCGTTTTAAGCTTGAACTCGCTGAATTCAACCATTGCTTCTTTGCCCTTTACCGTCGGTACAAGTCCTTCACGTGCCGTTTGTGCTTTACCAATTTCAAAAATCACGGTGCGTAACGGTGCGATCGCGGCAGTCTTCTCTTTTTTGCTTTCTTTGGTTACTTCAGTTGCAGGCGCAGTCTTAAAAGCTTTATAGCTGTCCAAATCTTGCCATTGAGACAGTGCAATCACGCGCGTTCCGTCGTCGCTTTGCAGCAGTGCAGAACTCGTGAATCCTGGTACTTTTTTGAATGCCTTCAGGCTCTTGAGCGATTTAAGCGTTGTTTTTTGAGTCGTTGGGGTCGTTTCGTAGATTGCTGCTATGTTCACCGCTGTTGCACCGGGATCAAATGCGATCGCTTTTGCAACTTTTGCGGCTTCCACACGAGTTGGAAATCCAATGAGAAGACTCAAACTCAGCAAGAGCGACAACGCAAATGCGCCAAATTTACTACCGAAAAATCTGCACATACCGCTATTTTTCTCCATCTTTAATCGTCCATTGCAAGGAAAACGGCGCGATCGTGTTGCCCGATCGAGAATCGAAATCGAATGTTGAGAAGCGCGACGGGAGGTATGACGTATACTGTATATCGAGATCGTCAGATAATAGTTATATCGGCAAGCACTCTAACGGATTGTGCTTGCTAATACTAAATCAGCATTACTGCAAGAATGCTAACAGAGCAATTACGCAGAGCAATTACACATTGTATTGACGAAAACATCCTCGATTTATTAGGTATTTAACTCACGAATCGCCAACCGTAAGCAAAAAGCCAAGAGCCGATCGCGCCTCCAGTGAAAAAGATCACCATATAAATCGTGGTGAGGCGATTGTGAGGTTCGATCGGTAAACTATAGATCTTCGCCTTGTTCGAGATTTGCCCCGTTTGCGTTCCAAGATCAAGCAAGATTGCGCCTAAAATAAGTCCCCAGAAGGTGCTGTAAAACTGAAAAAGAATCAGTAATGCAGCGACAAAAAGCCCGATCGCAATTTTCAATGTTAAGCGCGGACTGGTGCGATCGGTAATTCGTCCCAACCACGGAGATGCTGTCGCACTAATCATTCCAACCAGTCCAAAGAGTCCAGCAATCTCGCTGTGGAATTCAAACGGCGGGCGTTCTAACAAAAAAGGTAATATCGCCCAGAATCCGCTATACGACGCAAATAAGATCGCACCCGCGATCGATCTCTGTCTTAATACAGAATGCTCAACAAATAGCGCAGGTAATGAGCGCAACAATTCAAAGTAAGAATTTCGATCGTAGAAGGAATCATAAAAGGTAACTGCTTGAGCAATACCATTCCCAATATGATCATCAATGCGGCTGCAATCCAAAAGATCGATCGCCAGCCAAATGCTCCGCCCACTAGCCCACCTGCCACACGACCCAGAATAATCCCAATAAGCAATCCGCTCATCACCGTTCCGACAATTCGCCCGCGCTGTTCTGCATCCGCCAACTGTGCCGCAAACGGAATCAGCAACTGAGGCACAACGGCAGTGAGTCCGATCGCACAACTCGCCGCAAGCAATCCATTGAATCCTGGTGCCACCGCTGCCAAAGTTAGCGCGATCGCATTCAGTCCGCTCAATCCCACAATCAACTTCCGCCGATCCACTCGATCGCCCAATGGCACAAACAACAGCAGCCCGATCGCATAGCTAATCTGCGTCAATGTTGGAACCGCACTGACATCAGCCGCTGAGATCTGCAAATCAGTACTCATCAGCGCTAACAAAGGCTGATTGTAATAAAGGCTACCGATCGAGATCGTACAAGCGATCGTAATCAGCCATAAAGTGTTCTGTCGCAGGACTAAAGCTGAATTCATAGGGGTTCTCTGGGTAACAGAAGGTGCTTTCTACTGTCAAAGTATTCAGTATACAAGTAACGGCGGTTGTGCACTTTAACACCGAAATCGCGAGAGGCATACTGTATACAAATAAATGCTTTAAGGCAGAAACTCACCACCCTACAGATAGGGAACCTTAAAGAATTTTATTACCTGCTTGAAGAAAAGGAATTAAAAACCGATTTTATTACTTACTGATTGACACCTATCCGGGAATTGATATCCCTTGGATGACTTTTGCTGATCTCGTTCTATTGGTGATGCGTCCAGATCAGCAAGACTTTCAGGGAACTGCGCTGATTTAGAATCAGGTCATCGATCGCCAGCAAAGTTTGAGAGAACAAGTTGAGCGAGCCTATCGGATTTCGGTGGCTGGCGTGTTTGAGTAGACAAAACAAATGGCGCAAGTTGGCAACAGTCGATTATTTAGTTTGCAATATCCGGAGCATCCGTTGATGATTGAAATGCGATCGATGGTTGCTCAGATCGTCAGCGAGTGATTGATACCAAAGATAGAGATTCTTGAAGGTTTGAAGGGGAATAACCCATTAAAATGTCAATAGATGCTTCGCGTCTGCGATATTGTTTGTAAATACCGTTGTTTAGGAAGGTTCGGGCGACATGGCACTTCTCACCACTGGCGGACAATTGATCAAAGACCTTGAAACTCATGGCGCGATCGCTGCCTATGTGCCCCTAGAAGGCGGGTTTGAAGGTCGCTATCGTCGTCGGATTCGCGCATCGGGCTACAAGTCTCTCAGCATTACGGCACGAGGACTGGGCGATGTGGCTGCATATTTGACTCAGGTGCATGGCGTTCGTCCGGCGCACATAGGAAAGAAAAGCAACGGATCTGGGGCTGCGGTGGGTTATACGTATTTTGTTCCACCGATTGTAACCACGCAGATTGCAGAACTACCGCCGAAATCGAAAGGGTTACTGCTCTGGATTATTGAAGGGCACATTTTATCGAGCCAAGAGATTGAGTATCTTGCGAATTTGCCGAAGATCGAGCCACGTGTGAAGGTTGTGGTTGAAGTTGGGGGCGAACGATATTTCCGTTGGACACCGCTAACTCAGGTGATTGCGGCGTAGAACGCGATCGAGCTTTCTCAAAGCCTCCGATTTCTTCAAAGAGTCGGAGGCTTTTGGTTCTATTAGGGCGGTCACAGTTCTTCGGGTGGAACTGGCTCTACCGTCACACCATCTAAACTCAGTGCAACAGGCTGATCTTTGATCAAATCACCAAGTTCGTGAAACTCGATTCTCATATGTTCGCAAGCTTGTTTTAACTGCGATCGAAAGCCCTCTAGATCCGACCCATAGCCGCAGAGATTCGCCGCTGTTTCAATTCCTTGTTTCGCATTCGCTCTAGCGCAATCGACTAAATCTAATCCAGTTAAACGAGTGGGAGAAGCCATCGGATACTCCTGAAATCATTGTGATTCAGTGTGCGAGATTAACGCTCGATCGAGACTCCCCCACAAGAAAGAAGTTTAGATTTGCCAGTATCGATAAGCTGCACACGCCATCGTGACAACCCCGGTCACGATGGCGGTTTCGTCCACTTCAAATTGCGGATGATGCAGCGGGTAATTTTTGCGATCGGCAAATCCGACTCCCAAACGAAACATACTCCCCGGTGCGTGTTGCAAATAGCAAGAGAAATCTTCTGCCCCTAAAGACGGTTCTGGAATGATTTGAATGCTTTCGCTGCCCCAGACTTCTCGCGCGGAGGTTTCGAGGAGGTTTGTCAGTTTCGGGTCGTTTTGAACGGAAGGTGTGCCGCGTCGATAGCTCATGTCATACTTTGCACCGTACATTTGGCAGACATTCGACACGATGTTTTCGATCCAAGCGGGCAAGACTTCATTCGTTTCGGGATGCAGCGATCGGACCGTTCCCGACATCGTGACTTGATCCGCGATCACATTCGGGGCACGTCCGCCGCTGATTTTCCCGATCGTTAGCACCACCGGACGGAGTGGATTTTGAGTTCGACTGATGGCTTGTTGCAGCGCTGTGATCACTTGAGATGCGATCCAAATTGCATCGATCGCTTCATGCGGACGCGCCCCATGTCCCGATTCACCTAGGATTGTCAGTTCCAAATCATCCGCTGCCGCTGTTAGCGCCCCATATCGAATGCCAATTTTTCCAGCGGGAATGCTCGGAAACACATGAACCGAAAGAATCGAATCCACATCAGTCATCACGCCATCTTCAACCATCCACTGTGCGCCTTTCGCAATTTCCTCAGCAGGTTGGAACAGAAAGCGAATCTTGCCGGGAAGCGGAACCCCAAGCTGAGACAGCACCATCGCAGTTCCCAGTCCAACCGTGGTATGAACATCGTGACCGCAAGCGTGCATGATTCCAGACTGGCGCGAGGAAAACTCCAGCCCCGTTCGTTCTTGAATCGGGAGCGCATCCATATCAGTGCGAATTGCCAGCAATCTTGGATCGTCGCCCCCTCTGAGTTCACCGACGACTCCGACTTTCCCGATCGCTTCTTTCACCTGCAATCCACAAGACGAGAGAACTCCCGCAACATAAGCGGCGGTTTGCTGTTCTTGTCCGCTGAGTTCGGGATGGCTGTGTAAGTGGCGACGAATTTCGATCAGGCGTGGAGCAAGCGAAAGGGCTAAATCTTTGATGCGGTCTTTCATGGTTAAAAGTCGATCGTACTTTCCCCAATGATAAAACCTATATTCCAAAAGATTTGGTACATTCGATTTGTAGTTCTGTATAAGCTATGCCAGCGAGAGATTTATATCATGATGCTGTGGTAAGCGCTTTGCTCAAAGATGGATGGACAATCACCGACGATCCGTATCATATTGCTTATGGGAGTCGTGACTTGTACATCGATTTAGGAGCAGAACGATTTACGATCGCGGCTGAGAAACAAGCGCAGAAGATCGCTGTTGAGATAAAGAACTTTTCGAGTCCATCTCCGATTTCTGATCTCGAAGCAGCGATTGGACAATACGGACTGTACCGAATTTTGATCGAAGAAACACAGCCCGATCGTGTTCTATTTTTAGCGGCTCCATTACGAGCCTATGAAGGAATTCTGACCGAGAAATTTGGTCAATTTGTCATCGATAAATTGCAGATTCGTCTACTAATTTTTGATGAGAATCAAGAGAGGATTGTGAAATGGATAAGCTAACTCACTACCGCGAGATTGTTCGTAATGTTGTCTTTCGATACTCAAAACATCGGATTGCAAACGGACAGATTGAAGTTCATCCATTTATTGACGCTGAACGAGATCATTATGCAGTGATGCACATTGGCTGGGATGGTGTGCGGCGGATTCATGCGCTGATTGTTCACATTGATATCATCGATAACAAAGTATGGCTGCAATATGATGGAACTTCCGAGCCTGTTGCAGACGCGCTGATCGAAGCAGGAATCCCAAAAGAAGAAATCGTTCTAGGATTTCACCCCGAAAACATCAGACAGCATACAGGCTTTGCAATTTGCTAGTAGCCGCTATTCCAACGCATGGCTAAGAGGTGATTGGAATCGATCGAGGATTTTGTTTCATCGTCGATCGCTTTGACAACGCGACGATACAGATCCTCGGCTTGCTGTGGAGAATTTCCAATGCTAGTTAATCCCAATTTGCCAAACTCAGATAAGCATCCCATGAGATGAAAGACGGTTCCCGTTTCTGTACTCGTATCGAAGTGCAAACCATAGTGAGCGATGATGTCCATCAAATCATTCGGCAATAGTCCACAGTAGTGTGGTTTCTGTAGATTATCGGTTGCCATATAGTATTTTGGTCGTCCGTGTTGACTGTAAAATAGTCCGCTCGATAGGTCATAGCGCCCGTTCGTGAGAAACTTTAGCGTCATAAACGGGTGAGTCGTTCCACCTTTTCGCAGGTTAATCTCGATCGCATGAAATTCCCAGTTGCCGTCTCGATGCACTGCAACAAAATCGACCCCAAACCGTTCTAGTGCGCCTTTTTCCGCCAAGGTTCGACCGACTCGCAAACTCATATCCTGAATTCGCATTCGATAAGCTTCATCGGCTGGAAAACGACAACCGAGATAGATCTGTCCGCTGGGTCCGCCAAGGATTTGATCATGAGTTGAGAGAATTTCAACTTCGCCATCGGGAGTGACGCGACCTTGAACGCTTGGTGATAGTTTGTGATCACCTTCGATAAAGGCTTCTGCGATCGCTCCCAATTCGGGAATACGATCGCCATAATTTTCCCAAGTTTCCGTTTTCGCCTCGAACTTGAGATGAGCAAAGCGATCGTAAATCTTTGTCACTCGCTGTTCATGCGATATTGCTCCAGGCTTGTATTCTCCTAATTGTCGCAAGTCAAGCAATGCGTTTCCTTCGCCTGAAAATCCTTCATTTAATTTGATCACAACCCGTTGTAGCTCGGGATTGCGTTCCCATAGCTCGGCTGTCACCATTGCGAGATCTTTCGCATTCCAAACCAGTTCACTTCCGTCTGGATGTGAAACTTCACTTTCTGCAAATATCTGCCGACTGCCGCTCTTTGTGCCCCAATTTAGCAGCGATGGATCAAGTGCATATAATGGCTGGTTTAACTGAATCGACAAATCGCGCTCAGCATTCGTGGAGTTGTAGCAGATCATGTAAGCGCGATCGGGATTCACAGCCTGCCGAATGCGATCGAGTAATCGAGGTCGATCGAGAATTTTTTGGCTCAGTGATTTCAATGACGAATCATAAGTAGAAAGTAAAAGTAAGCGATCGCGGGCATGGGAAAATGGAATTCCCGGCAATAGCTGGAGATAATAATCGATCACGCTTGGATGAATCGGTTGCGAAGTCACATAAACCAACCGAGTCCGGGGATTTCGCAATCGAATCAGCGAGAATAATAGGCGTTCTTCATAGTGCAAAAAGCCTTCAATCTTAAGTAATTCGCGCTGATCGATACTGAGTGAAGGAATCACAATAATATCGGCATCGCTCGTATCAAACTCGACAACATTGCGCCAGCGATCGCGCAGTTGGGTTTGGAGATGCTGAAACTGAACGGTAGGGTCAAGCACGTTCATAAAAATGGAGTTCCGCGAGCGACGTATATTTGCAATCATATCCACTGAGGCTACAGCAAAGTAGCGTTAGCAATGAACGGTAAAGATGTATAAATCAGAGTTGCGAAAAATCTATCTTCAGAAACGTCGATCGCTCTCTCTTCAGGAGTGGGAATCGAAAAGCAAACAGGTCTGTGAGCATCTCAAAGCCTCTCCTCACTTGCATTCAGCAAAAACCGTTTTGTCATATTGCAGCTTTCGCCAAGAACCTGATTTGCAAGAACTCCTGACAATTCCGAAGGTGTGGGGATTGCCTCGCTGTGTGGAAGAAACCCTAAGCTGGCACGTCTGGACACCTGGAAAACTTCGATCGAACAAGTTCGGCATTCAAGAACCTGATCCGAATAGTACATTGATTAATCCTGAACAAGTGGATCTGATTTTAGTCCCGTGTGTGATGTGCGATCGACGCGGGTATCGTTTGGGCTATGGAGGCGGATTTTACGATCGATTGCTCAACCAACCAGAATGGCAAGGGAAATCAACGATCGGGATTGTGTTTGATTTTGCGGTTATTGATGAGTTGTCGATCGACACCTGGGATCAGCCGTTACGGACAATTTGTACAGAATCAGGATTCATCTAAAGAATCTGCTTCTAACAGTTCGGCTAACTGCCAAGCAGCTTCATGAGAGGTAAAGGGCGACCAAATTTCATACGTTGCACCAGGCTTCAAGAGTTGTAAGAGTTTCTTATCGTCTTTGGGTGTAGGTTCTGATTTCAAATCATCCCAAAGCTGAGAGATGGGTTTAGTTTGTCCAGCTTTGACTTCGTGAAGCGCACTCTCAAGACTTGCAGCGATCTCTTCCACGCTTGGCTCGATGTCTTCTTCTTCTGTCTCACCCACTAAATTAGAGAGAATATCGAGCAGTTCGCGCTGCTCAGGAACAGAAAGAGATCGGGCAATGGCGACCGCGTTTTCAAGTTGAGGGGTCATCGAATGTATCCTCCTGCTGACAAGGTCATTTTATCTTTTTGCAGCTTCCCGATCGAGCTTCATCTAGAAGGACTCAAGGAAGATGAATTGTCTCTGCCTGAGCCGATTTCTATCTGTGAGTATGTTGAGGCGAGTTAGAGCGATCGCGCTTTGGGAGGAGACTATGCTTTGCTCACTTAAAACATTGATTCGCGAATAGGGACAAACTGCTACGATTTCACCATCTACTCTGATTCAGCAATGCCAATGACAATCCTTCTTAAGCCGTCAACACTCTTGCCTAAAGGACTGCGGGTTCAGCAAATCAATCATCTCACGCTATTCAAATTTACGGACGAATTGGGGGAACGCCTGCAAACCCTCCTGGATCAGAAGAAAGCGGACACGCTCACGGCAGAAGAAGCCCTTGAGCTAGAAGCGATCGCAGAACTTGATGAAATCTTCAGCTACGTCAATGCGGTGATGGCTGCAAGAGCAAATGAGCATTCCTAAATCGGTGTATGAGCAGGTTCGGCAACGCGCTCAAGCTCAGTGTGAATATTGTCACTACCCTGAACTTCTTAGTTCTGCTCCACTCTCGATCGACCACATTCAACCCCAATCTTTGGGTGGGAGTGACGACCTAGACAACCTCGCTCTAGCTTGCCGTCGCTGCAACGAAAGACGATATAACTTCATGACTGGGATAGATCCGGAAACAGGCGCAGAGGTTGCATTATTCAACCCACGGCAGCAGCAGTGGTCTGATCATTTCATGTGGTCAACTGATGCGCTGCGAATCCTTGGCAGAACCTCAATTGGGCGGACGACTTGCAATCGTCTAGATCTGAATGATGAACGCCGCGAAGAACCGTTTATCCAGAATGCCCGACAGCAGTGGACGATCGCTGGACTCCATCCGCCCGATTCTGATCCACGGGAGTAGAAGATTTTCGGGACAGAGATCGCACTTGATATGGACACGAAACCACGATCGCACTTCTCGAATTGAGCGATCGTGGTTGCATCCAAGCTCAGTCTAAACAATGCTGGAGCAGGCGATTTTAGTGAGCCGAAAGCAGCGAGTTTCATCTAGAAGGACTCAAGGAAGATGAATTGTCTGTGTCTGAGCCGATTTCTATCTGTGAGTATGTCGAGGCGAGTTAGAGCGATCGTGTTGCTAAGACCGAAGGGTTACTTTAATTATGTCAATCTTTTTCACTACAAATTGAATGCTTAACTATCCTGACACGAAGCAAGCTTTAGAGATTTACTTAGGGCTTTGTGGCTGGGTTTCTAAATTGGACTTTTTGGGTAATTGACTTGGAATGGGCATAGTTCGAGGTGGAACAACTGTGGTTCCTTGTTGGTATTGCGAAGTTGCAGGAACTGGAAAAACCTGATTAGTAGAATTCTTTGGAACCTCTACTGCAATCAGTCGATATGCAGAAACACCCAAGGACAACGCGGAAAATATTAAAGAGAAAATAGAAACCCAGATGGCTGCTTGATGTTTTCTGCTGTCATCCCTAAGATCCGCCAAAATTGATGCCATGTATGGAAAGTTTATACAATGGCGCTCTTCGCCCATGCTGTTTAGAAACAAGTTAAATTCAGTGATGTCTTTTGAATAGCTATGCTTGAGGTTGAGAGAGTATAATCTCGAAAATATAATGTCTGGGTCAATTCTCAAATTTTTTGCGATCTGGGCAATATCTAATGGAACAAAGTTTTTATGGTTGCGAGTCCTACTCTCATCTGAGAAATCTGTAAATTTTTTGTAGTATGAGCTGTATATTTCGTTGAAAATTTCAAGGTCGGTTGGTAAGTGCTTCATCGCTGACAATAACTCTTTAAAGCGAAGTGATGAGAATGGGCTGCATATTAACATAGGCATGAAAAAAGTGCCCAAGCTTCCTTGGACACTCTAAGAAATTTCGAGAATTGTCTTAAGTCAGTGCATCTGCACCCGCAACCACTTCCAGCAGTTCTTGAGTAATTGCCGCCTGACGTGCCTTGTTATAAGACAATGTAAGCGAACCAATCAAATTCTTCGCGTTATCACTCGCGTTGTTCATTGCTGTCATCCGAGCCGCCAACTCACTCGCCGCCGCCTCTTGCAGCGCTCTAAGCAATTGGTTATTCAAATACAGTGGCAACAACGCATCGAGAATTTGCACCGGATCTTGCTCGAAGATCATGTCTTGCGGGAAGCTCTGAACTTCAGGAGCCGCAACCTTCTCGCGCTCGACACTAAACTGACCGCCGCGAGTCGTCAACCGGAAGATTTCATCATCCGGAACCTCTAATCCTTGCGGATCAAGCGGTAACAGCGTTTGCACCACCGGACGAGACGAAATCAACGACACGAACTTGGTGTAGATTAGCTCGACTCGATCGACACTATCCGACAAGAACTGAGACAAGACCACATCTGCAATCCCAGCCGCTTCTGATGCGGTCGGAATCTGTTCTAAGCCTGCATAGCTTTCGACGATCGGATAATCCCGCCGCTGAAAATACTGTGCAGCTTTGCGTCCAACCACAACCATTTTGTAATCAATGCCTTCTGCTTTGAGTTCTTTGGCGCGAGTTTCAGCCCGACGAATGACGTTGGCATTGTAGCCGCCGCACAATCCGCGATCGCCCGAAATCACGAGCAATCCCACGGTTCCAACTTCGCGCTTTCTCAACAGCGGTAAATCGGCTTCTTCAAATCTCAATCGCGCTTGTAAGCCATACAGCACTTGTGCTAAACGATCAGCAAAGGGACGAGTCGCAGTGACTTGCTCTTGTGCCCGACGCACTTTCGCCGCTGCCACGAGCCGCATCGCTTCCGTAATCTTCTTGGTGTTCTTGACCGACTGAATGCGATCGCGAATAAATTTTAGGTTTGCCATAGTTTGAAACGATTTTAGATTTTAGATCTTGGATCTTGGACTACATCTAAAATCCAAAATCCAAAATTGTCTCAGGGATGGTTTATCTGAGTTCGGATTGCTTGGGGTTTCACCCCCTAAGTCCCCCATTCTAGGGACTTCAAACCAAGAAACTCTCAATCCTCAAAGTCCCCCAGAATGGGGGATTTAGGGGGCACAAGCCGACTGAAACGAAGTAAGAGAAACTACACTGCTGCCATCAAGGTTTGCTTCGTCTCGGTAATCGCTTCTTTGAGCAGGCTTTCAGCTTCATCGCTCAATACCTTTTGACCTTGAACGATTTCGAGGTACTTCGGCTTACCAGTCTTCAGGTACTCCCGCAGATTCTTCACGTAGGTCGTGACTTTATTCACAGGGATATCATCCAAGTAGCCGTTAATACCGGAGTAGATTACAGCAACTTGCTCTGCAACAGACAGCGGCGAGTATTGCGGCTGTTTGAGAATTTCACGCAGCCGCACACCCCGCGCCAGTTGGTTTTGGGTGGACTTATCCAAGTCAGATGCGAACTGTGCAAATGCTTCCAATTCAGCGAATTGTGCAAGCTCAAGCTTCACTTTACCCGCAACTTTTTTCATTGCTTTGGTTTGTGCCGCAGAACCCACACGCGATACTGAAATACCAGCGTTTACAGCGGGACGCAGACCTGAGTTGAACAAGTCAGACGACAAGAAGATCTGACCATCGGTAATCGAAATTACGTTGGTCGGAATGTATGCCGAAACGTCACCTGCTTGGGTTTCGATGATTGGCAATGCAGTCATGCTGCCGCCGCCTTCCTCATCGCTGAGTTTTGCCGCACGTTCGAGCAAGCGGGAGTGAACGTAGAACACATCTCCCGGATATGCTTCACGTCCCGGTGGACGACGCAGCAAGAGCGACATTTGACGGTAAGCCTGAGCTTGCTTAGACAAGTCATCGTAGATCACCAAGGTTGCTTTGCCTTTGTACATGAAGTACTCAGCCAAAGCTGCACCCGTGTAAGGTGCGAAGTATTGCAGGGTTGCGGGATCGTTTGCGTTTGCAGCAACAACGATCGTATATTCCATCGCGCCACGATCTTGCAGCACCTGAACAATGTTCGCCACAGTCGAAGCTTTTTGACCGATCGCAACATACACACAGATCACGTCTTCGCCTTTTTGGTTCAGAATCGTGTCTACTGCAACCGAAGTCTTTCCGGTCTGACGATCGCCAATAATCAACTCACGCTGTCCTCGACCGATCGGAATCATTGAATCGATCGCGGTAATTCCGGTTTGCATCGGCTCACACACGGACTTCCGCGCGATGATACCCGGAGCCATCGATTCAATCAAGCGAGTGTCGGTAGTATTGATGTCGCCTTTTCCGTCTAAAGGACGTGCTAAAGCGTCCACCACGCGACCGATCATTGCCTCACCCACAGGGATTTGAGCAATCCGTCCGGTTGAAGTGACCGAGCTTCCTTCTTGGATGCTGCGACCGTCGGACATCAATACCGCGCCGACGTTATCTTCTTCCAAGTTCAACGCCATGCCGACGGAACCATCTTCAAACTGCACGAGTTCGCCCGACATGCACTTTTCCAAGCCATAAATCCGGGCGATGCCGTCACCGACTTGTAGGACAGTGCCGACGTTTGCGACTTTCACGCCTTGATCGTAGGTTTCGATCTGCTGGCGAATAATGTTACTAATTTCATCTGGTCTGATTGCTGCCATTGGAAACCTCTGTTAAAGGATGAGAGAAAGAAAGGGGAGTTTAGTTTGAACTGGTCAGGCGTAGCGTAATCCGACGCAGTTGACCGCGTAGACTCGCATCAATCACCTGTGAACCGACCTTGATGATCACACCACCAATTAGCTCTGGATCAATCTTGGTTTCAATGTCTACCGAGTTGGCGCTGGTCATTGCGATCACTCGATCGCGAACCGCATTCTTCTGATCGTCGTTGAGTTCAACCGTCGAAGTCACTTCTGCTAAGACCGCTTGCTTCAACTTGCGGAACAGTCTTTGATACTGCTGACAGATGCCTTCGAGAAACACAATGCGACGACGATCGACGAGCAGCATGATGAAATTGCGCGTGAATGGATGCACCGCTTCACCAAACACTTGAGACAAGACCTCTTTCTTGAGTTCGCCTTTCGCTAGAGGATTTGCCACAAAGTCTTTTAGGTCTTGCGAAGCGTTCAGCGTGTCGAGAATGTTGCCGACATCTTCACCGAAGCGATCGACCAAATCATTCGACTTGCCCAAAGACATCAACGCTTGAGCGTAAGGATCTAAAACTTCTGACCTTAAAATATTCACTGCCATCGCTTTATCCCTCACTCAATAACGCAATACTGCGATCGACTAAACGCTGCTGGGCATCATCACTCAACCGTCCGGGCAATTCGCCTTCTGCGCGTTGAAGTGCCATTGCTGCCACTCGCTGACGCAGTTCGTTGATGATGCGCTCTTGCTCTGAAGTAATATCTGCCGCTGCGGTTTCACGCATCCGGACGATATCCTGCTCCGCTTTCGCCAAAATCTCATCGCTGGACTTCTTCGCAGCCGTTTCCGCATCAGAGCGAATTCGCGTTGCTTCTTGTTGCGCTTGGGCAAGTTTCTGCTGCTGTTCAGCGAGGGCTGCGGCGGCGGTCTTCTTGCGGGCTTCTGCTTCTGAAATCGCAGTCTCGATCGCGCTACGGCGTTCCGTCAGCGTTTTGCTGAGAAACTTACGTCCGAAGTAAACGACGATCGCGATAACGATGCTGAGGTTAATCAGGTTGGTTTCGAGAATATCGAAGTTGAATCCGAAACCGCCCCCCTCTGCTTCTGCCAGGAGACTCACTCCGCTGGCTAGTCGCAAATACATTTCCATGACATTTTTCCAAAACTGCGCGTGACTGATCCCAAACTGGACGGGGTACTTAGACTAATCGGGAAGTTCTGATTAACCAGCAGCTTCGTTAAATTCCAACTAATAATTTGTCTAGAATTTCACGGCTTAATGCTTCAACTTGCTGCTCTAAGGTAGAGAGCGCTTCTTGCTTCTGCTGGTCTAACTCCTTCTGAGTCTGTTCCCGCTGTTGTTGTGCTTCTTGTTGTGCCGCTGCAATTTTCTGTGCCGCAATTTGATTTGCTTCAGCTTGAGCTTTGGCGATCGCCGCTTGGTATGCCCGACGCGATTGTGCGAGTTCAGTTTCGTACTGTTTCGCTAACGCCTCAGACTTTGCCAATCGCTCTTTCGCATCTGCTTCAGTGCCACGAATAAAATCGTTGCGGTCTTCAACCACTTTGGTCAATGGTTTAAAGAACACAAGATTCAACACTGCGACCAACAGTAAAAATTGCACCGCCATCAACGGCAGCGTTGCATCAAAATCAAACATGATAGGAGAAGGATGAAGATGAATAATAAAGCGAGATCTGGATCGTACATCCAGATCTCAGACTTCATACTTATGCGAACGGGTTAGCAAACAGCAAGACCAATGCGATCACAAGACCGTAGATGGTCAAAGATTCCATGAACGCGAGGGTCAAGAGCAGCGTACCGCGAATTTTTCCTTCTGCTTCAGGCTGACGAGCGATCCCTGCAACCGCTTCTCCAGAAGCGTTACCTTGACCGATACCAGGTCCAATTGCAGCAAGACCGATTGCGAGTGCAGCAGCGATGACAGATGCCGCAGCGATCGTCGGGTTTAAGGTATCTACAGCAGCAAGGATAGGAGTCATTGTGGTTTTCCTTTAATTGAATACGGTGAACAGATCAAAACGGGTCTACGGCGCGTGTTCTTCTTCGCCATGACCTTCGAGCGCTTCATGAATGTAAGCACTCGCAAGTGTTGCAAACACGAGCGCCTGAATTGCACTGGTAAATAATCCCAGCAGCATTACAGGCAGCGGTACAAACAGCGGCACTAGAAGCACCAACACACCCACCACCAACTCATCCGCCAAAATGTTACCAAAAAGTCGGAAGCTGAGGGAAAGCGGCTTGGTGAAGTCCTCTAGGATTGCGATGGGCAGGAGAATCGGAGTCGGCTGAATATACTTGGCGAAGTATCCCAAACCTTTCTTGCTGAAGCCTGCGTAAAAATATGCCAGCGACACCAACAGCGCCAAAGCGACTGTGGTATTGATGTCATTTGTTGGGGCAGCGAGTTCGCCCTCTGGCAGTTTGATCAACTTCCAGGGAACGAGTGCGCCCGACCAGTTGGAGATAAAGATGAACAGAAACAGCGTTCCAACAAAGGGAACCCAGGGACGGTACTCTTTTTCGCCGATCTGGTTGCGAGTCAACTCACGCACAAACTCCAGCGCGTACTCCATCAGGTTCTGAATGCCTTTTGGAATGCGCTGCGGGTTACGAGTCGCAAGCACTGAAGCTCCGACCAATAGCCCGATCACAATCCAGGAGACAATAAAAACCTGCCCATGAATCTTTAGATTGCCAAGTTGCCAATAGAGATGGTGACCCACTTCTAGGTTGGCGATCGGTAAAACGTTGGGAGCGTCGAGGAAATTTAGCATTTCAGTTCAGGCGGCTTTTCCCAGATTCAAGGAGCAATATTTTCTCACGAATTTCTATTCTTAACTCTGAGTTTGATCAGGCGTGAATAAAGTTCGCAATGTGTACACGAGTAGCGCTCCTTTGTAGGTTAGAAACCCCAGAAAAACAGGAAGCACATGGAGTTCTTTTACTTGTGTGGCGATAACAATCACCCCAACGAAAAGCGCTAAATGTGTTTTGCTGATCTGTTGTTTCTCCGTACCCAGGCGTTCTACGTTTCGTGCCAATAACTTTAAGTAAACCACACCTGTACACGCTCCAATTAAATAATTCAGAGCGGTGTTCAGTGAGTAGAAATACCAGACGGGGAAGAATATTAACCCGATGAGAACAACGGTGGTAGTCAGCAACTCGTTTTGGAGTCGATAATACTCAGTCATTGATTCACTAGGTTCTGGTGTTTCTGTACCAGTTTGGATCGTTTCTTCCATAGCAGGCGCGGCTCCAAAGTTAGGTCTACACTGCCATGATAACGATCGAAATCAGTTGATTTTCGAGCGATCCCGGCAATGTTGAACCACGAGTCATCATATCATGTGGAGGTAATAATACTTAATGACTTTTGGCAGGGGGATTTTATTGATTGACGATAAAAGGATCGCTAATGTAAAGGCGATCGAAAGTGACCATAGTATGCTGTAAGTTTAGCGATCATAGAGTTGAGTGCGATCGAACTTATAATCTTCAGGTGATTCTAACCACAGCAGGCAATTACCCGTTTCTGATTCATGGATAATTTCTAAAGAAAAGAGAGTTATACAGTTTGAGGATTAGGGTTGCTGATATGGAAATTGTAACCAGAAGGTTTCTGCTGCGTGACTTCATTGAGTCCGATCGCTCTTCATTTCTGGACTATCAAGCCGGCTCGCGCAGCCTAACATTCTATGAACCAAACGCAGCGAATCCTGAACACGCAGCACATTTGTTTGAGACATTTCAAACGTGGGCTGTTGCTCAACCTCGGCTCAATTACCAATTTGCTATTGTGCCTCGGCAGGAACCTTACACCCTCATCGGTTGCTGCGGATTGCGAGGAATGGAATGCGATCGTGGCAAGATGGAACTGGGTATTGAACTTGCACCAACCTACTGGGGGCGCTATGCCTACGCGATCGAGGTTGGACGCGCTTTGCTTGACTTCGGATTCATGGATCTAGGGCTAGACGCAATTTTCGGTTCCACTGTAAGCGCGAACCTGCGGATTGCTCGACTGGCAGAGTGGAGCGGAGCAGAGGTAGTTGCCATCCGTCCCGGCTCATTGTGGATGGTTGAGCGAGGTTGGAACGAGGTAGATTGGCAGATCACTAGAGAGCGATGGAAGCATAGCGATACTGTATAACTACCGTTTTGTAGGTTACTGAATTAACGCCTCGGATTTCTCGCGATCGATGCTTCCAACTGAAAATTGCTCGATCGAGTCATCGTTTATCTTTTCGGACTAATCTCAAACGCCAACTCAGAGCGATAGAAGCACACATCAAAGGCGAGAAAGAAATTCATGTGCCCAATATCAGTGGAGCGTTTCTATCTTATGTCCAAAGCAAACGCCAACTCGACAATATTGAATCGCATACCATGTAAAAGCAATAATACTTAATGACTTTTGGCAGGAGAATCTTATGGATTAACGGTAAAAGGATTTCTAATCTGTAGATGGTCAAAAATGACCATTTTGTGCTGCATATCTTCTGAGTACAGGGTTTCGCAATCATTTAGTAGCGCCGTTGCGAGAATGAGACTGTCCCAGTAAGAGAAAGAATAGCGATCGTTGATTTCGAGTGCTTCGAGAACCGTAGCGGGGTCGATCGGTACGATAGGCGAGAATGCTCGATCGAGATCTTGAATCATTGCCTGACATTCTTGTTTCGAGTACGAAGTCTTTCGAGTCAGGACGTGATAAATCTCGCCTAGAACTTGAGTACTTACAAGAAGCGAAGAATCATCAGAATAGTTAGCAATCACTTCAGCAACAGCTAGAGCTTTGTCGTAAGGCTTTTTAGTGAAGAAATAGATCCACAGGTTTGTATCTAGAAAAACTTTAGCGGTCATAAATCTCGTCACGATCGAACTTGTAGTCTTCAGTCAATTCGGTTCCTGGATGCTGTTTCCATTTTTCAAGAAACTGCTCGACTCTGGCTTTTCTTCCTTGCTCAGTTTCCGAAACCTCATCGGATTTGATCGTGATCTCAACCGTTTTACCTTCCCACTCCGAACCTAGTTGCTCTTCTAGCTCAAATTTCCCATCGTGGTAGGTTGCCTTCAAGACTTTAAGCATTAAATTCTCCTCAGACAGATACTACAAGTGTAGTTGATGAAAGCGAGATCGAGGTTCATTTACTAAATTGGAGGAAGTTGAGCAGTGCAGCCTCTATCTTACCGAGTCGTCGTGTCTCATTTGTCATCTAGCAATGCAAGATCCTAAGCGTTGGGCTTTAGGATGTCTTTCGTAGACTGGTGCGTAGATCGCTTGACTCCACAAACGAAATCAATTAGTCTCTCGAGTTAAGCAAATCAATATTTTCGAGTCTGACCCAAAAACTAAAACCGTCGCCGCCCAAAGTTGATTGCACCCAACTCTGAGCAGCTAACCGTCCAAGACTGATCGCACAGTCCGGGAGGCTAACGAAGGATGATAGCATCTCAAGTAGCCGCCTCGATTTTTATTGTTCGGGGCGGCTTTGGTTTTTGGGCTTTCTTCCTCTGAACAAATTGGAGAAAAAGCCCATGAACATGAATATTCAGGAATTTTTGCAGCGTTTCGAGTCTAAGCGAGACGGTGAAAAGTTGCAGCACGTTTTGATTGGATCGTCTGAAGGCATTCACGAAGTAAAGCAGACGCTTCACGCTTTGCGGTATGGGACATTGGGTTATGGAGTCCGATCGTACCGATGCCAGGGAAGAGTTTATCGATGAGTGTGTTGACAAGATATCGAGCCAGGTAAGGAAAGCGATCGCGTTACCAAGTTGACTGGTTGTTCAACTGAGGAAAGCTTCTACTCAACCGAGGAGAGCGATTGTTTTTCTCAATTGATCGCTCGGTCAAGTTAGTTGAGTTTGAGTTTAACCGAGTTGATTGATTGTTTAAACGAGTTAGCTCGTTGTTTAAACGAGTTAGCTCGTTGTTTAACCGGGTTGGCTCGTTGTTTAACCGGGTTGGCTTACTATTCAACCGAGTTGGCTTGTTGTTCAATCACGGAAAGCGATCTCTCAACCGACTTGGCTCTTAATTGCTGCGATCGAGAAATGTTGATTTGACATGAGTTTGATCGAAGTGGTTCGCTTCGGTTATGACTTCGGGAAGCCCCCCTAAATCCCCCATGCTGGGGGACTTTGAATTAGAATCTTTGGCTTAAAGTCCCCCAGCATGGGGGATTTAGGGGGCAGAAGCCGACTGAAACGGAGCGAGAGAACCCGTCGAACTGACGTTAATTTGACGATCGCAGGAACACAGCTTTATATCACCTCTGTGACATCTTGCTGAGGCTCCGGCGCATCTTCCCAAGCATTTAAGATCACAGCATTCGAGACATTACCAATAATGTTGAGAACAGTCTTAAAACCATCGGTTAAGCGATCAATTCCCGCAACAATTGCAACCCCTTGTACAGGTAAGCCAGATGCAGCCAAAACAGTCGTCATCATGATAATTCCAGAACCAGGAACACCCGGAGTACTAAACGAGACTAAGAAGGTGCTGAGTACGATCGCAAGTAACAATGAAGGCGTTAGAGGAATATCAAACATCTGAGCAATAAATAAAGCATTAAAGCCCTGCAAAATTGCTGATCCATCACGCTTCAATGCAGTTCCTAATGGAATCGCAAAGCTAGCAATGTCCTCCCGTAGTCCATAATCTTCCTGAACATTCTTTAACACGACGGGAAGTGCAGCGTTAGAACTTGCTGTTCCGAATGCTAATGACATTGCTGGGACAAGACACTGAAGCAGCTTGATCGGTTTCGCCTTGAGTATCGCTAAGACCAGAACATAGAATCCAATCATGATTAATGTTGAGACAAACAGCGAAAACACATAGGTAAATAGCTTTACAATCAGTTGCAGCCCTTCAGTAGCAATCACTGAGCTAACTAAGGCAAAAACGCCGATCGGTGCAACATACAGAATGATTGATAAAACCTTTTCACTAATCGCATAGCAGCTTTCAATAAAGCTCAGAAAGCTAGCTGCCTTTTCACCAATGAGCTGGATCGCAATACCAATTAATGCAGCCGAGAAAATGACTTGTAGTAAGTTACCTGTGCTAAGTGCCTCGATCGGGTTTGTTGGAATTAAGCTAACTAACCAATCGATTAAGGATTGTTGTTGAGCGATCGCACTAATTTGAACATCGCTCGAACTCGACACCCCAACTCCAGGCTGCACTACGAGCGCCATCACCAACCCCAACGCCACAGCGACCCCACTCGTCAAGCAGTAACTTAGAATCAGTTTGACTGCATAGCGCCCGACTTGTGCCGCATTCTGAATCCGAGTTAAGCCCAAAATCAGCGAAGAAAACACGATCGGCACTACGACAAACTGAATCAGCCGCAAAAATGCCGTTCCTACTGGAGTCAGCAAATAGAGATCGAGCGGCACAATCAGGGTCGGAAAGAAATCGTGTAGCCCTGCCCCAAACCCAATCCCCACTGCCATTGCAACCAAAATCAGCGTCGATAAACTCATACCTTGAATCTTTGAATGTCAGGCTTCAATGTAGCATCGTCGATCGCTATAAAAATTGCAACAAAAAAGCGATCGCACAACTGCGATCGCCTTCTTCAAATTCAAACCCAACTAAACCGTCGTAATGTCCTTTTCTTTCTCCGCCAAAACCTTTTCGACTTCAGCGATGTATTTGTCCGTCAACTTCTGAATCTTGTCTTGAGTATCGCGAGATTGGTCTTCAGAAATCTCCTTGTCCTTTTCCTGCTTCTTCACCGAATCGACTCCATCTCGGCGGATGTTGCGAATCGATACTTTTCCCGCCTCTGCGTACTTCGCCGCCAGTTTGACAAGTTCTTTGCGTCGATCGCTGGTCAGCGGTGGAATGTTCAACCGAATCGAGGAGCCGTCATTGTTAGGCGTTAAGCCGATATCTGAGAGCGAAATCGCCTTCTCGATCGCATTCATACTGCTGCGATCGTAGGGCTGAATTTGAATCGTCGAAGAATCCGGCGTGGAAATATTAGCCAACTGTTTGATCGGCGTTTCTGAACCGTAATATTCGACGGTAATCTTGTCGAGCAGACTCCCATTCGCGCGACCCGTTCGGATCGTATTGAAATCTCGGCGAATCGATTCGATCGCCTTTTTCATGTGGTCTTCAACATCAGCAAACTTCACAAAAACCTCCGACAATGGTTCCGATAGATTCTCCTGTGACTGCCCGCTTCACATTTCCGCGCACAGACAAATCAAACACAATAATGGGGATATTGTTATCTTTACACAATGCGATCGCGGTGCTGTCCATCACCTGCAAATCCTGAGTCAAAACGTGCGAGTAAGTTAAACTCTTAAACCGTTTCGCCTCTGGATTCTTCATCGGGTCAGAATCATACACACCATCTACCTTTGTAGCTTTAAACAGCACTTCTGCATTGATCTCTGCCGCTCTCAAAGCCGCAGTCGTGTCCGTCGTAAAGAACGGATTCCCAGAACCCGCCCCAAACACGACGACTCTTCCTTTTTCCAAATGCCGAATCGCGCGGCGGCGGATATATGGTTCGGCGACTTCCTGCATTGAGATCGCGGTTTGAACTCTCGTCTGGACACCAATTTTCTCTAACGCATCTTGCAGTGTCATCGCGTTCATCACCGTGGCGATCATTCCGATGTAGTCAGCGGTGGCGCGTTCCATTCCTGCGGCTGCACCCTTTATTCCCCGAAAAATATTTCCGCCGCCGACCACGATCGCAACTTCAATGCCTTCGTTAACCAGTTCTGCCACTTCTTCGGCAATGCCATGAACGACGGCAGGATCAATCCCATACGATAGCTCTCCCATTAGAGCTTCGCCGCTAAGTTTCAGCAGAATCCGCCGATACGTGACTCCCATGTATTTTTTTGTCGATAGTTGTTTCCAACTAAAGATAGCAGTTGATCGGAATTTTGTGACCCTTTTGTCGATCGTGTCCCAATTTTTTCACAGGCTCGAAAACTCAAGAATATGTTTTGCGGTGAGTTCAGGTTTTTCGAGATGAGGAACGTGCCCGCATTGTTCGATCCAGATTAATTTGCTGTTAGCGATCGCATTTCTAAACCGCTGTGCGTCCTTCGTTCCCAAGATTTGATCCGAATCGCCCCAAAGAATTAATGTTGAGCAAGTGATTTGCTGAATCTTGTTGCTCAAGAAGTTATAGCCACCGCTTTTTGTGAAGGTAATTAAAGCTTCATTCCAGCGAGAAAGCTTTAGGTGTAATGCTGCACAGAGTTCCGCGTCTTCGGTGACGAAGCTTGGATCACAGTAGGCTTTGAGGCTGACACTGCGCCGCACGTTGGGTCTTCTAAGAAATTCGGTGGCAAGGTAGCCCAAGGGGGGAATGAGAAATTTGCCGATCGCAGGCCCTGCGGCAAAGCCTGCACTATCGAGTAAGACGAGTTTTGCAACCGCATCAGGGTGAGAGAGGGCGAAATCGATCGCAGCGGCTCCTCCCATTGATGCCCCGATTAAGATTACAGGTTGAGCTATCTTCTCCTTCCAAAAGTCATAGAGATGCGTTTTGATGGCTTCTGGGCTGAAGGGAATGTTAATCGGTCGATCGGTAAAGCCAAATCCGAGTAAATCGACAATCCAAGTGTCATGATGTGCCGCAAGTTTCGGTAACAATCGACGGAATTCAAACACTGAACTATCAAAACCGTGTAGTAAAAGAATTGGAATCCCGCCTTCGCCTTGATGCACATATGCGGTTTCGATCGCTTCTGAACTGATTGAGGTTTCAATCGACGATCTACGAATTTGGCTGGCTAATGCGATCGAGGTTTCTTCGGTAAGTTGGGCGACTTCAGGCGGTAGAAAGCTTTCAAACATTGTCGATGCGGAAATGGACTATTTACAATCGTTCCATACTTTCTAACCATTGGGTAGAGGAGGGTGGATCAGTCGCTTTCTAAGATAGTTCGATTACATAAAGTGGAGAAATCAAGATGAAATATCGCAAGTTGGGAAGCAGTGATCTTAATGCTTCAGAGATTATTTTAGGGTCTTGGTTAACCTACGGTGGAGGCGTGGAACGACAAAACGCTGAAGCTTGCGTTCATAAAGCTTTTGATGTTGGCATTAACTTCATCGATACCGCGAATGTGTATACGAGAGGAGCAGCAGAATCATTGCTAGGAGAAGTTTTGCAAGGTATCGATCGCTCTTCTTACATTCTGGCGACCAAGGTTTATTTTCCGATGTCAGATGTCGATCGAGGTTTGTCAGCAGCACAGATTCGCAAACAAATCGATGCTTCCCTCCAACGTTTGAAAACTGATTACGTCGATTTATATCAATGCCATCGCTATGATACGAACACTCCGCTAGAAGAAACTATGCAAGCCTTAACGGAAGTTGTGCAGCAAGGGAAGGCTCGATATATTGGCTTCAGCGAATGGAACGCCTCGCAGATTCAAGCCGCTTTGGATCTGCCGAATGTGGCGAAATTTGTGTCGAGTCAGCCTCAATACTCGATGCTGTGGCGGAAACCAGAAGCAGAAGTGTTTCCGTTGTGTGCGGCAAATGGAATTGGTCAGATCGTTTGGTCGCCGCTCGCGCAAGGTGTGCTAACCGGGAAGTACAAACCGGGTGAAGCTCCTCCTCAAGACTCCCGCGCCGCCAATGATCAGATGAATGGCTTTATGGGTAATTTGCTCAACGATCGTGTTTTGAGTGCGGTGCAAAACTTAAAGCCGATCGCGCAACGGTTAAATCTATCCATGGCTCAACTTGCTTTAGCATGGGTGCTAAAAGATCAGCGTGTAACAAGTGCCATTATCGGTGCGAGTCGTCCAGAACAAGTGGTAGATAATGCGGCAGCTTCTGAGGTGAACTTGAGCGATGATGTGCTGCAAGAAATCGATCGTATTCTTGAGCCAGCTTTGCCGCAAACGGCGGCTCGGTAGAAAGATTAAGTTGGACACTGTAGAGCGGGCATCTTGCCCGCCACCTGTAAATCTTAAAACAACGATCGCATGCCAAGCCACCCAAGGAAGTTTGCCAGGACGCAATATCGAAAATCAATGGAGATTTCTTAAATCTGCGATCGATGACTGGCTCCGAACGCCAAGCAGCCATGCAGCACTCCTTCAGCAAATTGGCGCGTTTGCTGATGATGAAACCGTTACTGAACTGAGAGCTTCGATTTACCGCGATCGGGGCCGTTCAGAAGTTGATGAGGGACAAGACGCTTAAATGCACCTGTTGGATACTGATACATCACGGGCAGGTGAGCAACAGAGTGAAGGGATGTTAGCAGCAAGTCCCTTGTGGTTATACTTTACAGAATTTTCTCAGCAATCGTTTCCTACATTTCTTTGTCAGAATTGAATCAGTTGTATAACGCGATCGCACCTATGACTGAAATCGTATTTCTCATCGAAGATGCACCCGAAGGCGGCTATACTGCTCGCGCATTGAGCGAATCAATCTTTACCGAAGCCGATGATATCGACCAATTACGTGAAGAAATCCGCGATGCCGTTCGATGTCACTTTCCAGACGAACAAGCTCGTCCTAAACTTATTCGTCTACATTTCGTGCGAGATGAGGTCATCGCCTCGTGAAACTCCTCGCGACCTTTCTGGTTCAGAACTTGCCAAGCGGCTCAAACGGTTTGAATACATCATCGATCATCAAACAGGCAGCCATATCCGTTTAACCACAGAACGAAATGGAGAACATCACATTACAATTCCTGCCCACGATCCGCTCAAAGTTGGAACCCTTTCCGCAATTCTGAGAGATGTTGCCGAGCATTTAGGCTTAAGCCGCGATGAGCTAATCGCTGAACTATTTCAGAAATAGCGAGATCAAATCTCGATCGCTCACATCACTCTAATCCGTGGCTCTTTCCGATCACCCAACTTCGCCGGAAAAATCGCGCTAAACTCGACTCTTCAAGCGATAGATAAATTGGGCGACCATGCGGACAGGTACGTGGATTTCGGGTTTTCTGCCATCGATCGATTAAACTCTGCATTTCGTCGATCGACAACGCAACCCCATTCCGAATCGCACTCCGACAAGCCACCGCCACCTGAGCCGCCAGCAAATCTCCGCCTAAACTCAATTCGATTAATGCCTCTGCACAGTCTTCTCGTTGAGCGAGTAACTCAGGAGCCGACCGTACTACCCAGAGTTGTTCGCCAAATGGATCAACTTCGATCCCAATCCGCTGAAGCTGTTCGATTTGAGACACTGATAGTTGATTGAGAACAATCGCAGGTTCGAGCGGGATCAGTTGCCAGCGATCGCTAATTTCTTCAAACAACACCCGCTCATGAGCAATGTGCTGTTCAATCAACCACATTCCTGATGAATGCTCTGCTAAAATGTATCGATTGTGAACTTGGGTCAGCGCTTTGAGAAAAGAGAGAGAAGGTTCGGGAATAATTTCGCGCTGAACGTGATAACCAGCATCAGACTCAGCCGCTTTGATTAGTTGGCTGACTTGTGAGGTGTAAAGACCATCGGGAACAGATTCGGGATTGATTCGGAGCGCTTGAGCGATCGCGCTTTTAATCCGATCTTTCCAGTCGTCAAGGTGATGTAAATAGACTTCAGCTTTTGCAGGATGGCGGTTCCAGTCGATGTGTTCGGGTGCAAGTTGAAGATGAATCAAACAGATCGGATGTCGATCACGTGGTAATGTTCGACGAAATGCACCTGAGATCGTTTGCTCTAGTTCTGGAAATTGCACAAATCGACCATTGATCGCGACTCGAACCCAATCAGGGCGATGACGATGAGCGCGATCGGGCAATCCCAACACTAAAGAAATTGCAGCAGATTGAACCTCAGTTAAATCCTCGATTCGCACATCTTTCAGCAGTTGCGGTAGTAGGTCTTTTGCAGAGTTACCTGCCCACAGATTGAACCATAAGCGATCGTTTTGATAGACCTGCCAAGTAATGCGCGGATGAGCTAAAGCGATCTGATAGATAGTTTGTTGAACTGCTTTTAATTGTTGCGAAGTAGAAGGTAAACCTTCGCGTCGAGCTTCCCAGGTTTCAAATAAGCGATCGACAATCACAATCGTTCCAGGTGCGATCGCGACAGATTCGACTTGGTTCGGTTCCCCATCAGAACTATAAGCAATACGCCATCCGGGTTCGGAAGCGGTACGACTGAGAATTTCTAAATTTGAGAGTTGAGCAAGACTGTGCAGAGCTTCACCTCGAAATCCCAAACTGTGAATTTGCCAGAGATCCGCTCGATCTCGAATTTTGCTCGTACTATGCGGCTGTGCGGCTTGGCGCAAATCGTCTAAGCTCATACCTGCGCCATTGTCTGCGACTCGAATCCGCCACTGATCCGCCCAAACTGAAATAGTGATTCGAGTTGCACCTGCATCGATCGCGTTTTCGACGAGTTCACGCACGACTGCGGCAAGAGAATCAATTACTTCTCCAGCGGCGATTAGGTGAATTACGTCGATCGGTAGCGTTTGAATCTGATGTCCCATGCCTTTAGTTTACAAAACTCTCGCTGATTCCTGTTTTGCCTCGATCGAAACAGCTTTTCTCGAAACGAAATCAATATTGGTCGTAAGGAAATCAGTATCGATTGCGATAAAAGCTGTATTTGCCACAAGGAAATCAATTTTGGTTGCAAGGAAATCGATATTTGTTACGACAAAAGCTGTATTTGCCGCAAGGAAATCAATTTTGTTTCCGTAATTTCTCGAAAGTCGAGAGGGATTTTCTGCGATCGCAGTGTATCAATGAGAGAAAGCCTCTCAAATCGTCGGTAAGATGCTCAATATATTGATTCAGGTGAACTATATTTTTGGCACTTTGATAGGGCTACCTAATGTTTATCAGATAGCTATTGTTAATTCATCTTTAGTAAAGAGACAACCGAACAAGCCATCGCTAATCAGTTCTCCCCGCTTAATCTTGTCGCGTTGCTCTGCCGTTAAGTGTTCCCAATATGGACTTAATGCTGCTCGCAAAGCTGTCTCCGTAGTATTAATAACGGCGTTGATTTGAAAACGTTTCGATTCAAAGTAACGAATCTCATACGTATATCCATACTTCATCAATGCCTCTACACTTTTCAGTCCATTGTGGTTAGAAAAGCGTTCGTATGGCTGTTGACTGCTCTGACCAACGTAAAAAACTTCAGGTAGGCGTTGAATATGTGGTGCGTAAACAATGATGACGTAGATGAACGGAAATTTTGTCCGAGTTGCTTTAGTTGGTTTTTGCTTAAAAACATTCCAGTACTGCAAAGGGGTTGAGATTGCCCCTTCTGTATACTTTTGAATCTTCTGATTCCAAAGCTCAAATATGTGCTGATTTTTAATATTTTCTTTCAAACTGTCAAAGCTTTGAATCAAATGCTCGTAATGCTTGCGCTGATAGTCTATTTTTTTAATCGCTTCCTCAAGTAACTCATGGTGACCCTTTGTTATCTTCTCTGAATTTGTCATCAAGGAACGTAACCGCCCTTCTAGGTCAATCTCCCATTGCTCAACAAGATTAGCAAGTACAATATCAATTCCTTCAGCTATACGACGCACAATGCGTGGATCTGCCCAGTTTCCTTGAAATATTGGATCATCACATTCTAACTCTTGGACAAGGGGCATCTTGTAAGAGCGCGGAGTGGAATTAAGCATCTGAGCATATACTCCTAACTTAGTGCTAGGGTCGCTCAATTGCTCCTCAAATCTGCTCCAGTTTTCTCCTACTGCCTGACATAGCTTATCGACCTTAATGTAACCGTCAGTACAACGTTGGAGAACATTCACGCCATTGTACTGCCGCAAAATCAGTGTCGAAAACAGATCAGGATGAATTCCTTCAGAAGCACTTGTAATGTTAGCTGATTGTCCTATCTCAAAAAGTCGTAATTGATTTCGGCGAACCACTTGCCCGTCTATCATCTGCAATCCGTGGGCGCGAAGGGTATCTAGCTGGATGAGGCTTAGATCAATTTGCTTTTTTGCCGTTCGTTTCTGACAAATTTTGATGGCTTCATAGAAGTAGAAGACATCATCATCGTGATGCCTCTCATGAGGAGATTGCCTAACTATAATGAAGTCTCGCCCTTCCTTTAATCTTCCAGCGCGAACTTGAACCCTATGCCACCTACGCATCGATGCGGGAAGCGCGCCACAAGCCCTGGCTAATTCCGCTCGAAAACAGCCAATGCTATCGAGGCTAATGGAGATACCTGTACCTAACAGAATTGCCATTTCTCTTAATTTGACATTTGACGCTACGGCTAGTGTTTAATCTAACACAGTGCCCATAGATATGTATTACCTCTTTAAATTATTTTCATATGACAATTCTTTATGAAGCTTGAACACGGCTCTTGAGCAAGTACAGTACTGTAGTTCACGCGCATTAATTTTGAATGGCTTAGACTTCTTAATGTAATAGGCTGCCAAGAAGCTGCCTTGCGAGTGTCGCCGCAGGTATGGAACGCGATCGAATCTCGAATGCTAACGATCAGCGATAATTGAACCATCACGATCGTACGAGGAAACCGAAATGACCGATCGAGAACTACTCCTACAAGAACTACTCCTACAAGAACTCGAACAGGCCCCCGACGAACTCCTCGCCGCGACTTTGAACTTTATTCGATCGGCAAAAAAGAAATCCGTCAAGCTCCCACCCGGCATCACCTCGATCGATGTGGCTGAACTCCAAAAACAAATCCCAAAAACTCCCGAAGAGCGATCGCGCCGTTTTAGAGAATGGGTCGCCAGCCTGCCGAAAGATAGCCCAGGACTTCCCGAAGAAGCCATGCACCGCGACACAATGTACGACTAATGCCCCGATACCTCTTGGTTTTAAGAGTGGTTTACTGAGACTTCGCAGCCCTCATTCTAGTGATTACGATCTATCCAGGGAGAAAGACTCGCTATAGTCCAGATGTCGATGCTTTGCTGATTGAAGTTTCAGATGAACCGATCTTTCACGCTGAAGAAGGGCAGATGCTGCTGCATTACTCAGAGAACGATAAGCTAGTCCTCATCGAAATCTTGGACGTGCAATCCTTCATGACCTCCGACGATGCAAACCGCACCCTTTTCAATCAGGTTCAAGGAGCATCCTGAACTTTGGGAGTAGCTTAGTTTCTCAGGAGCGCGATCGAATCTCTACATAAGCCAGGAGCCACAGTTTCAGTTTGCTCAATTGCTAAAGATGCTGAAGCAAGAACTCGCCAAACTGACCCATTCACCCATGAGAATGAATCAAAATTGTGGCGAGTTTATCTGATTGCAACCTTTCTTAGTAGGCTTACCCTTCAGACGGAGCCTCATTCATCAAGTCTGCTAGTGCTTGATCAACTGTTTTGTTCAGAAACACCGCGCTTTCATCGACTGCTCGCACCCAGTTGATCGGAAACCAGTGATGCTGCCCATCTGGAGAATCGAGTTTTTTGAGTTTAATGTACTTTCCTGCTTCAACTCCATCGACAGTTCCAAAATGCACGTCCGATGCTCCATCCAAACCGCCAGGGCCTTCAGCATAAACGGCTAAATCCGCTCTGATTTTAGAAATATCCATAAATGAACCTCTTTACATCCGTAGCAACAAACTAAGGGGCATTGTAAGAGGTTACGATCGCAGCTTCTTCTCCTTCAAGAGTGATCCCAGCTTATCTTGAGTCTGAAGATACAAGCCCTATCGATGAGCCATCTATTTGACCGCGATCCCATGTGATCTGAGTCGATTTTGTAGGCAAGTAATTGAACTTCAGCCAGTCCGCCAACCGCAGCGACAGCGCCACAATCATCAATGTTGGATTTGCATAGCCTGCGGTCGGAAACACAGAACTACCTGCAACAAATAATCCATCAACGCCGTGAACTTGACTGTTAGCATCAACGACTCCTTGCTTGGGATCATCAGACATCCGAGTCGTTCCGGTTGGATGCGCTCGATCGCTAAAATTCGGCTCCCAACCTTCTTTTTGTTCTAACCAATCTGACAACACAGGTTTCGGCAAATCTAAGCGATCGAATTCATCACAAATTAGATGTGCTAACCGTCGAACCGACTGGCGCTCTTGTTCACTAATCTTCCAGTTCAACCGAGAAAGCGGCATTCCTAAACGATCGAACTTATCAGACAAAGTAACGCGACTGTCTGGATCAGGACGCTGCTCAACGTGACAGAACAATTCAACCCGTTCAGCTTTATTGATCGTCGGGCGATTCTTGAGATAGCGGCGATAAAGTCCGTATCCGACCGCGTGAGGCTGAGTCAAAAGCGCGATCGCACTTCGATAAGCCTGTGGCGTAATTTTTCCGTTTTTCAAAGAAGCTTTCAATCCCTGAATTGCGCCCCAAGGATCGTCTTCAGCCGTGACAGTTTCGAGATATGCCGCACAATTGAGCAACTGCTCTTTTTCTTGTAGCTTGTGGCTGAGTGCAATGCCGTGGAGATAGACGTGCCGCCCTTTAGTGTTGTCTAACCAGTAGTGCCCGAAGCGATCGCGCACTTTTTTCGCGGAGATCGGATCGAAGCTTCCCAACACACAACCAGGGTGATCCATTAAAAACCGTCCCACCAAATCATTCTGATTGCCTACTCCATACGGCACGATTCGATTCGATGCCAACATCAACCGCGCATTTTCGATCCCACCACAGCAAAGCACGATCGCTTTTGCTTTTACCGTAGCTTGCTTCCCATTCAAGCTCGTGACCTCGATCGATTCGAGTCGTGTCCCTGCTGCATTCGTGTTCAGGTGCGTCACATTCGCATTCATCAATAGATTGATGTTTGGAACATCATCAGGCATAAAGCCTTGCCCAAATCGGGCTGGTTCATAAGGATTCGTATAGTGCTTGCTGAACTGCCAGAACACAGGTTTCAAGACCGTTTCATTCAGCGAAGCAGCAGGGCGGGACACTTTGAACTGTTCCCACAATCGCTCATCGTAACAGTGCGGCCCAATACCTAAATTCTCACCCGCTCGCTCTAAATAGGAATCAAGACTGCGACGCGCGATCGACCAACCAGAGTGTGGAACCCACGAGCGCTGCTGAAAATCCAAGTCGTCGAACGGAGCGCAGCGACCCGTCCAGATGTGAGAGGTTCCGCCCAAAATTCGGTAGCGAATCACATCTTGATCAAGTTGCCGAGGCACACCCACATTTTCAATTTCATATAGGGATTGAGTGTCAGGATCTTCGGCTTTGCCGCCACTCTCAACGACTAAGACTTGAACATTCGTACCAGCGAACTCTTTCGCGATCGAGAGTCCCGCCGGGCCACTGCCCACAATACAGAGATCGGTTTCGATGACTTGGTGATTCTCTAACGTTCTGAGGTCATTAAATTTCACACTTACACTCCATCACAGCTTTTGTTGCTTTAATCACTTCAATTTGAATAAGCCAATATTGCTCTAGTCAAAAACCATACCAACTGAATTTAGAGGGCTGTTCGCCATTGACTAAGAACAACAGTGTGGAACGATTGTGATGAAAGCATTTATAGCAACTTCATTTACATCGCTCACTTACCCCATCCGTGCCTGCTTTAATTTAGCGTGTAGGGATATACGTAGAATATACGCTAAGTACTAGGGCTAACTTTAGACAGAGTTTATGAACTTTGCAAAAACTCTACGTAGAAACTAGGAATTTTCGGATTTTGGTAAAGATTTCCTATTTCTATCGGAAGAGGGACGTGCAAGATTGTTCGTTGAACTATGGTGCGTAAAAACTCAGAGCAACGTTTTAGCCCGTAGATTTAAACTCCTGAGTTCCACGGTTGTTGATTTCCTCATATTTCGAGATCTCATATCAAGATTCTTCGGATTTTGAAGAAAAGGCTGCGTTAGAAGCAGCGATAACCGTTTAAACTGCTTGGAGTGTCTGAACAAGACGTTGCACTCACTCAGGGATTGACTTGGCGTGAAAAGGCTGCTTTTATTTGCTGAAACTTGTTTTGTCGTATTGGGGCTGACCTTCTTTACGGGTGGTCTTGCTCTCGGCGCAAGTGAAGATGGAACTGTCACAGGTCCTGTCCCAATCATTGCGGTCACAGCCGTTCGATATTTTGTCTGGTTGGTCAGTACGCTTTTGCTGGTTCTAAACGCAAAGCGCACCCTGATCACGATTCAGCGGGATTGGGTATTGTGGATCTTCACTGGACTAGTGTTGTTCTCGTTTGCCTGGTCAGAGTTCTCGGATTGGACGCTTTCTGCCAATCGGGAAATGGCGCAAATGACTTGTTTCGGGCTTTATCTTGCAACTCGGTTCTCGCTGACTGAACAAGTGAGACTTTACGCGCTGACCTTTGGAGTGGGCGCGATCGCAAGTACAGCGTTAGCGATCGGAGTTCCGTCGTTGGGAAAACACATCATTGATCACCCCGGAGCCTGGAAAGGGATTTACGACTACAAAAATACCTTTGGCAGCATGATGGTGATTGCGATTCTGGCGTTTTTCTCGTTGCCGATCGAGAAACCGCGCGATCGCTGGATCAAATGGATCGGGATCGCTGGTGCAACCGCGCTGATCTTACTCTCAACCTCAAAAACTGCGCTGGTATTAGGTTTTGGAATGTTGGCGCTAATGTTGTTTTACCGGAATTTTCGGTGGCGCGGAAAGCGAACGATCGTCTTGGGGAGCTTAGCGGCGCTGATTGGAGGATCGATCGCAGTCGGTGTGCTAGCGAATTGGGTGGAACTGCTCAAGGTATTGGGGAAAGATGCAACGCTCAGCGGACGAACTTATATTTGGCAAGTTTCGCTCGATCGACTTTGGGATCATCCTTGGTTGGGCTATGGTCGGAGTGCGTTCTGGTCGCCTGAAAGCCCTTACCCAAAAGCAATCAGCTACTATTTATCCCAAGGCTTCAACGCGCCACACGCTCACAATGGCTTTATTGATACTGCACTAGATGTGGGTCTGATTGGCTTGGGTCTATTTTTAATTTGCTATGTCAGCACTTTTGTGAGGGCGTTGCTGCGTGCTTACGCTTCTAATCATCCAGAACATTTGTGGGCATTGGGTTATCTCACTTTTCTTGCACTCAACAATATGACCGAAAGCTATATGCTGCGGTTATCTAATATCTATTGGGTGCTATTTATTGCGACCGTTTTGACGGTGAAGCAGCGGGTTCCAGTGTTTGAAGATGAACGGGAGCCAGTTCCGACTTATCGAAGGCTGACAGAAACCCAGATCTAGGAGATTTGCCTTTCTGAATCGAGAGCGGGACGAATGGCTTCTGATTGTCCTTCAAGGGCACGGTTGGTGTAGAAATCGCCCGATTTTGCCGCTGTTAGATGAATTACAGCATCGACTCCTTGAATTGCTTTAGGCAAGCACTCTTTTCGCTGAAGATCTAAGCGAACAAACTCTACATCCGGGTGATCGTGCCAGGAAAGGCAAAAATCGCAGCACCAAGTAAGCCAAGTGCGTAATCGTATCGTGAATCACGCCAGCTCTGCGGCATATCGCGCCGAGATCTTCGACAGATCACACACTCCAACCAAGTTCGCCCGTTCTGATCGCTCCAAAAAACTCAAATGCTCTTTAGAAATCACTCCGGTTCCAATCACCGCAGCTTTCAAAGCGGTCACCATGCCAATCCTCCACCAATCAACAAATTGATGGAGCGCGAAATCTAAAACATTCAGGTTACAGACTGCTTATACTCGATCAACGTCGCCTGCTTCCCGCGCAGCTTCATCAACCAGTAATTCACCCGCCCGATCGATTCTGGAACTTTACCTAAAACGCAAAATCCCGCATACGATCGCGCATCTGTTGCCGAATCTCCCCGACCGAGGCGATACCGATAGACTTTCCACATTAGCAGCGGATAGCCGAGAAACGCCAGAAGACTGCACCCTGAAGTGATTCCAGCAAGCCCGATCGCAAAAAGCGGAAGTCCCAGCACCCAGCCCCAGTGTTTACGATTTTCGCGCACCATATAGCGTTCTGGTGGTGCGCCGTGTAAATCTGACCATGCTGCCATCGCCCAACCGCCCCGAATTGATCGCTTCCACCACTGCCCAAATTCGAGCATTGCCGCATCATGCAGCGTCATGTCCGCTTCGATTCGCTCAATCTTCCAGCCGAGTTTCCGCAACCTGACGCACATCTCAGGCTCTTCGCCTGCAATCAGCGTCTCGTTGTATCCCCCAACTGCCCGGATCGCTTCCACCCGCATCAAAGCATCTCCCCCACAGGCTTCTGCTTCTCCAACAGGCGTATTCCACTCCATATCCGCAAGACGGTTGTAAACAGATCGCTCTGGAAACCGCTCCCGACGACGACCACAGACGATCGCTAAAGTCGGATCAGTTTCTAATGCCGCGATCGCAGCTTCGACCCAACCGTGAATCAGTTCACAGTCTCCGTCAATGAATTGAACATACTTCAGATCCGGAGCCTGCCCGATCAGCCGTTGAAATCCAGCGTTCCGACCCCGCGCCATCGTAAACGGAATTGATAAGTCAAGATTCACGACCTGAACCTCGATCGATTCTGCAAACCCAACGCTGCCATCGGTTGACCCCGAATCCACATAAATGATCGGTACTCCAACTGGCATCTGAGCAACTAAAGAATTGAGGCATCGAACTAATCGATCGCCCTCATTTCTTCCGATCGCTACTACTCCAATTTTTTCCATCATGCTCTGAGCCGCTCAACCTTTGCCTGAAACACTACTACATGAGACGACACAACCACCAGAACAATCTATAACTACCAGAATTATTAAGATTCTTTCTCTCCCCGGATAGTTGACGCGCCTTTAGATGTAAGGATTACAACCTACTGTAATCTGAATTATCGCTGAATCTGTAAAGCTGACCCTAGAGAAAATTAATTTAGCTATGTCTGTTAGTTATCTAACCTCAAGCCACTCAGTAGTATTCCGCTGATCGTCTTGATTTTTCATAAAGCCTTTACATTTAGGCGAATTCCGAGAAAGAACAGACAAGACTGACTCAAAAGAATTGCGGAGTTGCAACGGCTCATTATACTGGTTCAAGTATCCCTACGTAGGTAGCACTACGAGCTTTATGAAGAGAGATGTGCCCAAAATCGCATATCTGATTAATCAGTACCCCAAAGTCAGCCACAGCTTTATCCGACGTGAAATTCATGCGATCGAAGCTTGTGGTCTTGCGGTCGGACGCTATGCGATTCGTTCCTGTCGAGCAGAATTGGTCGATGAGGCAGATCAAAAAGAGGTCGCCCTCACGCGAACGGTGTTAGAAAGCGGGGCAGCAACCTTATTAAAAAGTTTTACAAAAGCTGTTTTTACCCGACCGAAACAAGTTCTACAAGCACTAAACCTTGCGGTGAAATTCGGGCGACGCTCCGATCGCGGCGTTCTGCGCCATCTGATCTATCTCGCTGAAGCCTGTGTTCTAAACGATTGGTTCAAAGAAGACGGCATCGAGCATATTCACGCGCACTTCGGCACAAACTCGACCACGGTGGCAATGCTTTGTACCATATTAGGCGGGCCGACCTACAGCTTTACCATTCATGGCCCTGAAGAATTCGATGCGATTCAAGCCTTATCGATCGTCGAAAAGGTCGAGCGATCGTCATTCGTCGCAACGGTTAGTTCGTTTAGCAAAAGCCAATTGTATCGGTGGTGCGAACAATCGCAGTGGGACAAAATCAAAATCATTCATTGTGGAGTCGATCGAGCATTCTTCGCCGCAGCGACTCCCATTCCATCAGAACCGCGTATCGTTTGCGTCGGAAGACTTTGTGAGGCAAAAGGTCAACTCCTACTGATCGAAGCAATTAAATCGATCGTCGCCGCAGGTGTACCGATTAAGCTCGTTCTCGTCGGAGATGGCTCGATTCGCCAGCAGCTTGAAACCATGATTGCAGAAGGTGGATTACAGGATCACGTTGAAATCACAGGCTGGGCAAGCAATGAAGAAGTTCGTAAACAAATTCTTGCGGCTCGTGCCTTGGTTCTTCCCAGTTTTGCCGAAGGTTTGCCCGTCGCTCTGATGGAAGCCCTCGCCCTACATCGTCCCGTAATCAGCACCTATATCGCAGGCATTCCCGAATTAGTCATTCCCAACCATTCCGGTTGGCTAGTTCCGTCAGGTTCGATCGTAGAACTCACCGAAGCGATTAAAACCGCGATCGAGCTTCCTACCGAGGTCTTAGCGCAGATGGCACAAGCTGGTGCAGAACGAGTTGCCCGCTACCACGATGCCGCAACCGAAGCCAAAAAACTTGCAGCACTGTTCACTGGAGCCACTGAACAGCCTGTGACTGAATCCACTCTGACCGAGGCACAAACTTCGATTGTGTCGATCGCTCAATAGCCCAATCCTACCCTTGTGAATAACAGGACTCAAACTGTGAACAACGCAACAGATTCCCTCAGCTTGTGGCAGCAAATTGTTGAAGATTGGAACGCCAACGGGCGCGATTGGACAAAACCCGGATTTCGAGCCGTGGCGGTTTACCGCTTTGGAGTTTGGCGCATGGGCGTTCAGTCGATTGTCTTACGCGCACCGTTTAGCGTTTTGTACCGCATGATGTTCCGCAAAGTCCGCAACGGGTACGGTATCGAACTGCCTTACAGTGCCAAAGTCGGACGACGGCTAATCATCGAGCATCAAGGCGCGATCGTCGTTCATGGCAACTGCGTGATCGGTGATGATTGCATCATTCGTCAAGGCTGCACGCTCGGAAACCGATACCTCGATCGTCCGCTCGATGCTCCAAAATTGGGCGATCGGGTGAATGTGGGTGCAGGTGCAAAAATTTTGGGCGATGTCGTGATTGGTGACAATGCTTGTGTTGGAGCTAATGCAGTTGTGTTGAACAACATTGCTGCGGGCGAAACTGCGATCGGCATCCCTGCCAAGATTCTCAAGCGCAAGCCTGTTCCCGAAATGGCAGTCTCAGCAAACGATGTTTTGAGTCTAGAAGCAGCAATGGCAGCCCCATCGGCTCAAATCGAAGAAAAGTAGATACGACTGGATTTCTAATCCCAACGTCCAGTAAACATCATTAAGATTGGCAAAGCCAACAAACTCCTGAACGTAAAACAAGTGGGCAACGAATCGTATGATCGAAAACTCTTGTCCCATCGGTTCAAATGGTTGTCGCTTCGCATGGGCAGCCAGAAGCGCAAATACAAGCGTGATTGCAATCGACGCATAGTACGGAGGAGTTAAGCGAATCAGCCGTCTGAGTGTAAACTGGCGCAAATAAGGTATGTCGATCGATCGTGGCGTTTCTCAGTGAATGTACGATGACAAACCCGCTCAAAACAAAGAAAATCGCGACACCTAGACTACCCCCTGTAAAAAAAGGCGCATCTATCCAGAAGGGTAAAGACTGTTCAAGCGAGTCGAGCCGCTCATCTAGATGAGCGTGAAATAAAACGACCCAAAGTGCAGCCAGTCCTCGTAAAGCATCAATAAAGTAAAATCGGACTTTTGGTGGTGAAATCAAGGATTGGGAAATCATTCCGTATAATCACTATATTCAAGACAAACTCGCTTATCAATACAAGTTAGAACGCCAAATCCTTCACGAAATTCAGTTAGATTCGATTGAGATTAATGCGATCGCAAAGTTGATTTTGTGCCCTACGAATTACCACAATCCCTTAGAGAAAAATACTGTTTTAGATTACAAGTTTTGCGCTCTTAGGCGAAAAGCGATCGCTTTTTTAGAGAACTTGCTGAACCATGATGTGAGTTTAATCACGCCGCGTCGTTTCTCGCCAGCATCGTTTAGTTTGTATTGAACTTCAACAACGAATCTTTATTGATAGAAAATGCTGAGAAGTAGTAAAAGCCTTTTACCTTCAAATGTGATGTAGAAAACATAAGGTAACAGGAAGTACTCAGATCCCCGATTTTATTGAGCAAAGTCAGAAATGAACTGTTGATTTCATTCAGAAGATGTGTTGCTTCATCGTCACAAACTATTTCTGAAATAGAATCTAATTCTCTATAAAATTTACAACGCTTGTGCTGAGATAAAACTTTGATAATAGGAATATTTGACTAAAACTTTGATAGCCACTCCACATTTCTATGAATATGAATTCAATCTGCATCTTGTTGAAAATAAGCTCTTTGAAAGCCGAAAACCCCAGAATAAATTTCAATTTATCAACTACCGATTTCTGAAGTGGTTGTTTAAGCACAATAATCCATTTATAAGTAGCTTATTGTTTGAAAGCGCTTCTCATTTGTCATTTCGCCTTAGCAAACAAATGCTCAAATTGCATTCCCTTTCTGTCGTGATCTCGAAACGAAAATTTCGTCTTTCTCTTAGGATCATCGAGTCGCATTTTCCGTAGTTCCACGGTTTCCACTCTGGGTAATCTCTTAATCGTGACGTAAAGATTCAGTGAAGGAGGTAGACGCACCTCCGGCAAGCCACTTAGATTACGTACTGAGCCACCTCAAAGTTAGACAAAGCAAATTAGACAGAGCAAAGTAGTTTCTCAAAACCACTAAAGGCGATCGGGTGCAAGATGAGCAGGCAACAGAAGCAAGTCGTCCAACCTGGACGAGTGCGGGGACAAAGGCTTTGGCTCTATTGAGAGGGAGCCGTAGTAGAGATTTTTCGGGCAAAGTAATGAGACAGGTTCACCTTCTTAACATTGGAATTCATAACCTCACGATGATCGAGCTACTCGAAAAGCTGCGACTGGGGGGCACGGTTTTCACGCCCAACGTGGATCACCTGATGAAGTTGCAGCATGACCCTGAATTCTACGGGGCATACCAAGGTGTGGATTTTAAGGTGTGCGACAGCCGGGTTTTAGTATACGCCTCGTATTTTCTAGGAACCCCGGTTCAAGAAAAGATCTCTGGATCTGATTTATTTCCAGCGTTTTATACGTACTACCGCAATGACCCCAGCGTGAAAATCTTCCTGCTGGGAGCCGCGCCCGGAATTGCAGAGGCAGCTCGGACTCGGATCAATGCCAAGGTTGGACGCGAGATGGTCGTTGCGGCTCACTCGCCCTCGTTCGGTTTTGAGAAAAGCGAAGCAGAATGTCAAGCGATCGTCGATCTCATCAACCGCTCTGGAGCGACTGTTCTCGCGATCGGAGTCGGCGCACCCAAGCAAGAACTCTGGATCACTCGGTACAAAGACCAGCTTCCGAACGTCAAAACCTTCCTCGCGATCGGCGCGACGATCGACTTTGAAGCCGGAACCATTCAGCGTTCCCCACGCTGGATGAGCAATGTCGGACTAGAGTGGCTGTTTCGGATTCTTTGCGAACCCAAACGCCTGTGGAAGCGGTATCTCGTTCACGATTTTCCCTTCTTCTGGCTGATTCTTCAGCAGCGCTTCCGTGCGTACCGCAACCCTTGGGCTAGGGAAACCACGCAACCCGCGCCAAAAAAATCACGATCATTGACGAAAACAATCTAGAGAGATTACGGATTGCTTTTTTAAAGATTTCGCCCTTTCGAACCTTTACATTATCTTTTTGAAGCAGAAGTTATGGCATAGTTAGGGCAGATCTACTGACAACGAAATGCGATCGCGATAGCATCTAGCGAACCTGTACAGAAAACCTGTCCAGAAGAGATCGCATCCCAGGGCTTGCATCTAATTCTTTTCCTGTTTTCTGACTCACCCGAACGCTCTCATCTCTCGGTTTCGTGTGTCCCCCAGGTAATGAGCAACCCATTTTCTTAGATTCCTCTTTATGACAAGCATGAACATGGAGACAAAGCGCTATTCCGAAGATTTCGATCTTCAAAGCTATTGGCTCGTCCTGAAACGTCGCTGGTTAGTGGGTGCGGGTGTCTTTGCCGCAACCGTCGGACTCGTCGGACTTAGTACCTCAATGCAGCGACCGAGCTATGAAGCGAACGGGCGAATCTTAGTACAGTCGAACCGCACGACCTCGCTTACCGGAGTCGGTGAGAAAGTCGGAACGCTCGAATCGCTCAAGCGAGAAGGCAACCCGCTCGATACACAAGCTGTCGTGGTTACGTCCTACCCGATCTTGCAGCGCGTAATCGATACGCTGCAACTGAAGAACGGTAAAGGACGACCGATGGATCCAGAAGAACTGAGCCGCCGGATGAAGGTGGAAGCGGTTCCGACCACAGACATTCTCAACCTGAAGTACAGCGACGACGATCCAGAGATGTCAGCGAACGTGGTTAACCAGATCATGAAAGCTTACATCGACAGCAACCTGAAAACTAACCAGGAAGAAGCGAACAAAGCGGGTCGCTTTATCGAAAGCCAAATTCCCAACGTGGAGGATTCGCTGAATAAAGCATCCGAAGAACTGCGGAGCTTCAGAACCCGGAATGGCATTGTCGATCTAGAGCGCGAATCCGCTGCAAATATCAACTCAGCCGCAACGCTACAAGATCAGTTGGGCCAAGCGCGGGCGCAACTCGCAGATGTCGCTCGACAAGAGCAAGCAGTTGCAAATCAGCTCGGACTTGAACTCGGACAGGCGATCGACCTTGCCTCTTTGAGCCAATCCGCTGGGGTTCAGGAAGTTCTCAGTCAGCTTCAGACTGTCCAAACCCGTCTAGTCACTGAACAATCCCGCTTCAAAGACACCGCACCGCAGATTCAGACCTTAAAGCAGCAGCAAGCCGATCTCAACACCTTGTTACAAGCACGAGTGAGTGAGGCAGTGGGCGCAACTGTCTCGATCGCTCCCGGAGCGCTGCAAGTCGGTGACATTAAACGTAACCTGGCTGCAAGCCTAGCGACTTTGCAATCTCAGCGCATCGGTTTAGATGGTCGGATTTCAACCTTGTCTGGGCTCCTGACAAACTACCGCACTCGTGCCCTACAGACTCCGACTCTGATAAAGCAGGAGAGCGAACTCCAACGCAAGCAGGAAATCGCGCTGACCGCGTATCAGAACCTAAACGCACGGAAGCAAGAAATTGAAGTTGCGAAAAATCAGCAGGTCGGCAATGCCCGAATTCTGCAAAACGCGCTCGTTCCGACTCAAGCGGCGAGTCGGATGCAGCTCGTTTTATTGGCGGCAGGCGTAATGGTGGGCTTGCTGTTAGGTGTGGCGGCTGCCTTCTTTGTGGACACGATCGACAAATCGCTCAAAACCGTCAAAGATGCCGAAGCCCAGTACGGCTACACGCTGTTGGGCTTAGTACCCCGGTTTGAAACCAGCGACACCCCGACCATTGTGTCCCCGACTGCGGATGACATTTCGCCCCGCGTGATTGCGATGACTTCACCGAGATCGATGATTCATGAAGCCTATCAGATGCTACAAGCAAATCTGAAATTCATGAGCCTGGATAAGAAGGTGAAAACCATTGTTGTCAGTAGCGCTGTACCGCGAGAAGGAAAATCTGAAGTAGCGGCAAACCTCGCTGCAACGATGGCACAGTCGGGTCGGAGAGTTCTACTCGTCGATGCCGATATGCGAAACCCGTCTCAGCATCACCTTTGGGGTCTGGTCAATTCGGTCGGTCTTAGCAACGTCGTGGTGGATCAGAGCGAATTACGGCAAGCGGTGAAGCCGATTACCAGCAATCTGTCGGTTCTGACAGCGGGCGTAATGCCACCAAATCCCTTAGCGATTCTGGATTCTGAAGCGATGACGACCTTCTTGGAAACAGTCTCTAGAGACTATGATTATGTTCTGTTTGACACGCCACCGCTCGCAGGCACGGCGGATGCGGCGGTACTCGGCAAAATGGCAGACGGAATCTTAATCGCGGTTCGTCCAGGTGTGGCGGATGCGGCAAGTGTAGCGGCGGCAAAATCGCTGCTCGATCGCTCAGAACCGAACATTCTAGGACTGGTCGCAAACGGCGTGAATGTGCGGTACGAGCCGGACAGCTACTTCTACTACACCAGCCCGCGTGAGCAAGTCTCAGAGCGGGGCGATCGCGGTGAACGAGTACGATCGCTGTTGACGAAGTAGATTCCTACTCGTTTGGATAAAGAGGAAATTGCGCGATCGTACTAAATGCGATCGCGTTTTTTCATGGGGATCGAGGAAAAACCTGCCTTAAGACACTGACACTTCAGTAAAATCCGTGAAAAAATCGCTTGAAGCCGTTTACGAGCGATTCAGATTTCCATGTTTATACTGAGTGCATCTTTAGCAGGAATTGTTGGAGTCTTTCTTGGATTGAGTGCTTGGACGTTTTTAGAAACAATTTGCGCTTTGTTTGCCCCTTCATCTAGACATCAGCGCGCCGTAAGAGCGATCGAACAAGTTGCAATTCTCGTTCCCGCTCATAATGAGGAAGCTGGACTGACGACGACTTTGGCGAGTTTAATACCACAGCTACGATCGCAAGATCGACTGATTGTAGTGGCGGATAATTGTACTGATTCGACAGCAGAGATTGCTCGGCGGTGGGGTGCGATCGTTCTGGAGCGTGAGAATTTGGTGCAGCGAGGGAAGGGCTACGCTTTAGATTACGGTTTGCAATTTTTGGCAAATAATCCGCCGGATGTAGTGATTGTAATCGATGCGGATTGTCGAGTTGAAGCGGGGGCGATCGCATCCTTGACGCAAGCTGCAATCAAGACGAAACGCCCGACACAAGCCACCTATTTAATGACAAAGCCAGCCAAGCCGACCGCAAAACATTCGGTTTCAGCGTTTGCTTTCAAGGTGAAAAATCTGGTGCGCCCCTTGGGACTCTTGCAGTTGGGATTGCCGTGTTTGCTGATGGGGACGGGCATGGCGTTTCCTTGGGCGGCGATTCGGTCGGTGAATTTGGCAAGTGGGCATCTGGTTGAGGATATGAAGTTGAGTGTGGATTTGACGATCTCAGGATATCCGCCGATCTACTGTCCAGAAGCCCGTGTGATCGGGACATTGCCGCAGCAGCAGAGCGCAATTCAGAGCCAGCGAACACGATGGGAACATGGACATTTACAGGCAATTTTGGTTTATGTGCCTGCCTTGATCAGAGCCGCAGTGCAGAACCGCTGTATGGATGCGATCGTATTGGCATTAGAACTGAGTGTGCCGCCGCTCTCATTATTTGTGATGAGTTGGATGGGAGTTAGCGCGATCGCGATCGCTTGGAGCATTTGGACGGGAGTTTGGGCGATTGGAATTAGTGCGATCGTGGCGGGAATTTGTTTAGCGGGTATGGTTTTAGGAGCTTGGGTAAAGTTTGGGAAAGAAGATCTACCATTGGGGGAATTACTGGTTATCCCGTTTTATGCTGCGCAGAAAATCCCGCTGTACTTTCAGTTTTTAGTTCGTCCGCAGCAGGCTTGGGTTCGGACAGAGCGGGATACGGGACTTGTTCCAGAGCCAACCGTTGCGAGAATTCTGGAAAAATAGGTCGAACTGTAGATTCACATAGGGAACTCGGTTAGAGAATTAAAGTCAGTTTTACAATCAAAGTTGAGATGGGAACGAGGTGCAGCAGGCTCAAAAGTTGCACCTCGTTTCGGTTGAATTCAGGTAACTGACAAAGGATTTTTACGGTGAAGCGATACGTCTCTTTGAAAACGATCGGGTTTGGTTTCCTGGGCGGGTTGGCACTGGCATTGACAGGCGTGTCACCGAGTTTTGCTGCCGATCGATTAAATTTACGCTTAGGACCATTCGAGCAATCGATCGCGGTTTCAGATTTAGAAAGATTTGCCAAAACGGGCGAAGTTCCCTCGACGCTTCAACTTTATTCGGCAGTGCTGACTCCTGAATTTCGACGGGCGTTAACGAGTCGTTTAGAACTTGATCCAAATTTGGGCACTCAAATTGTAGAAGACTTGCTGAAATCGCCTTCGGGTCAGCAGGTGTTGAATTCAATTCGACAAGCCGCGCCGGAATTAAGTCTGGAAACGTTGCAGGCAGGATTTTGGTTAGCTGCACGACAGGCGAACGGATTAGATGCGATCGCAGTCATCAAGGCGATTCCACAAGAAAGTGTGACGATCGATGTCACTCAAGCGTTAGGCATCGCATCGCAATTAAATCTTTCTTATTGGAAAACGCAGGGCATTCGATCGCTGTTAGAGCGCAGTTTAGACGCAGGCAATTCGCAGTTTCGCGCTTCGTTTGACCCGTCGATCGCAGGAAAGCAATCGGTACAGGAAGATTCGCTGTTGTTTGTTGATACGGCACGAAATCGACGCTTACCCGTAGATTTCTACTGGAGTGCTGCTAATCCGCAAGCACCGCTCGTGGTGATTACACCTGGATTTGAAGCGAATCGTAAATTTCTCGCTTATCTAGCGCGGCATTTAGCTTCACAGGGTTTAACCGTTGCCGCGATCGAGCATCCTTTTCTGGCGCAGCCTGGATTGCTGTCCTCGCTGAATCCCGATCGCTTAATTCCGGCGAGTGAATTCATCGATCGACCTAGAGACATCCAGTTTTTGCTGGATGAGTTTGCCAAATTGAATCAGCAACCGGGAGCGCTGCAAGGAAAACTCAATACTCAGCAGGTGAGCGTGATCGGTCACTCGCTTGGCGGCTACGAAGCTTTGGCTTTGGCGGGTGCAGAATTGCGATTTGATGAACTGCGGGAATTTTGTCGCACCAGTGGATTGCTCGATCGAGTTCCGGCGGATTGGCTACAGTGTGCCGCAACGGAGCGACCGGAAAATCGATTAAGTCTGCGAGATCCGAGAGTGGTGCAAGCGATCGCGCTCAATCCAGCGATCGGGCAGATTTTCGGCAAGTCGGGATTGAAATCGGTGGCAACTCCGACGCTGATTCTGACGAGTACGGATGATACGCTAGCGCCTGCGTTTACTCAGCAGCTTCAGCCGTTTTTGCAATTGCCAACTCCGAAGTATCTACTGACTGCGATCGGGACGACACATTTAAGTGTGAGCGATCCAGGGAATTTCAGCGGTGCGGTCGCGCAAGGAACCTTGGTAAAAGAACGCAGAGGACAAGAGGTGGAACCGTTACGCCGTTTGTTGCAAGGGGTGAGTTTGGCTTTTATCAAGCAAGCTACGCCTGAAGCGCAGACCTATCGACCGTTCTTGTCGCCGGAATATGCTCGATCGCTTTCTAAGCCGGATTTACCCTTGCGGCTCAATACTGAGCTACCCGCGAATCTAACTCGCTGGTTAAGTTTGGCTACGATGTTCTGATGCACCGATAGCAATCTCGATCGATTGGTGAACAGAGTGAATCTTGACTTCATTCGAGATTGCTATCAATTGGAATCGTGATGGTAAAGCACGTTTCAACCTGCACAGTACTGCTTACAGCGATCTGTCCACCCAGTCGATCGACGCATTTTTTCACGATCGCAAGTCCCAAACCCGTACCCCCGATCCGGCCCGCATTGCTGGCGCGATAGAACGATCGAAACAATTGAGATTGCTCTAAGGCGGGAATACCAATTCCTGAATCTTGAACTTGGAGCATGAACTGATGATCTTCGATCGACAATCGGCAGAAAATCTTTCCGCCATTTGGAGAATATTTGATGCTATTTGAAAGTAGATTTGCAAGAATGCGCTGAAATAGTCCGGTATCCATCAGAATCGTAGGAACCGAGGATTCAGCCGAGAACACGATTTCGTGTCGATCGCTATTCATCTGCGCTTCTTCAACTAACTCCTCGCAAAACTGGATCGGATCAATTTCAGTGAGATGCAACGCAAATTCAGGTTGTTCGCTTCGACTGAGAATCAAAATATCATCCAGCACTTGCGTCATCTGGCGAATTTTCGCTCGCAGGCGTTGAACGTGCTTTTGTTTGCGATCAATCGAGAGCCGATCGCTGTTGAGTAAATCGATCGACGTGGATATCACCGCTAAGGGCGTTTTTAACTCGTGAGCAGCATCGGCAAGAAAGCTCGTTTTCTGCTGGTGATAGTCTTTCTCTTTTTCTAAAGCTTGTTCTAGCGCTGCTGGGGCAGGAACTGCAATCGCTTCACTGCACTCGCGGCTAATGGTGGCGAACCCTAAAGGCTGATTCGTATACTGATCGCGAATCAAAAACCATTGACTCTCAAACGAAATCGGCTCAGACTGTCGCAACATGACAAACTGCCCGCGCCAGTGACCGCATTCCGCTAATTGCGGCAATACGGTTTCGTGCCAAAGATGCTGCATTGCCTCACTCAAAATCGCGGTGAAGGGTGACAAAGCATCCATAAACCCTAACATCGCCTTACCGCTCGAATTGAGACAGAGCCAATTGCCTTCAAGCGATACCGCTCCGACCAAATCTGGGCTTTGCTGCGCGATCGTGGAAAACCAACCCGACTCAATCCAGGTAAACTCTGAATGATCGGGCTGCTCAAACTGAGCCGCTGGACGACGCGACTCTTCTAAAACTGGAGTGAATACTCGTGTCGCCTGATGAGTAGACTTCATTACAGCCTGCCTCGCTATCACATCACAGGGAACTAAACCCAACGCGAGGAGTATCCTCACGAAAGTTCAGTAATTACTATTAGCTAGTTTCTCCGGTTGCAATGCTTTGTCCGTACAATCCCGGTTATCTTTATCGAGTCTTTATAGTTTTGGCGTGAAAAACTACGTAAAGTTCAGCGATCGTACAAAATTGCGCCAAAAAGTTCAGTGTGTCAAAACTTTGGTAATTCCATCCGTATTTTGCAGATGATTTTGCACCTTGCGGATCTGCACTCACTAAAAATACGGAGTCGGCTAAATGGTACGGTCAGTACTGCGATCGCAGAATTGAGCGAATCAGAGCGCATAGACGGAACTCAACAGGTTTATCGCAAAATGATTCCGCATACATTCAGAGAAGCGTTAGTAATCCTATCAGTAGAATTTCGTAGAAGAACTTCGGTAAAGTTGCGTGGTTAAACGCTTAACGATCGTGCGATGACTCGTCTACCTTAGATGGAAACCTTGCCAAATAAGCATAATTTTACTGAGTAATCAACCTGCTTTTTGGATTAGTCAAGGATTAAACTCTGCAATTCTTGAGCCAGCTTCAAATTTAGGCAGAATTTATCTCTAGTTTATGCAGCGGTTCAAGACTTACCCATTTCTTTAAAGGCGAACCCCTGAAAAAGTAGTATTTTCACTAAGTGCCTCCGTATTATTTGTTAACTTCAGAGCGACATACAAGCGATCGTGTCCTCTCCAACTGAGACACGCCTCTTTTCTAATCAAGGGATCTCTACCAGTTTCACTAAAGCACCAGGGCTGTCCTGGAATCGAGCGCATCATCTACCCAATTTTCTCCAACTCGATTCCACATATTAGACGCAACTGATTTAGGAACGAGATTCTCATGCGCGAAAGGCTTTCTGTCTCTTCAGCTATCCTTCGGTTTCTTCAAGCAGGACTGCCCCTCCAGGCGATGAAGGGAATTTTGTCCTTCCCCAGACGGCTACGACGTTATCTTTTGTTTGCGATCGATAGCGCGATTTTCCTGATTGCGACCTGTATCGCACTCAATCTTCGATTTGAAGATCTCCCGCTGTTCGATCAAGTGCAACAGTATCAGGATGCTTTGCTATTAGTCATTCCGATTAAATTTTGTATTTTCTACTTATTAGGAATGTATCGCCCGTTGCTACGGCACACAGGGGCAGAAGTACTGTGGTTAGCTCTGAAATCAGTGGTTTTGGGCGAGGCGGGACTGGTCGCTTTTAGCTGGCTGCTGCAAGTCTCCGTGTTACCGCGATCGGTACAGATTATTTCAGCCCTGATTACTTGGATTGGAGTCGTCGGCATTCGGTTTTCAGTCCGTCAATTTTTAGTCTTGGTCGATGCTGCACCAAAGGTATCGACTCAAGTTCCGCGCCTGATTCCTTCGCTTAAGGAGCTTGAGTCACAGCGAATTATTATTTATGGTGCGGGTTCGGCTGGATTTCAGCTTTCTCAAGCGTTGATGCGCGAATCGGCTTATCAAGTCGTTGCCTTTATCGATGACAATCCCGATATTCATGGGCGATTGCTCGATCGTACTCCGATCTACAGTCCAGTGATGCTAAGAACGCTGATCAATCAGTATCAAGTAACGATGGTTTTGCTAGCGGTTCCGTCTGCAAAACCTCAAGAAAAGCGTCGAATTCTCCGCAGTTTGAAAGGACTCCCCGTAAAGGTGAAAACAGTTCCTTCAGTGCGTGAGATTGTGGCAGAGCGAGTCTCGATCGGGCAAATTCGCAATGTTGATATTTCCGACCTTCTAGGACGTGAGGAAGTTTTACCCGATCCAGGTCTGTTGCGGGTTAATATCACCGATAAATCCGTGTTAGTCACTGGAGCAGGAGGCTCGATCGGGTCGGAACTCTGTCGCCAAATTGCTCAACAAAATCCGCGCTTGTTGGTGCTGTATGAATTGAATGAGTTTGCGCTGTACTCGATCGATGCGGAACTCGCAGAAGCTTATCCAGACATTCCTCGCAAAGCGCATTTAGGATCGGTGACAGATGGCGATCGCTTAACCGAAGTCTTCCAAAAATATGAGATCGAGACGGTTTATCACGCCGCTGCCTACAAGCACGTTCCGTTAGTTGAAAGCAACGCGGAACAAGGGATCATTAACAATGCTTACGGCACGATGGTGACGGCGCAAACTGCCGATCGCTGTAAAGTCGATACGTTTGTGTTGATTTCCACGGATAAAGCGGTGCGTCCAACAAACGTAATGGGTGCAACCAAGCGAATTGCGGAATTAGTGCTACAAGCGCTAGCCGCTAAACCGGAGACTCACACGCGATTTGTGATGGTTCGATTCGGCAATGTGTTGAATAGCAATGGATCGGTTGTGCCGCGATTTAAGCAGCAGATTGCAGCAGGCAAGCCGATTACGCTAACGCACCCGGAAATGACGCGCTATTTTATGTCGATTCCAGAAGCCTCGCGATTGGTGATTCAGGCGGGAGCCATGGGACAGGGGGGCGATGTCTTTCTATTGGATATGGGCGAACCTGTGCGGATTTATGACCTTGCGGTACAGATGATTGAGTTGAGCGGGTTAGTGCCTGGAGAAGATATCGACATTGAGATTACGGGGTTGCGACCCGGTGAGAAGCTGTATGAAGAATTGCTGATCGGTGGGGATGCGATGGAGACGAGTCATCCGAAGATTTTTGGGGCACGAGAAGCAATGATACCGTGGGAAAAGTTAGAACCCTTATTGGATCAACTTTTCTTGGTGTCCTATCAGAAGAATGTGAACAAACTACGATCGCTGCTCAAAACATTAGTGCCGGAATATGCACCGACGATTAAGCCTTCTTCTGTGCTTCGCCCACACAATTCTTGATTCTCAAGGAGCAGCCATCTGCTCCTTTCTACTTACTTCAGCAAAATTCGGCTACTCGGTCCGATCTGCGATGGCAAAGCCTTCGAGCCTTCCAGAACAACGCGGCTAACCTGCTGTAGCTGATTGTTGCTCAAAATTCCGCCAAGGTTTGAGTCAACACCGATCGGGCTAGAGATCGGAGGCGCGATCGGGCTAGGAATCGGCGTACTACCGGGAGTCGTAGGCGGAGCTTGCGTGATCGGAGCTAAACCCGCCGGAATCGTGACGCGCAATTGAACGGGCATGGCATCGATGCGGTAGGAAAAAACAGTTGGGCGCGGTGGAATCTGAGGATTGGCGCTGAAATTGTAGTGCGATCGAAAATCGAATACGGTCGGACTCGTGCCGCCATTACGATCGCTGTAGCGCGGCCCTTGTCCGCTGATGTCGAATGTGCCTTGATACTGTTGCCCCGTAGCAGGATCGGTTGCGATCCCCGTATATTGTCCACGAACGACCAATTCATCTTGGATCGTGCCATTAAATCGGGTTAGTGCATTGTGATTGCGGCGAATCGGCTGAAGTTCACCATTTGATAGCACTGGAGAAGTGAGCGTTGCATCAGTCGATACGATCGGAATTCCGCGAAAATCGACAAAGTAGCGACCACTGCCATCGACTTGCACTAAATTCGGGTTGAAATCTTGAGCCGAGTAGACGAGTTGCCCATTTCTAAAAAAGCGTCCTTGACTGTCTGTATTGACTCTGGTTGTGCCTTGGTTGAAATTGGGATTTTGGCTTGGGGGGACGACCGTACCCGACACAACGCCCGTACTGCGGATAGTGATTTGAGCAGAGGCGGAATTGACTCCGATCGAACTGAGGGAAATCGCGATCGTTAAAAGAGCGAGGGTTTTAGATAGCATGATGATTTAGAACCGGAATGTTGCACGAACTGCGCCGACCACGATCGGATCATTTGCAGCATTGTGATTGGAATTGAAAACCACGAAAACGCCAGGAGTAATGTCAAGAAAGGGATTAATTCTAGCGCGGTAGAATGCCTCTAAATGTAGGGCTGTATCGGGTTGTCCACCTTCGCCCCCTGTGTCACTAAACCGAGGAAAGTTATATTCATCTGGTAGTGTACTGCTTGTGATTTTAGGCGGTTGACCGAAGAGAAGACCACCGAGATTTCCCGGCACAAACAAGTCAGAAAACGCAGAGAAAACCATCCAGTTTGTGGTCTGTACGGAACCCGGAACTTCAACGGCTTTCGAGCTTGTCCAGCCGCCCCAACCGCCGATCGTCAATTTTTGATTTAATCGCCATGCGGCTGTTGCCCCGATCGCATGAGTCGTAAAAGCTGTATTCGTCGGGGCAAAAGGCGACAGGAGTTGTGAATCTCCGATTCCGGTTCCGATAAAACCATCGGGCGATCGCGAAAACAGATAGTGAATGCCAACATCGATCGTGTTGGTTGGTGCGATCGTTAATTGCGCTCCGGCAACATAGCGCCCGCCCACCAGTCCGCCGAAATTCGCATTTCCCGCAAATGAAGGCAGTTCCGCACTGTATACACCTTGTAAACTGATGCGCGGATTGATTTGCCAATCGAATCCAACGCCCCCAGTTCCATTCCCGATCGCTAAAATCGGATTGCGCTGACCGAGCAATGACAGTGCGCCTTCTCCCGATCCTTCTAGCGGATTGATGCCGCGAAAGGTGTTCGACGGATTCACTCCAGATGCACCAATTAAAACTCCGAAATTATTAGCGATCGGGAACCGATAAGACAAATCGCTGATGAAAATTTGGTTGTCTTGTTCGGATTCGTAAGAGAGCCGTCCCATGTTGGTGAACAAATTGGGAGAGGTCGATCGTAGGTTTCCCGTTTGCAACGTGGTCAAGAGCAAATCTCGCCCACTAAACGAGGTTGCAAGCGAGATCTGAACGTTGTCGGTCAATGTTGGTTTCAGTTCGCCTTGACGGTCGGGGATGCCATCTCTGGGAAACAGATCTACATCTGCTTTATTGCTAGCCTGAGCGGACAAAATCGCTTGTCCAAACAATCGCGTCGTTGTTGAAAATTGATTCTTTTCTAGCGTTGCCGTTCGGGTTTCTAAAGTATCGACTCGACCTTTCAGCGCTGCTAATTCAGTTGTGAATTCGGTTTGTAATTTTTGCAGTGCGTTTAAATCTTCTCGTGTCACTGCATCCGATCGTTGAGCCGTGATCAATTCTTGAACTCGATCGAGACACGCATTCAAGCCAGCCGCGAATTCGTATCGAGTGAGTGCCCGATTTCCGCGAAAGGTACGATCCGGATATCCCGCAATACAGCCATACCGCTCGACTAATCCTTGGAGCGCCTGAAATGCCCAGTCGCTCGGCTGCACATCTAACAATTGCGAAACCGAAGTCACTTGCTCCATGCCGTCCGGCTCGATCGTACTTTCAGAGCTAAACTCTGGTACTGCTGAAGGACTACGATCGACATCGGGCGCAATCGGCTTCAGTTGAGATTTAGTATCGCTTTTGACAATGCTAAATTCTGGCGATCGTACTGTCTCTGGAGTCGCGGCTGTGATCTTCGCAGATTTTGAGACGGACTGAACAGAGTTCTGAAGCGTCCGTCCTGTGCCAATGATAGGGGGCTGTTGGGGGGGCTGCGCGATCGCTCCAATCTCAGTCATCGTCAATTTATTCTGAGTGCTGCCTTCCCCTTATACCCGCAACTTCGTATAAAATCTCACCTTCGTCTTAAGTACAGTCAATCAGACGACTTTCTTTCTTCAGATGGGCGTATCGATCGAGTTTCGACCGCTAAATTAAATCTAAACTCTTCGATAACAAGTTCTCATAACATGAATGTTCAGCCGCGATATCGCTCAAGTCTTGTTCTCGCGCTATTGATTGGATTTGGCGCAGTGATTGGAATCTTTCGCCTTTATCAGAATGTTTTGAGTAAACCTATCTTTCCGATCGACAGAGGTACACTGACGATTACTCGCGTCGATCGTTTAGAGAATTCCGAAGTTTAACAAATTGCATTGCTCCCTTTGCTAATCTGATTGAGGATTCACTGGGAAAAACGCGCCATGACTGAGACACCGCAAGAATTACCAAACGCTGACGAACTGCTTTTATCGCTCCGTCGAAAACAAGGATCATGGGTCGAGTGGGGTCAAGCTTGTCAAACTTTGCAGAAAGCAGGCTACACGCCTCAGGCGATCTTTGAAGCGACTGGATTTGAGCCGATTCACCAAAACCAAATCATCGTCGCATCCCAGGTTTACGATTCGATGTTAAAAGTCGGTGTTTCGGATGCAGTTCGATCGCATTTCGGTCACAAAGCCAGCGACATTCTCTACGAACTGCGGGTTCTCTCTCAGTCAGAGCGAGCCGCCGCCGCAGAGTTAGTGTTTGAAAAGGGTTTAGACACTGATGAAGTTCACGAAGTTGCTCGTGCGCTCAAGGACTACTCACGACTGAGCAAACTCCCCGAAGGATTTACGGCACATCCCGGTGATGCGATCGCGTTTCAAGCTTGGAAAACGGCAAAAGAGAAAACTGATTTGCAAGAACGATCGCGCTATATCGCCAGAGGTTTGAAATTTGCTCATAGTGAAACTGCTCGACGTGAGATCGAATCTCTTTTAACCGATTTCACGGTTACGCCAAAACGCCCTGCTCCGCGCCTTCCGGTCTATCGCCTAGAATCCGATGAGCAACTTCCGCGCATTCTTCCAGTCGCCGGAAAACTACCGCTCACCGTCGCAGATCTTCACGCTGTCCCAATGACCGAAGAAACGGGAGCATTCGCGATCGTCCAATTCTCAGGAACGGGCGCATGGATGACGGTTCCGGGCTGGCAGGTGATTCGGAGCGCGGATGATCCGGTAGCAATCCTGTGTGACAGCAATCGACTACCGACTCCGTTACCCGGCACGACCGAAGAAGTGATCGTTGTGTTGGATCGAGCGCAGCGGGACTGGGAGGCGGATAGTTATTTTGCGATCGCGAACGGAGAGCAAATTGAATTGCAGTGGTTTGAAGAAGCGCCAACTGTACCGCTCTTGGGGCGTGTCATTCTTGTGATGCGTCCGAGGAAGGTACTAGACGAAGCTTACTCAACCGAGCTTTGGCAACTTGATGAATAGGATTAAAAAAAGCGGTTCCAGAACGGAACCGCTTTAGATCAAGGGGTATCTCAAGGCTTATCGAACTTGACCATGTAACGGGGTCATCTCGATCGGTTTAATGAAATACAGTTTCGCTAGTTGAACCCCATTCGAGAGGTAGTAAGGCAGCTTTTTCAGCGTCTTAACGAATTTTGATCCGTTGGCGATGTCGATCGCTCTTAAATTCTCGTTGTTCTTCACGCAAGTTTCCAAGCGTGAGTAGAACTCAGGATGCTTCACATCGAGAACGATCGGGAAAACGCGACCTGCGGTTTCATTCGTTTTCTCGATCACGGTGTAGTCAAACTCGTGGGTGTTTAGACCGATCGCTTCATAAAAATCGGGTTTTTGAATGTCATTTAAGTACATCGTCGCAAACACCGACAGCAAGAAGAACCGACACCAGAGCTTCGCTTTCCAATCGTTTAAGAATTGGGGCTGAGTCCGCATCAGGGCATCAAAAAAGTCACCGTGGCGGTTCTCATCCTGACACCAGTTATCAAAAAACTTGAAAATCGGATAGATCCGATCTTCAGGATGAGCATCAAGGTGCTGGAAAATGGTAATGTATCGCCAATATCCGATCTTCTCAGAAAGGTATGTTGCGTAAAAGATGAACTTCGGCTTGAAGAAAGTGTATTTGCGGCTCTTGGTCAAGAAGCCCAGATCCAGAGAAAGATTGAAATCAGATAAAGCTTTGTTCAAAAACCCAGCATGACGCGCTTCATCGCGGGATATCAGAGCAAATCCTTCTGCTAAGAGAGGATTGCGATCTTTTAGCTTGCGGGATAGTTCTTTGTAAAGCAGAAAGCCTGAAAACTCAGAAGTGCAAGAACGCTCTAAGAATTCGACAAACACTTTACGGGTATGTCCATCAATGTGATCCCAAGATTGCTCAAATTCAGCATCACGCACAAAATGATGGCGATTGTAGTCGTTTCGCAATTCGGCAACGATCGCCTCAAACTCCTCTTCATTGAGGGAGAGATCCATCTGCGCCATCTCATCAAAGTCGGTGGTGTAGAAGCGCGGCGTAAGAAGCGTTTCTTTGGCTGGAACCTTGATTCCGGGGCGCAGTTCTTCAAATCCTGGTTTTTTAAGAGAATCTACCATGAGTTTTACGCAAAGCGCAGTGTGGTCTAAGTGAGCGTGTGGATGCGGCAAATCGCTCTACCATCAGCATTCCACGTTTTCTATACGCTTCTTAGTCTACCAAGCTTCCTGCAACGCTTTTCCGCAGTTTTATTAAGAGTTGCAACAGGTCTTCACACTTTGGAACAGTCTCTAAGCCCATCCCCGCAAGCGATACACCAAAATTCCGACATATTCTTTCATCGCGCGGGAGGTGCGACGGAGTTGATCCGCATCCGGCAGCGTGTCGAGAATGGTCGCTTCTAAGCTCGATCGAGTTGCTTGCCCCAGTTGAATCGAAGTGTAATCGGTCGGAGCGGGAATCGCATCAATCCCAAGCTTTTTGAAAATCATCATCGATCGCGGCATATGCATCGCGGAGGTCACGAGCAAGATTTTCTGGATCTTCTGAGCTTTCATAATTTCCAGCGAATTCACCGCATTCTCGCGCGTGTTCAGCGATCGGGGTTCGAGCAACATTGCCGATCGCTGAACGCCCATCGTTTCCATCAAAATCGCCATGTCCTCGGCTTCAGATGAGCTACTCGGTCGCCAATCCACTCGCCCCCCGCTGAGAATCAACTTTGGTGCTTTCTTATCCCGATACAGTTTCGCTCCATAAAGAACGCGATCGCCTTCTTCTCGAATTTCGATCCACGGGCGCGGCGGCAGTGCAGATTCCGTTGCACCCCCAAGCACGACGATCGCATCTGCGGTCGGGAGTTCGCCCTGCGTAATGTACTGAAATTCTAAGGATTCAACGATTGCATCACTGATCCAAGCGCTTGAACTCAAGAATAGAATCAGGAATGTGAGGGTGACGGGGATTAAAGCTAAACGCGATCGCTTTTTCCACAACAGAATCAGCGTGAGAATGAGCAAAACACAACTCAATCCCAACGGATAAAGAAAGATCGGCAGCAGTTTAGAAAGAAATAGAAACATGGGAATGCGCGACCGAGGTCGCAGAGTATTTTAATCCCTGCTTCACGCCTCGATCGCCGTTATCCGCTAAACGTTGAGGACATCCTTTGCCGCAGCGAGATAGTATTGTCTCTCATCAAATCCGTTCAGTCCGCCGTTGATCGTGCGCGACACCATTTCGACATCATCTCGATCGGCAAATTGATTAATCTGATTTTTTGACCAGAACCAACCCGCACTCAGACACGCCAAATCATGTTCAGCCAAGCGCGTCGGGGCTTGAATCAAGTTAATTCCAAGTGCCTGTCCACAAGCTTGATAGTTCGATCGACCCGTGATTTGAATCAACCCCCGACCTTTGAAACGGCGACCGTCACCCGGTTCTGTGTTGCCAAGATCGGTTCTATCTTCGAGATAATCGCCTGGATCAATTTCTTCAAGATAGTTGAATGAACCCGATTCATGGATCAATTGAGCGAGAAAGTGAGCCTGACGTAAAGGAGTATTAATTTTATACTCTGCCATCGTTAAAAGAAGATGCGGCAGCAGCGAAGTCACTTGAGCAGGATCGGCATAAGGTGCAATTTCTAACAGCCGATCGACATTAATATCGGCTAAAGGCGTTGCCGGAAAGATCGCAGCGTAAGGATTCTGAGTCGTTCTTGCAGGCATTGATAAAAGCGATCGTAATGCAGCATCGATCGCCTGATCTTGCGGCTGAAACTGCGCGTTCCGAATGTTCAGAATCAACTGTCTGAGACGATTAACCGTTTTGACACGCGCAATGCTCACCGCTTCATTTGGGAAACTGCCTTGATAGGGAGCGCGATCGCCAGGACGTGCAGGGAGATTGCTCAACTGCCGCAGTAGTGTGTCTGCATGAGCATCATTCGGCTGAAGATCGTTGCTCGTCGTACTCAGCAAAATTTGCTGTAAGCGATCAGCAGATTGCTTTCTCCAGATTAAAAGTTGCGGCAGTGATGTCATCTTGAGATCTCCCCAGTAAAGACCAACGATAAGTTTCAACAAGAAGATTAAAACTTGCTGATTGACTCAGGTTAGACCGCAGATCAAGCGAAACAACTGCGTAGTTTTGGGCAACTCATGAAGAACTTAAAAAGCATCTCCGTATTTTCATGGATAGGGGGAGCTATACTTTTTATAGGCAAAACCTAAACTTTTGGACGATTTCGAGATTGCTGGAATCTGTTTACATAAGTTAAATTGATTCTCATAAAAGCAGGGCGATGACATGGAAGCGAAAAAGCGATCGAGATTAATTCAGTTTCTTCGGGAAGAATTGGCGCTTCCGACTTCTGCGATCGATCTTGCGATCAAGCATAGTCAAACTGAACTCGCCCCCCTGCCGATGGTACTTTGGCAGTACGGCTTAGTCACGTTGAACCAGCTTGATCAAATTTTCGATTGGTTAGAAAAAGCGTATTGATTCAATTGCCCTCATACAGTCTGCCGTTACGAATTTGCACGACCGGATGATTGGCTAACCGAATGAGGTTTTCATCGTGAGTCGTCACCAAAACAGTAATTCCGATCTGATTTAGCTTTTTCAGAATCTTAACCACTTGCCAGGAATTATCAGGATCGAGATTTCCGGTCGGTTCATCGGCAAGAAGAATCGGAGGAGTCCCCACGATCGCACGGGCAATACTAACCCGTTGCTGTTCTCCACCCGAAAGCTCTTCAGGAAAACAGTCCGCTTTATGAGCTAATCCGACCATTTTGAGTGCAGGCTGTAAGCGACGTTGAATTTCAGGACGAGAATAGCCCTGCGCCCACAGCGCAACCGAAACATTCTCCGCAACAGTTCGACGCGGGATTAGTTTGTAATCTTGAAACACGATTCCGATGCGACGACGCAAAAACGCAAGTTGATTGCCGCGCAGTTGAGCCGGATTTTGTCGATCGACCCATACTTCACCTTCAGACGGCAATTCTGCCCCGTACAGCAATTTAAGAAGGGTTGATTTCCCAGAGCCAGAATGTCCTGTAATAAATAGAAAATCGCCCCCTTTAACATCGAGCGAAATGCCTGTGAGCGCAGAACTTCCGTTCGGGTAAGTTTTGCTCACCTGACGCAGTTGAATCAGCGCTTCAGCAGGCGGAGATTGAGAAGCAGCATCACGGGTAGGGACTTGGGAGGAACGACGATTCAGGACTTGAGCCATAGCAATTGGCACAGGAAATCAACCCCCTTCTTGTACACCCGAAATTGATCCGCTCCCTCCGGGAAATCTCGGTAGATTAATTTTGCTCGGTTCGACATAAAAAATGCGCTGAGGATTTCACCCAGCGCACTTTAAATTTGAACTTTAAGTTAAATGAGGCACGCTTTAGCGTTTAAGTTCGTTCAGCCACTCGCGTAACTGCTCTCCAGCAACATCACGACCGCCTAAACCAAACGCGATCGCAATCGCCACCGCAATCGCACCGAGTAATAGACCAAACGCCAAGTTTACAATGTTCGGCGCAATGCCAATTTGTTGAAGTGCCAACGCTGCCACAAATCCGAGAATCGCAATTCGAGCCGTTTGACCCAACAATTTCGACTGCCGACTTCCTGAACTGGTAATCAAGTTGTACGCCAGGTTTGCTAAATACAATCCCACCGCAAATACAACCAGCCCAGACAGAATGCGTCCGAAAATATAGAGCAATCCAGCAATGATCGCAGTCAATGCTTGAATTCTCAAAACATCTACAGCAGCAACCGTCGCAAACAGCAAAATCCCAACCAAAACGACTACGCCTGCAATTTCAGAAGGAGATCGCACTCCTGATGTCTCATTGGGTTGCAGCATCGTTTCACCCGTTTGAAACTCAGTGCTGTATTGTTCTGGCGGAACTTTGGGCGTATAGGGCGCGGATTGCAGTCCTAGCCAGTAAAAGAGATTGTCAAATCCAATGCTGGCAAGAATGCTCGACACCAAATCGGCAACAAACTTACCGAGGACATAAGCGATCGCTAAAATTGCCGCTGCGGTAAAGATCAGAGGCAGTGAATTCAACACCTGATTCAACATTGCAGTTGCAGGCCCCGAAATCGCTGGAATCCGAAGCGCATCCAACGCCGCAGTTGCCGCCGGGATCAAAATCAAGACATAAACGATCGTGCCGAGAATCCACGACAGCGATTGACCGCCCCGCGTCCGACTCAATCCGATTCTTGACCCAACTTGATCAGTTCCGACAGCAGCAAGCAAATTCGTCACAATGCCGCGTACCGTCCGCGCCAAAAACCAACCAATCGCCCCGATCGCCAACGCTTTAATAATGTTGGGAAGCGCACTTAGAATATCATTCAGCAGGTTTTGAACAGGCTGGAGCGGGCCTTGCAGGTTCAAAACTCCTAGAATTAGCGGTAAGAAAAATAAGAAAACGAACCAGTAAACCGCATTTCCTAACGTATCGCTGAGCCGAAAGGTATTCACTCCTAGAGGATCGTCGCTCGGATCAGACAGCTTCTCATCCAACGAGAACGATTGTGAAGTGCGAACGACGATCGCTTTGGCGATCGTTGCCACCACCCACGCCAATCCCGCCAGCAGTGCCGCTGCGCCCAACTGAGGCAAGAAGGAGAAAATCTGATTCAGAAAGCCATTCAGCGGTTGCGTAACCGCGTTGAGTCCAAGCGCGTTCAGAGCGGCGACCAGTGCCAGAACCATAATGATCCAAAACACGATCGTCGAAATTAAGCCTTCGACATTGAAATTCGCCTGTCCACGTCCGCCTGAAACCCAATCTGCTAGACGATTATCGAGCGTCGTCTGCTTCAATAGTCCGCGCACAATACTCGACACGAAAACGGCGACTAGCGCCCCAATCAGTAGGACAAGTAACGCACCGCCTAACTTAATCAATAAATCCGCGACATTGACTCCTTGAATGTAGCCAAATGGCGCTTCTCCGGGCGGAAGTTGAGCAAACTCCAGGTTCCCCGTGAGTCGCTGCATTCCCCCTAACTGGTCAATGTGTTGCAATAACTCGTTCATGGTTTTTTGATCAACCCCTTTCGCTTTCAAAAAAGCGCTAAATCGATCGCTTTTGTAGATGTATTGCAACCGCTGCTCCAAGAGAACCAAACCCGTTTGTCTACCCTTCGCACAGTCCACAGTAAAAGTACTGGTTTCCGTGACCAAGAGTAGCGCACCCCTCTTTGAAGTTACGGTTGCATCATAAGAGTACTCGTATCTCTCCTTAGAGAAAAGCTTTTAGAAATACTTTTTTGAATTTTCTATGAAGTACTTGGATAAGCGATCGACAAAGCGATCGACAATGTGAATGCGCCGAACTCGTGATGCGACTTGCTTAATTGCTGAATCGCACAAGTTAGAGGAAAGTATCTCACTTCCTAAATTGATTTATCTTCAGCCTACAGGGAGAGTCTAGCGATTTAAGGCACAAATGTTCGATATAGAGAAAAATAAGAATGGACTCAAAGCAGTGTTTCGTAGAGGTGGGAGGCATGACATATGGAAGTTTTTGAGCAATCGATCCTAATTCAAGCGAGTGCAACCGATGTGGAGCGCTGTTTTACAGACTTAAATTTGATGCACCGCTGGCTGAATCCGACATTGCGGTGTGAGCCGATTGAGCAGTGGTCAACTGAGGTCGGTAGCGAAAGTCGCTTTGTGATTCAGATCCCGGTGTTGCAGCCTGCGCTAAAAAGTGTGGTGGCAGAACGCCAACCGGGATTAGTGGTTTGGCAATTTGAGGGCTTTTTTAAGGGATGCGATCGCTGGGAGTGCAATCCCGAAGCAAAAGGAACGCGCTTACTCAATCGCTTTGAATTCGAGATTCCGAATGCGATTGTGCGGTTTGGGTTTAACCGATTTGCCGCAAAGTGGACGCAGGAAGATATGCAGGCACAATTGCGCCGATTGAAACGAGTCGCAGAAACGCTGCGTTAACGGCGGGTCGAACTGGCATTAATCTAAAGAGTCTGCAATATTGACGGCACGTTTTAATGCGATCGCACAGTTTCATTCGTGATCCTGCTCGATCCGAGCAATCCCAGTTTTCGGATAGTACCGCGCTAAAATCTGCCGATATTCGTACCCCATTTCCGCCAGTTTCAACGCCCCAAGCTGACTCATTCCCCGACCCCGAAACGCATCGGCAACAATATCATCCGATGCCGCATACAGCGATTCGACAATCCCGCCTCGATAGCTGACAAATTCACCTGCCGTTTGGTCTACCGCTTGATTGCTGCGATCGGATTCTCGCGTCATGCCGCTATATACCTGAAAATACTCGTCCGACCCCATATGATATAGCGGTTGTGCCCGTCGAAAATAGTAGGTCAGCGCATACGATCGAGCCGCGACCGCCTGTGCTTTCAGCGCTTCTTTATTCCAACTTGGTGATACTTCACTGGCCACCACACTGTAGAGATAGTGGCGCAAATCAATATAGTTCACGACCCAAATTCGCCCACCTTGTGCAGCAAGCAAAAAGCGCCCGCGATAAGGCTTATCGCCTAAATACAGCACTCCATTCGCTGCGGGTTGAATCATGACCATTCCTGGTAATTGACCGCTGCCGAAACTCATCTGATCACCACTTGCTTGAACCGTGTAGGGATTTCCTGCTGCAAGCTGGCTTAACGATCGACCATTTGCATCCGAAATCGTTGCCCCTTGAGACGCGGTTATCGAGATTGTCGGCTGTCCCATGCCGATCGCAACCTGCATTTCGATCAGTGAATCTACTGTACCGACTGAGGCAGCGAATGCGGCTTTCGATCGCTCATTAATTGCAGCTTGCTCTTTTGTATATTTCTTTGGATCGACCGGAGTTAAAGTCGGTTTCGGAGTTGGGGATTTTTGAGCTTGTGGAGGCGGCGAAGGTAAGGTCGAGGGCGTTGGCGATGCGAGTGGCGCGTTTACCTGCGAAGCACCCGATATCGGTACGGATTCTACCTCGGTTTGAGGGCGCTGATTCAAATACAGTCCAGCCAGCGGAATGAGTGCGAGAAACGGCACAAGCAACCAGGGACGATGTTTCAACCGCTCTAAAATCGATTTACGCCACATAAAACTGAGGTTCGGAATTCAAAATTGAAAATTGGACTGCATCTTCACCTTAACTCTATTCAATCTTGAATTCCGAAATCCGCTTACCAGCCTTTGTCCGCTTTTTCTAAAACGTACATCGCAACCGATTGTATTTGATCTTCTTTCAATCGACCTTTAAACGCAGGCATAGCGTTTTTGCCGTTCGTGACTTGAGTTACGATCGCTTCGACCGTATCCTTGCCATTCGCAGTCAGTGCATCTTTTTTAAGCGTTTTTGCTGCATTAATTGCGTTACCGCCACCCGCATGACAAGCCGCGCAATTTGCATTAAACACTTTCGCGCCCGCAGCAGCATCCGCAGCTAACGCAGATTGGTTCATTCCGATTAGAAATAGAACCGAAAGTGCGATCGTTACCAATAGTGTTCTCATTCTGTGAATCGTCGTCTTCATCGTTCATCTCTTAAACATCAACCAGCGAGCAGTCCCACCACTATCCATGCTGTCCCCGCTAATTTCCCTTCGTCAAAAGACAGCCTGTAAAACATTACATTTCTGTAATTTATCTTAATGATTAGTTATGCTTTCAAAATGAGCTTGATCAGCTTCTAGATTGCGTCTCTACCACGGCACCATATTTGTTACTAGAAGCATTAATTCAAACTACAAGTTTTTCGGGAAACTAGAATTGCGATCGCAACAATTGGATTAATCCATTACAAAGAACGAAGGATTTCTATACTAAACTTTGGTCGCTTTAACGATTAGAAAATAGCCCAAAAAACGGGGCAAAACCGTATAACTATCTATTCAAATCGATACCAATCAAAGATACAGTTTGAATGCAGTTAAATTTCTTATTGTTTGAATTTAGAATTCCTTTAGTTTCAATCATTTTTTGACTAGACGAGTGTTCACAAAGACGATAATCTTATTTCAATCCACCAGTTGAGTTTAATACATTGAACTGAATGGATGCCTGAACAAATCGAAACCATTGACTCAACTCAATCGTTTCTAATGCGTTCAAAAAGACAGTTATTTTCTCGTAAAAATACGTAAGCGTGGTTCGCTCTCACTGACCCTCAATCTTACACAAATTCAGCAGTTTTAAGTTTGCCAAATCTGACAAAGTTGAAGACTGAATGATCGATTTGAAGTCATGTTGCGACGACCCATCTGCTTCTGTGAATCTCCCCTGCGATCGAACGATCGACGAGGGAGAAGCCTTGCTATCCTTGGAGACTCGACATGACCGAATTCAACTTCTTGACTCGCCGAAGGTTCTTATGGACGGCTAGTGCAGCAGCAGGAGCCGTCACCCTGAAAGGATGTACTTTAACGCCTCCTTCCCCGTCTGATTTGTCCCCGAAAGCTCAAACTCTTTCCCTTTCACCCGCTGAACTGCCTGAAACGACTCGGATCAAACTCGGTTATATCGCGATCGTCGAATCTGCTCCTTTGATCATTGCTCAGGAGAAAGGATTTTTTGCTCGACACGGCATGACTGATGTCTCGATCGCAAAGCAGCCCTCTTGGGGAGCCGCTCGCGATAACGCAGAACTTGGTTCAGAAAACGGTGGGATTGATGGCGGGCAATGGCAAATGCCGATGCCGCATCTATTAAGTGAAGGTTTGATTACCAAAGGAAACCGCAAAATTCCGATGGTGGTTCTCGCGCAACTTTGCACACATGGAAACGGCGTTGCTGTAGCAAACAAACACATCGGTAAAGGCTTTGAATTGAACTTAGCCCAATCCGGTGCAGCCGACTATATTCGCGAAATGAAGAAGACGGGAACTCCTTTCAAGGCGGCTTATACGTTCCCCAAAGTGAACCAAGATTTCTGGATTCGGTACTGGATGGCAGCAAACGGTGTCGATCCGAACAATGACATTAACTTGATGGCAGTTCCGTCCTCGCAAACTGTTGCCAACATGAAAACAGGAACAATGGATGCCTTCAGCACAGGCGATCCTTGGCCCTACCGGATTGTGCGCGACAAAGTTGGCTTCCTCGCTGTGTTAACCGCTCAGATTTGGCAATACCACCCTGAAGAATACGTCGCGGTTCGCAAAGAGTGGATTGAGAAAAATCCGAAAGCAACCAAGGCAGTTCTCAAAGCGATCATGGACGCTCAGATGTGGTGTGACAAGCCAGAAAACAAAGAAGAGCTTTCCCGCATTTTGGCACAGCGCAGGTTCTTCAATGTTCCACCTGATTTCTTGCGTGGCCCTTATGCCGGACAGTATCAGTTAGGCGACACCCAGAAGCCAGAGAATAATCCAGAACTGGCGGTGAAGTATTGGAAAGACGGCAAAGGTAGTGTGTCTTATCCGTACAAGAGCCATGATCTATGGTTCCTGACTGAGAGTGTGCGTTGGGGATACTTGCCGCAGGGCGCATTGAGCGAAGCCGATCGCATTGTCAACGAAGTCAACGGCGAGAAGTTCTGGAGAGAAGCCGCTCAGGAAATGGGAGTTGCACAAGCAGACATTCCACAACAACAAACACGTGGGGTTGAGAAGTTTTTTGATGGTGCGGAGTTTGATCCGGCAAAACCGCAGGCTTATTTAGACAGTTTGAAGTTCAAGAGTTTGAAAGCCTAGTTGCGACTAGGACAAGGATGTTTGCACAGTCTCAATTGCAGTAAGGAGAATCGACATGACAGCTACGTTGGGTAAAAGTAGAGCAGGGTTTGGTGGTTTTAATTTATCGAAATTAGGGAAAGATCTTGCGCCGCCATTGATCGCGATCGCAATCTTCTTGATTATTTGGGAATTGCTTTCTGCTTCAAAAGTGATTCTGCTCCCACCGCCATCGAGCTTGTGGACAGATGAACGAACGCGCGAACTGCTGTTTTATCCGTTCTTTGATCGAGGTGGAACTGACAAAGGAATTTTTTGGCAGACTTGGGCAAGCTTGCAGCGGGTCTTATTTAGCTACACCTTGGCGGCAATTGTTGGAATCGCGATCGGGATCTTAGTGGGTACAAAGCCTTTAATCTCGAAAGCGCTCGATCCGCTGTTTATGTTCCTGCGTACCGTTCCGCCGTTGGCATGGGTTCCGATTTCACTTGCCGCTTTACAGAAAAACGAGCCTGCTGCATTGTTCGTGATTTTCATTACTGCAATTTGGCCCATCTTGATTAACACTGCTGTGGGTGTGAAAGAGATTCCCCAGGACTACAACAACGTTGCAAAAGTACTGCAAATCTCTCCGAAAAAGTACTTCTTCAAAATTTTGCTCCCATCTGCACTGCCTTACATCTTTACCGGAATGAGAATCTCGATCGGTCTTGCATGGTTGGCAATTATCGCAGCAGAAATCGTGATGTCCGGGATTGTGGGAATTGGTTTCTTTATCTGGGAAGCGTATCAAAACAACTACATCAGTGAAGTGATTCTGGCGTTGTTCTACATTGGTGCGGTTGGTTTGTTGCTCGATCGCTTCGTGGGCTGGATTCAGTCCCTCATTGTTAAACAGTAATTTCTAGAGGGAGAACAAGCACATGGACAATTTCGTTTCTGTCGAACAGGTTGAGAAGTCCTTTCCACTTCCTGGTGGTCAAGAGTATCTAGCACTCAAAGGCATCGATTTACAAATCAAAAAAGGCGAGTTCATTTCACTAATCGGTCACTCTGGCTGTGGTAAGTCTACCCTGCTGAACATGATTGCAGGCTTGGATAATCCGACAGGCGGCATTGTCACCCTTGAGGGCTTGACCGTGAAGCAACCGGGGCCCGATCGTATGGTGGTGTTCCAAAACTATTCACTCTTACCGTGGCTAACGGTGCGTGAAAATGTTGGATTGGCAGTCGATGAAGTCCTTTCTGAAAAGTCGCCCCAAGAGCGGGTAGAGCTGACTGAGAAGTACATCAAGCTCGTCGGACTCGCACACGCGATCGACAAATATCCCAACGAGATTTCGGGCGGGATGAAACAGCGAGTCTCGATCGCGCGGGGTCTGGCAATTCAGCCGAAAGTATTGCTGCTTGATGAGCCGTTCGGTGCGTTGGACGCTTTGACCAGAGGGAACTTACAAGAGCAGTTGATCAAAATCTGTGAAGAGAACCAAGTTACGGCTGTGATGGTGACGCACGATGTCGATGAAGCAGTATTGCTCAGCGATCGTATTGTGATGCTCACGAACGGGCCGGGTTCTAAGATCGGTAATATTCTCGATGTAGACATTCCTCGCCCGCGCCGCCGGATGGAAGTTGTGAAGCATCCGAGCTACTACAGCTTACGAAGTGAACTGATCTACTTCTTGAACCAACAGAAGCGCGTGAAGAAAATCCGAGCGCAGAAAGTTGCAACCGTTGCACGTCACGGTTTAGAGAAAGTCAATCTCGAAATCGGATTTGTGCCCCTCACCGCTTGCGCTCCGTTGGCTGTCGCGAAAGAAAAGGGATTCTTTGAAAAGCATGGTTTAGATGAAGTGTCTCTGGCACGCGAAACAAGCTGGCGTGGGATTGTAGACGGCATCACTGCTGGATACCTCGATGCGGCTCAGATGCCCGCTGGAATGCCTCTGTGGATCACCCTCGGTGGAAATGAGCGCAACGACAACCCAACCGTTGTAACTTCGCTCACCATGACTCGAAACGGGAACGGCATCACGCTTGATCGACGATTCGAGGAACAAGGGGTCAACTCCTTGGCAACCTTTAAGGGAATGGTCGATCGCTCTCCCGAAAATCCGCACCGCTTTGGTGTGGTTCACCCGTCTTCGATGCACAACTTGTTACTGCGGTACTGGCTCGCTTCGGCGGGAATCGACCCTGATCATCAAGTGCATCTGCAAATCATTCCGCCTGCTCAAATGGTGGTGGACTTGAAAGCAGGCACGATCGATGGATTCTGCGTCGGTGATCCGTGGAATCTCAGAGCAGAGCGCGAAGGAGTTGGAAAGACGATCGCATCTGATCTCGATATCTGGCGCGGTCACGTCGGTAAAATTCTCGGTGTGCGCGAAGATTGGGCAGCGAAGTACCCGAATACTCACATTGCACTGGTGAAAGCCTTGCTCGAAGCTTGCCGCTATTGCGCTGATCCAGAGAATACGACTGAAATTCGTCAGATTCTGGCGCGTAAAGAATACGTCGGAACTCAGGTAGAATACATTCAACTTGGGTTAGGAACTTCTGATCCAGCGCATCACTTGTTCTTCGGGGAAGGCGCAAACCGTCCGAGCCGGACTGAGCATCTTTGGATCATGACGCAGATGGCGCGTTGGGGAGATATTCCTCTGCCGCGCAACTGGGTAGAAGTGTTGGAAAAAACTTGTCGTGTGGATGTGTTTAGTACCGCCGCGCGGGAGTTGGGTCTTGCAGAACTGAGCTACGCCCGCAACAAGATTGAATTGTTTGATGGCATTCCGTTCAATTCTGAAGACCCGATCGCTTATCTCAATAGTTTGGCGATCAAGCGCGATTACACAATGGCAGAAATTGCTCTACAACCTGCAAGAGCCGTCGCATAGTTTAGCTTGGGCATTGTGAAATGCCCAAGACTCTAGCCGTTGTCCACAATCCTAACCTCACAGCTTTATCTCTATGAATCTCCCCATGCCAATGAACACAAGAGAATCAGCTACCGTTACTTCTGTTCCTTCATCTTTAACTCAGCCGTTTCTAACCCTGGAAAATGTGGTTAAGGTTTACAACACTCGTAGCGGACCCCAAACGATTATCAAAGACATTCACCTGGATGTGAAGCAAGGTGAATTCATCTGTGTGATCGGTCACTCCGGTTGCGGTAAATCCACCATGCTGAATACGGTTTCTGGCTTCGTTACTCCAACCGAAGGAGAAGTGAGACTGAAAGGGAAACTGATCGAGAAGCCAGGCCCCGAACGGATGATGGTGTTTCAAAACTATGCGCTTCTCCCTTGGTTAACCGCATTCGAGAACGTTTACTTGGCGATCGATTCCGTTTTCCCACAGAAATCGAACTCTGAAAAATCCGCGATCGTCAACGAACATTTGGCGATGGTGGGACTCTCGGAAGCCGCGCAGAAAAAGCCGCCTCAGTTGTCGGGTGGGATGCGTCAACGGGTCGCGATCGCTCGTGCATTGTCTCTCCGTCCTGAAGTGCTAGTTCTCGATGAGCCGTTCGGTGCGCTCGATGCAATCACCAAAGAGGAATTGCAGGAAGAACTGGCGAAGATTTGTTTGGATCACGGTTGTACGGTGTTGATGGTGACACACGACATTGATGAAGCGTTGTTCCTTGCTGATCGCCTAGTGATGATGACCAATGGGCCGGAAGCAACGATCGGTGAAATCCTCACGATTCCGTTTGCTCGTCCGCGCGATCGCGCTCAGGTGATGGAAGATCCGTTGTACTACGATTTGCGGAACGAAGCGCTGGATTTCCTCTACAACCGCTTCGCACACGACGATACGCACTAAAAAATGGGGAGTCGGGAATGTAATTTGGATTTGACATTCCCGATTTTCTTTCTGTGTTCTATTCAATCTCGTTCGAGTTTCGCTTTCAATTGCCGATACTGAATCTGATACGGATCTAAAGTTGCGATCGTGCCATTGCGTTCTGCAATCTCTAAGTTATAAGGCATAGTTGTACAAGGTTCCATCACGAGTACATAATAATCATTCCATCCGCCGTAACTCTGGAACATCCAAACGTAGGGAAATTCATTTAAGTTAAAATTCATCATCAGGGTGGAACGCGATCGCGGATTTCTTACGCCACATTGCCCGATCGCTAATCCAGAACTGTAGTAAAACTCTTGTAGCTGCGACGATCGCGCCGGAGTTCGATCGAGCCGAACGACTTCGCCGTTTTTGTCGATCGCGGTTGGAAACTTCGTTTTTCCAGGCTGTCCGATAATCTGGCTAAATTCGAGAAAAGCGGGTTCGATGTCGCACTTTGGAAGAATGATTTCATCACCGGACTCGATCGCGATCGCAGCGTGTTGTTTGAACAAAAACGAAACGGGCTGATCTGAGAGATTTTGAAACGCGTAGCTTAACTCGACTTGAGCATTTTCGATTCGGATTGTTTTCTCAACTTTTACGGGGACAGTTTGACAAGTTAAGCCGAGTTTTAGGCTAGATTGCCCCTGTTCTAAAACCTTCCAAGATTGTGACCAGAATTCCCCATGATCCACGAGTTGCCGTCCTTGAAACTCGCCTTCGGCATCATTCGGGAAAATCTCATCCCAGCCGCCTGTCCAATGTCGATCGAACGATTCGCCAAGCTCGATCGCTCTTGATTGAGTCGGATCATACTGCGGGGGATGCCAGATCCAATCGTGTTCAGTGCGTTTGTCGAATAAGCGATCGATGCGCCCACCCAAATCGGGACGAATCACGATTGCAATCTCTGAATTCTCTAACGTAATCTCTGTTGTTTGCAAAAGTTCAAAATCCTGGCGCAACACTCTATCCTCAACAACAGTAGTGCAAATCCTACCGTTATCTAAAATTGTTCTCGTCTCTCTGAAGAAACAGGCTGGTTGAAAATTAACCCGAAAATCGATCGTTCATTTCCCGATCGCCCTTATTTCTTAGTAAGGAAATTAACAAATACTAAGAATTGTTTATTCCTTCTGAATTCACTTAGCAAAAAGAAGAAAGATCAGGTTAAATCTAAAGAAAGTATTAAGGAATATAAAAACTATTAAAGGCTTGCAAGACCACTCTACCTTTTTGACTTGCGGACGAGTGTTAAGCTTCGGAGTATCAAAGCGCGATTTTATTTTTTTAATGCCAATGTAATCTCTATCCTTTACAGGAGTGGTTCCGATGCAATTAGTTTCACGATCGACCCAAGCTCCGCAGACCCGTTCGCCGTTCACAACCGTTTCGCCGTTTTCAACTGCTCACACTGAACGAGTCGTTATCTTGATCGATGGCGCGAACTTGTTTTATGCAGCGATGCAGCTTGGATTGGAGATTGACTATACGCGGTTGTTGCAATGTTTAACCAAAGATCGATCGCTGGTTCGCGCTTACTTCTATACCGGAGTTGATCGCACCAATGAGAAGCAACAGCGCTTTCTCTTATGGATGCGCCACAACGGATATCGAGTCGTTAGCAAAGACTTAATTCAACATCCAGACGGCTCTAAAAAAGCAGATTTGAACATCGAAATGGCAGTCGATATGCTGACCCTTTCTGAACACTGCGACAGAATCATTTTGCTCAGTGGCACAGGTGATCTAACCTATGCGATCGATCATGTCTCATATCGCGGCGTTCAAACTGAAGTGGTAAGCTTACCAACGATGACGAGTGATAGTTTGATCAATGTCTGCGATCGCTTTGTTGATCTATCGAAGCTGAAATCCGAAATCGAGAAGATTCGCCCAACTCAGGCACGAATCCCAGATTGAACTCGCCACAGACTTGCATAAAGTCCATTGATTTCAAGCAGTTCTTCATGGGTTCCTTGCTCAACAATGCGCCCGTATTCCATCACATAGATACAGTGAGCTTGTCGGATTGTAGAAAGACGATGAGCGATCGCAATTGTCGTGCGATGTTGTGTGATGGTTTCGAGCGATCGCTGAATTGCTGCTTCGGTTTCGTTATCGACCGCAGAAGTGGCTTCATCGAGAATTAAAATAGGTGGATCTTTGAGAATGGCACGTGCGATCGCGAGTCGTTGTCGTTGTCCACCGGATAGTTTTTGACCGCGTTCACCCACGATCGTGTCATAGCCTTCTGGTAGCTGCGCGATAAATTCGTGTGCTTCTGCAAGTTTCGCAGCTTGAGTAATTTCTGCCCGACTCGCATCAAAACTACCGTAAGCAATGTTCTCCGCTACAGTTCCATGAAACAAAAACACTTCTTGACTCACCCAACCGATACAGCGGCGTAAGTCTCGCAATTGCAATTCTCGAATATCAACACCATCGATTAAGATCTGACCTTGCTGAATTTCATAGAATCTCAGCAGCAATTTCACTAGCGTACTTTTTCCCGAACCTGTTGCGCCGACAATCCCGATTGTTTGTCCGGCAGGAATATGCAGCAATAGTTCTTTTAAGGCAGGAGTACGATCGCGATACGCAAAGGTAATGTTCTGAAGCCCAACCTCGCCCTTCACTTGATGCGTTGGGAAAGCTCGATTTCCGGTTGGAATCTCGATCGGCGTATCCAATAGATTCATTACGCGATTGATCGATGCCATTGCCCGCTGAAACTGATCTAGCGTTTGCCCTAGTGAGGTAAAGGGCCATAGCAATCGCTGAATAATAAACACCATAAAGCCGTAGGTTCCAACCGACAATCGACCGTTCGCAACTTCAAGTCCGCCTAAAAACAATGTTGCTGTGAATCCGATCAAAATCACAAATCGAATCAGTGGCACGAATGCAGCAGACAACTCGATCGCTCGTCGATTACTACGCCGATACGCATCGCTTTCAACAAAGACGCGATCGCGTTCGTAATCTTCAGCCGTAAAGCTTTTAATCGTTGCAACGCCCGATAAATTATTCGCAATCCGAGCGCTAATCAATCCGGCTTTCTGACGCACATCTGCATATCGTGGCGCTAGCCGTTTCTGAAACGCTAATGAACCCCACAAAATAAATGGAATTGGCAACATCGCAATCCATGAAACCGAGGGCGCAAACGCGATAAACGTTCCGCCGATTAGTAACACAGTCGTGATAAATTGCAAAATGTCATTTGCACCACTATCGAGAAAGCGTTCAAGCTGATTAATATCATCATTGAGAATGGAAAGCAGATTACCTGTAGTTTCAGTTTCAAAAAAGCTAAGCTCTAATTCCTGCAAATGCTGGTAAGCATCCAAGCGTAAATCATGCTGCATCGTTTGAGCCAGATTCCGCCACTTGCGATCGTACAGATATTGAAATAGGGACTCCAATCCCCAAATAATCAGCGTCAGGACTGAAACCACGGTTAACTGTGCCGAAATGCCCTTTGCCCCAAGCTGAGCAATCCAAGAGCTTTCTCGATTCACCACAATATCAACTGCAATCCCAATCAAATAGGGGGGTGCTAAATCAAATACAGTATTCAGTACCGAGTAAACGCTAGCTTGCAGCGCTTCAGTGCGGTAAATGCGATCGTAGTTAAACAGTCGTTGTAGCGGGTGAACCTTGGCAGATGTCATAGTCGCAAAACCCAAGTAATCTCACTATGCTACAACTTGTCGTTTTATTTTGCAGTAATTGAACATCTCAACGAGTTGAAGGAAATAAAAACGCGCTTTTAAGGTTCCTATAAGTTGCGAAGGTCTGGAAGTTTTCTATGGAGAGCGTAAACCCTCAAGCAAAAATTCGTGTAATTACTGAAAGGATGTTATTAACATGTAATTGAATACGCTTTCGGTTCATCAGTATGACATATCTGCTATTTTTTCTTTCTGCTGCCTCGATCACCGCCCTTATTCTTGTAATTAAGCAACTGCAACGTTACCAAAAGGAGAATCGGCTACTCCGACAACGATCAGAAGAAACTAATCAGCAATTGCAAAATGCAGATCGAAAGTACGGCGGTCTGATCTCTAGAGAGGGAGCCATCAGAGACCTAGATAGCCAAATCGCAGCTTTAACTGAGCAATCAAAACGCATTAACGAGCAATCAAAAGCTGAGGAGTACGAACTATCAACTAGAGTTACGATCTTAAGAACAAAGCTTTGTCGAAGAATTCGGCTTTTATAACTCTAAATATGACTTTCAGGAAGCGGAGGAGTACAAGCAGCGCCTAGATGCGATTCGTACTCAACAGAAGCAAATGATAAAGAGTAAAACCGCTGCCATTTGTAGTACTGAGTGGTCAGTTGGTGGAAGCGTCAAAGAAGGCAAAAAGATGACTGATAATTTTCTCAGATTAGTTTTGCGTGCCTTCAATGGAGAATGTGACGCTGCCGTCATGAAGGTAAAGTACAACAATGTTCAAACGATGGAGAATCGTATTAGAAAAGCCTTTGACGAATTGAATAAATTATCTCAGACAACGCAGTGTGAAATTACACCACAGTATTTTGACTTGAAGTTACAAGAACTTTGGCTTACTCAGGAGTATCAAGAGAAAAAGTATCAAGAACAAGAAGAGCAATGTGCTATTCGGGAACAGATGCGCGAAGAGGAACGGGCATCAAAGGAGTTGGAAAAAGCGAAACAGGAAGCGGAGCGTGAAGAGCGACGCTATCAAGAAGCTTTGGAAAAAGCTCGTAGAGATATAGAAAATGCAACCGGAAAAGCCCAAGAAAGACTTCTAGCCCAAATTGAGGAGTTGCAGCAGAGGGTCGCGGAAGCTGAATTCGTTAAGCAGAGAGCTATCGCTCAAGCTCAAATGACAAAATCTGGCTATGTGTATATCATTTCAAACATTGGCTCATTTGGCGATCATGTCTACAAAATTGGCATGACACGCCGACTTGACCCAATGGATCGAGTCAAAGAGTTAGGTGATGCCTCTGTACCTTTTCCCTTCGATGTTCATGCAATGATCAATTGCGCGAATGCCCCAGAACTTGAGTCATGATTACACAAACGTTTCGATGTCAAGAGAATGAATAAAGCAAACGGTAGAAAAGAATTTTTCCGTGTTTCGCTAGAGGAAATCGTAAAAGCTGTTGAAGAAATTGATATTGAGCTTAGAACTTGTAAATCAGAGATTAGATTCACCAAGATTGCTGAGGCTAGTGAATATCGTAAAACTCTAGCCCAGGAGCGAGGGTAGCAAAAAGAAGCTATTACAGCAAGCCAAAGCAAATTACAAATGACTGAGCGCATTATCTAGTTTTTCTGCGATCGCACTTACCCAAGTCTCATCCTGTCGCGTGTAGCTCCGAGGCGCATTCGCACCCAAAATCAAAACGCCTTCTTTACCGATCGGCTGACAAATCACACCCTGCGTATTTTCGGGCATATAATCAAACTCAATCTTTCCAGGATAGACCCTGAGCGCAACGAGATAGACCGATTTTTGCTTATCGAGAACGCGCTGCAAAATTACGCCAGGTTTTACTTCTTTATTGGGGCTGAGGATGCCACGACGCAGAAGAACTTTACCGCGATAGAAAACGATTAGCGATCGCGTTACAGTATTCGTCAGCAAAATATGAGATGTCCAAGCTAACTCCGTTTTAACTGAATCCGGCAATTCCGAATCGAGTTCAAAGCCTTCTTCTCCGATTAGTTCTACGCTGTCTGGAGTGCGCGGCTGGATCTGCTGCCAGAGTAAGCCTGTGAGAATCAGAACAGCACTCAAAATCACACCCAACGCATCCGATCGCGCTTGAGAATCAGTGAGCGCAGGAGTGAGAATTCGATTGGTGAATAATAAACTTCCGCCGAGAATGCCAACAGCGATCGGCAAAAGTCGTAAAATTCGATTCGGATCAGGCTTTGCCATAGTCGAGATTTCGCAGTATTCTTTTAGCCTACCTTACGGGAGGATGCGGTTTGCTGGATTTATTGAGTGCTGGATTAGTATCAGGATGGTTGAAGCTTGCAGGGTTGCCAACTTCGTTTGATCCGAGTGAAATGATTGCTCACACCACGATTCAAACTCCGTTCTGGCAATCGAACGATCCGACCGCAGAGAAGGTGGTCAATTCCTATCTTAAGTTCCTCAATAGTCAAGGTTTGAAATCTGCCGAACAAGGCATCTGGCTGCAATCGGGGTCGAATTTACTGTTAAACAATCGCGGCACAACTGCGATTCCGGCGGCTTCTCTGACTAAAGTTGCGACTTCTTTAGCTGCGCTGCAAACTTGGGGCGCGAATCATCAATTCGAGACGTTGATTAGTTCGACAGGTGCGATCGAGAATGGCACACTACAAGGCGATTTAGTCATTCAAGGTGGGGGCGATCCGCTGTTTTTGTGGGAAGATGCGATCGCGCTTGGCAATGCTCTTCGGCAATTGGGTATCACTCGCATTTCGGGAAATTTGATTGTAACTGGAAGCTTTATGATCAGCTTTCGAGATGATGCCATCAAGTCCGGCGAATTGTTTAAAAAAGCATTGAACTCTAAAACTTGGGATGATGACATTCGAGATGAGTTTGGAGAAATGCCGAAGGAAATGATCCGCCCCATGATTGACATAAAAGGAAAAGTGCAGACTGGATCAGTAAGTTCCAAACAGATTGTATTAATACGATATCGATCGCTTCCTCTAGTTCATTTGCTCAAGTATCTCAATGTTCACAGCCAAAATGAGATGGCGCAACTATTAGCCGATAATCTGGGTGGCGTGAAAACCGTGATCGAGAAAGCCTCAACTGCTGCAAATATTTCACCTGATGAATTGCGATTGATCAACGGCTCTGGACTTGGCACAGAAAATCAAATTTCACCTCATGCCGCTTGTGCAATGTTTAGCGCGATCGAGCGAACGATGCACCCGTTGAATATGACGATCGCTGATTTCTTCCCAATCTCTGGAGTCGATCGCAACGGAACATTGGAAGACCGCGATATCCCAAAACATTCAGTGATTAAAACCGGAACCTTAAATCAAGTGAGTGCCTTGGCTGGAGTATTACCGACACGCGATCGTGGTTTAGTGTGGTTTGCCATTATCAATCGCGGTACAGATATTCTTGAACTGCGACATCAACAAGATTTACTGCTTGAATCATTGCAGAAAGAGTGGGGTTCTGATGTTGATGCAAGTGGAATTCAGCCGAGTGCATGGTTAAAAGAAACGCCATCAGCACAGCGCATCGAGCTTATGCAGAATCGCGGATAAATGCAAGATTGCTATACAGTTGAAACGCCGCACTCCACAAGGTTTCATCTTGCCCGTATGAGTGAATTTGTGCGGGTAAACGGTTGAGAAGAATTGAAAACTCGATCGCAGTTTCCCCAAACGCGCTGAAGTCTGACCAAATCGGTTTTTGAGGAATTTGCTCAGTGAGGAAGTTCAGCAAACTATTCCAATGCAATCGATTGATTGACTGATCAAGCTCGATCGTAGCATCGCCCATTGCTCCAAATTCAATGCCTTGATCGAAGTGATAGCGCCAATCACAAAGTCTTAAAATGCAACGTCTTTTTGGCAAATGCAGATCACACACTTGCACATAATCCTGAGTTTTCTCTTTGCGCTGCCGTTCAATACCTTTCCGCATTGATGACTCAATTACTCGCTCAAAAATCGGTAGCTGTCCTTCCACCCGTTGACTCACCTCCGACCAATCAAATGTTAGTGATCCGAGATGTCCTTGCTCGTTGTGGCAGACCACGATCGCATTCGGCGCATAATCGAGAAAGTACAACACTTCAAACACCGGAATCTGTTTCAAATCCGATTCAGTTGCACAAAAAGCAGGAATGGTTGCGGCTTTGAGTTGCTGATTGTAGAAATTCAATTCTCCGATCGCGCCTAATCGATAAACTTTCCAACCCCGATTCGGCAGATGTATCCGTGCCGTGTAGATATCCAAATTCAAAATTCGAGCAAAAGATTTTGCGGCTTGGGTACGGGTTTCTGGTGCGATCGCTTCGAGAATCAGTAAACCGGGTTCTGTGTTTTCGGGTGCAGATTTAGCTTGCTCGATCGCTTGTTGTCGCTGTGCCTGAGATTTTGCAGCAATTCGTTGAAGTCCTTGCCGCGCATGAGACACGATTTTCCGGTGAGTGACATTTTTGAGAAGATGCTGATAAATTGCCGTTGCACCCTCGAAATTCTCTGAGACTTCATACAATCGCGCTTTATACACCTGCCCCCAAGGATTGTGGGGCGAGTGCTGAAGAAACTCTTTTAATAACCGAACTGCAACATTGTAATCTTGGCGATCGAAGGCTGCCGCAATCTGATCCAGTGACATAATCCAACGCGAAAATCTGCCTTTTTAGGTTTCACTTTCGATTCGGCTTTCTACCATTCCCGCGATTAAAGAGGCTGCCGCGATCGGAGCTGTTACCGCTCTTAAAATTCGTTTTCCTAACGTGACAGGCTGATAGTTTTGTTTGATCGCGCTTTCGATTTCCTGAGTTGTCCAACCGCCTTCACACCCGATCGCAACAATCACGGAATTGCCCAAATCACAGTTAAGTAAATGCTGCGATGAACTCCGCTCTGCACAGATATAACGAGAATCAGCTTGCAGTTGTTCTAATGCAGATTTGAATGGCATCGGTTCTAGTATTGTTGGGACAATTTGACGTTCCGATTGTTCTGCGGCTTCTTGGGCAATTCGTCGCCATCGATCGAGCTTATTTCCACTTGGATTCAGCAAAGTACGATCGCTGATCACAGGCGCAATACAAGCCACTCCTAATTCTGTCACTTGGCGAACAACATCATCAAATCCCGTTTTCGGTAGCGCTAACATTAATGTAATTGAGACGGATAGCTCTGACAATGTTTGTAGTGATTCGATTAGTGTAGCTTGATTTGATTCGATTGTTGCGATCCAGGTTTGTCCTTTGCCGTTGAGAGCAATAAAGCGATCGCCATTTTTCAACCTCAAAACGCGCTGAAGATAGTGCTGTTGCTCTGAAGATAAAGATACGATCGAGCCTTGTACCTGGGAATCAATAATTACTAATCGTTGTAGCTGCGACATTTGCTCGATCCTACGTCACAAATCACTCCAAGCTTTCAAGTTTTCTACTTCTGCCTGAAAACCTGTTACATCGTCGTAAATGACAATTCCTCGGTTTGCCAATTCTTGCTGAAATTCCACTAACGGAAGCCCTGCCAGTTCTCGCGCTTTGCTTAAATTTAGCTTCTTTTGCTGAAAGAGCAAAATAGCAATTTCACGCTTTAGCTCTAGCTCAGAGATCTGGGCAGCTTTGAGAATATCATCAGAAATAACAACGCTCATAATTTTGATGTCCTACGATCGAATAAATGCTTCAAATTCCTCAAGCGATTGGCTCACACCTACAATTTTCGCACGTTGCATAAACTGTGGAATCAGATCGATCACGGCAAATCCTGGAAATGTCGGACTAACTGAAACTTCGCGATACTCTCCGTTCTCTAAAACATTGATCTTTAGCTTTCCTTTTGCATAGATCCAAAGCTCAGGAACGCCTAATGCTTGATAAGCAGATAGCTCGGTTTTAGAAGTGACATCGGTTTCGATCGCTAAATCCGGCGGCGGATCAACCGCTAAATCAATGCGGTCTTTCCCAATCACCGCTTGATAATTCTGAATGTAAAAACAATCATCTGGCTCAATGCCTGCCAACATTTCCTCCCGCTTAAACGTCGTCGAGCCTAATGGTTCCCAGCGTTGTTTCTGCGCTCTGAGTAGCAGTTTAACTAAGTCCGCGATCAAAACCTTCGATCGCTCATGTTCCGGCAGTGGAGCCATAATTTCTAACGTTCGATCCGCATAAGCAATTCTCGGCAAACGTCGATCGCCTAATTCCGCCAAAACTTCCTCAAATCGCTGCCACGAAACAGGCTGGAGTGTCACCCGTTCCCCTGGTTCTAACTGCAATCGAATCGAAGTAGATAACATAGGCGCAATAAAAAAGGGCGCTGTTCACGCCCCTTCATTTTATACTCCGGTGAATTGGTGGATTGTGTCTAAGCTAAGTCGATCGCAGAAATCGCCAAAACTCTCACTCGGTTTCCGCTCTTTCTTGAACAAGATAAACACTGGCTCGAATACAGTTTCGAGGTCATCCATGTTCATCTTTTCGAGAAACACTTTCGCCAATCGCGTTTGGTTCGGAGCCGCGCCCATCCAAACTTGATAAGTATTCGGGCCATTTCCCACAAACGCCAATTCTGCCAAATATGGACGCGCGCATCCATTCGGGCAGCCTGTCATCCGTACAATAAACGATTCATTCGGCAAGCCCACTTGATCGAGCAGCAACCGAATCCGAGTCAAAACGGGCAAGCTAACGCGCTCAGATTCGGCGGTTGCGAGTCCGCAAGTTGGGAGCGCAGGACAAGCCATCGAATCTCGGACTAACGGATCGATCGCGTCCGGTCGCTCAATTCCATGTTCGCGCAGCACCCGATTAATCCGCTGTCTGTCCTCTCGCTTGATGTCGTACAGCAGAACGTTCTGACTCGGTGTAAGCAGCATCGGTAGATTGAATTTGCTGACAATCTTCCGCAGTGCTGTTTTCAGTCTAAAGCCACTATCATCCTTGATTCGACCGTTTTGGATCGAAATGCCGTAGAACAGTTTGCCGTCACCTTGTTCGTTCCAGCCCAAGAAATTGAGAAATTTGAATTCTGGTAGCGGTTTGAATGGCTCGATCGCTTTGCCAAAATATTCTTCGACTTTGGCACGGAATTTCTCAACTCCCCACTCTTCGACCAAATACTTCATCCGCGAATGTCTACGGTCAGTTCGATCGCCATAATCACGCTGAGTTGCCACGATCGCTTTCACCAAGTCATACACATCCGCTTTGTCCACATAGCCGAGCGGATCAGCAATTCTCGGAAAGGTTTCCTCTTTCCCATGTGTGCGTCCAAGTCCGCCACCTGCGTAGACGTTAAAGCCTTCGAGTTCTCCTTGATCGTTGGTCAACACAACCAATGAAACGTCTTGCGAGAATAAATCGATCGAGTTATCTCCCGGAACTGTTACGCCGATCTTGAACTTACGCGGCAGATAGTACGTTCCATAAATCGGCTCTGGTGAATCTTCAATATTCGAGCCGTTGATATTGCGCTTTCGGGCTGTTACAACTTCGGGATCTTCCTCGCCCGTAATCGCTTTCTCACCATCGAGCCAAACTTCGTAATATGCACCTGACTGCGGCGTTAACAAGTCTGCAATGTTATTGGCGTACTTCTGCGCGTATTCGTATTCGGGGCGATTTTTGAACGGAGCAGGCGGAGCCATTACGTTTCGATTCACATCGCCGCAAGCGCTCAACGTTGAACCCATACTTTTGACGATCGCGCTAATCGTCGCTTTCAAATTCTTTTTCAAAACGCCGTGAAGCTGAAACGCCTGACGAGTGGTAACGCGAATCGTGTGATTGCCGTATTCGTCAGATAAGCGATCGATTGTTAAATACAGCTCTGGCGGTACGAATCCCCCTGGTGAGCGGGTTCGCAGCATCATCGAGTAATCTTTTTCCTGACCTTTGACGCGGTTATCGCGATTGTCTTGCTGATAAGAGCCGTGAAATTTGATCAGTTGAATCCCGTCTTCGGTGAATGCGTTCGTGTCGAGCCGCAATTCTGAAACGACGGGTTCACGCAAAAAGTTACTGCGCTCTTTGATGCCTTCAACTTTGGAGGGTTTGCGGACGATGGGTGTAGAAGAAATAACCATTGATCTTGTGATTGGCTGCGATCGTGTAAAGACAACAATGCGGCACTTGATCAATGTCAAGTCGCCGTAAGCATTTATTCCCGGTAAGCCGCTCGGAATTGTGTTGAATCTATTTAGTCTATCACGATCGCTCGATCCAGGGAGAGGAAGACGGTGTTAAATTCTGTTCTTTGATGACGAAATCAAGCAATCCCTGACACGCATCAAGCAGCAAATCGATCACAAAGTTAAATCCTTCTGTACCGCCATAATAAGGATCAGGAACTTCTCTCAACTTGTGGTTGGTGCAGAAGTCACACATTAGTTGAACTTTATCTTGGTAAGTGCCTGCCGGATCGATCGAACAAATCGCTTCGTAATTGTCGTGATCCATTGCCAAGATCAAATCAAATTCCTCAAAGTCCGATCGAATAAACTGCCGCGCCTGTCCGATCAATTCGATTCCTTGCAATTTTGCCGCAGCCGTCATTCTACGATCGGGCGGACTGCCAATGTGATAACTCGATGTGCCAGCCGAATCACAAACGATTTCACGCTCCAATCCCGCCTGTCGAATCAAGTGATTCATAATATTTTCGGCAGAGGGCGATCGACAAATATTTCCCAAACACACAAACAGTAATCGATATGCCATGATATTACGCCTCTAATATCTACCCTCGCCCAGAATACTCACAACCGCTTGTTAGAGTAAATCCTCTTCAGACAATTGGGCAATTTTCATCAAGGCTCTCAACGTTCCAATCTTCAAATCTTGATTCCGATGCACGGGAATTGAAAGAATCTCTTCTATTTCAGGATTCTCATAGATATGATGGCTTCCTGTTGTTCTCCGCAAAATCCAGCCTCTCTGTTCCACAATTTTGCACAGACGCTTACCAGAAACGGATTTCATACCGCAATCTCAACAATCTGATCGGTTGAACTGGTTCGGCTATTTGCAACCTCTAACCAGCCTTCGATCGCATCCTTTAAATTCGCGGTTACTTCCTCGATCGTATCTCCTTCCGTAATGCAGCCCGGAAGCGCCGGAACCTCTGCCCAATAGCCCCCTTCCTCGGCTGGATGAATGATTGCTCTAATCTTCATTAGTAGAACCCACTTCTATAAACTAAAAAACTGGGCTATGAGTTCACAACCCAGCTTTTTATTATCAGGAATGCGATCGTACCTTAACCCAATCCAGGCAAATTCAAACCGCCTGTGAGATCTTCCATTTTCTCGCGCATCGTTGCGGTCGAGGTTTCGTAAGCAGTACGAGTTGCAGCCAAAACCAAATCAGACAGCGTTTCAGCATCTTCTTTCAGCGCATCCGGCGAAATCACAACCTTTAGCGGCTCCTGATTTCCACTCATCGTCACCTTCACCAGACCGCCGCCGGACTCGCCTACGATTTCCATTTGTTCTAGTTCTTCCTGAAGCCGTTTTGCGCCTTCCTGAACCTGCTGCGCTTTCTTAATTGCGTCGGTCAATTCGCGCATTTTGCCAAGACCGAAGCCAAATCCCTGTCCTTGTGACATAACGTTTTAATCAAGTTACGAGTGGATATTGTTGCCCCTAGACGAATCGCGCTTCAGAGCAACAATCAAACAGCTTTATTATGACACCGGGATGCAAATCCGACGCATTTGGAAATCATCGATCGCATAGGGATTTCCCTACTCAATCTAGAATTCACCCAGCATTTTCACTTCAGGTTCTAGCAGCAATGACCATTCCTGATTCACCCGCTGTTGTACATGGTGAATTAGTTGGAAAATATCGGATGCTGTTGCACCACCGCAGTTAAGAATAAAGTTAGCGTGACGTTGAGCGACTTGAGCACCCCCGATCTGATGCCCTTTCAAGCCCACTTGCTCGATCAACCAACCCGCTTTATAGTCCTCTGGATTGCGGAATACACTGCCACAACTCGGTAAATGATACGGCTGAGAACTTTGCCGCTGTTGTTTGTGGTTTGCTGTAACCGCATTCACCGCCGTTGGATCAGCACCCGGACGCAGTTGAAAGGTTGCATGAGTCACATAACGCGAACTGCCTTGCAACACCGAAGTGCGATATTCATACTGCAATTCGTCGGGGGTGAGAATCTGCGTCGTTCCATCCGGAAGCAACACTGTTGTGCTGACGAGAATGTTCTCCACACTGCTACTGTGTGCGCCCGCATTCATCACGACCGCGCCGCCTACAGTGCCGGGAATTCCGACCGCCCATTCAAAGCCTTGCCAACCTCGATCGGCAAGTTTCCAAGCGAGTCTCGGCAACGGTTCACCTGCGCCCACGGTCACTTGTCCAGTCGCATCATCAAACTCAGCGTGTCTTAAATGTCGCGTGGAAATTACTAATCCCGGTAATCCTGCATCGCTAACGAGCAGATTTGATCCCCCTCCTAACATCGTCACTGGAACGCCTTGTGACTGTGCCCACTCCAAACCCGCCTGCAATTCTTCGAGCGTCCGGGGTGCGGCATACCACTCCGCAGGGCCACCCACTCGAAACGAAGTCAAAGAGGCGAGAGGAACATTAGCTTTTAGCACAGCGTCAGTACCAGTGAGCGGAATCGTGAGTATCTTAGAACGAGTCGATTTCTTGATCGAAGCGGACTTCATCGATCGAGAAAAATCGGAAACAGGTGAATGAACAGTCCGAGAATCAATAGAGAGTGTCATAACATTTCTACAGGTATGGCTTCAACCTGAGATCTTTCCCCGTAATCTCCATCACAGTAGGCGTATCAGAATCACGGTTGGGATCTCCATTGCACGAAACACAGCAAACTAGAGCACAATCAAGGTCGCTATCTTAGGAAGCAGCTTTCTCAACGCTCTGTTGATAAGCCATCACATCGGGAATGATTTGATTCAAATTTCCGGCTCCTAGGAAAATGACTAAATCTCCTGGAGTCAGAACTTTGGCTAAGAAATCGCCCATTGCGGGCAGCGACGGTTGGTAATGCACACTGGAATGCTGTTTCGCGACTAGGCTGGCAAGGGTCTGACCGCTAATCTCCCCTGTATTCGCTTCTCCAGCGCTGTAGATATCACTGAGAATCACTACATCTGCGTCCCCGAATGATTCCGCAAATTCCGCTAAAAAAGTTTGAGTGCGACTGTAGCGGTGAGGCTGGAATATGGCGACGACGCGACGACAAGGATGAAGTTTCCCCGCTTGCAGCCTCGCGGCTGCCAATGTCACCCGCAGTTCGCTCGGATGGTGAGCGTAGTCATCGATAAACAGTACGTTGTTGTAGTTGCCCCGATGCTCAAACCGACGACGCGCCCCTTCAAACGGTGCGATCGCAGCAGCAATCGTATTAAACTCCAACCCCAGTAACCGACCCACCGCGACCGCAGCAAGTGCATTACTCAGATTATGCTGGCCGAGAATTTGAATTTTCATCTGTCCAAGGACTTGCCCTCGTTCCCACACTCGCGCCGTTGTGCCGTCACCATCGTACTGGACTTGATCCACCGTATAATCGGCTTTCGTTGCCAGATCAAGACTGTAGCTAATGGTTGGCGTGATGCGATCGCGTACCGTTTCACAATCGATCGATCCGATCGTCACTTTGCAGCGATTCGCGAAGATTTGAAACGTCTCGACGACCTGATCGAGATCGCTGTAGTGGTCGGGATGGTCTAACTCAGCGTTTGTGATAATGCCGATGTAAGGAGCAAATTTCACTAGTGACCCGTCGGATTCGTCGGCTTCTGCGACCAAATATTCTCCATGTCCGATGCGGGCATTGCCTTGCCAAGCTTTCACTTCTCCACCGACTATCACGGTAGGATCAAGGCCTGCGCCGTATAGCATATAGCTAATCAGGCTGCTCGTCGTGGTTTTACCGTGAGTTCCGGCAACTGCGATGCTTTTGTATTCCCGAATAAGTGCGGCAAGAATATCAGAGCGGTGAAAAATCGGACAACCTAGCTCTAGTGCGGCTCGATATTCGGGATTGGCGGGATTGATTGCGGTGGAGCAAACGACCTGCGGCAGTTCCGTTTTTGCAGGAGGAACAAGCGTCGCAACTGAAGCACCGAGCGTTACGGGCTGCGGCGTTGAAGCTCTGGAGCGGACATGATCGAGATTCGAGGCATCTTGCCCGACAAAGATCTGTGCGCCTAACGTTTGTAATCGTTCGGTAATATGGCTCGATCGTAGATCTGAACCAGATACGGGTAACTCACGGTCTAATAAGACATAAGCTAGGGCTGACATTCCAATTCCACCGATGCCGATAAAATGAAACGGTCTGCCGCTGAAGTCAACTGAACTCAGCATTTTTGCTCCTTACACACCACACCAATGTCACGCGCCATCATATCAAGGATTTCTTTTTACCGATACGGTAATAGGAAACATTTTGATAGCGACTTTGCTTTTCTAGAATGCGACTTCAGAACGATTCAAAGTAATTTAGTTTGGTTAAAAATTAAATCGATCGCAAAGTTGTCATCAAAATTGGCTTCAATCAATTAGCTTCACTGCAACCCGCGCTGATTCCTGAAGAAAACTAGATTTTGATCAATTTGCAAGCGTTGATTCAACCTTGCTTCTAGATGTTGCTCCCTCACATTTTTCACGCTTCATTTCACAATTCATAGTGTTGCTGTTTGAGATCTAATCTTCTTTTAAGTTGTTCGCAAGTTGAGCTAATTTATCACACTTCCATTGTCGAGTTTGCTGCCAAAATCACCTCTGAATTCAAAATTGAGTTTTAAGAGTGCTACAAATTCTGCCACAACTATTTTGAAATGGCATCTATTTCTCAGACTGCCCGATTCTAAGTGCAGAATCGTTGGTTCTACCGCTTGTAGGGTACAGCGCGATTTGTCATGCTCTCTTGATCCCAATTGATTTGTCATTGATAAAGTGGGCAGCCTTTTACGGTATGATGTGACTCATCAATAGGTATTTATATTCAGAGGGCAAGACGCAGTGGTTAGAGTAGCGATCAACGGCTTTGGACGTATTGGACGCAACTTTTTGCGGTGCTGGGCAGGGCGGCAAACGACGGGACTAGATTTGGTTGCAATCAACGATACGTCTGATCCTAGAACGAACGCTCATTTGATCAAGTACGACTCGATGCTGGGTAAGTTTGCTGGCGAAGTGAGCGCGGACGAAAACACGATCACGGTGAACGGTAAGACAATTAAATGTACGTCAGATCGCAATCCCGAAAACCTGCCCTGGGGCGCATGGGATATCGATCTGATCATCGAATCAACGGGTGTGTTCATCTCGAAAGAAGGCGCAACCAAGCATCTCAACGCGGGTGCGAAGAAGGTGTTGATTACGGCTCCCGGCAAAAACGAGGATGGCACGTTTGTCGTGGGCGTGAACCACGAGCAGTACGACCACCACAAGCACAACATCATTAGCAACGCAAGCTGCACGACGAACTGCTTGGCTCCGCTTGCAAAAGTGATCCACGAGAATTTTGGCATCATCAAGGGCACGATGACCACGACTCACAGTTACACCGGGGATCAGCGCATTCTAGATGCGAGTCACCGAGATTTGCGTCGGGCACGGGCAGCGGCGGTCAATATTGTGCCGACTTCAACGGGTGCAGCAAAGGCAGTGGCGCTGGTGTTACCGGAACTGGCTGGAAAGCTCAATGGGATTGCGCTCCGGGTTCCGACTCCGAATGTATCGGTGGTAGATCTCGTCGTGAACGTGGAGAAAAGCACAATCGCTGAACAGGTCAACGCGGTGCTGAAAGAGGCGGCGGAAGGCTCAATGAAGGGCATTTTGAAGTACTGCGATTTGCCTTTGGTGTCGAGCGATCATGCGGGAACTGATGAGTCTTCTATTGTTGATGCAGCTCTGACGATGGTAATGGGCGGCGACATGGTGAAGGTTGTGGCTTGGTATGACAACGAGTGGGGCTATTCCCAGCGTGTGGTTGACCTGGCTGAACTGGTTGCTCAGAAGTGGGAAAAATAGAATAAGTAATTCTTTTGAAATCCTCGATCGTGCATTGTGCGATCGAGGATTTTTGTTGGAATGTCCAAAAATAAAGCGGTATCTTCTGTACAAACTGACTTCAAACTGTGAACTGGAAACCTGGCGATCCATTACCGAACGCTGAGAACGCAGAAATAGATTCTCGCAAATTCTCAGAATACTCAATGAATCCGACAAATTCAAACAATGATGGGAAATGGATGGCATTTGAAGCAATGGGCTACGATGTAAACAACGTCGAAAGTCGCGAACTTGCTGCTCAAGAAATCATTTTGTATCTTAGACAAGCGATTTTGGAAGCGTCTGCAACCCCTGGAAAGTTGAAATCTTTCGGTCCTCGCTTCACAGTATCCATTCCCTTTAAAGGAATTAACGGGCGACAAGGGTTACTGGTTTCGGTGTGGCAAATCGATCAAAATAAAGATGTGCCAAGGTTAGCAACTAACTGGTTGAAAGTGTAATCAAGACCCAAATGAAGCTCTATGAAAGCGAAAATTAATGATCAGATTCAAACCCTTGTTGACCTTCAAGCAGAGTTCAGCGATTCCACAATTCCAGCAGGTGCAATCGGCACAGTGATCGAGTGCTACACCTCCCCGGAAGAGGGGTATGCCGTTGATATCGTCATACCAAATCAAACGCTAATGGGCGGAGCCGACTATGAAAATGTCATTCTTCACCCCGATCAGTTTCGGGTAATTCCTGAGAGCAAACGGGTATTTCCTAGGAAGATAAATCTTTCTGGTGCCGTTGCTGCGGTTGCTCGCAGCAAGGCTCTTCACAAGCAATCTCTTGAAGTTGAGTCATAGTGGCGATCTCGATTACAAAGTAGAAGCTTTGGGCTGCGATCGTCCAGTCCGAAGATGCACTGGTATTTCAAGAACTGCTGAAATGCTGGAATCCTTGATTCAAGCTCAAAGATCGATCGACAAATTCGCCCGAAGAATCAATCAATTGAACAATCGGATCAGAAGTGATTTCACCGACGATCGCTGATCCTTTCACGAGCTTCACCCACTGTTGCGCCTGCTCCAACGGCAAACATAAAACAAGCTCAAAATCTTCGCCGCCGTATAGTGCCCAGTCGATCGCTTGTTCTGTCGAAACCCATTGTTTGAGTGCCGGATCGATCGGGATTAAAGCTCGATCGAGTTTCGCTCCGACCCCACTCATTCGGCAAATTTGTAGAACCGCATCTGCAAGCCCATCGCTACTATCCATGCCAGAAACACGAGTCGAAAATTCAGGTAGATCAAAGCGAGGAATCGGATATTGGTGAGCGCGAATTAGAGAAGCTCGATCTTGGGTGTGGTCTGAATTTAACAGCATCTCTAAACCCGCACGAGATGAGCCGTGAAATCCGGTGACGAAGATAGCATCACCGAGTTGAGCGGTCGATCGCAGAATCACACGATCCGGATCAACTTGTCCGAACGCAGTAATCGCCAACGTAATCACAGTCGATCGACATAAATCCCCACCGACGATCGCGCCACCGAACTGGTTTAAACAATCCGACATTCCTTGATAAAGTCGTTCTACCCATTCGACGGGCGTTGTTTTCGGTAAGCCCAATCCGACGGTGATACCGAGCGGTGAAGCTCCCATGGCAGCAAGGTCTGAGAGATTTGCCGCGATCGCTCTCCAACCTGCGGATTCTGGAAGAGTGGTTTGATCGCTAAAATGTACGCCATCGACTAAAACATCTGAAGTAATAACAATCGACTTTCCGGGTTCTGTCGGTAAAACAGCGGCATCATCACCGACAATCGCGCTCGGACAAAATGCCTGAACTCGCTTTAATAAGCCTTGTTCGCCAATATCTTGAACAGTGAGGGACATAAGAGCGTTGATTGCAGGATGGGAAATACCTATCGACTAATTACGACAAGCGTTAGCGTTGGGCATCTTTTTTCATGTTGACTCGACGTTATTTCTATCGAGATGAAGTTAGGACTGCAAAATCTTGCTCTCGACAGTCCTAACTTTTCAGAATACGGTCGTGCCTTAAGCGTCTTTCGGTTCCACAAAATTCTCCAATCCGTCTACGACCTTCATTGATCCGATCGTATCTCCCGCTTTCAGTTGTCCCAACACTTCCGCTCCTTCCGTCACAAATCCGAAAATCGAATAGCGACCGTCGAGCAAATTCGCACCCGCAGGAGTCAACTCTGGCTCAAACAAAAAGAAGAAAAACTGAGATGATCCCCCATTCGCATCGACATCAGGACGCGCTAACGCCAACGCACCATAAGCTGAAAATGGCAAAACAGGCGGATCAAGATAGCGTCCTGCGTCTTCTAACGTGATGCCATAGGTCGGAACTGTATCCCCTTTCACCAGAATTTCGAGCGGAATCGATCGATATTTACCCGTTTTCGGATCGATGAATCCGACTTCTTTTCCAGGCGGATCACCGATTTGCAGTACATAGGAATCTTCGGCGCGAGTGAAGGGTAAGCCGTTGTAGAAACCGCGTTGGACGAGATCGACAAAGTTGCCAGCCGTCACCGGAGCGCTGAAACCATCGACGACGATCGTTAAATCGCCTTTTGAAGTTTTCGCTGCGATCGTTGCTCGTCCTTTGAGTTGTGGCAGATTGCTATATTCTTCTGGAACTTCATACGGAAACTTCGACACCATCGTCGCTTCGAGGTCGCTCACTTTATCGAGCAATGCCGATCGCTTTTCTAGCGTTGTGCTTTTATCTTTCGCCGCAGCCACTTCAGTCAGTTCCGCAACTCCGGTCTTCAACTGTTCGATCAACTGTTCGGCTTCGGATTTGCGATCGTCCACTACACTCGCCAAAATCTTGTCACGCTTGAGCATCAGAATGCGATCGGCGCGATTGAGATCAGAAGTGACCGCACCCCAGCGGCGATTTGCCCGGAGTTGGGCGGAAATATCTTCGAGGCTCGATTGCAATTGGCGAACATCAGGATTGTCGATCGGTAACGCATAGCGCAACAGTGCTTTCGGATCTTTGATTGCATTGCCTTGAGGAAGTGCGTAGACAGGTGCCGCAAACCCGATCAGCAGAACAATCACGCAAATCAGCGCCACGACAGAGCGTTTGAAGGAAACATTACAAAAAGACATACAGCTTAAAACCTAGAGATCAGTCAGCCCGCTTTGATTGTCCCATGTTGCGGAGCGATAAAAAGCGGTCAGTCAACGGTAAAATGAAGTGCCGAATGTTCTCCCCAATCAAGTAGTTAAAGTCATGATTTCCAGTAACGATTTTCGTCCCGGTGTCAGTATTGAGCTTGATGGCTCAGTCTGGCGCGTGGTCGAGTTTTTGCACGTCAAACCGGGTAAGGGTTCCGCGTTTGTTCGCACCAAGCTAAAAAATGCTCAAAGTGGCAGCGTCGTTGAGCGCACTTTCCGGGCAGGGGAGACTGTCCCCCAAGCCACGCTCGAAAAAAGCACGATGCAACACACCTACAAAGAAGGTGATGAGTATGTGTTTATGGATATGGAAACTTACGATGAAGGTCGCTTGAGCGTGGCGCAGATTGGCGATCGCGTGAAGTACCTCAAAGAAGGCATGGAAGTGAACGTCGTTCGCTGGAATGAGCAAGTCCTTGAAGTAGAACTGCCAAACTCAGTCGTTCTCGAAGTGACGCAGACTGATCCCGGTGTGAAGGGCGATACTGCGACGGGTGGCACAAAACCCGCGATCGTAGAAACGGGCGCACAAGTGATGGTTCCCTTGTTCATCACGATCGGGGAAAAGATTAAAGTCGATACCCGCACCGATACGTATTTGGGAAGAGAGAAAGAGTAATGAGCTAGAGATCAGAGAATCTTTCTGCACTTTTTCTGATCTCAACCCCGATTTTTGAGGAGTATAAAAACTGTGCCACTGGATCTCACTGAGCTGCGTGAATTACTAACGGCGTTAAATCAAACTGATATTTCGGAATTAACGTTAAAATCGTCCGACTTTGAATTGACGGTACGGCGCGGGTCGCGAGTTGAAATCGCTCCGATCGCGCCTGTTCCCGTATCGACTTCCACGATCGCACCGCCACTAGAGCCAACCAAGCCCGAAACGCCAATCGCGGCTCCGGTTAACGAGCGTAAGCTTGCGGATGTGGTTTCTCCGATCGTTGGCACGTTTTATCGCTCTCCTTCACCTGATGAGCTGCCGTTTGCCGATGTGGGCAGTCGCATTCAGAAAGGGCAAGTCGTTTGCATTATTGAAGCGATGAAGGTGATGAACGAGATTGAGGCGGAAGTGTCGGGCGAAATTGTGGAAGTGCTGGTGCAGAATGGGGAGCCCGTGGAATACGGACAGCCTTTGATGCGGGTGAATCCAGCTTAGATGCGAAAACACGCAGGCTCTCATCCGTAGGGATCAAAATGTTGCCAGCGGCACAGACGCTACAGGTAAGTAAGTTATCCTGTAGATATGGCAGGCTTTGTTAAGTTGCTCCCAAGGGTCTGCTTGCTCTCTCACACTAAGGTATCTCATGGCAATCCCTCCCTCTTCAGCAAATCCGACTGATCCGGCTCAACTCAGCGATTCCCAAATGTGGGAAAGTTTGAAGCTTGCGATCTCAGGAAGTTCTGGATTTCAAAGTTGGCAACTCGATCGCACTTCACACGAGGCAGATTTAGATGCCTTGGTGCATCAGTATTTGCGCGAAACGCTTGAAACCTTGGCTTACTAAAAATTTCAACTTTTACCCAGGTTTAGCCGTTGATCCAAAACTGGATCAACGGCTTTGTTTTTAACGAAGAATTTGTCCTAAAGGGTTGCGTAAGCGATCGACAAGCTCGTTTAACCGTCGATAAGCGACTTCGATGCGATCACCATCTAAAACCACTTCCTGAGTCGGATAGTTTTGCAGAATTTCTAACACTGAAATCGAGCCGTCTCCGCTTGCCGACAGCGCTAAAGCGGCTCGAAGGGCTTGGCGTTCGGCTCCGCCTCTTGGTGTTTGAATCGCTTGACCCAACTGATCGAGCAGTCCATTTCCCAACGGACTATTGAGAACGCGATCGAGCAAAATCGGATCGACCTTGATCGGTTGCGTCAAGGTGCGTCGAACGGTTTCAGGATTCTGACGAGAAAGCCGGAGATAGGTTTGCAAATTGTTTGAAACTTCTCCAGTTTGAGCAAACGTGGTCAGTTCTGGAACCGAGAGCGACTCCCGCAAAATTTTGTATTTGAAAATCACCCGCTCCGCCGCGATCGCTTGAGAACTCGCGATCAAAACAGCAACTCCGACACCGAGACTCGATCGAACTACAGTTTTTATTAAAGACATTTTCATCACACGGTTAAATTCCCTGAGTATTCAGAGACGAGATTGAAGCATGGAAGATTCGCAAACTTGAAGAATCTGTCTTGCGATAGGCTATTTTCCGGTACGATCTAAACCCTAAGCAATCAGAACATCAAAATGGGCAGTACGTTTGGGCATTTGTTTCGGATTAGTACTTTTGGCGAGTCGCACGGGGGCGGAGTCGGCGTTGTGATCGATGGGTGTCCGCCCTTGATCGAACTGTCTGCCGAAGAGATTCAAGTTGAACTTGATCGTCGTCGTCCGGGTCAAAGTAAGATCACAACTCCCCGAAATGAAGCGGATCACTGCGAGATTTTATCTGGAATTGTGGACGGCAAAACGTTAGGAACCCCGATCGCGATTTTGGTTCGCAACAAAGATCAGCGATCGCAAGATTATAGCGATATAGCAGTGAAGTATCGCCCGTCTCACGCAGATGCGACTTATGACGCGAAGTATGGAATTCGAGCGATCGCGGGCGGTGGGCGATCGTCAGCGCGAGAAACGATCGGACGAGTGGCAGCAGGTGCGATCGCGAAAAAAGTGCTTCGGCAGTCGGGCGTTGAGATTGTGGCATATGTCAAACGGATTAAAGATCTCGAAGCTGCGATCGATCCAAACACCGTGACGCTGGAGCAAGTTGAAAGTAACATTGTGCGCTGTCCGGATGCCGAGTGTGCAGAACGGATGATCGAGTTGATTCAGCAGACTGGAGGACAAGGGGACTCGATCGGGGGTGTGGTTGAATGTGTGGCGCGACGGGTTCCGATTGGATTGGGTGAGCCTGTGTTTGACAAGCTTGAGGCGGATTTGGCAAAAGCGGTGATGTCGCTTCCAGCGACGAAGGGATTTGAAATCGGTTCAGGGTTTGCCGGGACGATGATGACCGGGAGCGAACACAATGACGAATTCTACACCGATGGGGCGGGTCGAATTCGCACTGTAACGAATCGATCGGGTGGCGTGCAGGGCGGCATCTCGAATGGAGAGGATATCGTGATTCGGGTGGCGTTTAAGCCGACTGCGACGATTCGGAAGGAGCAGAACACGGTGACGAATACGGGGGAAGCGGTGACGTTAGCGGCGAAAGGGCGACATGATCCTTGTGTGCTGCCAAGAGCGGTTCCGATGGTTGAGGCGATGGTGGCGCTGGTGCTGTGTGATCATTTGCTGAGACAGCGGGGACAGTGTGGGGAATAGGTGCGAGATTATTCCTCTAAAACTTCGACGAGTTCTTCGATCGACACATCAAATACCCGCGCGATTTTCTGCACTGAAAGTAGGTTCACCATGACCATTCCAGGAGAATTCGCGTAGGTTGCAACTGTGCTGTAGGGAAGTTCTGAACGTTCTGCAACTTCTTTCAACGTCCAACCCCGTTTACCAGCAAGCTCTTTAATTCGCAACCTAAACACGCTTTAACCTGACTTGACAGTATCGAGATTTCGATTTTTAATAGTCATATCCCAGAATCGAAATCTCGATACTTCTGGAACACAATACCAATCAAAGCGATCGTTCTCTAGCCTGGAAAACTCAAGAACGATCGCACCCACAAACGAGGTACAGACATGATACCAAGAGTTTTGCCATGCGTTGAAACTTCTAAGCTTTGGCGCGGAGGTGAACGATGACCTATCGCGATCGTCTTTCTCCCTGGTGCATTGTTCGACTGTTGCCAAAAATGCAGCGAATCGTGGTCTGTCGCTGTCGCAAGCGCAATCACGCATTCGATCATCTACAGGCATTAAAGCGCCTGAATGCTGAAGCAAATTACGAAATCATTTTCGATCCGAGTGACTAACTAACTATCCTCGTTTTTGTTTTCCTGGGGACGCTGGAAGAATGTTCTAGTAATTGTTTTCAGCGTTACAGGTTCGCGCTCCTTAAGGCGTTTGCGGCGATTGAGGGCGGAATTCGTGCGACGTTTACGCGATCGAGTTCTTTCCTCAACGCCTTCATCAGAGACGCGCTTGCGCTGAGGCTCGATATTTTCCTCTTTCGTGAGCCACCAATCGACAATAAATCCGCTGGCAGTTCCCCCGATCGCACCGAGCGCAATGCTAAACAGTGCAGGATAGCCAAGCCCATAGAAACTGATCAGAAACAATAGCCAAATCTGAAGTCCAATGGCAAAGCCTTTAGAAACTGGTTCTCCTTTCACTGGCACGATCGTTAATCCCTAAAATTCTTCATGAGGATACAGCGAATTTTGTATCAATGAGCGATCGTATCCGCTGATGGTTCCCATTATGGCGGTTTTTCGGGATTCTGAACGATTAGCGATCGACTGATCCCATGACTAGATCGATGCTTGCCAGAACTACAAAAATATCAGCAACTTTGCGCCCTCGAATCAACTCAGGTAACAGTTGCAGATTATTGTAGTCTCCGGGACGAATCTTCCAGCGCCAGGGAAAAACGTTGTCATCGCCAATAATGAAAATTCCGAGTTCACCTCGACCAGATTCGACACGAACATAGTGTTCACCTTTTGGAATTTTGAACGTGGGAGCAATCTTTTTAGCGATGAATTGATAGTCAAATCTATTCCATTCAGATTTTGGGCCTGATTCAATTCGTTTTGCTTCTAGAGTCTCGTAAGCTCCACCGGGAAGCGCTCTTAAGGCTTGCTGAATGATTTTGATTGACTCTCGCATTTCTCGCAGTCGCACGGCATATCGCGCAAAACAATCGCCTGCGGTTTCCCACTGCACTTCCCAATCGAGTTCGTCATAACATTCGTAGTGATCAACCTTGCGTAAGTCCCACTTCACGCCCGATGCTCGTAACATTGGCCCCGTCACCCCCCAGTTAATTGCAGCTTCGCGAGTGAGGACACCAATGCCTTCGGTGCGTCGTCGAAAGATCGGATTGTCCGTCATCAGCCGTTCGTATTCGTTCAAAGTTGGGGGTAGATAGCTGCACAGATCCGTGCATTTATCGATCCATCCGTAAGGTAAATCGGCTGCAACCCCTCCCACACGGAAATAGTTGTGATTGATCATGCGGTAGCCTGTGACGGCTTCAAATAAATCGAGGATGAGTTCTCGATCGCGCATCGTCGGAAAGAACAATGCCTGTGTGCCCACATCGCCCACAAATGGGCCTAACCACAGGAGATGATTCACAATCCGCGTGAGTTCAAGCATGATCATCCGAATGTATCTTGCCCGTTTCGGAACTTCAATCTGAGCTAATTTCTCAACAGCGTTTACGGTGACTGCTTCATTAAACATTCCACCGTAATAGTCCCATCGACTTGTATAAGGGATAAACATCGTCGTGGTGCGGTTTTCGGCAATCTTTTCCATACCGCGATGCAGATAACCGATCACGGGTTCACAGTCGATCACATCTTCACCGTCCAAGGTGACAATGATGCGGAAACAACCGTGCATTGCTGGATGGTGAGGCCCTATGTTGATCACCATCGGTTCGGTTTTGGTTTCGATCCAGCCCATTGCTTGAACTCCTGATGTTTATTTTCACTATCAGAAATTCAGATGCGATCGTCTTGGAGATTCGTCCGTTTTTTGGAGATTCGTCCTACGATTTTTGAATCATTCGCGGTGTCACTCCCAACAGTTTTTTACAATGCCGATGTAGATGACTTTGGTCGACAAACCCAACTTGTTTTGCAACGTCTGCGATCGACAATTTCCCTACAATCAATAATTCCTTTGCCCGCTCCACTCGTGCCCGAATCACAAATTGATGTGGTGTCACTCCAGTTGCTTGTTTAAATAACTGTGAAAAATAGTGCGGACTCATTTTCGCGATCGCTGCAAGTTCACTTAAACTCAAATCCTGATCCAAATGAGCGTGAACATAATCTACAACGCAGCGTAAACGAGCTTTGGATAACCCGTTAGTGTACTCTTGAATCAAAATTTGCCGCGTTGAATAATGCTGTAAGAGATGTACTATCAACGCATTCGACAACGATTCACCATATAGCCGACTTGCAGAACCATCTCGCTCTAAAACAGTTTTGAGGGATAGTCCAATCTGATGAACTAACGGATCATTGAGTGCAAACTGCGGAATGAGTTCGATCGAATCAATGTCGATCGCTTGAGTCATCTTGCTTGGATCGAACCCAAAAAACATCACACCGCCCCAGTCAAACCAGCGACTCTGACAGCCAACCTCCGCCGGAACCAGCACCATATTGCCGTTTGCAACTTGTTCTCGGTGAAACTTGCCATCAATTGATCGCTCTGCAACTTGTGATTGATTCGTGTGCGTAAAAATCGCAAGCGTATGTTGCAAGGAAAAGACTTCAGTGGTTTCTCCGGGCGGCAGATAGTCATACCCAAAGCAAATTCCATCCCATCCCGCAGCAAGACTGGTTAACTGAGGCGATCGTGAAAAAACGCGCCGATATCCTACCTCTCCTTCTTTGGCAAAGTCGATCGTTAGCGTCATTGTTCCAAGTTCAGAATTTCTTTCAGCGTAATTCATTGATCTCGTGGTATGTCATTTAAGATCAGCAAAATTTTAAGAAGCTCTCATGACACAAACTCTAGCTTCTCCTGCATTTCGAGTCGGGATTGCAGGGCCAGTGGGATCAGGTAAAACCGCATTGGTCGATGCACTCTGTAAAGCCATGCGCCATCGCGCTCAAATCGCCGTTGTCACCAATGATATTTACACCCAAGAAGATGCTAAATTTCTCGTGCGATCGCAAGCGCTTGATCCCGATCGTATTCTCGGTGTAGAAACGGGTGGCTGTCCTCATACTGCAATCCGTGAAGATGCGTCGATGAACTTAGCCGCGATCGATCAACTGGAGCAACACTTCCAGAACCTAGAGCTAATTTTTGTTGAAAGCGGCGGGGATAACTTAGCGGCAACTTTCAGCCCGGAACTCGTTGATCTAAATATCTATGTGATTGATGTTGCAGGCGGCGATAAGATTCCGCGCAAGGGTGGGCCCGGCATTACAAAATCTGATCTATTAGTGATCAATAAAATTGATTTGGCTCCATATGTTGGGGCAGATCTGCAAGTGATGGAGCGAGATGCAAAGAAGATGCGGGGAGAAAAACCCTTTGTTTTTACAAATCTCAAACTTCGCACTGGGTTAGACACAATTATTGACTTTGTGACAACCTACTCAGGACTGAACCTGAAGCAAAAATGACAAAACAATCCTAAAAAGGTGATTTACTATACAATTTCCTCAAAATCCAAGCCCTAGTATTTCAGAGTTATTACTGAAGCTTGAAATTGCGAACCACTACGCTGCGCTGAAGGTGACGCTCCTTAGCAAAGGCAGTCTTCAGCGGGGGATTGTTCGATCGCTTTGGCTTGGTTCAAGACATCATTACACCTTTGGACATGACAAAATCATTTGGACGGCGCGAATTCATCATTCTTGGCTCCACAGTTGCCGGAAGCGTTCTATTAAAGTCGTGCGGAGCGCCGCCTACAAGTACAACCTCTGGTAGCTCTCCCGCAGCTTCTCCCGCCGCCAACACCGCAGCGGCAGGAAACACCATCAAAGTCGGAATTCTTCACTCGCTCTCCGGCACGATGTCAATCTCTGAAAAGAGCGTTGTCGATGCAGAACAATTAGCGATCGAAGAAATCAATAAAGCGGGCGGTGTGTTGGGTAAACAAATCCAAGCCGTGATCGAAGATGGCAACTCGGATTGGCCCACCTTTGCCGAGAAAGCGAAGAAATTGATCGACCAAGACAAAGTTGCAACAGTGTTTGGCTGTTGGACTTCGGCGAGCCGCAAAGCGGTTCTGCCTGTGTTTGAGTCGAAGAAGCACTTGCTTTGGTATCCGGTGCAGTATGAAGGGCAAGAATGCTCGAACAATGTGTTCTACACCGGAGCGGCTCCCAACCAACAGATCGAACCTTCCGTCGAATGGTTGCTGAAAAATAAAGGCAAAGAGTTCTTCTTGGTCGGTTCGGACTATGTGTTCCCGCGTACCGCAAACACGATCATCAAAGCGCAGCTTGCAGCATTGGGCGGAACAACTAAAGGTGAAGACTACATTCCTTTGGGTAACACTGATGTCAAATCCGTTGTGGACAAGATCAAGCAAGCACTCCCCAATGGCGGCGTGATCTATAACAGCTTGAACGGTGACACCAACGTTGCATTCTTCAAAGAACTGCAAGCATCTGGCTTGACCCCAGATAAGTACCCGTCGATGTCGGTCAGTATCGCAGAAGAAGAAGTTAAAGCGATCGGGGTTGAGTACCTTAAAGGTCATTACGCTGCATGGAACTACTTCCAAACGGTAGAAAATCCTGCTAGTAAGAAGTTTGTCGAAGCGTTCAAGGCGAAATACGGTAGTGAGCGCGTGGTAAACGATCCGATGGAAGCGGCTTACATCATGGTTTATCTGTGGAAGCAGTCTGTTGAGAAAGCAGGAACCGCTGACGATCTCGATAAAGTGAAGGCGGCAGCTTACGGTCAGACGTTTGATGCACCAGAAGGCAAGGTGACAATGAACGCGAACCACCACTTGTCGAAGTTCGTTCGGATCGGTGAAGTAGCGCAAGATGGTCTGTTCAAGATCGTGTCTGAAACGAAAGAAGCGGTGAAGCCCTTGCCGTGGAACCAGTTTGTTACAGAAACGAAGGGCTTTGCTTGCGACTGGTCTGATCCTGCGAAGGGCGGTAAGTACAAGACCACCTAAGTTCACGTCAGTTCGATGAAGCTTGTCGCTTCGTTGCTGTCGGCTTCTGCCCCCTAAATCCCCCAGCATGGGGACTTTGAACTGATAGAGGCGGATTCTGGTGTATAGATGAGTCTCTGAGACAACACTTCTGTCATTCGATGGCTGCAGGTTTGTGCTTCAGAGCAGCTCCGTCTAACTCTCAAAGTCCCCCAACATGGGGGATTTAGGGGGCAGAAGCCACAGGCAACGAAGCGAAGAAACTTGTGGAGTTCACGTTAATTTCAGCACATTCTAGATTCTGCACATTAGCAATCTGTATCGTAGAGTATCTTTTCTATTAGAAATTCGCTCTACGATACGGGCTTATAAGCGAGACACGGAGAAAGCTTTGCTGTCAGGACTTTTGAACGGAATTTTCAGTGGTGTTAGTGTTGGCTCGGTGTTGCTGTTGGCAGCATTGGGTTTAGCGATCGTGTTCGGACTGATGGGCGTGATCAACATGGCTCACGGTGAGTTGATGATGCTCGGCGCTTACACCACCTTTGTCGTGCAAAATACGCTCAAACCGCTGGGCGGATTTTGGTTTGATATCTACATTTTTGTTGCTCTGATTGCAGCATTTATCGTCACGGCTCTGTTTGGAATTGTGCTAGAGAGAGGCGTGATTCGTTACTTATATGGGCGACCGCTGGAGACACTGCTGGCAACTTGGGGCGTGAGCTTGATTTTGCAACAGTTAGTGCGGAGTGTGAGTTGGCAGCTAGTCACGCTGATTGTCATGTTTTGTGCATTGTTTTTTGGAGCAATGTGGATTCTGGCGCGTCGTCCGAACTTTGAGCAGATCCGAGGTTGGTCGATCGCGATTTTACTGCCGTTGTCCGCTGCGATCGCGTTAATTACAAGCAATACAATCGGCCAACTCTACGGACTTGCAGCGACAAAACCCTGGTTTGGCGCTCAAAACGTGGATGTGACTGCGCCTCGTTGGTTGCGCGGTGGACTATCGATCGCGGGAACACAGTTCTCTTACGCCCGAATTTTTATCATCTTTTTGACGATCGCTTGTGTTCTGGGTGTGTATTGGTTCTTGAATAAAACGCCTTGGGGCTTGCGGATTCGGGCGGTGACGCAGAATCGCACGATGAGCGCGTGTCTCGGAATTCCCACTCAGAAAGTCGATGCTTTGGCGTTTGCGCTTGGATCAGGACTGGCGGGAATCGCAGGATGTGCGGTAAGTTTACTCGGATCAGTCGGGCCGAACACCGGACAAAACTACATTGTGGATACGTTCATGATCGTGGTGGTCGGTGGAGTTGGAAAGTTAGTTGGAACGATCATTGCGGCTTTAGCGATCGGGACTGCGAACTACATCATTGGATCAAATGTGTTAGTCGATGTGTTTAGCTTCTTTCCGCCATTGTCTGAACTGTTCAAATTTTTCTCGACGATCAGCATGGCAAAGGTGATGGTGTTTGCATTGATCATTGTGTTTCTGCAATTCCGTCCCGCTGGATTATTTCCGCAGAAAGGACGAACCGTGGATGCTTAGGGAGAAGTTAACGTGAGTAAAGAAGCGCCTTGGTGGAAGCAGCGATCGTTTTTGATCGAAGCCGGAATCGTTGTTGCGGTCGCGATCTCTTTGATTTATATTGTGCCAAATGTTTTGGTGAGCATTGGACAAGCGTTTCGAGTGGGCTTGCTGGGTCGATTTTTGGCATTGTCGATCGCTGCTTTGGGGATTGACTTGATTTGGGGCTACACGGGCATTTTGAGCCTGGGGCATGGCTTGTTTTTTGCGCTGGGCGGCTATAGTTTGGCGATGTTTTTGCAGTTGCAGATTCCTGCTGGACAGCTACCCGATTTCTTTAATCTCTATGGCGTAACTGAGCTTCCAGCATTTTGGCTGCCGTTTTACTCGCTGCCGTTTACCGTTTTCGCGATCGTGTTGCTGCCTGCGATCGTCGCGGCGATTCTCGGTTACTTGGTCTTCCGTAATCGCATTCGGGGCGTTTATTTCTCGATTCTGACTCAAGCCGCGTTGATTGTTTTCTTTAACTTCTTCAACGGTCAGCAAAAGCTGATCAATGGAACAAATGGATTGAAGACCGATACCGCTACGCTTTTTGGTCAAACCGTCGGTGATCCGCCAATTCAGTGGATGTTTTACATTCTTACGGTTTGGCTCTTAGTGGCGGGCTATGCGCTGTGTCGGTGGCTGACGAGCGGCAGACTTGGGCGGCTCCTGGTTGCGGTGCGAGATGATGAACCTCGTTTACGATTCTCTGGCTATGATCCCACTGCGTTTAAGGTGCTAGTGTTTGCGGTTTCTGCTGCATTAGCGGGAGTTGCGGGTGCATTGTTCACGGTGCAATCAGGGATTATTTCACCGAAAGCGATGGACATTGCATTCTCGATCGAGATGGTGATCTGGGTTGCTGTGGGCGGCCGCGGCACATTGGTTGGTGCAATTCTCGGCACATTGATTGTGAACTTTGCCAAGAGCATCTTGAGCGAACAGTTTCCCCAGGTCTGGTACTTTTTCCAAGGTGCGTTGTTCCTGACGGTTGTAACAGTGCTTCCGGGTGGATTGATTGGCTGGATCGGCACAGACGGGCTGGATTTTGTGCGATCGCGGCTCCTCGGCAAACGCAAGTTAATGACTTATCCAAGCTTAGAAGAAGATCCGGAAGTGCAATATGAGCGAGAAAATCTTGCAAATCGAAAATCTGACAGTTAGTTTTGGTGGCTTCAAGGCGATCAACAATCTCAATTTCGACCTTGATCGAGGTGAAATGCGAGTGATCATTGGCCCAAACGGAGCCGGAAAAACGACCTTTCTCGATACAATCACAGGCAAAACTCAACCGACGATCGGAACAGTCTATTTCAAAGGACGCAGCACTAAAGGCTTGAAAGAGCATCAGATCGCGCGTCTTGGAGTCGGGCGCAAGTTTCAGACTCCGCGCGTTTATCTCAATCTCACGCCACGCGAGAATTTGGAACTTTCTTGCACGCGCCATAAAAACCTTTGGAATGCGATCGTGGGAAAACGTCCAGCCGCAGAACAGCGTACTGTTGCGGGATTGCTCGAAACGATCGGACTAGACTTAAAAGCAGACATCAAAGCTGCCTTGCTGTCTCATGGTGAAAAACAGCGCTTAGAGATTGGAATGTTAGTGGCTCAGTCGCCGGAGTTGCTTTTAGTCGATGAACCTGTGGCTGGACTGACCGACGAGGAAACGGAGAAAGTCGGAAATCTGTTGCTAGCACTGGCTGAAAGTCATTCGATCGTCGTGATCGAACACGATATGGAATTTGTCAGACAGATTGCTAAGAAAGTTACTGTACTGCATCAAGGAACAGTTCTTTGTGAAGGCACAATGGACGAAGTGCAAAGCGATCCGCGAGTCATTGAAGTTTACTTGGGACAACAAGAAGATCACGTTGATTAGGGTCGCGAATTGAAAACCTTTGACGATCGCAAAATTGCTTCGCCCTCACTCCCAACCCCTCTCCCAATCTGAGAGAGGAGGGCAAGAGTCCGGTTCCCCTTCTCCCAATCTGGGAGAAGGGGCTAGGGGATGAGGGCGGGGATCTCAGCATTAACCCACATTTCTCAAAACACTATGAGCTACACCAACACCACACTAGAACCAATGGGATCAAGTACCGCAGATTCAATGCTAGAAGTCTCCGGTCTGAATGTGTATTACGGAGAAAGCCACATTCTCCGGGGCGTTGATATGACGGTTCATCCGGGCAAAATGGTGTGTTTGATCGGACGAAATGGAGTCGGTAAAACAACGCTGCTGAAATCGATTATGGGATTGCTCAAACCACGATCTGGCACGATCGCTCTCAGTGGAGAACCCATTACCCTGAAGACCCCAGATCAGCGTGCCCGTCTTGGGATCGGCTACGTGCCTCAAGGACGTGAAGTAATCCCGCGCCTCACGGTGAAAGAGAATCTGATTCTTGGACTCGAAGCGTTACCCAAGCGCAAGAAATCCACTGAAATTCCCGATGAGATTTTTGAACTCTTTCCGGTACTCAAATCGATGCTGTGGCGGATGGGCGGAGACTTGAGCGGCGGACAACAGCAACAATTAGCGATCGCGCGTGCCCTTATGGGTCAGCCTCGTTTACTCGTGCTGGATGAACCGACCGAAGGCATTCAACCCTCGATCATTCTGGAAATCGAAGCGGCTGTGCGTCGCATCATCGAAACAACGGGCATTTCTGTATTGTTAGTGGAGCAGCATTTGCACTTTGTTAGACAAGCAGACTGGTACTACGCAATGCAAAAAGGCGGTATTGTGGCATCGGGTTCGACGCAAGAACTGAGCAATGAAGTGATTCAGCGATTCCTAGCGGTATAGTTATCGCGGGATAGTGACTCATCGAACTCTGGCTGATTGAGTTCCGACTTCTCCAATTTCTGTAAAGAACTCAGCGCTAAGAATCCAAATCCCACTTTTGCCGCAACATCGAGAATGGTGTAAGATGCCGTCTCAACGGTGCCATTGATCACGTTAATTCCGGTTCCTGCGAGAATCCACACAACTGGATAGAGTGACCAAATCACGAGATGTACGGTGAGTAAACGATTGAACACAGACTTCGATCGAGGATAAGAGTCGATTGCTCGATCGCGGTAATGCTTTAACAACAGATACGCTAGTCCTAGATAAAAGCCGCAGCTTACGATGTACCAAAGATTTGTAATTGGTTTGGGCGAGATTGCAGCGACGAAACCAGTTGCAATCATTAATACATCCGCACCGATCATACTAGCGAGAATAATCGGTTTTGTTCTACCCAAATAGCTGAGTAATACGATCGTTAATGGAGTCGAAAACATCCAAGTGATATATCTCACCCAAAACGTTGGACGATCGAAGATCACGTTAAATCCTTGGCGCTGCGTCATGGCTAGGTAAAGAACAGATGCGATCGCGCAAATAAAGAAGTTCAGAACGTAGACCACTTGCCAGCGATCGCTTTTCGCCCGTTCTGCCCCGAATCCAAAAAAAATCGCTCCCGCTGCCATGCTCAGACAACCGAGCCAAAGCCACGTCTGTTGTGTCATCGCGCCCTATCCTTGTTTTTTTACTCTGACTGTGTTTTATCAATACTGTAGGGCGCACTTGCTCAAAATACCTCTGACTCGCGAAGGATGAAGGAGCTATCCCTCACCCCAGTTTTACGGCTTCTTTTCAGCCAGGGGTTGTGTCATTTCGTTCGCTTTGTCTTTTCGCGATCGTTATGAATTTTTTGATTTTTTGCGCTTAACGGATATCGTCGTAAAGGCGTTTGAGTTGAGTCGGAGAAACGCCGATGCCCCAGAGAATCCCAATGTAGAGATAGATAGCGGTGGCTTTCCATGCGCCCCATTTTGCAACTCTGCGATCGGAGCTTTGAACAATGCGATCGATTTGACGAATCCGACCCTTTTGAACTAATCGTAAGCAAAGATCGCCGTCTTCCATGATCGGTAGAGCTTCGTTGAATCCGCCGCAGTCCCAAAAGTCCGATCGACGACAAAACATCACCTGATCCCCAAACAGTAACCGCAATCCTTTTACGAATAGATGTGGTCGAAACAGCAAAGGCGCGTAGTAGGTTTTGAGGAAGTTGTGGAGTGAGATGCCCCAGCGCGTTGTGCGATCGCCTGTCATGAGTGAAACGAAGCCACCACAGGAGATCGAGGAATCGGCTAAAGTTTGGGTGATGACTGCGATCGCGTCATCGGGAATTTGAGTGTCAGCGTGTAGAAAGCAGAGAATGTCACCGCTGGCATGAGTGGCTCCGCGATTGAGTTGGATGGCGCGACTGGAGCGATCGCAGGTCAAGATTTGAGCAAGATTGCTTTGTTGTGCGAGTGCGATCGTATTATCGGTGCTGCCGCCATCGACGATGATGATTTCCCAAGCGGCAGGAGTGAGAATGGCAAGCTGTTTGAGGGTGCGATCGAGGCTGTGACTTTCGTTTAAAGTTGGAATGATAATAGAAACACGAGCCATATCATTTCAGTCCGAGTAGCGATCGCATGATCCAAATTCTACGCACTAGCAATTCATAAACCAACAGTGTGATAGCGATAGTAGCGGTGCTAATGACGACAAATTTTGTCACAACATCGATATCCCATCTCACAACAAAGAATGCGATCGTAACGAGAATGGTTTGATGTAATAGATACACTGGATATGCAGATTCATTTAGATAGTTCAAAACAGAATTGTGGAACTGAAGATAGTGCTGTCCTAAGCTCAAAAAAGCCAAAACGCAGATCCAAGAATTCACGCCGCGAAAAGCTTGATAGCTCATGTAAGCAGGAGAATATGCGCGATCGGGAACGGTATGCGTGATCCAAAGCCCGACCAAAATCGACATCAGCCCGATCGCGCTTCCAACAATCCAACCGCGATATCGATCGAGCATTTCGGTAAACTGCGATCGGGCAATCAATCCATATCCGTAAATAAAGTAAGTCAGATACAGCAGCACATTCGCCCAGTCATCATATAGATTTTGGAATCCGATCCATCTCGGTCGAAAGATCGCTTCGATCAACGCTAACGGCAACGCAAGCAGAATTAAATTAATTCGATAATTTGCAGATTTCAAATACGACAAAACTGGCAGCGAAACGATCGAAAAAACGAACAGATAAATAATAAACCAAAGATGCGCCCATTCAAAGTTTCCAGCGGGGCGAATTCCATTAAAAAACTGAGGATAAAACTCGAAGTACGAACCCTGAAAGTGCGATCGTACAATCAGCGAAAGATAAACCTGGGGTGGCACAAGCACAAATAATCCAAACACAAACGGAATTAGCAATCTTTGCACTCTTTCTTGGATGTAATCTTGTTGCGATCGCTTTTCCAAGGCAAACCAACTTGCAGCCCCAGAAATAAAGAAAAAGAGCGGCATATGCCACTGATGCACGATCGAGATCAACAATCCGAACCCCAGACTGGTATACCGATTCACCACATAAAACTCACCCAAATCGCCGCGATAAAACACTGCCGCCGCGTGAAAATAAATCAACACCGCCACCGCAAAAACGCGTAGCCAATCTAAATCATTTCGTCGTTTAGCATTCATCGATCGCCGCTCTCAAATTAGGTTTTAACAATTTCCCCCACTGAGCATTATAGGGATGCACCAATCGCACGGATTTCTCATTGTTCTCATACAGCGATCGACCTTCATTTGCCCATTGAAAAATGCTTCCTTCCAAATTCTGCACATCGATAAATCCTTGCTGCTGAAGCTGTTCGGCAAGTCGAGCGCTGCGGTATCCCACCGAGCAATACACGACGATCGCGAAATGCTTCGGTAAATGTGTCCAATTCGGGTCTTGTGGATCAATGCGCTGCGCCGTTTTAAGATGGCTCACATTGAACTCCGGCATTGTGCGAACATCTAACAAAACTGGGGGCGTCTTGTCAGAATCTTGCAGCCATCGATCGAGATCTTGAGTAGAAAGCGATCGAACCGTGGGGAATTTAGACCGAATCCAGAGCTTGAGCAGTTTAAATAGAAGATTCACAGCGAAATAGATCTACAATTTTGCTCGATCGTACCGTTTCTCGCCCTTTGTTTATGACTGTCTCCCGCACGATTTGTTTAGGATTTCTCGCGGTTATTTTCGTCGGAACAGGTCTTCTGATGTTGCCTTTTTCGACTGCGACTGGAGAGTGGAATAGCCTTGTAACCGCCGTGTTTACTTCAACTTCAGCGGTTTGTGTAACGGGATTATCGGTCGTGGATGTCGGAAAGTTTTATTCTTTCTGGGGGCAGCTTTTTATTATGATCTTGGTGCAGGTCGGTGGGTTGGGCTACATGACTGCGACAACGGTTCTATTGCTCGTTTTGGGTAAGCGATTGGGACTGCGAGAAAAAATTGCGGTGCAGCAATCGCTCGATGTGCAAGGCTTATCGGGTTTGGCGGGATTATTGCAGTCGATTATCGCAACGACGCTACTGTTTGAGCTAACGGGCGTGATTCTATTGATGACGGTGTTTCTACCGCAGTTTCACGATCGACCCCTTTTTGCCCTGTGGCAATCGATTTTTCACAGCGTCAATGCCTTTAACAATGCTGGATTCGGCTTATTCTCGGATAACTTAGTGCAGTATGTAAACAACCCGATCGTCAATTTCACTATCACAGGATTGATTATCTTCGGTGGCATTGGCTATCAAGTGATTATGGAACTGTACTGCTGGGGACGCGATCGCACTCGTCGCAATCCTAAACGATCAAGTTTTTCGCTCAATTTTCGAGTTGCTGTGAGTACCACGATCGCGCTTTTGATGGTGGGAACGATCGCATTTCTCGCAACTGAGTTTCGCAATCCAAATACGCTCGGTGCGCTGAGTTTACCCAGTAAAATTATGGCGGCGTGGTTCCAATCTGTGACTCCTCGTACTGCTGGATTTAATACGATCGATATTACAAAAATGACCACCGCAGGATTGTTTATTACGATCGCATTTATGTTCATTGGTTCAAGTCCGGGAGGAACAGGCGGCGGAATCAAAACAACAACGCTAAGAATATTACTAGACTGTACAAAAGCAGTTCTGCAAGGAAAAGAAGTGGTGCTATCGTCGCAGCGTCAGATTCCGGTTGCGCTGATTTTGAAAGCAGTCAGTGTGTTAATCGGCTCGATCGCCACGGTGATTACTGCGACGATATTAATTGCGCTCACTGATCCTGAACTCAATTTCATCAATATTCTGTTTGAAGTCGTTTCTGCCTTTGCGACCGTCGGCTTAACCGCATTTGGAACGGGAAATCTATCGGTTGCAGGGCAACTTTTGATCGTCGTTGTAATGTACATCGGACGAGTCGGAATTCTGTTGTTAATGAGCGCACTTCTAGGCGACCCGAAACCGAGTTTTGTAAATTATCCTGAAGAAAACCTGCTCGTTGGGTAACATTTTCAAACTATCATAAACGATCGAGACTACTAAGAGGCAGAGAAGGTCGTGAATTTATCGTCGCTGGGATTTTTTCACAGTTTGCGATCGAATAATAGAAATCGACAGTTTGCCGTAATTGGTTTGGGTCGATTTGGTCGGGCGGTCTGCGCCAGTATGCACAATTCTGGATATGAAGTGCTGGCGGTCGATTCGGACAAAGGCAGAGTTGATCAGGCATTAAACGATCGCATCGTGACGCACGCTCGCCAAATCGATTCGACTCAGCCTGCTGCACTCAAAGAAGCGGGATTTTTCGAGCAAGATACCGTCATTGTGGCGATCGGGAATTACGTTCAAGAAAGCATTATCACTACAATGAACGTCAAAGAAGGCGGGGTGCGTCACGTCGTCGCAAAGGCATCGTCAGAGACTCATGAAAAACTTTTGAAAAAAGTAGGTGCGGATCACGTCGTTTTTCCAGAACATGAAATGGGCTGCACGCTGGCTCGATCGCTCACGAAACCTGGAATTTTAGAACGATTCGATCTCGATCCTGAAAATAGCATCGTTGAATTAATCGCCCCCGAAAACTTCCACGGAAAAACGATCGCAGAATTAAGACTTCGATCGCACTACGGCTTAAATCTCCTCGCCTTCAGCCACAACGGAAAATTTATCATCAATCCCGATCCGAATACGCACTTGGTAAAAGGAACTGCGATCGTTGTGATCGGCACAAACCGAGATATCGATCGATTGCCAATCTAAAAGTATTAGCGGTTTAGAAACGATCGTGAATTCAATTCTTTTTATCATTGCAGGAGTGTCTCGCCCTCACCCCAACCCTCTCCCAATCTGGGAGAGGGAGCAAGAGTCCGGCTCCCCTTCTCTCAATCTGGGAGAAGGGGCTAGGGGATGAGGGCGAAGATCTCGGCATCAGTCCAAGTTCTAAGCTAACGAGTTTGCAAACCACCAAGCTAGAGTTCCTAGACCTACGATCGCTGAAATTGCTGCAATTGGATACTTCTCCGCTTGAACATACATACTCTTACCAGAGCGAATCCAGCCTTGATGCGTGCCGCGTTCGTGCAGTCCATAGCCTGGATAGTAGAGCGCATTATCTTCGCGATCGCGCGAAGGTCGATCGGACTGTTGCGAAGGAAATGCCCAAATCTCCATCAGCTTGTCTGTCAACCGGGGAGAAATGCCGCCTAACACTGCAAGCGCCTTCGCTTGGAAGCCTACAAACATATCTCGTCTCCGATGCGCCGCTGAGAACAAAATTGCATCCGCTACAGCTTCGGGTGAATAAATCATGCCCCTGTGCGCGGGTTGTTTAGGCATATAGCTCCGGGCGTGTTCGTTGTAGGGAGTATCAATTCGTCCGGGATGGATCAGCGTGACCGAAATCGGTGCGCCTTCAGCTTCTAATTCCATTCGTAAAGCATCCGTCCAGCCATGTACCGCGTGTTTTGAAGTGCAGTAAGTCGATTGCACTGCTACAGCCCGATCGCCTAAAAAACTACCTACATTAACCAATGCTCCACTGATCTGACGCTGCTTAAACTGTCTAACCGCTGCACGAGAGCCATAAACCACTCCCCAGTAGTTGGTGTCAAACATTCGCTTCATGTCTGGGATTGATACATCTTCGCAGCGCCCAAAAATCGAAACGCCTGCATTGTTCACCCAAGTATCAAAGCCCCCAAATTGCGCGATCGCAGTTTCCGCAATCCGATTAACTGCTTCTTCTTGCCCAACATCCGCGACAACATAAGTCGCTTGTCCACCTTTGTTCTGAATTTCCTGGACAAGTTGCTGGAGTGCAGCTTCATTTCGGGCAGCTAAAACGAGCTTTGCGCCTTGCTGGGCAGCCATGCGAGCGGTGACTAATCCAATGCCGCTGGAAGCTCCTGTGATCACCACGACCTGACGAGAGAGAGGTTTAAGAGAGGGATTCATAGTTGAGTGTTAAGGGTGTGATGCACAATCAATGTTTTTAATTCGGGGCTGCAACTTGATCAGTGAATTGCACTAATCGTTGCTGTAGCAGATCTAAACCCGTTCGCTCGATCGCAGAAATAAACACTGCATCAGGATAGGTTTGCTGCACTTTGGTCAAGGTTTCACGATCGACGCGATCAATTTTGTTAAACACAAGCAGAGCATCAGACGGAATAGCAGGTAGCTCAGATAGAACTGTGTTCACCGACTGCAAATGCTGCTCCCAAGCCGGATGAGAGAGATCCAAGACATGTAGGAGAGCATTTGCTTCGGTGACTTCTTCAAGCGTGGCGCGGAACGCATCCATCAGCGCAGACGGCAAATGATGGATAAAACCAACGGTATCGGTGAGAAGTACATCTCGTCGATCGTGAGTGTTTGGATCGCTGATCGTCAATCGTCGCGTCGTTGGATCGAGGGTCGCAAACAGTTGATCAGCGGTATAAACTTCTGCGTCAGTTAACACATTCAGCAAGGTAGATTTACCTGCATTGGTGTAGCCGACCAGTGCGATCGTTGGTATCTGTTGTTGATCGCGTTGATGCCGTAAACGGGCACGGTGTGCTTGAAGCTGATTGACTTCTTGCTGCAATTGACCAATTTTTCGCTGAATCGTCCGGCGTTCTGTTTCAAGCTTGGTTTCACCTGGCCCCCGTGTTCCGATTCCTGCACCCAAGCGCGACATCGATTGCCCACGTCCGCGCAACTTAGGGAGTTGATACTCTAGCTGTGCAAGCTCCACCTGAAGCTTCCCTGCTTGCGATCGCGCTCTTTGAGCAAAGATATCTAAAATCACTTCAGTTCGATCAGCCACGCGCACGCCAATTTGCTCTTCTAAGTTGCGGGCTTGACTTGCAGAAATATCTTGGTTGAACACAATCAGATTTGCACCCAAGCGTTGAGCATCTAAGGTGATTTCTTCGACTTTTCCCTGACCGACGACAGTTTGTGGATGAGGATGCGATCGCTTTTGCTGTGCCGTTCCGACGACTTCGCCTTTAGCACTTTCGACTAAGCGCATCAGTTCGTCGAAATCATCCTGAAACCGCTGCTCAGTCATTCCATCCGTTTGCAATCCAACGAGTAAAGCGCGATCGTGATCAGATTGCACCGCTTGAAACGCTGAAAGGTCAAACCCTGAAGCTTGCAAATCGCTTTCCCATTCATGAATCAGATCATCCGCATCTTGCTCTATGAGTGTTTCTAAGGGAAATGCTTCAACTTGCCAGGGTTGCTCAACGTCTGGAGCAATGTGCGCCAGATAAGACTGTTCGATCGAAGGCGCAGCACCTTTCTTGGTTTCTGCAAGCGTAATCACTGCAAGCGCATCGAATCGCTGCCGAATTAGAGCGATCAATGCACTGGGGCTAGGGGGTTGAAACTGTGCAACTAAGCAGCGAATTCCACTTAATCGATCGCGACCCCGACGAGGCAAGTCGGACTCCGAAAGCTGGGTTTGCATCGGTGTTCCAACGCCCACCCGAATAATCTGTCCTCGACGGTTCACATAGCAGCAGAGCGGCTGATGAATGGTTTGGCTGATTGTTGCTAGTTGTGTCGCAAATTCGGGGGTGATAAAGCGATCGTTGGGTAGTCGTTCTTGGTATAGCTGCTCAAGTTGCTTAATCTGAGTCGATTTTAAGCCTTGAAGGTCGCCATAAACAGTTGCCATTGGATAAACCGTATGTAGTTGAACAAACTATATGTAATTGGACGAACTAAAACTATATGTGAATAGCTTTTAACTTTGAAGTGAGCTGACTCGGTGTCAAAGTGGAGATTGAATGTCTATTCAACATAGCGATAAGTGTTTTTAGCATTCTCTATCTTGAGTTGCAGGTTAATAATCACGCTAAAAGGGAATTTCTCTACGCATGACTGTAGAACGCTGTGAACAGAATGGAGAAGAGCATCAATTAATTCGAGGGGGCTGGTCGCTTCTCCCGGAGATTGCAGATAGGTTAAAGTTTGATTGCTATTGCTTTTGAATCATCCGATGAAAGTTAGAACTTGCTAAAATAAGAAAAAGGCGAGTTTTAATCGGGATTTCACAGGAGCGATCGCATGACTCAAACCTCTCAAGCCACACAACCCCAGAGCGGGATTCTAATGAGCGAAACCGCCCTAAAGCACGTCATCATGCTGCGCGAACAGCAAGGGAAAGATCTTTGTCTACGGGTCGGAGTGCGCGGCGGCGGCTGTTCTGGAATGTCCTACACGATGGACTTTGAAGACCCTACCAATATTCGCTCTGACGATCACGTTTACGATTACGACGGCTTTAAAGTCGTGTGCGATCCGAAAAGCTTACTTTACTTATACGGCTTAATGTTGGATTACAGCACAGCATTGATCGGCGGCGGATTCCAATTCACCAACCCCAATGCGAATCAAACTTGCGGCTGTGGTAAATCGTTCTCAGCCTAATCGATCGTACTTTTAGGAATACGGGGTGAATGCCAAGATCTTCGCCCTCATCTCCTAATTCCTTTCCTAAAATGGGCTACTGTGTACACACAAGTCTTTTCTCGCTTTGTTTAGGGGGCGAGAGGTCTATGCAATCACAGATTATCGGCTTGTGTGTACAGGGTAGCTCTAAAATGGGAGAGAGTTCGAGTGAGGGCAATTTCAGGTTTTCTGCAATTAGGATGCGCTCCCATCTCAACTTTTCTTAAACCGTTCTTTCGCCAACTGAAACGATTCTTTCATCGCCGCTTGAATCCGTTGCGGATCAGGCTTTTTCCCGCCCATTAAGTCCCCAAAATACACACAAGCCGATTCTCCTAATGCCCAAGTGTATGCACTCGCCCAAGATGCCGCAATCACGCTGCCAAATCCTGGAATAAATTTGATCAACTCTCGCCCGATCGCTTGCGCCACAAATCCACCTGCGATCGCGCTGACCACTCCCCCCGCCTGCGAAGGGGTTAACGTCTGTCCGTACAACTGCCCTAATGCCCCTACCATCGAAACTTGTAGCGCTGTTAAAACAGGCATCGTCGCCAACGGTAATGGAATTGCTGCGGTAGCACCCGCCATCACGGAAAAGGGTAGAATATACCGCCTTCCCGCACCGCGATAGAGATCACTAATTTGTTTCCCTGCGTTCTGATCGTTCAATAGTTGCGCGATCGTTCTTGCTTCCGCTTCGGGTAACAATTCTGCTAGCGCATCGATAAATGCTTCTAAACCATAAAAGGTCGGATGAAATTCGTCTTCTTCTAAGGTGAAATCGATGAGAACGGCACGATCGAATAAACCTGAAAAGTTCTGCTGGATTGTGGAAAAAGCGCGATCGAGATCCGCAAAACTCGGTGGATAGTCGGGATGATCGGTGACATCCGCTGGATACAGTTCGTGCAAACAAGTGACGACCAGCAAGCAGGGCACTTCTGGATGTTTAGCGCGAATTCGACTGGCGATCTGCTTGAGTGTATCCGTTGCAAAATCATTGATTCGGACGGTCAGAATGAGAACTTTGGCGCGGGTTTCATCGGGTTGCAGTTCCCCGACTAATTCGCGAATCACTTCTGAAGTCTCTTGAGTTCCATCCCCTAAACCAACCGTGTCGGTAAAGACGAGCAGCGGTAACTCCTGAGTCGGGTAGCTGTACTGCTGCGTGTATTGCGTGTGTGGGCGAAATCCTTGACCGACAATTTCCGCTGAAACTCCAGTTAAGCCCCGCACGATCGAGCTTTTTCCTGACTGCGGTTTTCCGACTAAGAGCGCCTCAGTTGTGGGCAACTCCGATCGCACTTTTTGCAAAATTTCTTGAATCTCTGCTTCATCGACTCGAAACCAGCCTGACATCGATCGAGTAATCGGCTCAATCGAAACTCGTTTCGTCACTTCTGAAACCCCGTTCCCAACCGTTTCCCGAACTTGATTCCACCAAGAAGGATCACCTTTCATCATCCACCCCCACAGAATAGAAAAGGCGCATCGATGAACGATCACGCCTTACTCCACAATTATGGCTTTTGAATTCGAGGCTAGCCGTCGCTAGACTGTGCGGATTCCCCACCTGGCGAGGATTTGTAGATCGCATCTAATTGTTCGCGGGCATCTTCCACACTCATCGATCGCATGACCAACAGCGGTTCGTTGATCATTCTGCCGTGTTCGTCGAGTAGTTCTGGATGAGGAGCGGAACGATTGTGCGATCGTGCTATCGACGGATACTGACGCTGCGAATCGATTCCCAAAGCCATCAAATTCCGAATTAAATTACCAACCGCTAAGAATGCCAGTGCTGTAAACGCCAGAATGTAAAGTAGGTGCAATATCATATGCCTCTTTCCAAGCCAAGTTAACGACGAATTGAAAATAGTCTGAGCGGGAACCCAGTCGGCTCCAGCCCAGGATTATGAAAATTGGTTTTCTAGTTATCTATATAGTCTCTCAGATTTTGCTAAATCGTGGCATCCGATTTGAGAGAGACTTTGCAAAATGATGCAATTGATTCTTATGGTGATTTCTGCGATCGGAGTTTCATGCTGACTTGCCAACATTCGCTGACGAGATGATGCCAGGTCACTAATATAGAAGTATCCACTCCGGCTTGTCCGTCGGTCGCTTTGAGCAAGGCTTGAACGGTGTTAACTTCTTGCTGGGTTTGGATTACACGCTCGAGAAGATCGGCGTGTTCTTCGTCAGAAAGGAAGGACAAGTTCTCGGTTTCAAGGAGAGTCCGCGATCGAGAAAACCAGTACTGGAAGTCATCGAGCAACGGTTCTAAAACGGTTTTGAGTAAATCAGGTTCAGGTCGATTAGAGTTAAACATTTGGCGAGAGCAAAACGCGGATTGCGTCAACGATTCCTAATATTCTTTACATTTCGTAACCTTTTTCATCTTACCTTGAAAGATTGCAGATTGAACACACAATGACAGGGGATCGGTAAGATAGATAAGGCATTCATCCTTATTCTTGCTCTATGTCAGACGATTCTCCGCAGCCGGAAAAAATCTACTTGCCCAAAACCAGCGAATCTGTAGCTCTACAAAAGATTCGTCATACGACTTCGCACGTGATGGCGATGGCGGTACAGAAACTTTTTCCGAAGGCGCAGGTGACGATCGGCCCTTGGATCGAGAATGGGTTTTACTACGATTTTGATAGTCCTGAGCCGTTTACCGAAAAGGATCTCAAGGCGATCAAAAAAGAGATGGCGAAAATCATTCGTCGCAATTTGCCTGTGAGCCGCGAGGAAGTCAGCCGCGAAGAAGCAGCATCGCGGATTCAAGCGATCAATGAGCCATACAAACTAGAAATTCTCGGCGATATCAAGCAAGAGCCGATCGCGATTTATCATTTGGGCGATCAGTGGTGGGATTTGTGTGCAGGCCCGCACGTCGATAGCACCGCAGAACTAAATCCGGATGCGATCGACCTCGAATCGGTCGCGGGTGCATACTGGCGCGGGGATGAAACCAAGGCGCAATTGCAGCGGATTTACGGGACGGCTTGGGAAACTCCGGAGCAGTTAGCTGAATACAAGCGCCGTAAAGAAGAAGCACAGAAGCGCGATCACCGCAAACTGGGTAAAGAACTGGGATTGTTTATCTTCTCGGATTTAGTCGGCCCCGGTTTACCGATGTGGACACCGAAGGGAACTGTTTTACGATCAACTCTCGAAGACTTTCTCAAACAAGAGCAGACAAAGCGCGGCTACTTGCCCGTTGTGACTCCTCACATTGCCAGAGTCGATCTGTTCAAAACTTCGGGACACTGGCAGAAATACAGCGAAGATATGTTCCCGATGATGGCGGAGGATGACAAAGCCCGCGCTGACGAACAAGGCTTCGTGATGAAGCCAATGAACTGTCCGTTTCACATTCAGATCTATAAGAGCGAACTACGATCGTATCGAGAACTCCCGATGCGACTCGCGGAATTCGGAACCGTCTATCGCTACGAGCAATCTGGTGAACTCGGCGGACTGACTAGAGTACGCGGCTTTACGGTTGATGATTCTCACTTGTTTGTGGCTCCTGAGCAGCTTGATTCTGAGTTTCTCAGCGTAGTGGATTTGATCCTATCGGTGTTTAAGAGTTTGCAGCTCAAGAACTTCAAAGCACGTCTAAGTTTCCGTGATCCGGATTCAGACAAATACATTGGTTCTGATGATGCTTGGGATAAAGCTCAAGGTGCAATTCGTCGCGCGGTTGAAACTCTTGGAATGAACTATTTTGAGGGCATCGGTGAGGCAGCATTTTATGGCCCGAAATTGGACTTTATCTTCAGTGATGCGCTTGATCGAGAATGGCAGCTTGGAACTGTGCAAGTCGATTACAACTTACCGGAACGCTTTGATCTCGAATACGTTGCAGAAGATGGAAGCCGCCAGCGTCCGGTCATGATTCACCGTGCGCCGTTTGGGTCATTAGAGCGACTGATCGGAATTCTGATCGAAGAGTATGCAGGAGATTTTCCGGTGTGGCTTGCTCCAGAGCAGATTCGCATCTTGCCTGTGAGCGATGAGTTTCGACCGTTTGCGGTTCAAGTGGTTCAGCAGATGAAACAGGCTGGAATTCGGGCAGAAGCGGCTCCGGGTGGCGATCGACTCGGTAAGCTAATCCGCAACGCTGAGAAGGATAAGATTCCGGTGATGGCGATTGTGGGAGCGAAAGAAGTCGAAGCGAGTGCGTTGAGTATTCGGACTCGTGCTTCTGGAGAACTGGGCGCGATCGCGGTTGTGGAAGTTGTCGATCGGCTTAAAGCTGCAAACGAAGCTCACGGAAACTTCTAAGCTGAAGAGAAACACTGCTACCGTGTAAATTCCTTAGTCTGTCATTGCTGAGAGCTTCGCCCCCTAAGTCCCCCAAATTTGGGGAGTTTGAAATTGAGAAATTTCTTGACGTTCTGGAGATTCCTTCTACTCAAAGTTCCCCAGAATGGGGGATTTAGGGGGCAGAAGCCGACAGAAACGAAGCAACAAACGGCTTGTGCATACACGCTAGGGGAGAAATAAGACTGGACTGACGGTGATATCTCATCTGATTAGAGATACCTGTCAGTTCAACGCGCTTGTGAAGTTAAGCAAGTTTCAATTTACTCTCAAGCCTGGAAAATTATAGCGTGGTAAGTTGTGTGACAGAAATTTAGAAGAAAACGTTCAATTCTTCAGAACAGTCGCTATAACTAAATATCATTAAATGTTTCTCGTTGTAGAAACGCTGCTGTGCTGAGTTGATCCCGTCTTGCAGGTTATCCCATGAGTGAAGCTGAGATCCCAAACATTCCGTCTGATCCAATCGAGCCAACCCAACCCGAATCCGAAGCAGGTTGGACAACCGTGAATTTTCCAAACGCGATCGACATTAACACCATTCCAGAAGCTCCAACCGAAGAACCCTCGCAAGTCGGTCTTCGCATCAAAGATCTCGAACAACAAAATCAAAAACTGCGATCGCGAGTGGCAGAACTGGAGTTTTCGCTGGGTGAATCTCATGCCACTTTGAGAGCCGAAACGAAACGATTGGAAACTCAGATCAGCACTCAGCAAGCCGAAGCAGAACAGCGATCGATGCGAGAAACGCACCTGACGCAACAGCAAGCCGCGATGATTGCAAAACAGCGACAAGCTTTAGATGCGTCGCGACAAAGATTGCAGGATCAAGAAGTTCAACTTGCTGAATATTTGCAAACGATTACAACGACTCAAGCGGGAGTTGCTTCACTTTCTCAGACCTTGGAGCAAGCGCATCAAGTTCAACAGAAACAGCAGATTTTGATCGAAACGTTAACTGCACAACTCGAAGTGAGCCAAACTCAGGTCGCTCAATTAGAGCGCGATTGTGCCTTAACCAAACAGCGCTACGATGACCAAATCCAGCAATTGCGCCAATCTGAAAGCGCTTGTCGAGATTTGCGATCGCGCCTTCACCGCCAGCAACAATACACGCTGCAATTCAAAGCCGCGCTCGAAAAATGCCTCGATGTTACGGCAACTCAAAAGATCGAAGAATCGGTCGATCACGCGATTTCAGAAAGCGAGTCTCAGTCTGATTCGGTTAGGTTTGTCAAAGCGCAGCCCGTTCGGCCTTGGTCTACCACACTCGATTCTCAATCCTGGGAACCTGAAACGGTCGTCAGCAATATCGCTGCGCCGTCCGAAAGCGTTTGGGCAACTGCTCCCGATGATGCCATCTTATTCGAGCAGGAACCGGAACCGATTGCGTTTCAACCCGAAGCGATCGCAACCGAATCTTTTGAGATTGATAATTTTGAGATTGAGGATGTCGAAACCGCACAACCGGAACCGATCGTTGTGCATCCGCCCTTGAGTTACACGATCGCTCGATCGAGAAGTGAAGCATCAACGACTGAAGAAACACCCGCTGTTCATCACAACATTGACTTGTTTGTGCCGAATGCAGCTAAAGCTCCAAAAGCTGAAATCCCAGAAGTCATTGTCGATGAACTTGCGATCGCTGCACGACTTGAGGAATTCGCTGTCGAATCGATTCCGGTTGAAGAACCGATCGGAGAAATGGCGGCAAATCCATTTAACTTGGCATTGCCGCCCGCATTTGAGCCAGAGATTGAACCTGCGATCCCAACTGCTTCGCCGTTCATTACGCTCAATGCAAGCGATCGTCCTAGTGAACCGTTCGTGATTCCAACATCGGAAGGCAGTCCATCGCCTGTCGTGTATCCAGAACGATCGCAGAAAAAACGCGAGTCTCTTGCGGCAGTCGAATTGCCGAGCTTTCCGCGATCGGGTCAGTAGTTTGAAATTGATTCGCTTCGGTGTCAGCGGCTTTTGCCCCCTAAATCCCCCAAATTTGGGGACTTTGAGATTCAGATAGCCTTCTCAAAGTCCTCCAGAATGGGGGATTTAGGGGGCTTCCCGCATTCAGCATCGGAGCGAACCGCTTCGATCGAGCGGATGTTCTCAACTCGCTTTGGTCACTTGCTGAACCAACTCCATCACTTCCGATCGCGTTAACTTCTCGGCTCCATGCTCCATCGCTTCCAACGTCGCGTGAGCCAACATCAGAATAATTCGACAGAAATCTAAAGCCGGACTCGTCGCTGGAAGAGAGCCGACATAAGCATTTGCAAGCTCAAGCTGACGACGCGAATATGCCTGCATCTGATCATTTGTCCAACCCTTTGGATAGAACGTCACGCCGCGCGTAAAATCTTCCCCATGGTTGCGAAGAATATTCACTGACTGTAAGCCCCGACCAAACCCTACCGCTTCCATTCGATCGGTCTTTGTGCCGTCGTACCATGACCACAAATCCGACAGCAGCAAGCCCACCGATGCCGCTACGCTAAAAGTGTACTGATCGAGTTCCGTTTCTGTCTCAATCGCCCAGTTGCAATCTGCCCAGTGCGCCATGCGATCGGACATGGTAGAGATTGCTTCCCAGATGCGCGGAGCGATGTCTGACGGAGCATATGAGAGCCATTCATCCAATCGCAGCGTCACTTCCTCAAGGTGCGCTAACTCCGAGGCAAAGACCAGGCGAAAATCTTCGGCGGTAAATCCGCGATCGCCCGCTTGCAGCACTAAGCTAATTTGCCGAAGCATTCGCGCTTTTACGGCATTATCCAGATCGGGATGATCTTCGATTTGATCGATCGCTCTCATGCAGAGATATGCCGAAGCGACTGCTTCCTGTAATCCCGATGGCAAACGGCTAATGGGAATATAAAACGTTCGACTCGTTTCCTTTAAAAGATCCAAAGCGCTTTTGTTTAAGTTCATGCGATATTCACTCCTCTCTCGAAACTTTTATAACAGGTTGCGTTCTCAAAAAACTGTTTCTGCGGATTCGATGCTGTGAATCAGAGAGAATTTTTGCGATTGAGCAACGTTCTCCGATCGATGGCGATGAGTGCGGTAGACTGCCCGCAGAATGGGGACGATGTGATGCAGTATTGGTTGATGAAATCTGAGCCAGATGTTTACTCGATAACGGACTTAGAGCGCGATCGCGTCACTATTTGGGACGGAGTTCGCAACTACCAAGCCCGCAACTTCCTACGATCGATGAAATCGGGAGATGTTGCGTTTTTCTATCATTCCAATGCAAACCCTCCTGGCATTGCTGGCTTAATGAAGATTGTGGAATCTGAACTCGTAGATCCGACCCAGTTTGATCCGGATAGTAAATATTACGACGCAAAATCATCGCCCAATTCTCCCCGGTGGCAGACGGTTCAAGTCGAGTTTTTGCAAAAATTGCCGCTGATCTCGCTCGATCGATTGCGTCAGACCTTTACACCGGAAGAACTTGCGGTCGTGCGTCAAGGAAATCGTTTGTCGGTGCTGCCTGTGGCGAGTGAAATCATCGATCGAATTTTGCAACTTTGCGCCGAACAGATTCCCAATCAAACGTGAAGCCGCTAGGATAGAATTGTTAAGCCTCTTTAAGATTTCTTTCAACCCTTACGGTCGTATTTATGACTCTTCCCATTCGCAACGTTGCTATCATTGCTCACGTTGACCACGGTAAAACTACCCTTGTCGATGCCCTTCTTAAGCAAGCGGGAACGTTCCGCGAGGGAGAAGAAGTCCCGGACTGCGTGATGGACTCGAATGATCTCGAACGTGAGCGCGGGATTACGATTCTGTCGAAAAATACAGCGGTTCGCTACAAAGACACGCTGATCAATATTGTGGATACGCCCGGACACGCGGATTTCGGCGGTGAAGTCGAGCGCGTTTTGGGCATGGTCGATGGATGTCTGCTGATCGTGGATGCCAATGAAGGCCCGATGCCTCAGACTCGATTCGTGCTGAAGAAAGCGCTAGAGAAAGGACTGCGCCCGATCGTCTTTGTGAATAAGATCGATCGTCCTCGTGCCAATCCGATGATTGCAGTCGATAAAGTGCTGGATCTGTTCATCGAACTTGGCGCGGATGATGACCAGTGCGAATTTCCTTACTTGTTCGGTTCTGGCTTGTCGGCGTTCGCGAAAGACACGCTAGAAGAAGAATCGAGCGATATGAAGCCGCTGTTTGATGCGATTTTACGCCATGTTCCGCCGCCTGTGGGAGATGCAACCAAACCGCTTCAACTGCAAGTAACGACGCTCGATTACTCGGACTACCTCGGTCGGATTGTGATCGGAAAGATTCACAACGGCACGATTAAGATCGGACAGCAAGCTGCGATCGTGACTGAAACCGGAGCGATCGTGAAGTCCAAAATCTCGAAGCTGATGGGCTTTGAGGGACTGAAGCGGATCGACATTGAAGAATCAACGGCTGGAAACTTGGTTGCAGTCGCTGGATTTGCAAATGCGAACATCGGTGAAACGATTACCGATCCCAACGATCCCCAAGCTCTACCGCTGATCAAAGTGGATGAGCCGACTTTACAAATGACCTTCTCGGTGAACGATTCGCCGTTTGCGGGGCAAGAAGGCGATTTCGTCACCTCGCGGCAATTGCGCGATCGGCTCTACCGCGAACTCGAAACTAACGTGGCACTCCGAATTGAAGACACTGATTCACCGGATAAACTCGCGGTTTCTGGTCGGGGTGAATTGCACTTAGGCATTCTGATCGAAACGATGCGTCGTGAAGGTTACGAATTCCAAGTGTCTCAGCCGCAGGTGATTTTCCGTGAAGTGAATGGTCAGCCTTGTGAGCCGTTTGAAACCTTGCTGCTGGATGTGCCAGAAGAATCGGTTGGAGGCTGTATTGAGCGACTCGGACAGCGTAAAGGCGAGATGCAAGATATGCAGGTCGGAACCAACGGACGCACGAATCTAGAATTTGTGATTCCGGCGCGGGGTCTGATCGGTTTCCGAGGCGAGTGTATGCGTCTGACTCGCGGTGCAGGAATTGTGAACCACAGTTTCCTAGAGTACCGCCCGATGAGCGGTGATATCGAAGCGCGTCGCAATGGTGTTCTGATCTCGTTTGAGGAAGGCGTTGCAACCTTCTACTCAATGCAGAATGCTGAAGATCGCGGCGTGTTCTTCATTCGTCCTGGCACGAAGGTCTACAAGGGCATGATTTTGGGCGAACACAACCGACCCCAGGATCTCGAACTCAATGTTTGTAAGACGAAGCAATTGACCAATCACCGTGCGTCTGGCGGTGAAGAATTGGTGCAGTTGAAAGAGCCGATCGATATGAGTTTGGAACGTGCTCTAGAGTACATCGGGCCGGATGAATTGCTCGAAGTCACGCCAGCCTCGATTCGATTGCGGAAAGTGGCGAAAGCGAAGAGATTAGCGAAGAAGTAAGCGCATCGGTGAATTGAACGGGCGATCGAGATTATCTCGATCGCCCGTTTTTTGTCGGTTGGCGTAAATACAAGTCGCTTATCGCTTCGTTTCGGTCGGCTTCTGCCCCCTAAATCCCCCAAATTTGGGGGATTTAGGGGGCAGAAGCTCTCAGCAATGACGGAAGAACTTAACCGATCGCCCCTTTTTTATCTCTCCACTACAACTTCCCCATCCGTCTGAACCCAAGCAATCTGAGAAATTCGCCGCTGTTGCGCGTAATTCTGAACCTCCTCACGAGTTCCAGAACTCAGATCTACCTCCACTTGATCGCCCATGTCCCGTAACTTCTGAGCATGAGAAAACGCCAATCGTGGAACCTCTGACACCACAAGCCAATCACACGATCGCGTTTGTTTCGGTAGCTGTCCCGTCGTCAGCAACACCTGATGCAAATTCTCAAGTTGGAGGGAAAAGCCGATCCCCGGAATCGATTCGCCTTGCGGATGAAACTGTCCGAGTAGTTGATCGTATCTTCCCCCTTGTCCGAGGACAATCTGCCCCGATTGTGTCACCACTTCAAACACAATCCCGGTGTAGTAATCAAACGTGCGAATCAAACTCAAATCCAGCACGATATGCACATCGACACTGGCTTGCAGAAGTTCAATCAAGGACTTGAGATTATTCACGATCGAGCGCTCGGTTTCGTTTAGATTTAAGCCGCTCACTTTTTGTAAAACATTCGCAGGCTTGCCGCGTAGGTCTAGAAGGAGCAAGGCACGCTCGCGATCGACATCCGACAAAGGCAAAGCTTCTAATGCGAGTCGATCGAGATGTGCGATCGCGCGACGAACTTTAGAACGAATCGCCTCAGGAAACACCGAAAGCAGCGATCGCGTTAATCCCGCTTCTCCTAAAATCAACTGCCCAGATAGCTCTAAGCTTTTCAAACAGTCCAGCATCAGTAGAAGCACTTCAGCATCCGATCTCAGACCGCCGCCGCCGAGTAACTCGACTCCAGCTTGATAAAACTCCTGCTGATGGGTATGGCTGCCTTCTTGAGCGCGGCGAAACACATTGGCATTGTAGTAAAGCCGCTGCGGGAAAGTGCTGTTTGAGAGGCGAGTCGCAACGGTGCGAGCGATCGAAGCGGTCAACTCTGGACGTAAGCCGAGCGGGTCTTCTTCGAGTTGGTGCAGTTGAATCACGGTCGAGCGCTCGATCGCGCCACCTGCCATCAACGTATCCAAGCGTTCGAGCGTTGAGGTAATGATGCGGTGATAGCCCCAACCGTGAAACACCTGCTGGAGCCGATCTTCAATCCAACGTTTTTGGGCGACATCCAGAGGCAGGAGGTCGCGCGCACCTGCGGGGGGCTGGTAAACCATTGAGTCTTTGTGTGGAATTAAGCGTTACTTTTTTTTGCCAAAAAGACCACCAAACATACCGCCGCTAGGTTTTGTCGAATTAGGTTTTGTGGCATCGGATTTCGCTGCGGGTTTGCTGGCTGGCAGTTTTGCCGCAGGAGGTTCGAGCTTTTGTTTGCCTTCCAACGCGATCGGGTCTTGCGGATCGACGGACAGCGCTTTGGTGAAATGAATCTTCGCCATCGTCGGTTGATTTTGCCGCAAATATACTAAGCCCATTAAACTGTGACAGCGGCTACTGTTTGGCTCAATCTTTAGGGCATCTCGCAATTCTATCGTTGCTTGGGCATAATTTCCCTTTGCCGCGAATCCTTCTGCTCGACGGTAATACTGATCGTTGAGCGATTCGGGTCGAGGCGGCGCGGGTTGCGATGGCGTGTTGGTCGCGGTTGGCGTTGAAGGAGTATAGATCTGGCTCTTGGGTGAGTTGCTTTCTGAAGTGCCATCGCGACAAATTAGGTAGGCTAAATTTAGTTCGCTAATTTGGGCGGTGAGTTCGATCGCTTGATCCAGTTGTTCGTATTGTCGGTCGGATAAGTCTTTCAGCGCGGTGCGATAAAAGTAATCGGCGTTGCCAGAGGTCAAAAGCTGCTTTGCGAGATTACTGCCGAATTCTAGTTCGTGTCGTTTGCGGGCGGCTCCCTGCCCTTTCATTTTCAAAACCAGCAGGTGATTGGTTCGGGTTTTTTCTTGTGAAAGGTTTTGCCAAGCCGGATTCACCAGTTTCGATAACAGTTGCTCTGCGAGGTGTCGATCGCTTTCAAGTTCTGCAACGCAGCTATCCGGGTGCAAGCGACGCGCGATCTTCAGGTATTGTTTGCGAATTTCTTTGACTTCTGCCTCGATCGAGGCTCCTAAGATCGCATGAAAATCAGAGAAGTCAGGAAGAAACAGTCCGCGATCAATCTGGAAGCTCATGGGTTAACCTGTGATTTCAAGGAACAAAAGAAGTGAACAAGAAGTTCTTCGTCTTTATAGTTCCTTGAAATTTGTGGAGCGCGACACTCAAAAAAGAATCTATTTGCGCCGCACGTCGGTCACACGCCAACTGAGTTTGAGGTTGATCCAGAAGTTCCAGAACGTGACAATTACGATCGCGACCGGTTTGGCGATGAATTCGCTGAGGTTGAACGCATCGTGCAGTAAGCTCACGATCAAGGCTTGTAAGATAATGCCCATCAAGCAGATGAGATTGAATTTCAAAAAGCGCTTAAATCGCTGACGTTTGCCGGGTTGCCCACGTGAAATATCGCCAAACGTCCACAAATCATTCCACAAGAAGTTATTGATTACCGCGACTTCGGCAGAGAGCATCGTACTCCGAGCAATGCCGAGATCAAACTGCGATCGCAGCAGATAAAACGCCACCATATCAACACAAAAGCCGCTAAATCCGACTAGCCCGAAGCGTAAGAAGCGCCCCAACTGAAATTTTTCGCGTAGGCGGGTGATGCGTCCACGCGATCGCAGTTTTCCTAAGTGCATCAAGTATTCGATGTACTGTCGCCAGGTGACTTTGCTCTCGCCTTCTTGCCGTTCTTGGAACACATAGCCCACTTCAGTCACGCGATCGATCTGTCCCCGACCAAGAACTTCGAGCAGAATTTTATACCCCACAGGGCTGAGCAAACAATCGGCGATCGCGCTTCGTCTCACCATAAAATAGCCGCTCATCGGATCGGAAACGCGACCGACGACGCTAGGCAAAATCACTAAGCCGATAAGCTGTGCGCCACGGGACAATATTCGACGAATAAAGCCCCAATCGCTTGTGCCGCCTCCTTCAATGTGGCGACTCGCGACTGCCAAATCTGCCCCGTTCTTTACCGCTTGAAGCAGTTTGAGCAACACTTCAGGAGGATGCTGCAAATCTCCGTCGATCACGCCCAACACTTCCCCATGCGCTGCTTGCCAGCCTCGAATCACAGCGGTTGATAATCCCCGTTCTTCCTGTCGCCGCATTACCCGCAGATTCGGATAATCTGCTGTGAGGTGTTGAGCGATTTCCCAAGTGCGATCGGGGCTGTCATCATCGACGATAATCAGTTCGTAATCGTTTGGCAGCGTGTGATCGAGCAGACCCGATAAGATTCGTACCACCTGTTCTACGTTTTGCCCTTCGTTGTAAGTCGGGACTACTAGCGAGAAGTAGACCGATTTGGGCGTGCGAACACTCTCCGAAGCGTGAGGGATTTTTAGTTCACCAGAAGGCGGAGGGAGAAGAGAAGGAGGCACAATCATGACGCGGTTAGGATAGGACGACAGAAATTATTGGGCAGTTTGATAAAGTTTGAGTTGAAACTCATCTAGGCTCATAGTTCCCAAGAGAGGTTGAGTCTTGGCGATCGAGAATCGTTCCTCTAAAACCTGCTGAATTTGTTGACGTTCTTGAGCCGTTGCAGGTGGCGACCAGACTGGAGCCGCACTTTCAAGCCAAATCACCCGACGATAGGACGCTTTTTTTAATGCGTTTCTTAAACTGGTGCTGAGTTGATTGGCGGGTTGGGCAAGCAGATCGACGCGGCTAGTGGACGGGATGTAATACGCCAAACGGTTGACGTGTCCCCAAGCTTGAGAATCGAGCGCAATCAGCGTCGGAGCCGAGTCGAGTTGCACCGTCTCTGCCACTTGATGAAACACCGATCGCGACCTCAAAGTCAAATCCCCGACATCGATCGCCAAATACAGCAACAGTAGCATTAATGCCACCGCACTTTGTCGTGCTTTGAGTTGTCGAATTGCGATCGTCATCAGCAATAAACACCCTGGCAGCACAAAGATCAGCGCTCGACCCCAACCAAATCCCAGCGTATATTTCCGCGCCAAAACATCGACGCAAAACGCTAGAAACAGCGGGAAGATACTCATCCCCAACCCTACCGCCAAGCTTGTTTTTTGACCAGTCTTCCAGAGGTAGATCGCTGCGAGTCCGAGTCCGACGCTCGCAAACAGTCCCGCGATCGCAATCGTTCCGGTCGGTAAGCTCGTCGCCCAATCTCCGACGATGAGCTGTGTCCCTACCGTTTGAAAGAGATCTTGAAGGTGTAAAAAGGCAGAGTTGCCTTCTCGCACACCGAAGCGATCGAGATCAGCATTTCGTAACTGTTTCAGCGTGCCTGATACCGCCCAAGGAAGCGTAAGGAGTCCCGCAATCATCATTCTGATTGCGTGCTGAATCCAGTGTTTGCGATCCAGCACGAGGATCAATCCAGCGAGAACGATGACCCAGTAGGCAAATAAATAGAACGTGAGCAGACCGAATGCGATCGACAACACAAATGCGAATTGCCATTTCCAACGAGGACGCGAGATGATTTCTAACAGTGCCCAAACGCTGAGAATTGCCCAAAGAACGAGCGGCGTATACATTCGGACATTGAGCGAGTGAAATAGATAAAAGGGATTCGTCGCCAAAAGTGCCGCAAACAGTAAGCCGCTGCGATGATCGAGGAGTTTTCGCCCTAGACCGTAAGCCGCCGCGATCGCGCCTATGCTCCAGAGTGCGGGTAAGCTTCGCATCGCGATTTCACTGTTCCCGAATAGGCGCAACCAGAAATGCTGAACGAGGAAGAAAACGGGGGGATGAGGTTCTCCTTTGTAAAGTCCGCGTATCAAGCCTTGTAGCGTGTTAGCAAACGAACCTTCAGACGGCAGATTTAATAAAGTGGTGTATTGAGCAAGCGCGATCGGAGTTCCTTCCGGCAGCGAGTATTGCAGTCTTTGACCTGCGGAGAGCAGCAGCGAGAGAACTTCGTCATACCAGAATTCGCGGCTTCCAAGATTGAGAATGCGGAAGTAAATCCCAACCACGATCGCACAACCGAGAAGCATCTCTAACGTGAGCGCTTTTCGCCAATAGAGCAGAATGTTTCGATTGATCATGATTCAATCCGGTGGAGGGCTGCAATTAGTCTTCCCGCTCGAGCGTTCTCGGCTATGATTCAGGTGCTTAATTTGACAACGGTAATGAGGGTTGTCCGGCTCCTATGGCAAAAAAGCGCAAAGGTAAATCCTCGATCGAGACAGACTCAACGCTGACGTTAAAAGAGCGTTTAGCCGAAAAACGTAAAGCAATTCAAGCCCGTAAAGCAGCGGTTAGCTTCATTTCAATGTCTACGATGGTTTCGCTCGTGGCGGGGATGGTGCTGTTCGCCGTGGGCGGAATCAAAGGTGGGGTTGGAGGATTTGCTGCGATTCTCACCTTGATGCTGTCGTTTAAGTTTCCCTGGCACGCTCTGCACGCCTTCATGATTTATATGCCTTTCGGCGGAACGATTACATACGCGACCGTTGGTAACAATCCATTGATGCAGTTGGCAAAAGATGGAATGTTTATTCCTGCGCTGATTGCAATCTATCAGTACTGCAAGCGGCAGAATCTATCGATGATGATTCCCAAGTCGCTGAAGACTCCGCTGCTATTGCTGTTCGTCTACTGTATTTTGGTGCTGCTTTTTGTCAATGGAGCGCAACAGTTTACAGGTAAGCCCTCTGAGAAGCCCTTTTTTATGGGGGTTTTGGGCTTGAAGGTGCTGTTGGGATATGCGCCGCTGATTCCCTGCGCTTATTACTTGATGAAGAAGAAGCAAGATGTCTACAACGTCATGCGAATCACGGTGGTCGTGGTGATTGTCTGTTGTGGTTTGGCGTTTGTTCAGTACATGATGCTAAGGACTGGACGCTGTAAGGGAACGGTGGGCGAAGGTGCAGAGTTGTTTAAGGCATCGCTAGAGGCACGCTGTTTTGTCGGCGGATCGCTGCTGTATACCCCGGAACAAGGGGTGATTCGGTTGCCGGGAACGTTTGTGGCTCCGTGGCAGTGGGGCTGGTATTTGATTTCGAGTGCGTTTACGACGTTTGCGGTGACGTTTTTCGATCGTAATCTGATTTGGAAGATCGTCGGCGGTGTTGGAATGCTGGGGACGATCGTGATGGCGGTGATTTGCGGACAGCGGATCGCCTTGATGCTTGTGCCTGTGGTGATTGTGATTCAGCTATTTACAACTGGGCAGATCGCGAATCTGAAGCGATTTTTGCCGATCGGGGTTGGACTTGTGGGCGCGATCGTGGTGGCAATGGCGGCGAATCCAGCGGTGGTACAAGAGCGGATCGATAGCGCGGTGAGTCGGTGGAATGCGTCTCCACCGGATGCGTTTATTACTGAGCAGTTTAATACAGTAGCGCGGGGTGCAAGTCTACTCGGTAAAGGGTTAGGACGTGCGACGAATTCGGCGCGGGCGATGGGAGAAACGGAACTGATCGAGACGTATTATCCCAAGGTGATGTATGAGATTGGCCCGATCGGGGTGACTTTGTTCCTCGTGTTGGTGACGGCTTTAACGATCGCTTGTTTTAAGGCTTATCGAACGATCAAAGATAAGAATCTTCGAGGTTACGGAGCGGTGTTTTGGACGTTCGTTATGGTAATCAGCTACAACACCTACTATTACCCGCTAGATGTTGATCCGGTTGCAATTTACTACTGGTTCTTTGCGGGGGTTGCGCTAAAGTTGCCGGAACTTGATCGACTGGAACCAGTCCCGATCGAAGATCCGAAAGCAAAAAAGCGGAAGCGGTGAAATAGGGTTCCTTTCTAAAGAGTTTCTACCCACTTTCGGAGCAGTTTCGCCACGATCGCGGGTTGCTCCAAATGCGCTAGTACCCCAGATTCTGGCACAATCTGAAACTGCCGAATCGCCTCTGGATTGACTGCCGCTAATCGTCGCCCTAGTTCAACATCGGTAAATTGTGCCTGACTTCCCCAAACGATCGAAGTCGGTGTATTCAACTGCGACACATACAGCGATAAATCGAAATACAAATCGCCCCGCAAAAATGCCAGTGCTGCGTAGTCTGCATTCGGTTTTCGAGCCGATTCGAGATAAGCATTGACCATTTCAGGCGTAATCCGATCGCGATTCGCAAACAAGAAATTCTCTAAGAAATTTCGCACCGCAAAATCATTTGTTGCGCCGATCGTATAGATAATTCGATCCAAAATTGGCGTATTGATGATGTCCAGCGGAATTCGTCGCCCTGCATTTTGTCCAAAATCATCAAATCCAGAAGGACAGATGAGGAATAACGATCGTACAAGTTCCGGTTGTTGTACCGCTAACCGGATTGCAAACGCTCCCGTCAATGAAGCAGCAACCAGAGTGACAGGCTGGTCTGAGATCTTTTTGAGAAATTCCGCGATCGTCATCACATAGTCTTCGGGTCGATAGTCGCGTGCGGGATGGCTCGAATCGCCCCAACCGATTAGATCAGCCGCGATCGCCGAATCAAACACCGGGTAGACCTTTGACCATTCATATGCAGAGGAGCCACCCCCGAAGCTATGCAAGAACACGATCGGTGTTTCGTCGCTAGCTTGATTCTGTGTGTAATAAGCGATCGTGCCTAAGCTCGTTTGAGTGAACTTTTGCCCGAAACCTGGAGGATGAAATCTCAGCATAATGTGCGATCGTAGAACACGGCTCTTTCATTACAGCAAATTTCAGCGGTTGATCGCGCTGATTAGAATGAAGGAAGTCCCTCAGTTTGGAGAACCTCATGAGTGAACAACGGACTCAATGGGATTTGGGTCGATTTGTGCAAACATTAGAGTACTTTGAAGCAATCCCTGTCGTTAGTTGGGTGCAAAAAATGTTCCAACCTCGCCCCAATCCTCAGCCTGCATTAAACAATCGAGTTTTGTTTGATTTCAGCGATCCTGCAACGGATATTCAGAATACTTGGGGCGCTCTTGATGATGTTGTAATGGGCGGCGTGAGTGATAGCAGCGTTCGATTAGAAGATGGAGTCGCAGTGTTTTCGGGGAATGTGTCGATCGCGAATTCTGGCGGATTTGCCTCGATTCGTACTCGCAACTTTGAACCGTCGATCGACCTTTCAACCTTTACAGGCATCGAACTCCGACTCAAAGGAGACGGCAATCGCTATAAGTTCCTCGTGCGCGATGGCGATGGCTGGGATAGTGTCGGCTATTCCCATTCGTTTGATACCGTTGCAAACGAGTGGATTACGGTGCAAATTCCTTTTGCTCAAACCGTTCCAGTGTTTCGGGCGAAAACAATGTCGAATGTGAAGATCTCTACCGATCACATTCGCTCATTTCAACTGATGCTGAGTAAATTTGAATATGATGGCGCACTGAATCCGAATTTTAACCCCGGATCATTTCGCTTAGAAATTTCGTCGATCGCTGCTTATTAGGAGAACATTATGCGTTTGTTACATACGATGCTCCGTGTCGGAAATCTGGATAAATCGCTGAAGTTCTATTGTGATTTGCTCGACATGAAGCTTATCAGAAAAAAGGATTATCCAGGCGGAGAATTCACCCTAGCCTTTGTGGGCTATGGAGCGGAATCCGATACGGCTGTGATTGAGCTGACCTACAACTGGGGAAAAGAGAAGTATGAATTAGGTGATGCCTATGGGCATATTGCGATCGGGGTTGATGACATTTACGCAACTTGTGAAGCGATCGCACAACAAGGCGGAAAAGTGACGCGCCAACCTGGAGCAATGAAGCATGGTTCAACCGTGATCGCGTTCGTTGAAGACCCGGACGGCTACAAAGTGGAACTGATCCAACTGGGTACACAAGGATCTCAGTCTGAGAAAAAAGCCGAAACGGTGAGTGCTTGATCAATTGAGACGAATCTGAGCGGGCTGCTATAACTAAAAAGTTCGTAGCCCGTGAGGAGTGTAGAGTGTGAAACAAGTGAAATGGCTCTTTGGCTTGAGTAGCCTGATAATAGCGATCGTGGCTTCTCCTGCTTGGTCACAATCTACGATCGACACAGACAACGATTCAATGGATCAAGTGAACTCGGTTTCTGAGCTTACGGATGTGCGTCCGGGCGATTGGGCATTTCAAGCAGTGCAATCGCTAGTAGAGCGCTACGGAGTTCTCACTGGATACCCGGATCGAACCTTTCGCGGCAATCGTCCCCTCAGCCGAAATGAATTTGCAGCAGCGATTTCAACTGTGATCGGCAGAATTGAAGAACAATTATTAGCGGGAAATTCAAGTTCAGGGATCGCAGAAGATGTACAAACCATTCGCCGCTTGATCAATGCTTATGGTGAGGCACTGTCTCAACTGCGATCGCGCGTTGATAATCTTGAAAGCCGGATTGTTACTCAAGAAAATCAGCAGTTCTCTACCACCACAAAACTCAATGGACAAGTCTATTACGTCGCAACAAATGGCACAAACGCAGATTCGACTGTCATTTCTCGCGTTCGGCTGAATTTGCTCACAAGCTTTCGAGGCAACGATCGCTTAGTCACCCAACTCGAAGCCGGCAACAATGGCGAAGATGCGATTGCAAAGGCACACAACGATCGCCAAAATTTGCTCGGAACAACAGGCGTTTTAGCGGACGGTGGCGGACTTGATGCCGTTGGAGCCACTCGCGAACTCAAGATTCGTAAGCTGTACTATGCGTTTCGTCCGACTGAGAATCTAGAAGTAGCAGTCGGCTCGAACTTACCGCCGAGCGACTTTATCGATCGCAATAGTTTCGCCAATCAAACCGGGGAAAATTTCGGCTCTAGCTTTTTCGCCAACAATCCTTTAATTGTGCAGAACGAAATCGATCGCTTTGGAGGAGCCGGAGCCGCGATCTCTTGGTCACTCAATCGCGATCTCACCGTTCGAGCGCTGTATACGGCGGTTGATTCCTCAAACGTGAATGCGGGAGTGTTTCGCGATAGATACCAAGCCAGCGTCGAAGCAGAGTACGCAATCCCAAATATGCCGATCAAAGTTCAACTGCAATATACAAATGCGGAGATCAATGGCACACAGATCAATGCAGCAGGTTTGAGTGCAGAATGGGCAATTCAGCAACGATTCGGAGTGTTTGGCATTTTCGGGCGCTTAGGAATCGGCAACTATCAAGGGTTCAATACGCTATTGCAGCAAGACCTCGATTTGAATCCGAAAACTTGGGCAGTTGGTGTATCGTTTCAAAATTTTCTCATTCCTGGCTCGAAAGCAGGATTAGCGATCGGGCAACCATTCATCACCAATCGTTTAGGCGATGCTACTCAGACGAATTTTGAAGCCTTTTTCGGATTGTTGCTCAACGATCGCTTAAATGTCAGTCCCTCTGTCACCGTCGTTTCTAATCCAAATAATCGCGCAAGTCCCACGATCGTAGAATGGTCGTTTCGAGTGCTTTATGGGTTTTGAATGCACGCGAGATAGTACATTGAGAGATTGATAACTCTAAAGGAACGCAGGCTATGAATGCAGATCCCGTAACGATGATGAAACAGCAAGTCGGCTATGCGGCGGCTGCCAAAGTTCAATCCAATTCGATCGTGGGATTGGGCACAGGCTCCACTACGGCTTACGCGATTCAAGCGATCGGGGAACGATTGCAATCGGGCGATCTGCAAAACGTTAAAGGGGTTCCGACCTCGTTTCAAGCGATCGTTTTAGCGCGTCAGTTTGGCATTCCGCTAACGACATTAGACGAAATTGAAAAGATCGATATTGCGATCGACGGTGCAGACGAAGTTGATCCGCAAAAGAATCTGATCAAAGGTGGCGGTGCGGCTCACACCCAAGAAAAGATTGTTGATAGTTTGGCGGATCAGTTCATTGTCGTAGTCGATGGCGGAAAACTTGTGGATCATTTGGGTTCTACCTTTTTGCTTCCGGTTGAGGTGATTCCGATGGCTGTGACTCCTGTGATAAGAGCGATCGAGAAGCTCGGCGGCAAGCCCCAACTGAGAATGGGCGTGAAAAAAGCAGGCCCCGTTGTGACGGATCAAGGGAATTTGGTCGTGGATGTGAAGTTCGATCGAATCGATAATCCGGCTGAATTGGAGAAGACGCTGAACAACCTGCCAGGAGTTTTGGAGAATGGCTTATTCGTCGGCGTTGCGGATTTGATTATGGTTGGAGAAGTTAAAGACGGTCAACCGAGCGTAAGAGAGTTCTAAGATCACTCAAGCGGGTGGATGCCAACCGCTTGCAACCCAACGCTTTCTCGCATTGATGATAATCGAACGGTTAAGTTGTAGTGCCACAACTGTCGCACGCCCGACTGCTGTAATTCCTTCAATGCGAGTCCCATCCTCACTCCAAAGAAAATGATCAGTCCACCTTTGCTGAAGCGACCCTGATCTACTTCAATCTTGGCTCTAAGTTCGGCGGGAATATAAGTTGCCATAAGCGTTACGACTGAGGAACTTGATGACCACGCCATCGCAATAATGCCGCAGCTTGAGCTTTACGCAGCATGAATCGATCGGCTTCGGTTCGCAAAGATAAAAGCTCTGATCGTTCTGCTGCTGTCAAAACGCCTTCTCGATTACGATCGAGCAATTCATCATAACGAGTCATTTCAGTCGCGAGTTTGCGATCGAGCGCAATTCCCCAGAGTGCTGCATCATCTAAACGATGAAGTGCTTCCAAATCGGCTCGAAACGCTTCCGGGACATCATCCCAGCCGGGTGGACTACCAACTTCTAGCGCCTGAAGAACAACAGCTTCAAGGGGTTGCTGTGTTGCTTGAGCCGTGTGCACAAGACGTTGATAAAGTCGATCGGGTAATTGAAGCGTGATGAATGCAGTCACAACAGATTCACAAGAATTTGTCTAATAGATTAGCAAAAACCTAATTCACTTTTTTCGCTTGGCTGTAACTGTTGTCTTTACCACCGGACTTCGGCTTACTAGCACCCACTCATCGATCATGCCTAAAAACTGCGTCTGTTTTTGCGGCAGTTTCGCCAAAGCTCTTCGCTCGATCAACAAATGAGGATGAGCATCTTCGCGCCAGTGTTTCAGCAAATCGTCGGGAGTTGCCGGAATGATCGATCTCTGACTATAGAAATTCAGCGACGGGCGGAAGTAAGGATAAGACGTATAGATCGTTTGCCCTTTCCCAGTCGCCCGCTGAATCATCACGCCGACGGGTTTGGCTGGAAACGCTTCTTGCAGTTCCCACAGCCAATAATTCGACATCATCAGGACAAGCAGGGTCAGATACATTCCCCAAACCAGCACCACGACGAATTGAAGATCCTGACGCGCCATCAATATCGCAGTCACCGTGAGCGTTAGTGCCAGCGTGGTAAAAACGAGTTGTAGATCAGGCTGCGATCGCTGCCAAAACGTATAGTAAATCGCCCCTGCCCAACCGACGATCGCTAAAACTAAAAACACAGTCACCCAAATCCGTACCCGCTGAATTGGGCGTGCTCCTAATTCGGTTGCAGGTTGCCAAAATCGCTGTAACTGCGCCCCCACAACGAGCGAAAACGCAGGATACAGAGGCATTGCATACCACGGGAGCTTCGTTTGCATCAGCGAAATTACAACGAAATAAATCCCGCTCCAAACGAGAACCAGCTTCGCCCAGCCAAGATTTCGATTTTCCCAAGCATTGCGAAACCCGATCGGCAAAAACACCACCCACGGAACCCCATTTTTGATCACTTCCCAAAGGTAATAAGTGACAAATCCCTGGTTATTCTCAACCGAATCCGACACCCGCTTAAAAGACTGATTCCAAAAGTGAGTTTCCAAAAACGCCTCACCGTATCGGTAAATCTGTGCGCCATTCCATAAGGCCACTGGAATACAACCGAGTCCAAAGCCCGTCCATAAATACAGCGAAGTCAGCAATCGAGGCGTATCCCAGGCGATGAACACAAGCCCGATCGCAGCGAGTAAAACGCCTAAAATTCCCTTTGTTAAGCAAAGACAGCTAAAGCCTAAACCAACACCTAAACCCCAGCGAAGATCTCTGCGCGATCGCAGTAAACATAGCAGCATCGCCAGGAAAAAGCACAGAATGGCCCCATCGAGCATGGCTAACCGTCCCTGACGCACCACCGGCAGCGAGGTGAGATAAACCAATGCCGCAAACACTGCCGTACTACGCTGAAAAAAGATCTCACGCCCAACGCCGTACAGCAAAGGAACAGAAGTTGCGGTTAAGAGCGCTCCCGGTAAGCGCGAAGTCCACTCATTTACGCCCCAGGTGTGATAGCACAATGCAATCAGCCAATGTACTAAGGGCGGCTTGTTTAAATAAGGTGCGCCGTTGAGATCGCGAGGATAAAGCCAAGTGAGCGAATCAAACGGAGCATTTGCAATTTCGCGGGCGATCTGGGCGACGATGCCTTCATCCCAATCACGCAGTGGAAGCACTCCTAGATTCACTGTGAATAGCACGATCGCGGACACCCAAAGTCCGATCGTCCATCCTGGGTCAATCCAGGTTTGATAACGGGAGGTTCCCGATCGATTTCCGGTCGAAATCTCGCGATCCATTTTGCTCTTTTGCGATACACCGATTTATTGTGCATCAAAAGCAGCCGTCTGATGGAGTTGATAGAAAAGAACCGCGATCAAGCATCAAAAATGAGTGAAACAAATGTATTTATTTTTTCAGAAGTTTGAGCCGATTCGGTGCGTCGAAATTGAATTGTTGAGATGTCGATAAATTACTTGTCTACTCAGGCTTGGATCACCCACAATGAGAGAGAGAAATAAAAATTAACGATATTGTTACCTCTCTGCCGTGCCCTCCACTCTGCCACCGAAAGTTTTGCTGCCCGATTCCTCGACGGCTCCTCAATCTCGTTTCCCGAACCTCTTCAATCACCTGCAACCGCATCCCGATACGATCGTTCTCATTTTGGCGGTCGTGATCGGCGGTGGGGCGGGTTTGGGTGTTCTCACGTTTCGCTTTTTAATTGAATGGATTCATCGCCTTGCGCTCGAAGACCTGATGGGAACGATCGGGCATTTTGGCGCGTGGACGTTAGCGTGTGTGCCGACGTTGGGGGGCGTGTTGGTTGGACTGATGCGCTGGCTGACGAAAGAATTTAGTCCGGGCATTTCTGCATTGATCACAGCCGTGCAGTCTGGGAAGGAAATGTCTGCGACGCGCCCGATCATGAAGACACTTGCCGCAGCGGTTTCACTCGGAACGGGGGCATCGCTTGGGCCTGAAGGGCCAAGTGTGGAAGTGGGGGCAAATTTTGGGTTATTCGTTGGGCAAACGCTGAAAGTTTCACGCGATCGACAACGGTTACTTTTAGGTGCGGGAGCCGCAGCGGGATTGGCAGCGGGATTTAATGCCCCGATCGCGGGTGTGTTTTTCGCGCTGGAAGTGGTCTTAGGTACAACGTTTGAAACTTCAGCCGCCAGTATTGTTTTACTTTCAGCCGTTGTCTCTGCGCTGATTGCTCAGATTGGATTAGGTGGACAACCTGCATTTGATTTGCCTGCTTATGAAGTGCGGAGTCCGTTAGAATTGCCGCTTTATTTAGGGTTGGGATTGTGTGCTTGTGTGGTGTCGATCGCGTACACAAATTCCTTGAAGTGGTCAAGCGATTTTTTCAAAGGCAAGATTTCAGGATCAAGTTGGCTTGCCAAAATTCCGCACGAAGTTCAGCCGATTCTAGGGGGGCTGTGTGTAGGATTGGTTGCGCTAAAACTGCCGCAAGTTTTGGGAGTGGGATACGACACGATAGAAGCGATGCTTCGAGATGTTCAGTTCCCGTTGCTGTTACTGATCATGTTACTGGTCGTTAAACTGTTGCTTACAGCGATTAGTCTGGGCAGTGGGTTAGTCGGTGGAATCTTTGCGCCTGCGATGTTTTTGGGTGCAACGCTTGGAGCCGCTTACGGTAAGATTCTACCCTCGGTGTTTCCGATGTTTGCGTCCAGTATTGCTGCACCGCCCGCTTATGCGATGGTGGGAATGGCGGCGGTACTTGCAGCGAGCGTGAATGCACCCCTCACCGCGATTTTGCTGCTGTTTGAGATGACGCGCGATTATCGGATTGTTTTGCCGCTGATGGCTGCGGTCGGGTTAAGTGTTTGGCTGGTGAACTTATTTAAGTCAAATCCAGAACAACCGTCAAACTTGCAGCAAATCGAAGCAAAACGCGATCCTGAGCCAGTGTCAAACTCTACGATTCATCAGCAAGAAATTCTCAGAAATCTGTCAGTTGCAGAAGCGATGCAGCCTAGATTTTTGCAGGTTGCTGATTCGCTCCCTTTATTAGAGGCAGGATTGCAACTGATTCAAAATCAGTCTCATAGTGCGCTAGTGGTGAATGCCGATCGACAATTTATCGGGATCATTACGCTGCAAGATATCAACCGCGCGATCGCACGGTGGGAAACTGAACCGAATCACGCAGATCAGGGGTTGAATCACCGCACCATCTCGGAAGTCTGCACCACTGACATTCTCTACGCCTATCAAGATGAACCGCTGACCGATGCCCTCGATCGCATGGCAACGCGCGGACTGCATCAGCTTCCTGTGGTTGATCGAGCCAATCCGAATCAAATTTTGGGACTGTTAGAGCAAGAGGGCATTACTTTAGCGTGCAATCTTGCCTTAACGCGGGTGCGATTGATGCCGTACCTTCCTCATGCAGAAAAGGCAAATCCGACCGAAACCGAACTTGCCTCTCATATTGGAGTATTGAACTAGCAGAAACAAGCAGGAATTTCTATCTATTTCTGCTTGTCCAAATTCCGGTAAACATCATTAACATTCCACCTAGAAAAATCGCGATCGCGAGACCTGCCGGAACCGCTGTAGACCAATCAATGTTCTCCATTTTATTAAGCCGAGATTTCTTCTCGATCGAGTTGTTTCAAATGGATATGTTTGCGACCTAGAGAAATTTCAAATTCGTCTCCAGGTTTCAATTCCATTTGTTTAGTATACGCTGCTCCAATCAGCAAATTTCCATTCGATTGCACACTAATTCGGTAGCTTGCGCTGCGTCCGCCTCGCCCGTTTGTGCCTTGTTTGCCGTCTAGCTCGATTCCTTCTGCATCAATTAACGCATTGAGGAATTTCATCATATTCACACGCTCTACACCGTTTTTTGTCACCGTGTAATAGCCGCACTCTTTAGCTTTTTCTTCTTTATTGAGATGGTCGAGTTCCTTTACCTTTTTGAGCAAGGATTCACCCACCAACGGCTCAATCTTTTTCTTTTTAGTCATCAACCCGAAAACTGAATGATGTGGACAGCAATTGCTTTTTGTGGCGCTCACAGATTTGCTAAACCAAGACAATTCAGCATCTCGCCAGTCGCCCCATTCATATTACACTGGCATTGCTGATCTTTGACATCTGATCGTGATGCGATCGAGGATGAAATTTGCGATTAATTTGTGACAAATTCAACTTGTTTTTTGATCAAATCAGCTTGAAGATGCGATCGCTGACCAAAAAAAAGGAGCAGATGATCTGCGTTGAGCGAATCGGGGGTGGCGATCCTGACGGCATCATCAATAAATCGACACCTAATAGATCAAAAACCTTTTGTTCGCTCAAGCAGCAACCTGCTCTTACCATTCATTCACCTGTGATAAATAAGTTATCAACGTCACTTGTCAACCCTGTGTGTTCCTCATGAAGTTGAAATGACAAGTTCGCGATCGCAAAATAGAGCAAATCTGCAACTAAAAAGCCGTTCTATCGTCATATAGGCTGATTACATTAGAAGTATCTATCTCTTGAAGCTTGCTCATCTTGCGTCCTTTTCTTCAAAGTCTAAGATACGGGATCAGGCTTCTGAGTCTACTGGGGACGCACCATTAAGGAGAGTACAACACCGATGACGACACCTCGAAATACTTGGAAACAGTCTGCAATTTACTTCATGCTGCCCTTAGTTGGAGCGGGCACAGCGCTGGCGGGAAACCGTTTACTCTCTGAGAATGCGTTTTCGCCTCCTGCGATCGCCCAAACGAATACCACTGTGGCGCAAAATCGCACGGGTACGATCGCTGATCCGAACTTTATTGCAACGGCGGTTGAGCGCGTGGGTCCTGCGGTGGTGCGGATCAATGCGTCTCGCACAGTACAATCTCGTGTCCCTGAGATTTTTAACGATCCGTTTTTCCGGCAGTTCTTTGGCGCGGATGTGCCGACGGCTCCTTCTCAGCGCGTGGAGCGGGGAACGGGATCGGGATTTGTGATTAGTTCTGATGGTTTGATTTTGACGAATGCTCACGTGGTTAGTGGTGCAGATACCGTGAGTGTGACGATGAAAGACGGGCGCGAGTTGAGCGGTAAAGTTGTGGGACAAGATCCGCTTACAGATGTCGCAGTCGTTCGGGTGCAAGCGAATAATCTACCTGCGGTTTCACTGGGCAATTCTGATGCGCTGAAGCCAGGAGAATGGGCGATCGCGATCGGGAATCCGCTCGGATTGGATAATACGGTGACGGCTGGAATTATCAGTGCGACAGGCCGATCGAGTTCTGAAGTCCGAGTGCCGGATAAGCGGGTGAACTTTATTCAAACCGATGCGGCGATTAATCCGGGGAATTCTGGCGGCCCGTTGCTGAATCAGCGCGGCGAAGTGATTGGAATGAATACTGCGATTATCGGTGGCGCACAAGGGTTAGGCTTTGCGGTTCCGATTAATACGGCGCAGCGGATTTCGCAACAGTTGATTTCTAAAGGTCGCGTTGACCATCCATATTTGGGAATTCAGATGCGGGGATTGACAGCGGATCTGAAGCAGCAGATTAATCGCGATCGAGAAGCGGGTTTCCAGGTGCAGGATGATCAGGGTGTGGTGATCTTCCGAGTCTTGCCGAATTCTCCTGCGGCGAAAGGTGGCTTACGCACTGGAGATGTGATCAAGAAAGTGAATGGTCAGGCAGTGACGAAAGCGGATCAGGTTCAACAAGCGGTTGAGAATGCTTCGGTGGGCGGAAATCTTCAGCTTGAGGTCAGCCGTGGCGGACGGACGACGACGCTAAGTGTTCAGCCTGGAGTGTTTCCGACTCAGACGGCTCAAGGCAACGAGAATCCATAAATCATTTCAGTTGTTCTAACTCTATGCCTCCGATCGATCAGCGATCGGAGGCTTCGTCATAATAAGAGAAAGAGTTCAGAGAAGAATATGGCTGAAATTTTAGACATTATCGAACTGGGCGATCCGATTCTGAGAGAAAAAGCTCGATCGATAGCTCACATTCAAGACGATCGCGTTCAGACCTTGATCGATAACTTACTCGCAACGGTTCAGAAAGCGAACGGGGTTGGAATTGCTGCGCCTCAAGTGGCTGAATCCTATCAATTAATGATTGTGGCATCGCGTCCGAATCTGCGGTATCCGAATGCTCCGACAATGGAGCCGATGCCGATTATTAATCCGCGAATTTTGGCGCATTCGGATGAAACGATCAAAGGCTGGGAAGGGTGTCTCAGCATTCCGGGAATTCGGGGGAATGTGCCGAGATATCAAGTGATTGAGATTGAGTTTCTCGATCGCTTTGGCAAACCGCAAAAGATGGAAATGACCGATTTCGTAGCGCGGATTTTTCAGCACGAATTCGATCATTTCAATGGGATTATGTTTCTCGATCGTGTCGAAAGTAATCACGACCTCGTGACCGAAAAGGAATATCACAGAATGATTGTGTCAACGATAAAATAGGTAACGAAATCCGATCACTAAGAGAAACACACCGTAAAGCTTTTTCATTGTTTCTCCGCTAATAAAAGGCTGATTGGCAAACAAAGCACCAAAGAGATTTCCAATCACAAGCCCGATCGCAATAATGACCGCATATTTCCAATTCAGATTGCCGTTACGCTGATAGACGATCGCGGCAAGAATTCCAATCGGCAAAATTTGTGCTGCAACTGATGTTCCCGTTGCAAATTTCTGCTCCATTCCCAATAACAGCACCATTGCCGGAACCATGATCGCGCCGCCCCCGATCCCAAACATTCCGCCTGCGACACCCGCAAGCAACCCAATTCCCAAGAGCTGAATCAATACGATCGACATGATCTAAGTCCTTTGTAATCCTGATTGGATAGTACAGGATACGATCGTGAACCTTGTTCAATTCTGTCTTAAGGCTTACATTTAGCTACGCTACACGCCCAAGTGATCACATTACTTACGATATTTCCAGGACTCTGGTTCTCGGCTACAGTGCATCACAGCAAGGATGAGAATATGATCTTGCTCGATCGTGTACAGAATTCCGTAAGGAAACTTGTGAGTGAGACAGCGCCTAACATCTTCGTCTATCGCACTCCAACGAGTTGGCGACTCCCGAACTCGATAAACTGCATTTTCAACAGCATCAATGAATGCTTGTGCAAGTTCTGGACGTTGCTGAACATAGTATTGTGTCGCTTCAGCGTACTTAGTCAAAGCTTCGGGGTGAAAGACGTATTTCATTGCCCAAGTAGCTGTCTCACTTGAGCTAAAGCCTCTTCTCCTGAAACTGGCTGAACAGCGCCGTTTCTGATTTCATCGCGTCGTCGCTTTGCCGTTGATGTCCAAGCTGCTTGAATCGTTGGATCAGCGTCAAACTCCAAGCTTTCTACAAGCTTTTCAGCGAGAAGCGCTCTAGATGCACTTGGTAAAGATAAGAGTTCCTCGGTCAGTTGTTCAAGCGATCGCATAAGGATAGACCAACTGCTAAATTCTGCCCATAGTCTAACAAAGTTCTGTTTGAGTGAATTGACGCTACTTAAGTGCTTTGCATCACGGAAAATTGAATTCAACGATCTGGAGTTGTGCGATCGCACGTTGTAGCCTTCTACATCCTATTCAATCACTTGGCATGAAACCGCAGCTTCTTCCAATCCTTACAGCATTCACACTCGTTTGCAGTTTGTCTAATCCTGCTCATGCTTTACCCGGTGAATCAGTGCAAACAGTCAAGAATCGAGTCACAAACAATTCAGCTTTATCGCCGCTGGATCGAGGTATTGCAGAACTGAGCGGACTGCCGTTTTATACCAGTCAGGGGAAGTTACCCGATGGAGGAATCGTGTTTTCGATGAGTCCCGATCGACAAGATCAACGATCGCAACAAGAAACGATCGCGTTTGAAACTTCAAAATCGTTTGCGGGGTTTACTCGGCAGAATTTGAAATTAATTCAACAAATGTTTGGTGGATCAATTGCGGAAGATTTTCGTCGATCGAGCTATGTGGCGCGGGTTGACTATGTTCATATTGAGAACCGATTCTATCGGGGCAAAAAGTTTGCCTATACCACTACAGAGTTTAAGCAATCTAATGACGGGCGAAAGTTCTATCACTTCACAGTGTTGCCGCTGAAAGATTTAAACGGTGAAATTCGAGCGGATCAACAATGTCGCCAGCAAAGTGAAAATGGCTGTGGTGACTAGCTATTGGTGGCAAACGGCTTCGATGCGATAGCCATCAGGATCGATCATAAAAACAGTCCAATCCAAAACATCGGATGGGAGCCAGAACCATACGCCGCAATGTGTGGCAAGTATAAACAGTTTTCGGATTCCTAACGGCATCAGAGCCGCATCACAAAAGGTAATATTTTGGCACGACTAGCACTTCGAGCGTACTGTCCAACCCCGCAACGATCGCTGTAATCCAAGTGACATTATTTAGCGATCGACCAAATAGCACCGCTCCAATGAAAACACCGCTCCAATAACATCACCCCTGCAAGTGCGATCCCGATCGGCAGATACAAGACGGATGCTTCAGCTTGAGTACCTAGCTGAACGATCTCGAAGGCAAACTTGGCACTAACAAAGTAAGCAACTACAATGATTGCGATCGCGAACATATCGGGCACAAGTCTGGACTGTTTTAGACACATGGTGTGACAAAAAGACGCTTGAGGATTGCCATGCTTCCACTCTCCAACGGAACGATAGGTCTGGTGAATCAAACGAAATTCGGGAACTCCAATTAAAGTAAAATCGATACTTTATGCCCGTATTTCCCCAAGTTAGTGTGCAACTAAATGAGCGCGGTTGAATTTTGCCAAGTTTGCTACCAACTAAATCAAAAACAGCTAGTTTCCGACCTAAGCTTCACAATTTTTTCAGGAGAAACGATCGTGTTATTGGGTCGCAGTGGTTGTGGAAAAACAACAACGTTGCGGTTGATCAATCATTTGCTCGTCCCGACTCAGGGAGAAGTGCGGGTGAATGGTCGATCGACGATCGATTGGAATGCAATTCAACTACGGCGGCAAATTGGTTATGTGATTCAAGAAGTGGGACTGTTTCCGCATTTCACAGTGGCGCAAAATATCGCCGTTGTGCCATCGCTTCAGAAATGGGAAACAGATCGAATCGAGTCGCGCGTGATTGAACTGTTAGAGCTAGTGGGACTAGAACCGCAGCGATTCAAACATCGCTATCCGCATCAGTTATCTGGTGGACAACGGCAAAGAGTCGGAGTCGCGCGGGCATTAGCGGCTGATCCTCCGCTGTTATTAATGGATGAACCGTTTGGAGCCTTAGATCCGATCACGCGGGTAGAACTTCAGCGAGAATTCGCGCGATTGCAGCAACAGTTAGGAAAAACGATCGTGTTTGTAACACATGATATTCACGAGGCATTTAAGCTAGGAACGCGGATTGGGTTGATGCAAGCGGGGCAGTTGGTTGAACTAGGAACGCCCGAAGAGTTTGCTCGATCGACACATCCCGAAGCAAGAGCCTTTATGAGTGCAAGAGAATGGAATTTTTGACGCGATACGGCGATGAAATTTTAGAACGCCTCGGAGAGCATTTATTTTTAGTCGGGGTGGCAATGTCGACCGCGATTCTCATCGGCATTCCATTAGGGATTCTAATCACCCGTCGTCCAAATTTAGCGAAACCGATTTTAGGATTTGCCAACGTGATGCAAACGGTTCCGAGTTTGGCGCTGTTTGGGTTTTTGCTACCGATTCCGATTATTGGGGGAATTGGGGCGAGAACTGCGATCGTCGCTCTCGTTCTCTACTCATTGTTGCCGATTATCCGCAATACGGCTGTAGGAATTAACAGCGTTGATCCGGCAGTTCGAGAAGCGGGGCGGGGAATGGGAATGAGCGATCGACAATTACTGTTTCAAGTTGAGATTCCGCTAGCAATGGGCGTGATTCTCTCTGGAGTCCGGGTCGCTACCGTGATCGGCGTTGGACTAGCAACGATCGCATCGGCAATTGGAGCCGGAGGATTAGGGGAATTTATTTTCCGAGGAGTCGCGATCGTTGATAATCAACTCATTCTAGCGGGAGCAATTCCGGCGGCGGTTGTGGCATTGGGTGCAGATTGGGGTTTAGGTTGGATTGAACGACGTTTGACGATTGGAAAATGAAGCTGAAAAAATTTCTAGCACTAGGGCTTTTGGTAGTTTGTTTGATGGCATCGATCGTGGCTTGTCAAGGCAGCGATCGCATCGTAATTGGCTCGAAGAACTTTACCGAGCAAATTATTTTAGGGGAAATCCTCGCGCAGCAGATCGAGCGCAAAACGAGTATTAAGGTCGATCGTAAATTCAATTTAGGCGGAACCTTTGTCTGTTTAACGGGGATTCAAAAAGGCGAACTTGATATCTATCCCGAATATACCGGAACCGCTTACGGTGCGATTCTGAAACTTGGAGCAGAAAGCGACCCAAAGAAGACTTTTGAAACGGTACAAAGCCGATTCGAGCGAGATTTCCAATTGCTCTGGACAAAGCCGTTTGGTTATAATAACTCATTTGCGATGGTGATCCGAGGCGAAGACGCGAGAAAGCTCAATCTTCAAACGCTCTCACAAGCATCGGTTCAAGCTCCAAGATGGCGTGCGGGATTTGGACCAGAATTTCTCAATCGTGAAGATGGATTTCCTGGGCTTGCAAAGACTTACAACCTCAAATTCGCATCTCAACCGAGGGTGATGGACTTGGGACTGTTGTATCGATCGCTGCAAGCAAAACAAGTTGATATCGTAGCAGGAAGTACAACCGATGGCTTGCTCTCAACACTCGATTTAACTGTTCTGAAAGATGATAAGCGCTATTTCCCACCCTATGAAGCGGCGGCAGTCGTTCGGCGCGAAACGTTTCAAAAACATCCAGAACTCAAAGAAGTGTTAGATCAGCTTGGTGGAATGATTTCTGACAAAACGATGCAAGAGTTGAATTATCGAGTGGATGGAAAGCAAGAAGATGTGAAACAGGTGGTTCAAGAGTTTCTAAAGTCGAAGTAAGGCTTATTGAAAGATTTGTGCGGCAGTTAACTGTAAGTCTGGAAATGTTGGCGAGATTATATGATCGTTTTCTCGAAATGGAGTCATTTGATATTCGCCCTCGCTCAACTCACACACCCAGAGCACCGGCTGTTTTGGATTGTCCAAAAATCTTCGTCCTCCCAGCGCTGCATAATCTACAATCCAATATTCTCGAATGCCCAACGCTTCGTAAGCTGCGAATTTAACATAATAATCGTCGCGCCAATTTGTACTCACGACTTCGATGATGAGTTTGATGGTTGTGCCGTTTTCGATCGCGGATGATTTTTCCCAGTTCGGCTCATTTGCAATTTCACGTCGATCGAGAATGATTCCATCAGGTTCGTAAGCAGACTCTCCCTTATCGGCTCTAACAACACACTCTTTTGGAATAAAGTATTCAGCTTTCAATTGCTGAATTAGAATTCCTGCCTCGATTGTGAGAAATCCTGCAACATCTGAATGTTTTCCCCTCGGCTTCGGCATTTCGACAATCACTCCTCGACGCAATTCGTACCGAACCTCTGAGTTCTCTGGATACCATTCGAGGAACTCGTCAAAACCGACAGGCTTCTTAAGTGCTTGAATCATCTCGATCGACCCATTGCAATCACTTCATCATAGTCGTACGAACTTCAAAAACAAGTGGGTTTGATTTTCGATTCCAATCCATCTCAGACAGACTGCAATCGAAAATCAAACCCACAGCTAGAACGCTCGATCGACGAAATTAACGACGATTGCGGTTCGGCACTTTGCTCATGTAATCCACGTTAGAAGCGGTGAGCGTTTGTGCGTAGTTCACTTTCGGAGCGATCGCTGCCGCTACACTTGCAAAACGACGCGGATCGCCTTCGGGCAAACGACGCTCTTTGGACTTCTTGGAGTAGTAGTTCTGCACCACAAACTGCCAATCGTTCTTTACGGTTCCAACCGTTTCGCGGAAGTCTTCGCCGTAACGAGGAGTCACCAAGTTAAACGGACGCGCTTCCATGCGACGACGCTGATACGGAACGGTATATTCGCCGAATGCGTTGAGGTACTCTTCGCTGTCGAGGAGCGCATCAATAAATCCGCCGAAGCCCTTGGTTCCAATCACGATCGACCAAGCGATTTCTTCGTCTTTATCAAACGAATCGCGACCCAAGAACCGCTTGAGGCAGATTTGCACTAAGCGATAGTTGTTGTTCACTTCTACAACGGTGCTGTAGAAGCGCTCGGATTTTGCCAATTCGCCAATAAAGCCGCGTACTGTGATTGCACCGTTTCTCACACGAGATTCAGAAGCAATCTGACGGTTGAACCGCAGCGTTTCATGTTCGCTGAACACCTGACGATAGGCAGCCCAAATCAGAGCTTCCATATCGGTTGAAGAACTGACATCCTCGATTCGATAGATGTAAGGTGTGTCTTCGTTTTGGTCAGCAATGCCGAAATTTTTCACCCGATGGTTTTGGGTGGTCGGCTTATAAGCTAACAATGGCAATGCCATGTCAGAATCTCCCTCGTATGAATAAACAGCAAGACTTTTGAAGAAATGAATCTCATTGCTACGCCTATTATCTCGCGTCTGGGACACGATTTAGCGCAGCGGGAAGCTAGATGTAGAACTGATCGAAGCTGGAGTGCTTCCTACGAGTTCGCGCGTCATGTCAGGGATTGCAATGTTCGCGGTCGAAACGGGTTTGTGTTCCACCGTTTTGATTTTTAGCGATCGAGCTAAATCACGGAAGTTGTTGATGTCGCCCCACTTGTAGCGGCTCGTTTCTTCCTGATCGCGCCAGTAATCCGCATAGCTCGGTGTCACCAAGTTAAACGGACGACCTTTGTAACGACGACGCTGATAAGGCACAGTGTTGTCACCAAAAGCATTCGCGTATTCCTCGCTATCGACTAAAATATCGACGAAGCCATCCCAACCCAAGGTGGCGATTTTAATCGACCAAGAGATCGTTTCTTCGTTGTTATACGCCGATCGACCGAGTAATCGCTTTAGTGCGACATCAACTAGGCGATAGTTCGAGTTTTTCTCAATGACGATCGATCGAAATGTTTCCGATTTCGCCAATCCGCGCACAAAGTCACGAACGGTGATCGATCTGTTTTTCAACTGAGATTCGAGGGTTTTCTGACGACTGCTTTGTAACATCACGTGTTCACTGAACACCTGACGATAGCCCGCCCAAATTAGGTTGGTGATATCAGTTTGATCGACGCAATCTTCGAGCCGATAGATGTAGGGCGTGTCTTCGCCTGGAACTTCGTACCCATCGACTCGCTGATTTTGCGAGGAGGGTTTGTACTCAAGTAAGGGAATCGACATGGTTAATCAAGGGTAAAGAATGTCAGTCCAAGTAACTCGCTTCGGTTGAAATTCGGGAAGCCCCTAAATCCCCTATTCTGGGGGACTTCAAGCCAAAACTTCCGGTTCAAAGTCCCCCAGAATGGGGGACTTAGGGGGCAGAAGCCGCTCTCAACGAAGCGGAAAGACTCTCAGAATTCCCTACACTTTCGCAGTGTTGGGAATATAGCTATAAGGCAGATTCACCTTCGGACGGCTCACTGTCGGCTTCGTCACTTCAGCAGTCTCACGGCTCGAATCCGGCACTTTGATCGCGCTCGATGTTGCCCGCGCCACATGCCGTTGCGTATCGAGATGCGGCGTACTCAGGCTTTGCGCCATGTTCAAGAAGTTAAACGGAATCGCTTGACGAATCACCGCCTTATCCAGGTCGCCAGAGTTGTAACTGCGGACTTGATAGTAAGACCGCGTGGACAATTCACGCTCTAAAAGACGATTGCGCCAGAAGTCGCCATAACGCGGATTCGTTAAATTAAACGGGCGACCTTCCAACCGACGACGCTGATACGGCACAATGTCATCGCCAAAGTTCTCGCGATATTCTTCGCCATCCACAATCTCATCGATGAAACCGTGCAAGCCCTTGGTCGCAATGACGATCGATTTCGCAATCTGTTCATCTTTGCCGTAAGAAGCCCGTCCCAAAAACCGCTTCAGCGTAATGTCTACCAAGCGGTAGTTCGAGTTCGTTTCCGCAACCAATTCGCGGTACACATCAGACTTACCCAAGCCGCGAATAAAATCAGCTACGCCGATCTTACGGTTCCGCAACTGCGATTCTAGAAAGGTTTGACGGTTGCTTTTGAGAATCAAATGTTCAGCAAAAATCTGGCGATATGAAGCCCAGATAATTCGATCGACATCTTCCGCCGATCTCGCATCAGTCAGCCGATAAATCACGGGATCATCTTCATCAGTCACGTCATAACCGTCAACGCGCTGATTCTGAGTTTTCGGATTAACTTTCAGAAGTGGGATTGACATAGAGAAACCCAATAAAGTGAACTTACGAAAGTTGCTGTTTCGCAAGTGCGGCTCTAGCTCGAACCGCACCATCTGAATCAGTTTGAAGAATGCGATCAAGTTGAGCGATCGCGCTTGCTCGATCAACTAAATCCGCAGAAGTGAGCCAATTTTGTAAACCGACGATCGCGGCGTAGCGAGTTGCCCAATCGACATCTTCAGCGACAAACAAAAGCGTTTTCAAAGCTTGGGACTGCGCTGACTCTCGTGCTGTGGGTTCAAGTTGTTGCCAGCGGAGTTGTCCCAATCCTTTAATCGCGGCTCGTCTGACGCTTGGTGCAAAATCGGCTTCTGCTGCTTTGATCAATGCTTCTAATGCGCGTGGATCAGCGATCGCGGCAAGTGCCCGTAAACTATAAGCTCTTGCCCCGTAGTTATAGCCATCAATCTGTTCTAACAAAACGGGGATTGCCCCTTCACCCAATGTCACCAAACCAGAAACCGCCGCCAATGCTGCACCTGGATTGTTAAACCCTAAAGCGCAAATCAGCGTCGGAATGGCTTCAGTCGATCGTGTTTGCGCCAAAGCGTGAACCGCTCCAACCAGTTTGGCGGGAGAGTCCGCTGCTTCAACAGCTTGAATCAACAATTGAATTGAGGGATCAGTTGCAATCATAGAATCCTCGTGAGGGGGCAATTTGGCGATTTGGATTCGACAATTTTCGTGCTCCCAAATCACCGCTTACCTGTTCACAGTAAGTTATCCATGAGGGTCATGAGCTTGACTGCATCGGACGATAACGGATCGCCCGTTTCGCGCAGATGATAATCCAGCAAGCCCTTACAGGAAATTAGTTTGAAGCTATTCTCCACTGGAGAAGCCGCGATCGCGTCGGCTGCCGGAAGATATCCGATCGCACCTAAATCCGCTAATGCCGATCGTCTCAGTTGCACATCGTTCCCCTGTAGCGCCTGTACCAACTGCTCTCCGTAAATCGGATCGCGAGTTAGCTGATACATAGATCGCGCCGCAGCGTATTGAACTCGTGCCACCGAATGATCGAGAAACGGACGAGCGAGATCCACAGCTTCAACCGCTCCTAACGCGCCCAATGCTTCGAGTACAGCTTCGATCGGCTGAACTAAATGCGGACGATCCGGAACAAATTGCGCTGCTTCAATCCCGCCCTTGAGTAATGCCATTAATTGAGGAACGCACGACGGATCGCCAAGCAATCCCAGGGCTTGAGCCGCTGACTCCCGGACATAGAAATCATCACACTCAAGGCAGCGAGTCAGCCCAGGAACCGCTCGACGATCGCCTAATTTCCCCAATGCCCGCGCCGCATTTCGCCGCAGCGGATAGCCACCCATTTCAGTACGATCGTCTTTGTCTTCCAATGCCAGCATCAACGCATCGATCGCTCTCGAATCTTTCACCTGAAACTTTCCCAGCCACCAAGCCGCGTAATATCGCAAACTCGTATCTGGATTAGATAAATTTGCGATCGCTTGCTCCACCGTTAGCGGTTCAGCTCCTGATTGCGGTTCAAGTTCAGAGTTCGATTCAAGCACGATGATTACTCAGCGGTGAGCGGTTCAATGTTGACGATGCGACCACCCAAACGGGCAATGCGCTGCATTTCTTCATTCATCCGGTTGTAAGGCACCGTGATAAACACACTGCCACTATTGCGGATTTGATAATTATTGCGATCGGTTTGGTCGTTTTGACGCAAGCCCACCACTTCATAACGAAAGACCCGTGCGCCTGACGGAGTGTTTGCGGCGCTTCCCACTGCGGTTTGACCGAACATGGTTCAAGACTCCTTGTGTTGAGGTTAGGAAACTTTGAGAATCGGGAAAAACAAAATGCTTTTCCCGATTTCCGGCATATCTACGCAGGTGTAACGCTCACAATCTTCGCGCCCGTGCGTTGAATCTGCTGCATCTTGTTCGAGAGCTGCTCGTAAGGCACCAGATACGCGGTGCTAGAACGACGAACTTTCGGATAGCCCGGAGACAGAACGCCTGCAACTTCGACCCGGAAAATCCGACCGCTTTCGCCATACGATCCGCCCAATGCTTTCTTGGGAGCCAGATCATCCGAAGCGCTAAAGTGCGACCAACCGCCGCCCGCTTGTGACGGTTGCGAGATCGAGGAAGAAATATTTCTTGCCAAATTCCGCGCCAGCCGAGAATTGGTTCCTTCTGCCTGAGAACGATCGCTATTTGCATAGCCACGATACAGCCGGAACATATTCGTAAACCCGATCGTTCTTGCTCCAGTTTCGTACTGGAAGCCACGATAGTACGGCACAACGTTCTCACCGAAGTTGGCTTCGTACTCTTCCGAATCGATGTAAGAATCGATTTCAGCATCAAACCCTTGAGTTTCGTAGATATCCAAGTGTTCGACTACTGCCGACTCATCGAACGGAGCGCGACCCAGCAAATGCTTGTGGTTTAGCTCGATCGTGCGGGTTTGGAAGTTGTTATACAAAAACTTCTCTTTATATAGTTCTGATTTCGCCACGGCGCGGACAAATTCCCGAACAGAAATCTTGCCGTTGCGTAACAGTGATTCCGCACTCGTCAAGCGCTCTGACTTCATTAAGTAGTCATTGCCCAACACCTGACGGTAAGTCGCGCGAATCACCGCTTCGACATCATCTTTCGTCCAAGGATGGCGCAATTCCACCTTGCTCGTCTCTTGAAATGGGGCAGTTCCGAGCCGCCCTGCTGCTGCTGTAATAGCCATCGTATTGAGTTCTCCAAAATCAACGGCGAACGTGAATTTAAGCTGCGTCAGCGAGAGCACCATCAGCCTCGAACGAACCGATCGCCCCATCGCTAACCCGAATTTTGATAAAACAATGCCCGGAAGGGTAAACAATAGCCAGCACTTGCCAGCGAACCGCATACCTTTCCGGGCAAGGGAAGCTAAATTAGCTCAGCGCGTTGATCGCGTAGTCGAGGTAGGTGTTTGCTTCATTTGCAGCTTGTCCGCCCAAACCGTGGCTTGCTTTGATGTTCTTCAAAGCTTCCACGTACCAGGAAGGAGACAACTCAAATGCTTGGTTGATTTCAGCCAAACCAGCAACAAGGTACTCGTCCATCGGACCTGTTCCACCAGCAACTAAGCAGTAGGTGACCATGCGGAGGTAGTAGCCGATGTCACGTGAACATTTTGCTTTTCCTTCGGGGGTCGAGGAATACTGCGAACCTTGCATTTGGGTGGTGTACGGGAACTTTTGGTAAACCGCATTTGCAGCACCGTCGATCAGCTTTTGTGCGTTGGTGGTCAATGCACGAGCCGCTTCCATCGAAGCAACCGCACGCTCAAAGCGTCCGTTGACTGCTTGAAGTTCGGTGTTGCTCAGAAAACGTCCTTGGGTATCCGCAGCAGCGATTGCTTCAGTAATCGGGGTCTTCATTGTTAATCTCTCCCTTTGGGTTTATCGTTAAGAAAAGTAAACTTTTGGCTTTTAGCTATTTTCTGATTCGCGGTTCTTTCCGGTTGCACACCTCGAACGGCGAGTCAGGGAATAGCTGAGGGTCATGTTTTGCGAACAATCTACGCAACAGCAGCCGCAGCGCGATCGAAGTAGGAAGCGACTTCAGAAGCTAACTGTGAACAGTCACCTTTGGTGATGCCGCTGGGATCATTGACCAATGCGATCGCTGCTTCTTTCATTTTTTGGACACCAGCGGCGGTTGAGCCACCCGGAACGCCCAATGCTTGGTAGGTTTCACGTAGACCGTTCAAACAACGATCGTCGAGAACGCTTGCGTCACCTGCGAGGGTTGCGTAGGTCACGTAGCGCAAAATGATTTCCATGTCGCGCAAACAAGCTGCCATGCGGCGGTTGGTGTAAGCGTTTCCACCGGGAGAGATCAACTGGGGCTGTTCTGCAAACAATGCACGAGCCGCGTTTGAAACGATCGTGGATGCGTTGCTGGTGATGCGGTTAACAGTGTCAAGGCGCTTGCTGCCATCGCGAACAACTGAGGTCAAAGCATCGAGTTGTCCGGTGCTCAGGAATTCGCCTTTAGCGTCAGCCTGAGAGACCACCTTTGCGAATGCATCTAACATTGGAATTCTCCTAAAAACTGGGTATAAGTTCGGTTTGGTTCAGAACTGGAAGGCGTTTCTGAGCCATTTGGAGGCTTGGATGCCGTGAAGAGGTTCTAAACCCCACTGGCTGATTTGGTTCGTTTCTCGAAAAACCCGAATTGTATCGAGTGATGACAAATGGGTTTTTGAAGAAATCTGAGAGACTGTCACATTTCTATGAGAAAGCGCGAATCCCAATCAGATAGTGTTTTAAGCGGGTTTGTTTTGTTGTTTTGCCCCTTCGATTTCCTTTTATACAATGCCCTAGGGTCTGAGTTTGTTACAAGTTGTTGATTTGTATCACGCTCAACGAAATATTTTATGAAACTGTTGCTATATGAGGGATTGCGGGGTGTCAAAGCTAAAAACTTTCTGCTTTTCTGAGAAGATTCGGGGGATATCTGTTTACTTTTGTTAAGTTAATAATTTCTTAAGATTTTTAGAAAGCTCTCTACAACTCATTTGTAGAACTTCTTGGAGACAGAAGCAAAACTAAACTATGTAACGAATGATTGAGAAATTTAGCAAAAAACATTATTCCAGTTTGTGAGGCTGAATTTGATCTATGGAGTTGAGATTGCCTTTTTGCTCCCTCGGTCATCTCTGCGATGTCGATGTATCCTGGTTTATGGGCGATTCGCCGGGAAAAATTATCGTTTTGGAAGTGGTATTGTGCTTGACCTGAAGCTAATTCGTGAAAATCCTGACTTTGTGCAAACCAAGCTGAATCAGCGAGGCGGCAGTTATGACATTTCTGCGATCGCGTCTTTCGATCAGCAGCGGCGGGAATTAGAGGTCGAGCGATCGCAACTTCAAGCTCGCAGCAACGAAATCGGCAGACTGGTCGGTCAGATGATGAAAGCTGATCCGAAAAATCCAGAAGTTCAGCCCCTCCGCGATGAGGGAAATTCTTTAAAGGCGAAACTGAGCGAGTTAGAGCCAAGGGAAAAAGAAATTCGCGACCAGATTGAAGCGCTGTTGTTAGCGTTTCCGAATTTGCCGAGTGAGACGACTCCGATCGGGAAAGATGAAACCGAAAATGTTGAGGTGAAACGATGGGGCGATGAATTTAAGCCCTCGATCGAAGTTCTGCCACATTACGAGATTGCCGAAAAGCTCGGAATCTTGAACACGGAACGAGCAACAAAGATTGCTCAAAGTCGCTTTGTCGTCTTAATGGGGGCAGGTGCGGCACTAGAACGAGCATTGATTCAATTTATGCTGAATCAGCAGATTGCAGCGGGTTACGTTGAAGTATTGCCGCCTGTGTTGATTAATTCTCGATCGATGACGACAACCGCACAGTTGCCGAAATTTGCTGAAGACAGCTTCAAATGCGTCGAAGATGACTTGTGGTTGGCTCCGACTGCGGAAGTTCCGGTGACGAATTTGTATCGCGATGAAGTGATTCCAGCCGAACAATTACCGATTCACCACTGTGCTTATACGCCCTGTTTTCGTCGGGAAGCGGGCAGTTATGGCAGAGATACACGCGGCTTAATTCGATTGCATCAGTTCAATAAGGTTGAGTTGGTGAAGCTGGTGAATCCTGAAACCTCGGAGCAGGAACATCAAAGCTTGGTGCAAAATGCAGAAGCGATTTTAGAAGCGTTGAAATTGCCCTACCGAACCGTTGAACTTTGCACTGGAGACTTAGGTTTCGGGGCGGCGAAGTGTTATGACCTTGAAGTTTGGCTACCGTCAGCGGGGACATATCGCGAAATTTCTAGCTGCTCGAACTTTTTGGACTTTCAAGCGCGACGAGGCAATATTCGATTTAAGGCAGCCGGGCAGAAAGGAACGCAGTTTGTGCATACGCTGAATGGATCGGGATTAGCGATCGGGCGAACGATGGCAGCGGTGTTAGAAAATTATCAGCAGGCGGACGGAACGGTGAAGATCCCAGAGGCGTTGCAGCCTTATTTGGGACGAGAAGTGCTGTAGGGATTGGGAAGAATGCGATCGTGGCTTTGTCGAATTAAACAATCTAGAAGAACAATTGCGTTTTTGAATAAAACACTCATCAAAAAAGCAGGAACGATCGCGTTTCAGATAGAAATGTTCTCGTTTTTTATCTGAGCGATTACGTCTTTACGGTTGCAAATCTAAGCGAAAATGAAAAGAATCGCGATCTCACCGAGAACTCATGACTTCTAACCTGCTTCCGACCTTACAGAACCTTCCTGCCACATTTCCGCTCGAAGGAGCCGTTCGCATCGAATTAGCAGAAGGCATTCCCATCTTCAAAGCTTCCAACAGCGTTCAAGACCGGATCGAAACGCTGATTGACAAACAGCAAATTGAGAGCCTCACTCTAGAAGAAAATCAAGAACTCGACCACTACGAAGCGATCGATGATTATCTAAGCTTTGTTAATCGCACCATTCGCAACCTTTATCTAAACCAATCCAACGATCGCCCCACTTAAAATGTCCTTTCGTCGAAAACTTTCTGCTGAAATTCAGCAACAAGTCCGAATACGCGCCAATTTTCTTTGCGAATTCTGTCACGCTTCCAAGCAATGGCAATACGTTCAGTTCACAATTGATCATCTTCTTCCCATCGCCCAAGGTGGAACCGACAGCCTCGATAATTTGGCACTCGCTTGTTTCCACTGCAATCGTAGAAAAACCGATCAAACGAACGCCATCGACCCGAAAACTGAACAGTCTGTTTCTCTCTTTAATCCCCGTCGAGATCGCTGGAACGAGCATTTTATCTGGTCAATTGATGGACTCATTATCCATCCTCGGCTTAACTGACATTGGGCGCGCCACGATCGCGGCTCTAACACTGAATCAAACACGAGTAATCAATATTCGAGAAGCAGACAAAGCGATCGGAAGACATCCACCGAGTACCGACCCGATTCAAGCACCCAATTAATCTCTTAGAAAGTGAAACGATCGCATCTTTAACTTCACCCTTTCATTCCAGACTGAAACTGATTCATCAACCAAGCGCTCACCTTGCCATGATTCATTTCTCGGCTGCGGCGAAATGCCTCTTCTAACAGCGAAATTTCTAAACCCGGCAAAACCAGAGAGCGATCGATACGCCGACTTCCTCGATCGGCAACCGCAAATGCCCAAATGCTTGCATTTTGCACATCAACAATCCAATACTCTTTCACTCCCAACGACTCATACAACAATCGCTTCTCTCCGCGATCGTCAGTCAAAGAAGAATATGCCACTTCAATCACTAAATCCGGTGCAGGATACAAATCCAGATTAATGATCGTTGCCTCCCAAGGTACAACTTCTGCATTTGCGCCCACGTAAAAGGACGCATCGGGTTGAACCTCTGTATACCCGGTCTTACGGTAGGTACAATTGTCATGACCATCAATGTCAAAACCTCGCAAACTCGTAAAGAGCGTCACAGCGGCAATCACAATGTAGTGATCACGAGAATGCGGATTACCTAGTGCTGCCATTTGCTCCAGCCTCATTCGTCCCTTGTAGTAATAAGCTTTGACGTTTTCGTAAGCCGGATCGTTTGTGACTTGAATGAAACCGTCCCAAGACATTGGAATCCAGGTTTCCGTCTGCACCTGAGTTTTTAGCTGACTCATGAGGCAATTCCTCGCACGGATTGGCTTTATTGTAGTTCAGAAGTTCGGCTGGCTAAAATTAAACGATCGAACGTTCAGCTCTTCCTTTCTACCGATTTGTGCCATGAAGATTCGTAACGACGGTGCTGACCCTCTAGAATAAAAGAATGTTCTTCATCGTGGCTTAACCTTCACTGCTTATGTCTGTTCTGGCGGTCATTCTTCTTCTGGCAGTTCTGATCTTCGTACATGAACTCGGTCATTTCCTTGCCGCTCGGCTTCAGGGTATTTATGCGAATCGGTTTTCGATCGGCTTTGGCCCAATTTTGTGGAGATATCAGGGCGAACAAACCGAGTATGCGCTTCGAGCATTGCCGCTCGGCGGGTTCGTTGGATTTCCTGATGATGATCCAGAAAGTACGATTCCGCCTGAAGATCCAAACTTGTTGAAAAATCGCCCGGTTCTCGATCGAGCGATCGTGATTAGTGCAGGCGTGATTTCAAACTTGATATTCGCTTACTTCATTCTGGTCGGGCAAATGGCAATCGTTGGACTGCCCACGATCGATTACAATCCGGGCGTGATTGTACCAGAAGCGATCGCGCAAGACGTGGCATCTCAAGCTGGAGTACAAAACGGCGATGTCATCGTCGCGATCGACGGTAAGCCGCTCGGCGCGTCTGAAACTGCGATGAACAATTTGCGACAAGAGATCGAATCAAGCCCAGGGCAGTCATTGCAATTGTCGATCGAGCGTAAGGGGCAACCTGTAACGGTCAACGTCACCCCGAAAGACGACAACGGTAGAGGAAAGATTGGGGTCAAGCTGCAACCGCACTTTAAGGTGCAGCCGAATGGAAAAGTCGTGTACTACAAGCATCCCGCGAACCCGCTTGGAGTATTCACGATGGCATCGAACGAATTCCAGCGAATCGTGGTGCTAACCGTGCAAGGTTTTGGACAGTTGATCAGCAATTTTGGTAATACTGCGAATCAAGTTGCGGGGCCAGTTGCGATCGTTGCCACAGGCGCGAGAATTGCCAAAACTGACTTTGCGAGTTTGTTTAACTTCACCGCTCTCATCAGCATTAACTTGGCGATTATTAACATCTTGCCGCTTCCCGCATTGGACGGTGGACAACTCGCATTCTTATTAGTCGAAGGAATTCGTGGGAAACCCGTTCCGTCTGGAATTCAAGATGGCGTGATGCAGACCGGATTAGTGCTATTACTGGGATTAGGCGTTTTTCTGATCATCCGTGACACGGTGAATCTCATTCCACAGTGACTACTACTCGTCGAATTTCTGCAAAAAAACAACGGGCATTAGAAATTTTGGTGCGGCTAAAAAAGCTTTATCTAGAAGCTCCTTGCACGTTGGACTATGAAACTCCGGTTCAGTTAATGGTGGCAACGATCCTCGCGGCTCAATGCACCGATGAACGAGTCAATACCGTAACGCCTGCCTTGTTTCGCCGCTTTCCTGATGCGGCAGCATTGGCAGGCGCTGATCTTTCTGAGCTTGAAACTTTAGTTCGATCAACAGGCTTCTACCGCAACAAAGCGAAGAATATCCAAGCCGCGTGTCGATTAATCATGGAGCAACATGGCGGGGAAGTTCCTCGATCGATGGAAGCCCTCACTAGTCTGCCTGGAGTTGCCCGCAAAACTGCAAACGTCGTCTCGGCTCATGCATTCGGCGTGAATCTTGGTGTCACAGTCGATACGCACGTTAAGCGCTTAACGTATCGATTGGGCTTAACGAAGAATACCGAACCCGTGAAAGTTGAGCGGGATTTGATGAAACTTTTACCGCAGCCGGATTGGGAAAATTGGTCAATTCGACTGGTGTATCACGGTCGCGCCGTTTGTAATGCCCGGAGTCCACAGTGCGATCGCTGTGTTCTTGTCGATCTCTGTCCTTCTGCCCATCTTGCCGCTCCACCTGCAAAAAAATAGCCTTTCTACCAAATTGACAAACTAGAACGCTGCTTTTTTAAGTAGAATCAAAAATAGTGTCTTTTATCAAAAGGTTCAAAAATCATTCATGGCTAAGAAGAACATGATTGAGCGTGAGAAAAAGCGCAAACGCACCGTCGAGAAGTACGCTGAAAAGCGCACTGCCTTGAAGGAAGAGTTCGCCGCTGCCACGACTCAAGCCGAAAAGCTAGAAATCCATCGCAAAATCCAACAGCTTCCACGCAATAGCGCACAAGTCCGGGTTCGGAACCGCTGTTGGGCTACGGGTCGTCCGAGAGCCGTATATCGCGATTTCGGACTATCACGCCACTGCATTCGTGAAATGGCGCACGCGGGATTGTTGCCCGGTGTCGTCAAATCGAGCTGGTAGAGCAATTTTGGATTTCAGATTAATCTGAAATCCAAAATTTTATTGCCCACAACAGCGATCGATACCTAAGCTGTCCATGAGTAAATCACTGACGGCATTGGCGATCGTAAATTCCCCATAAAAACTGTCTGAGAAGTCGAACGCCTGCATTTCTGAAATAATCGCAATCACCAGCGATCCTAAATCGTTTTCGTCTTCCATCCGGTGGCGCTTGTAGATTTGGGCAGCGCGTTCTGCAATTTTTCGATTCGCGGGTTCTGGGAGAAATTCTTCATCAAGCCACCGCTGCAATTTTTGTTCAAGCCATGCGGCTTCTTGCTCCGGATGCTTTGCAGGCGGTAACGTAATCGGTGGGATAGGTTCAACCACAGTACTTTCCCCCAACTGACAAGGCTATTCAAACTATATCGTTTCAGTATCCCTGTTACAACGCCTCCGGAGCGTAAGTTATGCAAATTGATGTGTCTTCGATTCTCGAAGGCTATGCACAAGGCTATTTTTTAATGTCGGATGAGTCAGGTAAAGATCTCGCTTGGTATACCAGTCGCGAACGCACTCTGATTCCACTCGATGAACGGTTTCGATATCCTAAATCGCTGCGACGGATATTGAATCAGAACCGATTCACGGTTGAGATCGATAAAGCGTTTGAGGCAGTAGTTGAAGGGTGTGCCGATCGCGAATCAACTTGGATTTCAAATGACCTCAAAGAAATCTATTGGACGCTACATCAGGCAGGATGGGCGCATAGTTTTGAAACTTGGCAAGGGGATGAGCTTGCGGGCGGAATTCTAGGATTGTCGCTGCGTGGAGCGTTTATCGGAGAGTCGATGTTTTTTCGGATTCCAGACGGATCGAAAGCCGCAATGGTGAAACTGGTGGAACATTTGCGATCGCGCAATTTTGTTTTATTCGATGCTCAGATGATGAATCCGCATTTAGAACGATTCGGCGCTTACATTGTGAACAATCGCAATTACAAGGATCTTTTGCGGCAGGCGTTGGAGCGAGATTGTTCGATCGTTTAATCGAACTGCGGTGACCAGAGATCTTCGACTTTGACTTCCCATCCCGGTAGAAGATCGGGAACGGTGATGAGGTTGCCGTTTTGCAGCACGATCGGATCTTCTCCACTGCGGCGAATTTCGACCCATTCTTTCTCAGGATTGATCAAAATTCCCACTCTGGTTCCAAGTTCAAGAAATTCATCAATTTTGTTTCTGAGCTTAGTAATGCTGTCGGTGGGCGATTTGACCTCAACCATCAGATCGGGCGCAAGTTCGGCAAAGTTGCGAGGGCTTCGGCGCAATCGTTCTGCTTGGACAAACGAAACATCTGGCGCACGAGTATCCGAATTTGGCAAAATGAAGCCAGCGCTGGAAGCTGTGACTCTACCGAGTTTTCTGGGTCTAACCCAGTTTCCTAACTGTCGAATCATTTCTGCTGTCACTTCATCTGATTCATACCCTGATGGACTTATGACAATAATCTCTCCATTCACTAGCTCCATTCGATAATCTGGACACTGCGTTTGGAGTACTTCTAAATCTTTGACGGTAAGTGCCATAAGATGTTTGGGGAGTTTCCTAAATTATCAGCCAATTTTATGTTCTGTGACCAACGTAAGGCTAACCCATTCGCCTTTATCGCTGTAGCTACGGATCAAACGCCGCCTCAGATCGGGTTGTAGAAGCCAACCGACTTCTAGGACGAAAGGCTTACGGGGTTGAATTTCTAGCGGACAGTTCGAGGAGGCTCCATCGGGGAGGAGTAGAATTTGGACGCTAGAACTATCGAACTTTAGGATCGATCCTTCAATCTGGGCGCTAGTGACGATCGTGCGTCCGAAATCTAGTTCTTGCTGTAAGCGATTGCCTTCTCGCCAAATCTTCAAACGGGTCGTATACGAATCGGGCGATCGCCAATCGGGATAAATTGTCGTCGCTTCTCCTTGCCATTCTCCGATCAAATCTTCAACTTGAAGCGGCGGACGTTCGGGCGTTTCTGAACCGGATAGCTTTTCGCGAATTAAGGTTAGTCTGGTTAGCGTGCCTTGCTTGTCGAACAGTTGAACGAGTCGGAGTCGTCGATCGTCATGAATCAATCCCAACTCTGCACCAAATTCGGAAAAAGGCGCGAATTGAATTGTGCCTTGAGAAAATGCGCCATTGTCAAAAAACAGCGTATTTCGACCGAGAGAACTATACTCTAAAACTTTCTCGCTCACGGGTTGGTTTGCTGGAGTTAGGCGGACAATCTGACGCATCGTTTGATTGTCGTTTAGTCCCGTGAAAGACACGATCGAGGGAATATCTTCTAAAATTTCCCCAAATGGCGAAAGGCGCGTAAACGAACCTTCCCAAGCTCCCAAATTTTCCAGTAAGCAATCCCACTGTGATTTCATTTTGCTCTCTGAAGGCACACTAGGGTTAGTCTACTTCGTTTGCGGAACGGTCAGCCAAACCTTAGATTTGGCTGATTTTCTACACAGGTACGAACTCAGTTTGAATCGAGTGTTCGAGCGCTTGCCAATCTCAGAGCATGATTGCAATAAAAAAGCGCGATCGAGTAAAGCAATCGCGCTTATCAGCACAACATTCAAACTGGATTTAATATTCCAAAAACAGTGTATTCAACGCTGAATCAGGAGCAGAATTTTTTGTAACCGGAACGAGTTTTGGAACTGGAGCGGATTGCTGCATTTCTGCAACTTGGCTTTCGAGAAATGACAGACGTTTTTGAATGCGATGACGACGTTGATCGATCGAGTCGAGTTCGTATTGAAGCCGTTTTTTCTCGATCGACAATTTGTACAAATTGAGATAAGCCGTTGCTTCCGTTTGCGGGCGGGGCATGGTGCTGATCTTGGGGCGCGAATCAGTCAAAGGGGTAGGACGCATAAGAAGAACACCTGTATGTAAGTTGTAGAACTTACGTTATCTCGTCGTTCGCATAAGACAGCAATCAGCGCTCACGATGGTATTGAGGTTCCGTAAGTTTCATATTGATAGAGTGCCTCTTTTTTTTTATCTGGTAACAGGTAATTTTTACTTTTTTTTTACACTTACTTTGTGGCGCTTTTACGATCGAATCGTGTTAGTTTAGTACACAAATACTATTATTAGTCAAGTGTTCAGCCCTTGGCAAGATGATTTGTGATGCAAACACCGCTATCTCTTGATACTGTTGTGGTCGATCGATATTGCATTCTGAAAATTTTGCATCAAGGTGCAGCAGGATGGGTGTATTTGACAATCGATCAAACGACAAAAGGATTTTGTGTATTAGAAGAAGTTTGTGCAGATTCAAATGCGATCGCGTTTTTGCAAGCGCAATTTAATGAGCTATTTGCAGTTTTAAAGCTTCGAGAAGTTGCACATTATCAAGGCACGATCGTAGAGTTCGATCGACTTTATTTAGTGCGTGATTATGCGGAGGGACATTCTTATCGCGAATTGTTTGAGCAGAGTCGTATCTCTTCAGAAAAGGAAGTCATGCGATTTCTAAGACAAGTTTTGTTGATTTTACGATCGCTGCACCGTCGTGAAATTGTTCACCAAAATCTTTCATTTAATTCGATCGTTCAGCGGTTAGATGGTTCGTTGATGTTGGCTGAATTCACACAAGCGAGTTTTGTAGAGCAGGAATTTGATGCCGATTTGTTTGCAGTAGCGGTGATGTCGATCGTGTTCTTAACGGGATGTGAACCGAAGGAACTGTACGACGAAATGACACAAACGTGGAAATGGCGCGATCGCACAACAGTTCAGCCGCGGTTGGCGCAAGTTCTCGATCGAATGCTTTCCCCACATCTACAGCACCGTTATCCTTCTGCTGCGAAAGTTCTACAAGCTTTATTTGCACCCCATCGACCAGATTTTGCCTCGATCGTGTTTACCTTTGTTCTGATCGGACTGGCTGCAATCTCGGCATATCGGATGATCAATCATCTCTCGAATTTGCAGCCAGTTTTGGAAGCCTCCCCGATCGCCATTGATGCTGCATCAACACCACAGGAAAAACCAAAAGAAACCATCCAACAACGATCGAAAAGATTGGGATTGAACAGCGATCTACTGAACCAAATTATCAATGATTCGACTGGAACACAAACCGCTGAAAAGCTAATCAATCAATTAGAACCCTTCAGCCAAGAAGCACGAAGCGCAATGGGAACATACAAGCGAGCAGATTACAATACTTGGCTAACTAAAACAGAGATCAGCGATCGAGCAATCGAACTGCTCACCGATGCCCAATTTGTCTCGCGTTTCCCTGATCAAAAAGGAAAGGTGTTGAATCCGAGAACGTTTGGTCAAATTTGGTACGCGATCGCTCGTGATCAAATCACAAAAATCCAGCTAGAAACGCTTCCCGCTCGTGGAACACTGAGGAATGGCGTTGGGAAAGTTTATCGATCTCAGTTCAAACAAGGTCAAACCCTTAAGCTCAATCTTAAATCGGACTCCATCACAGTTTGGATCTTCTCAGCCGATACAACCTTGCTAAAGAGCCTTGATCAATCGAGTTGGACGGGAAAAGTCAGTCGATCGGGTAGCTACGAAATTGTAATAGTTCCTAGTACAACAAGCGCCGCTCAATATGAATTGTCGATCGAAACTAGCTCAACTTCAAAGTAGGCGGATAATGCGGTATCGATTCTTGCGTCGATCGAACTATTCGGCGATCGCATCGAAGATTAGAGTAAGCAACTGCACCATAGCCACTGTAGGTTTGGTAATCTCGATAAATTGAAACCAGGAATGGAACGTTAGAAGACTTTCTAGCGTAAGCAATAAAGCGATTCATTGGTCATGCTCACTACCGTGTACTAATTTGGTAATTTCTTCCCTACATTGCAAACGGATAGTTGCCCTCTAAATCTCCCAAAATGAAGAATTTAGAAGGCTTCCCGAATTTGCAATTTGAACGAACCTTGACTATTAAATCCACCTTACCTACAATCCCAACGCAAGCTGCAATTCGGGTGTAGCACTCATCGTTGTCGGTAACGGAGCCGGATCAACACTCACCGCAGAACAATACCGAGAATAAGCACATCGATCGCATTGTTTCCCTGGTGTTGGCTCCCACGTTTCATCATGTCGCAGCCGCACCGCCAAATCCGAAATCACTGCTTGCACTTGCTTCTTATGTCTGTGAGTCGCTCGATACCGAACCTTCTCACCCGTTCTCAAAAACAGCAAAGTCAGATACTTCAAACTTTGGTGATAAGTCTGCTCCAATGCCAGGTAATACAATCCGATCTGCAAATCCATCTCATCAGCCTCTGGAACCTTCAGTTCGCGACTCGACTTGTAATCGATTAGCTCTAATCCATCATTGAGATAGTCAATACGATCGTATCTTCCTGTAATGCAGAATTCGAGGCTTTCTACTCGCAAAAATGCCTGAATTCTTCCCTCAACCGCTAGCGGCTGACGCAAAGACGGAACATTCAGAATGAACTTCTCAAAGTAACGTTCTAGAATCGCTCGACCATCTTCGACCTGGCTCGGAGTCAAGCTCGTGGAATGCTCTTCCCAACAGCGATGAACCCACTGTAAATCGGGCACTGAATCGTGGTAGTGCCAGTCCCGATGTACCATTGCTAACGCTTGATGCAGCGCAGTTCCCAACGCCGCTGAACCGAAGAAATCATTGCTAGTGAGTCGCCGCTCGTACCGCAAATAGTACGCATAGGGACAGCGACTATACGACTGAAGTTTTGTAGCAGAAATCTGATAAGGCATGGTTGAAGGCAAACAAGGTTAAATGCTGAAATGCAAAGGTCGGACGGTGAATTCTGGCGATCAGGGTGGTTAAACCTGTTCGACTGGACGCTTGAAGATAGAGTCGAGGTAAATACGAGCTGTGGCGCGATCGTTCTGGCGCTCATTCGCGGGGCGATTTTGCAACAAGAACAAAGACAGAGCCGCAGACATCACGCGATCTTGATCCCAGTCTGGGCGCGAATCCAGAAATGTTTGAAACGATTGGTGCAGCGCTTCGGGAATTTCGACAAAAAGACTAATGTTGCTATCCATATCCATCAAACCTCAAGAATTGAATCGTCAGTGAATGCACAAACCGTTCGATTTCCGCAAAAATTCGCAACAGAAATCCACGCCAGCCCGATCCCAAATTTCAATCTCCATCCAAAACAATGTTCTGTGGAAATCCTGTATCGCGGGTCGGTTGAGCGCTTCAGGTTAGTCGCTACATTCTGCGCGATCGCTGCCAGAAGATCAACATCAAGAAAAGTAAAAAATCGCTGCTAGATCAAACTTACTGAACGACAGAATCAGTGTTTCAGCCATTTTTCCGTTACATTACTTCATCAAGTGCGTCGTTTTTGCGCTGCGATCGCTTTTGCCCCGGACTTATCCACAGTCTGCCGAGAAATGCCGATCCCAGCCCAATCCCCTGTGGAAAACTTTCAATTCGATGTGGAAAAGATGTGGAAAAGAAATCGAAAACTTGTGGAGAGCCTGTGGAGAGCCTGGGGAAAACTTAGTCAAGTGTAAAGTTTTGTAAAGATTCTCGGATTTTGAGTTTGCCGCCGTGAGTTGCGCGATCGAATTGGGAATTCTTTAGCCTTAATTCAGCTAAGAACACTCTGAAAGTAAGCGATCGACAGTTTTAGACCCTCAACGGTCTGAAATGAAGGCGGACTTCCGTACCTCTGATGGTCATCGCAAATCTTGACACAAGGGGAGATAATAGGACTTCTGTATGACCGCCGAACCGTTGTTTTAAAGTTCTCGAATGATAGATCTGAATCTTCCCGCGCAACTCAATCCCCAAACTTTTCTGCTCTTGCTTGTTTTGGTCACATTGGAATGCGTGTTGTCAGCCGATAATGCGATCGCCCTCGCTGCTTTGACTCAAGGCTTGCAAGACCCGAAATTAGAGCGTCGCGCTTTGAATATTGGGCTGGTGTTTGCTTATGTTTTGCGAATGTCGCTGATTTTAGCGGCATCCTGGGTGATCGGGTACTGGCAGTTCGAGTTGGCGGGCGCAATCTACTTGCTCTGGCTAGTATTTCAATATTTCACCTCCAAAGAGCAAGAAGAAGGAGCGCATCACGGGCCTCGATTTTCTTCGCTCTGGCAGGCAACTCCATTAATTGCGTTGACCGATTTGGCGTTTTCGCTTGATAGTGTAACGACCGCGATCGCGGTTACGCAAGAAACCTGGCTGATTTTGCTCGGTGGCACGATCGGAATCGTCGCGCTGCGCTTTATGGCGGGCTTATTTATCGATTGGCTAGAAGAATTCACACACCTGGAAGACGCGGGCTATATCACCGTTTCGTTTGTCGGAATTCGACTATTGCTGCGCGTGTTAAATGATCAGCTTGTTCCGCCGGAATGGTTGATGATTTCGCTTGTTACGGCTGTTTTTGCTTGGGGATTTTCTAAACGAAATGAGGATGCGGTGATTGAAGCGATCGCAGAATCTCAAAGCGAAACAATGCCCGAAATCGAACCCGTTTCGGAGAAAGATCCGGTTTAGAGAAGTTACCATCAACGCGAGTAAGGTTGTGCCGTCACAAGATTTGGGACAACCCGATAGTGCTTGACATTGAAGGTACAGAGTGTAAGATTTCGACCCACAGCACAAGCTGCGATCAGTGCGTCAAGCAGCCCTAGATTGTCTGACAAGTGATAAGTTGTGAAATCCAACAAAGCGCGAACACAATCCGCTTCAGTTGCCCAAATTATCGGTAAAGGTGCAACCAGTTTTAGGGCTTTGCGAACAGCTTGGATATTCCGAGAATCTTGCACTAATTCCATTACGACGAAACCAGGAACGCTAGGTATGTCCGTAAGAGTGGCAAACCACGCGATCGCAGGCTCATGCCCTCGCTCAATATCGATCAAAACATCGGTGTCTAAGAGATACATAATTATCGTGAGCGCGTTTCAGCGTCACGGCGCAGACTTCGGGCATGTGCCTGACTATCTGTGATATCAGGTCTTGAACGAATCACTTCTTCACTTTGCCAGTACGCGACAAGTTCGGCTCCAGTTTTCGGCGAATTGTTGAGAATTTGCCTAACCGATAGAACCCGCAGAATGTACTCGGACAGAGGCAGATTTAATCGTTCGGCTTCGGTGGACAGTTCATTCTCTAATTCTGGTGGCAAGTCTAGGCGAATGCTCATTTTTGTTTTCCTTGAATCCTGGGCTGATGTTAAGCGATCTTCAAAACAAGAACTCCAACTTCTACTAAAGAGGTTGGAGTTCTTAAATTTTAGCGTCGATCGCTTATTCGTAAATCCAAGACAACACCGTAGGTTGCCAGTTCACCAGCTCTTCTTCCTTAAACCACAGCGCAATTTCGCTCTGAGCGGTTTCTGGTGCATCCGATCCGTGAATCAAATTACGCCCGATGTTTGCGCCAAGATCTCCCCGAATCGTTCCGGGTTCAGCACTCAGCGGATTCGTTGCGCCGATGACTTTCCGGGCTCCTGCAATCACACCATCGCCTTCCCAAACCATTGCAACAATCGGCCCTGACGTAATAAATTCAACCAAGCTACCGAAGAACGGACGCTCCCGGTGAACTCCGTAATGACTTTCTGCCAGTTCGCGGCTGACATTCATGAATTTCAAACCGACGAGAGTAAAGCCCTTCGTTTCAAAACGGCGAATGATTTCACCGATTAGTTTGCGCTGTACGCCATCAGGCTTAATGGCTAAAAATGTGCGTTCCAAGCTGGACTCCCAAAATGAAGTGAAATTAACAAAACCTAGATTAGCCTAGAACGGGAAATACGGTGATGGGAAAGACTTCCGTTTTCGATCGAGCGCGATAGACTGAATGCTGAAAGATTTATCACAACGAGGACAAACCACGATGGGAGGACGCTCCGCCACTGCCAAGCCCGAAAAACAATTACCAGACGAAGGCTTGGAAGCCACAAATGGGAAGCCAAACGGAAAAGCGATCGCGAAAACACCCGCGTCCGAAGCCGCTCCAAAACCAAAAAAATGGACGATCGAAGAAAGCGAAGAACTTTATCGCATTCAAGGCTGGGGCGATCCGTACTTTTCAATTAATGCGGCAGGGCACGTTACCGTTTCACCGAAAGGCAATCGGGGCGGATCGCTGGATTTGTTTGAGTTGGTGAATGCGTTGAAGCAGCGAAATCTCGGTTTGCCGTTGCTGATTCGGTTTTCGGATATTTTAGAAGATCGGATCGAGCGGATTAACTCTGCATTTTCTAAAGCGATCGCGCGTTACAGCTATCCGGGCGTTTATAAAGGCGTTTTTCCGGTGAAGTGCAATCAACAGCGGCATTTAGTTGAAGATTTGGTGCGTTTTGGAAAGCCGCATCAGTTTGGACTGGAAGCGGGATCGAAACCGGAATTGATGATCGCGTTGGCATCGCTTAAGACACCGGGAGCTTTGCTGATTTGCAACGGCTATAAGGATCGCGAATACATTGAAACGGCGATGTTGGCGAGACGACTGGGACAAACGCCGATCATTGTTCTAGAGCAGATCGAAGAAGTTGAATTGGCGATCGAAGCGAGTAAAAAACTGGGTATTCAGCCGATTCTAGGCGTTCGAGCAAAACTCAGCGCGAGAGGCATTGGACGTTGGGGCACTTCCGCAGGCGATCGAGCAAAGTTCGGCTTAACGGTTCCCGAAATCATCAACACGGTGAATCAATTGAAAGCTGCAAATATGTTGGGCTGTCTTCAACTGTTGCACTTTCACATCGGCTCACAAATCTCTGCAATCAGCGTGCTAAAAGAAGCCATGCGCGAAGCGAGCCAAATCTACATCGAACTATCGAAGCTCGGCGCGAATATGCAATATCTCGATGTGGGCGGCGGTTTGGGGGTGGATTATGACGGCTCACAAACGAACTTCCACGCCTCGAAAAACTACAGCACTCAGAACTATGCAAATGATGTGGTTGCAGCGGTGAGAGATGCTTGTGCGATCGCTAATCTTCCAGTTCCAACCCTGATCAGTGAAAGTGGACGTGCGATCGCGTCTCATCAATCGGTGTTGGTGTTTGATATTTTGGGAACGAGCGATGTGGCTTCTGAAACACCCGAACCTCCGCAAGAAGACGAGCATTTGATTGTTCGCAATCTCTACGAAACTTACACCTCAATCACCGCTGAGAATTTTCTAGAGATGTATCACGATGCAACTCAGTTCAAAGAAGAAGCGGTGAACCTGTTTGGCTTTGGTTATCTGAGCTTGCCAGAACGGGCGCGGGCAGAGCGTCTATATTGGTCGTGCTGTCATAAGATCATTGCGCTCTCGCGTCATCTTGATTACATTCCCGATGATCTCGAAGACCTTGAGAAAATCATGGCTTCGATCTATTACATGAATCTATCGGTGTTTCAGTCGGCTCCAGATATTTGGGGCATCGATCAACTGTTCCCGATCATGCCACTTCATCGTTTGAACGAAGAACCAACCAAGCGTGCAACTCTAGCAGATTTAACTTGTGATAGTGATGGCAAGATTGATCAATTTATTGATCTGCGCGATGTCAAATCAGTGTTAGAACTGCACGCATTGAAACCAGACGAACCGTACTATTTGGGAATGTTCCTTAATGGTGCATACCAGGAAATCATGGGCAACTTACATAACTTGTTTGGTGACACTAACACCGTTCACATTCAACTCACGCCCAAAGGGTATCAGATTCAGCACGTCGTTCGGGGTGACACGATCGAAGAAGTGCTGGGCTATGTGCAATACGATGTGGAAGACATGATCGAAAGCATCCGACTGCAAACCGAACACGCACTCGAAGACGATCGCATTACCTTACAAGAATCGCAGTTGCTGCTTCAGAATTACGAGCGCAGTTTGAGCGGCTACACTTACTTGCTGTCTTGACGTGAGTTCGATAGAAGTGGTTTGCTTCGGTTGTGACTTAGGGGGCAGAAGCCGACTGAAACGGAGCGAGAGAACTCGTCGAACTGGCATTGTCTTAGATTCGATCGTGAAATGAAGCGATTTGCTAGGTTATTGCTGTGGTTAGTTCTAGGATGCGGGTACGATCGCACATTGTCTCAGGTTCCCCAACCGACTGAGACTACTCAGCCCGCTCCCATTTCTAATGGATCGATCGATTTGGTCACAGTTGCGCCAAGTCGATCGATTTACTGTGATTCTGATGCGTCATGCGCTAGCTCCCGGAACAGGTGATCCGAGCAATTTTCAATTAGATAATTGCTCGACTCAGCGCAATCTATCAAAAGAAGGCAAAAAGCAAGCCAAACAAATTGGTCAAGTGTTTCGGCGAACTTCCGGTGTCACGAGTGCTGTCGAGTCAATGGTGTCGCTGTTTGGAAACTGCTCAGTTAACCGCTTTGGGCAAAGTCGAACCGTTTCCCGCGCTGAATTCTTTTTTTCGCGATCGCTCCACCGAATCTCGCCAAACTGAGGAACTTCGGCAATTCATGATCAAAAACAAAGCCGGAAAACAAGTCGTGATCATGGTGACGCATCAGGTCAACATTACTGCGATCGTCGGAACAATTCCCGATCAAGGGGATGCTGTTGTGCTGCAACTCGATGATCAAAATTGGTTTAAATCGATTGGGCAACTTGATCCGAATTGAGCCGGAACACTTCCGATATACTTTACTGATGGCGTTTTGGCTTGAGCATTATGAAAGTCGCAGTGACAGGGGCAACGGGATTTGTCGGATCACGATTAGTTGAACGATTGTTAGCAGAGGGAAATTCGGTTGTTGCCTTCACCCGCGATCGCGCCAGCGCAGAACGGAAATTTTCAAACTCTCCAAACCTAGAAATCGCAGTTTACAACCCGAAAGAATCAGGAGAATGGCAAGCGAAAATTTCAGGCTGCGACGGGGTAGTGAATTTGGCGGGAGAACCGATCGCAGAAAATCGTTGGACTCCTGAGATTAAAAAGTCTTTGCTCGAAAGCCGAACGCTGACGACTCAAAATGTGGTGAATGCGATAGCTCAATCGAACCCGAAGCCGTCTGTGTTGGTGAATGCTTCAGCGATCGGGTTTTATGGCACGAGTGAAACGGCAGCATTTGAGGAAAGCAGTGCAGCGGGACAAGACTTCTTAGCCGAAGTTTGTCAGGCTTGGGAAGCGGAAGCGAACAAAGTGAAAGAAACTGGAGCGCGATTAGTCATTTTGCGGATTGGAATCGTATTAGAAAACGGGGGCGCACTCGGCAAAATGCTAACTCCGTTCAAGATGTTTGCTGGAGGCCCGATCGGATCAGGAAAGCAATGGTTTTCTTGGATTCATCGCGAAGATTTGGTCAATCTAATTCTTAAAGCCTTAACCGATTCTGGAATGGATGGAACCTATAACGCGACCGCTCCAAATCCGGTAAAAATGGCAGAATTGACAAGCGCATTGGGACAAGTGATGAACCGCCCGTCTTGGTTGCCCGTCCCGGCGTTTGCGTTAGAGGCGTTACTCGGCGATGGTGCGATCGTCGTTCTTGAAGGACAGCAAGTTTTGCCGAAACTCACACTTTCGACTGGATTTCAATACCAATATCCGACGGTGGAACAGGCATTAGCCGCAATCCTTAAATAATCTAAGCGAACCCTAGATCTCACGGGGATTTCAGCCCTGATCCCAATGCCGAATTTGTGCTAAAATTTATCCAATATGAGCTGAAGCAGCTATACTTTCTAGGCATCTTTTTTCGCTCATACTTTTTCGTTTTTCGGTAGTACAAAAGTATTTCGGAGTCTTCTATGACCTTCTCCCAGGACCCGCCCCAGGATCGGATTATTCCAACCGATTTACGCATCGAAATGCAGCGGTCTTACCTGGAATACGCGATGAGCGTCATCGTGGGGCGGGCACTGCCCGATGCGCGGGACGGGCTGAAACCTGTGCATCGTCGTATTCTCTATGCCATGCACGAATTGGGACTGACGCACGATCGACCCTTCCGAAAGTGCGCCCGTGTCGTTGGGGATGTTTTGGGTAAGTATCACCCCCACGGGGACACCTCAATTTACGATGCCTTGGTGCGGATGGCGCAGGACTTTTCGATGCGATCGCCGCTGATCGACGGACACGGGAACTTCGGCTCGATCGATAACGATCCGCCTGCCGCAATGCGATATACCGAATCACGCCTCACCTCGCTGACCACGAACGCACTGCTGCAAGACATCGAAGCCGAAACCGTCGATTTTGGCGACAACTTTGACGGATCACAGCAAGAACCTCTAGTTCTGCCCGCCCGAATTCCACAGCTTCTATTAAACGGCTCATCTGGAATTGCAGTGGGGATGGCGACGAACATTCCGCCCCACAACTTAGGCGAATTGATCGATGGATTAGTGGCGCTGATCGAAAATCCAGATCTGACAGATTTGGACTTGATGCAGTACATTCCAGGTCCTGATTTTCCAACGGGCGCACAGGTTTTGGGGCGCACAGGGATTCGCGATGCGTATACGACTGGACGCGGATCAATCACAATGCGAGGTGTCGCAGCGATCGAGACGATCGAACATCGCGGGCGACCAGACCGCGACGCGATCATCATCACCGCCTTACCGTATCAAACGAACAAAGCAGCGCTGATCGAACGAATCGCAGAACTGGTGAACGATCACAAGATCGAAGGAATTTCGGATGTGCGCGATGAAAGCGATCGGGATGGAATGCGCGTGGTGATCGAACTGCGGCGCGATGCGTATCCGCGCGTGGTGCTGAACAATCTCTACAAGCAGACCCCGATCCAAGCAAACTTTGGGGCGAATATGCTAGCGCTCGTCAACGGCGAACCGCAGCTTCTAACCTTGAAGCAATTCTTGAGCGTGTTCTTAGACTTCCGAGTTGAAGCGATCACCCGCCGAACACAGTACCAATTGCGAAAAGCAGAAGAACGCGATCATCTTCTGCAAGGGTTGCTGATTGCTTTGGCGAATCTCGATCGAATCATCGCTCTGATTCGTCAAGCACCCGATACTGCTGGCGCAAAACGGCAGCTCATTGAAATCTACTCGCTCTCAGAACCTCAAGCTGATGCCATTCTACAGATGCAGCTTCGACGATTAACTGCATTAGAAGCGGAGAAAATCGAGCAAGAACACGAAGATTTGCAAACTCAAATTCGTGACTTGTTGGATATTCTGGCAAAACGAGAGCGGATTTTAGAAATCATTACCACCGAAGTCACACAGCTCAAAGCAAGCCACGCCACCCCGCGCCGAACTATCATCGAACAATCCGAAGATGAACTCGGCGACATTGATCTAATCGCAAACGAAAAGTCGATCGTGCTTGTAACCGAGCAAGGCTACATCAAACGGATGCCGATCAGTACCTTTGAAGCGCAAAACCGAGCGACACGCGGTAAGTCTGGAGCGCGGATGAAGGAAGATGATGTGGTTGAACACTTCATTGGCTGCTGCGATCATGACAGCGTACTATTCTTTAGCGATCGCGGAGTCGTCTATGCGCTGAAAGCTTATCAAATCCCGATCGGATCTCGAACCTCACGCGGAACTCCGATCGTACAACTGCTTCCCGTGCCACATGAAGAAAAGATTACTTCTGTGATTTCGGTGAGTGAGTTCTCTGATGATGAGTACTTGGTGATGTTGACCAACAAAGGCTACATCAAGAAAACAGCACTCTCAGCCTTCAGCAACATTCGCACGAATGGATTGATTGCAATCTCGCTTGAAGAAGGTGATCAACTGCGATGGGTAAGACTGTCGCGCGTCGATGACAGTATCATCATCGGTTCGAGTCTAGGTCGATCGATTCACTTCCGCGTCAATCATGAGCAACTGCGACCTTTGGGTCGTGCAACTCGTGGTGTAAGAGCAATGTCTTTGCGAGAAGGCGATAGCTTAGTCGGGATGGCGATCTTACCGGGTCAAATCGTGGCAGATGTCGCACAAGCGCAAGCGGAAGGATCAGCCGGAGACGAAGACGAGACTGGCGTAGACGAAAACGCAGAACTACCACCGCAATCCGGCCCTTGGGCGCTCGTCGTTACAACTGGCGGTTACGGTAAACGAGTTCCAGTAAAACAATTCCGACTGCAAAACCGTGCAGGAATGGGAATCGTGGTGACGAAGTTCCGCAAACCGGGTGATACCTTATCTGCCCTCCACATCGTCAACGAAGGCGACGAAATGATGTTAATCACGAATCGCGGCATCATCATTCGTCAATCGGTCGATGCGATTTCATCTCAATCCCGTGCGGCAACTGGAGTAAGAGTCCAGCGATTGGATGAAGAAGATGCGATCGCTGCTGTCGCGCTCGTTCCCCCAACCGCAGAAGAAGCCGGAATCGGAGATTTGCTCGAGGAAGAGATCGTCGAAGCTGAATAACAAAGGGTACAGCCAAATCACAAAGAGGGTGGGATTACTCCCGCCCTTTTTAATTTCTACGATCTCGTCTCTGTCGAAACCACTGCTGTAATTGCTCCCGACAAGGCGGTTCCAAAATTCCCCCAAATACCGTTAATCGATGATTCGATGCAGGACTATCGGGCAGATTTAACACAGTCCGAATCGCTCCAGCTTTCGGATCATCGGCTCCATAAATCAGCATTCCTAATCGTGCTAGAACGATCGCACCTGCACACATCGGACAAGGTTCTAACGTGACATAAAGCGTACAGTCATTCAAATGCCAAGTCTGTAAAACTTGTCCCGCTTGCCGGAGTGCGAGAACTTCCGCATGAGCCGTCGGATCGCGATCGCGTTCTCGTCGATTTTCGGCTTCCGCAATGATCGCATCTGCTCGAACCACGATCGCACCGACCGGAACTTCTCCCGCATCTCCGGCTTGTTGGGCGAGTTCTAGCGATCGTCGCATCCACTCGCAATGTTTGAGATAGTCAGCTTGATTCATTCCTATCGTCGTGAATTTCATCAGAAATTTAAGGGAATACTCTTGTCAGTTGCCTTGAGTCTTCTTTGTATTTTGAGGCAATTCAGGATCAACTGTTCTGTCATGCGATCGATGCCCTCATGAGCTATTGCTTAAATCCGGTCTGCCCCAATTCCGAAAACCTCGCCAACACTGAGCGGTGTCAGGCGTGTGGATCTTCCCTGCTGTTGCGCGATCGCTATCGAGTGCTTCATGCGCTGGGCCAAGGTGGTTTTGGAGCAACGTTTTTGGCAAAAGATGAATCGCTCCCTGGACAGCCCTACTGTGTGATCAAACAACTCCGCCCGACCGCAACGGCTCCTCATGTAATGCAAATGGCGCGTGACTTGTTTGAGCGAGAAGCCCAGACGCTCGGCCGCATCGGAAATCATCCTCAAATACCCCGATTGCTCGACTATTTTGAAGCAAATCAGGAATTTTACTTAGTTCAAGAGTATGTCAGTGGTTCGACGCTTCAGCAGGAAATTAAGCGATCGGGAGCTTTCAGCGAGGCAGGCGTGAAGCAGTTTCTTAGCGAGATTCTGCCGATTATGCAGTATGTTCATAGCCATCAGGTGATTCACCGAGATATTAAGCCTGCGAACTTGATTCGGCGATCGCAGGATTGCAAGCTAGTGTTGATTGATTTTGGTGCAGTAAAAAATCAGGTCAATTCAGTGTCTACGGGCGTATCTGACCAGACTGCACTAACGGCTTATGCAATTGGGACACCAGGATTTGCCCCGCCGGAACAAATGGCGATGCGTCCGGTGTATGCCAGCGATTTATATGCGATCGGAGTAACTTGCATTTATCTTTTAACCGGGAAATCTCCGAAAGATCTCGACTACGATCCAGCGACGGGTGAATTACTGTGGCAAAAACAGGTTCACATCAGCGATCATTTTGCGGGTGTGATGAAAAAAATACTGGAAGTGTCGGTGCGGCATCGGTTCCAGTCTGCCAACGAGATTTTACGGGCACTTGATCTAGAGCCGTATCTCGATAGTTTGGCAAATAGTATGAATAGCGTAGCGACTCGATCAACGAACGCCAAACGTGAGCCTGATTCGCAAGCGAGTTCTCCCGCCGCGCGTGCAGCCATGGCGATTCGGGCACGAAATACGCGATCGGAATCGACCAACTTACAAACCGGAGTAGCACGCAGTCGAGTGACAGCAGCACGACCCCGCGACTCTGGAGGACGCACGAACGGCACGACCGACGGTAAAGCCCAAAATGTTCCGAAACTTGACGCGATCTCGCTTGCCAATTTTTACACCAGGGGCAAACGCGATTTTGCTGCTCACGATCTTTCTGCTCTAGCGGCTCCTAAAATCAACTTAGCAGGAGCCGTCTTTCACCAATCAAATCTGAAGCAAATTAACTTGCAGGGCGCGAACTTATTCAATGCAGATTTTGGACGTGCCAGTTTGAATCGGGCAAATTTACGCGATACTAATCTGGCACAGGCGTACTTAAGCAATGCTGATCTAGAAGGGGCAGATTTGCGCGGCGCGGATTTGACTCAAGCGTATTTACTCAATGCTAATTTGCGCGGCGCGAATCTCTGTGGCGCAAATTTAACCGGGGCAAAACTGACCGAAGAACAATTATCCACAGCCAAAACAAATTGGTTGACGGTCAAACCGAACGGAAAACGCGGAATTTTGTAGAGACATCGCTATTATTAGAGAAATTCTCGATCGAGCTATGTTAATTAGCGTTATTGTTCTAAATCTTCTAATCGCACTCTACGGGTTCCATCTCGCTTGGCAAATGTGGAACCTGCGCCGGACATTTTCTCAAGCTGCAGAAGCCCTGATTCTTGCCGAGCGCAATACCCACAACCTATTAGGCGGCGCACCTCAAGGGATCGAGCGCAGAGAACTGAGTGTTCGCCAATTTCACCAGAATTATCGTCAGCTAGAGCCAAAATTGCAGCAAGCCCGGCAAGCACTGGCACTCATTGGTATGGGACGATCGCTAATCTTCAACCCCAGACTCACCCAACGCTTAAGAAAATCTGCTACAAAACGAATGAACCGTTAGATCCCGATGTTGTCTGGCAAAATGGGGATAAGCTTCGGCTCTCGGAGTCGATCGAATTACTAGCAAGGGGAAAAGCCGAGCATTATGTCCAATAATCGATCCGGATCATTTTTAGGCGGCATGATTGTCGGGGCGGCAATGGGAACGATCGCCGGATTGCTGATCGCGCCTCGTGCCGGACGGGAAACGCGGCAGTTAATCAAAAAATCAGCCGATGCCCTACCTGAACTTGCGGAAGATCTTTCCACCAGTGTCCAACTTCAGGCAGATCGATTTTCTGAGTCAGCTTTGCGAAACTGGGATGGAACCCTGGGACGATTGAAAGAAGCGATCGCGGCTGGACTCGAAGCGACTCAGCGCGAACACCAGATCCTCAATCGTGACTCTGACTCAGGGACTGACCCGAAACCTCCGGTACGCGATCGTTTGCGATAGGCGAGTGAAGTGTGGCAGATCCTATTTTTTGGCTAGGTTTATCGATTTTATTGGTGGCGATCAGTTTGACCGCGCTGCTGACGGTTGCGATTCCGGCGTTTAACGAGATGGGTCGCGCAGCCCGCAGTGCGGAGAAGCTGTTCGATACGCTCAATCGCGAACTGCCTCCAACCTTGGAAGCACTGCGATTGACGGGATTAGAAGTGACCGATCTGACGGATGACATGACTCAAGGCGTTCAAAGTGCAACGCAGGTGGTCAAACAGGTCGATCAAAGTATTACGGGCGTGAAACAGCAAGTCCAAAAGGCTCAAACGACCAGCCGAAGTGTTTTTGCGGGCGTTAAAGCAGCATGGCGAACGTTTACTCAGCCGCCGAGATCGCGTCGATCGCCTCGGTTATCGTCTGGTGCAGATCGTCGATCGCTTTCTCGCCCCGACTATCATCCTGAACTCAACGGCAATCACCGCGAAGAGATCGAGCCTGCTTCAAATGCTGAGTTGCATTATGAGTGGGACGACGACAATTCATTCAATCTACGATCGGACACCAAACCGCCTGAATCCCCACGTCAGGGCGTTCGTCGCGATCAGGATTAGTCTCAAATTTACAGCGATTTCCCGCTGATCGCAGTACTATATTAGAATTAGTTAAACAAATGTAAACAAAAATGAACGTTAATCGTTTAACGTTTCATCTGCGATCGCTGCTATGTTCTTTAGTGACAAAACTGTGAAACTGCCCATGCACCCTCTTCGAGTACGCCACCTGCCACAGACTTATTTACGGTGGTTGATGGCTCTGACTGTTGTTGTTTCTGTTTGGACGATCGCGCCTGCGGCTCACGCTTACAACAATCCTGATCTATTGCCCGATCACCCCACAAATGTGATTGATCTCGCGAATGAATTGACGAACGTTCAGGAAGAGGCGCTGTCTGAAGACTTATCGAAGTTTGAGACAGAAACGGGTTGGAAGCTGCGGGTGTTGACTCAAAACGATCGCACTCCTGGTACGGCGGTGAAACAGTTTTGGGGCTTAGATAATAAAAGCGTTTTGCTGGTGGCTGATCCCCGTGGCGGCAATTTGCTGAACTTTAGCGTTGGCGATGAATATTACCCGCTGCTGTCTCGGACGTTCTGGATTGAGCTTCAGACGCGATTTGGCAATCAGTTTTTTGTGAGAGACAATGGCGGCGATCAGTCGATTTTGCAGGCGTTGGAGTCGGTAAAGGGCTGTTTGCGGCAGGGCGGCTGTAGTGTGGTTCCGGGATTGCCGCGCGAACAGTGGATCTTGACGCTTGTGACTTCGACGCTGGGGGGCGTGATTTGCGGATTTGCAGCGCAGCCTCGGAAGGAAGGTCAGGTTTTTGCTTGGCAGTGGGCGCTAATCTTCTCGCCGCTCTGGGGAATTTTGTTTCTCGCGTTTGGGATTGGCCCGGTTGTAACTCGCACTTCTGAGTGGTTGCCGCTGTTTCGGAATGTAGCGGGATTTGCGATCGGTGCATTAGTCGCATTCCTTGCACCGTCGTTTGTTCGATCGTCTACGTCTGAAACCTAGAATTCAAATCTTACTTAATTCTGTCATGCGCCCAAGTTGGGCGCATTTTATTGTCTATAAAATAGTGGGCAATGTGTTATCTGGATACAGTAGGCAGATAGACCATAAAAAAAACAGCCTATTTTTAAGGCTGCCGAAAACGCTCCGAAGCAAGTCTATTTATATCTAAACAGATTTTTCTAAAAATGGCTATCACACAATTTAGTGAGATGTAACTTCGTGGTTTTTACGTAGACCACAAGTTAGAAGTCAAACAGTCCGTAGTCTGAAACTTTAAGGCACGATCGATGGATCTTCTAAGGGTAGCGAATTCAAAGTCGTCGATCTTCTCTCTGAACCCGTTCCCGTCAAGGTCATTACCGAGAGCAACGTCAGTTCCATCAGCTCGATGTATGCCTGAATTTCGACTTGATCGGCGATCAGCATTTCGCGGTACTGCTGTTTGAGATAAGTCAGTTTTTGCAGTGCGTCTTGCGGATCGACTTGGAGCGCGGCTTGCCAATCATCTAGAACCAGAAGCGTGTTCAAAACAAACTGTTTGCGCTGCTGCTCTGAAATATTGCGGCACTGATCCGCGAAAGTCTGGGTTTTGTGCTGCACTTGCTCGTAGATATCTGACGTGATTGCGCCTTCGATGAACATGAGGCGATGTTCTTGGCTGAGATCTTCGATGCCGACGAGGGCTTGTTGAGCATTTTGGGGCAAAAGCTGCTTGAGTTCGTTGATACGAGTGATTGTAGCAGTGAGGAGTTTTTTGCAGCGATCGCGTTTCCAGCGTTGGATAATTAAACCGATGCCGCTCGTACCAAATAAAAGCACTAGCCCCGCTTGCAGGTCGTTGTTTGCTTCGAGATATCGCAGCCAAGCATTTCGCGGATCAGCATTTTGAGCGTAGACATCTTGAGCGCCAGGATGAATGTAAAGTAAGTTTTTTTGCAACAGAGATCGAGCTTCTCCAGTTTGCAATTCGGGATAAAAGAGCGAAAACTGACGAGAGTTGTACAAGATCGCCCAAGTGACTAAGCCAACGGTTTCATCATTGACATCCGGGCGAGTGACTAGAACGGTTGCGGTCGCGAGGGTGGAAATATCGCGATCGGGAACAGTCGGGCGTGGACTATAGATGCCCTGCGGAATCGTAATCAGTTGATAAGAGCCAGGATCGCGATTGGTGAGATAGTTAATCAGTTCAGGCTCGATCGGGACGAGTTGGAGTGAGGGATTTGCGATTAGTTGTTGGCGCAGTTGTTCGCTTGCGCCCATTGTTCCAACATAGATTGTGGCATCGAGTTGACGCGCATTCAGTTTGCGGAACGCTTCATCGAAGCTAGAGCTGTCTTCGCGCAGTTTGAGGTTAAAAGCTTGAGTGAGATACTCGGAAGTGTAACGGATACCGCTGCCGGGTGTACCGACTCCAACTCGCTTGCTATTCAAATCGGTGAGCGATCGTACTTTGGCATCTTTGGACGCAATGATATGAATCGGCTCGTTTGCTAAAATTGCCACTGCTTGAACTTTCCCTTGGCGCATTGCATCGCTAACCACATCGAGTTGCACTAAGGCGAAATCGACTTGTCGATCGAGCAATCGGCTCAGGTTCTCGATTGAGCCTTGAGATTTGCGGTTTTCAACTTCGAGGTTTGCGGTGCGCTGTGTGGCGGAACTGATTTGACCTGCGAGTCGATTGTAATAGCCGTTATTGGTTCCGCTAGAAAGCGCGATCTGTTTTGGCGATCGATTGCATCCTGTGGTGAATAAGACGACTCCAACCGCGCAACCAAACACCAACTTGGATAGAGACACACGCAATTTCAGCATGGGATTTGATCAGTTGAGAAACACTCAGACTTCTGTTTTAATCATCCCCGGAATTTGTGATTTGGGAAATATTGTGATGGTTTTTTTACCAACCAAGTCAGGCTGAAGATGTTTTGACAGGCGTTTACTCACTGCTTTTCCTTTTCGTAAGGCGAGATTGATCGACAGAATAGTTTTTACAAGTCCTGTATCTTGACGGCTCAGAACGGGATAGGTAGGGGATTGTAACTTAATCCAAATCACAAATCGAGCGGATGATAGGCTGACGACTAGAGGAACTTTAGCTTCAGAAAGTGCCCAAGCCATTTGGTAAGCCTGAAGTCGGTAGGTTAAATCAAATTGATAAGCGGCAGCATAGAGCGTATTTGCATAACGCATTCCTTCTCGAACTTGCTCTTGGTGAAAAAAGCGGAAGATCTCGATCGCGGATTCGTGCAGTACGGGAGGTAACTGGGTGTGCAGCATCGCGTTGATTTGAAAGCCGAGGGTCTGAAAAATTCGGCGCTTGATTTCTGCGATCGTGACGTCATTCGATGGACTTCGTTCGAGCTGGTAGTAAAGCTTAGATAATAGTTCGAGTTCTTGAAGCTGTAGGTGGTAGTTTTCTGAAGCGGAAGATATCTTGTATAGAATTAGATCGATGTTCTCGTCGCTTAAATTGCAGCGATTTGAACCTGAGAGAAATAGATGATCGAGGTTATCAAAATTCTGTCTTAGGAGTTTGCGAATGCAGTATTGAGCGATTGGGGAAAGTGACATAACCGTAACCAGTGAGAGCGAATGATTTCGGCTTCAGAATGCCCCGTCTAAATCATGAAATCGCCTAAGACTTTTTATTTCTTAATGCTTCAAAATCCGCCTTTGACCTTAGAACTTATGGCTATATTTTGGTGGATGATTAATTAAATTAATCATCTAGACTAGCAGAATACTCTGAAACTTCGTGAGGTTCAAACCACAGAATATGAGTGACTGATACTCCAGGTATCATATACAGAGCGCATTTGGTGTATCTTCTAGCGTATGAAAATGCGTGTTGTCGTCTTCGGTAGAAGTCCAAACAGTTAAGCACTGAAGCACTTCGATAAAGCTCGATCGTTCTTTTTATTCCTTTTTTGATACTTGGTTATTTTAGCGATCGTCATCCACGTAATCGAATTTTCTTTCAAAACTTGAAGAGCAATATCCTGTATACAAAAGCTTTCAATTTCGTCCGGGTGTTTCATCAAATGTTGAATTGTGTTCGGTAAAATTCAGCGATCGCCGCAAGCTTGATTTTGCAAAATGAATACGTTTATCTAATAGATATTCTGGTGATTGTGTGCGGTTGAATTTGGCTTTGTCGTGTGTTTTTTGCTGTGATTTGGCGGGTTTTTCAGTATGTCAACTTTAGCGATTTTTGCGCCTAACCTGCATGGTGGTGGGGCGGAGCGGGCAATGGTAAATCTGGCACGTGGTTTTGCGGAACGAGGCGTGTCAGTAGATTTGGTTTTAGTCAAAGCGGAAGGTGCTTATTTAACGTGAGTTCGACGGATTAAAAAATGGCAGGAGGCAGGGCAAGCAGACCTTTCGGTTGCAAGTCGAGCGAAGGGAACTTGGGCTGATAGGTGTAAGCAATCAGCCCTGCCATCAGATGGAAATTCCAGCAACTGCACTGCCGCGAATGCTCAATCTGGCAAATGTTCTTCAGTTGGTCATTCACTGACTCAATGTTCGAGCGCTTTCGCAGTAGAATCTTGTCAATCAGCTTGCCAAAAATGCCTTCGCTCATTTCGGGCACAGGAGTTCGGTCATCGATGTGGGCAGGGGTGAGTTTGAATGCCAGCCGTTCTCCCTGTTCGTTGATGATCAGATGCAACTTGAAGCCAAACTTCCATCCGGTCGAGTTGCCCCAATCGACCTGCTGTTTGAATACCTTGTGGCTATGGGCAGGGGCTAGGTGCGTATAGAAATCCTTGAATGTTCTGGCTCCAGAAGCATGAAACGCAATCACGATAGTCATCACTTCACTCAGGCGCAAACGGGACTGACAGCGTTTCTCTCCAGGCAACGATGGCAGTCGCAGAACAGCGTCGTCAGATCAAGGCGCGATACGATAGGTTCCATAAGCTGAGGCTCGAAAGAGGTGTTGTTATTTCTTTCAAAAGTAGTCCTAGCTTTCCTTTTGTGCCACTTCTATCTCGTCGAACTCACGTCAATTTACGAACCTGCCGCATCTCTTCTAAAATTCCCTCTACATCTCCCTCGCTCAATCGCCGCACATAGTTCACCTTGATTTCCTCTAACAAGTCGATCGCTAAACTTTGAATTTCTTGCAGCGATCGCTGTTGTTGCAACTCAGTCGTCAAGTTCTGACCAAAACTTTTTACCAATTTACCGATCAATTCTGCACCCGCTTTATCTTCAAGCGCAAGTACGATCGCGTCATACATTCCACCCGTAACATCAGAAACCAATCGCTCGTTAATTTGTCGCGGCAGATCTCCCACTAACGGCATCGCTTTCAATCCCTGATAAGCAGGCGACTGGCTCAAAATCTTATCAATGCTATGTCTCAATAACGCCTCTAGTTCGGGCTTCATCTTCGGCAAAACCTTGTAAACCGTAGTCTGAACAAGATGCGTCGTCAATTCCTGAATTTCGTCGCGCTGATTGAGATCAATGTAAGGGCGATTCACGGATTGGACAATCCAGCGAGACAATTCGCCCCGCTCGATCGAAGATTGCAGTCGATCGATCACTTGAATCACAACCACTTCTGCCACGTCTTCCGAAATATTGGCGACAAAGCCCTGACTTGCTTGCTGACGAACGCGATCAAGTTTAATCATCCCAGAATGATTCAATCGAACTATCACCGGAATGACTCTTAGCCATCTAAGAAAAGGCAGCAGAAGAAAAACATCATACCAGCGCCAGAGAGCAGCATCAAGCCAGCCCAGACTTTTATAACGACGACTGAGATAAAACGTTCGAGCAATGAACTCTAAAGCAAAAATCGCGACAAAAGGCACATCAATCAGCCAGAACCAATCGACAGATTCACCGTTTTCGCCAATCGATCGATAATAATTCAACGCAATCAATGGACGAATCTCTTGAGTGAAAAACTTCCATTCCGGGACTAATCCCCGCTGTGATAAATTTTCCGTGCTCCAAAATGTTGTAAATGCTTGCGTCGCAGATTCTCCTCTACGTTGTCCAAAGGTATGCTCTCGCATTCGGTTTTTGATTTTTTCTAGCGTTCCGCTCTTATCAGAGATAGCGAACGGATTCGCGCTGATCATTTCCGTACTACGATCGCGTAATTCTTGCAGTCTCGCTTGCACTTGCGGACTCTGTAAGCCAAATTGTTGAAGTTCTTGCTGTAAGGAATCTACCGAGGCAAGGTAAGCTTCTGTGTCTCGATGCGGCTCAATGCCTTTCACACGATCGTACACGCGCGTCACGCCCGGAAAATTGCGGAACCAAAAATCGCGCCACGGAACATAAGCAGAATCAAACGCCACCAATCCCAGATTCGCTAATGCCAAAAGCGCCATTGCTCTCTCAAACCAGAGATTTCGACGCAGCGGAGAACGAGAAGGAGACGATCGCATAAATTCAAACCAGCACTGACTTTCTGAATTCTAGTATCGATCACAGAAATCAGATATGAAAGACAATGCCTTTACATGAATGAAGAAAGAAAGCGGCTTCTCCGTAGAAACACTCCGGTTGATTTGTGGAATCGGTTGAAATTGAGTTCAATGCCCTGAAAGAAGTTCACACCTTCGCTGACCCTAGACAGAACCGTTTATCCTGGATAAGAACTCGATCGCAGTTTTGACCATGACTGACACTTCTCCCATCCATGTGATTGGCGGCGGATTAGCAGGAACCGAAGCCGCTTGGCAAATCGCTCAGGCAGGCGTACCCGTCGTACTGCACGAAATGCGCCCCACTCGACAAAGCCCCGCTCATCATTCAGAACATCTCGCGGAATTAGTATGCAGCAACTCGTTTGGAGCGCAGGCAACCGATCGCGCTTCGGGACTGCTGCACGAAGAATTGCGGCGGTTGGGGTCGATCGTGATTCAAACCGCAGATCAGCATCAGGTTCCAGCGGGGGGAGCGTTGGCAGTCGATCGCGGCGTGTTTAGCGAAAATTTGACCGAAACATTGTCGAGCCATCCGCTGATCGAATTGCGGCGTGGGGAAATTACGGAAATTCCTAAAGAAGGCATCGTGGTACTGACGACGGGACCGCTGACGAGTGAATCGCTCGCTGAAGATTTGCAGCAGTTTACCGGAATGGCGTACATGAGCTTTTTCGATGCAGCAAGCCCGATCGTCGTGGGAGAATCGATCGACTTTGAGACGGCATTTCTCGCTTCTCGCTACGATCGAGGAGAAGCCGCTTATCTCAACTGTCCGATGGATAAAGCGCAATATCTGCATTTTTGGCAAGAACTGTGCAAGGCAGAACAAGCAGAACTGAAAGATTTTGAGCGCGAAACGGCGAAGTTTTTTGAGGCGTGTTTACCGATCGAGGAAATGGCGCGACGGGGTGAAGATACGATGCGCTACGGCCCGCTCAAGCCTGTGGGATTGTTCGATGCTCGAAAAGGCGATTTCCGCGAAAACAAAGAGCATCGTCCTTACGCGGTCGTACAGTTGCGCCAAGAAGATAAATCTGGGCAACTCTGGAACATGGTCGGCTTTCAAACGAATCTGCGCTGGGGCGAACAAAAGCGCGTATTCCAGTTGATTCCAGGCTTAGAAAATGCTGAATTCGTCCGCATGGGTGTGATGCACCGCAATACGTTTATCAATTCGCCCGAATTGCTGTTACCAAGCTTGCAGTTTAAATCGCGATCGACGTTACTCGCAGCCGGACAACTGAGCGGAACTGAAGGCTATACTGCCGCTTGTGCTGGAGGTTGGCTTGCAGGAACAAATGCCGCGCGTGTTGCGTTGGGATTACCAACCCTGACGCTTCCGGTTAATACGATGATGGGCGCATTGTTCGACTTTATTAGTTCTGCCTCTCCGAAGCACTTCCAGCCGATGCCCCCGAACTTTGGGATCTTACCGGAACTGCCGAAGAAGATTCGCAATAAACAAGAGCGGTACGGACAATATCGCGATCGTGCCCTTTCAGATCTTGACCAATTCCGTCTCTCTCTCTCTAAACCTTATGCGCTTGCTTTGTCTTAGTAACGGTCACGGTGAAGATACGATCGCGATTCGCATTCTCCAAGCTTTGCAGCAAAAATCGAATTGCTCGATCGAAGCTTTACCGATCGTCGGAGAAGGTCACGCTTTCAGAAACGCAAACATTCCCGTGATTGGCTCGGTGAAAGTGATGCCATCTGGCGGATTCATCTACATGGACAATAAACAACTCGTCAGAGACATACAAGGAGGATTGGTAAAGTTAACGCTAGGACAAATCAAAGCGATCAAAAACTGGGCAAAAGAAGACGGTTTGATTTTGGCAGTGGGTGATATCGTTCCAATGCTGTTTGCGTGGGTCAGTGGTGCGCCGTTTGCCTTCGTGGGAACTGCGAAATCAGAATATTACATTCGGGATGAAAAAGGCTGGTTGCCGAGAAAATCTTGGTGGGACGATCGATTAGAGCGATCTACGGGATGTATTTTCCAACCGTGGGATCGTTGGCTGATGACGCGACCGCACTGCAAAGCAGTCTTCCCGCGCGATCGCATCACTGCCCAAACCCTCAAACGCTTTGATGTGCCTGCATTCGACCTCGGCAATCCAATGATGGACGGGCTGGAATGGTCAGGCTCGGAGACATTTGATGGATTGACGATCGCATTAATTCCCGGTTCTCGTCCGCCTGAATGCTTTGCCAATTGGGAATTGATGCTGCAATCGATCGATCACATGAGTGATCTAAAACGTCCAATGCAGTTCTTAAGCGCGATCGCACCCGGAATCGATCTTGATCAGTTGCATCAGTTATTAGTCAGTTACCGCTGGCGTTCCATAGACTCCAATACTTATGTAAATGGATACGGTGAAAATCAAACAACTCTAAAGCTAATGCCGGGGCAATTTGCAGAATGTATTCAGCGGAGTGAAATCGCGATCGCAATGGCAGGAACCGCCACCGAACAATTTATCGGACTTGGCAAACCTGCATTGATCATTCCAGGTGCAGGGCCGCAATTCACACCCGCTTTTGCTGAAGCTCAAACTCGATTGCTAGGCGCTTCGGTCACGCTCGTTCCAAATCCCTCTCAAATGAGTGCCGCTGTCCGATCGCTACTGGAAAATCCCGATCGCATTCAAATCATTGCAGACAATGGGCGACGACGCATGGGAGAACCGGGAGCAGCGGATCGAATTAGCGATCGTCTCATCGAAATCCTTCACGCCCTTTGATTTTTGTTGGGATATCTCGACTAATCTGACTCGGTAAGCAGAGACGGCAAACCGTGATCGCGCTCTACACTAAAAATGGGCGTTTGGAGAAAGCCAGTGGACTCTACATTCAACACCGTTATTGAACTTCTTTTAGGCATCAGTTTAAGTGCAGCAGCAGGATTTCGCGTGTTTGTTCCGCTGTTGATACTAAGCGGCGTTTCTGTGTTTGGACATTACGATTTGCCGCCTAACTTTGATTGGATTGAGAACCCACAAGCGTTTGGACTTTTTGCGATCGCTAGCGTTCTCGAAGTGATTGGCTATTCGATTCCCTGGTTTGATCATGCGCTTGATTTCCTTGCAACACCTGCCGCGATCGTTGCTGGAACCGTTGTTGCTGCCTCTGTTGCGCCGGACATGAATCCTTTGATTCAATGGACATTGGCGATCGTTGCAGGGGGCGGAACCGCAGGGATCACAAAATTGCTCACGAATTTGCTTAGAGGAACTTCGACAGCGGCTTCGGGCGGTTTGACGAATCCGATTTTTGCAGCGGTGGAGTTAGCGATCGCGACCTTACTGTCCGTATTAGCGCTCACGTTTCCTGTCATTGCAGGTCTTCTTGTAATTGGACTCCTTGGCTTTGGACTTTATCAGCTTACAAAGTGGGTCACACGCTGGCGGACTCAGAGCAAAATGAATACTTTCCAACCGAATGACAATGCGACGAGATAAAGTGATTGCTCTAATTTTGCAGCATCGAGAAGCGTTAGAAGCTCTAGATGTAAAGTCGCTGAACTTGTTCGGTTCAGTTGCACGAGATCAGGCAACTTCAGAAAGTGATGTTGATTTGTTGGTCGATTTTGCTAAGTCAGGCGGTTTTTTTCAGCTTCTACAAGTTCAGCAATATTTAGAAGATCTACTCGGTTGCCAAGTGGATTTGGGAACTCAGTCTGCCTTACGAGAACACGCACGGGAGCCAATTTTACAGGAGGCAGTTCGTGTCTTCTAGAGACTGGAGATTGAGAATTCGCGATATTCTGTGCGCGATCGAGGAAATACAAACATTCATCGTAGGCATGGACTACGAGGCATTTGAGCAAAATTCAATCGTTGTGAAAGCAGTTTTGTACAATCTTGTCATCCTTGGTGAAGCAACGCGCGGCATCCCATTAGAGATTCAACAACAAAGTTCATCGTTGCTCTGGCGACTCATGACAGGAATGCGAAATATCGTTGCACATGAGTATTTCCAAGTTGATGTTCGACGAGCATGGGATACAGCGCTGAATGATTTACCGGAATTGGTTGAGCCGTTGAAAGTCTTGCTGGAGAGTAGTTAGCCTAGAATTTCATCAATCGCGATCGACACTTCTGGAAAGGCTAAAAGCTCGATCGTTTGTCCGCGCGTAAAGGTTCGCTGAGATTGGTATCCCGTTGCGCTTGGTTCTCGATAGACTTCGACCCGTTCTGCATTCACATCGACGATCCAAGCTTCAGCGATGTTGTCTTCGGAATAGAGCGGAATTTTGATTGTGCGATCGTAGCGAATCGTTAAATCTGAAACCTCAATCAGCAAAAACACATCTTCTGGTGTGGGATGGGCAGAAGCGTAAAAATCTTCGCGTGGTCTCAAGACTGCGATGTCTGGCTGTGGTTCCGAGTACTCATCCACTTCAACTGGATTTTGAGGCGCAACTAGAACTTCTTTCCCAAACTTGTCATAAAATAACCGGGTTAATCGATTCACACCCCCTGCATGTCTAGTTCCGATCGATGCCATCTCAACAATTTCTCCTCGAATTAACTCCACACGATCGCCTTCTTCGATAATTCCGGCTTCGATCATGCGGTGAAATTGCTCGACTGTAAACAATCGCTTCAGAACCTCGGCTGTCATGGCAAAACCTCCGGCAGTAGTACATCTAGATTATCACTAAGGCTCAACGATCACGGGCGTTCCGATCGACACTTTTTCAAACAACGCAGTGACATCTTTATTTCGCATTCGGATACAGCCATGCGACACCGCTTGCCCGATCAGTTCCGGTTCATTCGTGCCGTGAAATCCGAGCTGCGTTTTCCCATCTGTCCAAAATCCAATCCAGCGCACGCCCAGCGGATTATTTAGCCCAGGTTTGATCACTCTCCCCGTTTTGAAATTCTTAAACACGGGATTCACTTCTTTCGAGAACACTTGATATTCTCCGGGCGGCGTTTCCCAACCCGCTTTCCCGACCGCGATCGCATAACTCGCAATAATCACTTTCCCCTCATATAGATAAACCCGCCTTGTTCCCGTCCGCACCACCACCTGCAGCGGACTCATTTCAGGCTCAGACAGCGTAATTTCAGCCGTCGATCGCCAATCTGGAGCCGCCATCACGGGCATTCCCCCGATTAAAACGATTACGCCCACCAGTCCCAAAACTCGTTTCATCTCGCTCACCTTTCACGCTGTTATTATCATTCCTGCTGATTTGGTTAAAATAATCAAGCTTCGATCGAGACATCTGATCAGCCTGAACAGCGGATGTGGGAGTGACAAGATAGAATAAGTCCAGCAAACCTTATGATCGCGGTGTTAGAAAAGCGAATGGGTAGAGTCGTTGGGATTGACCTGGGAACAACTAACTCGGTCGTGGCAGTCATGGAGGGCGGTAAGCCAGTAGTCATCGCCAACGCCGAAGGAATGCGAACCACGCCATCCGTGGTCGGCGTGAGCAAAGAAGCCGAACGTTTGGTCGGACAGTTGGCGCGTCGTCAAGCGGTTCTCGATCCGCAGAATACATTTTTCGGGGTGAAGCGCTTTATGGGGCGCAAATATGCCGAACTGAATCCCGAATCGAAGCGCGTTCCCTACACGATTCGCAAAGACGAGGCGGGCAACATTAAGCTGAAATGCCCTCGGCTCAATCGGGATTTTGCTCCTGAAGAAATTTCCGCGCTGATTCTAAAGAAATTAGCTGACGAAGCCGCTCGATATTTAGGTGAGACTGTAACGGGTGCGGTGATCACGGTTCCGGCATATTTCAACGATTCGCAACGGCAGGCAACGCGCGACGCGGGACGAATTGCGGGACTGGAAGTTAAGCGAATTTTGAATGAACCGACTGCGGCATCGTTGGCATACGGGCTCGATCGAGTTCAAAGCGAAACGATCCTAGTCTTCGATCTCGGTGGCGGCACATTTGATGTCTCGATCCTCGATGTCGGCGATGGCGTATTTGAAGTGAAAGCCACGAGCGGCGATACGCAATTAGGCGGCGGCGAGTTTGATAAAAAGATTGTCGATTGGCTGGCAGAACAGTTCCTAGACCGCGAAGGCATCGATTTACGCAAAGAACGGCAGTCGTTACAGCGATTAACCGAAGCCGCAGAGAAAGCAAAAATCGAGCTTTCGGGCGTTGGCGTGACCGAAATTAACTTGCCGTTTATCGCAGCCGATCAAGACGGACCAAAACATCTGGAGACGCGACTGACTCGATCGCAGTTTGAAGGCTTGTGCGGCGATTTGCTATCTCGCCTCAGAACCCCACTGAAAGAGGCTTTTCGTGATGCAGGACTGTCTCCACGCGACATTGATGAAGTGGTTCTCGTCGGTGGCGGCACTCGAATGCCGATGGTTCAAGAAGTTGTACGATCGCTGATCAATCTCGAACCGAATCAAAACGTGAACCCGGATGAGGTTGTTGCTGTCGGAGCGGCGATTCAAGCGGGGATTCTTGCAGGCGAAGTGAAAGACATTTTGCTGCTCGATGTTACGCCGATCGCAGTTGGACTCGAAACGATCGGCGGCGTGATGAAAACGCTGATTCCACGTGGAACCACAATTCCGACTCGTCGATCGGATACGTTCTCGACTTCCGAAGACAATCAAACCGTGGTCGAAGTTCACGTCCTGCAAGGTGAACGATCGATGGCATCCGGCAATAAATCGCTCGGACGCTTCAAACTGATGGGCATTCCGCCCGCGCCGCGTGGTATTCCACAAGTTCAAGTGTCGTTTGATGTGGATGCTAACGGAATTCTGCAAGTGACCGCAATGGATCGCACTACCGGACGCGAACAGAGCATCACGATTCAAGGCGCATCGACTTTGAGCGATGAAGAAATTAAGCAGATGATTCGCAGTGCTGAAGAATTTGCCGAAATCGATACTATCAGAAAAGAAAAAGTCGAGAAGCGCAATCGGGCAGAGGCGATGACTTATCAAGCCGAACGCCAGCTGCGAGAAGCGACCCTCGATTTTGGCTTCCAATTTGTTTCTCCCTATCGCAATCGGATCGAACCGCTGGTTCAACGACTTCGAGAAGCGTTGGCAGGAAATGACGATCGAGGAATCGACATCGCAGAAGCCGACCTCAAAGATGCGCTTTACGATCTCAATCGCGAAGTCTATCAACAGAACAAAATAGAGGAAGGCGAAGGCGGCATTCTGCAATCGATCAAAGACTTCTTCTTGGAAGATGACGACGATTACTACTACGACGACAATCGCCGCGATTACCGAGATGATTACTGGAGCGGTGGACGAAGTGGCTATGCGCTGAATCCCGCACCTGAACCTGAGTTGTATCGCCCAGATTATCCATCTCGAAGTAATTACAACGATCCGTATAGTTCAGGTAATCGATCGACACCGCGCGATTCTGATTATGGCTCCACTGGTCGATCGACACCGCGCGATTCTGATTATGGCTCCACTGGTCGATCGACACCGCGCGATTCTGACTACAACACACCGCCTCGTCGAAGCGTTGACCCTTACAGCGATCCTTACAGCGACAACTCTGGCACACGCGATCGCTCCACGCCTCCGCGAAATTCGGAGTACTACGACTACGGCACACCTCGCCAAGATCGATCGCCCCGTCGAGACAATGACTACGATCCGCCTCGTCGAGACAGCTACGATTCGCCTCCCGCTCGAAATCGTCCAGATTACGACTCGGACTATTACAAAGATCGTCAATCCAGCAGCGATCGACCTTCCCGCGATGACACCCCGCGCAAACGCCCCAGTCGCCCCAACTATCAGCAAGACAATTGGGATGACGAAGACGATTGGCTGTAACAGGCAACCAGGGGCTAAAGAGAATGCTCCGAGTTCTCAAAACAGTGCTACACTCTAGTCCCTAAGCTCCTTTCCTAACTTCCTAGCCCTGTTTTCCTATGCAAAATTTCCGCAACTATTACGAGATTTTGGGCGTTGACAAAGATGCGTCGGCTGATGACATTAAGCGATCGTATCGACGTTTAGCGCGGCAATATCACCCGGATCTCAACCCCGGAAACACAGCAGCGGAAGACAAATTTAAAGCGCTCGGAGAAGCTTATGGAGTGCTATCTGATCCAAGTAAGCGATCTCAGTACGACCAATACGGCAGCTTTTGGAAAGAGAGAGGCTTTCAAAACGGTCGCAGAAAACGAAATAATGAAGGCGATTTTAATTTTGGAGCCTTTGGCGACTTCAATAAATTTTTTGATGACATCCTAAGTCAGCGGACTCCTGCTCCAGAACCAGAATTTGGTTCGGTTCCACGCCAAATCCGAACCCCTCGAACCCCCCGAACTGCATCGCCTCCCCCGCGACAAGAATCCGATTCGTTTCGTCCAGGAACCTCAAAGGAAAGCTATACCGTGAAGCCTCCCGCCCCGAAGCGAGATGCAGAAGCGCGGTTAACCGTTCCGCTCGAAAAAGCATACTCTGGCGGACGAGAGCGGATTCGATTAGAAGATGGTCGATCGCTAGAAGTGAATATGCCCCCTGCGATGATCACTGGGCAAAAAGTCCGACTGCGAGAACAGGGAGTCAACGGCGGTGATCTCTATCTCAAAATCGAGGTGTCTCCGCATCCGTTTTTCCGAGTGGAAGGATCAGATATTAGCTGTCAGTTGCCGATTACGCCGAGCGAAGCGGTGTTGGGCGCACCTGTGGAAGTGCCAACGCTCGATGGATTGGTGAAAATGGTGATTCCAGCGGGAGTACGATCGGGACAGCGATTACGATTGGCGAATAAAGGCTATCCCGATGCGAATGGCGATCGAGGCGATCAAATCGTTGAGATTCAAATTGCTGTCCCGAAAGAACTAAGCGAACAAGAATGCGAACTCTACGAGAAACTGCGGCAAGCTGAAACCTTCAATCCTCGTAAGGATCTGCCTGTTTAATCTTCGGGAAGAATCCACTGCGTTGGGGCTGACCTGCGCTCTAATGCTTTTTTGCGTACCGCTTCATCTGCCATTTCGAGCAGCTTATCGAGCGGCGTATCACTGATAAATCGGCTGGCTTGCTGAGTGTACTCGCGGTTTGGGCATTCGTCGCCCAGAACACAGCCGTTTTGACACATTTCAGCGCAATTAATTTCCGTCATGGTGTCTCTCCAGAGTCTTTCATCAAGTGTTCTCAAGCAGTGGGAGCCATCTGCCCATCTGTTATTTTAGCGGGTGTCTACGATCGTACCTATCTCCATCGCGGTATGCGACAATCGATCGCACTTCGCCACACGTTTTGCTATGAATTTTTTCCTGGTTCAATCAGGGTTTTTATTGCCGTTCCAGCCGCTGCGTCTCCGCTCAGTCCTCAAGCTAATGACAACTTGTAAAGCTTATCAGTTTCAAAAACGTTAGCTTCCGAGTTTGAAAGCTTCGAGAAATAAGCTGTAGATCAGTCCGAGTTTGAGCGCGTTGAGAACTTCCGCAAAGAGCGATCGACGAAAGCGATCATTTCCGCCATAAGTGAATCGACTCACCGCTTCTGTGACCAAAAGCAGAAAAAACGCCTCAACGATATCCAGTTCCGCTTTTTGACCTGCACTGGTTGAAATCGCGCTACCGAGGAAAAAGCCCAACAGCAATCCGATAATCAGGAGAGACGTGCGCCGCCAAGGATTACGAAATACCTGATTTAGTTGCGCCGCCGTGGTGTTCACGATCGTACTCAGCCGAGTATTCTGCATAATTGCGCCTGCTCACAAGACTATTAAAACTGTATGCGAACTCTTGCCGAAATCAATCAAAAAATTCAGCGTGGTGAAGCGATCGTTCGCACGGCTGAAGAGGTGAAAGCCCAAGTTGCGGAAATAGGTGTGGCAGAAACGGCAAAAGTCGTTGATGTCGTGACGACCGGAACCTTTGAGCCGATGGAATCTTCGGGCGCGATTTTGAATTTGGGACAGACTGATCCGCCGATCAAAATTCGTCAGTGTTGGATCGACGGTGTGCCTGCTTATGCGGGATTTGGGGCGGTGGATTTGTATTTAGGCGCGTCTCAGTTGGTTGAGTATCTGGGGGGAGGAGAGCCGCTGGATAGTGACGATCGAGAATCTCCAGATGTGCGACAACGACAGCGCGGTGGGGGTCATGTAATCGAGGATTTGATTGCAGGAAAATCGGTAAGTTTACGCGCGATCGGACAAGTGACGGACTGTTATCCTCGATCGTCGTTTGAAACTACAATTACACGTGACACGATTAATCAGTTTTATCTGTTTAATCCTCGCAATTTGTATCAAAATTTTATCGTGGGAGTGAATGGCGGCGATCGACCTTTATTCACTTACTTAGGCGCATTGCAGCCCCGTTTGGGAAATGCTGTGTTTTCAAATCCGGGTGCAATTTCTCCGTTGCTGAATGATCCAGATTTGCAGCTAGTGGGAATCGGATCGCGAATCTTTCTCGGTGGCGGAATTGGGTATGTCGCTTGGGAAGGAACACAACATTTTCCGCTTCAAAAGCGCTTACCGAATCGAACGCCGATCGGGCCTGCTTCTACGTTGGCGCTGATTGGAGATGCGAAACAAATGGATGCAAAATGGGTGCGCGGCTGTTACTTTCGGGGCTATGGATCTTCGTTGATGTTAGGTGTTGGAATTCCATTACCTGTACTGACCGAAGAAGTAATCGCTCATTGTGCTGTTCGTGATAAAGATTTGGTTGCACCGATCGTTGATTTTTCGATTCCTCGTCGTGTGCGTCCGACATTCGGACTCGTAAGCTATGCTCAGTTAAAATCGGGGCGTTTAACGATCGATGGAAAATCCGTTCGCGTGGCTCCGCTTGCCAGCTTTTATCTATCGCGGCAAGTTGCTCTAGAGTTGAAACGCTGGATCGAAGCGGGAACGTTTACGTTAACCGAAGCCGTTGCGCCGATTCCTATCGATCGAACCTTCATTCCTCAAGATATGCGAGGGAGCTAGAACGTCACTTTGTACAACTGAAATAGCTCTCCGGGCTGCGTCTTGGCGATTTTTCCGCCTTCAGACTGGATCATTTTTTTCCAGTCCTCTAACGATTCAAGAAACACTTCTGTTCCTAAATACATTTCGAGAATTGCCCAGCTTTCAGCCAGTGGAGCATCAGGGTCAAGCACATCAAACACAAACACGCCGCCGGGTTTGAGGACTCGTTTTGCTTCGGACATGACGAGCGCCCAATACTCGATCGATGAATAGCAACTCACACCCGTCGAAACCACGTAATCAAACTGGTTCGCGTCATACTGCAACTGATGTGCTGCTTCTAGTTTGACCCCTCGAAATAGCTTTGAATTGAGTTGCGGAGCGCGAGCGTTAATTCCATCACACGCGACTTTGCTCACATCCTGACCGAAATAATAAGCATTCCAATCCCGCCAGTCGTAAACCAAAAAACCAACGCCGCAACCGATATCTAAGCAGCGTTGATTTTTTTGGGGCTGTGCCAATTTCCAAAACGGAGAGGTAACTTTTGCTTGAAGCTGTCCTGACACCCGTTCTCGAAAAATCGGCATCGCTTCGACTTCTTCAGGAAGCGCGATCGCTTCTCCACGATATTCTCGGTTAAAGCGATCGGCGATCGCCACAATGTGTGGATTCCAATCTTGTACAGACAATGATTTAGCCTTTGAGTGCGCGGGTGAAGTTTTGACGGTAAGAACGATTAAACATCAAAGCGGGCCACAGTAGCGCTAAATACACTTTGCCTTGACTAAAATTGGTGCGTCGAAAGCCTTTCCAAAAGCGATAAGCGCCCACAACGTAGATTCCTAAGAGTGCAAACACTAGCACGGTATTCATGCCAAATTCCTCGATCGATATAGTCAGATTCTAACAATCGAAATCTAGAGTCGGGAAGATTTCTGATTTGCGAATAATTGTGAGGTTCGGTGTCCGAAAAAAGCTGGCACTGTCAAATTAATAAAGAGCGATCTAATATCGAGAAAGTATGAAGGAGACTGTATGCGAGCAGTGCTAATGGCAGGCGGATCGGGAACTCGACTCAGACCGCTCACCTGTGACCTGCCAAAACCGATGGTTCCGATTCTGAATCGCCCGATCGCAGAACACATCATCAACTTGCTCAAACGCCATCAGATTCGAGAAGTTATCGCGACGCTGCATTACTTACCCGATGCGATGCGCGATTATTTTCAGGATGGGAGTGAGTTTGGGGTGCAGATGACGTATGCCGTCGAAGAAGATCAGCCTTTGGGAACGGCGGGCTGCGTCAAGAATATCGCTGAATTGCTGGATGATACGTTTCTGGTGATTAGCGGCGATAGTGTGACGGATTTTGATCTGAGTGCCGCGATCGAGTTTCATTACCGCCGGGGATCGAAGGCAACGTTAGTGTTAACGCGGGTGCAAAACCCGATCGAGTTTGGCGTAGTGATCACCGATGAAGAGCACCGGATTCGCCGCTTTCTGGAGAAGCCTTCGAGCAGTGAGATTTTCTCGGATACGGTCAATACGGGGATTTATATTCTTGATCCCGATGTCTTGAAATATTTGCCGGAAAACGAAGAGGCGGATTTTTCTAAAGATCTGTTTCCCTTGCTGCTCGATAAAGATGAGCCGATGTATGGTTACGTCGCGGAAGGGTATTGGTGCGATGTCGGACATTTGGATGCGTATCGAGAAGCTCAGTATGCAGGACTATCGCACAGAGTGAAGCTAGAGTTCAATTACACGGAGCGATCGCCGGGATTATGGGTGGGCGAGAATACTTATATCGATGCGTCTGCTCGGATTGAAACGCCTGCGATTATTGGAAATAACTGCCGAATTGGATCGCGGGTGACGATCGAGGCAGGAACCGCGATCGGGGATAACGTGACGATCGGGGCTGAGGCGGATCTGAAGCGTCCGATTATTTGGAATGGCGTGATGATCGGTGAGGAAGTGCATCTGCGGGCGTGTGTGATTGCGCGGGGGGCAAGAATCGATCGACGATCGCACGTTTTAGAAGGTGCAGTAGTCGGGACTCTTTCAGCAGTAGGCGAGGAAGCGCTAATTAGTCCAAATGTACGGGTGTGGCCCAGTAAGAGCGTTGAAGCAGGCGCAACGCTCAACACAAATTTGATTTGGGGATATACCGCACATCGAAATTTGTTTGGTCAACGAGGCGTTTCTGGGCTGGCGAATGTGGATGTAATTCCAGAGTTTGCAGTGAAGTTAGGCGCGGCTTACGGATCGACTTTGAAACCGGGATCGCAAGTGACGGTTTCGCGGGATCAAAGAACAATTTCTCGAATGGTTTCTCGATCGATGATTGCGGGCTTGATGTCGGTCGGAATTGATATTCAAAATCTCGAAGCGACCGCAATTCCAGTTTCGCGATCGGTGGTTCCAACCCTCGGCGTTGCAGGCGGATTACACATTCGGATTCACCCGGATAAGTCGGATCATATTTTGATTGAATTCTTCGATCGCAATGGGATTAACGTCTCGAAAGCGATCGAGAAAAAGATCGAAGGTGCATTTTTCAAAGAAGATTTTCGTCGCGCTCCGATTCAAGAAATTGGCGGCGTTGTGACTGTGAATCAGGCAACGGAAATCTACAGTCGCGGCTTTGAACGGCATTTGAACGTTCAAGCAGTTCAACACAGTAGCTCGAAAGTTGTGATCGATTACGCCTACGCGGTTTCGGGCGCAGTCTTGCCGCAATTATTGGCGAAATTCGGCTGTGATGCAGTGGTATTGAATGCCAGTCTGACGCAAACGGCTCCCTCGGTCAACGATCGAGAAACTTTACTCAATCAACTGGGGCACGTTGTTGAAGCGTTAAAAGCCACATTCGGCGTTCAAGTCTCAGCAAACGGGGAACAGTTCATTCTCGTAGACGAAACAGGCAGCCCGATCCGGGGTGAAACGCTCTCGGCTTTGATGGTCGATATGATTTTGACCGCGAACCCGCGTGGGACAGTGGTTGTTCCGGTTCATGCTTCCAGCGCGATCGAGCAAATCGCCCGTCGTCACGATGGAAAAGTCGTGCGGACGAAAGCAAATCCCACATCGTTAATGGAAGCTTGCCACGCTCATTCCAGTACAGTCCTGGGCGGCAGTGGCGAAATGGGCTTTATCTTTCCCCAGTTGCATCCTGGTTTCGATGCGATGTTTTGCATTGCGAAACTAATCGAGATGCTGACGCTGCAAGACCGTACCCTAGCGCAAATTCGGGCAGAATGTCCGCGTGTGTCGCACAAAACTTATTCGGTGCGCTGTCCTTGGACGGTGAAAGGCGCGTTGATGCGGCATCTAGTTGAAAGTCATCCGGCTGAAATGTTAGAAACTTTTGACGGGGTAAAAATCTTTAACCCTGATCGAAGGGATAGCTGGGTGTTGATTTTGCCGGATGCGACTGAACCGCTGATTCACGTTTATGCCAATAGCCCGAATCGCGGCTGGGTCGATGAAATTCTGCGGGAATATCGCCTGAAAGTGCAGGAATTTGTCTATCAAGAACAGGGCATCGAAGAAGCTAGAATAGAGCAGGTGTACTAAAAAAATCGATTCTTACAAAATCAGCCAAAGCAGTAGAATAACCTTCACGCCGATCGTCGCCCATCCACTCAATTCTCAATTTTTGACGTATGAACAGCATTATTTTGTTAGCGGAAATCATTCAAGAACCGCAGCTTCGATTCACGTCCGACAATCAAACCCCGATCGCTGAGTTACGCATCGAGTTTGCTGGACAGCGCCCTGAAGATCCCGCGATTCAGCTTAAAGCAGTGGGCTGGGGCAACATGGCGCAAGAAATTCAGGCGAACTATCATCAAGGCGATCGTGTGATTCTCGAAGGTCGTCTGGGAATGAACACGGTTGAGCGTCCTGAAGGCTTCAAGGAAAAGCAAGCTGAACTGACGATCCAGAAAATCTACACTTTGGATGGAGCTTCGATCAGCGGCACAGTCAGCGCTGCCCCTCCTGCACCAGCGACTCCCGCACCGAGAAGCGCTCCTCCCGCTGCGGCAACGACTCCAAAACGCACCGTGAAAGCCCCTGCGGCTCCGGCTTTGGAATCTCAGCCTGAGTTGGATGACATCCCGTTCTAAAATAGAGCCTGTCTTTGAGCGAGGATCACACATGGAGCGCAATTTTCGGCACTTGGCAGATCTGTATAAAACTGCGCTCCTTGATAACGTTCTGCCGTTCTGGGAGACGCATTCGATCGATGATCAAGGCGGCTATTTCACTTGTCTCGATCGAACGGGCAAAGTTTACGACACTGATAAATTCATCTGGTTGCAGAATCGCCAAGTTTGGACATTCTCAATGCTGTGCAACCGTTTGGAAAAGCGATCGAACTGGTTATCGATCGCGGAACATGGTGCGAAGTTTTTGGCAAAACACGGGCGAGATACAGAGGGAAACTGGTATTTTTCGCTCGATCGCTCTGGTCAACCTTTGATTCAGCCTTACAACATTTTTTCTGATTGCTTTGCAGCAATGGCGTTTAGTCAGTTTGCGATCGCATCGGGTCAAGATTGGGCGCGAGATGTAGCACTTCAGGCATATCGAAATGTACTGCGTCGTCAGAATGATCCGAAAGGCAGCTACAACAAAGCCTATCCCGGAACGCGATCGATGAAAGGTTTATCCGTTCCAATGATTCTGGCGAATCTAACTTTGGAAATGGAATGGTTATTACCAAAAGAAACGCTAGAGCAAGTTTTAACGGCAACGGTTCAAGAAGTCATGACCGACTTTTTGGATCAGAATTTACTCTATGAAAACGTAGCTCCAGATGGTTCTCACATTGATTCTTTTGAAGGTCGATTGATCAATCCGGGTCATGGAATTGAGGCGATGTGGTTCATGATGGAGATTGGCGATCGCAATAACAATCTAGATTTGATCAATCAATGCGTTGATGTTGTTCTCAACACTTTAGAATTCGCCTGGGATCAGCAGTATGGTGGAATCTATTACTTTCTGGACATCAAAGGCTATCCTACCCAACAACTAGAGTGGGATCAAAAACTTTGGTGGGTTCACGTTGAAACGCTAGTTGCCTTAGCGATGGGATATCGGCTGACCGGGCGTGCAGAATGCTGGGATTGGTATGAGAAAGTGCATAACTATACTTGGGCGCACTTTGCGGATCGAGAACATGGCGAATGGTTTGGATATCTCGATCGACGTGGCGAAGTCTTGCTCAATCTTAAAGGCGGCAAATGGAAAGGCTGCTTTCACGTTCCTCGATCGATGTACCTCTGCTGGCAGGAGTTCGACAAACTAGCGGCGTGATTTTTTCCCAAAACAAAAGCCTTTGAACGTCTGGCCGTGTTTCGACTTCAAAGGCTTTTGCTAGTTTGCTCCTCACACCCCTACAGAATCTCACGGGTTGCAAATTCTGCCATCCGCCTTGTGACAGATCTCTAGCTGCAACAACTCCGCCAAAACACTGAGAATCGTCAATTCAGAAGATTCGTGGTTTTGATGGGAGAAATTTCCAAAAGAATTCGTCATAGGTAGAATGAAAGTCTGTAGGACAGAATGAATCAAATCGATCAGCAAAATCTGAGGAGCCAGTTTTATGTTTAAGAAAGCGTTTGCGTTGGGATTAGTTGCGGGATTTGGTGTTGCGATCGCACAACCATTGCACGCCCAACAAGCACCGAGCAGCGCCGATTTGCTCCGCGATCCACAGTCCCAAGATTCACTCAATAATTTGTTTAACAATCGGGGCGATAACGCAACGACGGGTCTAATGGACTTAATTCAACGAGTGTCTCAAACCTCCGTTGATCCCGAAACGTTTCGTCAGCAGCAGCGAGAAAGCCTGGATGCGGCAACCTTGGACTTCTTAAACAAACGCCGCCAATTGTTGCAGCAATCTCAGACTGCACCTGTTGCACCTGCACCCGTGGTTGCACCGCTGAAATAGGCTCATTTCGCGATCGCTCGAAACGCAAATCGACCCGATTTTTGAGGGGTGACTTGCACAAGAGCGATCGCAGTTTCTCGATCGCCGCTGGGCGTGAAACTGACTGAATTCACTGCCCCGATCGTCGTAAAGTTCAAGGACGAAAGCGTCGCGCGAATGCCGTTACGAGTCGGAGCTTTTTGGATGGCTGCAATCAGCGCTTGAGTCGCATCGTAGCCGAGCGACGATCGCCATTGGGCAGATTTACCCCACATCGATCGGGCTTGTTGCTCGAAGGGTGAATTTTCTAACTGAGTCTGCGCGGCAGGGATCGCAACGATCATTCCCGTGGCTAAGTTGCCGGGTTCGGTGAGGATGCGAGAAGTGTAAAGTGCGTCTCCTGCCAGGATAGGGAGGCGTTTTTGATTAGCGTTGATCACCAGCAAAGATCGATCGAGCAATTCGCTATTTGGAGCAAGTAGGATTACTTCTGCGCCTTTTTTGGTCGCTTGGTTCACGCTGTCGGCAATCTCGATCGCGGGGTCGCTTAAGTCAATTTCAGCCACGACTTGCCCTTTATCACCGTAGTAAAGCGCATCTTTGAATGAATCCGTTAGCGATCGACTGTAGCGATTTTTGGAGTTGAAAAAGATTGCGACTTTGCGTTTTTTGAGTTGTCCGGTCATGTGAGCTGCGAGTTGTTTGGCAGGGAGTTCATCGCTTGGCATGGTGCGAAACACATAGCGACTGAAGCCGGATAAGTCTTTGGCAGAACTGATCGGAGAAATGGCGACAAGCTCTCCAGCTTGATAGATTTTGCCAGCGGCGTAAGTGGTGTCGCTAGTTCCATGTCCGATCACGCCGAGAATTTTCGGATCGCTGACAAGCTGACTCGCGATCGCGGTTGCAAGTTCAGGATTTGAGTCATCCGACGCGATCGCGATTTTCAATTTCATGCTTTTCGTTTGATTGATTCGATCCTGCGCTTGAGCGATCCCGTGCAGAATTTCGATCGAGGATTGGGGCTGAGTGCGAATCGGAATCACAACGGCGATCGTATAAGCTTGCTCATTTGCGATCCGCGCATTGTTCAGATAAATCAAAGTTTCGGGATCAGATTTGTCCGCTTGTCTAGCTTTCTCGAATAGCTTGACGGCTTCGGCAAAATTGCCGCTTTTCATTTTGTCAATCGCGGCTTGTTTGAGCGGCGTTTTTGATAGCGGATTCAACGATAGCCCTCCTACACTCAAGGGCTGTAAAGTTTGCTGAACTGATATTGGAGGCGAAGAAGTGCGGGTGATCGCCCAAGCTGAAATTCCCACGATTGACGCAATCCCGGCTCCCAACGCTGCAATTTTAAACGGCTTTTTCGAGCGGCGAGGATGAGGATAAATTTTTGAAAGGGGAATTTGAGTAAAGATCGAAGACTTCACTTGATCGAGTGCCGCTAATACTTCAGAAGCAGATTGATAGCGATCGTTAAAGTGAAACTGCGTCATTTTTTCTAATACCGCAGCGAAATCATCGCTGACTCGAACGCGATCGCGCCACACCAAACTATAAGTCTGCGGATCGTGTTCGAGTTGAGCAGGACGCACCCCCGTTAATGCCTGAATCGCAATCATTCCCAACGAATAGAGATCGCTGTTAAACCTGGGTTTTCCTAAACATTGTTCGCTTGCAGCATAGCCCGATGTGTAGACTGGAACGCTCATCTGAGTTTGGGGAGCCGTATCTGTGATCGAGGTTTCGACAATCGTTTTCACCGCTCCAAAATCGATCAGTACAAGCTTTTGATCTCGATCGCGTCGCATTAAATTCTCAGGCTTGAGGTCGCGATGAATTACCCCTTGTTCATGTACAAAACTGAGAACGCGCGTTACATCCTCCACAAGTTCGATCACCTGCGCTTCTGCAAGCCGATTACCGCCGCTAATTTCATCACTCAGCGGATGTCCCTGAACGAATTCCTGAACTAAATAGAACTCATTCTCTTCTTCAAAATACGCTAACAATTGCGGGATCTGATCATGCCGACCTAATTTTTCTAGCGTATTTGCCTCGGCGTAAAACATCCGACGAACTTGACGCAAAATCGCTTCATTCTCACTCGAAAAGCTCAAATGTTTTAGCACACAGCGCGGATTCCCAGGGCGGCGCGTATCTTCTGCAATGTACGTCTGCCCAAAGCCCCCAGAGCCTAGAGCCTGAATGATTTTGTAGCGTGCATCAAGAAGTCGTCCTAACATCGCAACCCTGAGAAGTAATAATAGTGAATTGTAGGTCGATCGCTAAATTCAGACACATTCCAGTTATGAAAATTGAGCAGCGGCACGAATGGGCACTGACCGCAGAAGCCGCGATCGTGATTCAACAAGAGCTTCGTCAAGAAGTCATCACTCAAGATCGGTTTGGCGCAGTGCAGTATGTCGCTGGAATCGATGTGGGATTTGAACAAGAAGGCACAATCACGCGGGCTGCGGTGGCGGTTCTGACATATCCAGAATTGCAATTTTGTGATCAAGCGATCGCGCGTCGTCCCACTACGTTTCCCTACATTCCAGGCTTCCTCTCGTTTCGTGAAGTGCCTGCGGTGCTGGATGCTCTTGAACAAGTGAAAACGATTCCCGATTTGCTGCTGTGTGATGGCCAAGGATTGGCGCATCCGAGACGATTTGGGATTGCGTGTCATTTGGGTGTATTGACTAATTTACCTACGGTCGGGGTTGCAAAGTCGCGATTGATTGGAACTCATGCAGAGGTTCCAAATCAGCGCGGGGCATGGGTTCCATTGCTGCAAAAAAGCGAGACGATCGGAGCCGTTCTTAGAACTCGGATTGGTACCAATCCGCTTTATATTTCTTCTGGACATCGAGTGAGTTTAGAAACTGCGATCGCTTATGTGATGGGCTGTACGACAAAATATCGATTGCCAGAAACAACACGACACGCCCACAAGCTAGCCAGCGGTTGAGATGAAAAGATTAATTTTATTGATTGTTCTATTGATTAGCATTACGTTACCTGTTCAGGCGGCAACTTGTCGGACGGTGAACGATCGAGAAATTTGTATTCTTTCAATCCGACGGAGTGCAAAGAACTATTGGGAATATCGCGCTACGGTTCAAGTCGATGGCGAGGTTAGACCGATGCAAGTCTACGATTGTCGCAAGAAAATTTCGATTCAAGACAACAAAGTTTTAGAGCTATTTGAGCAAGACGGGACAGCGGAAGCGGTTTGTAGTTTTTTCAAGCCACCTCGTGATGCGTTTGGGGTTGCCAGCGGTAAACCGGGGTCATTTCGAGGAGTCAACGATCCGATCCCCAGCTTAGACGTTAAGAACTCCTTAAAATCCCCATGAATTGATATTTCCTTCGATAGTGTGAATGGCAGATACCTCCTAACTGCGTCTTTTGCCCCGTCATGACACGGGGTTTTGTTTGTAGTTGGCTCAAAGAGGATGCTTCGACAATTTCCCGTCGCCGTTTACAGATCAAAGGGTACTCTGAAGGTTGAAATTCACCCTTCATCTTTGCTTCATGAAAAACTGGTGGCAGCAAATTCAAGCGCAAATTCAGGCAATTCCAGAAGCGAAGCCAGAAGAGTCGATTCTGTTTCGGGTTCTTACTCAGTCGCTCGTCAGCGTGGGAATTTTGGCGACAGACTTGGCAGCGGAAACACAGTTGGCATTGTGGGCGATTCCGTTGAGTGCGATCGGGGCGTGCTGGAGTTGGCATCGACGACGCAAGAAGAATACCGGATTTAAGTTTCTGTTGGCGATCGCAATGACGATCGTACTCTTTAGCTTTTTTGGCAAGATGATCGGCAGCGGACAGTCGGGCGATAATCGGCTGCTGCTGGCAGAGTTTCTGATTCAAATTCAAGTGCTGCACAGTTTCGATATGCCGCGCCGTAAGGATCTGGGCTATTCGATGATCATTGGGCTAGTGCTGCTGTCGGTCGCAAGTACGCTGAGTCAGACGATGCTGTTTGGGGCGATGCTGCTGGTGTTTTTGGCGATCGCGCTTCCAGTGTTGATGCTCGATTATTGTTCGCGCTTGGGCGTGGATGTGGTGAAGCTAGAACGCACCAGTTTTAAGAAGATAAATTTTCGCGTGTTGCCTGCGATTTTTGCGATCGTTCTCGCTTTGGGCTTGGTGATTTTTGCGCTGATGCCGAGACTGCCAGGGTATCAGTTGCGAATCTTCCCGGTGAGTTCTCCGGTGAGTGTGCAGGAGCGCTTTGATAATCGAGTGATCATGAATCCGGGAATCGCACAGCGAGGCGAACCACGAGTCGGAATCCGTAGCGGCAATGGACAGGGACAGGGACAAGGCAAATCGAGCGATCGCAGCGATGAGTTTTATGCTGGATTTGGCGACAAGATTAACCAAAATCAACATGGGAAATTGAAGCCACGGGTGATCATGCGGGTACGATCGCAGATTGAAGGCTTTTGGCGGGTGATGGCATTCGATCGATACACGGGTCAAGGATGGGAAGTGTCGCGCAATGAGAAGACACAGACGATCAAGCGTGTGCCGTGGTCTTATCGATTTTTTCTGCCGACTCCCGTTACGCTCGGCAGGAAACGCGAAGTCGTGCAGACTTTTACGATCATTTCTGATCTGCCGAATTTGATCCCTGCGCTTTCGACTCCGCGAGAATTGTACTTTCCAACCGATGAAATTGCGATCGATCCAGAATCGGGATTGCGTGCGCCGATCGAGTTGCGCGATGGCATCACTTACAGCGTCGTGTCTGATGTGCCGTATCGCGATCGGACTTTGCTGCGGTTGAATTCGTTAAAAGCGCGATATCCAGCCAATAGTCCTCATTTGCAGATTCCATCAGGGATTGCTCAACAAATTGCAAAAGAAACGAATCGAATTTTAGCAACTTCTGAAGCTCCGTTAGATGCGGATTATGAAAAGGCGCTTTATCTCGGACAGTATTTAAAACAGCGCTATCGAGTTCGGCAGGACTTCGATTTGTTGAAACCGGGTGAAGATTTGGTCGAAGCATTTTTGCGGAATCAAGGCGGCGATCGCGATCATTTCTCTACGACCCTGACCATCATGCTGCGATCGATTGGAATTCCAGCGAGGTTGGTGGCGGGATATGCGCCAGGACAGTTTAATCCGTTCACGGGCTTGTATGTGGTGCGGAATACCGATGCTTACGCGATGACTGAAATCTCTGTGCCGCGCCTAGGTTGGTTTACGATCGACCCGCTTCCGGGGCACGAGCTGATTCCGCCTTCGATCGAGGACTATCAGCCGTTTAGTCTGTTGCAGCGGTTTTGGAGTTGGGTCGCGGGATGGTTGCCGTTGCCTGTGACCGCGTGGATCAGCGAAGCGATTCGGATTTTGGGAAATGCGATCTCTTGGTTCTTGGCACTCTTTACGCAAGGCTTGAAGGGAGTCTTTACGGCGTTCTTATTAATTCTTGGGACTGGCTTATCGATTTGGTCGATCGGGCAAGGTTGGCAAAAATGGCGGATGTATCGACGGTTGCAAAAACTGTTGCCGATGGAGCGACTTTATCAACAGATGCTTGATCGATTGGAAGCGCAGGGATTTCACAAGCATTCGGCAGATACGCCTTTGGAGTATGCGCGACGGGCGAAAAAGACGCAAAATCGAGAGCGGGCAAGTGCGATCGAGGAGATTTCCCAAGCGTATGTGAAGTGGCGCTACGGTCGAGAAAAGCCTGCGATCGAAGCGTTGCGTCAGAAGTTGAAGGTGCTAAAGCTGCAACGAAAGTAGGCGTAGTGTTGCGTTAGTTCGATGAGCTTGTCGCTTCGTTATTATCGGCTTCAGCCCCCTAAATCCCCCATTCTGGGGGACTTTGAGAGTTAAACAGGACTGATTCGGGGCATGAATTTGCAACCCCGTCGAATGACAGAAGTGTTGTCTCAAAAGCGCATCCACATCATCGAATCCGCCTCGATCAGTTCAAAGTCCCCCATTCTGGGGGATTTAGGGGGCTGAATCCATCCACAACGAAGCGAAAAATCTTGTCGAATTCATGTTGCGTTAGTTCGATCGCTGCAATCCTACCGTTTATTTTGAATCAAGTTATTAAACTCAAATTTCGGAGTCTCCAACACTCCACCATTTGCCCAAAGCAAACTCAGATTTGCAATCAATCCGCAAATCGTCAAAGCAAACGCAATCTTAAAATACAGCGGCGGTCGATCTGCCTGTCCTAACTCGATCGAGGCTAACTCGTCTTGAGTTTCGCTCTCATTCGGCGGCGACTCAACCACAGCCGGAAGCGAAAGTAGCTGTTTACGTGCCGCTTTTGCGTCAGAGAAAGCGGGAGACTCTAGCTCCATCAATTGTTGAATGAACTGCTTCAACGACTGATCTGTAATTTCGTTCCAGCGCGGATCTCCGATCGCGTTCCAATGCTCCGGCGGACTCAGTTCACCTAACAATAGTTGAGCCGCGATCGTGCCCAATGCACGAAGATCTTGCTGCTTTTGCTCATTTAGAGATCGATGCGCGATCGTAGAAGTCATCGATCGCACCACGCCTTCCCAAAGTTCCAAATCCTGCAAATACACTTGAAACTGAGCATTCCAAGCCGTTGACTCTGGAACAATCACCAAACTCTCTAAACTAAGATTGCCGTGCGCTGTTCCTTTCTGCATTTGCCCGTCTGCAAAATCGATCATCTGACCATGCAAAAACCACAAGCTCTGCAACACTTGTGACAGCAAGTAGCGCACCGTTGCAGCGGAAAGGCTACCTTGAGCTTCAAGATAATTTCTCAGCGATCTACCGGGATGATGGGGCGGACGTAACACCAAATAGCAACGCTGATCCTTCACCGAGGCAAACACATCTTGAGGAATCAACAAGCGAAAATCTTGAACTCCACCGCTGCGAAAATCGATCGTTTCTAACTGTTCTAGCGCCACTTCAATTTGCTGAATATCGCTCGCCGTCCACCAGAACGAATAATATTCTTTGATCCAGACCGGAACGCCTGTTGCAGTCTCAGTTCCGGTATAGATATTGACTCCAGGTTGAGCGTGGATTTGAGTTGCAATCGCATATCGTCCCCGATGTCCGCTCAGGGTTTTACCTTCCAAGGTAAAAGCGCTCACTTCGATAGAATTACGCTGAGTTTCAAACATTAGTCAATTCTCATTCCGCATCAAATTCTTGTATTCCCTCTCAATCTTTGCTTATCATTACTTCTCACCCTTTCAGCCGCATCAGTGCGACTTAACAAAGATCTTGGTGTCAAAACGATCGTTTCCTGATGAAGCAGCATTTTACTGTAGACAGGAATGGAGCTAGAATTCGGTTTCTTGTTCCAACTGTGATTTCATGCGCTGAGTGTTTGATAAAACAGACGGTTTATGTTTTTTGGTTGAAATGCTTTCGGAATCGGTGTGTGTGAGTCACAATATGGAACTGGTCGCAGTGAACAAGAGGTATGAAAGAACACTCAATGCAGATTGAGGCACGCTCTACCATTCAGAAAACCCAGACAGACCGAGGCGTTCTCTTCTGTCAGACATTTACGATCGCGAATCTTGGCAGCGATGCAAAACGCTCTGCGGCGTACTTCTGGCTAGAAGTCAGCGAACCGAGCTTCTTTTCTCTGATTGAATGGCATTCTTTTTCGCCCGCCTCCCCGACTTACTTAGATCCGGGAGAAACCAAAACGATCACGCTCAATTTTGATATTCCGGCTCATGCGGCTCCGGGTGTTTATCACTATACGATCGCTTATAAATCTGAGCAAAATATCGAAAAAACGATTCGTCATCCGCTCCAGCTTGAAGTGCCCTCGATTCAGCCGCATCGCTTTAAGAAAACCCTGAATTTTACGCTTGATCCCGCCACGACCTCCGAAGCTCCCCATCTGTTGCAGCCCGGTGAATCGGTTGCCTTCACGCTCGAAATCGAGAATCGATCGCCCATTTCAGATCTAATTTATCTGAACTGTTCAGAGCTACCGCCCAAATGGTTCACGATCGAATATCTTGATCGGGGTGCAAACCCGTTAGGGGTCGTTCAACGGGTGAACGGCTTACGGCTTGAAGCCCAAGAAAGCGGCGAAATTCAATTCACCTTTCATCCGCCGATCGGGACACCTGCGGGAAACTACTTTCCCACCCTGCAACTGATTTCGATGAATTCTCCAGACTTGCTCACGCTGGATGTGATATACGTGCAGGTCTTACCAGATACGCATCTCGATACAGAACTTACGCCCAGAGTGCGATCGATTCCGCGAGAGTTTGCCACCTTCACCCTCCGAATTCACAATCGCGGTAACGTTGAAAGAACTCTGAAACTTGATGCCAAAGACTCTGAAAAGCGCTTCCACTTTGTCACCGATCACAATACTGTGACGATCGCACCCAACCGAGAAACCTCGATCGTGCTTCGAGCCGTTCCGCGCAATCCGTGGCAGCGTCCTTGGTGGGGTAAACCGATTCGCTCCTCGGTGAGTTTTCATCTCACTCCTACCGATTCCGCTGCTGCACCTGCCCCTTATCCACCGCAAGCGAAACTAATCTGGCTTCCCCAACCGAAATGGGTTCTAGCCGCCCTGATGCTGCTCGGAACGGGATCTCTTCTGATTTTGCTGAGTTTGCTGTATCGATTCAATCGCCAACCGAATTCAACCGCTGATATTCTCGACTTCAGCCCAACAAAACGAACCTATCTCGAAGGAGCAAGCAACGCGGTTCGCCTCAATTGGACGGTGCGAAACCCTGAAACGTTGGATCGATTGGTGATTGCCCAGTTAAACGAAGGCGCAGAGATTCAAACCAAAGCCTATAATTTTTCCAATTCAATTCCGAAGGAACTGCAAGCCAAAACCGATCAAGAAAATGGCTGCCGTCGCGCCCTCTCGCAAACGCCTGAGCAAGCTGCACCCGTATTTTGGGAACTGCCACTTCCTAACCTGCCGTGGCTTTCCTCGCTCCAGCAGCCTGCAAACTACACCAAAATCGAATGTCAAGGGGTTCCCTTCGTTTCTTCACAGTCCGGCGCGTTCAAATACAAGCTGAAGCTATTTTCAAAGTCGAATACTCGCGTCCCGCTCACTGAACAAACGACCGACAGTGTAACCGTGAAATCGACCGGATCGTCTCAATCGCCTGAACAAGCTGCACTTTTTGTTCCGCGATCGTCAGAAACAACCGAAGACCGAAGACCGAAAATTGTCTCGTTTACGCTGAATGGACAAGATGCCTTGAGTCAACTGACGCACACCTTTTCAGTCGGAAGCGGCGAAGTGGCTAACATCCTCGTATCTTGGCAAGTTCAAGGCGAAGACGGTTTAGAAGTCGAGCTTTTACCCTTCTCCGGCGCTGTCAAAACTGAAGGCTCGATCGCTTATCCGATCGCTCCTGGCAATCTGAAAACGATTACGCTCACCGCTCGAAACCGTAACGGCGAGCAGGTTACACAGTCGATCGATATTCAGGTCGTCGTTGCCGATCGTCCGCGCCCGTTGCGGTCACCTGCCGCTCGATCGACTCCCCAACCTTCTCCGGGAGCCACTCCAACCGAAGTCGCCCCCGAACCGCCCGTAACTCCTGAAAATCAGACTCCTACGCCTGAACCCACTCCGAGTCCGTCTCCATCGCTAGAGGCTTCCCCATCACCACCGCCCTGAGCGATCGCTAACTTACTACGCACTTACTGCCGCTGGCGCTTTCGTTTGTACTTTCAACACTTGCTGATACAGCTTGCCTAGCTGAGTCGCAACGCCATCCCAGCTAAACATCTCCTCAACTCGATCGCGTCCTGCTTGTCCTAACTGATCGCGCCAGTCTGGATTTGCCAAAATTCGACCGATTGCTTCGGCAAATGCCGCCTCATCTTTCACAGGCGCTAACAGTCCGGTTACTTCAGGAATCACCGTAAACTGCAATCCACCGACATCTGAAGCAACGACAGGCGTTCCACTTGCCATTGCTTCGATCGCAACCAGTCCAAATGGCTCGTAATGACTCGGCACAACTGAAACATCCGCCGCCGCATAGTATAGATGAAGGTTCTCAAGCCCCAAGCGTCCGGGGAACAGGGTGAGATCTTGCAGTCCCAATTCGTCTACGATGCCTTCGATGCGATCGCGCTCCATTCCATCGCTTTGCCCCGGACGACTTCCACCCCCAATGATCAATTGCAGATTATCCTGCCACAATTGTCCAACAGCGCGGACTGCGGTTTCGATTCCTTTTCGACGATCGAAGCGTCCGACATACAGCACAATCTTGGCAGCTTGATCGAGTCCTAGGGCTTGACGCGCTTCGGCGCGTGAAACTCTGCCGAAGCGATCGATATCTGTACCACAAGGAATGATGTCAATGTTGCCGTGCGATGAAACCAGCGATCGCATATGGTCTTGTTCTTGGGGACTAGTGGCAACAATTCGTTCAGCCGTTTCTAGACAGAGCTTTTCGGTTGCAAGTCGCGTTTTGGCGATCATTGGAATGGCTGAAACCGATTGGTATTTTACGGCTCCGAGCGAATGATAGGTGTGAATCTGTTTCGAGCCTTGCAGTTTTTTCAAGGTCATTCCAACCCAGGAGGAGAGCCAATAATTGGTATGCACTAAGGGATATTGAAACCCGGATTCGTGTTGGAACTGCTGAAAGTTTTTGACGAATTCGGGCAGATAGCCAAACAGATCGTCACGCGGGATAAATTCTTGAGGCCCCGCAACGAGGCGAATTGTCCGGCAGTGGGGAGTATGCCGCACAATCTCAGGCTGATCTACATTCGATCGACGAGTGAACATATCCACTTGCCAGCCTTGACGTGAGAGCGCTTCGCCCACCTGCCGCACATAGACATTTTGCCCGCCTGCTTCTTCTTTGCCAATTTCGATCGCGGGATCGCCATGCACCGAAATCAGTGCGATCCGAGGACGTTGACCTGAGATAGCCATATTTCTGTTACCAAAACACGATAAATGAGCGCTAACGAATTGTGAACTTTCATAACTGTTGTGTTTTAGCGTAGTCGTAAATTACGCAATTCCCATCCTTCACGAGTTGTAAATCGCACAAGAAAATCCAAAGGAATTCATCACCATACAGCGATGAAGCAAAGTATCGTCTATCTTTGGACAGATTTTTGTATCAAAAAAGGCAGGGTTCGCCTGCCTAAGATAGTGGATTCAAAATTTCAGCTTAGTACGATCGATTCAATACATAATCGGTCAGCTTAATCAACGCCTGCCGCGAGTCAGAAGGCGGTAGATCAGATAGATGCTCGATCGCAGCTTTCGCATGATAAGTCGCAAGTTCTCGCGCTCTGTGAATGCCATCGCTATCCCTAACCAGTGCTAAGGCTTGCTCTAAGTCATCTTCTTGGGCAAATTCTCGATCGATGAGTTCTTCCAAATATGGCTTTTCTTCCAGCGCATACAACACTGGAGCCGTTAGATTTCCACTCTTGAGATCAGATCCCGCAGGCTTTCCAAGTCCTTCCGACGAACTGGTAAAGTCGAAAATATCATCTACAACCTGGAACGCCAAGCCTAGATGCCGTCCATATTGGTAAAGCTTTTGCGCTTCTGCATCAGAAGCATCACTCAACAATGCCGCTGCTTTCGAGCTATTGGCGATCAGCGATGCGGTTTTGTAATAGCTTTTTTCGAGGTAAGACTCGATCGTCAACCCTGTATCAAACCGGAGCAATCCCTGCTGAATCTCACCTTCAGCGAAATCCTTGATCACTTCAGACAGCAGCTTAATGACTTCAATATTCTCCAGGTTTGCCAAGTACCAAGACGACTGAGCAAACAGAAAATCTCCTGCCAACACTGCAACCTGAGTGCTAAATCGGCTGTGAACGGATGGAAGTCCCCGCCGCATTTCCGATTCGTCGATCACGTCATCGTGTACAAGACTTGCCGTGTGAATCATTTCGGTGATTTCAGCAAGGCGGCGATGACGTTGGGTGATTTCCTGTCCTCGCATCGTGGCATGGGCAACCAGTAGCACGATCGCGGGGCGAATGCGTTTTCCTCCAGCGCTAAACAGATGCTCTGCGGCAGCGTAGAGAATCGGATGACGCGCACCGATGAGATTTTTAAGATTCTCGGCAAGTAAACGTAGATCCGCTTCTACCGGAGAAAAGAGGGATGTGGCTGAGGTCATGTAATTGCCGACTCAGAAGCTATAGGTTAAGTTTTTTTACGGCTTGTAAGCCTATTTTACTCATAAATCCGCAATTCTAGGGGATTAAAAATTCGGCGTTCTCAGTTAGCAGAGTTTCAGACTTGTCGATCGAGCTAATTCCCTCGTATCCGTGGCAGATCGATTTATGCTCGACCACAATTCGCAAACACTCTTTGGATTGCGAGAAGGTATAGAGCATTTGTTCTAAAGTAAGTTTCTTTTCGAGAGTCAAGCGAATTTTGGACTTGACGAAATACGATCGCTCATTTCTTTCTCACAATGTCGATCGCGATCTTTCCGCCAAAATCCGGGATCGGAGCCGCAGGTTTCGTCAGCTTCACTTGCACTTGCGTCACTTGCTCAAATTGCAGAACGGATTGTGCGATCGTCGTTGCTAGTGTCTCTAACAAGTTGAATCGCGACGTTTTGATCAATCTTTGAGTCACTTCGATCACGTCGCAATAGTTCAAAGTATCGGATAAGCGATCGCTGTCTCCTGCTGTTGCGAGATCAAGCCAGAGCGTTAGATCCACCTCAAACCATTGACCTAAAACCTGTTCTTCTGGCAGTGCGCCCGTATATCCATAACCACGAATCTGAGTTAAATGTATGCAGTCCATCACGGTTTGAAGCTGTAGCCTTTGCGAACGTAGTAGTTTTTGATCCAAATTCCGAAGCGTTTCACCGGAACAGTAACGGGTTCGGAAGTGCGATCGAATTTCGAGAGTACCATCAATTCAGCTGGATACCAATCGTCGGAAAGAATCACCGCATCTTTACCTTGTAACGGTTTCGGATCGCGATACCAAAAGTCGAATTGATCAATTCGATCGCTTACTGCAATCACGTTCTTATCATTAAGCTGATACGCCAAAGCTGAAGCGGAACGGTAATCTGAGGTAATCAGCAAAGGATTTTTAAGCGCGCGGGATTCAGATTGTACGATCGAGGCGACTTCTTTCCAACCAAACAACATTCGAGAATCGGGATCAATCTCTTTACTCACGAATGCAGATAGCGGCAGTACAGTGTGGTGAATTACAAGTAATGTTGAGATGATCAATCCGTAGACTGCGTGAGTCTTTAGTTTTCTCAACACAAACGGCAATAGAGGAAACAACAGTAGGTAAGCCGTAATATTCCAGTAGTACAACGCCGCAGAGATTAGAGAAATGACTGTAAGCGCGATCGTAGGAAGCGAAAATATCCAAAATGCAACGATCGGATAAATTGAATCGATCGTTAAACGAGTTTTAAGCAATCGATAGAATCCAAACCAGCAGAAAGGAGAAACAACGAAGAACGAAACTAAAGTAAATCCGAGAAACGAGCCGAATTTAATTCCTGGAGCGATTGGGCGAACACTGCGATCGACATAATATCGAAACGACTCAAAATCATTAGAAACATTCCAAATCAGAATTGGAATCAGAGCCGTTAGCGCGATCGCAATTGCAAAATAAAGTCGTCGATCTCGAAACAAAGGACGCAATCGAGCATTCGTTATCAGCGTTGCAAAAAAGGCGATCGCGACAAAAACCGCATTGTATTTCGAGAGAATTGCGAATGAAAGTGAGGTCGCACTTCCATACAACCGCCAAGTTTCGCCGCCTCCATCTGAGAGATAGCGATCGAGAAATCGAACAAATAAGTATGCAGAGATTAACGAAAAAGTGATTAGTAAGTGATCATGCCAAGCAAAGCCGAGAAATATGAAATATAACGGTGATGCCAACACAAACAATACAACAGACCGAATCTCTAAGTCCTGATGCAGATACCGTGTAATCAGATAGTATGTGTAAAAAAAAGCAGCATTGCTGAACAAATTCGGCAATCTGAGCGCAAACGTCGATCGCCCAAAGATTGCTGTAAAAATTCCCTGTATCCACGCTTGTAAGGGGGGATGATCATAATAAGACCAATCCAAATGCTGCCCCCAAAGCCAGTAATAAGCTTCATCTGAATTTGGAAACGCCGCAAACCAGAAAACAAGCCGCAGCAGCAAGAACGTCAAAAAGAAAAAAATCATCAGATAGCGAGTGAGGCAAACGCGCGTTAGTTCATGATTATGAATTAACAATCTTAGATCAGTCATGAACTCGGTTTGCCCCCGTCCCAAAATCCTTCTCTTCTACCGTGTATATACAAGTCAATTAGCCTGTTATTGCCTAGACCTTTCGCCCCCTAAATCCCCCATTCTGGGGGATTTAGGGGGCTGAAGCCGACTGAAACGAAGCAAGAAACAACTTATGCGTATACGGTAGCTCCCCAGGGAGAGACTTAGTGTGAGGGCAGAATTGTTGCCCCTCACATCAATCAGCAACTAACTCTCATACGCATCCATCGGCAAGCAAGAACACACCAAATTACGATCGCCATACGCATTATCAATTCGACCCACGGCTGGATAGAACTTGTTTGCACGAGTCCAAGCCGTCGGGAAAATCGCTTCAGCGCGTGAATAAGGGCGATCCCAATTCTCAGAAGTCAGATCCGCAACCGTATGAGGTGCATTCTTCAAGAGATTATTCGCTCGATCGACGTTTCCGGTTTCAATCGATCGAATCTCTGCTCGAATCGCAATCATCGCATCACAAAAGCGATCGAGTTCCGCTTTTGATTCGCTTTCGGTCGGTTCGACCATGACTGTTCCAGCCACAGGCCAAGACACCGTAGGCGGATGGAACCCATAATCGATCAGCCGTTTTGCAATATCATCGACTTCGATTTCTGCGCTCTTCTTGAACTCCCGCAAATCGAGAATACACTCATGCGCCACTAAGCCATTTTTGCCTTTGTACAACACCGGATAATGTCCTTCCAGGCGTTTTGCAATATAGTTCGCGTTGAGAATTGCAATCTCAGTCGCTTCGGTCAATCCGCGCCCGCCCATCATCGCGATATACATCCACGAAATCGGCAGAATGCTAGCACTGCCCCAGGGAGCCGCCGACACTGCCCCGATTCCTTCTTTCCCGCCCGTCGGGATTACAGAATGATTCGGCAAGAAAGGAACAAGATGCGCGGCAACCCCGATCGGGCCTACTCCTGGCCCGCCGCCACCGTGCGGAATGCAGAAGGTTTTGTGCAAGTTCAAATGGCAGACATCCGCCCCAAAATCACCCGGACGGCACAACCCAACCTGCGCGTTCATATTCGCGCCATCCATGTAAACCTGTCCGCCGTTGTCATGCACGATCGTACAAATTTCCCGAATGCCTTCTTCAAACACCCCATGCGTTGAAGGATACGTCACCATCAGCGCCGCAAGGTTTTCGCGATGTTGTTCAGCTTTGGCTTTCAGGTCGGTTAAATCAATATTGCCTTCATGATCACACGCGATCGCAACGACTTTCATTCCTGCCATGACTGCGCTTGCCGGGTTTGTGCCATGTGCCGATTGCGGAATCAGACAGAGATTGCGATGAGAATCACCGCGACTTTGATGATATTGACGAATCACTAACAATCCAGCGTATTCCCCTTGTGATCCAGCATTTGGCTGCAAGGAAATCCCAGCGAATCCGGTGATTTCAGAAAGCCAAGATTCAAGCTGTTTGAACAGTTCCTGATAGCCTTGGGTTTGCTCGATCGGGGCAAAGGGATGCAGTTGTCCGAATTCTGCCCAAGTGATCGGAACCATTTCTGCTGTCGCATTCAGTTTCATTGTGCAAGAACCGAGCGGAATCATTGCAGAAGTTAGCGACAGGTCTTTCGACTGCAAGCGATACATATAGCGAAGCAGTTCGGTTTCCGATCGATAAGCCGAAAAAGTCGGATGCGTTAGATAGTCCGAGGTGCGCGAGAAAGTTGCCGGAATTTGAGCAGCGGGAATTTCAGGCAAGCTTGCCCGATCGCTAAAACTCTTAAGCAAATCGAGCAGATCCGTTTGCGAAGTCGTTTCGTCGATCGAAATCCCGATCGTATCTGCATCAATCTTGCGTAAGTTCATTCCCCGCTTCAATACTTGCGCCAAGATTTGATCCGCTTTACCCGCAACTTCGATGCGTAACGTATCGAAGTATGGCTCCGCTCCAAGTTGGAAGCCTGCTTGCTGGAGTGCGATCGCCAACTGTGCGGTCATGCGATGAATTCGATCAGCAATCTGTTTTAGTCCTGTTGCGCCATGATAAACGCCATACATTCCCGCGATCACCGCTAATAAAACTTGTGCGGTACAGATGTTGCTAGTCGCTTTGTCGCGTCGGATGTGTTGTTCACGAGTTTGCAGCGCCAGTCTTAAAGCAGGATGACCACTGCGATCTCTTGAAACTCCCACCAATCTACCGGGAAGTTGGCGCTTAAAAGCTTCTTTAGTCGCAAAGTAAGCCGCGTGAGGCCCGCCATAACCGAGGGGAACGCCGAATCTTTGCGTATTCCCGATCGCAATATCAGCCCCAAATTCTCCCGGTGGTTTGAGCAGCGTCAAACTGAGTAAATCAGCCGCAACCGTCACAAGTGCGCCAGATTGATGAGCGCGATCGACAAACTCCGTATAGTCATAAATCGCACCATCGGTCGCCGGATATTGCAGGAGCGCCCCAAAGATCGGTGTCTCAAATTCAAACGTCCGATGATTTCCAACGATCACTTCGATTCCCAGCGGAATAGCACGAGTTTGAATCACCTCGATCGTTTGAGGATGGCAAGCACTCGACACCCAGAATGTTTTCGCGCCATTCTTCACCAATCCGTAACTCATTGCCATCGCTTCCGCTGCCGCCGTTCCTTCATCAAGCAGCGAGGCATTCGCGATCTCTAGTCCAGTCAGATCCATCACCATCGTCTGGAAGTTTAACAGCGCTTCGAGACGACCCTGAGCAATTTCGGGCTGGTAGGGCGTGTATTGCGTGTACCATCCCGGATTTTCCAGAATATTACGTTGAATCACGGGAGGCGTAATGCAATTTGAGTAGCCCATGCCAATAAACGACCGCATCACCTGATTTTTTGCGGCGATCGATTTGAGTTCTTTCAGCAGTTCGTATTCGCTCCGTCCGGGCGCAATCTGTAGCGGATGTCGGATTCTAATACTTTGAGGAACAGCTTTATCAATCAAATCTTCGATCGAATTCAAGCCCAAAATCGAGAGCATCGCTTGAATATCGTCACCGAGAACTCCAATATGACGATCGACAAAGCGATCTGTGTAGTCCAATTCGGCAGGCGTGCGGTCAGAAGATCCGTATTCTGTCGAATCGACATCGAGCGAAGCGCGATCGTAATCAGAGAGAGTCGGCGTGGAAAGAGTGGGTTCAGACATAGGATGACGCGATCGTATTCGGTGACAAGAGCTTATCAAACTGGGCAGCGAAACTAAAATCCTAGGGTCAGTCGTGAGTCAGTCGTTGAACCTTCACGATATCAAATCAAGTTAGAAACATTCTGCAACAATTAATCCGTAAGCGAAACTAGCAGGCGTAAATCTACGATGAAGTTGCGGTTTAGATTTCGGAAAACACGGCAGAAAAATTACGGAATTTCAACCGTCACCGAGATCAACCCAACTGCATCAACCACGTTCCCACCTGCGGCGCAATGAACGTACTGATCAACCAGCCCATCCACAACCCTTCCCAACCGACGATCGCAAAACTCCATTGCACCGACGATCGCCGAAATCCTGCCCGCTCCATCCGATACCTCGCTCCTCCCACTGCCCAAAGCCAAAGCCCAGCCATCCCAAACCCGATCGCGCTCCATCGCGCCAATTCCACATTCTGCCTCAGCACCCATGCGATCGCACTCACACCCGCAAACCCAAACGCCACCAGCCCACTTCTTCCCAACTGAATCGACGACCCAAACCCTACCAGCATCGCCGCTACCGCCGCACCGATCCAAGCTCCGATCGATACCCGCGCGATTGCCAATCCCCAACCCGCCAGACCGTACACCAGGATTAACAACGTCAACCCAGACAGCGGCACTCGATCGAGATCCTGCCTGGGAATCCGAAACGCCACACTCCCAGTAAACAATCCTCCTAAAACTGCGATCGTCACATCCATCTGCGTTGGAACTTGAACCATTCGATCATCCTCGAAACCCAAACTGCTTATAGGTTATCAAACTCGTTCTTGTGTTACCCTAGATAAGCTATCTAAACTCACACATTCAGGATTTCGGGTGGCGAAGAATTCTTCGATCGCAGTTCCTGAATGGAAGATGAACCCGAAATAGGAGATCAATAATGCCAGTTGTTTCATTGGCTCAACTACTTGAGTCGGGAGTCCACTTTGGGCATCAGACCCGGAGATGGAATCCGAAAATGAGTCCCTACATCTACACCGCTCGAAACGGTGTACATATCATCGACTTGGTGCAAACCGCCCAGTTAATGGATGCCGCCTACAACTACGTGCGGACTGCCTCCGAGCAAGGGAAAAAATTCCTGTTCATCGGCACCAAGCGTCAAGCAGCAGGCATCATTGCTCAAGAAGCATCCCGCTGTGGCGCGTATTACGTCAACCAACGCTGGCTGGGCGGAATGCTCACCAACTGGGCAACGATCAAAACCCGCGTTGAGCGGCTCAAAGATCTAGAACGCCGAGAAGAAACAGGCGGACTCGATCTGTTGCCGAAAAAAGAAGCTTCCGTTCTTCGTCGTGAACTCGAACGACTCCAGAAGTACCTCGGCGGGATCAAAAATATGCGGAAGCTGCCAGACGTGATCGTCATGGTGGATCAGCGTCGAGAATACAACGCGATTCAAGAATGTCTCAAGCTCAACATTCCGATCGTGGCGTTGCTCGATACCAACTGCGACCCCGATACCGTTGATGTGCCAATTCCTGCAAACGATGACGCGATTCGATCGATCAAACTGATCGTCGGACGGTTAGCTGATGCAATCTACGAAGGTCGTCACGGTCAACTCGAAGCCGAAGAAGAGTACGACTACGAAGGCGTAGAAGAAGAGTACGAATACGAAGAAACTGAAGCTGCTTCGGAAGAAGTAGCAACAGAAGCGTAGGACAATATGGAGAAGATTTATTTCTTCTCCATCCTTTAAGAAGACATTGGGAACTCAGGCAAATGGCAGACATTTCAGCAAAAGCGGTGAAAGAACTGCGCGAGAAGACCGGCGCAGGGATGATGGATTGTAAGAAGGCGCTGACCGAAAACGGCGGCGACATGGAAAAGTCGATCGACTGGCTGCGGAAAAAAGGCATTGCGTCGGCAGACAAAAAAGCAGGCAAAACAGCGGCTGAAGGTCTAGTCGGTAGCTACATTCACATCGGGGGCCGGATTGGTGTCCTCGTCGAAGTGAACTGTCAAACTGACTTTGTAGCAAGAAACGAAGCCTTCCAAGATCTCGTTCGCAGTATCGCAATGCAGATTGCTGCCAGCGCGAATGTGGAATATGTCAAGATTGCTGATATTCCGGCAGAGATTGTCGAGCGTGAAAAGACGATCGAGATGGGCAAAGATGATCTCGCAGGCAAGCCCGACAATATCAAGGAAAAGATCGTTCAAGGTCGAATTGATAAGCGCTTGAATGAGATGTGCTTATTGCCGACTCCTTACATCAAAGATTCCAACATTACCGTTGATGAATTGGTGAAGCAAAACATCGCGCAATTGGGCGAGAATATTCAAATTCGTCGCTTTGTTCGCTTTGTCTTAGGAGAAGGCATTGAGAAGGAAGAAACCGATTTTGCGGCAGAAGTCGCTGCACAAATTGCAGGCGGTAAGTAAGGATTAATTCAAGTTCGATTTAGAAAAGCGGGGAGTCGTTCCCCGCTTTTTTGTGGCTCAGTTCGGTGAAGATTGCTGCTTCGTTGCGATCAACTTGTGCCCCCTAAGTCCCCCATTCTGGGGGACTTTGAGCAGTTCAAGGCAGATTTGATTGCATAAATCAGCTTCTGAGATAACACTGCTGTGATTCAATGGTTGCAAGTTTGTTCCTCAAATGGGTTCAGTTAGCCCCCTAAGTCCCCCAGAATGGGGGACTTAGGGGGCTAACTGAACAACACAGCGAGAATCTTGTTCAACTCACGTCATGATAGATGCGCGCTCCTTATGTCGAAGAGAGCGATTTTGCTCCATTGCCATTTCCTGAAATTGGTGCAGAGTCTTGATCGGGTGCAAAAGCTTTTCGCACCACTTGAACCTCTTCAGGATGCCAAGTTGGACGCTCTGAGAGTTTCGCGTAGGTTGCTAATGCTTGAGCGACCACTTGATCCATGTTGTAGTACTTGTAAGTCGCTAAACGCCCAACAAAATGCACTCCAGGAGTCGCATCTGCGATCGCTTTGTACTTTTTGTAAATCTCAGCATTCTCAGGACGCGGAATCGGATAGTAAGGATCGCCTTCTGCCTGCGGCAACTCGTAAACAATGCTCGTTTTCGGATGCTCTTGTCCGGTTAAGTACTTGAACTCAGTGACGCGCGTGTAGGGCTGTTCGTTCGGATAGTTGATCACCGGAGCCGCTTGAAACATAGGCTTATCGTGAGTCTCATGCTTGAATTCGAGCGATCGATAAGGCAGCTTACCAAATCGGTGATCGAAGAACTCATCGACCGGCCCGGTGTAAACAATCTCGCGATAGGGGATCACCTTCTGAATCTCGCGATAGTCCACATTCAGCATCACTTTAATGTTTGGATGCGACAGCATATTCTCAAACATTCGGGTGAACCCATGAAGCGGCATTGCTTGATAGGTATCTGTGAAATAGCGATCGTCGCGATTCGTTCGAGTCGGAACCCGCGCAGTCACAGATTTATCAAGCTCTGAAGGATCAATGCCCCATTGTTTGCGCGTGTAGTTGCGGAAAAACTTCTCATACAATTCGCGCCCGACCCTATTCACCACTACATCTTCTGAGGTGCGAATATATTCTTTAGGTTCTGCAACTGATGCAAAAAACTCTTCAACCTGAAACGAGGTGAGATTCAATCCGTAAAGCTTGTTGATCGTATCGAGATTGATCGGAATGGGAAGGTGCAAACCATCGACGCTGGCAAGAACACGATGTTCATACGGTCGCCACGGAGTAAACTTGGAAAGATAATCAAAGACTTCGCGGGAGTTAGTGTGAAAGATGTGCGGGCCGTAGCGGTGAACTAAGATCCCGGCATCGTTGTAATGGTCGTAGGCATTGCCGCCGATGTGAGGTCTGCGATCGCAAATTAGCACTTTTTTACCGGACTGGCTTGCTAATCGCTCCGCAATCACGCTTCCTGCAAAGCCAGCACCCACAATAAGATAATCAAACATTAGAAGTTCTCCGAGAGTTCAAAATAACGACTTCGATTTGCTGCGTCATGGCTGCCCAGGTCTGATCCCACGACATTTGTGCTAGGAACGCATCAACGCGATTGGGCTGTCCCTGTTGCATTGCGATCTCAACCTTTTCAACAAATTCCTCAACGCTATCCGCAATCTGCACGAACCCTTCTTGACCATAGGGACGCACCACATCGCGAATCGAAGTGGAAACAACAGGCTTCCCTGCTGCTAAATATTCTGGTGTTTTAGTTGGACTGATAAACCGAGTGGATTCATTTAGCACAAACGGCAAGAGTGCAACATTCCAGTGAGCAATATAATGTGGAAGTTCTTGATAAGACTTACTACCTAGGTAGTGAATGTTGGAGCGGCAAGGAAGATCTTTTGAATCAATCTTTGCAATCGGGCCAATTAACACCAGTTGCCAATCGGGTTTCGCTTGAGCAATCCCCTCTATTAGCTCTAAGTTCATGCGCTCGTCGATTACACCATAGAAGCCCAAACGAGGATGAGCAATGCAGGCTTGATCAGGCGGATCAAGGGTAATGCTCTTTGCTTGAGCAAAATGCGCTACATCAATGCTGCTCGGAAACGCATGAACATTCGGATGCTGATGTTGTTTTGCTTCGTACAAGCTTTGTCCACCTGTAAAGACCACATCTGCTCGGTTGAACAATTGCGCTTCCCAGGCTTTGAGGGCTTTGGATGCTCCTTTGAATGCTGCTAGCTCATCCATGCAGTCATAGACCACACAAAGCGGATCTAGATGGTTGGTGAAAGCTAATGCGATCGGCGTGTAGTACCAAAGAATCGGTTTCGAGATGCCAAACTCTGCAAACAGTTCATCGATCAGTGTTTGCTGCATTGCGGCAATCATTTCTTGGCTCATTCCATTGGGCAAATGAGGCACTACGACCCAAACCCCACACTCGCGCCTGCTCGTTTCTAATCGCCAAGAAGCACTCGATTCAAAGACAGGTTCTTCGATAAAAAAGGTTCGTCGCTGTGTTGCACAACGGCTGAGTAGGTGTTGAGGTCGTTGATAAACAAAGTCCCAGCGCAAGTGGGACAAACAGACTAAATCAGGTGAATTTGAATCAAGGGCTTCATGTTCAGAAAAACCGACATTAGAAGCCTGAAATTCTGAGGTCAGTGCGCTTTTTAGAAACCGCTTTTGACCCATCTCGATCGAACTGATACAACCGTTCAATCCCGTATTGAATGAGGACATAGATTTTTGAAGTTTCGATGTTGCTTGAGTTGCAATCACACATTCATTCAAAAATAATGACAATCGATCGTATTTCCTTCTATCCGAAGAGTTGGAAATGACCCGCCAAAGAGAATAGAAGAACTGAAAATTGAAATGTTTCTATCTGTTAATACTCTTTTAATTAGAGAAAAAAGCAAATTGCCATTCGTCAAATTTCTTCTATCTTAAGTCCGAACTTTTTTAAGTTAAAATATACGTATAAGCACTCTTGGTTTTGATTTAATTAGAGTCAAAAAATACATTCTTTTCGTGACCGAAATATCCCGAATATCTGTTGAAGCCATTTGAGCTTTTTGAAGTACTGTACTAAAAGTATCAGCAGCCAAAAAGTAAAGTTTCATCAAGAGTATTAATTTTGATGTTAGGTTTTATCTTGCTGCTGATAAACGTCGAAAGCAAAGCGCAACTTCTCCTATCTCAAGGAGCAATCTTCCATGAAACTACTCGGTAAAAGTTTCGATAGCACCGCTCACTCTGTTTCTAGTCCGATCGCACTTTGTCGCCAGCTTGAGATTGGCTACCCTCGCCCGCAACTTCAGCGATCGAACTGGATCAATCTCAACGGCTCCTGGAAATTCTCCTTTAATGATCAAGGAGACTGGAAGCAGCCGTTCGAGGTTTCTGCCTGGACTCATACGATCGAAGTTCCCTTTGCTCCCGAAACCGAGCGCAGCGGCATCGCAGATACTGGTTTTCATCCAAATTGCTGGTATGAGAGAGAATTTGAAGTTCCGATCGACCATCAGCGAGTTTTGCTCCATTTTGGTGCAGTAGACTATCAAGCCTCTGTTTGGGTGAATGGACAGTTTGTCGGCGGTCACGAAGGCGGACACACCCCGTTTAGCTTCGATATCACCGATTTTCTCAAGCCAGGAACCACACAGCGCGTGACCGTTTTTGCCCAGGATGATCCCCAAGATTTAGCAAAACCGAGAGGAAAACAAGACTGGCTCCCCGAAACGCACAGCATTTGGTATCCTCGCACAACCGGAATTTGGCAAACGGTCTGGGTCGAGTGTGTCCCACAAACCTACATTCAGAAGATCCGCTGGACTCCGCACTTCGAGCGCTGGGAAATTGGATTTGAAGCCTCGATGATCGGCGCGAAATGCGATGATTTGTACATCAAAGTTCGTTTGAGTGTTGGCGATCGGCTTCTGGTGAATGACACTTATGAAGTCGTAGACGAAGATATCAATCGCCGCATCGCACTTTCTGATCCGGGAATTGACGACTATCGCAATGCTTTGTTATGGAGCCCTGAAAAACCCACGCTGATCGATGCTCAGATCCAACTTTGGCATCAGGGAGTGTTGATCGATGAGGTGAAGTCCTACACGGCGATGCGAACCGTTGGAATTCAGCGCGATCGCTTTATGTTGAACGGTCATCCTTACTATCTCCGGTTAGTTTTGGATCAAGGCTATTGGACTGAGACTTTGATGACTCCGCCGTCTGATGAAGCTTTACGGTTGGACATCGAACTGACGAAGCGAATGGGCTTTAACGGGGTTCGCAAGCACCAAAAAATCGAAGATCCGCGCTTTTTGTACTGGGCGGATGTGATGGGGCTTTTAGTGTGGGAAGAAATGCCCAGTGCTTATCGCTTCACTCGTAAAGCCGTCGAACGCATTACAAAAGAATGGACGGAAGTGCTCGATCGTGATAGTAGCCATCCTTGCATCATTGCTTGGGTTCCATTTAACGAGTCGTGGGGGGTTCCGAACCTGGCAGAAACTCCTGCCCAGCGTCACTATGTTCAAGCGCTTTACTACTTGACCAAAACGCTCGATCCGACTCGTCCGGTAATCGGAAACGACGGCTGGGAAAGCACCACTACGGATGTTCTAGCCATTCATGACTATGATTGCCAACCTCAACGCTTGGCACAGCGGTATGGGCGCGAAGTGAAGCTCTCGGATCTCTTTCAGCATCAGCGACCCGGCGGACGAATTCTTACGCTAGATGGCTATCCACACAATGGACAGCCGATTATGCTGACTGAGTTTGGAGGCATTGCTTACACAAAACCGGCTGATGCTTTTGCCGACATAGCTTGGGGTTACGATCGCTCTTCGGATGTTGAAGGGTTGCAGCAGCGATATCGGGATCTTCTCACGGTGGTCAACCAGGTTGAGATGTTCGGGGGATTCTGTTATACGCAACTAACTGATACTTTCCAGGAAGCGAACGGGCTACTTTATGCCGATCGCACTCCTAAGTTTGACATTGCTGCGATCTCATCGGCGACAGTGGGACACGAGGTTTCACCTGCACTTACGGACTATATCGCTGCGCCCCATTGCAGCGGATCTTGGCAAAGTTAAAACACAGGGGCACGAATAGTTCGTGCCCCTAAAACCTCGATCGTAATCGTTCAATTAAGCTCCGGAGCCTTCGCTAGTCGGCTGAGGTTCCATTTGTTTTAGCAGTTCGGGTAAAGGAATTCCTTTTTCCTCTGCTAAAGCTTCAGGCGGTTTTTGGTAGAACTGCGATCGCACATATTCACCTGTGTTTGCTATCGGGAGCGGCTTCATCTGGTGCGGAATCGAATAGTAGCGATGCGTTGGTCGCTGGATGTGTCGCTCTTGGATTGATTCATTGGAAATCTTTTTGCGGAGCTTGATGATTGCATCCATGATTGCTTCCGGTCGAGGGGGACAACCAGGAATGTAAATATCGATTGGCAAAATTTTATCAGCACCCCGAATTGCAGTCGGAGAGTCAGCGCTGAACATCCCGCCACTGATCATACAAGCACCCATCGCAATCACATATTTTGGATCGGGCATCTGTTGATACAATCGCAGCGTTGGAGCTGACATCTTCATATTTAATGTGCCTGCGAGAATCAGCAGATCTGCTTGACGCGGAGAAGCACGAGGAATTAGACCAAAGCGATCGAAGTCAAACCTTGAGCCGATTAATGCTGCAAATTCGATAAAGCAGCAAGCAGTTCCATACAATAGCGGCCACAAGCTAGAAAGTCGCGCCCAGTTGTAGAGGTCATCTACAGTCGTCAAAATGACATTTTCAGAAAGCTGACTGGTCACAGAGGGATATCCCACAGGATTGATGAGGGAATGTCCGTTATCGGAAGGAGATTCTGTCATAGCGATAGTTAGAGAGTTTTGTGTGATTTAGCGATCGACCGATCCCATAATGATGTCGATACTGCCCAGAACAACCATTACATCGGCAAGCTTCGCGTCCTTGAGCAGATGCGGAAAGATTTGCAGATTGCAGAAATCAGCGGCGCGAATTTTCCAACGCCACGGAAACACATGATCATCGCCCACAATGAAAATGCCTAGCTCACCTTTGCCGCTTTCTACCCGGACGTAATGTTCGCCTTTCGGGATTTTGAAGGTGGGAGCAACTTTGCGACCGATAAATTGATAGTCAAAGCTATTCCATTCAGATTTTGGGCCTTCTGCGAGTCGCTTTGTTTCTAAGTTTTCGTAAGCTCCACCGGGCAATCCTTTTAGAGCTTGCCTGATAATTTTGACTGATTCGCGCATTTCTCGGATTCGGACAAAGTAGCGCGCGAGAACATCACCTTCCTTTTCAGTAATGATGTCCCAATCAAAATCGTCATAGCATTCGTAGTGATCGACTCTGCGGAGATCCCATTCCACACCGGAACCGCGCAGCATCGGGCCTGACAAGCTCCAGGAGATCGCATCTTCGCGGCTAATCGTGCCCAGTCCAGCTAAACGACGCTGAAAGATTGGATTGTTCGTAATTAACCGCTCATATTCATCGACTTTGGGCAAAAAATAGTCGCAGAAATCAGCGCATTTATCAGTCCAGCCGTATGGTAAATCGACTGCAAGTCCTCCTACTCTGAAGTAGTTATGATTGACCATTCGATAACCGGAAGCAGCTTCCCACAGGTCATAGATCAGCTCTCGTTCTCGAAAGATGTAGAAGAACGGAGTTTGTGCTCCTAAATCTGCGGCAAATGGCCCAAGCCAGAGTAAATGATTTGCAATCCGATTCAGTTCCAGCATGATCACGCGAATGTAGCTGGCGCGTTTTGGAACCGGAATATTGGCTAATTTTTCAACTGCATTCACCGTGACGGCTTCGTTGAACATTCCTTCCGCGTAGTCCCAGCGGCTCACATAGGGAATATACATCGTCATTGTGCGATTCTCAGCGATTTTCTCCATACCGCGATGAAGATAGCCAATGACAGGCTCACAATCAATAACGTTCTCTCCGTCCAGCGTAACGACCAATCGACAGACACCGTGAGTTGAAGGATGATGCGGCCCCATGTTCAAAACCATAGGGTCGGTCTTCGTTTCAATGATTGGCATCAGAAATCCCCTTCCTAGTGAACAACCTTAGATCTCACACCTGAGTTTCTGCTAAATTAGCGAGTACAAAACGCTTCAACTTCTATCAAATGGTAGGTGTTAGAAAAGTCAAAGCTTTCTAATTGCTGAATGAAGAAATAGTGCGGTGCTGGAATTCCGATCGCTAATTCTCAACCCTGCGTATTTGACCAAAGATTCTCAACCCTGCGTATTTGACCAAAGATAGATAGCAGCAGTGATCGCTCTTAAATAATATAAAGAGACAAAATTACCCAATTCCTTTGGACACTCAATCCAATCGACAGAATTGACTTTTTCTAGTTTGGTGAAACTCATAAGCATTTGATCGGATTTGCTAGTTGCTGTGAGTGTCTTTAACGATTGGATAGTTCAAGATTTGCTTCCTCCCGTGCTCTATTCCACCTAAATAAAAGCTTTATCACTAGAAACGCCATGAAAGACTACCGTTCCCTAGAGACTCGTTATGTTGTCACTCCCGCAGAACGCCAAAACGCCGAAATCGCTCCGACCGTAACTGAGCTATGGAACCAGCAGTCGCCTTATAATCGAAGCGCCTTGAATACCGGGATTGTCCATTTTGGCCCGGGTCGATTTTTTCGGGCACATCTTGCCCGCATCATTCACGAACACCTTGCCCAAAATGACCCGCGTTGGGGAATCTGCGGAGTAAGCCTCAAAAGCCAAAGCACGATCGCAACTCTGCAACCGCAAGACTTTCTCTATACAATGACCGAACGCTACAGCAGCGACGAACACTATGAATCGGTTAAAGTCATCGGTTCGCTTAGTCAAATCGTCAACGGGATTGCAGAACGGGATACGGTGCTTGAGTTAATGACCTCGCCTGATGTCCATTTAGTGACGCTGACTATCACTCAAGCAGGCTACTGTCTCGATTCGCGCTTTCATCTCGATATCAGTCATGAATCGATCGCGCATGATCTGAGCCATCCCACTCATCCCACGACTGCGATCGGGTTTATTGTCGAAGCACTGCGTCGCCGCCGCGATCGTGATCTAATCCCTTTCACAACCCTCTCATGCGATAACTTGCCAAGAAACGGGGAAATCCTACAGCGGGCAGTTCTCAGCTATGCTCAACAGATCAATCCTGATCTTGCCGCCTACATTGCGAACCATGCCACATTTCCAAATACTGTGGTCGATCGCATTGTGCCGCAGCATCAGACCTGTGATGATGAGCAGACTTATCGACTGTTGCAGGTTCACGATCGCGATCCGATTGTTACAGAACCATTCTGGCAATTCGTAGTCGAAGATAAATTCACCAGCGATCGACCTTGTTGGGAAGAGACTGGCGTGACGATGACGGATGACATCACTCCTTTTCTATATCTCAAATCGAGATTTCTGAATGCAATGCACTCTTTTATTGCTTGTTTAGCAGTCAGAGCCGGAATTGAGTATGTACATCAAGCGCTAAGGCTGCCGGAATTTCACCTATTTCTCCGGCTCCTGATGGACGATATCACCACAGCGACACCCGTTGCTGATCAAATGTGTGAACAGTACATCGATCAGGTGTTAATTAGACTCAGTAACGAAGCGATGCCTGACGCGATCGAGCGAATTGCCGCAGAAACTTCTAGAAAGCTCGGTAAGTACATTCTGCCAATTCTGCAAGATGCTCATTGTCAGAAAGCTAGCTTGAATCGTCTGATCCTTCCGATCGCAGCTTGGATGCTGGCGGTGAGAGAAAGCGCGATCGAGTCGGGTAAATCGTTTGATCCTAAAGATAAGCCAGCGATCATTGCAGCAATTCAATCGGGAGCAAGCTTGAGCCAGATTGTTGGGCTAGAACCTTGTGAATGCGCTGAAATGCTGGATCAAGAATGCGATCGAGCCTTGGGAGAGATTCGGACTCATGGACTATCCGCTACTCTGAGACATTACAGCCAGGAGCATTTTCAGCATGACCTTATCTCAGCCGCATAGCGTCGTCTTGTTTGACCATGATGGGACGGTTGTAGATAGCGAAATTGTCGCCCTCAAAAGCGCCTGGAAACTCACGACGGAAATCGCGACTGAATTTCCCGGCGCACGACTCTATGATTTGCCTGACTTTATCAAACACTTTGCAGGGAAACCGTATCGAGAGATTTTGGCACAGCTTTATGTCGATGCGCCAACTGTTCTAAGCGAAGCTGATATTCAACGGCTAGTGCTAGAAGAAGAAGACCGCGCGATCGAGCATCTCAGTCTCGACGCGAAGCCAACAGCAGGAACGCCCGCTGTATTGTCCGAATTGTGCGATCGAGGAATTGAGTTTGCGCTAGTCAGTAACAGTAGCTTGAGACGGTTAGAGGCTTGTTTAACTGCCACTGATTTGACGGGCTATTTTAAGAGCGATCGCGTCTTTAGCGCTCACGATTCCCTCCCAGAGCAGCGACCTAAACCCTTACCCGATATCTATCTCTATGCTGCAAAGCGTTTGAACGCGGAGATTTCAAACTGTATTGCAGTTGAAGATTCGATTAGCGGAGTGAAATCTGCGGTTGCGGCTGGAATTCCCTTGATAGTGGGGTATGTGGGCGGAACGCATATCAACGAAAGTGAGCGCAACGATCGAGCTTCTGTTTTGCGATCGGCAGGAGTTCAATCAATTATCGAATCTATGTCTGATTTGACCCAATTTCTCTAAATCAGTCGCAAGAAAGAGTAGATTCCCACTGCTCTTTCCTAAATTTAATAGCGTGTAAAGGAATTCCTCAACTTATCGAATAGAAAGGTTTTATGAATATTGTAGGTAGAATCAAGCTTCCTAAATCAGCCGACATCACTGAATTATACATTCAGTGCAATGAAGCAGTATCGATCGACGAAGCAAGTGAAAGGGTTGCTCTACGTCAGGGCGGAATCATCTCTTCTAGCTCTTATTTCAATTCATTTTATGAAAAGTACTATGTCAAATACACCTCGCTGAGTTCTATTTACTACCGATTGAAACTAGAAGGCGATTTCAAAGTTACCGTCTACCGAGAGGTATCTGGTAAAAGCAGAAGAGAGACTGTTCTAGAAGAGAAATTCGAGCAATGCCAACTCTCAAAGCCTGTACAACTTTCATCGATCAATTTGCTTCAGAATGACAATGCTGGCAGAATCTATGTTGAACTGACTTGTTTAAGTGAGCAAGGAATCTTTGAGGCAGGTTGGATCGTAACCGATCAGCCAAAAGCGAGAGAAGTATCACTGGGCGTTGTGATTTGCACCTTCAAGAAGGAGAACTACGTCAGAAATGCATTAGGCACGCTCTTGCAGGATGAACTATTGCAAGATAAGAACCTCAAAGTTTTTGTGTCTGATAATGGTAGAACATTAAATCAGAACGAGTTCAAAGATTCACGAGTCAATCTATTTCCCAACAAAAATGCGGGTGGCAGCGGTGGCTTCACGAGAGGCATTATGGAAGCCTTAGAAGAAGGCAGTTCCTCGCATCTTTTATTGATGGATGACGACATCGAACTGGAAAGCGAAAGCATTTGTCGATTGTTCTCGGTGCATGAGTATGCAAAGACCGAATTGATCATTGCAGGCGGTTTACTGAGCTTGAACGAGAAGCATCTCTTGTACGAAGCAGGCGCAACATACAATGATGATTCTAGAACAAAGGGATCACCTGGCTCTCTAACTGCGCTCAATCACGAGATGGATCTGCGAAGCAATGAAGTACTCAATCAGTTACTAATCGAAGAAGATGCGGACTATGGCGGATTTTGGTTTTGCTCTTTCTCTAAAGCACTTGTAGAACAACTCAATCTACCGTTGCCGCTCTTTATCAAGCTAGACGATGTTGAGTTTTGCCTCAGAGCGAAAAAGACTTTGAATATCCCGATCGTAACATTTCCATCAATGGCAGTATGGCACCTTCCCGCATCTGCAAAAAATCTGAACTGGGAAACCTACTACTATTTCCGCAATGATTTGATCATTTATGCAGTGCATTACTCACCAAACTACACGCACGCGGTCAGCAACTATACAAAAGGGATTATGCTGGCATTGTTTAAGCCAGACTTCGATCGTGCTCAAATGTTGATCAAAGCCTTTGAGGACTATCTCAAGGGACCAGATTTACTCAAAGGTTCTGATCCAGAAATGACGCACCCAAATACGCTGAAGCTTAGTCGAACTTATGAGAATCAAGACAAAGCTGACCCGTTTGCAAGTGTGAAGCTGTTGGCGAGATGGGCAAGTGTGGCGAGAAGAGGCAGTGCAGAATGGGAGACTGCGAGCAGTGCTTGGAAAAATGCGTCTGAAGAGTTGATGTCTCCGACCTTTTGGCGGCAGTATCTTGAACTAAAAGAACCTGCACGCTCAGGCGCAATTCGTTCTTGATTTTGATGTGAATTCGATGAGATAGTTCGCTTCGATGGTGAATTCGCGAAGCCCCCTAAGTCCCCCATTCTGGAGGACTTAGGGGGCAGAAGCCGACCCAAACGAAGCCGAAACGTCTCATCGAGTTCACATTAGCTTGCCATCTATTCCGCCCAGTCTTTTGCCCAGTTCAGAGTTTGATGAACTTGCTCGATCGAGGATGCTTCACAATACAACCGCAACACAGGTTCCGTTCCACTAAAGCGGATCAATAACCAGCTTTGATCTTCTAGGCGGAACTTATAGCCATCGTCAGTCTGACAACTGATCACCGCTTTTCCTGCAATGTTCTGAGGAGGCTGCGTTTTGAGTTGCTCTAGCAGTTTGGTGCGGACTTCCATGCTGGCAAGCGGGAGATCAATTCGATCGTATTCCGCCGAAAATCCTGCTTTCTCTTGCAATCGACGGTAAAGCTCACCCAGATCAGTTCCCGTCTGCACAACTGTTTCGAGAACGTACAGAGCAGAAAGTAAAGCATCGCGTTCGGGAATGTGATGACCGTAGCCGATTCCGCCAGATTCTTCGCCGCCCAGTAGCACCTTCGTTTCGAGCATTCGATCAGCAATATATTTGTAACCGATCGGCGTTTCGTACACCGCAAGACCGTGCAGTTTCGCTACCAATGGCATCAAATCAGACCCGCTTACCGTTTTGACAAATTCGCCAGTAAATCCTTTCTGGATCAAATGTTCGAGCAAAATCGGGATCAGAATTTGAGAACTGAGAAAGTTTCCTTTCGCATCGACTGCACCGACTCGATCGGCATCGCCATCAAACACCAAACCCACCGCTAAACTATTGCCGTCAAAGTTCCGAATCGTATGCAGAATCTTCGGGAGATACTTCGGCAAGGGTTCCGGTGCGCCGCCGCCAAATAATGGATCGCGATCGCTGTTCAGTTCGTGAATCTCAATTCCCAACAATCGCCCTAATCCAGTCGCCGCTGCTCCATGCATCACATCCGCGAATACGGTCACTTTGCCTTGTTCGATCGCGCTTTTAATTGCAGCAGTATCAACCAGCGATTGCAATCCCTCACAATAACTTTCCCAAGGATCAAACGTGCTGAAGGTTCCCGGTTTCGCTTCAGAAACAGGCGCGTCACTTGTTAACAACGCTTCGATTTTTTTCGTTACTTCGGGCGGGACTGATCCCCCGTGAGCGCTTTTCACCTTCAAGCCCGAATAGTTACCTGGATTGTGGCTTGCAGTAATGACGATAGCACCTAGCGCATTTAATTTCTTTGCTGCCCAACTAAACGCTGGAGTCGGAGCAAAGCTTTCAGAAAACAGAATATCAAAGCCAACTTTGCGAATTGATTCTGCCGCCGTACGAGCAAACTCCTCTGACAAAAATCTGCGATCGTATCCCACAATCACCGTATTGCTTCCGGTTTCTGCGCCGTAAACTTCGGATAGAACTTGAGCCGCGATCGGGGCAACTTGCATCACACGATCGAAGGTAAAATCGGCAGCAATCACGCCGCGCCAGCCATCGGTGCCAAACTGAATCGGATTAATTGTTGTAATTGTCATCGGCGCGTGAGCCATGATCGCACTTCTCCTCAAGTCACAAAACAAACATCATTCGGGACAAAAACCAGTGTAGCGGGGATATCTTAGACTCAAGCGAGTTTTTTGATCTTCCTTCTGTTTCTTTACAGCTTGCCGCAAGCTTTCCAGGACGGTTCACGATTTTTTCGCACATTGCATCACGCAAGGCACACTCTGATTCAGTTCAAATTTGGTATAACCTTCAGCATTGTTCAAAGTGTGATTTATGCGGGCTTCGTTGGTTTGGATGATGGCGATCGCGTCAGGTGCAACGGTCGCGAATTTGTACTACAATCAGCCGCTTTTGGCGAAGATTGCTCAACAGTTTGGAGTCTCAGCCGAAGGAGTCGGAGCGATTCCGATGTTGACGCAGATTGGTTATGCGATCGGGATTTTGTTCATCGTGCCGTTGGGTGACCGCATTGAGCGGCGACGGTTGATCGTGACGATGACGGGATGTACTGCGATCGCGCTATTGCTAGCGGCGTTGGCGACGAATTTGGTTTGGTTGAGTGTGGCGAGTTTTGCGATCGGAGTGAGTGCGGTTTCGGCTCAGATTCTCGTTCCGTTTGCGGCGCAGTTGTGCGAACCAGAGCAGCGCGGCAAAGTGGTCGGGATGGTGATGAGCGGGCTGTTTATTGGCATTCTGGTAGCGCGGACTGTGAGCGGATTTGTCGGGGAGAGAATTGGCTGGCAGGCGATGTATGGGTTAGCGAGTGGTGTGATGATGCTATTCGCGATCGTATTATCGAAACAGTTGCCGCGCTATCAGTCGAGCTTGAAAATGGCTTATCCTGCATTATTGCGATCGATGTTTGATCTGATGCAGCGAGAGCCAGCATTACAGGTTTCATCATGGATCGGCGCGATGTCGTTTGGGGCGTTTAGTGCGTTTTGGAGTACGCTCGTATTTTTGCTAGAACAACCGCCGTATCAGTATGGGAGTGGTGTGGCGGGATTGTTTGGATTGGTCGGAGTGGCGGGGGCGTTGGTGGCTCCAGTCGTGGGAAAGATTGCCGATCGTCGTAGTCCAGCTTTTACGGTGCAGTTAGGCATTCTGATGACGACTGCTTCGTTTTTAGTGTTTTGGGTGTTTGGCAAACAGATAGCTGGATTGATCATTGGCGTGATTTTGTTGGATTTGGGAGTCCAGACGACTCAGATTTCTAATCAAGCGACGATCTACAGTTTGCCTGCCGAGTTTCATAGTCGTTTGAATGCGGTGTACATTATGCTTTACTTCGTGGGCGGCGCATTGGGGTCATATTTGGGAACCTATAGCTGGAATCGATTTCAGTGGAATGGAGTTTGCGCGATCGGGTTTGGCATGATGATTGCGGCTTGGGCGGGATTGTTCTGGCGACGACAACGTTTGAAAGCTGTATGAATCTGGTGTGTGAGCTTCAAGAATTATTGGTGCAATTTCTCAGAGAACACGGACTTTTATCACTTTTAGAAAAGCAAAATCGCTGGCTGATTTAGCCTCGGAAATAGTGGTATTGCAGAGTTTGTAAGGGAATGATAAAGATGCTTTTTCCTAAACTGCCCTGAAACGTTTTATATGAATTCCAAGTCGGTTATAGAAATTGATATTTCGTCGATCGCATCAATGATTCCGGGCGCGATTTTTCAGATAAGCGCGATCGAGAATTACTACAGAATTGATTACATTAGCGATCGTCTGTCTACTGTGATCGGTGTTCCTAGTTCCTTTGAGGCTTTGGAAGATCGAATCGATTCTAAAGATGTCGATCGCTTTCGAGAGTCATTAAAGAAGGCAATTAGTCGCGCAACCGCTTGGAGTTTTGAGGGACAAATCAGACAAACGAATGAACAAACTAAGTGGGTTCAAATCTCAGCAGAATTGTCTAAAACTACTTGCAATACAACAACTTACTGTGGAATTATCACTGAGATCACAAAACGCAAACAAGTCGAGCTTGGATTACGAAAATCGCGACAAAAGCTGTTGGCAAACTTATCGAGTCAGGTGACAAAACTCCAACAAAGTCAGAATCTACTTCAGCGAATTATTGATAATACAAATGCCAGTGTTTTTGTAAAAGAATATCGAGAGACAAACGGAACTTATATTTTACTCAATCGAGAATTTTCCCATCGATTCAACTTTGATCAAGAACGCGACCAGGGAAAAACTGACTATGAGCTATTTGATCCTGAGACTGCCGAGGCGTTTCAAGCTGCAGATCGAGCTGCATTAGCCGCTGGAGTTCCGATTCAGATCGAGGAATTGGAACCGCGCCAAGACGGATTACACACGGCGATCGTGGTTAAATTCCCGCTCTTTGATGAACAAGGACAAGCGTTCGCAATTGGTGGAATTGCCACAGATATCACCGAACTCAAACGCACCAAAAAGATTTTAGAGGAAGCGAATGAAGAACTAGAACGCCGCGTAACAGAGCGAACTTCAGAACTTTCTCAAAGAAACGAAGAATTAGAAGCAACCCTGCTCAATTTAAATCAAACACAAACGCAATTAATTCAAAGTGAAAAAATGTCTGGTTTAGGGCAATTAGTCGCTGGGATTGCTCACGAAATTAATAATCCGGTCAATTTTATTCACGGCAATTTACGTCATGCAGATTCTTACACAAATGATTTGCTTACACTCATTCAGCTTTATCAGAAACACTATTCCACCCCGATCGCTGAAATCCAAAACGCAATTGATGAAATTGATCTTAATTTCTTGATCGCTGATATTCCAGATGTTTTTGCTTCCATGCGAACGGGAACCACTCGAATTCAATCGATCGTACAATCGCTGCGATCGTTCTCTCGACTCGATGAAGCGGAACTAAAAACAAGCGATCTTCATGATGGAATCGAGCAGACTTTAACGCTGTTACAGCACCGTTTGAAATCTCAAAAAATCAAGGTCACAAAGCATTACGGGACGGTTTCCCCGATTCAGTGCTATGCGGGACAACTCAACCAAGCGTGGATGAATCTGATGAGCAATGCGATCGATGCCGTTGATGCCGTTGAACAACGCACGATCGAGATCTGCACAAAACAACATTTCGATCAAACCGTAGAAGTCCGGATTCGAGATACAGGAGTTGGAATCGCAGCAGAGATACGATCGCGAATCTTTGATCCATTTTTCACGACAAAACCTGTGGGCAAAGGAACTGGAATGGGATTGGCACTTTGTTACAAAACAATCGTGGAACAGCATCACGGCTCGATCAATTGCTGCTCTATTTCTCCTCAAGGCACTGAGTTTGTCATCAAAATTCCGAATTTCGGATAGAGAAAAGACGGAATCGCTATGATCGGGAGCGAAGAGAGCCGGTAAAGATGGTAGGAGCCTCGATCGATGCTGAGTGCAGGACAAACGCTGTACGATCGCTATCAACTGCAAGAAAAATTGGGTCACGGCGCAGGACGACAGACTTGGTTAGCGATCGATCTTTCCGCCAAATCTGAGCCTGTGATCGTCAAACTATTAGCGTTTGGGGAACAGTCGCAGTGGGATGATCTCAAACTATTTGAGCGAGAGTCACAGATTCTACGACAGTTAGACCATCCGCGCATTCCAAAATGTCGGGATTCTTTTTCGATCGACGATCGCATTCTCTGGTTTGGCTTGGTGCAAGACTACATTCCGGGAACTTCGCTGAAACAGTTGATTCAAGACGGCAAGCGCTTTTCAGAAGAGGAAGTGCGAAAAATCGCGATCGAGATTCTGACCATTCTGCGCGATTTGCATAGCCTAAATCCGGCAGTTCTCCATCGCGATATCAAACCGAGCAATCTGATTCTGGGAGCCGATCAGCAGATTTATTTAGTCGATTTTGGAGCCGTACAAGACCGTGCCAGTGTAGAAGGCGCAACCTTCACCGTCGTTGGAACATACGGCTATACCCCGATCGAACAGTTTGGCGGTCGTGCGGTTGCCAGTTCTGATCTCTATGCGTTGGGCGCAACGTTGATTCATTTACTCACAGGAGCATCCCCGGCAGATTTACCACAGCGTTATCTCAGGATTCAATGGCGCGATCGCGTCACGTTATCGCCAGCGTTGGCAGATTGGATTGATCAGCTTTCCCATCCCGATCTAGAGCAACGGTTTCAATCCGCAATTCAGGCAATGGATCGCCTAAATTTAGCGAACACGGTGTCTTATGCCCCAGTCGAACGCCCGAAAAATACGCGGATTCAACTATCTCGATCGAAAAAACGTTTAGAAATCGTCATTCCGAAGCAAACCCAAGAAGACGAATCGCGCTTAGAAATTTTAGGACTGTTAGCGGCATTGCCTGTTTTAATGTTCGTCGCTCCAATGCTGTTGTTTGTGTCGATCGTTGGAGTCTTGAGTTCTGCAAGCTGGATTCTTCTTCTAGGATTGATTGTGTTTGTGATGTTCATCAGCCCATCGTTTCAGCGGACTTATGTAAAGTTCGATCGCCGCGAATTTATCGTCGAAACGCAGCGATTCAAAACGACCAGCAATCGGATGACAGGCATTACCCGCGACATTCGAGAAGTCCGACGCGACTCAAACGGACTGATTACGATCACATCCGGCCCCTATCGCACCGGATATCGGCTGCATCAATTTGGACAGGAACTCACCGATTTCGAGCAGGCTTGGGTTCTGAAAGAAATACGATCGTGGTTAAAACTCAAATCTGAGATTTAGCGCAAGATTTTGTTAAGTTCCGCAAAGATGGGAGAATAGAGCTAATCCAAAACACTCATCGATCGCACCATTATGGCTGAAATCCAATTCTCGAAAGGCATTACCGAAGAAGTCATTCCCGATGTCCGTTTAACGCGCTCAAAAGACGGAACCAACGGAACCGCAACCTTCATTTTTGACAAACCGAAAGCCCTCGAAGCAGAAAACACCGACAGCATCACCGGGATGTATATGCTCGATGAAGAAGGCGAAATTGTCACCCGCGAAGTCAAAGCCAAATTCATCAACGGTCAGCCTGCCGCACTCGAAGCGCTCTACATTATGAAATCCGTAGAAGATTGGGAACGCTTCATCCGATTTATGGATCGCTACGCCGAATCCAACGATCTAGGGTTCACAAAGTCATAATGTCTCATCAGCCGCACCCGGATGAACACACGATCGCAGTGTCATGCGCTGTGATCACCGTGAGCGACACCCGCACGATCGACACCGATCGCAGCGGACAACTGATCCAACAGCTTTTGAAACAAGCCGGGCACACGATCGCTCACGCTGCGATCGTGCCGGACGAACCTGATCAAATTCGCGCTCAGTTCGCAACGCTCCCGACCGTAGATGTGGTGATTCTCAACGGTGGAACAGGCATCGCACCTAGAGATACAACGTATGACGCGATCGAACAATTACTCGAAAAAACACTTCCAGGATTCGGGGAAATCTTTCGATCGTTGAGCTACGCCGAAATCGGATCGAGAGCGATCGCATCAAGAGCGATCGCGGGCGTGTATTCAGGAAAACTCATTTTTTCACTCCCCGGCTCATCAAACGCAGTGAAATTAGCGATCGAGCAGCTTATCCTGCCGGAATTCGTGCATCTTGTCACTCAACTCAAAAAATAGCTCGCCTCGGAAAACTGCGATCGTCCTTCAAGAAAAGTAAACCCCGGTCTATCAGCTTACCCTTCTAAGGACTATACTAGGAAAGTTGTTTAAATCTTCGAGTCAAACGAGGAACTTTCAATGTCGCGATATCGAGGACCCCGACTCAGAATCACCCGTCGTCTGGGAGACTTACCCGGACTGACGAGAAAATCCGCCCGCCGCGCCTATCCCCCTGGACAGCATGGGCAAGCACGTAAAAAGCGCTCAGAATATGCGGTACGTCTAGAAGAAAAGCAAAAATTGCGCTTTAACTACGGTGTGAGCGAAAAGCAATTGCTTCGCTACGTGCGAAAAGCGCGACGCGCATCCGGTTCGACCGGACAAGTGCTACTACAACTGTTGGAAATGCGGCTAGATAACACCGTGTTTCGGTTGGGCATGGCTCCAACGATTCCGGGCGCACGTCAGCTCGTCAATCACGGTCACGTTACCATCAACGGCAAAGTCGTAGATATTGCAAGCTACAACTGCCGTCCCGGTGATGTCGTTGCAGTCCGCGATCGCGATCGCTCTCGCAAGCTCGTCGAAGCAAATCTGCAATATCCCGGTTTGTCAAACTTGCCGAGTCATTTGGAGTTCGATAAGAACAAGATGACCGGAAAAGTGAATAGCGTTATCGATCGAGAATGGGTAGCACTGCAAATTAATGAACTGCTAGTCGTTGAGTACTACTCACGTCAGGCATAAAGTTTTTTCCGAAATCGATATTCTCCGCGGCAATTGAATATCTTTGACAGCCTCCTTCGTTCCGTCAGCGTGGGAGGTTTCGTCTTTATGAGCAAAAACGCTGCAAACTCTGAGTGATCTCTTTCTGCTATTCTCATAAATGCTTTACACGATAGAAGACCATGTTAGATCTGACTGGAAAGAACGCACTTGTCACGGGAATTGCTAACAATCGCTCGATCGCATGGGGCATCGCTCAACAGCTACACAAAGCAGGAGCCAATATTGGCATCACGTATCTACCCGACGAAAAAGGCAAAGCAGAAAAGAAAGTCGCAGAACTGACCGAACCCTTGCAGCCAAGCCTATTTTTGCCGCTAAATGTGCAGGATGATGCTCAGATCGAAAGCGCTTTTAAGACGGTGCGGGATAAGTGGGGCAAGTTAGACATTCTGATTCACTGTCTTGCTTTTGCGAGTAGAGATGATTTATCGGGTGACTTTTCCGGGACTTCACGCAGCGGTTATGCGCTTGCGCTCGAAATCAGTTCCTATTCGCTTGTACAGCTTGCAGGAGCCGCAAAACCGCTGATGAGCGAAGGCGGTAGCATTGTGACTCTAACCTATCTCGGCGGCGTGAAAGTGATCCCGAACTATAACGTGATGGGGATTGCAAAAGCAGCTTTAGAAATGAACGTGCGCTATCTGGCTGCAGAACTGGGTCAGAACAACATTCGCGTCAATGCAATTTCAGCCGGGCCGATTCGCACACTCGCTTCCTCGGCGGTCGGCGGCATTCTTGACATGATTCACCACGTCGAGGAGGTTGCACCCCTACGCCGAACTGTTACCCAAATTGAAGTGGGCAATACGGCGGCGTTTCTGTGTAGTGAGTTGTCGAGCGGGATTACTGGACAGGTGATCTATGTCGATGGGGGTTACGAAATTATGGGAATGACGGGAACGAAAGCATCAGACTAGGAATTACGATCGCAGCTCAATCGCCGTAGGAATGTGCCATCTCTACGGCGATCGCCATTAGAACGCGCCTTTCCTGACCACAATGACGTAGACCGTTTTTGCAATCAGCACCAAATCATAGAAAGGAGTCCAAATCGTTTGATAGCGCAGATCCATCTGCACCACGTCTTCAAAATCCTTTATCATCGATCGACCACTGACCTGCCATTCTCCGGTAAGTCCAGGCTTCACGTTTAAGCGCTGCCAATGATGATCCGCGTACAAAGCCACCTCGTCTGAAGTCGGCGGACGGGTTCCGACTAGGCTCATTTCTCCGCGCAGCACATTCCAAAACTGTGGAAGTTCATCTAAGCTCGTCTTGCGTAAAAAGCATCCAATGCGAGTAATTCGCGGATCTTGGCGATTTTTGAAAATCAAGCCGTCCGCCTCATTCTCGACTTGAGACTTCAGCCCGTCTGCACCGTCGATCATTGATCGAAATTTGTACATTCGGAACGTCTTGCCGAGTAAGCCATGCCGCTCCTGGCTATAAAAAATCGGGCCGGGGCTATCGAACCGAATCGCGATCGCAATCGGCAAAAACACCACTGCAACAATCAGCAACCCAATCAGACTGCCGAAAATATCAATAAAGCGTTTCAAAACCGAAGTCGTCGAGCGATGCGGAACCTGAAAACTGGTAGCAGATGCAATCTGAGAATCTGGAATCGACGAATCGATAATGGGGTTAAACATAGTCCGAGCTAATGATTGAAACCGTGGTATCACTGAGCCAAACCGCGCGTTTTCATGTAAAGCCTATCGAAACCGCGAAGTCTCTAGACGTTTTTCCTCCAATAATTCCTCAAAACTTTTTACTCTTCTGCTCGATCGCTATTTTTATGAAGCTTTGATGAAGCTTGTTCTCGGTGATTCCAAAAATTTCCCGGAGAAACACGGAAAAGCACGATAGAAATACGCAAGTAGAATGGCATTGAATAGAATTCAGTGTGAGAGGAGAAAACCGTGGAATCGCAACCTTTAGCCGCGATCGTTCAAGAACTGGCAGAAACCACGATCGCGGCATCTGAAACGATCGAGCAGCTCTCTGATCGACTCGATACGATCACAACACAGGTTGATCAGCAAGGTCAACAAATCTTTGCATTAACAAATGCACTGCAAACTTTGACCGATAATCAATCCACGCTGGTTTCTCACATCGCCCATCTCACCGAAACTCTAGAGCGTATTGCAACGTCATTAGAAGCAGGAAACGGCAGCGTTTCCTAAGTAGTAGAAAATTCTGAGAAACGTTTTATACTAAAACCTCAGTTGAATCGGGCAGGCAAAGCGAACCTGAGTCGCAGCCTTACCCATTCGGGTAAGTGATTTTATGATCAACTCTGCGGCACACTCTATATCAGGGTAATGAGGACGGCAACCATGACACGAGCAGAACAAATCACAGCCGACTGGCGATCGCGGCTACAGACCGAACTTTCACGAAGCAATGACACGACTCGCGAAAGTATTATCCGATGGTTGCTCGGTGCGGAACTCGATCGCTTTGACAGCTACACCCCTGAACGTCTCGAAATCGAAGTGCAGGCGATGGACTATCGCTACCGCATTCTGATTCAACGCTATTTTGAGATACCGCCCCAACGCGCGTATAAGAACCTGATTCAGCGTTTGGGGAGTATGTTTGTGATTCGCAACAAAATTAGTACTTGGATTGCGTTATCGCGCGATCGTCAAACAACGGTCGTGGATGTATTGCAGGAAGTGATTCAGGACTTGTTGCAGAACGATAAATATATGCAGGAGCAAGTGAGTTGGATTGCTCAGTGCGCTGAAGATGCGCGGCTTCGCAATGCGATCGTTCTCACGGCAACAGAAGAATACTGCCTGCGCCCGATTCGCAATCAGCCGCTATTGGTTTATCGCTTTGTGAATTATCAGAAGCGGACGCAGCGGGGCGGAATGACGCAAGTTCCGGCAGCCGATTTTATTCGATTAGTGTCCGAAGAGATTGCGCCTGATGACTCAGAAGGGTCGGTGAGTTTGCTCGATGGGGAAGCGGTTGCGCAGTTTCAAGAAGAGCAGGCTCAACAGCAGCAGCAAGAACTCCGAAGCGCGATCGTTAAACAGTTTGAAGATTATCTAATTGAGAAAGTTGGAAGCGATGCGGCGCAGTGGTTGCAGCTTTATTTACAGGGTAAAACGCAAGAAGCGATCGCGCAAATGCTCGATATGCCGATTAAGCAGGTCTATCGATTGCGCGAAAAGGTAAATTATCATGCAGTGCGGGTGTTTGCCCAAAAGAGCCAGCCTGAACTGGTCACAGAATGGCTCGGACGCTAAACATCAAAGCTTAGGTCAGTTCAGGGAGTCCTCTCACTCGTGGAAGATTTAGGGGGCTTCCCCGATTCATAATCGGGATCGAGAAACCTCAAATCCCAAATGCTCCAAAATCGATCGAGCAACACGATCGCAAGCCCCTTCACCGCCCAAAGTTTCCCGCATCTCTTGATATCCGGCGATCGTTTTCTCTCGATTCTCCGGTTTCAATAACTCTAATGACGACAGCGCTAAACTTTCAGGCGTTGCATCATCTTGAATGAACTCTGGCACGATCGCTTTCATATTGACCAAATTCGGCGGCGAGACAAACTGAACTTTGAGCTTCAGAATGTTCTTAGCGATCCAAAAAGTCAGCGGAGATAAACGGTACATAATCACTTGGGGCACATTCAGCAAAGCGATCTCAAGGTTCACCGTCCCGGATTTTGTGATTGCTAAATCCGCTGCCGCGATCGCATCGAGGGGCGATCCTTCGACAATTTCGGCTTGTAGTTGGTAATCGTCGATCGCTTGAGCAATATCCGATCGGTACTTCTCCAGTGACAAAGGAACTAGAAATCGTACCTCTGGAATCTTTTCCTGAATTTGCTGCGCTGCTTTAAATATCACAGGCATCATGTACTTAATTTCTTGCTGCCGAGAAGCTGGAAGCAGGACGATCGCAGTTTGATCCGGCGAAATTCCCAATTTTGCGCGGGAAGTTGAGCGATCGGGCGCACTTTTCATTCGATCGACTAACGGATGCCCCACAAAAATCGCATTCGCACCTTTTGATTTGTAATACTCTGCCTCAAGCGGAAAAATCGAATAGATATAATCGCTGATCTGAACAATCCACTGAGTTTTTTTCTGATTAATCGCCACGACCCATTCTTGCGGCGCAATAAAGTAGACCGTCGGCACAGTCGGCAAATGTTTACGCACGTACAGCCCGATGCTGATGTTTGGATCGCTGTAATCGATCATCACCACCATATTCGGGGGATTCTCGCGCAAATGCCGCTTTGCTCGACGCTGAACACTCAGAGTCGGAAACAAATAGGGCAAACCTTCCACAATTCCCATCGAACCAATTTCAGTGGTCTTACCCAACAGTCTTGCGCCTGCGGCTTCCATGCGATCGCCACCCAACGCTAAAACTTCGATTTCTGCTCCGATCTTCTCAGCGTGTGAATACAGCGACTTGACCAACAGTGCGCCTTGCAGATCGCCGGACACTTCGCCAGTACTAATAAAAATCCGTTTTTTCATTCGCTTTTGATCTATTCGCTTTTGAGAGTTGCGCTCGGTGTCAGTCCTCTGCGTCCCGGTGAAAGAGACAGTTGAATAAATTGCTGGAAGTGCTGAATATGCTCGTTTTCCGGCAGTAGATCGAGTCGCTCTAACGCCTCATTCATCGTTAAGCCTGATCGAAAAACCGTTCGATACGCTTTCTTCAGCAGATTAATATCTTCAGCCGAAAAGCCCGATCGCTGAGGTCCAACCTGGTGAAACGCGCGAATTCGGGAAGGATTGCCCTCGACAATCACAAACGGCGGCACATCTCGATCGATGCGACTCATCCCGCCGATCATCGCGTGTCGCCCAATCCAAACAAACTGATGAATTCCCAACACACCGCTCAATCTGGCTTTTGATTCGATATGCACATGACCCGCCATTTGCACCGAATTCGCAATAATCACCTGATCTTCGATCACGCATTCATGCCCGACATGAACATACGCCATCAGCAGATTTCCGTTTCCGATCAGCGTAATGCGATCGGAAAACGTCGGGCGATGAATCGTCACAAACTCGCGGATTTGATTCCCATTGCCGATCCGCACTAAGCCGAGTGAACCATCGTATTTCAAATCCTGCGGCTCAAGTCCGATCGCGGCTCCCGGAAAAATCTGATTGCGTTCCCCAATCTCCGTCCAACCCTCGATCACCGCATGATGCCCCACACTTGATCCCGCCCCGATTTTGACGTATTCCCCAATGACCGCATAGGCTCCAACTTGGACGGTTGGATGAAGTTGAGCATTCGGGTGGATCACAGCGGTCGGGTGAATCAATGTAGGGATCATAGATAGAGGGTAGAAAGGCTAGGAGCTAGGAAAAAGGGAAGCAATCGATCATCGCCAAACAGTGATCCCGCTGTCCTTAATCGACTAGCGCAAACATTAAATCACCTTGACAGGCTAGCTGTCCGTCAACTTCAGCACGACCGCGCATCTTTCCAAAACGACGAGCCTTGACCGAGAGCAGTTCCACCGTCATAACCAGTTGATCACCTGGCACAACCGGACGACGGAACTTCACCCCATCAATTCCAGCAAACATGAATAATCCATTCTGCACATCTGCCATTTGTGTCAGAACCACTCCGCCAACCTGCGCCATCGCCTCGACAATCAGCACGCCCGGCATAATCGGACGACCCGGAAAATGTCCCTGAAACTGCGGCTCATTGAACGAAACATTCTTAATTCCCGTCGCCATTTTTCCGGGCACAAAGTCAATGATCCGATCGACTAATGCAAACGGATAGCGATGCGGTAAGAGTTGATGAATTTCTTCGATCGTGAATGTAGTTTTGATTTGCGGTTGAGCCACTTCTAAATTCTCGGTCGGAGCAGTGTGGGTTTCAATCAAGGTTGACATGGGCGTTGGAGTTAAAGGGCTAGAAAGGGCAGACCTAAGGACTTAACAGTTGACGCACCAGTTGAGTGTGCAACCCATGACTCGCTTTATATGCCAAAAAGTGAGCGGTTGGAAACGTCCCCAGTAAACTGAGATCTCCTATTAAGTCTAGAAGTTTATGGCGTGCTGGTTCATTTGAAAAGCGCAAAGGTGGATTAATCCATCCGTCCGTGCTGCACACTAAAGCATTTTCAAGCGATCCGCCTTTAATTAAACCATTTGCCCGTAACTGTTCGATCTGATCGGCAAATCCAAAGGTTCGCGCCGGAGCGATTTCCTGCGCGAATGTGTCTGGATCAAATTGCCAACTGTGCCACTGATTCCCGATCGCGCTCAGTTCAAAGTCAATCCCATACGAAAAGCGCAGTTCCGCAGACGGTAACGCTGCTACAAACGCATCTCCATGCCGCACGAACACGGGTTCGGTAATGATGAACGACGAAACTTCCGCTGTTTGTTCAATCACTCCCGCTTGAGCGATCGCGCTTGTCCACGAGCGCGCCGACCCGTCGAGCAGCGGCACTTCTGCCCCGTCCACTTCAATCCGCGCGTTGTCGATTCCCATCCCTGCAAGCGATGCCAGCAAGTGTTCAACAGTGCGAATCTTCGCGTCTCCATTCACAAGTTCCGTTGAGAGCATCGTTTCCCGGACGAATTCGATTCGAGCCGGAATCTCCGGTGCATCGGGTAAATCCGTCCGCACAAAGTATCGCCCCCGTCCCGATTCTGCGGGCAGGACTCGCGCGGTTGCCACGGCTCCCGTATGCAGCCCAACTCCGTGACAAGAGAACGCTTCAGAAAGCGATCGCGTTTTTTGTTGAGTGATGCAGCCCTGCCGATTGACCATTTAGAAACGTTCTCCAAATCCAAAGCGAATATTGTTTCCGCCTCGATCGTTAAAACCAAAGTCGATCCGAATCGGGCCAAGCGGGCCGGCCTGCACCCGCAAGCCAACTCCGTACCCGATGCCGCTACCGGGTTTATTTCGCACTCCGGCTGGATTTCCGGGCACACTGTTACCTGTGCCTAAATCGGTTGCCGCATCAACAAACAGCGCACCCGATACGATCGAGAACACGGGGAATCGATACTCTGCGGTGGCTTGAATGAAGCTCCGACCGCTACCGACCTCGCCTTCATCGTAACCCCGTACCGAATTGGTTCCACCGAGCGGAAACGCTTCATACGGTGGCAAATCACCCACGACCGTTCCGCCTTGAACGTTAAAGGCAAAGGCTTGGGCGCATCGTCCTTGGGGGGTTTGCTGTTGATCTAATCGACGCGGATCGCGATCTCGACACTCTGGAGTAAGTTTGGTCAGTCGTGTCGGAATGTAGAAGCTGTAGCTGCCTCGAAGACGATTGAAGAAAATACTGCCCGACCCGATCGGAACCGATTGTTCAGTACTGAGTTGCAGGACTGAACCGCGAGTCGGTCGGAGGAAATCATCGCGTCGATCGCGTCTCACGGAGAGTTGCCCGGTGAACAGATCATCCTTACCTGAGCGATCAAACGTTAGCGGATTTCCCAGTTCGTCTACCGTTCGACGAATTCCTTCAGCATCGGATGCCGTGACTCGTTGATACTGCAAACCGAGAGAAGCTGTCCATTCTGAGCGCTCAAACACATTTTTCGACAGCGGACGCGCGAAGCTAATTCCGCCACCTGTGCGATTAATTCGGGGTCGATCGCGCTCGTCATTCGGCAATCGAACTTCCGGATCGCCACCGTCAAAGATCAGCGAAATCGTTCTACGGCGGAACACGCTCAACGTATAAGAAGTTCGGAACGGATCGCCTCCAATCCACGGATCAGTAAAGCTCAATTCATACTGCTGATCGCGCTGACCGATTTGAACTTCAGCGTTGAGCTTTTGATTATTGCCGCCGACGTTTTGCTGCCCATAGCTGACGCTACCAAACAGACCGCTCGCAGAACTAAAACCACCCGCAAGCCCAATGTTTCCGCTATTTCGCTCAACCGCATTCACGACAAGAACCACTTTGCTCCGATCTTCACCGACATCGAGTGACGGACGCAAATCCTCAAACAGACCCAATCCAAACAACCGTTGGAAATCACGTTCTAAAACCGTTCGGTTAAACACTGATCCGGGCTTCAGTTCAAGTTCACGAGTGACAATATATTCGCGCGTTCTGCCTCGAATCGGATTGCCTTTCGCATCCCGATCGCTGCCTTCTTTGTTGATAAATCGCACCTGAATCCGCTCGATTTCTCCTTCCGCAACCTGCAAAACTACGGTTCCGTCTGGGTTCACCTGCGGCTGTTGGGCGTTCGTTACCTGCGCCAACACAAACCCGCGATCTTGGTAAAACTTCGTCAGTTCTTGAATGCCAGTTTGCAGATCTCGGAAATTCGTAGTTTTGCCGTACTGCGTTCCAAAAATACGATCGACTTCGGTTTGGGGCACGATTTTACCCCCTTGAAGCTGTACCGATCGTAGAACCGGATTTGATGCAACTTCAAATGTCACCCGCACTCCAAGCGGCGTATCTTCTGGGGTCGCTCTCACATTCGAGAAGAATCCAGTCGCAAATACCGCGTTGATATCGTTTTGAAGCTGAGTTCGCGTGGTGGTTCGTCCCGCCTGCGTCTGAATCACTCGATAAACTTCTTGCTGCAATTCCTCATTGACACCCGTGACCAGAACTTCAGACACCAAAACTCTGGGTTCATCTGGAGCAGGTTGGGCAGGTTGAGGTTGAGTCGGCTGTCCGGGTTGTGCAGGCTGTCCGGGCTGGATCGGTTGTCCCGGTTGCAGCGGTTGAGTTTGGACAGGCGTTTCTGGAGTGGTTGGAGCCTGTTGCCCTTCCGTTGAGGGAGTGGTCGGGGGAGTCGTGGTCGTTCCCGGCGGCACACTCGGCGTAGTTCCTGGATTGGGAACCGTTGGAATATTTGGAGCCGCAGGAATCGGGGCGGCAGGAGACGTATTGATTTGAATCCGATCGGGCGTTCCTTGCTCGATCGTGCCTTGAGCCACTTTTTTCAATTGAGCAAGCGATGGCATTCCGGCAGAGTTGCGAGTTTGCATCACCGGAATGGTTTCGACCACCACATTTCCTGCCTGCGGTTTAGGAATGCTGGCAACGGTCGATCGAGCAGTCGATTTTGCCTGCGGTTGGACTGGCTGATTGGGCGATTTTGCCACAGCAGAACGAGATAAGCCAAGCGTCGCCGTTAACGCAAACGTAGCCATCACAACAGGGGATAAGCGCATAGTATTCACAGTTTTTCGCACGTCCTCACACTTTCTGCTCAAGGCAGACACAACAATATCACACTGATTCCGATTAAACGGCAAGATTGTACCGCACCCTGAGTATCGATACTCATTCAAGTAGGACTGATTTTGAACTGGCTAATGCGAATTCGTCCGATCATACAGTTTGTTCCAGTACCCTTTCCATCACTTGCCGATACGCATCCTCCACATTTCCGAGGTCGCGACGGAAGCGATCTTTGTCCATAACTCGTCGATCGGGGTCGGTTTCCGCCTGGTTCCACAACCGACAAGTATCTGGGCTGATTTCATCGGCAAGTAGAAGCCGCCCTTGAGAATCAGTACCGAATTCGAGTTTGAAGTCAACAAGCGTAATGCCACATTGCTCAAAGAAGGATTGCAGCACAGAATTGATCCGCGTTGCCATGCTTCTTAATTGATCCACTTGATTGGCGGAGGCTGGATCAAGTACCCGTAAGCGATCGACCGTAATCAAAGGATCGCCAAGTGCATCATCCTTCAGGTAGAACTCGACGAGAGGAGGATTAAGTATCGTCCCTAACTTCAGTCCTGTCTGTTGACAGAGGCTCCCGGCGGCAATATTCCTGACGACGACCTCTAATGGGATGATCTTGACCGATCGCACGCGCATTTCGTTCCCAGAAGTTCGATCGAGAAAATGCGTCGGAATCCCGTTCTTTTCCATCAATTTGAAAAGATGAGATGCGATCGCGCAGTTAATTTCCCCTTTTCCCTGAATGCTGCCGCGCTTCTGAGCATTAAACGCCGTTGCATCATCTTTAAAGTAGGTCAGCAGCACGTCTAGATCGTCGGTGCTGTAGAGGATTTTGGCTTTGCCTTCGTAGAGTTTTTGACCAACTGACATGGTGGAGGGGCTGAATTTGAAGCTTCACCATTCTACCGCCCCAGTTTGCAGTCAAAAGCAGATTGCTTAAATCGATCGATTAAACTGCTCAAATTCAAGCAGCTTGTTTCGCTGTTGATGATACATTTGCATTCCAAACAGGACTAAAAGCAGCGCTAGGAAAGCAGATGCCCACTTCCAGTTGAAGCGAGTAGACTCAATCAACCGCTTTTCTGGAAACTCACAAGAAACGCCAACCTTTTCCTCAATCCTGTTGCGCGTCCAGGAATTAACTCCTTGTTGCAATTGATACCCTTGAGACTGATAGAAAAGCGCGATCGTGGGTGAAGTAAACACTTTTAAGACCTGAAATCTTTTCTGAACTGCCGCTTCTTCAACAGCCCGCAGCAATGTTGCTCCAATGCCGCGTCCTATCCAATCAGGATGTACATAGATGCCTGTAACGTAAGGCATCAGATCTGAGAGTGCCGAAAATCCAACCACTTCACCATTCACCTCTGCAACAAACAGAGATTCTGAACTCGCCTGTCTTCCAAGCGACTGACTTGCTACCAGGGCAGCAAGTTGTTGAGAAGGATAGGTGTCAGCAAGTATTGCTCTGAGCGAAAGCGTTTGTAGTTCAAGAAGTTTTTGTAAATCGTCAGATGACCCTAATCGAATCTGAATTTCCATGTTGAGAGCATTCGTCGATATCAACTATTTCAAAATGCCCATAAAAGCTGGTTATTCTAAAAGCTGATTGATCGATATCGCAATCTCTGGAAATGCCAAGGGTACGATCGTTCCTGAAGTTAAAATTCGCTCTGTTTGATACTTTCCGTTTTGAGGTTCTTGAAATACGAAGATGTGTCGAGCCGCTAAATTCAGAACCCAATATTCTTGAATTCCAGCAGTCGCATAAATCGTAGCTTTCAAATCGGTATCTTTCTTCAAACTGGTTTTTGCAACTTCAATCAGGAAATAGATGTGTGCAGCATTGGGATGTTGATCTCGGTATTGTTCCTCCGGTAACTGTACGATCGCGATATCTGGCTCAGGTTCAGAATTCGCCAGCGTAATCGGCCCGTTAAATCGAACTTCTGCGCGTCCCTCAAGCAACTGCTCTAAATATTTAGCTCCTCGTTTTGCGGTTCTGTAATGGATCGGTGTTTCTGGACTCATTTCAACAATCTCACCTGCCAACAGTTCCACCGAACGATCGCACAACACTCCCGCCTCAATCATGCGGTGATATTCCTCGATCGACCATTTCGCCAACGTTTTCATCGTGAACTCTGACGCATATGCATATTTGGTTCGATTGTAACGCTGTTTGATGGTTCTAATCGCTGTTGTCTTTGACGTAGACGATCGAGAAACTGAAGCACGATCGCTTCTAATGTACGACCCGAGATCGGCTCTGCAAACTTATCCCAGGGGTTAAAGTCCACCACCCATCTATCGATTTGAACCCCGACAGGTGCTAAATGTTTACCTGCTAGCTCTTGATGTAATAAAGGATAGTGGCGCTGTTTGAGCTGGAACAAAAACCACAACACATCGTTCTGGCTCAAAGGTTGTCGCTGGGAATTGGCGAGGCTTCCGGCGATCGTATCTCGATCGAAAGAAATCAAACCCGTCAAATTAAATAAATCACTTTGCTCGATTAAGCACTGAGTTTGAGCGCGTGTCGGCAATACACCAAGTTTGAGCTTGTCTAAAAGCTGTGCCAGAAATCGAACAGGAATCGCACTTTCAGTATCAGAAATATCAGGAGCAAGCAACAGCGATGGCTGACCTTTAATCGAAACGGAATCCATTGAAAGACGCTCGATCGCTTGTTTAACTTCCTCAATCTGATGGGCTTCCACACAATGAGGCAAAATCTCCTGCCATTGCTCACTGCTTAACAACTCTAGCAACGCAATGTACTTACATCCTAAACTGTGACCCACCCAGTAGTAGTTCGTTTTATCCTGGTAGAGTTCGTGATCATAGTTAAGATGCTTTGCGATCGCGGCGAGTTCTTGTCTGAGTGCATCTTGCTCTTTTAGAAGCTCGATTGCTAGCGACCAATGACGAAAACTAAACCGAAACGGCAATGCAACAACTGTGTAACCCGCCTCGAATATCGATCGCAGCAAATATCGATAAGCAACTGTCGGAAACGAACCAAAAAAAGCACCACCGATGAACTGAACAACCCCTCTGGGATGAGGATGCAATGCTACCCAACTATGACAAAGCGGTCTGAAGTGAAATTCGCCCATTGCACACCTCTAGAGAAAGAAAGGAGTTGACGGCAATTATTCACCGTCAACCGTTTAGCTAGACTCCCGAACTCAAAAAACAACGCTGTCGCGATTATGTTCCAGTTACGGTTAAAGGCAGACTCAACTCCGCCAACGATCCATTCAGTGACTCCAAGCTTGTCCCATTACCGTTGCTAGCTGTGAGCAATCCAGCAATCATCGCCCCCAAATCCACTGCAGTGCTGTCCGGCGTAGTAGATGTCATTCTGACTGCACCCGGAGCAAGTTCCAGCCCGATCGGGCTACCCGGAACCAAAACTCTGGGCGGTTCAGAAACAATTTCATTCAACGCTTTGCCGCTCGCAAGCGCCAGTGAGTAATTGATTTGATCGAAATCAGTGCTGGCAGAATTTGCTGGAAAATCATTGGGTAGGAACGTGCCGCGCACTTCAGCATTGAGCAGCACCTTAACTGGGCGCGGACTCTGAGGTCTACCAATCAATCGCTCGATCGCTGTTGTACCTGTAAACACGCGAGGCAAAAGTAGCGAAGCAAAACCGCGAATTTCCAGCGTAGGGTCGTCCTCAGCCGCAAATCGGACATCGGGCAGCAACTCGATCGAAGCCGTCTTCTGAGCGGGAATTACAAATTCCTGACTGATGTATCGTCCTGTCGTGCCAACGCGCGTCAGAGTCAGGATAGTGTTTGCTCCAGCAATGTCGTAAATCAAGAACGTATTGCCTTCCAGAACGCGAGTGACAGCATCCGCCTGACTTGGATTGTCGGGTAAGCTAATGCGAAACTCTAAACGGTATCTCAAATCGATCGCTTCTAGATTAGAAAGGGTCAGAAAATAACCTTGCACGACGCGACGAGCAACGGGTCGCTCTGCTGGCGGCAATGCCATTCTCGGCGCGATTCGCTTGACAAGTAGTTCAAAGGTCGAAACTTCCATAGTGCAAAACTCCAAATTGAATAGCTAACGTGAATCGTCGGAGAGGCTCTTAGCTCTGCTTGAGACTTTCTATTCAAATTGTGGAAAAATATTTCTGCTTTCACAGTGCCTAGTCGGGTACTGTTGCGTCACTTGCCGCCGGGTGTCTCCTGCAACGTAAATTTCTGCTACAAGCTCTTCCGCTGAGAGACAGAAACAGTATCATAAGCTACAGATTGTTCTATAACGGCTTCGATTTTGGGTCGTTGCTACTTCGCTTCGGAGGATTTGGTTATGTCACTTGACTCAGAAATTTCTACGGCAGCTTCGCTCCACGGGTACGTGCCCGGCACTCCCACCACCACTGCATGGGAGACGCTTCGATCGATTCCCTGTGCCCCTCGCTTCATGCCGTCGATGTGGGTGCATTTATTCAATCCGCCCACTGCTTACAGTTTCGATCAAGCTTGGCTACTCTGCCAATGTGCAGAAAATCAATGGCTTGCATGGGTTCCAGAATACGGCGAACTGTTGCTAACGACCGATGAGTTTTGCAGTTTGACAGAGGATTAGGATTCATCCCAGATACTGTTGGTCGGCTACTGCCAAGACTACAGCGTCACTGATCTACTTTGAATACGATTGAGTTGCTTTAAGAGAAATAGAAGCTTCTGAAGTTCCACGCCCTTCGATCGCAAATTTTGCTCGTCTTACTGCAACTCTAGACAATGCAAGTTGCGATTATCGAGCAACTCTTGGATTGCTTTTGCTCCAGCCTGAATCAAATCTTCCACTTGCTGAGACGGTGCATTCCCGCATCGAAGCCATACAACTTTAGGCGGTGAACCATACAAACGACTTCGTTCAGCAAAATCTGCATCCTGAGTCACAATACAAAAGTCATTTGCTTTCGCGAATTCCCAGATTTCCGTATCCGTTTCTTCTGCCATTTGATGAAACTGAACATGACTGGAATTAGGAAAAATGTCTGCCAATCGATTCACTAACTTTCGGCTCAAATTTTATCGAAGAGAAGTTTCAAGCAGCACCCACTGAAGCAACTAGGCGATGATCACGATCGGCAGCAAATTCTAAACAAGCTCGGATGTCTGCTTCTGTCAGTTCGGGAAAGTCCTCTAGAATTTCAGCATGAGACATTCCAGTCGCTAACCAGCCTAAGACATCGTAAACAGTGATTCTCATTCGTCGGATGCAGGGTTTTCCGCCCCGTTTGTCTGGCTCGATCGTGATAATTTCCTGATAGCTCATAGTTTTATCTAGACTTGACTCCTCTAAGTTTAGAGCAGCGTAACATCAACAGCTACAATAACAGCTACAATCTGCTGCGTCACTTGCACAAAAGCACAGTCTTCTAATTCCCGCGCCATTTTGGTTTAGGCGGCTCAGTCTGTGCCAAGAGTTTGCCTTGAGAAATGACATATTGCACCGTGGCACGTCGGCGAATTGCATCGTATCTGTCGATCGCATCCAACACAATCAAATTTGCAGGCTTGCTCACCTCAACACCATACTGATCTGCAATGTTCAAAGTCTTCGCGCCGCCCCAAGTCACCATGTCGTAACACGCATCCATCTCATCTCTTCCGGTCATTTGGCAGACGTGAATTGCCATTGATGCCACATCAAGCATATTGCCTGTCCCTAGTGAGTACCAAGGATCTTGAACGCAATCGTGACCCAAGCTCACATTCATTCCTTGTTGCCAGAGTTCTTTTACTCGCGTTACGCCGCGCCGTTTGGGATAAGTATCAGTCCGACCTTGCAGCGTAATGTTGATCAGTGGGTTGGAGATGAAATTGAGCTGTGTGCGTTTGAGAAAGCCGAGGAGTTTGAACGCATACGCATTGTTATAAGAACCAAATGCAGTCGTGTGACTCGCACTAACTTTCGACCCCATTTCGGTACGAATCGCACAGGCGGCAACGACTTCTAAAAATCGGGATTGATCGTCGTCGATTTCATCACAGTGGATGTCGATTAAGCGATCGTACTTTTCCGCCAGTTCAAAGATTCGATTAACCGATCTCACTCCATCCTCGCGCGTCAGCTCATAGTGCGGAATGCCTCCAACGACATCCGCCCCCAATCGCATCGCTTCCTCGATCAATTCATCATTCTTCGCCCCGCCATAGATACCGTCTTGGGGAAAAGCGACGACTTGTAACGTAATCCAATCTTTTACTTCCTCACGGACTTCAAGCAAGGCTTTGAGCGCCGTTAAGCTTGCCTCACTCACATCCGCATGACTTCGCACAAAAAGAACCCCCTGCAACGCCTGCTGTTTCAGAGTCTCGATCGCTCTTTGTTTCACGTCTTCTAGCGAGAGGTTTTGCTTGCGTTCTCGCCAAATCTCGATGCCCTCAAACAATGTGCCGCTTTGGTTCCAGCGGGGTTCACCTGCTGTGAGAGCAGAGTCTAAGTGAATGTGCGATTCCACAAACGGGGGACTGACTAGACGCGCTTGAATTTCTAGTTCCATCTCCGCTGTTGCTTCAATGTGAGGGGCAATCTCGACAATCTCACCCGCATGAATCGCAACATCCACTAATTCGGAAACGTCCGGCGATCGAAGTAACTGACAGTGACGAAGCAGAAGGTCATAATTCGGCATAATCCCAGCACCGCGAAGATCTCTTCGCCCACTCTAGCGGATTCGATCGACTCCAAAAGGTGCTGAATTGTGCAAATTTTCAGAAACTCGAACCTTAGATTTCAAGTGTTAGCTTCCAGTCGTATTCTCTGCGTTCCCAAGCTGATGTAGCGCTAACAACTTGCGTTCGGGGCTGAAACTTTAGCAGGCTTGATCCATCAATGGTTCAAGCCAAGGTTGAAACTGATCTCGTCGGAAGATTTGAGCGCGACGGTGAGAATCAAACCGGACAAGGCTCGGTAATCCATACTGTCGAATGCAATCTTTGATCCAGGAAGCAACGCCTTGGTTGGCTTCGGGAGCCATCTCTGCTTGGAAGAATCCGTACATCAGTACGAGTTGGCTATGAGAGAAGAGGGGAGCATCTTGCTCGATCAGTCGAGTCAGCATCGTTTTCGGAGCGTCGTCACGATAGCGTTGATGAGCGCGATGGTCTTTCTGAGCCGTTTGGTATTTGTGATTTTGAGACATTTTGTGAGGCATAAAACTCCTTACGATCGAATATAAAAAATTGCCAAACAGCTTCTTCCGATCAGAAACCAGGTCGAGAAGAGAGTCAGTTGGCTAGTGGGTAGATGCAATTTCGTCAAGATGTAAAGCTTTCTAATTAAATAGTATTCCCTTTTATAAAAAACTGCAAATGTTCACAGATCTGTATCGATTTTTTGTGATTTTAAGCACGAAAGTATGTTATTCAAGAACGTGAGAAGCCCTGTAGAGATTTCAGCGATCGCGCTTTGTCTGGTAGCTACACTACAAAGCTGGGCAACGGATCTGATAAGTTAACTTGTGACTTTAAAATTCAGCCAATGGTGAACAATGACTGTCGAATTTAGGGCAGGTCTGGAAGGCATTCCTGCAACTCAGTCCAGCATAAGCTTTGTAGATGGACAGAAAGGGATTCTGGAGTATCGCGGCATTCCGATTCAGGAATTGGCGATGCAGCCGGGAAATACGTTTCTGGAAACCGCCTACCTTTTGATTTGGAACGAACTGCCGAACCGGGAAACCTTGGCAGAGTTTGAGCATGAAATTCAGTTTCATCGCCGTTTGAAGTACCGCATCCGCGACATGATGAAGTGCTTCCCGGAGAGCGGTCATCCGATGGACGCGCTGCAAGCCTGTGCTGCGGCGTTAGGATTGTTTTACTCGAAACGGGCATTAGACGATCCGACTTACATTCGAGAAGCAGTGGTGCGAATTCTGGCGAAGATTCCGACGATGGTGGCAGCTTTTCAACTGATGCGGAAAGGAAACGATCCAGTACAGCCGCGCGACGATCTGAGCTACGCAGCGAATTTTCTCTATATGTTAAGTGAGGAAGAACCCGATCCGTTTGCGGCGCGGATCTTCGACATCAGCCTGTCGCTCCATGCAGAACATACGATCAATGCTTCTACATTTTCAGCGATGGTAACGGCTTCGACGTTAACTGATCCGTATGCGGTAATCGCTTCTGCGGTCGGAACGTTGGCGGGCCCGCTTCATGGTGGTGCAAGTGAAGAAGTGATCGCAATGCTGGAGCAGATCGGATCGGTTGCGAATGTGCGCCCGTTTTTGGACGATCGCTTAGAGCGAAAAGACAAAATCATGGGCTTTGGACACCGGGTTTACAAAGTCAAAGATCCGAGAGCGATTATTCTGCAACAGTTAGCCGAGCAACTGTTTGAGAAGTTTGGTCAGGATAAGTATTACGATATCGCGGTCGAACTAGAGAAAGCGGTCGAGGAGCGACTCGGACACAAGGGGATTTATCCGAACGTCGATTTCTACTCAGGCTTGGTGTACAGCAAATTGGGGATTCCGACCGATTTGTTTACGCCTGTCTTTGCGATTTCGCGTGCCGCAGGTTGGTTGGCACACTGGAAAGAACAGCTAGCCGAGAACCGAATTTTCCGCCCAACGCAGATTTATACGGGGCTGCACAACTCCCCTTATATTCCCATTGAAGAACGAGAATAAAGATTGTGTGAGTCGCAATGATGGGTTAGACCCCTCTTGTGCATTCTTCAATCCCTTGCAAGGATAACAACGTGACGATTTTCAGGAACTCCAGCCCTCAGGAATCTTGCTTCTGAGGGTTTCTTTATTGGAAAATTTGTCGATCGCAGTTCAGCCGCCACGATATAGAAAAATTGCGATCGTTCCCCGCTCAAATATTCACTCCACTCGATTCGTCTCATTGGATACTTTGATGGCTTAAATCGGCAGAAAATCAGGAGTTCGATACGTTTCGGCTCCATTGAGACCGCTATACTGAAAGACGTTGTGTGCATTGATAAATCTTCATGTGTGGAGAGCAATCTGCCTCAACTGCCTTCCTACGAGTCGGGAACCATGAATCCAGGAATTGACCTTCAAGGAACCTTTATTGAAACTGTGCGGAGCCTTGGCATTCCTGCCGGGGCAGCCAAAGCCCTCTGGATGCCATTGCCAATGCTGATCATGCTGGTTGCAGCAACGGTCAGTGTCTTGGTCGTGGTGTGGCTAGAGCGGAAAATTTCAGCCGCCGCTCAACAGCGGATTGGCCCTGAATTTATCGGGCCCTTGGGTGTTCTTGCACCGCTGGCGGATGGATTGAAACTGCTACTAAAAGAAGATGTGGTTCCCGCGAAAGCAGACAAAATACTGTTTACGCTGGGTCCCGCGATCGTTGTGATTCCCGTCTTTTTGTCCTACTTAATTCTCCCATTTGGACAAAATCTACAAATTACCGATGTCGGTTTGGGCATCTTCTTGTGGATTGCGTTGTCGAGCGTTGTCCCGATCGGGCTTTTAATGTCGGGCTATGCCTCGAATAATAAATACTCGCTGCTGGGTGGACTCCGCGCCGCTGCACAGTCGATTAGTTATGAATTGCCGTTGGCGCTGTCGGTTTTAGCGATCGTCATGATGTCGAACTCGCTTAGTACGATCGATATTGTGAATCAGCAAGCGGGCTACGGCGTTTTGGGCTGGAATATTTGGCGGCAACCCGTCGGATTCATCATCTTCTGGATCGCTGCACTGGCAGAATGTGAGCGGATTCCCTTCGACTTACCCGAAGCAGAAGAAGAACTCGTCGCGGGCTATCAGACCGAATATTCGGGGATGAAGTTTGCACTTTTCTACTTGGGATCTTATGTGAATCTCACGCTGTCAGCGCTTTTGTTTGCGGTGCTGTATCTGGGCGGATGGGAATTTCCGATTCCGCTGGGTGCGATCGCTGGCTTTGCGGGCATCTCTGAAGATACGCCTTGGCTACAATTGATTTTTGCCTCGATCGGCATTGGGACAACGATTCTGAAAGCCTATTTCCTGATTTTCTTAGCGATCTTGATGCGTTGGACTGTGCCCCGTGTGCGGATTGACCAACTCCTCGATCTCGGCTGGAAATTCTTGCTTCCTGTCTCGCTTGTGAATCTGCTTGTTACGGCAGGTTTGAAACTCGCATTCCCAGTCGCATTTGGCGGCTAACCTCTGAACCAGTGGAGAACACCTCATGCTGAAATTTCTCAAACAAGTTGGTGACTATACTAAAGAGGCGATTCAAGCGGGCAGATATATCGGTCAAGGCTTATCTGTGACCTTTGATCATATGCGCCGTCGCCCCGTTACAGTTCAATATCCTTACGAAAAGCTGATTCTCTCAGAGCGCTTCCGGGGACGGATTCACTTTGAATTCGACAAGTGTATCGCCTGCGAAGTCTGCGTTCGAGTTTGCCCGATTAACCTTCCTGTGGTTGATTGGGAATTCAACAAAGAAACGAAAAAGAAAAAGCTGAATCACTACAGCATCGATTTTGGCATTTGTATCTTCTGTGGAAACTGCGTGGAATATTGCCCCACGAACTGTTTATCGATGACAGAAGAATATGAACTGTCTACCTACGATCGACATGAACTGAATTACGATAACGTCGCGCTCGGTCGTCTTCCATACAAGGTCACAGACGATCCGATGGTGACACCGCTCCGCCAGTTCGCTTACCTCCCTAAAGGTGTGACCGACCCACATGATCTTCCTGCTGGATCGCGTCGTGCTGGATTGCGCCCGGAAGAAATCGTTGAGAAAGAATCGTAGTTGATTGAGGTGCGGTGATCGATCGCGCCTCCTGTCCGAAATTTAGGAGAGAGAACCGTGAATTTAGCGGAAGGTGTTCAAATTGTATCGTTTGCGGTTCTGGCATTGATGATGCTCGGATCTGCGATCGGCGTTGTGCTGCTTGAAAACGTGGTTTATTCCGCCTTCTTACTTGGCGGTGTATTCATCAGCATCGCCGGATTGTATTTGCTATTAAATGCAGATTTCGTTGCGGCGGCTCAAGTGCTGATTTACGTCGGAGCCGTCAACGTCTTGATCTTGTTCGCAATCATGTTGGTGAACAAGCGCGAGGCATTTGTGGCAATGCCGAAGGCTTGGATTCGTCGCGCTGCCACCGCGCTCGTCTGTGCGGGAATTTTCGCCCTGTTGAGCGCAATGGTCGTCACGACTCCTTGGGCAATCTCCACGGCTGTCCCGGTTGAAAGCTCAATTATTACGATCGGTCTTCACTTCTTCAGCGATTTCCTACTGCCGTTTGAACTGGCATCGATCTTGTTGTTGATGGCGCTCGTCGGTGCGATCGTGCTTGCCCGTCGCGAATTCATCCCCGATGCTGACGAAGAAGCTGGAACGGCTGCGCTGACCTTACCAGAGCGTCCGCGCGAACTGACCTCCGCAGGTCAGAGCAATCTTGAAAACTAAGGATTCACCCCGATGCAACTTCAATATTTCTTACTGATTGCGGCGGCGTTGTTCTGCATTGGCATTTATGGCTTGGTGACGAGCCGAAATGCAGTGCGGGTGTTGATGTCGATCGAGCTAATGTTAAACGCTGTGAATCTCAATTTGATGGCGTTTTCCAACTACCTCGATCCGCAGGAGATTAAAGGACAGATTTTCACGATATTTGTGATTACGATCGCGGCTGCGGAAGCGGCGGTAGGTTTAGCGATCGTGCTTGCGATTTATCGAAACCGCGACACGGTGGATATGGAGCAATTCAATTTGCTCAAGTGGTAGATTCTTTCAAAATCTTTGAAGAGAGGTGTGGTTTCGCTGCACCTCTTTTTTATTTGCATTGTTCAAGTTGAGGGAACAGAGGTTATTGCTCTTGTCGTTAAGATTGAAGTGTCTGAATTTCTGCAACGGTTAGTCCAGTAGCCTCAGCAATTTTCCCTAGATCAAGATTCATACAGAGCAGATTGAGCGCGATCACTTTCTTCTAGGGCAGCCCATTGGGGTTGATAATCTGAAAGCTTTACGATCGGGAATTCAAAGCAAATTGAGCAGCCCCACAATTCGTCCTGAAAGCTGCTGGGTCGCTAGGTTTCGCGGTCATCGCCGAGAATTGCTAGGCTAACGATAGGGCAATTATTCTTTCACGGATTGTCGTAGTCTGTATCTTCGGTGTTTTGTTGGGTCATCCCATAGGAAAGTAGTTGAAATGTTCTAGATTTTATCATTGCTGAGTGGTAAATTGTTTTCCCATTTGCACTAGCATTTAGAGGCGCGTCTTTTGCAAGATAATTCCTCGATCGTTGTGCAGCTAAAACAAGTTCTGATTGTTCATAAATCTGGTGATCCGCTGAGTAAGCGATGGGCGGAAAATTGCGCTCAGGCGTTGGAAAAGCGAGGGTGTCATGTTTTACTCGGACCAAGCGGGCCGAAAGATAATCCTTATCCAGTGTTTTTGGCATCGGTTACGCCGCCGATCGATTTAGCAGTGGTTCTGGGTGGCGATGGGACTGCGCTTTCTGCGGCTCGGAATTTGGCAGCCGATCGCATTCCAATCTTGGCGGTCAATGTGGGCGGACATTTGGGATTTTTGACCGAATCACCGGATGACTTTAACAGCGAGACGATTTGGGATCGGTTGGAGGAAGATCGATTTGCAGTACAGAAGCGGATGATGCTTCAGGCAACACTACACGAAGGGAATCGAACGAATTTGGAGCCGATGAGCGATCGCTATCTTGCCTTGAATGAGATGTGCATCAAACCTGCTTCTGCCGATCGCATGATCACATCGATTCTGGAAATGGAAATCGATGGCGAAGTGGTCGATCAGTATCAGGGTGATGGATTGATTGTGTCTACGCCGACTGGATCGACTTGCTACACCGTGGCGGCAAACGGCCCAATTATTCACCCCGGAATGGCAGCGATCTCGATTACGCCAATCTGTCCGCTGAGTTTGTCGAGTCGTCCGATTTTGATTCCATCGGGATCAGTCGTAAGCATTTGGCCTTTGGCTGACTACGATTTGAGTACGAAGCTGTGGATGGATGGCGTGTTAGCCACTTCGATTTGGCCCGGTCAGCGGGTGGATATTCGGATGGCAGAAGAAGAGGCGCACTTCATTGTGCTGCGCGAAGATTATTCTTACTACAAAACCCTCCGCGAAAAGCTGCAATGGGCAGGAGCGAGAATTCACTACAACAACAATCACCGCAATTGAGTAATTAAATCTAAGTATTGATCGACGGCTCGATCGATGCCAAAGTCATTTGCTCGGAATCGCAGGGATTCGGGGGGAACTGGAGAATCGATCGCGGTTTTCATCGCTCGGGAAAGTGCGATCGGATCTTCGATCGGAGCCAGTTGACCAAACTCTCCATTTGCCAGAATTTCTTCGACTCCATAAGGGCATCGTGTTCCAATCAATTGGCAGCCACACGCCATTGCTTCGATTAAGACGGTTGGTAGTGCCTCCCAGCGCGATGATAGAACGAATGCAGTAACGCGGCTCATGTATCGATAGGGGTTCGGATCAAATCCAGGAAGATCTACATCGTCTTGGAGTCCCAAGGCTTGAATCTGCACTTCGATTTGCGATCGAAGTTTCCCTTCACCCAGAATGATCAAACGAGCGGGAGTGTGTTGCCGCAGGATCGAAAAGGCTTGCACCAAGGTGAAGAAATCTTTTTGGGCTGAGAAGCGCCCGGCTCCTAGAAAGACTGGCACGGAATCTGTAGTGAGCCAGGGGTGTTCGATCGCTTCGGTCGCTTTCTGGTGCAGCGCATTGTCTACTACAGCATTGTGAATTGCATAGAGATTGTCCTGAAGGTTGTAATTGGCTCGAAGTTGGTCTGCCATTTGTCGTGATACAGACACGATCGCATTTGCTCTGGGGTATAGCAATCGCATCAAGGCTGGAATCAGCTTGCTCTTAGGTTCATCGGGGCGAGTGTGATTTTTTGAGAGGGCAACGTGCTCGACTAAAACAAGCTTTGTAGAAGAGAAAGCGAAAAGTTTTGCGAGAATTACGATCGCATTTGTAAAAATCAAGTTAGAAATCAGAACTTTTGGCTTTTCTTGACGAAGATAGCGAATCAAACCTGGCAACAATCGAGCAGCACTGGACAATCGGGTCGTTTGTGGAGTGTGTAGATCGATCACTCGCACTGTATCGGGTAGTTGATCAAGAGAGAGTTTACTAGCTGAGGCGAGAACTAGATCGATCGCGATTCCTCGTGCTGTAAATCCTTGAATCAAGTTGAGAACGACTCGTGTATCGCCTCCGGTTTTGTAGCCTGAGAGCAAAATTGAAATGCGATCGTAATGTTGTGTCATAGCTCTAAATTAAGAATAAATCGGGTTCAAGTTCTTGGCAGATCTCTAGCAGTTCTTGAACCGCTTTTTTGCAAGTGAACTGCTCAGAAATGTACTGGTTCGCTTGATTGCCACGCTCGAGTGCTTTCGTCGGATTCTCCAAGCAAATCTGCATCTGTTGTGAAAGCGTTTTGTAGTCTTCACGATCGAAGAAAAGGCTCGACTCTCCCGCCATTTCGGGTAAGCCTCCAACTTTGGAAACGATCGAGCAAGTCCGAACGCTAGAGGCTTCGAGTGCAACATATCCAGCAGGCTCTTGCCAACGAGACGGCACGACTAAAGCTAAAGACGATCGCACAATTTCTAGAGCTTCTTTGTTAGGAAGACTACCGAGAAATTCAACACGATTGCTAATTTCTAATTCTTCGACAAGTGCTTTGAGCCGATCTAAATCTTGCCCACTTCCAATGATTTTTACTTGAAAAGAATAGTCTTGAATTAATTTTGTTGCTCTCAAAAGCAGATCGACACCCTTATCAGGATTAAGACGACCGACATAAGTAAAGGTATAAGGTAGGGTGAGATCTTCGAGTGATTTCTGGTTTGATGCGGACTCGATCGGGCAATTTAATGCAGTCACTTTCCAAGGGAAACTGAGAGATTCAGCTAGAAACTGACTGCAAGCAGTATGTCGATCGCACAATAAAGCAGTGCCAAATCGTATTCCAAATCTCGCCCACTTTATAACTGTGTGAAACTTCCACTTAAGCGGGTAGTTTGACTTTGGCAAAGTTTGAATAAACTCAAGCTTTAACCGTTGCCATAATGCTAATTTCTCATAATGTGAATGCGTGGAAATATAGAACAAATAATGATATTTGATAATAATTTTTTTGCCTAATAGCTTACAAAGAAGTGCAAAACCTAAGTGATTAGAATTCATGTGAACGATGTCCGCCCATTGAATTGCTGCAATCCAGGATTTTAGGGTTGTTGTTTGAGTCGAGAGAATCCGGGTTTCTACGCCAGTTGCATTTAAACCAGGCACGATCGCATCAATATAAGTCAGAACCCCTGCAATCTCGCCCGGTTTATGAGTGTGTTGGATCAGCAGTTTCATGCTTTTTGCTTTAAGCTTCCCAGATAGAATGGACTGACCAAACTACTAACTAACAACTGTTGTTCGCAAACGACTTCTAGACTTTGTGAGTTTCTGGATTTGACCCAATGTGCACCTAACTTTCTTAAATCATTTGCAAGATATGCGATCGTTACAATCGGGCGTTGCCAAGCTTTCCAGCGAGTCATGCGAATGTGATGTCGAGCGAGTCCAACGCCTTTAACCAATTTGAGGAGATACGATCGCTCGGTTCGCCAATGTGGAATTTGGTGATATAAGTGCATTTCTGGGTTGTACCAAATCTCTCGTCCGGAATTTTGAATGTGCAAAATCGCTTCAATATCTTCGCTGGCAAGCATTGCAGCAGTAGTACGACCGACTAACACTAACTTTTCAGGAACCGCATCGAGCCAAACTTGACGCTGCACGACTAAACCCGCACCTGGGGGCAAAACTCGATCGTACTTGTGAGGTTTTGAGCCGCGTTCGACGATCGCTAAGTAGGGCGCAAGTTTTTTAATTCCGACGGGCGGTTCGACTTCGTATTCTGCGTGAATCTGTCCACCAAATGCCCCGATTTCAGGATGGGCTTGAGCAAATTGGTACGCTTGAGCAACCCAGTTTTGATCAGGGAGTGTGTCATCGTCGAGGAAGGCGACCCACTGCCCGGCGGCTTCTCGAATGGCTCTCGATCGCGCAAACGCTAATCCCTGCTCTGCCTCGAAAACGTACCGAACATCGGCACAGTTTGAAACAATTTGCTTAGTATTGTCGCGGCTATTGTTATCGATTACGAGAACTTCCCAAGCGATCGAGTCGGTGTGAATTTGCGATCGCACTCGGTCTAATACTTGCCCAATTCGAGCTTCACCGTTGTAGGTGCAAATAACAACGCTCAGATCCATCGTTCATGCTCAATTGTTCATCCCCAGTATGGACAGGCTCGACCAACTGCTAACGAAATTGTTTGGAATCTCGATCGATGCTTTTGTAGGAATCAATACACAATTGAGTTTGATCATGAAAATGAAAGTTCTTCTGACTGGTTTAGCTGCAAGCTTGCTTGCATTCGTGCCCGCGATCGCAAATCAAACTGCACCCAAGGCAATCGAATCCTTTACGGTGGTAGGAAATGAGCCGTTTTGGAGTGTTGCGATTGACAAATCGGGAATCACTTACAGTACGCCAGAACCGCAAAAAATCACGTTTCCCTATGTTGCACCGTTGAGCGCTCAAGGGCGACCCGCTGACAATGTCCGTGTTTATCGCTTACAGGGTCGGTCAAATGGAACCTTAATGATTCGCAAAGGTGAGTGTAGCGATACGATGTCCGATCTCAAATATGGCTATTCTGCCACGCTGGTTTTAGGCAACACAGTCAAGGAAGGTTGCGCGATTAAGAAATAGTGAATCAATGTAGAACTGTGGTAGAAACTCTACTCAGTTCTATTTTTTTGGTTTTGTGCAGAAACAACTGATTATTTTCACACGCTATCCTGAAGCGGGCAAAGCTAAAACTCGCTTGATTCCAGCTCTGGGAGAAGTTGGAGCTGCCGAACTGCATCGACGACTGGCAGAATCCACGATCGCTGAATCTCGCGAACTCCAAAATGTCTCGCTCTGCGTTTATTTCGCAGGCGGATCGCTCCAACAAATGCAGGATTGGCTCGGACATGATCTAGAGTATCAGCCCCAGCATTCTGGAGATTTGGGAGATCGATTAACTCATGCGTTTCAAACTGCTTTCGATTCCGGTGCAAAATCAGCGATCGCAATTGGAACAGATTGCCCTGATTTGACTTCTGAAGTATTGACGCTCGCATTCTCAAAACTAGAGAATCATCGCTTATCAATTGGTGCTGCAACTGATGGTGGATATTATCTGATTGGATTGAGCGAGTTTATTCCTAGTGTTTTTCAAAACATTGCTTGGAGTACTGATGTCGTATTTCAGCAAACGTTGGAGATTGCGAAACAGTTGAATTTATCGATCGCGTTTTTACCCACGTTGAGTGATATCGATCGACCCGAAGATTTGCGGCTTTTGCCATGAAAATCTCGATCGTGATTCCAGTTTTGAATGAAGCGAACGCATTACCCAAAATTCTCTCGATTCAAGCAACCAACATCGAAATCATTGTCGTAGATGGTGGAAGCCAAGACGAAACTGTTGAAATTGCCAAATCTAGCGGCGTTAAAGTTCTGCAATCCCACCCTGGTCGAGCCGCTCAAATGAACGCAGGAGCCGCGATCTCAACTGGAGAAATTCTTTTGTTTCTCCATGCTGATACCCGATTGCCGCAAGGATTCGATCGCATGATTCGCGAAGCGTTATCAACTGCGATCATGGGTGCATTTCAGTTGAAAATCGATGCGACTTTCCCCGGAGTCCGCTGGGTAGAATGGGGCGTAAATCTGCGATCTCGTTACCTACAGCTTCCATACGGTGATCAAGCAATTTTTTTACGCACAAAAACATTCAATGCGATCGATGGATTTCCAAACTTGCCAATCATGGAAGATTTTGAATTTGTCAGAACTTTGAGACAAATAGGACGGATTGTGATCGTTCCTCATGCTGTCCTGACATCGGGACGACGCTGGCAAAAACTGGGCGTTTTCAGGACTACGATCGTTAATCAGATCGTGATTTTGGCGTACTTGCTCGGTGTCTCACCGCAGCGAATTCAGCAATGGTATCGCACCGGATTGAAATCAATTCGCTACACTAAGCGTCAGTAGCGTTGTGATGAATCTATGGCAACTCGCAAAGACACCATTTTCGAGCAGTATCTCGCCCCGATCGCACGCTTCTTGGTCGATGAAAACGAGATGCGACGACTGCACCAAAGCATCGATTGGCAAGCCGAATGCGATCGCTTGACTGACCCGAATTTGGTCTATCCGAACTACTACAAAAGCCAAAACTTCCACGGCATCAAAGGCGGCTATCTCACGATCGGGGCGGCAACCTCATACGATCCTGTGACTCAGTTAGCATTGCCTCCAAACGAAGCTTGGGTGCGCCAACGGGTGATCGATGCTGTTCAGGGTCAACCACTGCGAATTCTCGATCTCGGTTGCGGAACAGGCTCAACCACGTTGTTGCTCAAACAAGCGTTTCCGAATGCAGAAGTATTTGGCTTAGATTTATCGCCGTTTATGTTGGCAGTTGCCGATCGCAAAGCGAAACAAGCGAATCTAAACATTCACTGGATACATGGCAAAGCAGAACAGACAAAATTTTCGGATCATTCGTTCGACTTAGTGACTGCTTCGTTATTGTTTCACGAAACACCAACGCCAATCTCAAAGTTAATCTTGCAAGAATGCTTTAGATTATTGCAGTCGAGCGGAGAAGTGGTCATTCTCGACGGCAGTCAAAAGACGCTTAGACAAACAGAATGGTTAACACAAATCTTCGAGGAACCGTACATTCGCGCTTATGCCCATGACAGCACCGAAGCTTGGATGGGTGCAGCAGGATTTGCCGCCGTTCATACTGAAGAATTTTGGTGGATTCATCAGATTACATACGGCATCAAAGCGTTATCAAGTACGGATTTTGAAGACTTTGACGAGTTTAACGGAGAATTTGCAGTGTCGTAGCGATCGCGCTGTTCACTGAGAGTTTCTCGGAGTCGATGTAAGACTAGATTATTGGCTCCGGTAAAATTCGCAGGAACTTAATAATTTGTCCCGTGACTTCGATGCTGAGTAGATAGTTATCGATCGTGAATCGATACAAAATCTCGCTATTTTCTAACGGTTGAAATGCTGGTAAATCCTGAAGCTGATTCGTTTTGAAAAAGTCGTCAAAGACGAATTGGTGCATTTTTTGCATCGCTGCGGTTTCTAAACTTTTGAGGTCGATTAGAAAAGCGCGATCGTATCGAACTTCCAATCGAGCCGGAAGAATCATCCCGCCCACAGACATCGTTTTCGTTGTTTTCATAGAGATCGGGGGGCAGGTTGAAGGACGGGTAGTAATTGCATCGCTTCCTCGCGAGTCAGTGTATCACCGGGATTGTGAGCGCGTCGACCATCCTCGATCGCTCTCAGCATATAGAAATCAGAGTAAGCAGTTTCTAGCACAGACCAAAACTTTTCCAGCTCGGCATCGGATAAGCGATCGATTAAATGATGGGCACGACTGCGGTAGAGACTCATAGCAAGAGGGAGCGATTTGTCTTCTTAAAAGTGCCCAGGGTTCTCGGCAAGATCGCCTTGCGGTAGGAATTGCCACAGATTGTGTTCCCGCTTACGGTACGATTTCATTACAAAAGCGCACATCGCATTCTTCCCTATGCTGGATTATCTCTTTTCATTTGATCCTGGGCTGATTGGTTATCTAGTCTTTCTAATCGTGTCAGTCGCCGTCTACGGAATTTTTAGCTTGGGGCTAAATCTGCAATGGGGCTATACCGGATTGATTAATTTCGGTCACGTCGCCTTTATGACGGTCGGGGCTTACACTACGTCACTGCTCACGCTTTCAGGGGCTCCGATTCTGGCTGCGGTGCTGATTGGGGGATTGTTGGCAGCGTTCTTAGGATTGCTGATGGGATTTTCGACGCTGCGACTGCGCGAGGATTATTTGTCGATCGTGACGATCGGTGTTTCCGAATTAGTTCGACTCGTTGCGCTAAACGAAGACTGGCTTACGAAAGGCGCATTCGGGGTTCAGAGCTTTCCGCTTCCGCTGGCTGAGTTTCGTCCCACCCCAGGAACACGGATTGGCATGATTGCAATCGTGACTCCAATTTTCGCGTATGTAGTCTGGAAGTTAGGGCAACAGTTAGTCGAGCGATTTAGAAAGCGGAGAATCCCTGGCGCGATCATGTCTGGAGTGCTGATATTTCTAACATTGCGGCTGTTTAGTGTAACTGCGATCGCGCTTTACGATTATTCCAGCAATCAATCTCGAAATGGTTTGCTGTTTCTGTCTTTGATTACAGTTGCGATCGTCTATTGGGCGCTAGAACGATTGGTTCATTCTCCTTGGGGTCGCGTTCTCAAAGCCATTCGAGAAGATGAACAAGTTGCAAAAGCGCTCGGTAAGAATGTCTTCCTCTACAAATTGCAATCTTTGATGTTGGGTGGATTTATTGCCGGAATTGCAGGCGCGTTTTTTGCATGGCAATTGAGTACCGTATATCCGACGAACTTTGAACCGATCGTTACTTTCCAAGCTTGGATCATCATGATTCTCGGCGGCGCGGGCAGCAATGCTGGAACGCTACTCGGTGCAGGGATTTACTGGGCTTACACTGCGTTTACTCGTGATCTTGAGCGCGTCCTACCGCTCGGCGCAGATCAAATCGGTGCATTGCGAATTATGTTAATTGGTTTAATTTTGATGGTGCTGATGTTGTTCAGACCCCAAGGCATTTTAGGCAACAAAGACGAACTGACGCTAGGAAAATAACGATGCAGACTTCAAACACAGCGGTTCTTTCAGCAACGGGATTAGTGAAAAGTTTTGGTGGAATTAAAGCAGTCAATGAAGCCTCGATCGAAGTTCTTCCAGGCAGCATTACGGGATTGATTGGCCCAAACGGAGCCGGAAAAACCACGCTGTTTAATCTGCTCTCGAACTTCATTCACCCGGATCAAGGAAAAGTGTTGTTTGATGGAGAATCGATCGAGTCTCTACAACCGCACGAAATCGCTCAACGCGGCATGATTCGCACGTTCCAGGTCGCGCGTGTTCTGTCTCGGCTTTCGGTGATGGACAATATGCTGTTAGCTGCTCAGAAACAAACCGGGGAGAATTTCCTCAATACTTGGCTGTTATCGAAACGCATTCGGCAAGAAGAGCGAGAAAACCGCGATCAAGCGATCGAAATTCTCCAATCGGTCGGACTGGCTGCGAAAGCGAATGACTACGCAGGCGCACTTTCCGGCGGACAGCGCAAATTACTAGAAATCGCTCGCGCTTTAATGACCCGTCCGAAGCTCGTTTTACTTGATGAACCTGCTGCGGGTGTGAATCCGACGTTAATCAATCAAATCTGTGAATATATTCACCATTGGAATCGGCAAGGACTCACTTTTTTGATTATCGAACACAATATGGATGTGATCATGTCGTTATGCGATCGAGTCTGGGTGTTAGCCGAAGGAACGAATCTTGCAGACGGTAGCCCTGCTGAGATTCAATCTAATTCAAAAGTGCTGGAAGCTTATCTAGGGCAGTAGAGTTGAATTAACCGTTAAACTCAACCTACGATCAGATCTGATACAGAGAATCACACGATGACCATCAAACTTGATCTCAACCCAAAAACAGAAGCTCGTCTAATTGCTCAAGCTACAGTGCAAGGAGTCTCCGTCGATCGCTATCTCGAATCGCTAATTGAAAGTCATCTGGCGACCGAAACAGAACCCGAATGGAAAGCATTGCTCGATCAATTGGGCAGAAGTCCTTCTCTCCTACAAGCACCGCCACTATCAGATGAAGCAATCAGCCGCGAAAGCATCTATCGGGAACGGGAAGATCAGCAGCAATGACTTACTTAGTAGATTCAAATGTTCTGCTGCGGTTGGTATACCGACTGGTCACTAAGTATCAGGTCAGAGGAAAGCAAGCACACGATACGCGATTAGTTGCTGCCATGATTGTTCATCAAATCGCCCATCTTCTCACTTTCAATACGGCTGATTTTAAGAGGTTTAGTGAGATTAGAGCGATCGACCCCCGCGAAGTTTCAATCTGAAGCATTGACACGATCGCACTTTACTCGATCGCATACGGATTGACGCAGCCATCATTTTCTCAGTATTCTTACAGAAGAAGCACTCACCGTTGAAAGATACTGTGAAAAAGTCCGGGTTCCTACTGAAACTGTTTTTTATGCAATTTTCATCTTTTCACGGCTCAGAAGCGACTCCGAAAGCACAGGCAGGGGATGAAGTAGGCGGAATGTTTGATGCGTTTGTCAGTTTAGAAGAGATTTCGCCTGAACTTGACTGGATGGAAGCGATCGCGGATAGCTGGGGAATTCCGTATGAAGCTACTGTAGAAGCGCCCAAAGCTCTGGAGCCGTAAAATCTGCGATCGCAAATCTCACTCCCAAACCCTGTAAAGTTTCTGGGGTCTGAGTGGAAGTAATGCCGATCGTTGAAATTCCTGCTGCAACTGCTGATCGAACTCCTGATGGTGAATCCTCGAATGCGATCGCTTGATTCGGATTCAAACCAAATTCCATTAATGCGTGATTGTAAGGGGCGGGATCGGGTTTACCAATGCCCAAATCGTCCGCCAAAATTACGCGATCGAACACTTGATCTAACTTTAGCAATTTCAACATGAAGCGAGCATTCTCGCGCGGCGCATTCGTAACGAGTGCCTGTTTGAGGGAATGCTGTTTTCCCCAATCGATCAGTTCTCGAAAACCTGCGATCGGTTGCAAATGTTCCGCTAATTCTCGAAAACGAGCTTCTTTTCGATCGCCTAACGCTTCCCCCTCAGCAGAAGTTAATTGAGGCAAAAATTCTGCAATAATCGGCGGATTCGTTCGACCGCTCATCCGCTGTTTATAAATCGTTTCGTCAATCTCAACGCCGAACTCGCGCAAGACATCTTGCCAAGCGATGAAATGGACTGGATCAGTATCCGCGATCGTTCCGTCTAAGTCGTAAAGAATGGCAGCAAACACAGTCTCACCTTCACAAATCTTCACCTCAGAGTAGCGTAGATTAGCGCTGGGCGATCGAGGTTGGCGAATTCGATGAACCGAAGATCGGAGTTGCATCCAATCCGGTCACAAGTTGAAATTCTGTGGGATCAAATGAAACCGCGATCGCATCGGTTTGCCATTGATTTAAGAGCATTTCCACCTGTCGGAAAAACTCTATTCCTCTCACCATTGGAACTCGCGCCCAATTTTGCACAATCGTTTCGACTAATGCTAATTCGATCAGTCCTGTCGGATACAGTTGCAACATCGCAGTCAAGCAAGCACCGCACAGTTCACTATCCTCACCATCTAACTGATAGCTACTAATAATGTGTCTCACTCGCTGTTGTTGGATCTGTTGCTGAAGAGTCATTGATACTGCGCGATTTGCTATTTCCAAGCGTATCTCAACTTGATCATTTTAGATGACAACTTCGAGAAGTTGTGAGATAACCCATTCAGTACCGTTTGCCTTCAACTATGGATCTCAAACCCTTTATTCGCGAAATCCCAGATTTTCCCAAGCCCGGAATTTCATTCAAAGACATCACAACTCTGTTACAAAATCCAATCGGATTGAAAGCAACGATCGACTTATTTGCTGAGAAATGTTCGGATTTCAAACCGGATTACATTGTTGGAATGGAATCGCGCGGTTTTATTTTCGGTGCGCCACTTGCTTACAAAATGAATATCGGATTCATCCCGGTTCGTAAGCCTGGAAAATTGCCTGCTGCGGTTCACTCGATCAAATATGAATTGGAGTACGGCACAGACTGTTTAGAGATGCACCAAGATGCTGTACAGCCCGGAAGCCGAATTCTAATTGTGGATGATTTAATCGCAACGGGTGGAACCGCAGGCGCAACCGCAAAATTGATTCAGCAAATCGGCTGTGAATTAGTCGGATGCGCCTTTGTAATCGAATTGAAAGACCTCAAAGGACGCGATCGCTTACCGCAAGTTCCGATTGTCACCCTAGTCGAATACTAAGCGCTATAATCACGAAACCTCGATCGCAAAATTCCCTATGACGACCTCTACATCTGGAAGATTTAAATCTGGCTGGGATCGATTGATCGAACTCATCACCAGTGAGACTTCAATCTATGTGATTAAGCGATTGTTGCAAGCCTTGTTTACGCTACTTCTTGCAGCCGCTTTGAGCTTTTTCATCATTCAGCTTGCTCCCGGAGACTATCTCGATACGCTGCGCGAAAATCCTAAGATTTCACCAGAGCGGATCGATCAGCTTCGGAAACAATATGGACTAGATAAATCCTGGTTTGAACAGTTCTTTTTGTGGGTGTGGAACATCATTACAAAAGGCGATTTTGGCACGAGTTTTGTTTACAATCGCTCGGTGGTTTCGCTGCTCTGGGAAAGAGTGCCACCGACATTGTTGTTAGCGATTACTTCGCTGATTGTGACTTGGGGGGTCGCGATTCCGCTGGGTGTGTTGGCAGCGATCAAACAACAGAGATGGGTCGATCGCGTTTTGCAAATTCTCAGCTACACCGGACAAGGATTTCCGAGCTTTATCACAGCATTGTTACTGTTGATCTTCGCGCAGAATACTTCGCCGCTGTTTCCGGTGGGCGATTTGACTAGCATCGATTTCGCTGATTTAAACCCACTGGGCAAAGTTTTAGATGTCGCGTGGCATTTGGTTTTACCGACTTTAGCGTTAGCGATCGCGGGTTTCGCGGGACTGCAACGAATTATGCGCGGACAGTTACTCGATGTGTTGCGCCAAGATTATGTTCAGACTGCTCGTGCAAAAGGACTCCCTGAAAATCGCGTGATTTATGTTCATGCGCTGAGAAATGCCATCAACCCGTTGATCACATTGTTAGGATTTGAGTTTGCGAGTCTCCTCGGTGGTGCATTTATCACAGAAAACTTTTTCAACTTGCCAGGACTGGGAAGGCTGATTCTACAAGCAGTTCAGGCACAAGATCTGTACTTGATCATGTCGAGTCTGATGATGGGTGCGGTGATGTTGATTCTAGGGAACCTTGTTGCTGATCTATTATTGAAAGCAGTTGACCCACGGATTAGCCTGGAAGATCTCAATTAATGTTTTCGCAAGCTTACTATTTGATCAGATCGAGAACGGACGGAAGCTATCTCGCAGCGTATCCGAAACTGAGCGAGGATGAAGCGCGATCGCCTGCAAACGGCTATGTTCTCTTATTTCAAGAACAATATGATGCAATGAGCTATCTGAACAAATTTGCAGGCGGCAGAAGCGATCGGTTTACCAGCGAATCGATTCCTGAAGCGCAACTAAAAACACTGCTCGATCGCTGGGGCTACAAAGGGTTCGGTATTGTCAAAGATCCGCTGATTCCCTCGATCGAATTTCTTTCAAAGGCATAATAGACAGTCCAATTCATCCCCCTTCCGGCAGGGTTAGCCTTTGGTGAAAGTCCCCCTGGTTACAGATGTTTGCAGAGGCAGAAGTTTGAGTAGATAGGTTCAGATTAAACGTGATCCTGCTAAATTTAACTTTTGCAGAATCCTAAGAAAAATTTCTGTACCTCTGGAGGGTATTTACATGAAATCTCTGTTATCTGGACTCCGCTATGTATTAACACTCTGTCTATGTGCAGTGTTGTTGTTCTCGTTTGCTCCGAGCGCGTCGGCTCAGGCGGTCGTCAAAGACAAGCCAATGGCGAATGAACCCAGCAGCTCTACAACTAAAGCAGCGAAACAATACGAAGGCGCTGCAAAAGAAACGATCGATAAAGGTGGTTTGCGATCTTTAGAAGAAGTCCGTGATCGAGCAGCAAACGGCGCACCGAATGAAGTTCAAGGAACTGCTGGAATCGAGGAGATGAAGCGTCCATCGAATACCAGTGCAACCTCGATCGAAGAACAGATCAAAAAGGGTTTGGACAACACCGACAAGGCTCCTGAGAAACTGACGAAGGAAGCGAAGAAAGCAGCAAAACAAGCTGAGAAGCAGGCAAAGAAGGCGACGAAAGAGGCTGAAAAGCAAGCGAAGAAAGCAGCAAAAGAAGCAAAAGCAATGGTTAACTAATTTAGCTGAATGGAGTGTTGAGCAAATTGGGGCGGGTTGCCCCTTTTTTATTGGCGAATTTTATTGACGATCGTGCTTCTGTTCGCGATCCTTTAATGCTTGGTCAAATTGCTGAGTCATTTGCGCGATGTCTTCAAGGGTTGTCGGTGCTTTGAACCGTACTGCTTCAGAATCAGGAGAGCGCGCTCGTACAAAGCGTGAAGAGCTTCTAGGTCATCTCGGTGGAATAGGACGTAAGCTTTCAAGTCCTTGCGCGACATCTGCGAGAAATCTTATTTCATTCAAACCTCGAATCCCCAATAGGGTCAATGATGATTTCGAGTTCGGCTCCAGCAATAATATAAACATATCCTTCTTGATCGTTATAACGGAAAAGATGGATATCTCGGTAGTAACTGGATAACAACTGACAGAGAATCAGACAGGTAATTGCTTGCGCGTTCGTTGGAAAAATAGGTTGTTCCTCAATTTTGACATAAATATTTTGTCATCATCTCATAAATGTGTAGAAATATTGCTGAGTTAAGTCCGAGCTATTGGTACGAGGGAATTTGTCCACGATCGCGGAAACTTTTACGACTGCCGCGCACGAAATTTATCGAAGCGATCGCGCATGAATTAATGCAAGATCTTGCCACCAATGAGCAGTATTCTCGCGAGGGCAAAATGTACGGTGTTTTGCTGACTGAAACTGCTCAAGGAGATCAGCAAGTTCTCAAAGCATTTTCGGGATTATTAGATGGGCGGAGTGTTTCAGATGGCTGGGTTCCACCGATTCCAGGACGCGATCGCATTTATCTAAATGAATCAATCACACTAACACTATTAGAATCGCTAAAAAAACAAATCATTCAGCTTCATGAAATTCCTGAACGCTATCAATATCAGGAATTGTCTGAAGAATATAAAAAACAACTCAAACAATTATCTGAAAAACATCATCAGCGAAAATTAGAACGACAACAGCAAAGACAGGCTAATTATTGCAATTCTGAACTCGATGAGCAAAGCAAACGAGATGGAATCGAGAAACGCAATCTAAAACGCGATCGCGCTACACTTCTCAATCCCCTAAAACAAATTATCGATCAAGCAGATGGGCAGATTCAACAACTCAAACAACAACGTAAACAACTATCACAACAGCTTCAGTCACAGATGTACGATAGTTATCGCATAACGAATTTTGCAGGAGAAACACGATCGCTTTCCGAACTTCTTGCCTCAATGCCAACCGGAACCGGGGAATGCTGTGCCCCAAAACTGCTCCACTACGCTGCAACTCATGGATTGAAGCCTTTAGCAATGGCTGAATTTTGGTGGGGTGAGTCGGTTGGAGATAAGATGCAAGGCGAATTTTACGGAGCGTGTGTCGATCGATGTCAGCCGATGATGGGATTTTTGCTTTCAGGATTAGAATCGATCGAGATTGTCTATCAAGATGATTGGCTGATTGTTGTGAACAAACCTGCTGGATTGCTTTCGGTGCGAGGTCGCTATGGGCAGGATTGTTTACTCGATCGCTTCTCTGAACCACTGATTCCAGTACATCGGTTAGATCAAGACACATCTGGATTAATAATCCTCGCACGCGATATACAAACTTGTAAACAGCTAAGTCAACAGTTTCAGCAACGTGAAATATGCAAAATTTACGAAGCAGTATTATCAAAAAAAATTACACAAAAGCAAGGAGTGATTGATTTACCGATTTGGAGTGATCCAAACGATCGACCAAAACAAAAGATCGATCAGCAACGTGGAAAACCGAGTATTACGCACTTTCGAGTTTTAGAAGAACAGACTCGAATCGAATTTCAACCCACTACAGGACGGACTCATCAACTACGGATTCATGCAGCCCAGGGATTAGGATCAGCGATCGTTGGAGATCGGTTATACGGCGATCCAACCTCAAGCGATCGCTTACACCTACACGCCCGCGATTTACAATTTATTCATCCTGCTGATGGCAAGACGATCGTACTAAAAACTGTCACGCCCTTTTAACGATGAGCCGACATTCTGACTCAATTCAAGCGATTATTTCCGAGGTCGAAGCGCACCATGCGATCGACACAACCGAAACTGCTCACAAAGCCGTAATCCTCGATCACTTTCACCACAGCATTGATCCAATGGATTCATTTTGCTTTGAGCCGGGTCACGCGACTGGAAGCGCTTGGGTCATGGCAAAAGATACTCGACAATTTGCGCTGATCTATCACAAAACTCTCGATCGATGGCTCCAGCCCGGAGGACACGCAGAACCAGAAGAACAGGATTTGCTCACCGTTTCACTTCGAGAAGCGCAGGAAGAACTTGGAATCGTACTCGATCGCACACAGGCTTCTCTTTTAGATCTCGACGTGCATCGAATCCCAGACACCCGAAAATATCCGAGCCATTTACATTTCGATTTTCGCTATCTTTGCTTGACTGAATCTCAGCCCTTGCAGCCTGCTACTGATGCAGTTCGGGCAGAATGGTTTTCGCTCGATCGACTTAATCTTCTCGAACTCGATCCTGGCATTGAGCGAATGATCCGAAAATCGATCGGGTAAAGCTAGTAAATCAAATTCGCCTCAGGAGAAGCAGTTAGTTCCGGGGCAATTTCGTTGTGTGCAAGCTCGATCGGCAAATCAAACCAAAAAATCGTTCCAACATTCGGCGTACTCTGAACCTGAAGCTTTGTACCCAAAAGTTGAAGTAATTGCTGGCTAATCGACAATCCTAGACCTGTTCCCTTACCAGATTTGCGCCCCGACTCGGTTTGCATGAATGCTTTAAACAACGATTCAATTTCATAATCTGCAATGCCAATTCCAGTATCTTCTACCTCGAATCGTAATAGATTTGAATTCAAGCAAAGTACTCGCAAAGTAATACTTCCATGATTAGTAAACTTCAGCGAATTCGTTAATAGATTGAGCAACACTTGCCGCACTTTACGTTCATCCGTTTGTACCCAATTTGGAACATCAGGCGCACACTCTACAGACAAGATCAGATATCTCCCGATCGCTTGAGGTTCAAACATCTCAAACAAGCTTTGCAGCAATTGTTTCAGCGAAACGGGCTGAATCTCGATCGTTTCTGCCTTCGCTTCGAGTTTGGCTAACTCCAAGACTTCGTTAATCAAATCGAGTAAGTGTTCTACGCTTTGATTGATCAGCGACAAACGCTCTTTTTGCTTCGAGGAAAGCGTTTTGTCGTAACTCATTAATTCACTGCTGCTTAGAATAATTGAAAGCGGCGTTCTCAACTCATGATTCACATTTGCCAGAAAGGCTGTTTTCGCGCGATCGGCAGCTTCCGCTTCCTGTTTCGCCTGCATCAATTCAACATTCTGCTGTGTTAACGCTTGCGTGCGATCTTGTACTTTCTGTTCGAGCGTTTTTGCATAATCCTGTAAAGCCTCATGCGATCGCGCTAATGATCGCCAAACTAAATACCCTCGCGTCGCCACTGCAACGAATTTCATTCCGATGAGCGGCGCAATGATCGTAATCCACCAACCGGATAGAAATAGCCCGTATGCGGTCAGAATTCCAGCGATCGTCATTCCAACCATCCAAGCGAACGCACGACGCGGAGATCGAAACTTTGTCCCCAACACTGCGCCCACACCCAACCACATCAGCAACCAAGCAGATTCAATCCACTCAGGCACACCTCGTAAAACCGCTCTGCCATCTAGCGCAGCACTAATCAACTGACTCGCAAAATCCGCGTGAATTTCAACGCCTGCCGACGTTAATCTCGCGGTGCTGGAATAAGGTGTAAAAAAGCGATCGTTCAAACTTTCTGCAACTGAGCCAATTAGAACAATGCGATCCTGCATCAGCCGCGCAGCAACTCGATCTCGTAACACATCAGTAAAGCTCACAAAGGTAAAGTGTCGCTGCAAATTCCGAAAATTCGCTAGCAGTTGAAACCCGCCAATATCGCCGCGAACGTAACCGCCTGCGTTTTGTTGTAGCGGCTCAAGGCGCGATTTGCCAAGCTGAACCTGTCCGTTGCTTCCCTTAATCGCTTGGGGCTTGATCCCATCCCCCTTGAGATACTCCAACGCCAATCGCGTTCCTAAAGTCTCAACTGTCCGACCCTGCTTACCCCAGATCGAACTCACCCGCAACGACAATAGATTCCGGCGAATTTTCCCATCCGGATCGAGAACCAGATCGCTCGCAGCAATCTGACCCTGCTCTCGAAGAATCGGGGGCGGATCAACCGATGGCAGATTCGCCCCGCTCAAAGTCTTCTCGACCCCAATCAGATTTGGCATATCTCGGTAAACTTGCAGCAGTGCTTCATGCCCCGGCTCAATCGGAAGATTGCGATACACATCCATGCCAATCACGCGCGGCTTCTGCTGCTTGATCTTGGTGAGTAGCTCAGCAAGTAGCTCATCTGGAATCGGATATCGCCCGATCGCATTGAAATCGGATTCGTCGATCGTCACAATCACGATCCGGGAATCAACCGCTTCAGGGGGACGCGCCCGAAACCACTGATCAAGCACCATGAGTTCCAAAGGTTGAAACGCACCTGCAAGCTGCAACCCGATCACCGCTGCCGTGACGGAAATCGCGCTCAATCCAACGCCTACCCATTGCCGCACTGGTTTCAACTGTTCCTTAACCTTAAAGTGTTGTCATTGCAAACCTGTAAAAACTTTAAGGCAGTGTGAAGAAGTTGTCTACCAAAAAATTGTGTCGATTATGAACGTGAACCTCCGCCTACAGTTCCGCTTGGTGCAGGCGCACCAGGAGGGGGTTCGAGTTGAGCGCAAACGGAGTGGAGCGATCCTGAAATGAGATGAATTCCAATCAACAAACTGAGACTACAAACAGCATGAGCGAATTGAGTGGGGGTCATACTTTTATTAAATAGATAAAGGTCAGGCAGAAGAATGATTTCCCAATAATCGATCGCTGATTGATGGCGATGAACTGTATTTAGGAAGCGAAAAGAAGACTTAAGCGAAGCAGAGCGCAAGAAAACGATTTCTACGCCATTTAATGGAGGACTGAGCTTACAAAAGGATTGTTTGGCTTTGGGAGAATGAATAGAGCAGATTGCGAAACCGTTGATAAGTAAGTTCCCGGTCGCAATCAAAATACTATACTAATCATAATTAGTATTTCAGCAATTATACGTAGAATTTAAGCAAGATATAAGAAGCCTAGCTAAAGTAACGATGCAGTTTGTATGAAGCCTGTGAAGAGATACAAATAGTCAGGCTAGAAAGGTTGCTGCATATGAACTGTAGGTTTTTTACTTGCTTTAGTGGTCTGAGTATTTTCTATGAGATGCTAATTAGGTGGCGTAGAAGTTTCTAGTCGCTCAAACTGATGCGTTCTTTATGATTCAGCAGTCATCTTTCTAAAGACAGAAATTTAATTAAGAAAGTCCGTCTCTTGAGTTGAATAAGTGCCAATTAATACACCTTGAAAGGTTTTAGTAGAGTGATACTTTACTCATTGAGAAATCAATAGAATCTCGATCGCAAAAAGCCCTCTTTCCAGTCAGAAAGAAGGGCAATGATCGAAATTAGTTGAGTCGATTAATCGATCGCAATTCCAGTCGCAAAGCTTGGGGCTTCTGGGCGCGCCTCGATCGGCTTTTTCGCGATCAGGTACTTACTCATAAAGTGAACCTGCTCGAAAACCTCGGTAAACCCGGCATCGGTCAACCGCTTCGTCAAATCGTCCGTCGTATAATGGCGGTAATACGGCTCGTGGAAGATCTCCGGGAAATTCTCCATCGCGATCGACAACTCCGGCGAATCCGCCATTTGAATCGAATCGCAAATGATAAACGTACCACCAGGTTTCACAACGCGAAATGCTTCATCGATCACGTTCTGACGCGCTTGAGGCGGCAATTCGTGGAACAGAAACACACTCGTGACCGCATGGAAGTAGTTTTCTAAGAAAGGAAGCTCTTCCCCGTTTCCTTGCACCAATTGAGGCAGGGTTCCGGGCACTTGAGAGAGCAACTGATTTGCCTTTCTCAAATACGCAGCAGACAGATCAACGCCGTACAGTGAAGCCTTCGGCAACATTCCTCGAATATTTTTCAGAGTGCGTCCGGTTCCACAAGCGACATCCAGAATCTTAATCTGGCTCGCTGGCACATCGCCGAACGCTTTTAAGCCTGCTTTGAGCGGAGCTAAGATCCGTCGCCGCATTGGATCAGCGGTTCCGTTGAACAAAATTTCAACCTGCAAATCATACAGATTCGCAGATTCATCGCTTAAGTAGCCGTTGGTCTGATGATGAAAATTCTGGACGTAATAGCTCGGTAAGCCTTGCGTCTCGACACCAGGATCAAACTCTTGGTAGCGCTTTTGATTCACTCGCTGCCACATTTCCGGCATATCGAACCAAACGGCAGGATAGTAGCGGAAAAAATCGTCCCAAGGATTATCAAATAGCAGGCTTGCGGGATAAACTCCCTTTTCGACATCTTGCCAGTCGGTTTCGAGAATCTCATTCATCCGCCGCTGAATGTTTTGGATCAGTTCTAAAGAGAGCGGAGTGGGCTTTGGCTTTGTCTCAGCGGGAGCAGGTGCAACAATGTTCAGCAGTTGAGTGCTGACGGCTTTATGCACCAAACCAAAGTAACTTTTACCTTGCTGAACGGTTTGATATGCCAGCTTTGTTAATGTGTCGGGCATGGTGATGATGAAACAGCAATCTACGACTATTAATAAGTGTAACGAATTCTTATCAGTGAGTATCGCTGTGAAGTAAACGATTTTGCAATAAAAAGAAGTGATCGATGAGGTTCTCCTAGGTGTTAGCGCAGAGGCAAGAACCGTACTTGTCCTTCCCATTCCCCCTCTAAGCTGCACTCAGCAATCAGCAAGATTTCCTCGATCGCTAATCTAATCGGAACGCGACGACTCACTTCAAATAACCCTGGCATTCCGCGACCTGCTTCGATCCGCGCATAGGCAAAGTTTGTCATCGTTGCCACATCGTGAGTTAAAACGACTCGCTGATGTTGTGCTGCCCATTCTAGAACCGTCGGATCATCTGCTTCGATCAGTCCTACATCCTGAACACGAACAATATCAACATCGGGATTGCGGCGCAAAATTCCCCGAATGATTTGGTTGCTAAAGTTTTCATCTGCCAGAAATCGCAACATCGATTAACCTTGGGCATTGCGTCTAGCTAATAAACGGTCGCGTACTCCCACTGGATTAAATCGTTTTTCAGCTTTTCTACGGACTTCTATCGCATCCCGTTCACGCTCTAAAAGATAAGCATCCACTTCAGTTTGATGTCGTAAATAGTAAGCGATGACCGAATAGATATCGGAAAGCTGAAGCGACGGATACTGTTCTCTGATTTCTTCTGCTGTCGCCCCTTCGAGAAAAGCAGCCACAATCGTATCTAGGGTGATGCGAGTTTTGCTGATACGAACAACACCAAATTCATCAGTCGCCAGTGGAACTGGCTCAGTTATGGGAACAAGCAGCATTTTTAGAGCGAAGTGATGATTTCCCAAGTATAAAACAAAGCGATCGAGCCAATTCGCCCGATCGCTTCTCAGTTCAAATTGAGATCAAATTAGCAGTCGTAGTAGAGCATGAACTCATACGGATGCGGGCGAATGCTCATTGGGATGACTTCTCGATCGAGCTTGTAGCTGATCCAGCTTTCGATGAAGTCTTCAGTAAATACGCCACCCGAAGTTAGATAGGAATGATCCGTCTCCAAGTTCTTCAGTGCTTCAGCCAGAGATCCAGGAGTCGAAGGCACTTTCGCTAGTTCTTCGGGGCTGAGTTCGTAGATGTCCACATCCAACGGCGAACCAGGATCGATTTGGTTCTTGATTCCGTCGATTCCAGCACAGAGCATTGCAGCAAACGCCAAGTAAGGATTTGAGGTTGCATCGGGACAGCGGAACTCTAAGCGTTTTGCTTTTGGGTTGGTTCCAGAAAGTGGAATCCGAACGGATGCAGAACGGTTGCCCTGTGAGTATGCCAAGTTTACCGGAGCTTCAAACCCAGGAACCAAGCGCTTGTAGGAGTTTGTAGTTGGGTTGGTGAATGCCAACAGTGAAGGCGCGTGCTTTAGAATGCCGCCAATGTACCAGAGTGCGTTTTGGCTCAGTCCAGCGTACATATCGCCTGCGAAAGTCGGTTCGCCATTGTTCCAAATCGACTGGTGACAGTGCATCCCCGAACCGTTATCACCAAAGACAGGTTTCGGCATGAAGGTGATCGACTTTCCGTATTTGCGACCAACGTTTTTGATCACATATTTATAGGTCATCAACCAGTCCGCGGCTTGAACGAGTGTTCCAAACCGGAAGCCGAGTTCGCACTGTCCGCCCGTTGCGACTTCGTGGTGATGTTTCTCGATCGGGACTCCACATTTCGCCATCGTTAGCAGCATTTCCGATCGCATATCTTGCGAAGTGTCGGTCGGAGCAACCGGGAAGTAGCCTTCTTTGTTGCGGGGCTTGTATCCCAGGTTGCCGCCCGGCTCTTGACGACCAGAGTTCCAGATGCCTTCAGCGCTGTCTACGTGATAGTAGCCTTCGTGCTGATTTTGGTCGTAGCGGACATCATCAAAGATGAAAAATTCAGCTTCAGGGCCAAAAAATGCAGTGTCACCGAGTCCAGTCGTGTTTAGATAGTCGATTGCTTTTTGGGCAATCGATCGAGGATCTCGGCTGTAGGGCTGTCCAGTACGCGGCTCTTTGATCGAGCAAATCATACTCAGCGTTGGGTGTTCCATGAATGGATCGATCCAAGCGGTATCTGGATCAGGAACCATTGACATATCAGATTCGTTGATCGATTTCCAACCCCGAATACTCGATCCATCAAAAGGAACGCCATCGGTAAAGCTGCTTTCGTCAATTTGGCTTTTGTGCAGGGTGAGATGTTGCCAAATCCCTGGCGTGTCGATGAATTTGAGATCGATCAATTCAATGTTTTCGTCATTGATCTTCGCTAAGATCTCTTGTGGGGTCGCCATGAAATACTCCTAGTAAATCGCGTAACTCGCTCAACGCTGAGCGTGAGATCGGATCAGGATCGACATGGGTTTGGGATGCCGTTCGCTCATCACAATCTGTCCTGAATTATGGTAGAAACAGGTTTACCGCATTTTTGTATCCAAAGCTACAATTTCATTTGCGTTATACAGAATTAAGCATTGATTAAGAATCACAAATGTTACGCGTAGGATTTCACCTGAGAATTTTGTGGTGCGATCGTGGAGTGAGAATTAAAAATTGTAACGATCGTCTCATCTAGCTACAGCCGCCAAGGTACGGTTCAAAATAGGCTCAAACCTGCGTGGTAAACTGAGCTTAAATCTTTTACGATACGAATCCCAATTTCTTGCTGTGGGGTAATTCGTCATAACTCAAATTGAGCCAATTTTTGGGAGAAGACTTTCATGCGGGACGCAGTGACAAGCCTGATTAGAAACTACGACATTACAGGGCGGTATTTGGATCGCAATGCGATCGACAGCCTGAAATCTTATTTTGATACCGGGATGGCTCGCATTCAGGCGGCTGCGATCATCAATTCGGATGCCGCAGGAATTGTGCGCCAAGCCGGATCGCAGTTGTTTGACGAAAATCCGGAGTTGATTCGTCCGGGTGGAAATGCTTATACGACTCGTCGCTATGCGGCTTGTCTGCGCGATATGGATTACTATTTGCGCTATGCCACGTATGCGCTAGTTGCAGGCGATAACGATGTTCTCGATGAGCGCGTTTTAGAAGGATTGCGCGAAACTTACAATTCGCTGGGCGTTCCTTGCGGCCCAACGGTGCGCGGGATTCAAATTATGAAAGACATTGTGAAGGCGCAAGTCGCAGCGACGGGAGTTTCCGATACTCGTTTTCTTGATCAGCCGTTTGATTATATGGCGCGGGAATTGGGCGAGAAGGATCTGTAGAGTTTCTCTTTAGAATGGAAACGGGCAGAGAATTTAGGTTCTCTGCCCGTTTTTTGTTATGCCTGAATTGTGGCTTCAGATTCTAATACCCAGATCGCCCATGCTAATTCGTGCTTGGTAATCCGGGCGGCGTGTCCTTTGCTCGATAAACGCTCTGCAAGCTCGATCGCTTGATCTTGTTCCCGAACCGTTCTGAGGTGTCTGTAGTGTTGTTGATCGTTGTAAATTGCTGTCATCGGTTTCGCCACATCTGAGACGCGGATTTGACAAGGGCGATAGTCGCGCTCTGAATCTAAGATTTTCCACAATCCTGAATTTGTGATTGGAGCGCGATGCAGTGTAGAGCTTGGCTTTGTCGATTTAGTTTCTTTCGCGTCCGCTTCGTAAAGCCAGATCACATCGCCTTTGACTGTGCGAGTCATCGCAACTTCATCGCCTCGGTAAACGAGCTTTGCCGCAATTTGCAGCGCTTTTTGTGAATCTTTGACCAGTCTGAAAAAGCTGTAATAGCGATCGTTGAATGCGATTGCAGCCAGTCGTTCTTCGGAGTCGGGGACTCGGATATGACAGGCGCGATATTGCTTGCGCGACTCTAGAATTTTGCAGCGAGACAAATCAGCGATCGATTGAGCGGAATCGGGGCGAACGGGGGAGGACATGATGAGGGTAGATTGTAACGGTTTCTATACAAATATTCTGCAAAGACAGATTGAAGCTTTAGAACCGTATGTTTCCCGAAAATTAGCGATTTCGACAAAGAAGACCCTAAAAAGATCGAGGCAGGGCGGCATATGCTAGAGGTGGTCTTGAGGTTTCAGAATGGATTCTTATGCCTACTCCCTGTCACATCGTCGTTGAAGGAAATCCCGCGATCGTTTACGCCAGTCGTAACGGTGCGCCTGAAAAGATGCTGCCGATTTTAGAATCGTTGTTGGATACGTTTTGGCAGGAGCGGGATGCGCTGGGTGAAACGCAGGATACGCCAGAATGTTTGGTGGCTCAAGTGGTGGTGCGGTTTGGGTTTGAGATTTGCGAAGATGATTTCTCGAATCTCAAAGTTGGGCTGAAATACGATCCGAGCGCGGCTTATCTCTATTTCATTTCGGCAGAGCGGCAATTGAGCGTGTGGAATCCGAGCGATGAATATCGATCGAATCCGGCTTTGGGTTTGAGAGCGTGTCATCAGATGAGAACGGTATCGATCGGTTAAGGAGTGCGAGAATTAAACAGACGCGCTAGCTCCGCTGCACACAGTGTTCGCACGAAAAGGTTTTATGACAACGATTTGGGAACTCGATTATTACTCGCGTCCGATTCTGGATGAGGAAAACAAAAAAATTTGGGAAGTGCTGATTTGTGAAAGTCCGACGACGGTAGAGTCTCAACCGGAAAAGCTGTTTCAGTTTTCCAAATACTGTCCGAGTACCGAGGTGAATTCGGGCTGGCTAAAAGATGCGATCGAGTCCGCTATTTCCAGCGCTCCCAATCCACCGGATAAAGTTCGCTTTTTTCGGCAGGCAATGAGCAATATGATCACCACTGCTTGCAAAGGGTTGGATCTGCCTGTTTCACTCAGTCGCCGCACCTTTGCATTAACCGCTTGGATGAACGATCGCGCTCAGAACGTCTATCCCCAACAGCCTGGATATCAGCCCTCGATCAATCCGTCTGTGATGTTTCCAATCACACCGCCGCAAGTGCTACCGGAGGCACTGGAGGGGCAGAAATGGACGTTTGCGACTTTGCCCTTAGAAGCGTTTGCGGAAATGGGAGAATGGTCGATCGATTTCGGTGAAGCCTTTCCGTTGAGTTTGACGCAGCTTGAAGCCGATACGCCTGTTCCGGGTTTGATCATTTTCACGAAACGGGCGACTGCGATGGCGGCTTGGATGTCGGGATTAGAAATTGCAGCCGTGAAGTATGATCCGACGATTCCGAATCGATTGCTGTTGGAAACTGGGGTGAACGATCGCTGGTTTTTAACTACGCTCGATCAAAAAGCAATCCCAGAAGCAAAGCAGTTTGAAGCGGCAAAAGCGCGATCGAATCAAGTGCATTTTCTAGCGATTCAAGAGAGTCCAGAAGTTGAAGCGTTCGCGGGATTTTGGTTGATGCAGGAGATCACGCTTTAAAATAAAGTCAAATTCTGGCAAATCGCCGCACCGCCAACACGCTGCCCACAAACCCAACCATTCCACCAAACGCCAGCAAAATCAGCGGAAGCGCCACAGCATCGATCGGGCGAGAAGCTCCCGCTGCGAGAAATTGCACAAACTCCGCTTGCCCGCTCAGTTGATGACGAATAAAGTTTTGGATCGCTTGAATCAAAGAAAATGCGATCGCTGATCCCACGACTCCAAACACCACGCCCTGACTCAAAAACGGCAAATAAATCCAGCTTCGCGTTGCACCGACAAGCTGCATCACTTCAATCTCTTTGCGACGTGCTAGAACAATTAGTCGAATCGTCGTGTTGATTACTGCGATCGCCGTTGCTGTCAACAATCCGATCAGCGCCGTACTGATCCAGCTAAATCCCTTATTTAGTTGAGCAATTCTCTGAACTGCTTCGCTCACATACTGAACCTCTTCGACTCCACGAATTTTCCTCAGTTTCTCTGCTAGAAATGGAACCTCTTCAGACGATCGCGCCTTTACTTTCAATTCATCAACTAATGGATTGCCTTCAAGCTGTTGAGTGGCATCTTTCAGATTCGACAAACCGAGTTCTTTGATCAAATTGCTCCAAGCTTGCTCTTTAGAAACATCCTCAACCGATGCAACTTCCGGCAGTTTTTCCACCACCGATCGCAGCACATCCGCCGACACTCCCGTTTCTAAATAAGCTGACACCTCAAGCTGGCTGCCAAACTGGGTCAGCAAACTCTCTAACTGCCACGAAGCTTGTAGACTAATGCCAAACAGAAATAGCAGCACCGTCACCATGCTCACCGCAGCCCAATTCATCCAACCCCCGCGTCGCAATCCTAATAGCGTCTCGCGGAACAAATAATCCAATTTTGTGAAGAACCGAACCATCCCTTTTTCTCCTCACTTTCTTCTGGAGTGCGCGAAGACCCTTGTAGCATTCAGAATCAAAACCAGCATCCGAAACACCCGCTGAATTCGTCGCCAATTCGCTAAAATAGAACCAACACGGAATCAGTCCGCCCTTCGATTCTCATTTTTAGGTGATCTCATGTCCTCCTTAGTTCTGGTCGAGAAGAAAAAGTTAGAAAATCCACCGTTAAAGATGCACCATATGGGCGATCGCGTTTTGCGTCAGCCTGCGAAGCGAGTGGCGAAGGTGGATGACGAAGTGCGCGAAATCGTGCGCCAAATGCTGCAAACGATGTACAGCGAGGATGGAATCGGTCTTGCAGCTCCCCAAGTCGGGATTCACAAGCAAATTATCGTCTTAGACATCGAACCCGATAAACCCGAAGTTCTGCCGCTGGTGCTAATAAATCCAGCGATCAAAAAGTTCGGAAAGGAAACCTGCGCTGGACAAGAAGGCTGCCTCAGTATTCCAGGTGTGTACCTCGATGTTGAGCGTCCTGAAGCGATCGAAGTTTCCTTCAAAGACGAAACCGGACGAATGAGAACCTTGAGCGCTGATGGTTTATTGTCTCGCGCGATTCAGCATGAGATTGACCACTTAAACGGTGTGCTGTTTGTCGATCGCGTTGAAAACCAGCTTGCCTTAACTCAAGAACTGAAAAAACGCGGCTTCTCGACAAATGATGTCCGCGCCATCCGATAATAAAGACTAAACAAGCCGTCAGAAATACTGGCGGTTTTTCAGTCTTTGAGGAAAACAAATTATGATGATGACACCCAAAAGTAGTTTATTTCTTGGCGGATCTTGTGTCGCAGCGATCGCGGCGGTCGGGTGCGTTTTTGAACTGACATCGGGAAATCCTGAGTATGGCACGTTAGCCACCGGGATCATTCTCGCGTTGAGTGCGCCATTAACGATTATTTGCTTCATCGCAGCGGTTGCGGATGCGAGAGCGAACAATCAATAAGAAAATTTTTAGGGATCTCCCGGTTGTTTCAGCACAGACGTGATATAGATTCCCAGGTATGTATCGAATGTTGCACTAAAAATTCTGCTCGTGTCTCTGTTTTTACCGTATGTTAAGCGCGAACGCTCACTGCTCGAACTCCTTCCATGACGGGCGAAATTAGTGCCATTGCTTGCCTTCGGCAACTGTCGATCAGCAATCCTTCTGATCCAAAACTATTCGTGCATTCTTTATCGATCGATGAAGTGACCGCGATTGGGCGTGATCCCCGCTGTCAGATTGTCGTCGATCCCCTTTTGTTTGCGTCCGTATCGCGTCGCCATGCTGAAGTGCGCCCAATGGATCAAGTCGAAGGAGAACGACCCGCATGGTGGGTGTGCGACCTCAATAGTTCTAACGGGACGTATCTCAATGGGCAACGATTGCGGGGCTGTCAGGTTTTGCAGTCGGGAGATCGCGTGACATTAGGAAGCGATGGGCCTGAATATATTTTTGAATATCTAGCAGATTTCAATCGCGAAGTTGCCAGCGTGACTGAACGCGAAGCGATCATGCCTGTTCTAAACACAAGCGATTCGGTGACATTGACGCAACTTTTCCCGATCGTATCTACTGGACGAGAACTCACCCGCAAAGCCTTCTTAGTTCCGAGTGTGGTAACGATTCTATTCGTTGTTTCCCTCTTCGTTGCGGTCGGACAACCTTTACTATTCAATCGATTGTTAGCAGGATACATTGCACTCGTTGGGTTTTATTTCGTTTACCAACTGTGCGGAAAGCGCAAACCCTGGTGGGTAATGGTTCTCGCTGCAATGGGAACGTACTTCTTATTACGCAGCCCAGTCTTACCGCTGTTTGTCGAGCTGTTTCGCAATGTGCTACCTGGTCAGGTTCCGACCGTTGAAGAGCCAATCAATCTCTTCACGTTGTTGATTCGGATGTTCTTTGGGGCGGGACTAATGGAAGAACTGTTAAAAGCAATGCCGTTGGCGGTTTTGTTTTTGATTGGGCGCTTTTTACCTGCTCCGTGGAACGATCGAGTTGGGATCTGGGAGCCACTGGACGGAATTTTATTAGGGGCAGCTTCCGCAGTTGGATTTACCTTAGTAGAAACGCTGGGGCAGTATGTTCCAGAAATGATTCAAACCACATCGCTACAGTTAGGAACAGGCTGGGATCAGCTTCGAGGGCTGCAAGTTTTGATTCCGCGACTGTTGGGAGCCATTTCGGGACATATGGCGTATAGCGGATACTTCGGTTATTTTATCGGGCTTGCTGTTTTGAAACCCCGACAGGGTTGGTTAATTTTACTAATTGGTTATTTAACGGCATCGGGGCTTCATGCACTTTGGAACGTGATGGGAAGCGTGAGTGAGATTCTTCTGGCACTGGTGGGAATGGTGTCTTACGCTTTTCTTGCAGCCGCCATTTTGAAAGCTCGGAGTTTGTCACCGACTCGATCGCAGAACTTCGCCACTCGGCTAAAATCCTAGCGCTACGAAAAAATTCTATCTTGCGAAGTACCCCGCATCGGTTCAGAGTGAAACTTTAGTCGGACGTGGTTTGTAAATCTGGTCATTACGCTCGAATGGTAGAGATTGAAACACATCAATTCACCAATCGTTAATCATTCGACTATGACTTTGAACTCACGACCAAAAACAGCGCTAAAAATCCTTTTACCGCTGATGTCTGTTTCGATCGCGCTCGTAGCAGGCGAACTCAAGGCGAATGCGAAAGAGCCTAGCACCGTTAAGACGGCTTCCACTCCTGTTACCGCAAACGGTGCAGCATTGTTGGGACGACCTTCGATCGATGTTAACCAAAACGCTGTCAGCCAAGAATTCTCCGCAGATTCTCGCTTTACGGTTGCCCAAACCACTCCTTCCACGCCAAGTGATATTGCCCCAGGTCGTGCGGTTCCGGGAAACACGCCCTCTGGCAGTCCAACCAACCCCGCAGACGTGACACCGAGCAACACGACTCCGAGTACGATTACACCGAGCAATACGACTCCGAGTACCACGCCTGGAGCGACAACGCCTATCACACCAAACACAACCCCCGACACGACAACGCCTATCACGCCTAGTACAACTCCTATTACACCAGGAACAACGCAGGAAACAACGCCAGTTACACCGAGTACCACACCCGGAACGACAATACCAGAGACAACACCCGGAACGACAACCCCGGAGACAACACCCGGAACGACAACCCCGGAGACAACACCTGGCACCACTCCGACGCAAGAACTTGCTCCCGGACGTGCGACTCGCTCTGGTTCTAGCTATGTTGGCATCGGCGGAAACATCGGTATCGGTGATGGTGATATCTCCCTGGGTGAAGGAAGCTTTGCTCTGCTTAGCAAAATTGGCTTGACACGGAACTTCTCGGTACGTCCCTCTATTCTGTTTAGCGATGATATTGCGATTCTGCTGCCTGTCACTTACGACTTTAGCTTTGGTGAAGGTCCGACGGGCGGTTTAGGATTTACGGCGGCTCCTTTCTTAGGAGTAGGTGCAGCGATTTCGACAGGTCGAGGCGGCGATGTCGGTTTGCTATTGACGGGTGGGATCGATGTTCCGCTTTCGTCGCAATTTACCGCAACAGCTTCGGTGAATGCTTCAGTGACGGGGCAATCCGCTGTTGGAGTTTTGATTGGGGTCGGCTATAACTTTGCAGGCTTCTAATTAGGTTCTCTTTTGTAACTTTGCTCTCTAGATCTTCTTCAAAATTTAGAGAGCAAAGCTTTCGTTTAAAGCGTGAACTCAGCGAATTCATCATCTGTTGTCTGCTGTGTTGTTTTTACAGTTGCAGATTGGTATTGCTGAGTATTGATTAATTCATTGAATTTGAGCTGCGGATTCTGTTGTAACAGATTTAACACGGTCATAAAGTCGCGGATGATTTCACCCGGCGTTAAGCGCGTCTCGGTTCCAATTCTGCCCCCACGTACCGCATTGATAAAGCTGGAGATTTCGATCGAAGTAATTTGCTTTTTTAACTCATAGTGAGTGCAGAAGACGATCGATATTCTCTGCAATAAAACCTGAAGTTCAGCATCACTTAGCGGGTCGAGATGAATTACCGGAGCGCTTGTGTCGATCGCATCCGTTTGCACCACTCGACTCTGAGCCGTTCGACGTTGCCAAGCTGGATCGCTGTACAATCCCCGTCTCGGATCTTCTAAAAACTGTGGTGTTCCGCCGATCAATGTTCCTAGATGACTAACTTTGCCTTGCATTGCATCATTGAACATTGCAAGTAGCTTGTCATAGTTGTTTTGACGTGCGATCGCAGTTGGAATCTTAGACAAATGCACCACTTCATCAAGAATCACAATCAAGCCTTTGTAATCAATATCTGCCGCGAATCGAGCAATCAATTTGATGTAGTCATACCAAGAATCATCATCAATGATCACCCGAACGCCTAACGCCGCTTTTGCTTCGGTTTTGGTTGAAAACTCTCCTCGTAACCAGCGCATCGCCGATTCTTTTTTGGTTTCATCATTCGATCGATAACCTGTCCAATACGCAATAATTACCGTCGCGAAATCAAACCCATTCACCAAATCCGCAACATCTTGAGTCACTAATCGAATTCGCGCTTCAACGTGCTGATCAAAGCCTTCTTCATTCGGCTTCATTCCGGTTTCTTGTGCAACCTGAGATTGAATCGCTGCGATCCAGCGCTCTAAAATGATTGTTAGTGCCCCACCTTCAGGACGGCTCTTGGTTGCCAGATTTCGCATCAGTTCGCGGTAGGTTGCGACTCCTGCGCCTTGACTGCCTGTTAAACGTCGATCGGGCGTAATATCCGCATCCGCTACGACAAACCCGCTATCCATCGCCAAATTGCGAATCAATTGCAGCGTAAAGCTTTTCCCCGCTCCATACCGCCCAATCACAAATCGAAACGCTGCGCCTCCATTGGCAATATGTTCAAAGTCTTGCTGAATTGCAGCAATTTCCTTTTCTCGACCTACGGCAATATGCTCTAAACCGACTCGTGGCACAACGCCTGCACTCAGAGCATTGACGAGGGCAGTGGAGACACGCTTAGTAAGTTTGGGCTGAGACATAAGACCAGAGTAAGATTCAGAGTTTAGAGTAGCACTAAAGAATGCGATCGATGAATCTTGCCTCAAGTCCAAGCATCACACCAAGCTTGGGCAGATTGTCTTACATCTTGGTCATTCATTCGCACCTTTCCTTGGAAGACCTAAAATTTGAATTGAGTGACTTGCTGGCTGAAAATCTCAGCCTGACGTAATCTGCAAACCATTGACCAGAAGCATCACATAAGGCAGGTTCTAAAAGGGCGATTACTTCTTCCAAGAAAGCCTCACGCTCAGAGGGCGCGATCGCAGTAATGAGGGGATTCGCAAAGGTTGAAAGCCATCCTCTGATATCTGTGGGAAGTGCAGTAGGACGAGGAATTAGAACAATTTCGTTGACTTGAAATCCTCTCGCTTCCAATCCAGATTGATACTCTTTGATTGTTGGAAAGTACCAGGGATTGATTGCATCTGGAACAATCCCACGCTTTTTCAAGCTTGTGTGTAAGGCGGCTGTGATTGTTGTGACATTGCCATCACCGCCAAACTCACCGACAAACCTTCCTCCCGGTTTCAACGATCTCCATACACCGTCAATTACTTGGTCAGGTTGCTTCATCCAATGCAAAGCAGCATTAGTAAACACTGCATCAAATTCATTGCTGAAATCAAGATGATGACCATCGAGAAGACGAGCATCCAGTCCAAGTAATTTTGCTGTCTCAACGAAGTCTGGACTGGAATCAACGCCAATCACTTCACATCCAAACTCTCGTAACTTCTTCGTTAAAGCGCCGTCTCCACATCCTAAATCTAGGATTCTCTCTCCCGTTCTAGGGTTAAGCCATTCCACAACGGGCATCCCCAGATCAGAAACGAAGCGAGCGTTCTTTGCATAACTTTCAGAATTCCAAGTTTGTTCCATAGATTCAATCCGGCAAAAAGTCATCGTTCAAAATCGAAGGCACTTCATAAGGGCATTCCATTGGAAATGTAGAAATCGGCAATCCTGTTTCAGCTTTTGCCTGTTTTGTCGCTGCAATGTACAACTCAGAAAGAATTGTTTCCAAATAAGGCTTGAAACTCGGAGAAGCTTGAAGTGCCTTTCTGATACGTCGTCGATGCTCTAGAATGCTCGCTTCCCAACTTCCAGTTCGTTTCTCAGATTGATACTGCCACTTGAGAAGATGGAGCAACACAATTACTAAATTGCTTTCCAAACGGTGTTGCTCACTTCGCCCCATATCTTCAATTTCCTCGATCAAATTATCCCAGTCAATGTAGCTATGATTGCCGCTCTTTAAGTGCTCAACCGTTGTCTCAATCCATTGAAGATAATCTGTTTCGTAAAGCAGTCGTTGTTTTGCCTGGGTCATAACTCATTCGGGTTGTTGGAGTTGGCGTTGGATACGATCGCTCAGTTGACTATGTTTCGATGCAAGTCGCGCTTTTCCTGCTGCCGCCCAGTCTTGCAGAAAATCGATTTGTTCTTTGGCAGTGCGGGCAAGTGGAACGATTTGACTGGCAGATTCGAGAATGTCATCGGTGGTAAAGTCGCGATTCTGACTAAATCCGATGTGCATCGCTTCGATCAAGGTTTGCTCGATTTCGGCTCCAGAGAAATCTGGCGTTTCGTAAGCAAGTCGATCGAGATCATATTGCTTCAAATTGTGCGGACGTAGGCGAGAAAGATGAACTGAAAAGATCGATCGACGTTCTTCCTGAGTCGGCAATCCTACAAAGAAGATCTCATCGAATCGCCCTTTTCTCAGCATTTCTGGCGGGAGCAATTGAATATTATTCGCTGTTGCTACCACGAATACAGGTGATTTTTTCTCTGCCATCCAAGTGATAAACGTCCCAAACACGCGGCTACTCGTCCCTGCATCGCTCCGACCATCCACGCCTGAGAATGCTTTATCAATCTCATCGATCCACAACACGCAAGGGGCCAGCGCTTCGGCAAGCTGGATCATTTGACGAGTCCGTGATTCCGATTCCCCGACTAAGCCACCAAACAATCGACCGACATCTAATCGCAGTAATGGCAAGTGCCAATGATGCGCGATCGCTTTAGCGGTCAATGATTTCCCTGTGCCCTGAATCCCAACCAGCATCAAGCCTTTCGGATGAGGCAGTCCGTATTGTCGAGCGCGGTCGCTAAATGATCCGCCACGTCTGAGCAACCAATCTTTTAAGTTGTCGAGTCCGCCAATATCCGAAATATCTTCTTTTGCCGGATAGAAATCGAGAATCTGAGTTTGGCGAATCGTTTGACGCTTTTCTTCGAGAATCAGTTCGACATCATCGGGGCGAAGTTCACCATGAAGCGCAAATGCTCGTGCGAGAACGCGCCGAATTCGCTCGATCGACAGTCCCTGACACGATCTCACTAATTCATCCAAACTCTTCGTTTCAAGCCGCTGTCCTGTGGCACTGAGGAGCCGTTCAAGCTCAGTTTTGATTTCTGCTGCACCCGGAAGCGGAAATTCCAGAACCGTCAGCACTTCGCTTAGATCATCAGGAATGGAAATCTGAGACGACAGCAATACTAAGTTTTTGGGCTGAGATTTCAGCAACCGAACTAGATTTCTCAGCTTGCGCGAAATCGAAATGTCTTCTAGAAATCGATGAAAGTCCCGCAGAATGAAAATTGCAGGCGCACTCATCGGTAGTTTTTCAACGAATTCGAGCGCTTGAAGCGGATTGCGTTTGCCGAATCCCACATCGTTTGGATTGCCTTGATAGCCATCGACAAAATCCCAGATGTACACAGCACGATCGCCTTGAGCTTTGGCGGATTGTGCGATCGCGGCTTCCACCCGTTCTTCTTCGCGAGTCGGAATGTAGATGATCGGATAACGCGCCCGGATTAGCAGATTGAATTCGTCGCTAAAACTCATAAATCGCTTTTCTTAAAGTACGGTCTTTCTATTACCGTACAACAAGAAGCTAATTGAAACGTCCTTTCAATGCTTGTAAGGCTGCCCATCGCTGATCAATTCCAGGATTCTTGATATCGTCTGCAACTTCGATTCCTCCACAATCTTGCTCACAGAGTTGGCGCTGTGGAATTTCAAGCGAAAGTTGTTCGTACAGCCAAGCCTCCGGATTAAAGTAACCGTTCGGCGACAAAGCTTCGACCAAATCATCCATTGAAAGATCGCGATCGAGCGGCAATTCATCTAACTGCTCGGCAGTTTCATCCAGCCAAATCAATTCACTCGGCTCGATCTCTAATCGGTGATTAAACTGCTGCAAACAGCGATGGCAGGTTAACGTCACGATCGTTTCTGCATTGGCTGAAATTTCGAGAAAATTGCCTTGGTGTGTAATTTTGATCCAGCCTTGAACTGGAGTCAGAGTTTTTAGATCTTTGAGGAGCGTCTTAAACTCGATCGTTTTAGTGCGTTCAGGGCATTGGGTCAGATGAGGAATATGAATAGCTTCCATACGGTTCAACAACGAAGGGGTCGATCGTGATAAAGTTCACGATTCACACTTAACAAACTGGAAGCGAAAGACTTGTTGTGTAGAACACAGAATCTCCCGCTTCTTTCAGTTTATCGAAATTTAGAACGAACTAGGGTTCTTCTGATGCTGAACCTGTAAGCTTCACTACTAATCGTCGATCGGGCTCTTGACCCCGACTGTATGTTTCAATGTCTTCACCGCTCTGAAGAATTGAATGCACCTGCCGTCGTTCTGCGGAAGAAAGCGATTTAATCTCGTATTCTTCACCCGTTTCGCGAACTCTAGCGGCGGCATTTTCAGCGATCGCGGTCAATTCCTGCAATCGACGATCGCGATATCCATCCAGTTCGATCGTGTAAGGAATCTGCTCCTCTTGCCCAATATTCAGAATCGAACTTGCCAAATACTGAATCGAATCGAGAACTGCGCCGTTGTTACTCAGTAACGCTTCGACTTGAGCAGGCTGGAGGGAAGTATGGTCGATCGTCAACCAGCAACTTTTCTCAGCAAAATTATCTCGCACTTCCGTGCTTACCGTTGCCGGGAAAGCAGCTAGCTTCAAAAATGTTTCGAGCCACTGCTGTCCCCGTTGCTGTAATTGAGTTTCAGCCATACGTCCCAACTATGCTTTCTTCTTACGACCGGGTTCAAACGGGAGAGAATCATCTCCATCCGACTTAGCGCTTCCGCCGCTGGTTTTTGCCGTCGCCGCAGCTTCCGCATCAACCAGTTTTTGAAGATTTTCAGGCAGTGGCTCACGCGACAGAATGAATGTTTGACCCGTTTGGAAAATGTTCGCCAGCACCATGTACATCAGCACACCCGCAGGCAACGGAAAGAACAAGAACATTCCAGAGAAGAGCACAGGCGTAATCTTATTTATCGTGTCTTGCTGGGGATTGCCTGTCGAACCCTGACCCGAAATCAACTGGCTGACATAAAGGCTAAGTCCGAAGAACACCACCATACTGATGATGTCCCAGTGGAACGTACCGTCTGGATCGACCGCGCCGACTCGTCCAAGCTGATCGATGAACAGAAAGCCTTTATCTGCTGCAAGTCCAGGGACAAATGCCTGAATCGTGGCATCTCCGGGTTGTAAGGCTTCGATCGTACCATCATCGTTAATCTTGATTCGCTCTGCGCCAGTCGTTGCTTTGAATCTCGGCGTGAGATGGCTGTCAGGATACTCGGTTTGTAGTTCCGAAAATGGCTTACCGTCTGCGGTTTGAAACTCGATTTTGGTTTTTTCACCGACGGTTAGCTGTGTGCCACTTGGAGCGATCGCGCTAATTTTCGAGTGAATGCCATCTGCCACATAAATGTTTTGCGGTGACGTGATGAATGCTTGCGGTGCGACTTGTTCAACTTGAGCTTGGGGCGCAATTTGAAAATTCACCGTGTAAGGCACATCCGAGAAAGGTGAACCTCTCAGTGTCGCAAACAGGGCAAACAGAATCGGCATCTGTAAAACAACAGGCAAACAACCTGCTAATGGATTGCCAAATTCTTTGTAGAGTGCGCTCATTTCTTCCTGCTGTTTGGCAGGGTCACTCTTATACCGTTCTTGAACTTCCTTCACGCGCTTTTGCATCACGGGTTGAGTCACCTTCATGCGGCGCATACTGCGGATTGAACCTGCACTGAGCGGATAAAGGGCAAAGCGAATGACTAGAGTCAACGCTACGATCGCCAACCCATAGCTCGGCACGATCCCGTAGAAGAAATCCAGGATCGGCAGCATCACGTTATTGGATAAGAAGCTTACACCAAAGTCCATTCGCTTTACGTTCTACCTAATAGGGTCTATGTGATCGAGGCATTTTGAGTTGGATCGAAAATGCCTAATCCAGTGTAGCGCTCAAGGCGCAAAATTACGGTTGACTTCCGAGGCTACCGCTGACTTTTTTCGCTTTTTCAGAAAGGCGCTCATTGATAAAGTCGTAGACTTCCCGAAATCTCGGAATTGCCCGCAGTTCTAGGCGGCTTCCGTCCCGCAGCGTCAATACCATATCGCCATAGGCTCCAATGCCACGCGGCACAGTCACGACTTTCGTAATTTCGGAATAAATTACGTCCGATCGATCGCGTCCCTGCCACCCGCCGACCACGCTAATCCGGCGATTGGTAATGCGATATCGCAGCCAAAACGCTCTCACGATCGCACCGACCGTCAGTGGCAAGCAAATTACTGTGAACCCCAAGAGGACATTCACAATCAAATCCCCAATGTGAGGCCCGCCATCATAGAAGACTTCTTCTTTAACTGCCATTCAGCACCTCGGCTTTAGCCAATAACTGCTCTAATTCTTGCAGATATTGGGGATAATCACACTCTGTCGCCTCGATTCGCACCCCTATCACGATCGAGAATCCTGATTTCGTTCGTGGGAGGAAGCTTCGCAATATCGATCGAATCTGTCGCTTGATGCGGTTCCGAACGACAGCACGCTTACTCACCTTGCGGCTAATCGAAATTCCGATCCGAGTCGGTTGCTCAGGATGCTTCAGCACTCTCAGGGTAAAACAGCGAGAACCCCGACGAAACCCGCGCTGATAAACAGCATCGAAATCTCGTCGATGTTTCAGTCGATTTTCTTGTGGCAGCAAAACGGTGATCAGGAAGTCGAAACTGAGAGGCGCACCCGTCCTTTTCGACGACGTGCTTGAATTACTTTTTGTCCATTTTTTGTTCGCATCCGGGCGCGAAATCCTGATACCCGTCTACGTTTGCGGCTTGTTCCGCCTAAAGTGCGCTTCGTCATATCCGTGGCTCCAGTGAATCAATTGAATTCCCAAGCAAAAAATAAGTAGACTGCGGGAAAGTCACAGTCTACTAGCGTATCACGATTTTCGATTACTGAATCGTTACGATCCAGGTGCCCAGATCTCGGAGCAGGGGCACATCTCCGGGCGAGAGAACGCGGCAGTTGAAGTAGAACATTCCGCCACTGTTGGGATTTCGCACGTTTGAGAAGATGAGTTCGACGTTTGAACCAGCCGGAACGGGTTCTTGGGGGAAAACCTCAATCACATAGTTTTCTTTCTCCCATTTCACTTCCTGAATGGCGACTTTCTTATCGTTGACCATCAGTTCAACGTTTTTCGGGTCAAACGTGCCTTTGTAGTAGTTGGGATAGTCGATCGAGAATTGGGCGATCGCGACTTTTACTTTGTCCCGACCGACTCGAAAGCGGTAGCGATCCCAAGAGCCGCTGTTTCCACCAAAGTCGAGTCGGTAGGTCAGTTGTTTCTTGGCTTCAACGCCGCTGAAAATGGTCAGACCCGGCAAACCTTGGGCGAACACAACCAGCGGCACACTAGCGATGAGGCTAGCTGCGATCGCACAAACTGAAACCGCGCGGCGCATCGAACTTCTTTTCAGCAACATAGAAGGAAATAAGTAAGGGATTAAGTTCATTAATACTGAGAGTAGCAGGAACGCGCGTGAGGAGCTACGGAATGGGGACTCGATCGTCGATCGTTTTGTTCCTGAAGGCTAGGAAATGTGCTCCGGATCAATTCCCAATTCGCGCAATTTAGCCGCTAAGAGTGCTGCTCGTTGTTCTGCCTCATCTGCCCGTTGTTCTGCTTGCTCTGCTTGTTCTTCTGCGGCTTCTTCGGGTAACAGAATGAGCGACCCGTTTTCGGTGAAGAGGCGGAGTTGTCGATCGTAGATGCCCAAATAAAACCCAAGTTCTTGACTCCAAAGCTGTCCCTGTGGATTCGGAATCAAAGGTTCGTAGTGCCCGTGAATCAGTTGAAAGCCTTGAAATTCTAGCGTGACTGGATCGAACCAGAAATATTCTGGAACTCGCCAAATCGATTGATAGATTTCCTTTTTCTCGCCTCGATCGACATCAGCGGTAGAGTCGGACAGCAGTTCGATGATGAGATTTGGATACTGTCCGCCTTCGTGCCAAACCGTCCAACTACGGCGGCGACGTGGGTCAGTTCCCAGAACGGCGAAGACATCGGGGCCTCGAAAGAATTCTGATTTTTTCTGATTGGGACTGTAGTAGACAGTCAGGTTTCCGGCAACGTAGACATCGCTGCGCCCACCGCTACCCTCTGGGCGAAAAATCCAGCGGATTAAGCGAATTAAAAGATCAACTTGGTCACGATGTAAATCGCTTTCCAACGGCGGTTCGTCACTCCACAAATCGGGAGGTGGCAAAGGGAGCGTATCATCAGCCAGCGACGTAATTTTCGAGACGGCTTGTGTCATGGCAGAAAGTCCCAAACGCCAGTAGTTTCGATTTTAGCAGAGGGTTTGGAAAGAGCGAATTCGGCTTGTTACTTCGCGAATATTAAATACATTGAATTTAGATTTCGAGTTATGAAATAAGTTGTCTTTTGTTGGCATATTTTAATCTAGCGCTATCCTTTTCTTCAAAAAACTAAACTCATAAAGACTTCCATTTTATCGCGCGTATACTGAACTCTATAATTTCTAAATGTTTGTCTCATTAATTACTTTTTGAAACACGAGGATTCATTGCCTCATTCTTTGGAGTATGACTGAGAAAAGCTTGAGAAAGCAACGAATCGCTGTTACAAAACGCCATACTTAGGAGACAGCATGACGATCGCGATCGACAAAGAATCAGGGGCGGAGCGCTCACCGAATCAGCATCCTGCCACGTGTAAGAAAATTGGGATTCCAAAAGAAATTTATGCGGGGGAATGTCGAGTCGCCGCAACACCCGACACCGCCAAGATTTTGCAGAAATACGGCTTTGAAGTATTAATTGAATCTGGAGCAGGAGAAGCCGCAAACTTTTCAAATGAAGCCTATTTAGAAGTGGGATGTCGAATTATTATCGATACCGAAACGCTATGGTCGCACGCAGATTTGATTCTGAAAGTTCGATCCCCAATCTGGAATTCGCATTTAAACAAACATGAAGCGGATTTATTGCACGAAGGGGCAACATTAATTAGTTTCATTTGGGCAGCACAGAACGCGGAGTTAGTCGCGCATTTGGCGAATCGAAAGGCGACCGTGTTGGCAATGGATGCTGTGCCCCGGATCAGTCGCGCTCAGAAATTAGATGCGCTGAGTTCGATGGCGAATATTGCTGGATATCGATCGGTGATTGAAGCTGCACAGCAGTTCGGACGGTTCTTCACCGGACAAATTACCGCAGCAGGGAAAGTTCCACCCGCGAAAGTGCTGGTGATTGGAGCAGGAGTCGCGGGATTGGCAGCGGTGGGAACCGCTCGATCGTTGGGTGCGATCGTCAGAGCTTTCGATACTCGTCCTGTTGTGAAAGAACAAGTCCAGAGCTTAGGGGCAGAGTTCCTAGAACTGCAATTTGAGGAAGATGGAACCGGACAGGGTGGATATGCGAAAACGATGAGTCCTGAGTTCATCAAAGCTGAGATGGAACTATTCGCGGCTCAAGCGAAAGATGTGGATATCATCATCACAACTGCGCTGATTCCAGGAAAGAAAGCTCCAACCTTGATTACGAAAGACATGGTTGAGAGCATGAAAGAAGGCTCTGTGGTGGTTGATCTAGCAGCAGAACAAGGTGGAAACTGTGAAGTCACAAAACCGGGTGAAATCTCTCGGCATCATGGCGTAACGATCATTGGATTGACCGATTTACCAAGTCGGATGGCAGCTCAGGCAAGTCAGCTCTACGGCAAGAATTTGTGTCATTTGCTCGATGATATGGGCAGAAATGACAACTATCGCGTTGATTTGGATGATGAAGTGATTCGAGGGGCGTTAGTTCTGCATCAGGGTGAAACGGTTGCGCCTTTACCGAAAGCGGCTCCAGTTCCTACACCACAAAAAGCTGAAACGCCTGTAGTTGAAGTTCCGACTGTGATTCGTCGATCGACACCTTCTTGGATTTGGACAGTCCTTCTAGGTGCAGGATTGTTAGGAATTGGCACGATCGCACCTCCGTCTTTCCTCAGTCACTTTACGGTGTTCGTTCTCGCTTGCTTCGTCGGTTGGCAAGTGATTTGGAACGTGAAACCCGCACTACATACACCGTTGATGAGTGTGACGAATGCAATTAGCGGCATCATTATCCTGGGTGGAATGCTTCAGATTTCAGGAACTCCGACTTCTGCTACCACGATTTTAGGCGCGATCGCGATTCTGATCGGCACGATTAACATCGCAGGTGGCTTTCTCGTGACTCAGCGAATGCTCAAAATGTTCCAAAAACAATAGAGGTGTGCAATGTTCGATAGTCTTTCTAATGTGGCTTACATTGCCGCGAGTGCATTGTTTATTTTGAGCTTGAGCGGACTTTCTAACCAGGACACCGCGCAGAAAGGAAACTGGTATGGCATTGTGGGAATGTCGATCGCATTTCTTGCCACCATTCTCCGCAGCGATGTCACAGGCTACGGAGTTTTAGCTTCAGTGATTGTTCCTGGAGCGATCATCGGTGCGACTCTGGCAGGTCGGGTTGCAATGACCGAAATGCCTGAATTAGTGGCGATGCTACATAGCTTTGTAGGGATGGCTGCGGTGTTGGTTGGGATTGCAAATCATCTACAACCGCAGACACTAACGGGAGCAGAAGCAACGATTCATCAAATTGAAGTCTTTATCGGTGTGTTCATCGGAGCGATAACGTTTACAGGCTCGATCGTGGCTTTCGGTAAGCTGCGGGGATTGGTCAGTAGTAAGCCGCTGATGCTGCCAGGACGGCATTTATTGAACGTTGGACTGTTAGCCGCTTGTATCGGTTTAGGTTCGCAGTTTCTCAGCACTGAATCCACTTCGGCATTGTTGATCATGAGCGCGATCGCTGGAGTTCTCGGCGTTCATCTCGTGATGGCGATCGGGGGCGCAGATATGCCCGTCGTGATTTCGATGTTGAATAGCTATTCTGGATGGGCGGCAGCAGCAGCAGGATTTATGCTGTCGAATGATTTGCTAATCATTACAGGTGCGTTAGTCGGTAGTAGCGGTGCGATTCTGAGCTACATCATGTGTAAAGCGATGAATCGGTCGTTTATTAGTGTGATTCTCGGTGGATTTGGAACAGGCAAAAGTTCTAAAGCAAAAGAAATCACTGGAGAAGCGAAGTCGATTTCGATCGAAGAAACGATCGAGCAATTGGAAAATGCCAACAGCGTGATCATTGTTCCGGGTTATGGAATGGCGGTCGCACAAGCACAGCATCCGATTTCTGAAATTACAAAAGTTTTGCGGAGTCGGGGTGTCAAGGTTCGCTTTGGCATTCATCCCGTCGCTGGAAGGCTTCCGGGGCACATGAATGTGTTACTCGCAGAAGCAAAGGTTCCTTATGATATTGTTCTCGAAATGGATGAGATCAATGAGGACTTTCCTGAAACCGATGTAGTGTTAGTCATTGGTGCGAATGATACGGTGAATCCGAGTGCTGTTGAAGATCCGGATTGTTTGATCGCAGGAATGCCTGTCTTAGAAGTTTGGAAAGCGAAAAGTGCGATCGTACTTAAGCGCAGTCTTGGTAGTGGATATGCAGGCGTTGAAAACCCATTGTTCTATAAGGAAAACGCTTATATGCTTTTTGGCGATGCGAAGAAGAATACCGATGCAATTTTGAGCAAGCTCAATTCATTGGTTGTCGTCTAAACCCCGTTGCGTCTAGCAACCGTAGAGGCTTAAGCGCTTTTACGTCTTCTTAAGGTCAAACGTCATGGTAGTCGCCTGATGAGAGTTATCAAATCAGGCGATTTTTTTGGGACTGTGTATCGTTCGTATCAAAGGTTCAAAAGTTTGATCTAGCGCCAGTTCGACGCGGGTTCTCTCGCTCCGTTGTTGACAGCTTCTGCTACCTAAATCCCCATTCTGCGGGACTTCAAGCCAAAGATTCCGATTCAAAGTCCCGCAGAATGGGGGATTTAGGGGGCTTCCCGAAGTCACAACCGAAGCGAACCACTTCTATCGAACTTACATTGATTTAAGAATTGTGGAAGAGATATTCGGGCTGAGTAGAAAACATTATGCGATTGCATGAGTCAGTTCTGTTGCACTAAGCGCCTGGTAGTGAAGAATACAACAAAGGATCAATTCCTTCTCAAGAGAGGTTACTTCAGTCTTTGCAATCGATTAAAAATGACAAGATAAATATTCGAGTTACAACCCGTTTAAAATCTATGTTTAGGATTGCGATCGTGGACGACAACGAGACTTGGTGCTTTGTGTTGTCAAGCTTTTTGCAGCAGAACGGCTTTGCGGTGGAAACTTTCAGTTATGCACCCGCATTTTTGAACGTAGCGGAAAAATTTGACTTAGCACTGATTGATTTTTGTATAACCGCCCCAGCGTACCAATCCGAGATCGATGGATCTGAACTTATTGAGCGAGTCAAGGCGCGACTTGAAAAACGACCCATTCTGATTCTAGTGTCTGGTTTTTTCACGCCCGATCTGCTCGAGGAGAGCCAAGAAATTTGTTCTCATGCGGATGCCTGCTTGAGCAAAAGTCTCGGTGCTGCGGGACTTTTAGCTGCGATTCAACACTGGTTGCCTCAATCGCAGCTTGACTGATTGCGAATTCGATCGACCTTCACAAACTTTGGGACGGCTCGATCGAGATCGGATAGCGTCCGCGCGGAAGCTCAAACGAAGCTGATCGCCAAATTGACGGAACCTTATGCAATAACGGCACTCGGCGGCGATGTCGATGTTCCTCTAACAGATCCTCATACAGTGCTTCCACTTGAGAAATATTGTGGCTCAGGGTGTAGCGCTCTTCTACTCGCTGTCTTGCCTTCTGCCCCAGCATTTTCGTCCAGCTTGAATGCTCATTCAGTTGCGGCAACAATGCTCTGAGTTGCGAAGTCACGCGCTGAGTTTCGAGTACAATCCCCGCTTCGTCTTCTAAAACCTCTCCATCTGCCCCAGCATCCGTCGCAACACAGGCAACCCCGCACGCCATCGCTTCTAACAGAGACAGCGACAACCCCTCGACTAAAGACGGCAAGATAAATACATCCGTGCTGCGAAGAATGTTAATACGATCGCGCTCATCCGCCAAAAACCCGAGCCATTTGATTCCATGTTCCTCACCATAGAACGGAATCAGTGAAGCAGCTAAGGTTCCATGATTTCCAACAATCACGAGATGGCTGTGATCGCCCATGTTCGCCTGTTTCCAAGCTTTCAGCAACGATTCAACATTCTTTTCGGGAGCAATTCGACCTTGATAGAGAAACAACCGTTTTGCGCCTAGTCTGGCTTTGAAAGACGATGTGCCGGGTGAGTATCTTTCGATATCGACACCGTTGGGAATCACCGCAATCTTTTCTGCTGGAACACCGAGCTTGATTAATAAATCGCGTTGGATTCTGGAGAAAATGATCACTCGATCGTATTTCGCCAACGACGGTGCATAAAGCTGGTACATCAGATGCTGAGTCCCCGATGTAAAGTTGCGAAGTTTACGATCGAATGCCGGATGAAACGTTGCGACGAGTGGCAGATTCAACGCTTGACAAATCTCCGGCAGCATAAAGTCGAGCGGCGATAAAGTCAGCGAAGCATGAACCAGATCTGGCTTCGGAGATAGATTTTTAAGCGCTTGTTCTAGAACTTTGGCAGATTTTAACGTGGGAATCGTGTAGATCTGCGACTTATATAGGAACGGAATTTGAATTTCTCTGGAATCGGGAAAGTTATCAGGAATCGCTTCTTCCTGTGCAAAGTGGAAAAAGCTGACCTGATGTTCGCGATCTAACAGAGCGTTCGTAACTTCTCGACTATAGGTAACATTGCCGCAAAACGGCGTTTTCTTGCCAAGCCAAGCGATGTGCATTTGAGTTTAGTAGAAGAGACTAAGGGGGATGTGAGGCTCAAGGTATAAGAAACAACACGTCTCTGGTTCCTAGCTCCTATTCCTGATTGTCATTATTGGTATGTGCAATATACCAGGTTAGCGATCCGCCTGCGATCGTCAATGCGGCAAGTGCTAAGAAGACGATTCTCAGCCCAAAAATCGTTTCAGCGACACCCGCCAACACGAGCGGCAGCGAAAGCGCAATGTTAACCGCATTGTTCTGAAGCCCAAAAACCTTTCCGCGCATCTCTTCTGGCGTTTCTTGCTGAATCGTCGTCTGCATCGGAATCCCAATCAATGCCGCAAATGCGCCTAAAGCCACGAGCAATCCTAGTGTGATCCAAAGATGCGAGTAGAAAAAAGCGATTCCGACTAAGCAAGATGCCATGCCAACCGATCCGATCGTGCCTAATCGCGCATGAGCAAATCGCTGCCCAAAACTTCCAAGCAATGCGGCTCCCGCTGCCATACCAACGCCACCTGCCGCAAGCAGAAATCCAAACTGCGAGGATTTGATTTCGGGCATCACTTCCGCCAGTCTCACAGCTAATACAGCGAGTGCAGCAAAAATCGAGAACAAAATCACTAGCTGAATTAACGCACCTCTCACGTGAGCCTGCTGTTTGAGAAAGCGCAATCCGTCCTTAATGTCTTCCCAAACGCGCGGCTGATCTTCGGGTGCAATGTCCTGAGTTTTTTCGCCTGTTTTCATCAATAGGAGGAGGACACCCGCGATCGCATATCCGCCGCCTACCAAAAATTCTTTACCAAAATCCGTTCCAACTCCAAACCAACTCGCAACCGTATCGGCTAGCGCCAGCAAAGGTTCACCCACTGCAAACCCAATGATCACCGATGCCATTGCAGTCGTGGTATACAAAGAATTTGCGGAAAGTAAATGTCGCTTCTCCACCACGAGCGGCATGATCGATTGTTCTGCGGGTGCAAAAAACTGAGTCAATGTCGAAACGAGAAAAGTCACGCCCAACAGCAAACAGAACCCAACGGGCAAGCCTTGGAAAGTTGTCCAACCCTTAGTTAACCAAAGCCCGATCGGAATCGCAAGCACCAGCGCACCTCGCAGCAAATTCGTTGCGACTAAAACGCCTTTTTTCGACCAGCGATCGACATACACACCCGCGATCGAGCCAAACAAAATCGCTGGAATCGTGGACGCAATCATGATCGACGACACCCAACCGCTAATCGTCTGCCCCTCTGACTGAAAGCGACTCGCAATCAGCGCAATCATCAACACCAGATAAACCTTATCCGAAAGCTGCGAAAAGACCTGACCCGACCAAAGCGTGAGGAAATTGCGGTTTTTTAGAACGGGCGCAAATCCTTCTGGCTCTTCGGGAGGCTGAGGCGCAACGGGCTGACTTTCTGCGGGTTTATCGTCTGAGACGTACTTCGCTCCGTTTTCGGGCACGTAGCCCCCATTTGCTTCGGGGAACAAGTCTTCTTTGAGCATGGGCGATCGCGATTCTAGCGGTCGACCGGGTGGCTGAGAGCGAAACGGCTCAGGACTAGGACGAGAATTCAACCGAGTCGAATCATGATCGAGCGGAGTGGACATCAGGACGTAATCGGCAGGGGAAGGTCGCATCATAGTTTACAGCATCGAATCAGGTGCAAAACAACTCTCAATCAGGGCAGCAGATCGAATCGGTTGATCGAAGTGATACTGCGCGTACTGACGAAGTAACTTTTCTAGGGTCAGCCAGACCGAGAGGGGATAGAGATCGGGCGCGGGTGGGTCAGCTTGGGGAAGATGCTGAAGGGCGGCAAGTTCGGCAGCATGAAGCGGCACATTTAGGGAACGAGGGGCGTAGGATTTTCGAGCAGGCTGAACCGCCGTGCTTTTCGTATCCGTTACTCGATATTCTCCCACAGGCGACTGAACTCGGTAAGGAGAAGGCTGTTCTTCAAGAATACGATCGAGTTCTTCAAGTTTCACCACGCCTCCAATCGTGCCGCTGAATCCAGCTTGTGGGTCTGGGTGATTCAAATCTGGCTCGATCGTTGCTCCAGTCACGCTGCATTGATGCACCTGCGGGGCAATCCCAGCGACCACTAGAAGCTGAAAAATGGCGTGAATTAAGCGAGGAAGCACTTCGGCATCCGTGCATTGCTCGATTCGCCCCAGATGCTCGTTTAATAGATAGAAGAGTTCTTCTTGCGGCTGTTCGCTCAGAGCCTGCTGAAGAGTGAGTTCGGCTAAGTATTGCCCTGCGGTTAATTTCTTCAAGTTGCGCGATAAACCTGAATACGATTCCAGCGTTTCGGCTTGGGTGATCTTATCAAGCGATCGACCTTTTGCCATCAGCAACTCATTCACGACAAATAAGCCGCTTCGCCCACCCAGTTTAGAATTCTGCTTTCGCGCTCCCATTGCCACCGCTCTGAGCAACCCAAATTCTTTCGTCAAAATCGTGATGATCCGATCTGCCTCTCCCAGTGGCATCGCTTTGAGATTAATTCCGATCGCTTTATAAGTTCGGCTCATGAAACAGAGGGATTGGAGGAGGGCTTTTCTAGGGTATCGCGCTGACGCAGTAACTCGACACCTTTTGAGGTTCCAAGTCGCGTCGCGCCTGCCACGATTAACTCTAAAGCGTGTTCGATCGTGCGGATTCCCCCAGAAGCCTTAATTCCCACCCGGCCCTGAGCAATCTCTCTCAAAAGACGCACATCGGCAACGGTTGCACCGCCATTCCAGCCTGTACTGGTTTTCAGAAAAGCGGCTCCAGCTTCAAGGCAAATTTGGGCGGCAATTTGCTTTTCTTCTTCCGTTAGAAGCGACATTTCCAAAATTGTTTTAATCGGGCAGCCTGTAGCGTCGCGAATTTCTGCGATTTCACGGTGTAGGGCATCGAGATTGCCCGCCTTGAGCCAGCCGAGATTGATCACGACATCGAGTTCCGTTGCGCCATTTTCTACGGCTTCTTGGGCTTCGTAGAGTTTCACGATCGAAGTGGATGCCCCAAGCGGAAATCCGATCACCGTCGTCACTTTTGGCTGTTTGCCGTGTAGTAAGTTCGTCGCCTGCTTGACATGAACGGGCAGGACACAGACTGAGGCGAACCGATAACGATCGGCTTCGTCACACCACTGCTCGACTTGAACCGGAGTTGCGATCGGAGAAAGCAAGGAATGATCAATAAAAGTCGCGATATCAATATCTGGATAAGGTTGACTCATCGCACTTTATCTAGGAAACTTCATCTTTCAGAATCGCATAAAAGAATCCGTAGTTCAGAAGGACTGGACTACGGATCTCCGTCTAACAAAAATCCTGAATAAAAACCTAACGAGTACCGGAACCTCCAGTACGACTGGGCGGATCATTGGGTTCAGGGTCAAAAGTGGCATACAGCGGTTCAGCCACAAACTGAGACTTGGAGCGATGGGCGAAACCTAGCGTTTTTTCGACTTGCAGGGCATTTGAATCATCAGCACTCTTGCTGACCTCTGCCCGGACGGACTCTGATCTGACCAACGAGAGCGACGCACTTAAAGCCAGAGTTGCCGTCAGTGCCATCCTTAAGAACGTACTCATATGCAGCAACCTATGAAGATAAAGCATCTATTCTGTTGACCTCCTTCACAACATGTTAGTTGATTTGGCGGAACAACTCCAGTGTTTATACGGTAGATCTACCGCGGCTTCATAGGAAGGACGTAAAGAAGATACGTGATTGTACTGAACGATCGCAATTTATCTTTCTGATTCCGGACATCATGACAAGCCAATCCTATGGAAAATGAAAAACTGTCTGTGCAAATCTGAGTTAATGAAGAGACTTTTAGAAATTTGGTGAAGAACACTTTATTCCGAAAAATCTGCTCATTTATCACCATACTCGTTAATTTTCAATCTTGTTTCCGAGAATTTCTCCAAAAACTAAAAATTTGTTTACCGATTCTTCATAAAAACTAAGGCAGCGTACCAAGATATGTCAGAAAGCAACCGCAGAATCACGAGGTTTCATCGAAACTAGGAAAATATTTCATGGCGAATGTAAAAAAATCAAAAGCAAGCCAAAATCGCAGCCTAGAACTAACCGATCTCGATCGACAACGCCTAAGAGCCAAACTCCTTTCGATCGACGAATTCAATCTCAGTCACTCTGTCGGAACCATTCAAGCCGATAGCTTGTCGATCGCCTCTCTGCTTTCCGACAGATTTGTGGATTTGTTAATTCTCGATCCACCATACAATCTATCGAAGAACTTCAATGGTTTGAAGTTTGAACGTCGCACGGTCGAGGCGTATACAGCTTGGTTGGATTCCGCGATCGTTGCCCTCAAACCTTTGCTCAAACCGACTGCATCGATTTACATTTGTGGAGACTGGCTTTCTTCCGCCTCGATTTTCACGGTTGCTTCTGAGCATTTCATCGTTCGCAATCGGATCACCTGGGAGCGCGAGAAGGGACGAGGTGCAAAAGCGAATTGGAAGAATTCGAGCGAAGACATTTGGTTTTGTACCGTTTCCAATCAGTACGCCTTCAATTTAGAGGCGGTGAAATTGCGGCGGCGGGTGCTGGCTCCGTATCGCACGATCGATAAAACTCCGAAAGACTGGGAAGCGACCGATCAAGGCAATTTCCGCGATACGCACCCGTCAAATTTTTGGACAGATATCACGATTCCCTTCTGGTCAATGCCCGAAAACACCGAGCATCCGACTCAAAAGAGCGAGAAACTGATTGCAAAATTGATTTTGGCAAGCTCGAATCCGGGCGATTTCGTACTCGATCCGTTCGTGGGCAGTGGAACGACTTCTGTTGTGGCGAAAAAGCTCGATCGACGTTATCTCGGCATCGATTTGAATGAAGAGTATTGTTTGCTGACAGAGCGGCGTTTGGAATTGGCGGAGAGAGATCGTAAAATTCAGGGCTGGTCGAACGGCGTATTTTGGGAACGCAACACGCTTGCAGCACAGCAGAAACTTGAATAAGTGCGACCAATGGGTTTGACTCTTTCCAAAGCGATACTAGAAGGGTAGATGCTTTCAACCGCTTATGCTGTCGCAAGAATTGAAGGAACAGATTTTCAAGCTTCCTCCTCACGATCGTCTCGCTTTAGTGAGTGCGATCATCGAATCCTTGCAAGAACCACCCACTTCGGATCTTGAGCCCTCTGCTGCAATTCAACGGATGCAAGGCTTGTTAAAGACCGATCAACCTGCACCAACCAATGAAGAAGTTGCTGCAATGCTAGAAGCGCGACGAGTAGAAAGGTATCTTCAGTGAAAATTCTCGTTGTTCTGTCGATCGCTGATTTATTAGGGCGATAGAGACTAAATTGTTAAGCTCTGTTTCAAGTTGCGGTTGGGCATACCAGAAGGGCAAAAGCTGCATGATACGATTGCTCTCGTAGCTTTTAAGAAATTGGGAGAAAACCTTTGACACTCCGGGTTGCAGTTGTGGGCGGTGGCCCTGCTGGTTCTTCCGCAGCAGAGACATTAGCAAAAGCGGGTATTGAAACCTATCTTATTGAACGCAAGTTAGACAACGTTAAACCCTGTGGCGGGGCAATCCCCCTCTGTATGGTCGCTGAATTTGACTTGCCCGAAAACATCATCGATCGCAAAGTGCGAAAGATGAAAATGATTTCTCCGTCCAACGTCGAAGTCAGTATCGGCAGTACCTTAAAAGACGACGAATATATTGGGATGTGTCGTCGCGAAGTCCTTGACGGATTTATGCGCGATCGTGCAGTTGCTCTCGGCGCAAAGCTGATTAACGGCACGATGCACAAACTCGAATTGCCGATGAGTGCAAACGGTTCGTATACCTTGCACTACGCGGATCATTCCGATGGCAGTCTAGAAGGCAAAGCTGCAACGCTCGAAGTCGATCTCGTCGTCGGTGCGGATGGAGCAAACTCGCGCGTGGCGAAAGCGATCGATGCGGGTGACTACAACTATGCGATCGCGTTCCAAGAGCGAATCAGCCTGCCCGACGACAAAATGGCGTACTACGAAGATCTTGCGGAAATGTACGTGGGCGATGATGTCTCCACCGATTTCTACGCTTGGGTATTTCCAAAGTACAACCACGTTGCGGTCGGAACAGGAACGATGGCTCGGAACAAAGCAGATATCAAAAAACTGCAAGCGGGAATTCGAGCAAGAGCAGCGAAAAAACTCAGAGGCGGAAAGATCATCCGCGTTGAGGCGCATCCGATCCCAGAGCATCCCAGACCTCGCCGAGTGGTAGGGCGCGTTGCTCTCGTCGGAGATGCAGCGGGAACGGTGACGAAATCTTCGGGTGAAGGAATCTACTTTGCAGCGAAGTCCGCTCGGATGTGTGCAGAAGCGATCGTTGAATTTTCGGAAAACGGTCGTCGGATTCCTACCGAAGCAGATTTAAAAGTGTATCTCAAACGCTGGGATAAGCAGTATGGACTGACTTACAAAGTGTTGGATATTCTGCAATCTGTCTTCTACCGGACGGATGCAACCCGCGAAGCGTTTGTCGAGATGTGTTCGGATATCGATGTGCAGAAATTAACATTTGATAGCTATCTCTACAAAACAGTTGTGCCTGCAAATCCGCTGATCCAATTGAAGATCACGGCGAAAACGATCGCGAGTTTGATTCGCGGTAATGCGTTAGCGCCTTAGATTGAAGTTGCTTTAGATCAAAAGCGATCGTGCAGAGATGTACGATCGCTTTTTTGTTATCTCTAAAATGGAGATGCAATTAGAAAAAAGTAGAATGGCAGCAAAAGACCGATATCATCAAGCAGTCAAGATTGGATTACAGAAAGAGCATTGGAGTGTGACCGAGCCCTTCAAGCTAGATGTGGGCGGCACTAAGTTTGAGATTGACTTGGGAGCGGAACGGTTGTTGGCAGCCGAGCGTGCTGGAGAAAAAATTGCAGTTGAGATCAAAACATTTCTAGGAGATTCGCCTCTCACGGATTATCATGCGGCGCTAGGACAATTCTGAACTATCGTCTCGCATTAGAATTGAAAGAACCAGATCGGCTGCTATATTTAGCGATTCCTGCAATCGTACATGCGTCTTTTTTTCAGCGAGAATTCGCGCAAATTTCGGTAGAACGCTATCAAATTAACCGACTGATCTATGACCCAGAACAAGAGGTGATTGTTCAATGGATCGAACTATAGAGAAGTATCGACAGTTAATTCAGACATATTTAAGTGACTATGTTTCAACTCCGATCGCGAACGGTGAAATTGAATCGTATACGGTTTTTGATACACAGCAAGATCATTATCAGGTAATGAATCTGGGTTGGGATGGATACCGCCGCGTGTATGGCTGTGTTCTGCATCTCGGTATCCGGGATAGAAAGATTTGGGTTCAACAGAATATGACAGAGCGGCAAGTTGCTCATGATTTGATGGCGATGAGAGTGCCGAGGGAAGACATCGTGCTAGGGTTTCAAGCGCCAACGATGCGGGCTGATACGGGATTCGGTGTAGCGTAGAAATGATCATGCAGCGGTGTACGATCGTGCTTATCAAATTCGCAATTTAAACTCCTGGCATGATCACACAACCACCCAGAATTAGGCTTTTGACGATGTTTCAACTCGGTCTGTATCAGATGGGGTTGGGGATGATGTCGGTGTTGACGCTCGGTGTTCTCAACCGAGTGATGATCAAAGAATTGGCGATTCCAGCAACAATCGCGGCAGGTGCGATCGCAGTTCACCAATTTATGGCTCCGGCGCGATTGTGGTTTGGGCAGATGTCAGATGCGAAACCGATCGCAGGGTATCATCGCACCAGTTATGTGTGGATTGCGTCGGTGCTGTTCTCGCTGACGGCATTTCTCGCGGTTCAGGTGATGTGGCAAGTAGGCGCAAGTTTGCAAGCTGTCGGATGGGGAACACAGACGCAAATCTGGATTGGAATTTTGGGATTGACGTTTGCACTGTATGGATTGACCCTGAGTGCAGGATCGACTCCGTTTGCAGCGCTGTTGGTGGATGTGTCGGAAGAAGAAGAGAGATCGAAGCTCGTCGGCATTGTTTGGTCAATGCTGATGGTGGGAATTGTGATCGGTGCGATTCTCAGTTCTCGGCTATTGCCTGCAGAAGGAGCAGCGAGTTTAGCGGTGTTGCGTCCAGCGGTCGATCGAGTGTTTATCGTGATTCCGAGTATTGTTTGTGCATTGTGTGTGCTGTCAACAATTGGAATTGAGAAGAAGTATTCGCGGTTTAGAACACGATCGACCGTGAGTGATCGAGAAGATAAAATCACCTTAAATCGCGCAATTCGAGTATTAACCGCATCGCCACAAACCGGACTGTTTTTCACCTTCTTGCTATTTATGACGGTTAGTTTGTTTATGCAAGATGCGGTGATGGAGTCTTATGGCGGACAAGTGTTTGGGATGTCGGTTGCGGAAACAACGCGGCTGAATGCGTTTTGGGGCATGGGAACGCTGATCGGAATTAGTACCGCAGGATTTGCGATCGTGCCGCGTCTCGGTAAAACTAGAACCGCAAAACTGGGTTGTATTCTCGTTGCGGTTTGTATGATCTTGATCATTGCTACGGGCTTCACCGCGAACCCTAAATTTTTACAGAGCGGACTGTTTCTGTTTGGATTAGCATCAGGAGTCACGACAACGGGTGCAATTAGTTTGATGCTCGATCTCACTGCTGTTGAAACAGCGGGTACTTTTATCGGTGCGTGGGGATTAGCGCAAGCGTTAGCGAGAGCGTTGGCAACGATTTTCGGGGGTGGTGCTTTAGATGTGGGTAAAAGTATTTTCTCGAATTTGACATTAGCGTATGCAGTTGTATTTGGACTGCAAGCGATCGGAATGCTCGTTGCGGTTGGATTACTCAATCGCGTTGATGTCAAAGCCTTTCGTAACACCACAAAAGCGGCGATTTCAACCATTCTGCAAGGTGAGTTAGATTAATGACTCAAGCAAAAACACGATTCAAAACGATTAAAGAGTATCTCGACTATGACGATGGAACCGACACCCGCTATGAATTGGTCGATGGGGTGTTGGTAGAAATGGGAGCAGAGAAGCCAATTAATACCGCGATCGCTGTTTTTCTCATCGGATACTTTCTACAGCTTGGGATTCCGGTTTCTCGAATTGGAATCAAGCATTTGATTGCGGTTAGTTCGTCAAAAGTAACGGCGCGTGATCCAGATTTGATGATTCATTCTGAAGCATCGTCTGCTGCAATGAATCAAACGGTTCAGTCGTTTCTATCTGCCGAGATGCCTGCTCCGATGCTTGTTGTTGAGGTCGTTTCTCCAGGAGAACCTGGAAGCGAAAATTATGACCGCGATTATGTCGATAAACCAAGAGAATATGCTGAACGGGGCATTCCTGAATACTGGTTGATTGATCCAAATCGAGCAGTCATGATCGTGTTGACTTTGCAAGGAAATACCTATCAATCTGAGGAATTCAGGAATGCAGATTGCGTTGTTTCTTCCATGTTTCCAGGCTTACAACTGACAGCAGCGCAAATCTTAGAGGCGAGATCATGAATTTTTTGGAGATCAAAGCCTTTTCGGAAGCGCTGAGTCATCAAGTCGGGGTGCAACTGCTGAGAGATTTTGGACAGGTGCAAGCGGCTGAAAAGGCGGATGGGAGTTTGGTTACACAGTCCGATCGCTGGGCAGATGAGCAAATTCGGAACGCGATCGCTCAAACTTTTCCGGATCACGGAGTTCTCAGCGAAGAAGCGGAACATCAATTTCCCGATCGAGAATGGTGCTGGATTATTGATCCGCTCGATGGTACGACGAATTTTGCGCGGGGGTTGCCGTTGTGGGGCATCTCGATCGCGCTTCTCTATCAAGGCACGCCCGTTTTCGGCTATGTGCATCTCCCGCCCTTGAATCAATCGTTTCATGGTTTTTGGCAAGGTGAATCAGGTTTAGATCTGCCTTCTGGTGCATTTCTGAACGACAAACTAATTCATTCCAGCCAAGAAGCACTCACTCGAAATCATTTTTTTAATCTCTGTGCGCGTAGTACTTCGGTGTTAAAAAATCCCTTTCCGGCAAAGATTCGGATGTTAGGCGTGGCGACTTATAACTTACTCACCGTTGCGGCAGGTGCGACGATGGGTGGAGTTGAGGCAACCCCGAAAATTTGGGATATTGCGGCAGTTTGGGCGATCGTGCAAGCAGCAGGAGCAGTTTGGTATCCGTTGGAATCAGAGCCAATTTTTCCATTGAAAGTGGGTAAAGATTACAGTTCGCGATCGTTTCCGACATTAGTTGTGAGTCGAGAAAATCTAGTTCCGGTGTTTGAGCCGTTGGTTAGAGCGATCGGGAATCAGTAACCGCGATCGTATTTCCGACCTTCAGTTTTAGTTCGTTCTGAGCATTGCCACGATTGATTGCCAGTTCGACCCAACCGTGGCTGCCAATCAATCCGACAACTTCACCGCTCTCGGCATCGGCGTAAGTTGTCCGTCCTGGATAGATTGCCTTATCGATTTGAATCGTCCAAACCTGATCGCGTATTCGCTCCCCTGAAATGTTCGTGATCAAGTTCCCAAAATGATCGATCGCTTGAATCACGCCTTGCAGTCCAGATGCGGTTTCAATCACATCCGGAATCGGCAATCGAACGATCGAGCTTAAGTCGATCGTAGTTCCCAATTCTTTTAAGGAAATTCCGCTTGCCAGATGTGCCGCAACAGGCGCAAAAATGTCTCGTCCATGAAACGTAGCACTGGGATTTTGCGATCGCCAATACTTCGGATTGTTCAATTCAACTGCCGCGATCGCATCGTTCACAATGCCGCTAATCAAACCGTTATCGGGCGCAACGACATATCCAGACTTCAGTTGAACCGCAATCGATCGACGTTGGCTCCCCACACCCGGATCGACCACAGCAACGTGAATTGTTTCCGCTGGGAAATAAGGATAAGCGTTCATCAACTGGAAACGGGCAGTTGCGATATCTTGCGGCGGAATTTGGTGCGTTAAATCGATCGTTTGGATTTGCGGATTAATTTGAGCGATCGTGCCTTTCATCACACCGACATAGACATCGCTCAGTCCAAAATCCGTCAGCAGAGTAACAAGCATTTATCTTTCAGAAGTATGAATTTTAGTAGCATAAGCTACCGTTCTCAATGACTGATGCTAAAATCAAATCATGGTGATAAGAAAAGCTAACCTCTAGGAAAACTGGATTATGAACAGAAATCGTCCCCATTCAGCGGAAGTTTCGAGATTACACCGCGAGAACTTACAACGGAATCTGCAACGTCGGATGGATGCAGCGCAAGCACGGGGCGATCAAGGATTGCTCCGAATGCTCGAAGCAGAAGCAAACTACTTGAGATAGTCCCTTCTTTGCTCTTACTTTTTTATTTGCTAGGATCTTGAACTTGGCGCGGCTTGGGTCGCGCCTTTTTGTTGAATTATCGCGGTAGGCGAGTGCCAAAATCGAGCGTGAACCAGACAGAATCGAGCAGCAAAAGATACTCTTCCGTTGAGATGTGTCCGGAGTGGCAGCAAGATTCTAAGGCTTGCGCAATCGAGTTGAACAAAGCTTCGGTAAGTTCGAGTTCGTTGGGTTGATTCATGAGCGAGGATACCGCGTTGGAGTGCCAAGGGGAACAATTCGAGACGGGGGCGGTGTCAAGCGGGCTTTCTCTGAGTATAAGTACTTTTTTCAGAAAAAATTTCCGTGTATCCTCGCTTTTATTAAAAATTTATAGTTTTGGATTTAGCGAATAATCGCCGGATTTTCCTCCTGTTTTGCTCAGTAAATAAATTTGCTCGATCACGATCGATTTCTCGATCGCTTTTGCCATGTCGTATAGGGTTAAAGCTGCGATCGACACGGCTGTAAGCGCTTCCATTTCGACTCCGGTTTCTGCCTTGATCTTCACCGTCGCCTGAATCTCAAATCCTGGTAACTCTGGTTGAGCCGTAATATTCACCTCAACTTTCTGAATCGGCAACGGGTGACATAGTGGAATTAGATTCGCGGTTTGCTTTGCTGCCATAATTCCAGCGATTCGAGCCGTCCCCAGGACATCGCCTTTGGGAGTGTTTCCGGCTTCGATCGCGCTCATCGTTTCCGGCTTCATCCGAACTCGTGCGATCGCCGTTGCTTGTCGTACAGTTGCCGATTTGCTAGAGACATCAACCATTTGCGCTTGTCCAGTTGTATCGAGATGAGAGAGCTCGATCGAGTTTTCAGAATTTTGTGTCATTTGGGTCAGATCGTTGTATATTGAGTAAGTGCTAACAAGGGCTTGTAGCTCAGTGGACTAGAGCACGTGGCTACGGACCACGGTGTCGGGGGTTCGAATCCCTCCTAGCCCGTTTACCATTTTAGGGATGTCATCAAGACATCCCTCTTGTTTTTTAAACCAGAAAAACCCCTCAGCCGAAGCGAGGGGTTTTTAGCAATCGATCAAAACCAGAATTTACGGAGCCATGCCGCGATTCGGTTCGACATAAGCGGTGCGAGGCTTGCGGGTTCCCACTGCCGCACCCGCCAACGATGCCGCCAATCCTAACAGCGAACCAATCACAAACGACCAGCCAGCCGTTGCAGTATTTCCTGCAATGTTGCGGGCATCTTGAGCGGAAATGTTCGGAGCTGCCGTATTCGGGTCAACATTCGGCACGCCTGTTTGCGGAATAGCTGCACCTGCTGCATTCGCCGCACTCGAAACTGCCAGACCAAACGCACCTGTGACACCACTTGCCAGCAAGTAAGCGCTGAGTGCCAAAGTGGTCGCCCAAAGAATTGCACCATTGAGTAAAGCTGTGCTGCGGTTCATCGGGCCGCAAGCGCGTGCCATCACCCAGCTACCAATAAACAAAGAAATCAACAAACTGATCGTTGCCCAAATTCCGACCGCTGTTCCAACACCGCCTGCATCCGTCCGAGGCGCACCCGAATTTGCGATCGAGGTTGCTCCAATTGCTGCACCCAACGCACTCAGGATCAACTGAGACACCAACGCAACCATCAATCCAGAAATAATCGGGCCCCAACGAACTCGGTCATGATAGTCACCCGCAACCGGAATGACAGCAGCTTCAGTCGCAGGACGATTAGTATATGCCATTGTGAATTATCTCCTCTAACAGGATAGTCATTTGCAAAGAAATTACTCTTGCCAACACTGTAGAGTTTGTGCGGATTAAATCACTCTACCGAGAGTGAGACGATGGGGATACGTCGTTAGAGAGAAATCATTGGGGATCACGATCGCGCTCAGTCTGCTAATGCCATCGGGATCAGCGAGTTTTCACGGCAGTTCCAACGGCAGTAATTAATAAAAGAACGCCAGATTGATCGAGATTGATTGTGCCAGTATTGATTTCGATACCAATGATGGCGTTTGCACCTAGATTTTGCGCTCGTTTTTGTAGCTCTGCGAGCGCGTTTTGCTGTCCTTGTTCAAACACGCGCTCATAGCCTGCGGTGCGTCCCCCGATTAAGTCTCGGATGCCCGCGAAAAAATCTTTCAGCGCGTTCGTTCCATAGACCACCTCTGCCGTGACAATGCCAAGGTATGATTCGATTACGACATCTTGGATCACATCGGTTGTTGTCATTAGCATCGTTTTTCTTGCTCCAATACTCAGATAGGCGTTCAAAATGTTAGCACTGTCAGGCAAGTACGTTTTTAATCGCTAAGAAAAATGTACAGTCCTGATTGACTTTGAGTTTCTCGTAATTGTTGATCAATCTCAGTATGGTTACAATGTCCCGCATTTATCGATCGCTCTTTTCTGCTGGAGTTTTGCTTTGGATCGGATTGACACCGCAACTGGTACGCGCTCAGTCTGACCAGTTGGATAAATTGCTTGAACAGGGTCGGGAGTATGTGGAGTCGCGCAATTGGACAGGAGCGCTAGAAGCCTTCCAGCAAGCATCATCGATCGATAATCGCAATGCCAGAATTTTCTCTGGGATCGGCTACGTTTATGCTCAAAAAGGGCAGTTTCAAGAAGCGGCAGATGCGTATCGACAAGCGATTTCATTAGAGCCAGCAAACGCTGATTTTGTTTATGCGTTGGGCTTCAATTTGGCAAATTTGGGCAACGATAGCGCGGCTGAGACAGCGTACCGTCGAGCAACCGAATTAGATAATCGCCATGTGAATGCGTTTTTAGGATTGGGAACGGTTCTGGCGCGTCAAGGGCAATTTTCTCAGGCGTTGGGGGCTTATCAGCAAGCCGCAAGCCTCGATCGACGAAATGCTGAAGCTCGCGAATCGATCGGGTTAATGCTGCTGCAACAAGGAAGAACGGCTCAAGGAATTACTTCGCTGCAAACTGCTGCTACGCTTGATCCAAGGCGCGCGAGCGTTCATATCGGGCTAGGAATTGCGCTACTTGATCGAGGAGATTCACAAGCAGCATTAGCAGCCTTTAATCGAGCAGTGCGAATCGATCCGAACAATGCGAAGCTACATCTCCAAATCGGCAAAATCTTACGTAATGTCGGAAATAATTCTGCGGCTTTGAGTTCATTTCAGCGATCGGTCAATCTTGATGGGAGTTCAGTGGATGCTCAGTTTGCCTTAGCAGAAACGGCTTTAGCGCAGAATGAAATGATGCGATCGGTAATGGCGTTTCGCGAAGTGATCAAGCTTGATCCAAACAATGCCTATGCCTATTACCAAATGGGAGTTGCACTGAAAGCGCGAGACTTTCCAGGTGATGCGATCGAGGCGTTTCAAACGGCGAAGAAGCTGTTTGAGGAGCAAGGCAAACCCGACGAAATGAAAAAGGCAGAAAAAGCGATCGAAGAAGCTAAACGCTAACGATTTCTTTTAAGGTCATTTCGGGCGATCGCGGATTCCATCCAAGTTCTTGTCTTGCTTTCGTCGCATCGACTCGAACACAGCGATCGTAAACATAGTGAACTCGCTCGTTATCGATCGGGGGTTGCCATCCTGCAAGTCTGCCGATCGGATCGAGAACATTCGCAACGAGACGCACCACAGGTTCTGGAGCTTCACGAGGCGCAGGAATTCCGGTTTCTCGACTGAAGATCTCAAACATTTCTCTAGTCGTCAGATCGCCTGCGGAAATGATGTAATGGTCGCCGGATTTTCCGCGATCGACCGCAAGAATCATCGCTTCTGCTAAATCATCGACGTGAACAATTCCGGTCACTCGTCCGCCACCTGCCCACACCTTAAGCCGACCTTTGCGAAAAGTATTCAGAACGGGCATGAAGTGCGGATCATTGCTGCCGAAAATTCCCGACGGTAGAACGCTCACGATCGATAATTCTTTCGCTTGATCGATCAACTGTTGGGCTTGGTATTTTGTGCGATCGTAAGCGGAGGAGAAATCTTTCTGAGTGCGCTGGAACGTTTCGTTAATGACTTTGCCTTGAGTGTCGCCAAAAATTCCGATCGTGCTGCAATAGATGAGTTTAGGAAGATTCACCGCTTTTGCAGCTTCGATCACAGCGCGGGTTCCTTCAACGTTGACGCGCTCCATTTCCGCGGCATTGACAAGACCGAGTTCCACATAAGCGGCAGTGTGAAAAACTACATCGACATCGCGCATTGCATCAGTGAGCGTAGCGAGATCGGTAATGTCGCCGTAAACATAATCGATGTCGCAATCGGATAAACGAGAGCGATCGCTAGATTTGCGAACGAAACCCGTCACCGAATTCCCTCGTTTTAATAGCGCTTTAACTAAATGTGATCCGGTGAATCCATTCGCTCCGGTAACGAGTGTTTTCATAACGACTTTTCGTACATCCGATAGGTTTTGTAGATTTTACCGCCTGATGCTTCGATCAATTTACGCGATCGATCATTATCTTCGTAAACCCAAGAGAGTTCCGCTCGTTTGTACGGTTTTCCTTTCTTAATGCCGCCTTGTAATCCTAGATAAATTAATCCGAGTGGAACTAATTTTCTTTGGAATTCTGGCAGCGAACAAATCGCAATGACGCGACCTTGATTAATCTGCCGGCGATACCAAAGAAACTTGAGAATTCCAACCCAATTGAGGCGACCATTTACATATTTGAGTGGAATATTGTAGTCAGGTAATCCCATCCAAAAGCCGATCATTTCACCGTTATATTCTGCAACTGGAAACACATCAGGATCAACTAGATCTTGCAGCGATCGAGCTTCTTCTAAAAATTCTTCTTGTGTGCGAGGAGTCGAACTCCAGTTGTTTTCAAATGCTTTCGTAAATAGGTGATACAAACTAATACAGTCTTGCTCAAATTCTTCGCCTTTTGTTCTTAAAGGTCGAAAGGTCACACCGGATTTACAAGCAATTTTGTAGCCTTTTTCAAACTCAGGTGAAAGCGGTTTATCTAATGGAAAATCATAAGCGTAAGCGTCTTTTGCTTTTGTCCAACCTAACTGTTCCATGAAGGTTAGATAGTACGGCGGATTGTAAGGCATCATCACCATTGGCGGGGAATCAAAGCCATCAATCAAAAATAAACAGTTGTTATGCGTTGAAAGATCGATCGGCCCTCGAATTTCGGTAATCTCTTGCGATCGCAACCAGTCTTCTGCTGCTTCAAACAGTGCCTTTGCCACTTCAAAATCATTCACACACTCAAAAAAGCCGAAAATCCCGATCGCTTTTCCTTCACGTTCAACTAATCGATCGTTCACCGCTGCGACAATTCTCCCAATCGCAGTCCCGCGCGAAATGGCAATAAATTGCTTCAGCCTGCCATATTGAAAAAACGGATTCTCAGGCTGAAACTTTTTCTCTACATCACTCCGCAACGGTGGAACCCAATTCGGATCATTGGCATAAACCACCCACGGAACATTGATAAACATCTCCTGTTCAGTCGCAGACGTAATCGGAAATACTTCAAAGCTTGGCATTGCCTATTACCCATTCGTTCAATGCTGACTATATCAGCACTTGTTTACTCTGCCAGCCATTGTTCCAAATCTGCCAGACTGGAAAAATCTAATAGCGCTTCACCTAGAGATTCTAATTGCTCGATCGACAACGCATTTACTTGCGCTTGAACAACTTCGGGTAAAGGACTGACTCGTCGATCGAGCAAACGGAGAATTAGCGATCGTTCCCGCTCGATTCCTTGCTCGATTCCTTGCTCGATTCCTTGCTGCATCCAACTGGTTACGATTTCCATCACTTCCTCCCGTTCAACTGGCTCAATTCTATCAAGTTCACTCCGAAACACTTGTTCTTCAACTGTATTCAGATTTAAATAGGTGTCTACAAATCCTGAAATCAGCTTTGTGCGGGCTGGATCAAGCCGCAGTGTTGCCAACAGTCGTAGACATTCTGCTTTCACTTTCGGACGGTCTTCTGGCGCGATTCGCATCTTGCTCATTAAAGCAGCGGTGATCGGGTTGGGTTGGTTCAGAAAGTCGCGCCAGTTTAGCTGATTCAGTTGAATTGGCTCAAAGCTGAACTCCAATACTTTGCGACGAGGAAACTCAACCGTATAGGTCGAACTTTCTTCTCGATACGGTTGATCGAATGAAAATACAACGATCGGGTAAATCCGCTGCAAATACTTTTGGTGTAGTCTTGCAAAATAAAAGAACATTCGTCGGGAAAAGTTAGACTCTGAGCGAGACTGAGCTTCAATATGAATGAGAAAAGCTGCTTCTTGTCCCGCTTGTTTGACTTCGACCAACAAATCAATAATCTTCTCTTCACCAACGGTGAGGTCAGCAAAGTATTCTTGCTGTAAGAAGCAGATCGAATCAGGCTCGATCGTACTTGCAAGATTAGGTAGGAATAGCTGCAAAAAATCCAGAAAGAATGTCGAGATCAGTTCTTTGAAAAGTTGATCGTGATCAATCATTTGCTTCAAAAAAAACTACTGTTTTGCGATCGCTTCAAATGGCTCGGTTCCAAGTGGGCTAGGTGTCCATCCAGTAATGGTTTTGCGCTGCACGAGCAATGGATCAGAATGCACGATCGACAATCTCACCGCTTCCCGCTGGATGATTTGATCCACTTCGGCGTAAAGTTTCGATCGAACTGCTCGATCGCTTGTTGCTCTGGCTTGATTGAGTAGTTGAATCACCCGATCGTTTTTCCATCCGCCTAAATCCGTCGTGCTACCTGGGCCAAAATGCGGATAGTAAAAGGTATCCGGATCGCCATAATCGCCCGTCCAACCGAGCATAAACATGGGATAACCTGGGGCTTTATTGCGATCGGCAAGATACGCCGCCCAGTCTTTTGTTTTCAGATTGGCGCGAATTCCAACGACTTGTAAATCAGCCGCGAATGCTTCCGCGATCGGCTTCGGAGTGGGAAAGTAAGGACGCGCCACAGGCATATACCACAAGTCAATCTCAAACCCATTCGCAAAGCCTGCTTGCTTGAGTAAATCCTTTGCTTTCTGCGGGTTGTAGTCGTAGTCTTGCAGTTTGGCTGAAGTTGCCCAGTCGAGTGAGGGCGGTAGAAAATGCGGAGTCGTTTGTGCCGAACCTTTCCAGAAGGCTTGCACGATCGTAGGTTTGTTGATGGCGTGAGCGATCGCTTGTCGCACTCTCACATCCGATAGCGGCTTAGAGCTTGGATTTAATCCCAAGTAACCTACGTTAAACGAAGGACGATTCGCAACGGTTAAACTCTGATCTTGTTCGATTTCTGCCTTTTGATCTGGAGCGAGTTCTACTGTGAAATCCACTTGTCCGGCTCTGACTTGAGCCAGTCTCGCACCGGAATCTGTGACAAACCGCATTACAAGCTGATTTGATTTCGGTAGCTCTGGTTTCCAATAGTTCGGATTTTTTTCGAGCGTAATCCTATCGCCGCTTTGCCATCCCTTAAACACAAATGCACCTGTACCAACCGCTCCACCTGCCGGAGTGCCATAGTTCGCACCCGCTTTCTGAATCGCGGTCGGGCTTGCCATCCCAAAATATGCAGAAGCGATCGCAGTTGGAAACGCGGCGAAAGGCTGTTTCAACCCAAACTGAATGGTGGAATTATCAACCACTCGAACAGATTGAATTAACGAATTGGGTCCGCCTTTGTACCCGCCGAAAATCTGTCCCCAAATCTCGTAGCTCTTGCCTGCATTGCGAAAGCCGTTCGGATTATTTTTGTCCCACCAGCGATCGACATTAAATTTCACCGCATTCGCATTAAAGTCTGTTCCATCGTGGAACTTTACGCCGTTGCGGAGTTTGAATGTCCAAGTTTTGCCATCTTTTGAAGCGCTCCAAGAAGTTGCTAAACTCGGCTCTAGATCAGTCGTTCCAGGCTTGAACTGAATCAGTCGATTGTAGATTTGGTTGTGAACAATCAGCGAATTGCCATCCGTCACGTTGCCAGGTTCTAAGTTTGTGGGTTGTCCGCTTGCTGCATAAATCAGCACACCTGAAGTAGAATTCGTCGAATTGTGCGGGCTGCAATTGGTGAGGACAACCGCTAGAGCGCACAACAACGCGATCGACCCGAATCGCCAACCTCGAAACTTTACCATTGCATTTCTCACGATCGCAGTATGTTCGCAAATTCTATCAAGCTTGCAGCGATCCTTTAGCGGATCAAATCTGCGATCGTGCGATAGAGCAGTTCTAAATCGATCGGTTTTGACAAATGACACTGATACCCTGCCGCCAGCGCTTCTTGGCGATCTTCTTCGTGTGCAAATGCGGTAACGGCGATCGCAGGCATCATTAAGGATTGCGATCGTAATAATTGAAGAAAGCTGTAGCCATCAGCATCGGGCATTCGGATATCGCTAATTAACAGATCGGGCTGCCAATTTGACAGTGCTGTAAACGCAGACTCCACAGACTCGGCCGCAACGACCTCTGCTCCTTCTGATTCAAGTGCGACGATCATCATTTCTCGCGAATCTCGATCGTCATCGACTACCAAGATCCGTAAGTCTTGTAGGGACAGAGTATTCATGTAAGATTCCGACGCAATCAGGTGAACTCAGGAGGAGAAAGAGCCGTAGTCCAAGCGAAATAAGCACTCTTGCTGCTTCGATATAACCTATCGGGCAGTGTGAGTTCTTGTCTGTACGATTCCGTACACAGATCGCAAACTCTATCTAAAGGTAGATGGAGACTTCAGTAGAAACCGAACTATGGGACTGCAACAATCACAACCGTAATATTGTCTCGCCCGCCTCGATCTTTGGCGGCATTAATCAGCGCGGTTGCTGCCTTTTCGCAAGCCCGAATCGATTTCAGATGATTCGCGATAAGCTGATCGGTCAATTCTTCTGTGAGTCCATCGCTACACAAAAGTAAGCGATCGCCCGATTGCACCGAGAGCGATCGAACTTCAACTACGTCTAGATCCAGTCGTCCTAAACACTGTGCCAAAACGTGCCGCATTGGGTGGACTCGTGCTTGATCCGACGTAATTTCGCCCAACCGCATCGCCCGCGCTACCCAAGTATGATCTTCCGTGAACTGCTCTAACTTAGCGCCCCGCAATCGATAAAGTCGCGAATCCCCAACGTGAGCGTATGAGGGCTGTTCGTCGCGGAAAATGATCGCCACCGCTGTCGTTCCCATGTCTGCTCGCTCTGGATGCAAACGCTGATCTTTGAGAATCGCTTGATTGGCTTCTAATACCGCTTGCCGCAACAGTGTTTCAGAATCGAGGTCGGTATCCCACTGCTGCGTAAGAAAAGCTTGCATCGTCTCGATCGCAATTCGACTTGCTTCCTGTCCGCCTGCGTGTCCGCCCATCCCGTCTGCGACAATAAAAAATCGCTCTTCTGCATCAACAGAATAAGCATCTTGGTTGACAGAGCGGATCAATCCCGTGTCAGTCATCCCGGCGGTAAAGAAGCGTTTCATGAGTGTAAAGCGCGAGGGTAGAAAGCGTCGAAGCTGAACTTAATCTGCTCTGAATTCAATTATTCACCTTCCGCCCCAAATCACACCACAATTTGTTTAGGGCATTCGATCGTATCGATCGAGCTTCATCATCAATCGAATCAGGGCAATGCCGCTCACTACAGCCGCGATCGCCACGATTCCGGCAACCCAATAAAGCTGATTTACGAGCAGAATTGTTGAGGAAACGGTGAACGCGCTGGTTAATAGCGTGTAGTTCGTGCCCATATTGACTCCGCCAATCCGCCGCAAAATGCGATCGGTTTCCGTCGATCGGACTCTGACTCGCAAATCGCCCCGCTCTAATTTATCGAGCGTATCTTCGATTCGGCGCGGTAGCCCAAACGCAGTGCTGCCCACCTGCGCTGCTTGACGGCTCAATTCGTTTAACAGTCCACCATCGGGAGAATTTCCATTCGTCATAAGCTGCATTGCAAACGGTTTTGCAACCTCCATAAAGTTAAATTCTGGGTCTAAACCTTTGCCGACCCCTTCCAAAGTCGAAAACGCCCGCATAACAAAGGTAAATGTCGCGGGAAATCGAAACGGCTGACCATAGGCGACTTCGTACAAATCGTCGCTAATGGTACTCACGGATTGATCCTCGAACGGTTTATCCATGAAGTTATCCAGCATGAACTGAACCGATCGACGAACCGGCCCCATGTCATCGGTTGGAGCAAGCGCACCGAGATCGACAAGCGATTTTACGACGCGATCGCCATCTTTCTGAGCGATTCCGAAGAACGTATCGAGCAATCGTTCGCGCGTGATCGGCTTAATCTGCCCCATCATGCCAAAATCGTAAAAAATCAGCCCGCCTTCTGGACTGACTGCAATATTTCCAGGATGGGGATCGGCGTGGAAAAATCCATCGTCTAAAAGCTGATGCAGGTAAGCTTCAGCACCAAGTTGAGCGAGAAGTTTACGATCGAGTCCTGCCGCTTCAAGCGCTTCATAATGGCTGATCTTGATTCCCGGCATATATTCCAGCGTCAAAACGCGCGGGGAAGCATAGCGCCAATACACTCTAGGGACGTGAACCCAATCGTACCCCCGGAAATTGCGCCGAAAAGCATCTGCGTTCCGTCCTTCGTTCAGGTAGTCGATTTCTTCCCACAGAATTTTGCAGCATTCCTCATAGATGCCGATCCAGTCGCGCCCTTTGCCCCACTCTCGATGATTCTGAAAATAACGAGTGATGCCTTTGAGAATCTGTAGGTCAATCTCAAACAACTGGCGGAGTGCTGGACGTTGGACTTTTACAACGACTTCTTCACCGGAATGTAGTTGAGCGCGATGGACTTGTCCGAGACTTGCAGCAGCGAGTGGAATCGGGTCAAAACTGCGGTACAGTTCCTCGATCGATTTGCCTAAGTCCTGCTCAATGATTGCGGCAACTTGTTCATAACTGAACGCAGGCACGCGATCTTGCAGCTTCGACAGTTCCTCGACAAACTCGCTGGCAAACAAATCTGCTCGCGTTGAGAAGAGCTGACCAATTTTGATAAAGGTTGGGCCCAAATCTAGAAGCGTTTCACGAATCCAGATCGCGAGGGATCGCCGTCGCGCCGCTTTTTTGGCATCGGTGATCCCGCCTTTGTAGCTCCAAGACTTTGTGTAAAGCCAGCGTGCGCCCATCAGCTTTAGCACGAATGACCAGATATCGACAAATCGCCGCTGCCGCGAATATTTTTCGCGGTTCCAGCGGTACGCTTTATCGGAATGCAAAGTTTCTGGGGCTTTGCGGCGACGCAGCGCGGTTCGAGCTGCTCCATCTAACTCAGATTCGTGGGGATCGGTTGGCTTCAAGGGGGACACCTGCTCGACGTGAGGCAGTTCGTGATCGTTCAAAGAATGGGAGCGCTCGGACGCAGTTGGCTCCGGGGAGGGTGCCGAAGGGCTGGAGTCATTGGAAGAAACAGACACGCGATTTCTCAACTAACACTGAATTTTAAAGACCAACTCTCTATAACAAGATTGAAGCTCCGATTAAACTTTAAGGCTGCGATCGCAGGCGATAGCGCTGAAGTTCAGACCGTAATTCGGCAATTTCTGCCCGCAAATCATCGATCGTCGCTTGCAAGTCGCCGCCTGTCTGTAGGTCTAACGGGACGACTGTGGTAGTGGTCGGTCGGGTTTGGGTCACGATCGTTTCTTCGCGCTGTGCCCGTTCGATTACTTCATCGACAAACTGCCGCAGGTTTTCCCGCTGTTCCGCATCAAATTTTCCCAACTCGCTCAGGGCATCGGTAACCCCTACTTCGAGCCGTTCGTAAGCAATCTCAGCGATCGCTCGACCCACAAAAAAAGCATGAACTAATGGAGTACTCATAAAAAATTTCCTATCGCGCTGCCTGAATTATAGCGTGAGCCGTTGAGAGGGCAAGTCAAGTGCGAAGGAATCTGCTCGATTTCTATGGTGTTGAGGGCAGCGGCGGTGTGGGTGCGACTTCGCGAGTACTCGGTTTTACGGGGGCAGGATTGACCGGAATGGGAACAGGCGTAGGAGCGGTTACAGGCGGAACAATAGGTTCTACTGCGGGAGTGATAACGCTCTCTGTGTCTGGTTCTGGTGCAGTTTGCGTCGGTTCTACTGCGGGAGTTGGCTGCACAGGTTTGATCGGTTCGCTCAATTGCCGACGGGGGCGGATATATTCGGGTGAGGGTTCTACTTTTGGGGCGACGTATTTGGGTCGATCGACTTCTGGATCAATGAATTTTTGGGGCACTTTGTCAGATTTAGCGCTGCCTGATTCGAGGGGAATATCCGATAAATTATTGTCACTAGGGTTGATTGTTCCCTTCCATTCTTTTTCTGAGAAGGACTGAATCGGTTGCAGTAGGGTCGTTTCAGGCGTTCTGGCGGCACTGATTCGCAATGCTAGTCCGAATCCGAGACCGATCGCGCCAGCCGTTGCGATCGTCAACGTCAAAGATTTGGGCAATCGCGGACGGGGCGAAGAGATGACCACGGGTGAGGGAGCCGTTTGTACTGGAGCGGTGGGAAGTTTTGCGGCAGGAATGGGAGCAGGTTGAATTGTGGGAGCTTTGGCGGGAGGAGTGGTCGCACGTTGCACCGGAAACGGGGTCAGCAGTTCTGGCTCAGGCGATCGTATCCGGCCGTTTTGGCTCGGAGCAGGATTTGAGGCAGGAGGAACGCTCTGAACAATATTGTTTACTGCCATCAGCGGCAAAGTCGTATTTGGTAAGAGTCGCAGCCAGTCATCAACAGTTTGAAGCTGCCACTGTGAATCGCGGGTAAGCCCTCGAAAAATGGCTTGTTTGGTCGCTGGACTCCAAGGATATTGCTCAAGTGAAAGTGAGTCGTTCGGCGGTTGTCCGGTTAATAGGAAATAGAGGGTTGCAGCGAGGGAATAGAGGTCGATCGCGAATCGACTGTCTCGGCTCCAGTTGGGATCGGACGGAACAAACGGATTTTTCTCGATCGGGTTTGTGACCGCGACATCGTGAGCAAATCCGAACCCTACGAGAGTGCCTAGATTCGTTCCTTGACGACGCACGATCGTTTCGGGTCGGATGTTGCGATGAATCAATCCATTGCGATGTGCGACGCTAAGAGCCGACGCGATTTGCCGCATATAGTGAATGGCTTCGGCTTCGGTCAGACTGGGCGCATTTTGGGTAGAAATGCGATCGTACAAAGTCTGTCCCGGAATGTATTCCATGACCAGAAAGGGCAACCCGTCTTCTTGAAAAAAGTCGAGGACTCGAACCACGCTCGGATGCTGACAGCGGGCAAGGAGTCGAGTTTCTTCGGTAAAGCGGGTTTTGAGTTGTGGAAAGCTTTGGGTGATTTGCAGGCTTGGGTCGATCGTTTTAATCACGACGGGTTGCTGAAGCAGCGTTTGAGTCGCAAGATAGGTCGCTCCTAGACTTTCACGTCCTAGAACTTGATTCAGTTGGTATTTCCCACTCTGAAGGGTTGCGCCCATCCGTAACTTCATGCTCTAAGCTCCTGAAAACAGTCTCATCATGCTAACCCCTTCGGGTTGAATTCCCAACATTCCGGACGACAAGATAGAGCCTTTTTTCAGAAAAACCCGGACGATCTGAATTTGTGCGATCGTCCGGGTTTTTCTGAATCAATGGAAATCTAACCTTTGTCGCCTGCCACTTTCACCTTAGTTGCAAGACCCAGGACTTGAAGCAGTTGAATCGTCATCCAGGTCATATCAATCTCCCACCATTTCAAGCCGTGACGGGCTGAGTATTGGAACGCATGGTGATTGTTGTGCCAGCCTTCGCCGTAAACCAAAACTGCTACCCACCAGCAATTCGTGGAGTTGTCGCCCGAATCGTAGGTGCGGTAGCCGAATTTGTGCGTAGCGCTGTTTACCAACCAGGTGCAGTGATAAACCAGCACTAAGCGGACGAAGATACCCCAGGTAACGAATGACCAACCCCCGATCGCATAAAGCACCACGCCCAACGCAATCTGCAACAGCGCAAAATAGTTTTCTAAGAACTGATAAAACTTATCGTCTGCGATGTCTTTAGTGAATTTCGGAACTTCGTTTTCTGCGGGAACATCACGCAGCATCCATTCCATGTGGCTCCACCAGAAACCTTTGGTCGAATCATGATGATCGTTGGCTTGGTCAGAATAAAGATGATGATGACGATGTAAACCAATCCACCAGATCGGCCCGCCTTGCATTGCCAAAGAGCCAAAGAAAACCAGCGTGTATTCTAGCCATTTTGGAACTTGGAAGCTGCGGTGGCTCATGAGGCGATGCCAGCCGAGCGTAATACCCAAACCACCTGTCAGCCAGTGAAGAAAGATTGCTAATCCGACAGCACTCCAGCTAAAGTTTCCTGGCAAAAATGCACACACTGCGCCGATGTGAATCGCCACCATGAACCCTAGCGTAGGGTAGTCTATCTTCAGTTTTTCGGAAGTTGCAATAGTCATGAGAGTCTCTAAACGGAATACGTTATCCAAATTGCGCGACAATAGAACCCGCTCTAACTGACAGGCTGATCAGGTTGGCGCAATCTCTACTGTAACTTTTAATGAACGAGGCGGACGATGAAAGGCTCAATTCTGCTAAAGGAAGCGGAACAAGCGCTATCTGAGATTTTTTCGGGTATTGACGCGAAGGTCAAGAAAAATTTACAAAAGGTGCTGGCTGCTTATCGCCATCATCGGGTGGGAGTTCACCATTTTGCGAGTGTTTCCGGCTATGGGCACGATGATTTGGGGCGGGAAGTTTTCGATCGAGTCTTTGCTCAAATTGTAGAAGCTGAAGCCGCGATCGTACGAGTGCAATTCGTATCGGGGACTCATGCGATCGCGTCTGCGCTTTACGGGGTGCTGCGTCCGGGCGATGAGATGCTCTGCATTGCGGGTGCGCCGTATGACACTTTAGAAGAAGTAATCGGATTACGGGGCGAACAGCAAGGATCGCTCAAAGATTTTGGCATTTCGTATCGGCAGTTGGAATTGACTCCGGAGGGTTTGATCGATTGGCACGTGCTCCGAACTGCGATTCGACCCGACACGAAATTAGTTTCGATTCAGAGATCGTGTGGGTATTCGTGGCGACCGAGTTTGTCGATCGTCGAAATCGAGAAAATTATTGCGGTCGTCAAAGAACAAAATCCGAATACAGTTTGCTTTGTCGATAACTGTTACGGCGAATTTGTCGAAGATCGAGAACCGACAGCAGTGGGAGCGGATTTGATTGCCGGATCTTTGATCAAAAATCTGGGCGGTACGATCGTGACGGCGGGCGGATATGTGGCAGGTCGATCGGATTTGGTTGAAATGGCAGCGTGTCGCTTAACGGCTCCCGGAATTGGCAGTTCAGGCGGGGCAACATTTGAACAAAACCGCCTGTTGTTTCAGGGCTTATTTCTCGCACCGCAAATGGTCGGGGAAGCGATGAAAGGCAATCACCTTACGGCATATGTGTTTGACAAATTGGGCTATCCGGTTAATCCGGCTCCATTTGCTCCAAGACGCGATGTGATTCAAGCGATCAAACTGGGTTCAGCCGAAAAAATCATCGCGTTCTGTCGATCGATTCAGCAAAATTCACCGATCGGATCTTATCTTGATCCCGTTCCGTCGGGAATGCCGGGATACGAAAGCGAATTGGTGATGGCGGGTGGAACGTTCATCGATGGCAGCACTTCGGAGTTTTCAGCAGATGGCCCGTTGCGCGAACCGTATGTCGTGTTCTGCCAAGGTGGAACCCACTGGACGCACATCGCGATCGCACTCGAAGCCGCGATCGATGCCTTGCAGCAAAATGATCAGCAACAAAAAACCCCCAACCGAAGCCAGGGGTAATTAAATCAGGGTGCATCTACCAATACCTACTTCTCAAAAGTTCCCCTAAATCAGGACGTTTTTGCAGAATTTCCCAAAATTGCGATCGCAACTCCTGCCAGTAATACCAGAGCGCCTGTGATCACTTGCGTTCCAGGAATTTCTTGGAAAAACGCGATCGCAAAAATTGTCGATCCCACTGGCTCTAATAAAATAACCAGCGTCACGATCGTCGGCGGTAAGTGCCGCATCGCCCAATTAAAACTCGTATGTCCGATCAGTTGCGGAAACACTGCCATCAGCGCAATGTACACATAAGTGAGAATCGGATAGCCGAAGTAAGGTGCGTGAAATAGAATCGGTAAGGGAAAAAGTACGATCGCAGCAACACTATAAGCAACGGTGATATAGCTTCCAACGCTTAATCCTTGCCGTTGCGCTTCTCGTCCCAGGAGTAGATAAAAACTCGCCGCCCACGCACCCACGATCGCTAATCCATTTCCTAGCAGCGGATTGCTTCCGTCTCGACTGGTATCATCAAACCCGATTAAAATCCCGCCGATCATCGCAATTCCGATGCCCCAGAATGTAGCGCGATTCGGTTTTTCTCGAAACCATACCCAACTGAGTAACGCCACCCAAAGCGGATTTGTCGTTACCAGCGTCGTAGAAGCCGCGATCGACGTATACGACAGCGACGAAATCCAAGTCGCAAAATGCACCGCAAGCGAAACACCTGCCCCGATCGCAAACTTGATCGCATTTGGTGAAGCGGCTTGAAACGAACGCCAAGTCGGAACCAGCACGATCGCCGCGATCGACAATCGTGATGCCGCTAAAACTAAGCTGAATCCAACTCCTGAAACTCCTGCAACATTCGTCGCAAGCCGAATCAGAATCGCAGCAGTAGAAACAGAAAGAATTCCGATCGTCAGCACGATCGTCAATGTGAGAGCGTTCGATCGCATCGATTCAGAGACAGCCGTGACGACACTCAAAGACTATCACTGTAGAAGCGATCGGACATTTTGGGCGGTCGTGCCGCTATTTCTGTTGAATCAACTGCTGAACTTGCTGCCGCAACTGAGGATTTGCCCGCACCACTTGAAAAATCTGATTGAAGCGGGGAATGTCCAATCCTTCTTTTTTCACAGCAGTTTCGACTTTCGCATCATTGTCTTTGCTCAGTTGCACCAACTTTGCTAAAACACGATCGTATTTCTGCTTCTCAGTCGATTCAACAGGCTTCGACGGTTTTTGCTGCGGATCTCTCTGCGATCGAAAAATCTCATCAAATCGCTGCTCGGTCAATCCTTCGCTCCGAATCGCTTGAGTTGCCTGCGTTTCCGACTCTTGACTAATCACTAAAACCTGTTTGACCGCATTGGCAAACTGGCGCGTTTCTGCTGGAGTGACCGACTGAGCAGCGGGCGCGGGTTTGCTTGTAGGAGCTTGTGGGGCTTGTTGGGCTTGAACTGGTAGGGAAACCAATCCAGCCACCACAACTGCACATCCACCCAATAGAAGTCGCTGAATCATTCTGAACCTCCGCATTGTTGCGATGACTTTTGCGCCATCTTAACGAGGTGCAGCCCCTTGCACATCCGTTGATCGAAAGGCGATTCGCGTTCTATCTCTATCGATCTCCATCTGTAGATATACCCAGGCTGATATCAAGCCAACTCCCTCGATAGAGATAGCCAACGAAGACGATCGCTACAAGTAATAAAGGATTGGTTCCCTCTCTTGCGCTCCACCCTTTGTTATCATGCCGCTTACAGAAAAGCCCCCCGTCACTCGCACCGAAATCGTTCAAGCTCCTGCCGATCGTGCTCCGACTGCAAGTTCACCGATCGCTCAAGATGCCTCCCTTTTGCTCGTCCCAATTTGCTTTATGGCAATCTGGGCGGGAGTTGTCTGTATTATTGCCGATACTTGGAAGCTAAATCGAAAAGAAGTGAAAACAACTCGCAATTTGGCTCAACTTCCATGCAAGAAGTGTCAGTTCTTTAGTAACAATCCTTACATGAAGTGCGCGGTCAATCCTCATATGGCGATGACTCCTGATGCAACAGACTGCTCAGACTTTCGATCGCGCAGTGCTAAAACAATCCATTCTACTAATCGCTAGAACTTGCGTCCTTAACGTCAGGTTTTGAAGATTTTTGCCAATACTTAGCTTTAAAGCAGGGATTTTTAATTAAATTATCTCTGTTAAAGTCTATTAGTTAAGGCAGGTCAGTATGAACTTTCAAGCGATCGCTTCGGTTCCAGATGCAGGTTTGTTCAGGCGAGTCACGCATTGGATTCGACGATCGCAGAATCTTTCTGAAGTTCTAGCGGCAATGGTGGTTGAGGTGGGTCAGTTTTTGAACTGCGATCGCGTCAAGATTTACCAGTTCCAAGCGGATGAAACCGGGCGAGTCGTTGCAGAATGGATTCGAGATCAACGTTTACCTTCCCTGTTGGGGCTGACCTTTCCCGCCGATGACATTCCCCCTCACGCGAGAGAATTGTTTGTTCAAACTCGCGCTCGATCGATTGTGAATGTAGCAGAGCGCAAAATTGGACAGAGCGGCATCGATTTAACTGCACCCGATGAAGTTCTCTATCGTCCGCTTGATGAGTGCCATGCCGAGTATTTAACTGCGATGGGGGTTCAAGCGTCGCTCGTAATCCCGATCGTGCAAGACACGCTGCTGTGGGGTTTGTTAGTCGTTCATCATGCTGAACCTCAAACCGTCGCTGAAGAACAAATTCAGGCGATTCAACTGGTGATAGATTTACTGACCGTTGCGATCACGCAAGCGACACTCATCGAGCAAGCCCGCGCGAAAGCCGATCGTGAATCAGCGCTCAATCAAATTAGTGGATTACTGCATTCACTTTCTACGATCGAGCTTCAATCCGCTTTAGAAAGCGCAGTCTCAGCATTTAACGGCTCTGGAGGGCGGTTGTGGGTTTATGCAGAATCTTTGGCAGCCGAGCCGTCCGGCAATCCGCAGCTTCCAAGTAACTGTGTGCGCTTGTTTCACTGTGGCGATCAACCGACCCTGCCCGAAAAAGCAGCGTTTGCAGTATTGGAAGAGTTCAGCGCGTGGAAAGATCACTTTCGATCAGAGCAAGACCCGATTTGGGCGATCGCAGATCTCTACAAAGAATCTGCCCTGCGAAATCTTCAGCCTGCTTTTCGATCGACAAACATTCGCGGTTTGATCATTGTTCCGCTCTGGTATCGGCGGCAATTGCTTGGATATCTCACCGTGTTTCGCAATGAGATCGAAACTGAGATTTCTTGGGCGGGACGGGTTGATCCAGATCAGCGGCAACTCTATCCGCGCCAGTCTTTTGAAGTCTGGAAAGAATCGTATCGCGGGAAAATTGAACCTTGGTCAGCAATTAATCTGGAACTCGCTTCTGCGATCGCTCAACAGTTTTCGACTGCCATTCAACAATACGAAACTCATCAACAATTACAGTCGCTCAATGCCAGCTTAGAACTCCAAGTGCAAGAACGAACCGTTCGCATCGAACAAGCCACAGAACAACAGCGCATCTTGTTCAATGTTGTTACAAATATGCGAAAGTCTCTGCATATTGATACGATCTTCTCGACCGCGACTGAAGAACTTCGGAAATCATTAAATGTCGATCGAGTCTGTATCTATCAATTTGATCCCGATAGTCAATACAACACAGGTAAAGTGATTGCAGAAAATGCTGGAGATGAGTTTCTAACCGTACTCGGCAAAAATGTAGACGACCATTGCTTTGGCGAGCTTTACGCGACACGATACCAACAGGGGCAAGTGAGCTTTATCTCGGATGTTGATCGACTAGAATTGCAGCCTTGCTACCGAGCCGTACTCGATCTGTTTGCCATCAAAGCAAACATCATTGCACCGATTTCAAGAGGCGATTCGCTGTGGGGATTGCTCTGTGTGCATCAATGCGATCGAGCGCGGGATTGGACAGATGCCGAAATTCGGTTTGTCACTCAGGTTGGCATTCAATTAAGCATTGGAATTGAGCAAGCAGAGCTACTGATCCAAACCCGACAGCAAGCAAAGCAACTGAGTGAAGCATTAGAAACTCTGCAACAAACTCAAAGCCAACTGATCCAAACCGAGAAGATGTCGAGTTTAGGTCAATTGGTTGCAGGGGTCGCGCATGAAATCAACAACCCCGTCAACTTTATTCACGGCAATCTGAGTCATCTCGACACCTACGCTAACAATCTGCTTTCACTGCTTGAAACGTATCAGTCTTACTATCCCAATCCACGATCGGAGATTTTGAATCAAGCAGACGAGATCGATCTAGAATTCCTGCGTGAAGATTTGCCAAAAACCCTTTGTTCGATGCAGGTTGGAACCGAACGAATTCGTCAAATCATCTTATCCCTACGAAATTTCTCTCGACTTGATCAAGCGGAAATGAAAGAAGTTGATATTCACGAAGGCATCGATAATACGCTGTTAATTCTACAGCATCGTCTCAAGCCAGATAACGGGTTTGGCGGCGTTGAAGTGATTAAAGAATACGGAGCGTTACCGTTGATTGAATGCTATGCAGGACAGTTAAATCAGGTTTTCATGAATGTTTTAAGCAATGCAATCGATGCACTAGAAGAATCCAGTCAAGCAATGCCGAAAATGTGGATCACCACAAAGCAAGTAGACTGCGATCGTGCTTTGATTTGCATTCAAGATAACGGTAAGGGGATTGCAGGCGAAGTAAGATCGAGGATTTTCGATCCCTTTTTCACCACAAAGGAGATCGGTAAAGGTACAGGAATGGGACTTGCTATCAGCTATGAAATTGTAGTGAAACATGGAGGTCTAATTCAGTGCCATTCTGAGCCTAATCAAGGGACTGAGTTTTGGATTGAAATCCCGATTCGTCAGCATTAGCCATCTGTTGGGCAATCGTATTTAGAAAGTGACGTAAACAGCGATCGAAGTTAATTCGATCGCTGTTTCACTTTAACGTCAGTTCGACAGAAGTGGTTGGCTTCGGTTGTGACTTCGGGAAGCCCCCTAAATCCCCCATTCTGAGGGACTTCAAGCCAAAGATTCCGATTCAAAGTCCCCCAGAATGGGGGATTTAGGGGGCAGAAGCCGTCAACAACGGAGCGAGAGAACCCCGTCGAACTGGCGTCACTTTATCCGCCTGTTGTCCGACGAACGTGATCGAGAATGCGCTGTCTGCGTTCTGGAGAACGCGCGGGTAATGACTGGTTAAAGTCGTTAGTACTGCGGGCTAAATGCTCCATAATGCGCTTTTTACGATCGTCCATCTGTGCCATGACATTACTCAAAGATTGCTGACTTCTTTATTGTGGCGCAATCATTAAGTTTTTCGATGGTGTGGCTCATTTAGGATCATGAGTCCCGATGTATCCCGTGAAACCTTTAAGGGTTCGATCGATCCGAATGGTCGAACCTTCGATGTGATGAATCAAGGTCGCCTCAGCCGCTTCAAGACCGAGAGCGCGAGAGATCAGCAGATTGAGTGTAATCGCTTGAAATGCGATCGTAGCGCAGTCGCTTAGATGCTTTGTGATCGTAATCGGCATTCCAAATTGATCAAATGTGCCAACGCAGACTGAAACTGTTGTATTGTCTTCCATCGTTTCACATCCTGAATAGAGCAAACTTATCATGCCCAAACAGTTTTTTCTTGAGCAAGACGGATCAATTTCGATTCGTCTTGCTTTTGGTTTCACTATTTAGAAAGTTCGATCGCTCTTTTCACCAATCCTTCCGCTGTAATGCCGTTCACCGCCATCAGTTCCCCTGCGGTTGCAGTCGTTTCACCCCGTTTCCAGGCAAAGGTGTCTCGTTTCGCAGTACTCCGCAGCATGATTGGCTCTAGCATTCCGCTTGCGCCACCTGTCACCCCGATCAGCGCATCGCCCCCGAACAAAGTTTCAAACGTTGCATCATCCATAAATCCGCCATCTGGCTCTGAGCAAAGCTCCCACGCGACATCATGAGCGCGGTAGAGTCGGCGCGGATTCACCACTGAGACAATTCGCACCCCAAACCCTTGAGATTCCAGCGTCGAAGCTGCGGTGAACGCAGGCGCTAACGTCATATCTCCGATCACTGCAAACACAACCGTTTTAGATCCGGTCGATTCGTGCAATACGATCGCACCTTGCTCGATCGCTTGTCGGGTCTGTTCAAACGTCGTCCGAATCGGCAACGGCGACTTACTTGCAGTAATCACAACGCCTTTGTTTTTCGTCGTCAATGCCCACTCATAACAAGCTTGGATGCTGTTCGCATCAGGTGGGAACAACGGAAACACATTGCCGTTTCGCATCATTGCGGCGAAGTACGCTTCGATTTCAGGGCGTTGGTGTGTCCAACCGTTGCGACCTTGCTCTAATGCACCAGCGGTAAATAAAGTAATCGTCGAAGGTGCTAAACGACGCAATTCTGCCATCGCTTGCGTCACGGTTTGCCAAATCGGTAAGCCGTTGATCGCAAACGATTCATACGAACACCACAGCGATCGACATCCCATCAGCGCCAATCCTGCCGCCAGTCCCGCGCAAGCATCTTCGCTCAATGGTTCGTACACTTGACCATTGGGAGCCTGATTGTACAGAGAATCTTCGGTCGGATGAATGATTTTCAGCGCTTGGTTGATGTTGGCGATTCCAGAAGCTTCGTTTCCATCTGCGTTGGTAACCAGAAAAGCGCGATCGCTCTGTCCGACATGACTGACTAAGCGACCCATTGCTGTGGTCGAAACTTTCGCATCGTCGCCCACCGGGTATTCTTCCATCGGCAATTGTCCCAAGTCTGGCAATGCCCGCTCAAATTCGGTCACAACGGTTTTGCTTGCCGATCCGCCGCCTGCACGCTCACAGTTCGATCGCACTAATTCCCAAGCTTCAGGAGTTAACGCACGCGTTTTCAGGGCAGAGATAATGTCTTCGTTTTCTAGCGTATGTTGTGCGTAGAGATTGTGAGACTTCGATCCTTTCGCGTGAACCCCCGCACCTTTTAACTGCTTGATGATGAACACAGTTAACTTACCGCTGAATGCCGATTGTGCCGCTTGATCGGCTGCGACTAGAACAGCGTTGGCAAAATTAATGCGCTGTTCGAGTGAGAAAATTGTGCTGTCAACGTAGTCGCTGGGCTGATTACGATCGTCGAAATCTTTCGCATCGACTAACACCACATTCTCGAATCCGTTGCCTTTCCAGAATTCGATCATTTGCTCATTAGTTTTGAGCGATACCATGCTGTGATGCTCTTGCGAGTAGCCGTTCCACACCAGCACCGGGAGAAAGTTCGTTGTGTCTGGAAAGGCAGTGTTGAAATGCGCCATCGAACTAATGATATACGGTTCGCCTAAGCCACCATCGCCCACGGTGAAGGGAAAGAGTTTGTCGCGGTGGAGCAGTGCGGCTGACATGGCAAAATGTTGCCCCTGACCCAGGGGTCCCGCAGGTGCGAGAATTCCTGGAATGAAGCCGGACAAGTGACCGAGTAGCCCGTGTTTTTCGCGGAAGCGATCGCGTAGTTGCTGAACGGTTTCGATCCCCATGTCTTCGAGAGAGCGATCAAGAAACATGGCGCTGTAGAAACCGGGTGCGTGATGTCCGACTTCAGTAATGATGTTTTTGTGACCGAGCATGACGAATGCAGCGTAGGCTTCGGCTTGACTCGCAAATCCACCCGGATGCCCAGATGCTTTACTGGCGGTCATTTGTAGAATCAGATAGCGCAACGCATCCGCCGCTAAGAGCGTTTGATAGCCTGCTGCTTTGTCTGTGGGATCAGAAATTGCGGTTTGTCCGGGCGCGATCGCAGACGTTTTGCCATACGTCTCAAACCCTGGCAAGGTATCGCTAAAGTACTGGATGCCTTTGGTAAAGGCGGGTTTGGTAGATGTTGGGTTTGGGGTCACTGCGGTCATGCTTCACCTGCTCTGCTATAGGTCTTGACCCTCTATCGTACACAGCCATTGGACGCTTGAGAATAAAGAGCAGTTGGCGGAACACTATAGATTTCTGTCGATAGCAATTTTAAGGTGAATAGAGATCAGAAGGAGCGATCGTAGAGAACAACGACGATCGAGACGAGGGAAAGTGATAGGCTCACAACGGCAAGCATGGAGCGCGCTCGTACAGTACACAGCAAGAAGTAATCAATCGGGTTGTAATGTCGATCGATAGCAAGGGATTACGAGTAACGCATGATTTTGTGCATGAATTTATAAATCCATTTTTGTGAGGGAAACAGATCGCATCTTTAACTGTCGGACTGATCGCAATTCTGATTTTGATGTATTATCTCAGACGTGAATCTGCTGAACATCAATTTTTCTTGATCGTGAACTGCATCCATTTACTCAATCCCCAGACTTGGATCATGGGAATTGTTTGGTTTATTCCACTGTTTGCCTATCAATTTGGGAAGGCAAATCACTATTTGGGAAGGCAAATCACTTAGGAAAATTCGTTTTAATCCTGCCGCTTTTTATCCCTCCATTTACGAATAGTAATGTTGTCAGATAAAATGGGGCGGCTACTTTCTTGCCTCCCTTCTCACATCCCAACTCGGTTTCGCCACGACTGCAACGCCTAACACCCGAATTTGATGTCGATGTAATACTTGAATCGCAGCGCGAGCGGTTGCGCCTGTAGTGTAGATGTCGTCAATCAGTAGAACTTGACGATCGCGGCAAATTTTTCCAATTTCAAACACTTGTGACAACGTTTGTTCTCGTTGTCGGGGCGATAAATTGAACAGGGCTTCAGTCGCTCGAATTCGCTGCAATCCTGACGGTTGATGCAAATCTCCGGTGATGTTGCAAAATGCGCGTGAGATTAACTCTGCTTGGTTGTAGCCGCGTTGCTGCTGTTTCTCGCTGTGCATTGGAATCGGAACGATCGCGAGTTTATTTTGAGTCAGCGAGGCTTCTAACCACGATCGCGCTAATGCTTCTCCAAGCGGTGTTGCAAGTTCAGGATGTCGATCGTATTTCAGTCTAGAAATTGTGCGTTTGAGCGTATCGGTATAGTTTCCCCAGACGAAAACTCTCGGCTGATCTTGCCAGAACTGCGCGGGGTGAGAGAAACGATCCCGATCTAAACGACGCTGGCAATCGAGGCAAAACGTTTCAGAAGTAGCGCGATCGCACAAAGGGCAAGATTTTTTCAGAACGAAGTTGAACAATTTATCGAACATTTTGAGCAATGAGAACTCTAACTTCAAGATGCCCGATCGCAAACATTCATTTATTCTGAGGAATTTCAGACTCCGGGATCGCATCTCGTACAATCAAAAATCATGCTTGTGAATCGTAGGCTGTGGAAACTCTGTTCTCGCTCGATCGAATTGAATCACAACATCAGTCGCAGGTCGGTGAACAAGCGCTACAACTGAGCGTGTTTGCTCAAAAAGGCTTTCCAGTGCTGCCGAGTGTGGTGCTTTCTGCCGCCCGATTTCGCAATTTTCTCGAAACGATTCACTGGTTGCAGCCGTTGTTTGCTGATTTGCCTTACTCGTCGTTGCGTCTGAATCTCGAAGACTCGCAGCAGCTTCAAACGATCGCACGCCAAATTCGCCAAACGATCCAACACGCTGAACTCCCGAAAGCCTGGGTTTTAGAAATTCAGAATGAGATCGCGCAATTTCCCGATTTTGGTTCGGCTGTAATTTTGCGTCCGTCGATCGCGTTTGAGTCTGATGCTTCTAGCCAAGAACTGATCGATTTGATCGAGCCGCAGATTTGTAGTTCTGAGATCAATCATTTGGCGATCGGGCTTAAGCAACTGTGGGCAGAACTATTTCGGGCACGCAACTTAGTTTATTGGCAAGGCGCGAAAATTGAACTTCAGCAGATTCAGTTTGCGGCGTTGATTCAGCCAATTGGAAATGCGATCGCGTCTGGATCGCTGCAAGGTGATCCGCCGAATTGGGAAGTTACTGCCGCTCGTGGATTAGATATCGCGATCGTGCGGGGGGAAGTGCTGCCGGAGATTCACAAAATTTCTGAGGATCAGATCCAGTTTCAGCAAGCAGCACGACAAACGATCTCGTATCAAATTCGCGCCGAAACTGAACTATTAATGCGATCGGCAATCAACGAAACTGCTCCAATTTTGAATCCTCTGCAACGAGAAACGCTGCTTTCACTTTCACAGTCTCTTCAATTTCCTGCGGCTTTAGATTGGCAATTCTACGATTCACAGCTTTACATCACAACCGTGCGCTATTCAGATTCGCTGGTGAACTCGTTTCCACATCCCGCCCCTTCTCATTCTGATCGCTCGATCGTGGCAGGACTGGCTGCCGCTCCTGGTCAAGCGATCGCGCCCGCTTTCGTGCTAACCGATTTGAAATTGCCAGAGACTCCGATTCCTGCGGGGTCTGTGCTAGTAACACCGATGATTTTGCCGAGTTGGATTCCATTGCTCAAATATGCGGCTGCGATCGTGTCTGAGCAGGGCGGTATGACGAGCCATGGAGCAATTTTGGCGCGAGAAATGGGAATTCCTGCGATCGTCGGAGCGGAAGGGGCGACGAAACGAATTCACACCGGAGAGATGATCGTTGTAAATGGAAATACGGGATCAGTGACGATCGCGGCTCAGATCGATCAAGTTCCACCAAAATTAATGCCAATGAGTACGACTTGGCACGCGACTGCAACACAATTGATGGTTAATCTCAGCCAGTTGGACTCAATCGAAAATGCAGCAGAAAGTAATATCGACGGAATTGGATTACTAAGATCAGAGTTAATGCTAGGGGGAATGCTGGAGGACTTTAATCAAGATTCCTTATCACAACAGATTCAGAAGTTTGCACGATCGTTTGCGCCTCGTCCCGTGTTTTATCGAAGTTTGGATCTGCGATCGCATGAGTTCCAGATCACGCCGTCTGAAACAAATCCAATGCTCGGAATGCGGGGAACCTTCAGCTATTCCCAAAATCCAGAACGCTTTGATCTCGAACTTGCAGCACTCCAGCAAGCACTAGAAGCAGGATGTTCTAATCTGAGATTGATTCTGCCGTTTGTTCGGACGATCGAAGAATTCGTCTTTTGTCGTCGTCGAGTTGAGCAAGCTAGATTGTTCGATCATGCTTCATTTCAGCTTTGGATCATGGCAGAAGTGCCTTCGGTGTTGTATTTGCTGCCGAACTACGTCGAAGCAGGCGTTCAGGGAATTTGTATTGGGACGAGCGATTTAACGCAGTTGATTTTGGGAGTTGATCGCGATCAAAGCACAATGGCGAAGGTGTTTAATGAAGCTCATCCGGCGGTAATGAACGCGATCGCTCAGTTGATTCAGTCCGCTCATCGCTTGAATATTCCGTGTTCGATTTCAACGCAGGCGACGATCACATCGGAATTAATCGATCGGTGGATCGAATGGGGAATTGATGCGATTTCGGTAAATCTGCCTGTTGTAGAAGTCGCAAATCGTGCGATCGCGCGTGCAGAACAGCGATTGTTACTGAAGGGAATGCGCGATCGATAACTTACCAAGCCCGTTCATACTGCACTGGAGACGGAACCGACTGACGCAACTTTTTCGCGGCTCTCATTGCCCAATACGGATCGCGCAGCATTTCCCGTGCTAGTAAAACCATATCGGCTTGTCCAGTGCGAATGATTTGATCGGCTTGTTCGGGTGAGGTAATCATTCCGACGGCTCCAGTTGCGATTCCCGTTTCGCGTCGAATACGATCGGCAAAGTTTACCTGATAGCCCGCCCCGATCGGAATCTTTTCCCCAGGTGCGACCGCTCCCGATGAACAGTCAATCAGATCGACTCCCAGCGATTTGAGCTTATCCGCAAGGGCGACACTTTGTTCGATCGACCAGCCATTTTCAAGCCAATCTGTTGCCGAAATCCGCACCCAGAGCGGCACTTGATCCGGTAAAACATTTCGCACCGCTTCGACGACTTCGCACAGAAACCGAATGCGATTTTCAAAACTGCCGCCATATCCATCGGTGCGCTGATTGCTAATCGGGGAAAGGAATTCATGCAGCAAATAGCCATGAGCCGCATGAATTTCGATGAGATTAAATCCGGCATTTAGCGATCGTTGAGCCGCCAATACAAACGATTGCGTCAAGGATTGAATCTGTTCGATGCTTAATGCGATCGGGTTAACACTTTCCGATTCATACGGCAGCGCACTCGGAGCCACCGGAATCCAGCCGCCTTGCTCTTCTGAAAGCACGGCTCCATCATCCCAAGGCGGTGCAGTACTCGATTTTCGACCCGCATGAGCCAGTTGAATCCCTGCCATTGCTCCATTGCGGTGCAGCATTTCGACAATTTTTGCCAAGGATTCAATCTGCTCGTCTTTCCAAATTCCTAAATCTTGAGGCGTGATTCGTCCATCAGGTTCAACCGCGCTTGCTTCAGTCATCACAAGCCCCGCTCCGCCCACGGCTCGGCTGACTAAGTGAACAACGTGCCAATCGTTTGCAAAACCATCTTGGCTTGAGTACTGACACATTGGAGACACAGTAACGCGATTGCGAAAGATAACACCGCGTTGATTCAAAGGCTCAAATAAGTGAGGCATAGATCTAGATTATGCTGGTTCAGCATTCATACAAATCGATACGATCGAGTGACACATGACCCATTAGAAGGATTTGTTTTTGCTCTAATGATTTGAGTTGATTAAGCTAAGGTAGGGACTACTACTGCTAATTTGAAAAATGGCTAACACTCTGTATGATAGCGATTTGCAATTGTGGATTGAGCAAACGATCGAGCAACTCAAAAGTCGTAAGTTTGAATCTTTGGATATTGAGCATTTGATCGAGGAATTGACTGATTTGGGAAAGTCTGAAAAAAATGCGCTCATCAGCAACTTGACTGTTTTGCTAGTACATTTGCTTAAATTGCGCGTTCAGAATGATGCTCCAGAAATGATGAAAGCAAGTTGGTATAGTTCAGTGATTGAACACCGCCAGCGCGTGCTTAAAGCTTTAGCAACGACTCCTTCTTTATCGAAGTTTGCGATCTCAGAATTGGAAGAAGCATATTTAGATGCTAGAAAGCTCGCGATTAAAGAAAGCAAACTCGCTCGTTTTGGGGTACGAATGCCAGAAGAAAGCGAATATCCAAATGAACGCTCGTACTCGATCGAACAGATTCTCGATGAAGATTTTTACGGGTCTTAATCTGCTTTGGGTTGACAGCGATCGCACATTCCGAAAAATTCCAGCATGTGGTAGTAAATCTTGAAGCGATGCGATTGGTTTAATTGTTTCTCTAAGTCGTGAACGGGGCATTCATCGATCGGGACTGAATCGCCACACTGTAAACAGGTTAGATGATGCCGATCTTCTTGAATCAAACCGTAAAGCGATTCACCATTTGAAAGCGTTCGCACTTGTACCATTCCTTCGAGTTTCAAGCCTTCTAAAGCTCGATACACGGTTGCCAATCCCATACTTTGATCGCGGTTCCGCAACTCGACGTAGAGATCTTGAGCGGATATCGATCGATTAAGGCTCTTGAGAATATTCAAAATGCGGTCTTGGCTTCGGGTATGTTGTGCTTTCATGTCGAGATAAATTGTAGAGATCAATGCCGTTTTGAATCACCGCAGTCTTAGAATAGATAGGCTTTCAGAACGTTTTACCATTAGGACAGCGGCTGTGACTCAAAAATTTCAAGCTCAGATCTATGTTACTCTTCGTCCTTCGGTCTTAGATCCAGCGGGGACGGCGGTACAGTCAGGATTGGCGCACATGGGCTACTCGAATGTAGAGCAGGTCAGAATTGGCAAGTATGTAGAATTGTCGCTTGATGCCGAGAGCGAGACGGCGGCACGAGAGCAACTCGATGTGATTTGTGATCAGTTGTTTGCGAATCCAGTGATTGAAAATTACCGGATCGAGCTTCAAGCACTGGCAACCGTTTAGTTATTCGCTTCGTTTTGGGCGACTTCTGCCCCCTAAATCCCCCACGAGTGGGGAACTTTGAGAAATGAAATTTTCTTGGTTTGAAGTCCCCCACGAGTGGGGGATTTAGGGGGCTAACCCCAAGCAATCTGACATCTGATTTACGTTAACAAGGAGCAGCACGATGAAATTTGGCGTTTTAGTGTTTCCGGGGTCGAACTGCGATCGCGATATTGCCTGGGTGACACAAGGCATTCTCGGTCAGCCGACTCGAATGATTTGGCATGAAGAAAGTGATTTGTCTGATATTGATGTGGTCGTGGTTCCGGGTGGGTTTAGCTACGGCGATTATCTGCGCTGTGGTGCGATCGCGCGATTTTCGCCAGTGATGCGATCGACGATCGATCATGCCAATGCTGGAAAGCTGGTTTTAGGAATTTGTAATGGGTTTCAGGTCTTAACTGAAGCGGGGCTGCTTCCGGGTGCGCTGGTGCGAAATCGGGATTTGCATTTTATTTGCGATCGCGTTCCGTTGCGAGTCGAGCGAAACGATTTAGTTTGGACGCAGAACTATCAGAAAGGTCAGGTCGTCGAACTCCCGATCGCGCATGGAGAAGGAAGCTATTACGCAGATGCAGATACTTTGAAAGCGCTAGAGGATAACGATCAAATTCTTTTCCGCTATTGTGATCCGAGTGGAAATCTCACACCAGAAAGTAATCCGAATGGCTCACTGAATCACATTGCTGGGATCTGTAATCGTCAGGGGAATGTGTTGGGAATGATGCCACATCCGGAACGCGCTTCCGATCGAGCATTGGGCTGTGTGGACGGACTGGCACTGTTTGAAAGCATTCTGAAAGCGGTTCCCGCTTTGGTTTAGTTGAACTACGCCTTTTTAAAGACGCGATCGCAAAAGTGCCTTTCTAGCATGAAAGTACGAATGTGAAGCGTTTTAAAAGGAACTTAAACAATGAATAGTTCATCGAATCGTCCGCTTGCTGTCGTCACCGGAGCCTCAAACGGAATTGGCTATGAACTTGCAAAGCAGTTTGCCGAAAACGGGTTTGACCTTGTAGTCACAGCGACTGATGCAAAGATCGACATCGCGGCTCCTGCCTTCGAGCAGTTTGGCGCGAAGGTCGAGACTGTGGAAGCAGATTTGGCGAAATACGAGGGAGTCGAGAAACTTTATCAGGCAATTCAAGCAACGGGGCGACCGGTCGAAGCGATCGCGATTAATGCCGGAGTAGGGATCGGCGGTAAGTTTATCGAAACCGACTTGCAGGAAGAAATCAATTTAATCGACCTCAACGCCACCTCTTCGGTGCATCTTGCCAAGCGCGTTGTGCCACAAATGGTACAGCGTCGTAAAGGTCGGATTTTGTTTACATCCTCGATCGCGGCATTGATGCCGGGGCCGTTTGAAGCCGTTTATGCCGCATCGAAAGCATTTCTGCGATCGTTCTCGCAGGCACTTCGTGAGGAATTAAAAGATACAGGCGTGACCGTTACCGCATTGATGCCGGGGCCGACCGATACGAACTTTTTCCATCGTGCAGACATGGATGACACCAGAGCAGGTTCAAGTAAACAGGACGATCCGGCTCAGGTTGCCAAGCAGGGCTTTGAAGCGCTGATGTCAGGCAAAGATGAAGTCGTAGGCGGATCAGTGATGAATAAAGTTCAGGCAGCGGTTGTTCAAGCGTTACCGGAACCCGCGAAAGCTGTGATGCACCGTCAACTGAGCGAACCCGGTTCAGGAAACTAATTCCTTGAATCGGAGGATTAGCTGATCCCGATACAAAGAATTTGCGTCAGAATCTTCGTATCGGGATTATTCTTTGAGCTATGCACCTTCGTTTTTCTCAAGACATCGAATCTTTGCTGAAGCGGCTCTCTGAAGAACCTTTAACGATCGCTTCAATTCTCGCTGAAACTTCAGAGCGCGGCTTTTGTCTCGTCATTGCCCTCTTGGTGATTCCGTTCTTGTTTCCGATGCCGCCTGGACTCACGGGAATTCCAGGAACGGGGTGTGTGGTTTTAGGGATGCAAATGGCGTTAGGGAGCCGATCGCCTTGGCTGCCGAAGAAAGTCGCACAGTTTCGATTTCCACCTGCGATCGCAAATCAATTGCTCAAAAATATCCGACGAGTGACGCGCATTCTGGAAAAAATTACGCGCCCTCGTTTGAGTAGAATCGCATCAAACCCACAGATTTGGCGCTTTAACGGACTGTGTATTACTTGGTTAGCGATTCTATTAATTGCGCCGATTCCATTTACGAACCCATTTCCAACGATCGGGATTTTGCTCTTAGTTGTCGCAATGCTCGAATCGGATGGATTGCTGATGTGTGTGGCTTATGGTTTCACTGCCTTGATTACTGCGATTTGTGCGATCGTTGTTTATCTACTTTGGAGAGCGCCCGATTTGCTCAATCAATGGCTGTAAGATATCTCCACCTCGACTTAAGACAGAGGAGATCGTTTTCTCACAGTGCTTACATGACAGATGGCTTTGCACTTGAGGACAGCATCATGACGGTAACAAATACTGCTCTGCCCACAAAAACACTCGGACAATCTGATCTTCGCATCACTTCGATCGGCTATGGAGCATGGGCGATTGGGGGCGGCAATTGGGAATTTGGTTGGGGACACCAAGACGACCAGGAATCGATCGCAGCAATTCATCGCGCTTTAGATTTGGGTGTGAACTGGATCGATACGGCTGCGGTTTATGGCTTGGGACACTCTGAGGAAGTTGTAGCAAAGGTGCTAAAAGAGCGCTCCGACCGTCCATATGTGTTCACAAAATGTTCAATGATCTGGGATGAAAACCGCGAAGTTGGACATCGCTTAAAAGCGGATTCTGTACGGCGAGAGATTGAAGATAGTTTGCGGCGATTGCAGATTGATACGATCGACCTTTATCAAATTCATTGGCCCAATCCTGAATCTGAGATCGAAGAAGGTTGGAGTACCCTTGCAAAGCTTAAAGAAGAAGGAAAGGTTCGATATATTGGCGTGTCGAACTTCAATGTTTCTCAGCTACAGCGGATTGAATCGATCTCGCCTGTGACTTCGCTACAGCCACCTTATTCATTAGTCAAACGCGATGTTGAAGCTGAAATTCTGCCTTACTGCCAAGAAAACAACATTGGTGTGATTGTTTATTCACCAATGCAATCAGGACTGCTTACAGGTGCAATGACTGCGGAGCGGATTGCAAACTTCCCTGATGATGATTGGCGCAAAAACAATTCGGAGTTTCAAGAACCTCGGCTGTCGCGCAATCTCAAGCTGGTAGAACTGTTGAAAGAAATTGGTCAGACGCACGATCGTACTCCCGGTGAAGTTGCGATCGCGTGGACAGTCCGGCATCCAGCGGTGACAGGTGCGATCGTCGGTGGGCGCAATCCGAAACAAGTCGAGGGAATCATCGGAGCTGCGACATTCCGCTTGAATGATGCAGAGCTAAGTCAGATTGACGGGTTCCTGAAACAGAATCCTTAGCATCAATGGCTTGATTCAACATTGATCGTGTTTGATACATGGCGGATCCCGTAAGTTTCGTCAACGATCGGAGAAGTAGCAGAACAGCATCGACGTGAGCTTAGGGATTTTCTTTAGAAATTGTGAGCTTCCAGTTCGTGGGCTGCTTGAGTTGATCCAGGTGTCCTCTTAGCATCAACCAAAGCGTTGTGCGAGTTCTAAACACGCCCGTGACTCGTCGATCTCTTCCGGTTTTCGATCGAGAAAGAATCTGACCGCAGTAGGGATTTGAGCCTTGGAGCGACACCACAAAAAACGGACTGGGCTGATAGCCATCAGGAATTTTGAACGTTGCAAAAACATTGTGTCGCCCGTACCAAGGCTCAATGACTAAATCCTCTGGGTGAATCGTCTCAGGCGAATTCTCGGTTTGTGAGAGTACCCAATCTGGGCAGCCAGAAGCAATGCTAGGTCTGCGAGATTGAAGTTTGCTGAGTGCTAACAAACCCACTGATAGACCTATCAAACCAACTAAAATCAGACCCATCCGCTTACTCACAATCCATCCTTGTCTAAAGCGATACATTCACTCTAAGGTATATCATTCAGCTTCAAACTGCTAAACCCGGATTATCTCGCCTGGGTGAACCATTCCGTTACTCCGTTTGCCAGTGTTGCCGCGAGTTTCTTTTGTTCCTGTGGATTCGTAATCCATTCAAACTCGTCGGGATTAATCATAAAGCCCAACTCCAACAACACAGAGGGCGTAGTGGTGGGGCGAGTCAGCGCAAGATTGTTCCAATACACACCGTAAGAGGGGCGATTTAGCTCTTTCACCAAATAATTGTGCAGAAACAGCGCTAAATCATGCGCCTGAGATTGATACCAGAATGCTGCAACGCCTTTTGTATTGATCGCATCGCCATCATCCGGAAGCGCGTTGTAATGAATAGAAAGCGCGATCGCAGCTTCACTATCATTAATCCGCTTCACTCGCGTTGCTAAATCTAAATCGATATCAGCTTCACGAGTCAGAACCACTGTTGCGCCCCGCTTTACCAATTCATCACGCAATAATTTACTCGTGATCAGCGCAACCGATTTTTCTGGATATCCGGTTCCGCCTCGTGATCCGAGATCTTCATTTCCACCGTGTCCTGGATCGATGAGAATTTTGATTCCCGACAAGGATTTTTGCTTTGTTTGCAGGGGATGTTTTAGCGATAGAACTAGCGTTGTACCTTCATACCTCAGTTTATAACCCCACTGTTGATTAGATTTGAGATTGAAGCGATATTCGATCTTTTCAGGTTCGACTTGCTGCCAGTCTAATCTAGCAATCACCGGATCATCACTTAATCGAATCGTGTCAGTTTGTGCAGTGGTGTTGTAAAGCGTGAGCATAAATTGATTTTGATCCTGTTGTACTGTAATTGGGACAGGAGTTTGCAGAGGAAAGAGTACTTCTGTCCAGTCTTTCGTTTGGCGCGACGTAATGCCGCGAATAATCGACTGTACTGGCGTTGCTCCCGGCACGATTTTCACTTCGCTCGATCGAATCCATCCACCATAATCGAGCCGCACCCAGTCCCCTTCACGCGCTGTAATCGTCGCTCTCGTGCCTTTCGGTAACGGCGTGATGCGAGAAAAATTGGTACTTGCACCCGTTCGAGCGGCTCCTGGGTCAGCGATCACTTCAGCCACTTCTAATCGAGCTGGATCGAGAATCACAAGCTTTCCGGGAGCCTCTTGACTCATACTGCCTAAAAGATAAGTGACTTTGCCTAAATCCCCGATCGATTGCGGTTTCAGGCAGGTCGCATACTGAGTCGCTTGAGTCGAGATCGGCTGAACGAGTCCAGTCAACACACCCGAATTTTCAGGCAGATTTGAGATCGCGCTCTGTGGCATCAACGGCAACATCTGACCTGCAATCTTCGCATTCACCATCACGTTGGGCGGTGCGATCGCGCTTAAACAGATTGCTTCTCCGGGAAGTCGGGCAAGGTCGCTCCCCGGAGTCAACGAATCTTTACCAAAGGTCATTCCCACGGGCGCAGGCGGATCAGCGGAATCGCGCTTTACTTTGATTTTCAGTTCTTGATCCTGATAGCGGATCGAAAACTGATTTTCGCCCAACTGAAGCGGAAAACTGGGAGCAAAATGACCACCTGGACTGCGCTGAATCGGCTTTCCATTCACTGTCACTTCACCCGTCGGTGGAGCGGAACCGATCAGAAAGATTTGTTTCGCGATCGTCTCATGTTCAGCAGGCGGATACACCACACCCAAAGAAGGGTTCGACCAAGCCGAGGTCACAATCAATCCAGTTGTCAATACCGCCAAAACTAATGCGCTGAGAAGTCGCTTCATTGCCGCAAACGAAATAAGGGATACCGTATCACATACCGCCCTGATTGACGCGCGAAATTCTTAGAGGTTGCCAGACATTCCTTGAGAAACTCCGAACATTCTCCCCTTACTCTCGTGCAACTGTGGCAGAATAGACCGGATGAGGTTTTGGCGGGGTCGGCACGGAGTTTATGACTAAATTTGTGTTCGTTACGGGTGGCGTTGTTTCTAGCATTGGGAAAGGGATTGTAGCCGCGAGTCTCGGACGTTTACTCAAGTCACGAGATTACTCAGTGTCGATTCTCAAGCTTGATCCGTATATCAATGTTGATCCAGGAACGATGAGTCCGTTTCAGCATGGTGAAGTGTTCGTGACCGAAGACGGGGCAGAAACCGATCTCGATTTGGGACACTATGAGCGTTTTACCGATACATCGATGTCGCGGTTAAATAGTGTGACGACGGGATCAATTTATCAAGCGGTGATTAATAAAGAGCGTCGCGGTGATTACAACGGCGGCACGGTTCAAGTAATCCCGCATATTACCAATGAGATCAAAGAGCGGATTTTGAGGGTTGCTAAAAATACCAATCCCGATGTTGTGATCACTGAGATTGGCGGAACGGTCGGTGATATTGAATCTCTGCCGTTTCTCGAAGCAATTCGTCAGTTTCGTAAAGAAGTCGGACGGCAGAACGTTCTCTATATGCACGTCACGCTGATTCCTTGGATTCCGGCAGCAGGCGAAATGAAAACGAAGCCGACCCAGCATTCTGTCAAAGAACTTCGATCGATAGGCATTCAACCCGATATTTTGGTGTGTCGCAGCGATCGCGCTTTGCCGTCAGGAATGAAAGAGAAAATGTCGGAATTCTGCGATGTTCCCGCTGAATGTGTGATCACTTGCCAAGATGCTCGAAGTATCTATGAAGTGCCACTACGACTGGAACAAGAAGGACTGGCAACCCAAGCAATCGATTTACTTCAACTTGAACAACGATCGCCAAATCTCAGCCAGTGGCAAACATTAGTCGAGCGATTGTATCAACCTTTACAAGAGCTTGAAATCGCGATCGTTGGAAAGTATGTTCGCTTATCTGATGCGTATCTCTCTGTTGTGGAAGCGCTGAAACACGCTGCGATCGCAACCGGAAGCGCTTTAAATCTACGCTGGATTAACTCCGAAGAAATCGAAGAAAAAGGAGCCGAACACTATCTCGCGGGTGTAGATGGAATTGTCGTTCCAGGTGGATTTGGAATTCGCGGAGTCGATGGAAAAATTGCAGCGATCGAATATGCCCGTAAACACAAGATTCCATTTTTAGGGCTGTGTTTAGGAATGCAATGTTCAGTGATCGAATGGGCAAGAAATGTCGCTCATTTGGACAGTGCTCACAGTGCAGAATTCGTTCCCGATGCGAAAAACGCAGTGATTAACTTACTTCCTGAGCAGCAAGATGTCGTCGATCTCGGTGGAACAATGCGATTAGGTCTATATCCTTGTCGATTGACTCCGAATACCCTGACGTTATCACTTTATGGAAAAGAAGTGATTTACGAGCGTCACCGCCATCGCTATGAATTTAACAACGCTTATCGGAATCTATTTTTAGAATCGGGCTATGTAGTGAGTGGCACTTCACCCGATGGGCGCTTGGTCGAAATCATCGAGCTTCCAGGGCATCCGTTCTTTATTGCAACACAGTTTCACCCAGAGTTTCAATCGCGTCCGAGCAGTCCACATCCTCTATTTAAGGGGTTTGTGCAAGCTGCTTTGAATCGCGAAACGGAAATTTCGGCGGGTAAAGTTCCTGTGGAAGCATGAATCAGCGTGAGTTCGACAAGCCGATCACTCGGATTCTATTACGGGGCGGATGAGCAACGCAGCAGCGAAAAGCTCGTCGAACTGATGTCACAACAAAAACTTCCATCCTCTGACAGAGATAGAAGCCGTCAAGATTGTGCAAGATAGGCGCGGCTCACTATCTAATTCTCCTATGACAGTTGCAAATTCCGCTCCCGTCTCTACTCCACTGAGTCCGGAAGAACTGCACAAAATCAACGCTTACTGGCGTGCTGCGAACTATCTATCGGTTGGACAAATCTATCTAAGAGACAATCCTTTACTCAAACAACCCTTAAAAATCGAACATATCAAGCCCCGCCTACTCGGACACTGGGGGACAACGCCAGGCTTGAATTTCATCTATGCTCACTTCAATCGCCTCATCCGCCGCTACGATCTCAGCACCATCTACATTGCAGGGCCGGGACACGGCGGCCCTGGTATGGTCGCCAACACCTATCTAGAAGGCACTTACACCGAATTCTATCCACACATCACCCAGGACGAAGAAGGACTCGACAAGCTGTTTAGGCAGTTCTCTTATCCGGGCGGAATTCCCAGTCATGCTGCACCTGAAACCCCTGGCTCAATTCATGAAGGCGGCGAATTAGGATACTCGATCGCTCATGCTTATGGAGCCGCATTTGATAATCCTGATTTGTTCGTTTGCTGTGTGGTCGGGGATGGAGAAGCAGAAACCGGAGCCTTAGCAACCAGTTGGCATTCTAATAAATTTATCAATCCAGCCCGTGATGGTGCAGTCCTGCCGATTCTGCATCTCAACGGTTATAAGATTGCGAATCCAACCGTTTTGGCACGATTAAGCGATCGAGAATTAGAACACCTTTTCGTTGGCTATGGTTATAAGCCCTACTTCGTTGAAGGTGATGAGCCAGCTACAATGCACCAATTGATGGCAGCAGCGCTAGACGAAATCGTTCAGGAAATCCAAGGCATTCAGCGAGAAGCGAGAACGCACGGTTTTAGAGAGCGTCCGCAGTTTCCGATGATGATTTTGAGGACTCCGAAAGGTTGGACAGGGCCAAAAATCGTCGATGGTGTGCAGATCGAAAATACCCATCGCGCTCACCAAGTTCCGCTGTCTGAGATGGCAAGTAAGCCCGATCACTTGAGAATGTTAGAAGAGTGGATGCGGAGCTACAAACCAGAGGAACTATTCGACGAAACCGGAACGCTAATTCCTGAGCTTGCAGAACTCGCACCGAAAGGCGATCGCAGAATGGGCGCAAATCCCCACGCAAACGGCGGCGTTTTGCTCAAAGCGTTAAAGCTCCCAGGGTTTGAGGATTTTGCAGTTCCCGTCGAATCTCCAGGGCAGGTAGAAACCGAATCGACGCGCGTACTAGGGAAGTTTCTCCGCGATGTGATGCGGCTGAATCAAGACAATCACAATTTCCGCGTGATGTCGCCGGATGAAAACAATTCCAATCGTTTGAATGCTGTTTTAGAAGCGACCGATCGCATTTTCACAGGCGAAATCTTGCCGAATGATGATCACATTTCGCTAGATGGGCGCGTGATGGAAGTCCTGAGCGAGCATCTATGTCAAGGTTGGCTTGAAGGCTATTTGCTCACCGGGCGGCATGGGTTTTTCTCGTGTTATGAAGCTTTCATTCACATTGTTGATTCGATGTTTAACCAACACGCAAAATGGTTGGAAGCTTGTCGTCATATTCCTTGGCGGCGCTCGATCGCATCGCTCAACTATCTATTAACCTCTCACGTTTGGCGACAAGACCACAATGGTTTTACTCACCAAGATCCGGGCTTTATTGATGTCGTCTTGAATAAAAAACCGAGTGTAACGCGCGTCTATCTTCCACCCGATGCAAACACATTGTTATCTGTCGCGGATCATTGTTTGCAAAGTCGTCACTATGTCAATGTGATCATTGCGGGTAAACAACCTCAACTGCAATGGCTTGATATGGAAAGCGCGATCGCACATTGCACCGCAGGCATCGGAATTTGGGATTGGGCAAGCAACGATCAAGGGTCTGAACCTGATGTGGTGATGGCTTGTGCGGGAGATGTTCCGACCTTAGAAGCGTTAGCCGCAGTTGATTTTCTCCGCCATCATTTCCCAGAACTAAAAATCCGCCTGGTGAATGTGGTGGATTTGATGACGCTGCAACCGCAGAACGAGCATCCACACGGACTTTCCGATCGCGATTTCGATTCGATTTTCACAACGAATAAGCCTGTAATCTTCGCGTTTCATGGCTATCCGTGGTTGGTTCACCGTCTCACCTATCGCCGCACAAATCACAGTAATCTCCATGTTCGCGGCTATAAGGAAGAAGGGACAACGACGACACCGTTTGATATGGTGGTGCTGAATGATTTGGATCGGTTTCATCTAGTGCAAGATGTCATCGATCGTGTTCCAAAGTTGCTAACAATCGGCGCATATGTGAAGCAAATTGCGCGTGATAAATTGACGGAACATAAGCGCTATATTGTGCAACACGGGAAAGATATGCCTGAAGTCGAGGACTGGAAATGGGAGTATTACAGCGGTGATAATGCTAAGAAAACTGTGATTCCTCAAACTTCGAGCGGTTCATCGACTCAAGGCGATGACGATACTACAAAATCAGGACGTTGACCAACATAGGTAGGATCGCCAAGATCACCGATTTTTTAGGAATCGGTGATCTCTTTTTTGAGTAATTTTTTATACCTGAACTAATATTAATTCCAGTACGATCGACAATCTGATCAATCCTGCGATCGCACTCGCAAATAATTTCATCAACACAGCGTTCACATCTGCAAACATCATCACGAAATCTTATAGTAGTTGACATTCCTTCCGAAAATAAAGCAAAGTGTTATTTCTTAGGAGGTAACAGCTTCTAGGATGAAATTTAGCACGCTTAACAATCTCGGAAACCTTCCCTGCATCTTCCTCGTAGGTTTTAGCCCCGACAGAGTGATATGAAGCAGCAACGTACAACTCTGATTATCGATCGCTCCCCGGTTGACCGACAGACCTATCAGCAGTATTTATCTCAGTTCAGCGAGATTGATGATCAATTTCTTCATGCGGATTCTGGACATTCCGCGCTAGATGTCTGCCGAAAATCTAATATTCACGCGATTTTGCTGAATTCGGAGCTTCATGACATCACAGGCATTGAATTTCTGACCAAACTCGAACAATTTGAAGCATTTTTGCCGATCGTTGTGATCGTTCCATCACTTGCGATCGCGCGTCAGTTTCTCCAATCGGGTGCTAAAGATTACATCCTCAAAGATAAGATTACGCCTGAACTTTTACACCACACCTTGCAAAGTGCGATTCTGCACCAGCAAATCGAGCAAGAAGACCATGAACGCTTAAGCCAACAATTGCGGCAAAATCAAATTGCACTAAAGCAAAGCGAAGGACGATTGCGCCTAGCGCTCGAAGTCGCTCACATGGGCGCTTGGGAATGGGATTTAGTCACAGACACATTATCCTGGTCACCAAACTACGCGGAATTAGTTGGACTTGATCCAAACAACTGTCCGACCACGCTCGAAGGATGGGAAGCGACGATTCATCCCAGCGATCGCGATCAAGCACAAGCAAGATTGACACAAGCTCTGCAAGCTGGATCAGAATTACACAACGAATATCGCATCATCAAACCAACCGGAGAAATTCGTTGGCTAAACTGCAAAGGACAGATTGAGCGCAACGCTGAAGGTGAACCTGTGCGAATGCTAGGAGTCACACAAGACATCACAGAAGTTAAACATCAAGTGTCGCAGCAAAATCGATTATTAAAAACTGAAAAAGCAGCACGAGTAGAAGCGGAAACTGCCAACCAAAGCAAGGACGAATTTCTCGCAGTCGTAACGCACGAACTTAGAACGCCACTGAACGCAATTCTAGGCTGGGCAAAACTTCTGCGAACTCGCAATCTCGATTCTAATTCTGTCGATCGCGCTTTAGAAACCATCGAGCGCAACGCCGAATCCCAATCCCAACTGATCGAAGATCTGCTCGATGTTTCTCGAATTATTCGTGGACGGCTCACGCTTAAATTGATGTCGGTGAACTTATACGCTGTGATGTCAGCCGCGATCGAAGGTGTGAAGCTTGCCGCCGAAGCAAAGCAACTCCACATCGATTTCAGCGCGATGGATCTCGATGCGACGATTTCCGGCGACCCGAAACGCTTGCAGCAAATCTTTCTAAATCTCCTCACGAATGCAATTAAGTTCACGCCTGAAGGCGGCAAAATTAGCCTACAGCTAACGAGCGATGATTCTACCGCTCAAATTAAGGTGATTGATACTGGAATTGGGATTCAATCAGATTTTTTACCACACGTCTTCGATCGCTTTCGTCAAGTTCAATCGAACCCTGCTTCTGAGGAAGGCTTGGGATTAGGTTTAGCGATCGTGCGTCAATTAGTTGAGCTGCATCGCGGTTCGATTTCGGTTGAGAGCGCAGGCAAAGATCGAGGAACTACTTTTATGGTGCAATTTCCTTTGATATGACTTTCGCTGTCTAAGGAAAAGGCTTTAGATCAAACGTGCTATGTAAACGAATTGCCGTAACGTGCAATACCTCTATGTTTGCTTCAGCAATGGACAATATGAGAAATTTCTACTAGGCGATTTCTTATGAGTCTTATTGGTGAGCCACAAGTCGCTGATCGCTCTCAGGCGAGTCAGGACTATCCTTTGTCTGCTGTGCCCATGTCCGATCGTAAACCGATCTGGTCATTGGCTCCTTTGCTGATGGGGTTTGCGCTGACTTCGACCACGCTCCTCGCAGGCGGCACACTCGGATCGTCGCTGCGATTTGGGGACATGATTTGGGTGATGATCATCGGAAATCTAGCATTGGGGTCTTACTGTGCTGCACTAGCGTATATTGCTGCGAAAAGTGGATTGAGTACGGTGCTGATGGCGCGGTTTAGCTTCGGGGCGATCGGATCGCGCTGGGTAGATTTCATTCTGGGCTTTACTCAGATCGGTTGGTATGCCGTGACGAATGCGTTTATTGCAAGTGCGCTGTTGAAGTTATTGAACCTTCCCGCATCTTTAGAATGGGCTGCGATCGTATTCTTTACCTATGCGTTTTGTGTCACCGCTTATATGGGATACACCGCGATGGATTGGTTGAGCCGATTGGCAGTTCCCGCTATGCTCGTTCTGATCGCGCTGAGTTTGGCGATCGGGTTTCGAGATGCAGGCGATTTGTTCTCCTTAGTTCCGGCAAAAACGATCGGAGTGACAGAAGCGATCGGAGTAGTGATTGCAACGTTCATCTCTGGTGGAACTCAAGCGACTAACTGGAGCCGATTTGCTGACTCAACGAAGAATGCAGTGGGTAGTACGCTCCTAGCTTTTCTATTCATCAATGGTTTGCTGGTGTTCACAGGTGCATTCTGTACTTTGGTCTACGGTACGAATGATTTGATCGAAGCAATGGCGAAACAAGGATTGCTGTTGGGTGGATTGGTGCTATTGATTCTGAATGTTTGGACAACGCAGGACAATACGATTTATGCGTTCTCGATCGCGGGAAGTAACTTCTTCCGCACTTCAAAACGAACGGCTTTTGTATTAGGTGGAGCAACCTTCGCGCTCGTTCTCGCGCTGGGTGGAATCTATGGCAATATGATTCCGTTTTTGCTGTTTCTTGGAACTGTGATTCCTCCCGTGGGCGGCATCATCATGGCGGATTATTGGTTCAATCGCGGCGGAGATTTCCCATCGCTAGAAGATCCGCTGCCTGCATTTAATTGGGCAGGAGTGATTGCTTACATTGTGGGAGCCTCGATCGCGTATTTTTCTGGTGAAGCAGGTTTCGGAATTGCACCGATCAACGGAGTAATTTCTGCGGCGTTGCTGCATGCGCTTCTTAGTCGAGTTTTGCCGAGTTCGGTTCGGGCGTAAATTTGGGTTGGCTTGCTTCGATTATGAATTTGGCTGCCCCCTAAATTCCCCAGAATGGGGGACTTTGAACGGAGGAAGCTCGATCTCAATTTCGTTAGTAAGGCTTCTGAGAAACAACCTTTAACAGATTTGATATCTGTTGAAGGTTGTTTCTCATTTCAGGCAATTTCAAAAGCGAGTTTGCCTAAGTGATCAACGATGTTCCGCTCCTCAAATTCCCCAGAATGGGGGATTTAGGGGGCAGAAGCCGCTCCCAACGAAGCGAGAAATCCCGTCAAACTTTGTTTAGCCCAATGTTTAACCCAATCGATCGCTTAACGCCATCCGCGCCTGTTCTCGATCGTCAAAGTGGATCTTCTCTGTTCCCAAAATTTGATAGTCTTCGTGCCCTTTTCCAGCAATTAACACACCATCTCCTGGTTTCGCCTGCAAAATCGCGGTTCTAATTGCAGTTGCACGATCGCCAATTACCGTCGGATTTACAGAGGTCGGAATTCCAGCCACGACATCTTCTAGAATCTGCTCTGGATTCTCAGTTCTGGGATTATCGGAAGTTACGATCACCTGATCCGCTAGAGTTGCGGCAATGTTTCCCATCTTCGGGCGTTTGGTGCGATCGCGATCTCCGCCACAGCCGAACACACAAATCATCTGCCCTGAAATAAACGGACGAGATGCTTTGAGCATATTTTCTAAACTATCGGGCGTATGTGCATAGTCCACAATCACGCTGATATCTTGATCCGGTTTGACCTGAACCTGCTCCATTCGTCCAGGAACACCCGTAAATCCAGGAAGCGCTTCGACGATCGTGCTTAGTTCCAAACCTAGCTGTAACCCTGCTCCAACCGCTGCTAACAGATTCGCTAAGTTAAACTGTCCAACTAACGGCGACTTAAACGCAGCATCGCCCATCGGAGTGTGCAACGTTCCACTCACACCATCGGATTCATAGTTCAGATCGCTCGTCCAGAGATCCGCTTGCTGCTGTGTGCTGTAAGTCCAAACCGATTCGCGAGTTAGTCGATCGACTATTTTTTGACCATAAGCATCATCGAGATTGACGATCGCTTTTCCTTTCAAATAGTCCACCCCGAACAACAGCGCTTTTGCTGCAAAGTAATCTTCCATATCGCGATGGAAATCGAGGTGATCCTGGGTCAAATTCGTAAACACAGTCACAGCAAATTCGCAGCCCAGCACGCGACCTTGGGCCAGTGCATGAGAACTCACTTCCATCACTCCGAACTCACAGCCTGCATGCAGCGCAGAAGCCAACTGATGCTGCAATTCCACGGGGAAAGGTGTCGTATGAAGTGCAGTCTGCTGAAAGCCCTTCCAGCGGGTGTAAAGCGTGCCGAGTAGCGCCGTATCTTTATGCGATCGCTCCAACAAATATTCGATCAAATGCGTCGTGGTCGTCTTACCGTTCGTGCCAGTGACCCCGACTAATTTCAGCTTTTGAGCCGGAAAATCATAAAACGCAGTTGCCAAAGACGCGCAAGCTTGAGCCATATCGATCGCGGAAATGATTAGCGGAGGCTGATCCGATTGAAACGCTGGATCGCTCACAGCTCGATTCGCAGCTTCAGGAGACACGATCGCCGCGATCGCACCTGCCGCGATCGCACTCTGCCAAAAATCTCCTCCATCTACACGAGTCCCCGGCATTCCGATAAACAAATCTCCCGCCTGACAGGACAGCGAATTCGTCGTTAAGCCTTTGACCTCGGCATTTAGCGCAGGATGGTCAGGAAAAGTTTCCCTCATCCCAGGAAGCTTGGTTAATAGTTCTCTTAGCTGCATCGATACCTCCTTGCCCGATCGGGTTTCGCCTACTGTTTTTAGGCGTTTGATGATATATATTTCTGTAACACAGATTCCAATTGCTGAACGCTCGATCGCGGAGAAGGGCGCGGCAACATCAAATCTTCGAGGTACAGAACTGGGATTTCGTACTGATATGCTTGAAACCAATCATCGCGCGTGGTGATGTCCCGGACTTCTAATTCAAACGAGAGGGTTTGAATCTGCTCCAATTTTTCCTGCAATCCTTCACATAGATGGCATCCGGGCTTGCTGTACAGAATTAATCTCATCTAAAATTCGTGTCAAATCTTCCCCCGATATTATGACGAAAACGGTTCTAATTACAGGCGCATCGACTGGAATTGGTCGATCGACGGCTTTACTCTTTGCGAAAAAAGGCTGGACGGTCATCGCAACCATGCGATCGCCCGAAAAAGCGGATTGGATCAGCGAGAATATTCATCCCTTACAACTGGATGTTACGGATTTGGAATCGATTCAAACTGCGATCGCTCAATCTTTCTCAAAGTTTGGCACGATCGATGTTTTGGTGAACAATGCGGGATATGCGTTGATGGGTGCGTTTGAGAACTGTTCACCGGAGCAGATTCGCAAGCAGTTCGATACAAATGTGTTTGGCTTGATGGAAGTGACGAGAGCCGTATTGCCTCATTTTCGAGAACGGCGATCGGGGGTGATTATCAACATCGCTTCGATCGGGGGCAAAATGGCGTTTCCAACCTACAGTTTGTATCACGCTACAAAATGGGCGGTAGAAGGATTTTCAGACGGGCTTCAGTACGAATTAGAGCCGTTTAACATTCGCGTCAAACTGATCGAACCGGGCCCGATCAAAACAGATTTTTATGATCGCTCTCCCGATATCGCAAAATCTGACATTACTGCGTATGACGAATTCGTCGATCGAATTTTGCCAAAAATGAGTCGTGCAGGGGAACAAGGCGCACCGCCAGAAGACGTAGCCGCAACGATTTATAAAGCCGCGATCGATTCCTCTAGTCGATTGCGTTATCCAAGCGATCGTCTCGCTCGAATCTTTCTGACGTTAAGAAAGGTGCTTCCAGACAGCGCATTTAGTACAATTATTCGCAGCACTATGGTTCGGTAACCGCATGATCAAGATTCTCCATTTGTCTGATATTCATCTCGGTAGCGGGTTTGTTCACGGCAAGATTAACCCCGAAACCGGGTTGAATACGCGCTTAGAGGATTTTGTTGCAACTTTAGGGAAATGTCTCGATCGAGCACTCTCCGAACCTGTTGACTTAGTTCTATTTGGTGGGGATGCCTTCCCGGATGCCACACCGCCGCCTTACATTCAGCAAGCGTTCGCGCGTCAGTTTCGTCGTCTTGCTGATGCTGAAATTCCCGCCGTTCTCCTAGTCGGAAACCACGATCAGCATTCTCAGGGTGCAGGCGGCGCGAGTCTCTGTATCTATCGAACGCTCGGAGTTCCGCACATCATCGTGGGAGATCGATTAGAAACCCATCGAATTCACACGCATCACGGTGATATTCAAGTCATTACTTTGCCGTGGTTAACGCGATCGACGTTGTTGACCCGTCCCGAAACCGATGGATTATCGATGTCGGAGGTGGGGCATTTATTACTCGATCGATTACGAGCCGCAATGGAAGGCGAAGTTCGTAAACTCGATCCCACGATTCCAACTGTGTTACTCGCGCATTTGATGGTCGATGCCGCAAACTATGGCGCAGAGAGATTCCTAGCTGTTGGCAAAGGATTCACGATTCCATTAGAGTTTCTAACTCGTGATGCGTTTGATTATGTAGCTCTCGGTCATGTACATCGTCATCAAATTCTATCCAAAGATCCATTCGTCGTTTATCCCGGCAGCATTGAACGAGTTGATTTTAGCGAAGAGCAAGAGGAAAAAGGATTTATTCGCGTAAATGTCGATCGAGGTTCAGCCGAGGTTGAATTTTGTCCGTTACCTGTGCGATCGTTTTGTACGATCGAAGTTGATTTGACTGAATCAGACGATCCGCATTCGGATCTACTGAGCGCGATCGAGAAAAAAGCGATCGAAGATGCCGTCGTTCGCGTCGTTTATCAAGTTCGTCCAGAGCAACTCGATTTGATCGACGATGCAGATTTGCACACCGTTTTAGAAATCGCTCATACCTATACGATTCAGGCAGGATTAGTCAGTCAAATGTCTCGATCGCGTTTACCAGAATTGGGAGTTGGAAGTGCGATCGAGCCTTTGGATGCGCTCAGAGCTTATTTGGCGAATCGGGAAGATTTGAAGCTGTTAGCCGATCCGATTTTAGAAGCAGCAAAAGCACTGTTGGCACAAGAAGAGTTTTATATCGAATCTGAGTCTGGAGAAATGGAAGTCGTACAGACCCAATTGCGGCTTCTTTGATATACTTCCTCGCTTTGAAGAGCTACTGCATATACATAAGTCATCTGTTCAATGCTGAAGTCTTCGCCCCCTAAATTCCCCATTCTGGGGGACTTTGAGTAAAAAGAATTTCCAGAACTCCAGGAAATTTCTCAGTGTCAAAGTCCCCCAAATTTGGGGGACTTAGGGGGCAGAAGCCTCCCGAAACGAAGCGATAAACGTCTTTACACGGTCGCCAAAGAACCCGTCAAATCCGCTCCAGTATTCTTTAACTAAACGACTTCAACCTCAACTTGAGGCTGTTGTTGTTGCGGCTGGAATTGGAACAGCGAATAGACCACATCCCGACGAATGTTGATCATCATCTCCAAGAACAATTCATAGCCCTCGCTCTTATACTCAATCAGCGGATCTTTCTGCCCATAACCGCGCAAGCCCACCGACTCGCGCAAGCCATCCATCGATTGCAGATGTTCGCGCCACAACGTATCAATCCGATTGAGAATAAAGAACCGTTCCGCCTGACGCATCAGCCCCGGTTGTACCGAATCCACCTCAGCTTCTTTCATGTCATACGCAATCCGCGCCTGCTCATGTAAAAACGCTTTCATCTCACCCAAGCTCATATCTTCGAGATCGCTGGGTTCAAGATCTTGCAGCAAGTACACAAACTCTTTCACCTTACTCAGAAGCTTATCGAGTTCCCATTCTTCCGGCGGCAGTTCGGGATTAATATACGCTTCCACAACGTCATCCATTGTTCGTTCCGCGTATTCAATCACTTTTTCCTTGAGGTCTTGACCTTCCAGCACCCGACGACGCTCGGCATAGATCGCACGACGCTGATTGTTCATCACTTCGTCGTATTCAAACACCTGCTTCCGAATGTCGTAGTAGTAGGTTTCAACCTTCTTCTGTGCACCTTCGAGCGATCGAGTCAACATTTTCGATTCGATCGGCATATCTTCTTCGACGCGGAACGCATTCATCATGCCCGCAACGCGATCGCCTCCAAAAATCCGCAGCAAGTTATCCTGCAAACTCAAGAAAAATTTCGTTGATCCGGGATCGCCTTGTCGTCCAGCACGTCCGCGCAGTTGGTTGTCAATCCGACGCGATTCGTGGCGCTCTGTCCCAATGACGTGCAATCCACCCAGCTTTACGACTTCATCATGTTCGCCATCGGTGAAGCCATCATACTCCTTGCGAATCATCTTGTAGACTTCGCGGAGCTTCTGAATCACCAGATCAGTCGTCGGCGCTTTTTCGGCTGCTGTTGCGATCTTGTCTTCCGCTTCCAACTCTGGCAAACTGCGCTCACCGTATTGCTGTACTGCAACGTGAACGGCATCTTTCAAAGCTTGCTCGGTTTCACTAGAAAGCTCAGTCGGATAAATATCTGATTTTGCTTTCCAAGTCTTGATCTTTTGTCCGAGTTCAAAGCCTTGTCCGCCTCCGCGCTGATCCGCAAACCCTCTTCCCGAAAAATCATTGTCGTCTTCAGGCTCAACAATCCGAGGCATGAAGTATTCACGAATCTTCAGCCGCGCCATGTAGTCGGAGTTACCGCCCAAGATAATGTCGGTTCCGCGTCCCGCCATGTTCGTCGCGATCGTGACTTTCCCCATCCGACCCGCTTGAGCGATGATCTCGGATTCCCGCTCTACGTTTTCTGGCTTCGCGTTCAGCAAGTTGTGAGGCACGTTCAATTCTTGCAGCAGTTGAGAGAGCAATTCTGATTTCTCAACGCTCGTGGTTCCGACGAGAACGGGGCGACCCGTGCGGTGCATTTCCTCACATTCAAGTGCGATCGCGCTCCATTTTCCGGTGATGCCAAGCACAAACAGCCCATTTTCACCTTCGGGAGCCGCTTGCCGAATCATTCGGTAGACTTCGTAACTGTTCGTGACGGTGATCATTCCCGGTTGCTTGGACTGTCGCACGATTTCTCTCGCTTGTTCGGTGCTTTGAGGCAGACCCGGACAGAGATTGTGAGGAAGTTCTTGTTTTTCGAGCAGTTGAGATAAGTTGCCCAATGCTTCTAGGTTCATCACCCAAACGAGAACGGGGCGACCTTGCTCAACTTTTTCGGCACACTCCCGCGCAAAAACAGTGAGATCGCCTGCTTCAGTTTTGTAAACGACATCCGATTGATCGACTCGGCGACGCGGTTGGTTCGTTGGAACTAGGGTAACTTCGAGCTTATAAATCTTCTCAAGCTCTGCCTCTTCGGTCTTCGCGGTTCCGGTCATGCCCGCAAGTTTCGGATAGAGCAGAAAGAAATTTTGATAGGTAATCGTTGCTAAAGTTTGAGTCTCGTTTTGAATCTCGACTCCTTCTTTTGCTTCGATCGCTTGGTGCAGTCCATCGCTCCACCGACGACCGGGCATTACTCGTCCTGTGAACTCATCCACAATCACGATTTCGCTGTTTCGCACAATGTAGTTCACATCGTTGATAAACAGTTCCTTCGCTTTGATCGCGTTGAAAACGTAGTGCGCCCAAGGATCATTCGGATCAAACAAGTCAGAAACGCCAAGAAGCTGTTCTGCTGCGATAAACCCTTCATCAGTAAGCAGAATATTCCGCTGTTTCTCATCGACTTCGTAATGATCATCGCGTTTGAGCGATCGAGCGACTCCTGCCGCCTGCATATATTTCTCAGTCGGGCGTTCAACCTGACCCGAAATAATCAGCGGAGTCCGAGCTTCATCAATCAGCACCGAATCCACTTCGTCGATTACACAGTAATTAAACGGGCGCTGCACGACTTCTTCCATCGCAGTCGCCATGTTGTCCCGCAGGTAATCAAATCCCAATTCGCTGTTTGTCGCGTAGGTAATATCACAAGCGTAGTTTTTCTGACGCTCGATCGGGCTCATATTCTGCTGAATCAGTCCGACGCTCAAGCCCAAAAAGCGGTGAACTTGTCCCATCCATTCCGCGTCGCGTTTTGCCAGATAATCGTTCACCGTGACGACGTGAACGCCTTTACCAGACAACGCATTCAAATAAGCAGGCAGCGTCGAAACTAGGGTTTTACCTTCCCCAGTTTTCATTTCTGCGATTTGCCCATCGTGTAGCACCATGCCGCCGATCAACTGCACATCAAAGTGCCGCATTCCCAGAACGCGCTTTCCAGCTTCCCGCACGACTGCAAACGCTTCAGGCAAAATATCGTCGAGAATCTGCTTCTCTTCGTCTCGATTCTTCGCCTTTGCGAGTCGCTCTCTAAATTCAATAGTCTTCGCTCTCAATGCTTCATCCGAAAGCGGTTCAATCTCTTCTTCTAGCAGATTGACATCGTTGACTAGCGGTTTGTATTTCTTGAGCTTGCGCGTGTTGGGGTCGCCCAGGAGAGATTTAAACATGACAGGAGGAAATCAGAGCTTCTGAATGTGGGTGTGGCTTCGATCGAGACTTCAAAAAGCGCATCTTAACACTTCTGCATCGATCCGAATCAAAGGTATTCCAATCCTATCACCCAGAACGGAACCTGAACGGGCAAGGGGATCGGGGGAAAACCGTAATTGAGTGCTGCGATCGTGCGACGAAACCGAGCGGGTTAAAGTTCGATCGTAAGTTTAATTTTTTGGGCGGTTGTAGAACAGGACAATCGATCGCGATCTACAAAGGCGGAAGAAACTCTCTGCGAATCAGAACTAAGGCGCATTTTCCCAATCTGCACTGAGCTTGCGGAAGTTATATTGATTTGTTCCTGGATGACAAGCGAGGCAGCTAGAAAGCGTTACAGGGCGCGGGACTTCGACCTTGGGATGCAAAATCTTGAACGGTTTTGATTCGCCCAAACGGTAAGGAGTCTGCTCCTCTTCGAGAGCTTGGCGGGAGAAGGTTCTGAGATAGTTCCACACCAGCGATCGAGCCGGATCTGCGAGTGGAGTCAGAGTCGCGCCGTAATGCTGAGAATCTTGGAGCAAATCGCGCCAAGTCTGCGTTGGGAAAGCAGCGGGCGGAATGCCAATATGACAAGTTGCACAGTTTTCCAAATAGAACTGCTGTCCGAGTTTGAGATTGCCGGAAACCACGTCAACAGTTCCGATCTCAGCGGATTTTTGGGGCGTTTCAACAGCTTGAGCGAGTCCCCATCCTAAAATTAGGCTCCAAATCAGCAAAATTCCGATTAAAATCACGGGAGAACGTCTCCGAATCCGACGCGGTTTAGGCTGAAGTGAATTTGACATACGACATTGCTCACGTTGAATCCGGTTCAACTTGATGATAAGGCAGCAGGGGCACTGACTCGCAGTGGACGCAATTTGTTTCGGGATCTGACATCGGTACGATGTAGGCTCTAAGCCTCATACAGAATAATCGAGAAGATTTCTGCGGTAAGACTGCTAAATTCACGACCGATATCGAAATCAATTTCAGATACAACAAAGTTTCACTCTAATTTCAGGAAATCAGGAATGGATTGTAGCCACGTTCAATTTTGCGATCGCAAAAGTCAAATCGATCTCACTCAGCTTCAAGCCTTATTTCAAGTCGCGGCATTTTGGGCCAGTGATCGCAAGCCAGAAGATTTGGCGATCGCGATTAAAAATAGTGATCCGGTGATTTCTGCTTGGGATGGCGAGGGTTTGATTGGATTTGCGAGAGCAACTTCTGATGGAATTTATCGCGCCACAATTTGGGATGTGGTGGTGCATCCGGATTATCAAGGGGCAGGACTCGGACGTAAGTTAGTCCAAACGGTGTTGAGCCATCCGCAGGTGTCGCAAGTCGAGCGGCTTTACTTAATGACGACGAATCAGCAGGAGTTTTACAAGCGCATCGGGTTTGAGACGAATCAAACGACGACGATGGTGTACTTCAATCAGCCGCTGGTGTTGCCGACTTCTACGCTTTCGGTTGAAGTGGAATGTGATATCGGGTAAATAGACTAAAGCTCCCAATGCCTCTATGACATTGGGAGCTTTTTTATATCTAAGGTCGATTGCTAGTTTGCGACACCTGCGGGAAACTTCACTTCTTTCGGCGCTTCATTGTCAGACTCAACGCGCTTACCAGAGATGAACGATCGCAGCATCCATGCCATTTCTTCGTGCTGTTCCATCATTCCGGTGAGGAAGTCAGCAGTTCCTTCGTCGTGGAACTGGTCAGAACATTGGTCAATGTGTTCGCGCAAGTTGCGAATGATCAATTCATGATCTTCGACCAGGTTTTCCACCATTTCCGATGCAGAAGGGATGTCGCCCGTGTGTTCTTCGATCGTGGAGTATTGAATAAAACCAGCAGCGGTTCCAACGGGATATTCGCCCAGTGCGCGGACTCGTTCAGCGATTTGGTCGATCGCTTCGTTTAGAATCGTGTATTGCTCTTCCCAGATTTGGTGCAATGAGCGAAATTCGGGACCAGTGACATCCCAGTGATATTTTTTCGTTTTAATCAAAAGCAGGTTTTCGTCTGCCAAGTCGCGGTTTAGCAACTCACAGACACCTTGGCGCTGTTCTTCAGATAAGCCAATGTTCAGTTTACGCATGACAATCACTCTCTACCTTACTGGGTTTCTCTTGCTAGTTCACCAAATCTCAATAGAAACAGCATCAGTCAAAGGAAGGAAGGGAGCGATCGCGAATTCCGTCTTCAGAGTGTTTTATGCGCGATCGCTTTCCTCGTCTTGCAGTTCAGAAAAGTCTACTTTGTCATAGAGATCTGATACTAAGATTTGACAGGATACAGAAGAAAGCGAAATCTCCGCATTCTCATCTTCATAATCTACAGAAATCCACGTTCTATCTTCACCGCAAACGTAATGTTCGACATGAATTGTGTATTGGTCAATCAGAAGATATTCTTGAAATGTTGAGATACCTTTATAAGCATCAAATTTATCGCCTTTGTCGTAACTGCAAGTTGATTTTGATAATACTTCTGCAATTAGTATTGGATCAATTAAAGTATCACGACGACCCTCTTGGTATCGAATAGGTTGGGCCATAACCATTACATCCGGGTAAGTATAAATTCGCTTTTCAGGAATCCACAGCCGTTGGTCAGTCACGTAAGGTTCGTATGGCTTGCGTTTTAGTCCAAAACGTAATGCAGAATAGAAACTACCAGCAATTTTGTTGTGATTGGGAAGTCCGCCTGTCATTAAAAGAATCTCACCGTCAATGTATTCGTGTCGCTCATCAGATTGCACCTCAGCTTCTAAGTATTCTTCTGGGGTGTAGTTGCGCTTGGTTTCAGTTTGTAAAATCATGCCGAGACGACTCCTGAATGCCATTGAAGATAATTCTATTCTAGAACAGTATCTTTGCACCCTTCTGCTTTTAGACAGGGCTAACTTTGGCGCGATATAGCAGTCGATCGTATTGTTGATATCCCGCATATCTGACGCGAACTAAATCTCCAGGTTCAGCCGCGCCGCCCATTAATTGATGCTGTTGCGGATCGTAGGGAACTTCGGAACCGACGATCGCAGTTTGCTCGATGCCCCATTGTTGAAGAAGTTGCTCGATCGGACGCACTAAGGGAAGTAGCTTTACTGCGGGAGCTTGAGGATTTTGCTGTGCCGCATAAGCCGCCGCAGACCATTGAAGTAACCAAGGTTCTAAAGTTTGTAAACTCGATTGCTGAAACTCTTGTAATAGTGTTTCGCGTTGTTCGATTAGTTGGGTTTGCAGTCGATCGTATTCTTTCTGAATCGCATTCGGAGGCACTAAATCGAACATTGAAAGTAGATCAGTTAAAGACAGTTCTAACCCTGCTGCAAATTGTGTCAGTGTCTCTAAGCGCAATTGTTGCAGTTGACCCCGACGGAGTCTGAGCAGTTGTTTCTCAGAGATGCCTGTACGATCGCGCAATTCTCGAAAAGTCGTGAGATTGCGCGATCGCATTAATTCTCGAATCTGTGGTGTGTAGTCAGACATAAAGCGCGATCGAACAGTTTGTTTTAACTGTATCAGAGCGGCTTGTTGGTAATGCGATCGAGAATCCAGCGTCGATGCTTGATCAAGAAAAAGATATAAAGACTGATAAGCATGATCAAACAAATATTACCTAAAGTGCTGTAAGTTGTGATTATTTTTTGACCTGTCCAGTTGTACACTTCACTGAGTTGATTCATATCACCGCCCGCGTCCCCTTCACCCTGTAAAAGTGATCCCCACGGAATCGATTCTGCTCCTTTTTTAATTTGTTGCCAGCGTGAGAGAGCCGCCCAAAATGTATTCGCGCCCACAATGATAAAGGGGTATCTCCAGAAGTCCCAGCGCCAATAGTTCGGAAGTTGAAAATAAAAGCCACTCATCATAAAAGCGCTGAGATAAAACTCTCCACCGATTCCACCGAATGAAAGCCACATTTCAAACTGTTCCGCTGACTGTATCCAAGTCATTCCAAACTGCAAAATCGCACAGCAGATCGCAAATAACATCGTCGATCGCTTTTTCTCTTTCCATCCGGCATAAAACAGCAAGCCAAAAAGTATCAAAATTCCAAAATAAACAAACAGCGATCGCTCTAACACCACATTTGTCCAACCAAACGGTAGGGGAATCGCTCGTCGTCCAGAAAACCAAGCGACGGTTGCATGACCAAACTCATGCACCCAAATCTGCAACGGAAATAATAGCAGTTTAGTAAAGCCGAGCGATTGAAACAAAATGGCAGAACAAATCGCGATCGGAAATGCTAAAAGCAACACATAGCGATTTTTGAACGAATACGGATCGGTATCTTCTTGACGAATTGCGTTCAGTTCTATCTCTTTTTTCCAATTGACTAATTTTGGCGATCGCATTCCATAGATCACGATCGTTTTAATTTCTGGCAATTCTAATCCGCTGAGATGGTGATAAATAAAATCCGCGTAGTTTTGTTTGAGATCTGTTTTGAAAAAAATTTGAAGCGTTTCGGCTTGCAGTTTAACGTGAAATGGCTCAGAATCCAGGCGTTGTAACTGTGTAGTAATTTGGTCAACTCGTGAATTTGATTCAGGTTCAGCCGTTTGATAAATCTCTTTTTTGATGCGATCGTAAGCCGCTTTGAGCAAAATCTTTTCCTGCTTTGCACCCTGCTGTATTTTCTCCATTACCTTCTTCGAGTATGCAGAATCGAGTTCTGCGATCGAGACTCCCGGATCTATCTTCAACAGCGCGTAACATTGCTCAAGGGTCATCTCATTCATATCGGAAAAATGGCTGGTTTTCCTAGTCAGAATTCCCGATTTGCAAATCAATCTGTCGGTGCTAGCTCTAGTTCAAATGTTGCGAGATGTCAGAAAAATTGAGTCAGCCCTGTTGTACGGTAGTAAGATTTGAAACCGAATATCTCAAGACCGTACAGATTGACAAACGGGCTTGAATTATGTCTCAAACTACTGAAAGTCATTGGGTGCGATCGAACAAACTTGACCTTGAACCATCAAGATGCAATGCTACTCTGAATGTTCTATCTATTTCATCTATCGGGTTTAGTACGGATTTCTGAAATAACCCCAGTGCGATCGTAAAAGAGGAAATTGTGAATGTTTTTTAGGTCTAGCCGAAAGTCCTCCTGGTCTAGCCGTTCGCTATATCAGAAGAAAAAGGCGCTCCCAAAACGGTGGATTCTACTCTCCATTCCGCTAGTTTTGATTGGGCTAGAACTGCTGATGCGCCTGATCGTAAGTGTCACGGGCAAAACGGCAGAATTTAACGCTTTTGAAGGCGAATCCCTGAATCTCACAGCTTATCGACTCAAGTTTCTCGATCAGCGTGGACAGGCGTTTGATGGACTTCCAGATCACGGACAACTCACCGTGAAACGCAGCCCCGTTCTTGGCTATCGTCTCGTTGGCAATCAGCAAAATTCAGCCTGGAAAATTAACGAGCAAGGATTTAGAGCGGATCAATCTCTCAGCGCGGACAAGCCAAAAGACGAAGTTCGGATCTTCCTGCTCGGTGGATCGGCGGCGTTTGGGCAACTGAGTTCTAACAATCAAGCGACGATCTCGGCTCAACTTGAATCTCGCTTAAATCAGCAAGTGTCCGCCCAAAAAGCCACTCCAGGCAAGTTTCGTCCAGATACGCTGCCCTATTTTGCAGATGAGTTGGAGAAAGCGCTGAAACTGCCGCCTCGGATTCGAGAAACGCGCTATCGGGTGATTAACGCAGCGGTTCCGGGATATGCGTCGGGCAACGAACTCGCACAGTTGGCGTTTGAAGTACTGCCTTACAAGCCAGATGCGATCGTGCTGATGAATGGGTATTCAGATCTTCTTCTTCCCAGTGCAAATGAAGGGGTCGATGTGCCGGGTGTCGAAGCTTTGCTTGAAAGTGCGCCGCGACATTTAATGGCAAGTCTGGGCAATCAGTTGAATGATTTCTTTCACCAGTTCTATTTGGTGAAGGGCGTTCAATACTGGGTGTTTCGTCCTCAGATGTCATTTAAACAGTTGATTCCTCCGGTTGAAGCTCCGGTGCAAGAGCGTTTAACGACCGATGCCAAAGAGCTAGGCCTCCGCACCGATCGCTATCGTCAAAATCTCCAGCAAGTTTCGCGGCTTGCCTCTGCGTCTAAGGTTCCGTTGTTTGTCGCACTCCAACCCGAAGTTTCATCGCGTGCAGCCAAGCCTGCTGGACGAGAGAAAGAAATTCTCGATCAGTTAGGTTCTGGCTATCCGGAGCAAATCAAAACAGGCTACGGAAAGCTACAAGGTGCGATCGAGCAAGTAAAACGGGATGCTCCTGGTGTCTCAACGCTAAATCTAATGGAAGTTATGAATCGCACTCAGGGCGAAGTATTCCAAGATGCGATTCACTTAACGGATAATGCAAATGGCGCGATCGCAAATCGATTGTTTGAGACGATCACACCGAAGCTGCACGTTCAGCCGAAACCCTATGCGGGCGGAGATGTTCCACCCTCTTGAGTCGAATTGCTAGATCAGCGATCGCATCAGGTAACGCACTTACTGATCGCGATCGCTTACGATCGAACTATTCGCTCAATGTTCTATCTATGAAATTGCTACTCATTGGATTAGTAAAAGGCTACCGAATTGCAATCTCACCGCTGTTGATGCCGTCTTGTCGATTTCATCCGACTTGTTCTCAATACGCGATCGAAGCCCTCGAAACTCATGGCACACTCAAAGGCAGTTGGCTCTCAGCGCGAAGAATTTGCCGTTGTCATCCATTCAATTCCGGCGGTTATGATCCCGTCCCCCCAAAAACATGAAGCCTTATCAGCAAGTCGCGATCGCTGAATGCCATGAGCCGTTGATCGAAATTCCTGATCAATTCGCTCGTGTCACGCCGCATCCTTACGCGAAATTAGGCGCACCATATGGGGGAAAATCGCCGTTTTTTATCAGAGAGGAAATTCTCGATCGCTTACTTATCGCTGATTCTCACCTTCAAAAACTCCAACCCGGATGGAAGATTCAGATCTTCGATGCTTATCGTCCGGTTGCAGTGCAGCAATTCATGGTGGACTACACGCTGAAAGAATTAGTTAACGCGAATGGATTCGATTTAGGATCACTATCTTCAACGCAGAGAGAAGAATTTCAGCAACAGGTCTATCAATTTTGGGCAATGCCAAATTTAGATCCAGCAACTCCACCGCCACATAGTACCGGAGCCGCGATCGACATTACGTTAATCGATGAGAGTGGAAATACGATCGACATGGGCTCAGACATTGATGAACTCTCAGAGCGATCGTTTCCAAATCATTTCGCGAATACTGATTTACCGTATCATCGACACCGAGAAATCTTAGCAAATAGCATGATCTCCGCAGGATTTAAGCGCCATTGGAATGAATGGTGGCACTTTTCCCACGGAGATCAGATTTGGGCATGGCTGACGAATCAAGAAAATTTATCAGCCAATGCAATCGCGAAATATGGCAGAGTTTAGGGCTGGATTTTGACGGATAAAATGCGATCGTTCCCACGAATCGCGTTCACGATATCCATATCCTGAGTTTGACCAAACACCGTATGCACGCCATCTAAGTGCGGCTGCGGCGCATGGCAGATAAAGAACTGACTTCCACCCGTATTGCGTCCAGCATGAGCCATTGATAAGGTTCCTGCCTGATGCTTGTTCGGGTTGATCTCACAGTTGATTTTATATCCAGGGCCTCCGGTTCCGGGCATTCCCGACGCTCCTTCGCGCGTATTGGGACAGCCGCCTTGAACCATAAAATTTGGAATCACTCGATGGAATGCCAACCCATCGTAAAAGCCTTTGTTTGCTAAATCGACGAAATTTTTCACGGTATTGGGCGCATCTTGATCAAACAATTCAAGATTGAGTATCCCTTTATCCGTTTCCATGATTGCGCGAGTCATGTTAGCGCTTCCTCATATTTTCAGCTTTTCCATCCTATCAGCACGATTGCGATCGCATCACCTAAAAATCGACTCCGCGTTTGAGATCAATCCCTTTTTCAGCGTAGTGCTTGTGACACACCATCTCTGAGTGAACGGTTGCGAGATCAAAATAAGCAGGCGGATTCTTACAGCGACCTGTAATCACAATCTCTGTATCGCGCGGTTTTCTCAACAATGCTTGAACGATCGGTTCTTCCGGCAAAAGCTCTAAATCCACGGTCGGATTCAGTTCATCGAGAATAATTGTTTTATACAATCCAGACGCGATCGCTGCACGAGCAATCTCCCAAGCGCGTTCGGCTTCAACGTAATCGAGTTCCTGCTGCTGACCGCGCCACACGATCGCATCTCTGCCAGATCGCTGATGATCGACTAAGTTCGGATAGCTTTGTCGTAAAGCATTGATTGCCGCATCTTCGGTATAACCCGTTCCACCTTTAAGCCATTGCATGATCAAGACTCGATGCGATTTATCTTGGCTGATGCCTTTCCCGATCGCTTGCAGTGCTTTACCGAGTGCGCTGGTTGATTTCCCTTTACCTTCACCCGTATAGATTTCAATTCCTGCGATTCCTTCTTCTTTCGCCACGTGATAGTGCGGCTTCATTTCAGAATGCAGATTTGCGATATCAATCAATGCTTGCGGTGCAGCCCGACCCGTTACAATCACTTCCATGTGATCCGGTTTTCTCTTCAGCGTTCGCACCACGTCATCAACCGGGAGCAATCCGAGATCTAACACAGGATTCAGTTCATCCATGACGACGACCGAGTACAGACCGGATGCGATCGCACCTTTCGCGACATCCCAGCCTCTCTGTGCCTCTTGTCGATCGAACTTCGTAATCTCATCCGCTCCAAAAAATTCTCCGCGTCCAGTGCGAACCTGATCGATTAAGTGCGGAAACGCTCGCTGTAAGGCTTGAATCGAAGCATCTTCATCGTAGGTACGTCCAGGCCCTTTAAGAAATCGCAGCAGTAGCACGCGCGTTTGAGAGAGATTTTGAATCCCCAAACCAATCGATCGCAGAACCACACCGAGCGCTGCCTGAGATTTTCCTTTGCCTGCACCGTCATAGACGTGAATCTGTCCGGTCATGCGTTCTGATCGCGCCTGTGCAGTGCGGATACCGACGCTTGCTCTAGTCATATCGATCGCCGTTTCTAAATGCAGATTTACTGTAACAGTTTTATCGAAATTGAAACATCGATCGTTGATGGGATTGATAAAGCACTCTGATGTAAAGAGGCTTGAAATATAATCTTCACTCAACTTAAAGTGGGGTCAGTCTCAAATTAAGGAGCGCCGAAATGCAGGATTCGATTAAGCCATCGTCCGCACCGTTGACTGAATCCAATCGATGGTCTGCAAATTTCAGCCGAAATCATGTCGTTAAGGCATTGGAGACGGTTCAAGATTTGATTGTGGTGTCGTTGTGTATTGGATTGTTTTGTGTGATGGTGATCCAATTGCGCGCGATGTTCATTTCACTGTTACCTCCGCTAAACTTTCACGAAGTCACTGCTGATATTTTGTTTTTGCTGATTTTAGTCGAGTTGTTTCGGTTGCTGATTATCTATTTACAGGAGCAGCGAATCTCGATCGGGGTTGCGGTAGAAGTTGCGATCGTGTCAGTTTTACGAGAAGTGCTGGTACGCGGAATTTTAGAGGTTCATTGGACTCAAGTTCTCGCGACCTGTTCGTTTTTGATGGCGTTAGCGTTTCTATTAATTGTGCGGGTTTGGATGCCGCCAACATTTAAAGGAATTGACCCTGAGAAGCGGTTTTCGATGCAGCATGAGAAGGAGTTTGAGCCTGTCTCATTGAATGGACACGGGCACTAAGGGATTTCTCAGTGGTTTGAAGCACAGTAGAATTAGCAAGAAGCGCTCAAACCACTGAGATCATGTCTGAAACGCCTCCACTCCATACACTCGACCCGTTAAATCGGTTTTCTGATCGCGCCACCGATTACCAAAAATATCGACCGAGCTATCCCGCAGCCGCGATCGACAAAATTCTCTCAAATCTCGGTGATCCAACTCAACTAATCGCAGCCGATATCGGTGCAGGAACCGGAATTTCCGCCCGATTACTCAGCGATCGAGGTTTACAAGTTTGGGCGATCGAACCAAGTGCCGCGATGAGTGCTGAATCAGAACTTTATCCGCGCGTTGAGTTTCGTCAAGCCACCGCAGAACAGACCGAGTTACCGAATCAATCGGTTGATTTGGTAACTTGCTTTCAATCGTTTCACTGGTTTGAACCGGATACAACATTGCAAGAATTTCGCCGCATTCTTAAACCGACCGGACGACTGGCATTAGTTTGGAATACGCGCGATCGCAGTGATTCATTGAGCGAGGAATACGGACAGCTATTGCGACAAGCATCAGACAAACATCCCGCGCTTGAAAAATCTTTCGGTCGCACAGAAGCGCTTCCAGAAAATCCATACTTTCCGACCTTCGAGGAACATCACTTTGCATTTGAACAAGCGCTTGATCTGCCTGCATTGATTGGCAATACGAAAAGTCGATCGTATGTTCCAAGTTCAGGCGAATTGCTCGATCGACTATTGCAAGATCTCGAAGCTCTCTATCAACGCAATGCAAACGACCAAGGTTTGATCTACATTAAGTATCAAACCTTGGTCTTTATTGCTGGAGCGTAACGAATGGGATTGCGGCTAGAACAGGTTGTTCCTTGGGGTCGATCGCTGTCTGAGTACGTTCAGATGTTTGATCTCACTGAAGCTGATCTTCAAAGCAAAATTCTTGACTGTGGAAGCGGCCCTGCAAGTTTTAATGCTGAAATGACTCAGCTAAAACATTCGGTCATCTCCTGCGATCCTATCTATCAATTCTCAACCGAGCAAATTCAGCAACGCATCAGCGAAACTTACGAAGTGATTTTGTCCAAAGTCGAAGCCACGCGGGAGAATTTTGTTTGGTCAAACTTTCGATCGCCCGAAGAGATGGGACAGTCCCGCATGGCTTCAATGCAAAAATTCCTGATAGATTTCTCAACCGGATTGCAGCAGAAACGGTATCAAATCTATGAATTACCCAATCTCCCATTTGAAAATAATCAATTCGATTTAGCATTGTGTTCTCACTTGCTCTTTCTATATTCAGATCAGTTGAATCTAGAATTTCATCTAGCATCCATTATCGAGATGTGCCGTATATCAACTGAAGTGAGAATTTTCCCATTGCTACTGAATATGACAGGCGAGACTTCTCCGTTTCTCGAACCTGTGATGCAAACGTTAAAAGAGCAAGGCTATACCGTCAATCTTCGGCAAGTTCCCTATGAGTTCCAGCGCGGCGGAAATCAAATGCTTCAAGTTAAAACGTTGTAGAAATCGCTTGTACTGGACAAATTGGAATACATTGTTCGCAAACAATACAGCGAGATCGCGTAAAGCTTAATCGAAACGTCTCCGGGTCGAGCGTCAGCGCTTCAGTCGGACACACTCCAGTACACAACCCACAATCGACGCAAATATCCTCGTCGATCGTAATTTCCCGACTCGCAAACGAAACGTGAATATCTTGCGATCGCATCCAGTCGATCGCCGCATCAAGTTGATCGATATCGCCCGACAATTCCACGACCAACTTACCCACCTGATTCGGGGCAACCTGAGCGCGAATAATATTCGCAGCGACATTGAAATCTTTTGCCAATCGATAGGTCACTGGCATCTGAACAGAGCGTTTCGGAAACGTTAGCGTGACTCGTTTTTTCACAGTTCAACAGCTTGTTTCCCCTCATTCTAATGAAAAGTGAAATTCTCGATCGGAGTACGAATCGATCGCTAGCTCCGCAATTCTGCGGGCTGAGTATATAAAGATTTCATGAAGTGTTTTGCGATCGATCCGTAATTCCGGCAGAATGACTAGAGTGCCAAACCGCACGTTAAGCAGCATTTACCCAAGCCCCAATTCGCGCTATTAGCACCCATCAGGGACGAGTGTCTATTCACCTGAATTGGAGTAAGTTCGGATGACTACATCAAAACAGAATAAAACAATCACGATCGCGCTTTTAGCAGCGGTTAGTTTTACGATGATCGCAAACTTAAAAGCCAATGCCGCGATCATCACCGTCAACGATTCCGGTTCCTGGATCAATGGCGCTGATACTTTAGCCAATCAAGGATTCGATCTCATCTCAATTCCAAATGGAACCGAAGCGTTTGAGACAGACCTATCAACGTTAAGCTCACCTCTAGGCGACATTGGGTTTAGTCCCAGCGTCAAAAAGCAACAAATTGGTACCACTTGGCTAACTTGGAGCAATGGCTATCAAGGCGAAGTGTATTTTACAAATACTGCACTCACCCTTGATCTAAAACTGCCCAACCTTGCTGCATTCGACTTCTATGCTGAACCGAACCTACAAAACCCATTCACCATTTCTGCTATTGCTCAAAGCGGCGAAGTATCAGACGTTCTCAGTCAAGTCGTAAACGGAAATGCAGGCGCAAAGTACTTCGGGTTTTATTCAGACGATCCGCTTGATCCGATTCAATCGATCCGAATTACGGCAGACCCAGACTCACGAGGATTTGCGATCGCTCAAATGCGCGGCGCAACCGCAACGGTTCCAACCCCCTTACTACTTCCCGGAATCATCGGATTAGGCTTAAGCCTGTGGCGAAAAGCTCGATCGCGCAGTCAGCATTCCGAAAACTAAGTGATTCAGCCTGAGACTGGGAACCCTGAAGGTTATGTGCCCTCACTGACCTTCAGTTCATATGCTCCCAGTTCTCATCATTGAAGACGATCAATTAGTGCGTAAACTGCTAAAGAAACTGCTTCAACCTCAAGGCTTTGAAGTCGTTGAAGCAGCCACCGGAGAAGAGGGACTAGCACTGATTGCAGCCGTTCGTCCTGCCTTGATTCTCTGTGACTGGAGCCTGCCAGGAATTGATGGAATCTCACTCTGCCGTGCGTTAAAAGCAACTCCAGAATGGTCAGATATCTATTTCATTTTTCTGACTGCTCATAGTATCCCAGAACACCACGTCAGAGCGCTAGACAATGGAGCCGATGACTTCCTCTCAAAGTCGATTGAAATTAAAGAACTCAGTGCAAGACTGAGAGCGGGTTTGAGAGTGTACCGAGCCTTTCAAGAACAGCGTAGACTCGCTCAAGAACTAAAGCTTCAGCAGGAACAACTAGAGTCAGAAATTGCAGAAGCAGCGGAGTATGTTCGATCGCTGTTACCTGCTCCAATGGATGAGAGAGTGATTGCGCGATCGCAGTTTCTTCCGTCTCGACAGTTAGGCGGGGATTGTTTTGACTATCATTGGTTAGATTCTGATTTTCTCGCGATGTATCTACTTGATGTATCTGGACATGGTTTGGGAGCCGCTTTGGTTTCAGTCTCCATCCAGAACATCCTACGCGCTCAGATTTTGCCAGGAATCAATTTCTATCAACCTGGATTAGTCTTAACAGCGCTAAATGAAACCTTTGCCTCAGAGCAAGAAATAGACTGGTTCAGCGAAACACCACCCGATCGCTATTTCACTATTTGGTACGGAGTGTACAACTATTCCAAACAGTTATTGATGTATGCGAGTGCAGGTCATCCTCCAGCCGTGGTGCTGTCTGGTAGTTCTCCCAATCATCAAATTCATCGGCTCCGCACTCCCGGAACTCCGATCGGGATGTTTCCAGATGCAAAGTACAAAACTCAGTTTTTCAAGGTTGAGCAAGAGAGTACGCTGTATCTATTTAGTGATGGAATCTACGAAGTTCAGCAAGCGGATGGAGAAGTGTGGAATTTAGATGGATTTGTTGATTTAGTCGATCGACATCATCACTCTGGGCAGTTGGATAGTTCAGCAAGAATCATTCAAGCAGTCAAATCATTAAAGAAAAATCGCGATTTTGAAGATGATTGTTCTCTTTTACAAGTTAAGCTGCGCTAGATTTTTACAACAGTAGATGATGAAAGGTGCGATCGAGAATCAGCTTGACGGTATCGTGACTCTCGATACACAAGACTTTGCCCAAGCTACGATTCAAATTTTTACGCCGATCGGACTTATGAGCGCGATCGCTTAATCGAAATCCTTCATACCCTCTAAAATTCTGTACACCCTATAACTGATTGAATAATAGCAGTTGCTCTAATATTCTAAAGCAGGAGTATTAAGCGGAAAGCATCGATCTAATTCCCCTGATTTGGGATAATATGCCGACTCTGTGCAACCTAAATCGCTCTACCAGGATTTTAGAGCGACAAATTTCGGTATAACACCAGATTTAGGCAATTAGGCGGAAATTGTCAGCCTAAATAGTAGTTAGCTGGCTTCGCCTCTGGGTTGGGAGAGTTTTTCAAGCTTGTCTGTGGGAGGTTTGGTGTTAGGTTAGTCCAGTCCCTCATCAGCGAATTGCAGACTAATGGATGAAGTTGTCATCGTTGAGTACGATCCAAACTGGGTATATCTTTTTGAACAGGAAGCTGCACATATTCGGGCGATTTTGGACGGCGATCTCATCACTCGAATTGAGCATTTTGGCAGCACAGCAGTTCCAGGATTGGCTGCAAAACCCATCATTGATTTATTGGTAGGAGTACGCTCACTTGCAGAAGCAAAACAAGTTGCAGTTTCTCAGCTAGAACCCTTGGGCTATGCTTACTGGTCTGATAATCCCGACCCTCAACGGATGTTTTTTGTAAAAGGGTTGTCACCTAATAATCCACGCACTCATCATATCCATATGGTTGAGCCAGACAGCATATTGTGGGAGCGTTTGTTGTTTCGGGACTACCTCCGCAGGCATTCAGACGAAGCAGCACATTATGCACATTTGAAGTACAATTTTGCTCAACGCTTCTCGAGAGATCGAGAAGCATATACAATTAGCAAAGCAGAGTACATAGAGTCTGTCATGCAAAAAGCTCGACAACAGCCAGCCAGCTAACAGGCGTTGGAGCGGATCGACGAAAGATCTTGGTGCTGAGTTCGAGGTTATTTGCAACCGCTCAACTGTGACGTTACGCTTTAACTTCTGTACGTCATCATTGGTCACAATTTAAAGCTAAGTGTAATTGCTTAACGCACTTTTACAAATCATTATTAAAAATCCGCAAGCCTTGCTAGTCCTGGCTTTGGGGCTTTTCGCTCAAGAGCGATCGCATGGGCTGATTAGCGCTCCTCATCTCTTCAATGCAAAAACGATAAGTAATTGGAGTATCTGCAAAAGAAAGATAAAATCCCAAATGCCGATCACAGGAAGAGATCAAGGCTTGAGTAAAGATTTGTTAAAAGGCTTTGACAAATCTTTTTGTCTTAGGTTGTGACAAATTCTGATCGCTCACGGTAATTTGAACTTTTCTTATTAAGAAGAATTCTTAGTAGTCTTGTGACATGAACCAATTTAATGATATTAGTTATCAATAAATTGTTGTCACTGAGGGGACAACGTTGAGGTAGGAACTCTCGATTCCTCCTTTTTGTGCGGATGTTTTCAGGGATGACTGCCTGAATATCCAGCAAGATTTTGGGTTGCTAAAATTCCTTGCAATTGCCTACACCATCACTAAACGCACAAGCTATTCTGCTAGCTTCTTTACCTGGAGTATGACTCATGTACCGCTCAGACGTTGATCCACTCGAATCAGAATCTATCCCGTCTCAATTTCCCAAAACATTGGATATTGCAACGGTTAGTGTTTATGGGCTAGCAATTCTTTCGGCTGGACTGTTTCTATTTCTGCCATTGGTAAATCTGCTACATCCCAGTCCGTGGCAACGATCACTTGGGTTGATTCATGGTATTGGAGCCATGTTAACAACCGTTATTGTCGCTTATACCGGACATTTAGCCTTTCCTCTGTTGCGAGGCTCTGCCAAAATTCTGCCTCAAATGCGAACGCTGACCTTTTGGTCAACGGTGATCACAGCACTGGGAATTGCCACAGGGAACCTTGCCTACATGCGTTATCGGGCTGACATACAGTATGGCGGAGCACGGGCTTGGCTTAAAGAAAATTCGCCCTTGATGCAATACGTGTTTATGGAATATCACGAATTCAGCGTGCTGTTTACCTTGCCGTTGGGCGTGGCATGTACCTGGATTCTATGGAAGTATGGCGATTCCATCTTGGAGAAACAAAACCGCCCAGTTTTGACTGCAACCTGCATCGGTTTGATGGCAATGATGTTTTTTGCAATGGGTGGATTTGTGACGGGTTTAGGTATTGCCAAAATCCGCGCTTTGTAATGTCTATTTGCACTCAGGGGACGTGAATTATGAATCAACGCACACCACATCTATTCGTGAACAAGCCATTACCACTCTATATTCGACTTTGGAACCAGTTGAAGCGATTTCCTAAAGCTCTCTACAAAGGGTCACAGAACCCACCAACTACTTCTGGATCAGCCGCCGCTTTTCTAATTAGTGGTGGGATCGGTGCTGTAGTCATGATGGTCGCACATCATCTTTCAGACACGTCAAAAGCTCGTGAAGCCGCTCTACATAGGCTAGGCAGTTGGATACCTGGCAGTGCAAACCCCGATCCCATGTGGGGCAATATTGGTAGCTACGCAGGCAAGGAAACGATACTGCTCATTGGTTGGTTAGGTAGTCTGGTAATCCTCTACCCAATTTTGAAAACCAAGCAGATTAAATCGAGAACCCTGTTCTTCTGGATGTTTAGTCTATTCACGCTAGCAACTTTGATGTCGTGGCATCCGTTGTTTCCTTATCTTCCATTGCAATAAACAAGGATATCGCTATGCAACACTCCAGTATCAAGATGCACAAGTATGTGTGGATATGGTTAACAGTATTTGCTGCTTTTACTGCTTCGTTTCCTGTTGCCATGATGCGAGTTAGCCAAACTGATAAATTTGTTGGTCAACCGCTTAATTCTTTGACTTGTGAAGGACAGATGCCTACTCAGAGAAGCATCACACAATTTGCAACTTGTGCTCAGTTGAAATTAAAATCGAATCCAGCGCACTGAATTGTTGGGAATTGAAGCAGCTCTCAAGTTCTGCTAATCGAACTGCGCTAGCAGCCTAACCAGCGCATGCACCGGACGGATTGATATCCCTTGGCTTTGTTGAGGTGTTATCTGCCGCCGGTGATACTTGTCGTTACCAATTTAATTCTTCAGCGATCGACAATCCACAAGCCCAGACTAATCAATCCGGCATGATCGCACTTCTCAACGTCCGACAAAACTCCTCAACTGCTTTCAATCCCTCCGTGCGCGATCCTTCTGACAATCGCTTCACAAACGCACTTCCCACGATCGCCGCATCCGCTTCCCAGTTCATCACTTGCCGCGCTTATTCCGGTTGCAAAATCCCAACCCCAATTCCGATGCAGCAATCAAAGCTATGCTAGGCTCTCTAAATTTTGTACACTCATATTCAATCCCTCTAAGAGCCATTTTTATGCAAGCTCACAAACTCAGCGGCAAAGTCGATAAGGCTGGGCAACTTATCGTGAATGAAGCAGTGAATCTTCCTCCTGGTGAAGTTGAGATTATTGTGCTGCAAAAGACTGCTGAATCAAGATCCGAGACTGCTCAACCTCCTAGAGTTCGCCCTACAAAAATCAAATTCTTAAGGAAATGGTTTGCAAAAACGGAACCTGCGCCTGCTGATTTTGATGCCGATGAAGCCCGATGGCAGGCACTCAAGGAGAAACATAACTTGTGAAGATTTTGCTGGATACGAATGTCATTTTAGATGTCGCATTGGAACGATCGCCCTTTTTCCCACAAGCGAAGAAGTCTTTGCACTGGCTGAAAACGGAGCCTTTGAAGCGTTTATTTCTGCTTCAACATTCAGCGATCTGTACTACGTCATTCGTAAACAAAAAGGTCGGTCGCTGGCACTCGATTTTGTTGAAAGCATTGCTCAGGCTTTTCAGATTGCGACAGTCGATCGAGCAGTCATTTCACTTGCTTTTACGCTTGGGTTTGCAGATTTTGAGGATGCAATTCAATGTGCGGCTGCGATCGAGAAGCAACTTGACGGCATCGTGACTCGTGATACACAAGACTTTACCCAAGCTGCTATTCAAGTTTTTACGCCGATCGAACTGATGAGAGCGATCGTTTGATCGAAATTTTACATACTCTCTACAATTCTGTACACGCGAACTGATTCAATTATGGCAGTTACTCTAGTGCTCTAAATCGGAGTATTAGGCGGAAAGCATTTGCTCTGCTTGTGTTTTCATCTGAAACTCAAAGAAGTTTTCTGCACCACTAAGTTCACGGTTCACATGATAAATAATCGCGGGCTAGAATCAAAGCATACGGAGAGAGGAACTTAAATATGAGCAAATATCATCAAAACGTAATAGAAAGATGGAAAAAGCTAATCGTCAAACTGGATGAGTATAACAGTGCAAACAAAACAAACTACAACACGATTGAGAGTAGAGCAATTAATGAGGATTTAGACTACAAGCAGATATATACATATATAGGAGACGCAAAACAGGTCTACCGGAATAAATTTGCCTTCACTGCATTCGTGTTACTTATTGAAACTCCTGATATTCCAGACCTTCACCCAGGTCATAAGCCAGGAATAGAAGAAATTGAACGAGAGCCCTATATTAAAACCGAAATCGCACTAGAAGACGAAACGACTGACAACATCAGAATGTACAAAGGAGGCGGAAACTATGGTTCGAGGAAAATTGATTGGATTACCAAAATAAAATCACAACCGATTGAAAACAAACCTGTGCAGTTAAATCTATTCTGAGAACTATAAGAACAATTACATATGTCGAGTCCTTGGTGATGCGGTCAGCTATAACTCTTGATATACAACGATTCTCATCAAGATCCGAAATTGGAACAATCTAAGATAGCTGTTGTCAGACCTGTAAAGTGCATAGCGGGTTTGAATACAGTGCCTTGAGAGAGTCTATGAAAACTTTAGCAGGTGAGCTGAGATCGATAGCCTGATCGTTCTGAAGTTAGCTCCATAACAATCTGCTTGAACCCGACCGTTGAGTGCTTATCTGTTGGGCGTTTAAGTTGATACGTGGCGGCTCAAGCGGGTCATTACCAGTTCAATTCTTCAGCGATCGACAACCCACAAGCTCTAATCAATCCGCCGCGATCGAACTTCTCAAAGTCTGACAAAACTCCTCAACTGCTTTCAATCCCTCCGCAGGCGATCCCTCTGACAATCGCTTCACAAACGCACTGCCCACGATCGCCGCATCCGCTCCCCAGTTCATCACTTGTCGCGCTTGTTCCGGTTGCGAAATCCCAAATCCAACCCCGATCGCTTTATCCGTCACTTGCCGCAACTCTGCGATCAAATCTTTCACGCGCGATTCCATTTGCGATCGCATTCCCGTCACGCCCGTCGTACTCACCAAATAGATAAACCCTTGCGACTGTTGCGCGATCGCGGCAATTCGTTCAGGTGGACTCGTCGGCGCAACTAATAGCGTTAACTCGATGCCATATTCTTTCGCCGGACGTAACAGCGTTTCAGCTTCTTCCAACGGTAAATCAGGTACGACTAATCCTTTCGCGCCCGCTTCCGCAATCTCTTTCAAAAACGATTCGATTCCGCGATTCAGAATCGGATTGTAATAAGTGAAGAGAATGATTGGCGATCGTAAAGTCGGAGAAACCTGCTTCACCAGTTGTAAAACGTCGTCTAATCGGGTTCCATTCTGAAGCGATCGAGTCGCTGCCGCCTGAATCACCGGGCCATCTGCCAGCGGATCAGAATATGGAACGCCCAATTCGATCAAATCAGCTCCAGAGCGATCGAGAATCTGCAACGCCTGAGCAGTCGTCTCTAAATCCGGGTCTCCGGCAGTTAAAAAAGGAATCAACGCGCACCGACCCTGATTCCGTAGCCGCTCAAAGCATTCCGACACTGAAGCCATCTCGACCCTCTAAAAGGTACAACTTCAGTAGATTACTGCAAATCTGGGCGCGAAATCCTAAGAACCTTGCTTTTCCCGTTCAATCTCTGCCTGAATTTTCTCTAACTCTTCGGGGGTCAATTCATCTAACCGCTTTTGCAGCACTGCTTCTTCGTAGTCTTTAAGCTGTTGGTTATAAGTCATATCTTTCGACACCACCCGAAACAAGTAGCTCGCCAACCACCCAATCAAGCCACCGACCAACAGCAGTTGGCTCCAAATTCCCGCGCTAATACTGTCTAGACCTGCGCCCTGAAGTACCAGAAACGCAAGTCCGCCAGCCAAAAATACACCAAACGTAATCCCGATCGCATCAATTCGTCGCATTGCTTTTAAGCTTCAATCTGCCGCGCTTTCGGTCTGAAATTCAAGAACGGCGCAAGCAATATCATTCCTGGGAAGTAGAGAAACACCATGAAATACATGAAAGCCCGCTCGATCGAGCTTGCCACATACCAGCGCTTCTTTAAGTAAAAAAAGATAATCAGCGGCACAACCACGAGGTAAGCGCCACCCAAAGCGAGGTATAGAAGTGCTACGTCCATGCGTTTCAACCGGATATCAACCTTTCTATCCTATCGCTTTTCCTTGATCGCACTCGCAGAATTGAATAGTGGAATTTAATGTGTGATCGTTTTACAAATTTCTATACTTATCCCGCAGTTCTAGTGATATCCTTGGTAAGCTTCCGATTTCAACTGCTGAAATCAGAATGCAAATCCTGGGGGCGTGGCGGAATGGTAGACGCTACGGACTTAACGATTTGAGCACCTGAGCAGAAATGCTTTGTGTGAATGGAGTCAAATTCGGTGAAAGCTTTCATCTGCTAACGCCGAGCTAAGCTCTGAATCGAGAATGATTTAGAGAAAGTGTAGAGACTAGACGGCTCCTACCTGACTGGCATCAACAACGCTAAAAGGTAAAGGCATAGTCCAGACTACAAACGTGCATAGCGCGGTAGTGAAAACTATAGTAGTAAGAAAATCCGTTGACCGCAAGGTTGTAAGGGTTCAAGTCCCTTCGCCCCCATATTTTTAGAATTAAATCGCGATCGCCGCAACACCTTAATCCCGATCTCACTCTGCCGGAAATCCGTCCCTTGCGGTGGCTGCATTATTCCTCGCTCCACGCGCTACCATGAGTGAACCGCCACTTATAGGCAATTTGTTTCAGGCAACTGCTATGGAATCACCGATTAAGGCTGTTCAGTCCTCGAATTATTATGGCGATGCCTCTTACCGCACGCCTCCACCCGATCTTGCATCGCTGATGCTTAAAGAGCGAATCGTTTATCTGGGCGGACCTCTGCACTCGATCGATGAATATCGCAGAAACCCCAACCAAGATTACACCCGCTTGATCATCGCGCAATTGCTGTATCTGCAATTCGATGATCCCGAAAAACCGATCTTTTTCTACATCAATTCGACCGGAACTTCCTGGGAAGGCGAAACGATCGGGTTTGAAACCGAAGCGTTTGCGGTCTGCGATACGCTCAGTTACATCAAGCCTCCGGTTCATACGATCTGTATTGGTCAAGCCGTCGGCACAGCCGCGATGATTCTTGCCGCTGGAACGAAAGGATTTCGGGCAAGCTTGCCTCACGCGACGATCGTGCTAAACCAGCCGAAATCGGGCACACGCGGACAGGCAACTGATATTCAAATTCGGGCGAAAGAAGTCTTAGAAAACCGAGCCGCAATCCTTGACATTCTTTCTAAGAACACCGGACAACCCGTCGAGAAAATCATCAAAGACACCGATCGCACGTTCTACCTAACTCCGCAAGAAGCGAAAGAATATGGATTGATCGATCGTGTTCTCGAAAGTACGAAGCAACTGCCCGCACCCGTTGCAGCTTTGACCTAATCACCCCTCATTCTTCCGCCTTATGCAAGTCCCTTACCGTCTTCCCGGTAGTCAAAACGTGCAGTGGGTCGATATCTACACCCGCATGGCGTTCGAGCGTATTATTTTCCTCGATGGCGAGATTGATGACAATACTGCAAATAGTATCGTCGCGCTGTTGCTCTATCTCAATTCAGAAGATGCGACGAAGCCGATCTATTTGTACATCAATTCTTATGGTGAGCGGGTTGGTGGCGGCGTGTCTTCGTTAGCGGCAAGTATGGCGATCTACGACACAATGCAGTACATCAAGCCTCCAGTTCATACAATTTGTATGGGGATCGCAGCGAGCAGTGCAGTGTTGTTGTTGTCGTCGGGCACGAAGGGATCGCGAGTCAGCTTACCGAATGCCGAGATCGTACTGTCGCCGCAGTATGGACGATCAAGAGGACAAGCGACCGATATTCAAGTCGATGCGAAAAAGGTACTTGCCGATCGCGCAACTTTCCTGCAAATTCTCTCGACGAATACGGGTCACTCTGTCGAGAAACTTACAAAAGATCTCGATCGGCGATTCTACATGACCGCCGACGAAGCCCAAGCCTATGGACTGATCGATCGGGTTCTCACCAGCCCCAAAGAGCTACCAAAACAACTTCCCGCCCTAGTTTAATCAAGAGCTTTATCTTATGCCAATTGGAACTCCCAAAGTCCCGTATCGTTTACCGGGTAGCTCATACGAGCAATGGATCGACATCTATCAGCGCTTAAGCCTAGAGCGCATTATCTTCTTAAGCCAAGATGTCGATGACAATATCGCGAATCAAATCGTCGCGATCATGCTTTATCTCGATTCTGAAGATCCAACCAAGCCGATTCAGTTGTACATCAATTCTCCGGGTGGCTCGGTCACAGCGGGAATGGCGATCTATGACACGATGCAGCACATCAAATCAGAAGTGATCACGATCTGCGTCGGGCTTGCCGCTTCGATGGGAGCATTTCTTCTCGCGGCTGGCAGTAAAGGGAAGCGCGTTGCACTGCCGCACTCTCGAATCATGATTCACCAACCGCTGGGTGGAACCGGACGACAACAAGCGACCGACATCGAGATCGAAGCGAGAGAAATCATTCGGATGCGTCATCAACTGAATGGAATGCTGGCAGACCGTACCGGGCAGCCGCTTTCAAAGATCGAAAAAGACACCGATCGTGATTACTTCATGTCTGCCGCAGAAGCGAAAGAGTATGGACTCATCGATCGTGTGATCGAAACTGTCTAATCGTCAGATGCAGGTTACACCAATTTCATGAAGAAGTGGCAGAATGCAATAAGTTCTGCCCTTTTTTTGTACATATGAACATTGCTGATTCTTACCGCTTGTTAGGGCTAAGGACAGGAGCAACCCACGAAAATATCAAAGCCGCCTATCGGAAACTCGCGCGCCAACTGCATCCCGACCTGAATCCGGGAGATGATCGCGCAAAAGATCGCTTCATTCGCATCACCGAAGCGTACCAATTTCTGATGGGGATCGTTCCCGCAGAACCAGAAAAAGCGCCAGAACCGACGGAAACGCCAACAGAAGAACCTCCGAAAGTCACGATTAAAGTTAGCCATAAGGACGCACCCGAACTTTCTTTAGTCGATCGACAATTACTGCAAGCCTCTTATGAGCAATTACAGGATTTATTCAAGCTGAAACGATTCCCGCGCGCAACTGCTCTCGTCGAAGGACTGGCGCAACGCTTCCCGGATCACCCGGATGTGCGTCAATGGCAAGCCATTACTTATCATCGTTGGGGACAGCATTTGATTCAGGAGCGCGATTATGAAAAAGCGCGATCGTATCTGAAAAAGGCTCTCCGTACTGATCCCCACAATCGGCGGCTTTGGGCTGAAATCGAACAGGATTTTCGACGCTTAGAAGAGAAAATCTATCGGCGACGATAACAGGGATACGGGCTGAAATTTCGTATCTCAGCCCTGGTATTTTGGTATAGGATGGATACATAAGGCTACACAGCACACGCGATTTCTGCGTAGTTTTCGATTAGATCTCCGAATTTAAAACAAGGTTGCTTAATTTTAAGTACAGGGTTGAGAGTAAACCTGGATAACAACTCTACAGTTCTTCAATCAACGCCGATCTGATCTTTATCAGAAGTAACCATGTGTTCCCAGGTGCAATTGCTAAATGATCTGTATGTTGATCCATTTGAAAGCAACGGGGTTTTGTGAGTGATTGCGATGTCTCCTCGTCCGGTTGGATGCCATTGGAACACGGTCAGCTTTCCATCAACGCTGTACCTCCTTCCGATTCTTGATCTTTTGCTCTCTAAAGTTCCTGCCCGCTGGAAAGCTGAGGTGCGGTTAGGACTGCAAGAAGCGCTCGTCAACGCCGCTAAACACGGGAATTGTCTCGATCCCGGTAAGAAAGTTTTAATTCAGTTTTCGATGGTTGCCGATGAGTATTGGTGGATCATCTCAGATCAAGGAGCTGGGTTTGAAGCACCGGAGTGCTGCTGTGAAGAAGAAGTAGAAGGGCATCTACCACGGCATGAAGGTGAATCTGGACGAGGTTTATATATCTTGTATCAGGTGTTTGATCAGGTTGAGTGGAACTGCGAGGGCACAGAACTAAGACTGTGTAAGCAAGTTCGCAACGCTGCTCGATTACCTTTAGTAATTTAGTACTATTTTTTCTGTGAGTCAACCTCTCTAGTTGGGATTTTTGATTCGTTTTTGCAGCGGGGATCGCGTGTTACTGGATTTGAAACGCGACCGCGTCATTCTGGCAAAATTTTGTTATTGTGGCAGAGCAGATTGCCCGTAATGCAAAAGAATGAATACGAAACGGTTAGAGTTATTTTTGTTGGCTGGTTGTTCGTGCCTGATTACCTTGTTGGCGCAACCGATCGCATCGGCGATCGCATCTCCGCCGATCGTGCCGAATCTTCAAGCTCCAAAACCCGTAAGTGGCGCGTTCTGTGCGCTGAAATCTGAGCCGGAGTTCTTGAAGGTTGATCGATCGAATTCCTAGTGATTGGATCTGGATTTTATCGATCGTAGTTCGACCCATTCTAGTATTCCACTAGAAATCAGGGCAGCAACCATAATCCAACCACCATGAGTGAGATGTCCTTGCCAGAGAAACAGCACGGAAAATACTCCGATCGCGCTCATGGTGATGAGGAGCAGGGATTGTATGTTTCTCCTTTTGCTTTTTCTCAATAAAGATAGACTCTGCAAGCTGAACGTAATGATCCCCAAGACCCAATAGACCACGATGCTGATCAGGCTGATCAATCCTCCGACATAAAGGAGCAGTCCAGGTAGTTTTGCGGGGATCGCGATCGCTTGAAAAATCACACCCAGCAAAAAGAAGAACATTGCAGTCAGGATGTTCAGGTAATTAATAATGCCGAAGTGTTGATCCTGAACGACCGGAGTTAAAAAGCCGAACGTCAGCAGGATTAGATTGATCAACCGCCAGATATTTTTAATTACAGAAGATTGGCGAGGAGCAGGTTTGCTCATGGGCATTAGCGAGAAGATTCACTGTTTCAGGATAGCTAGTGTGAGGTGAGATCGCCCTGGAAAACACTTAAGAACTGAGCAATTGCTGCATTCCTGACCACCATTGATCCCGTCCTTGTCGGCGATGCCAGTACCAATATTCACAGCCCCACAGCAGTACGGGATCAAATCCGATTTCTTGAACTCGATCGACAATTTTCGTTGCCTGATTCGGTGATGAACTGGGATACTCATTCTGAGCCACCGGAACCAGTTCGTTTGCTTCCCACGGTTCCGCTTGTGCTTCTGCGATCCAGCCTTCTTTGCCCCAACGCCTTAACTCCGATCGCCAATTTTCCAGCTTTTTCCAGTACAGCGGTTGTGCTTCGATATAGCTCTGACTTGCTCCTTGAGGAACTTTGGTATAAACGTTAAACCCAACTGCGTCAGCTAACCACAAACTAGCTCGAAAGGCTTGATTGTCTTCTTGTCCTTGCCCATCTGGAAGCGTAATCGCGTTGGTAAGCAGAATCTTTTGATCGAGACGCGATCGCGATCGCACCAATTGCACTTCTTTTCGCACAAATGCTTCACTTAACGATCGACCATGTGTAATCTCTAGCGTTGTAAAAGGTTCATTTTCAACTTGCCAATATTTGATCGCGGGGGCAATTCGTGTATGACTCACTACACGATCGAGCATTTTCAAAGTTAAATCCGCGATCGCCGGATCTCGATCTAATACTCGTGCAGTTTTCGTATCGTATTTCGATCGCATCCAATCGGGGAAATGAAACTCTGGATATCGAGGCGCTTTCATCCCGACCGCTAGCGTGACTTCGATCCCACGACGATCGCTTTCTTCGAGCAGCCAATCGATCGCGGTGAAATCAAACTGATTTGATGACGGTTGAATTTCATGCCAGTAGGCGCACAGTCGTAAGCGCTCGAACCCTAAATCGCAGATTTCTCGAAATGCGTCGCGACAATCGAGTCCAAGATACCAACATTGCAACTGGCTGAACGTTGTACCGAGTTTCATTGATCGAGGTTGTGTTATCAAGTTCGGTAAAGTAATTGTCGCGCCTGCACTCGTTACCATGAGATTAAAAAAGCCAAGCGTCGAGAGCGTCGTAAACTGTCTGCGGGTCAGATTTCGGGAAGCGCGATGAGGTTTCATGGATCGAAAGTATGATAACGAACTCAGCACTACACCCGAATTATGTTGAAAAACAGAGCGATCGTTCCACGATCTCTCTCGTAAATACCAAGCTCAATGGTCGGTTTACGGAATGCGACCGCAACAAACAGCCTAATAGTTTGTCAAGAAAATTCGGAAGAAGCAAGTATATTATGATACTGAAATTCAGTCATGCACTAAATCTTTAAACGCCAAAATGTAGAGAGATAAAATTCCTCTGTGATATCGATCGACCTTGAAAAATCTAGTTTTGTTCTGAAACGCTCATCGTCTCCCACCAACGATTTAGCGGGAAGTAAACGACAGGGGCCCACAAGCTGCTGAGAATCGCAGAACTGAGGGCAATAAATTGATGATAAGTCCAGATTTCAGACAGCGATCGACCCCCCACAAAGCTGAACTGTAGCGCCGTGATCGTCTCTGAAATCACTGCCATCAGGAAGACAATCAGCGCCACCGAAATAAAATCTTCTTGGACATATCGCTGCTTTTGCAACTTAGCCGTCAGCGCACCGACAATCATTAATCCCAGTGCATGAGTCGGCTCAGGCGAAGTCATTCCATCTTGCAAAAAGCCTAACACCAACCCTGCCATCGCACCCTGCCAAACCAATCTCTTAACGCTCCACGCAACCACCCAGATTAAAAGCCAATTCGGGCTAATTCCCGCAAGCTCCATTCCAGGCAATCGGAGCGGCAGCATCAACAAACACAGCCACACTGATCCAACCGTAATCGCGCCGTTTAGAACCGGGCGAGCGATCGGATAACTATCAACAAAATGTTCGATCGCGCGAAGATTCATGGCGTAGGACTCGGTGAAGCTTCTGGAGACGGCAAAACACTAGGGGAAATATCTGGAGAAGCAGACGCATCCGGCGAAGGAACGATCGCAGGAGAAGGCTTGGGAGTGATCGCAGGCTGAGGAGTTTCGAGACCGGGCGAATGGGGATAAATAATTGCCCATTCCAAATAGTTAATCGGAGCCGTTAGCTCGATCGTCGCTTCAGGTGCAGGGCTTTTGGTCAAATCAACCGATTCCACCCGTCCAATCGGAATGCCTGCGGGATACAACTGACTAAACGAAGAGGTCGTCACCACATCATCTTTCCGAACATCAGGGACTTTCTCAAAAAATTCCATCACTGCCCGATTTCCGGTTTTACCCCGCAAATAGCCCATAAATCGACTACGGCTGATTACAACACCAACTCGACTCGATGGATCGCTCAGGAGCAAAACACGGCTTGTACCGCCTGTGGTTTGCGTTACGCGCCCTACTAAACCACCCGGACTCAGAACCACGGAGCCTTCTTTCACCCCATCGTTTGTGCCCCGTCCTAGCGTCACCTGCTGCCACCAGTGATCCGCACTTCGTCCAATGACCGCTGCCGGAACGCCATTCACTTGCTTCGAGCGAGCGAGTCCTAGCAATTCTTCTAGCTTCTGATTTTTACTTTCTAATTCGATCAATCGCTGCCGCAATTCACTATTTTGGGCATTTGCTAATTGATCCGGCAAAATAGGCTTTGACTGAAACGGACGAGTAAGCCACTGGTAGGTTTCCATCACAAAACTCGCCTGGGTCTGACGAATCAGGAGTGCCGACCCCAATCCCAGGGTGGCTAGAGTAAAGGGGATTCCGAATCGATCCCACCAGCGGCGCAGTTCGTACATTCAGCGTTCTCAAGTGATGGACGGCATAGCTAACAGAGCCTCACGGGTGCGAGACTACACACAACTTCCACGCGCTAGATCGCCCAATCAGGACAATCTAGCGAGGCGGACGGGTGCTGAACACACGCTCTAATTGCTTGAAGTTTTCTAACACACGACCCGTCCCCAACACAACACAACTGAGGGGATCAGCGGCAACGTGAACCACTATTCCGGTTTCGTGACTGATCAAAGTATCAATTCCTTTGAGCAGTGCGCCACCGCCCGCCAGCATAATTCCTCGATCGATGATGTCCGCTGCTAGTTCCGGCGGCGTGCGTTCTAAAGTTCGCTTCACCGCATCCACAATCACGGATAGCGGCTCTGACATACTTTCACGAATTTCCGGCCCTTTGATCGTTACCGTTCGCGGTAAACCTGACAGCAAGTGTAATCCGCGCACTTCCATCACATCTTCATCCGCAGCACTCGGATAGGCAGAACCGATTTGAATTTTAATTTCCTCAGCAGTTCGTTCCCCGATCACCAGGTTGTGAACCTTTTTCATGTATTGCACGATCGCATCGCTCAGTTCATCGCCTGCGACTCGTACCGACTCACTCACAACCGTCCCTTGTAAGCTTAGAACTGCGACTTCCGTAGTTCCACCCCCGATATCGATGATCATGTTCCCGGTTGGCTCTGCTACGGGTAAGCCAGCCCCGATCGCGGCTGCGACTGGTTCATCGATCAAATACACTTCACGCGCTCCCGCTTGAGAAGCGGCTTCCATCACCGCGCGTCGTTCTACCCCTGTGACACCGCTTGGAATTCCAATCACTATGCGAGGAGAAACTAAGGCTTTTCCTTCATGCACCCGTTGAATAAAGTGTTTCAGCATCAATTCGGCAGTATCGAAGTCTGCGATCACACCATCGCGCAAGGGGCGAAGTGCAATCACGTTTCCGGGAGTCCGACCGAGCATTCGCTTGGCATCTTCCCCGACCGCGAGTGGAATATTTTGGGTTTGATCCATCGCGACGACGGATGGTTCAGATAAAACAATGCCTTTGCCGGATACGTAGACTAGGGTGTTGGCGGTACCGAGATCGATACCCATATCCCGCGAGAGGGAGAAGCGACTGAAAAGACCCACTAGATTCTTGCCTCTTAAACTGCTATGAGTACGCTGAAGGTTGCAATGCTACGCAAAGATGTTGATCGATAGTGGATTTTATTACAGTTTCGATCTTGAGTCTAGAGGCAGAGCTGGAGAAATAGGAAGTTTTGGGGAAGGAAAGGCGATCGAGGCAACAGTTTATAGTCTTGTCCCCGTTTCTGAAGAGAAATCGATTAACATAGAGGCGATCGATTAATTAAGTACAGGTGAACTATGAGCTTGAATGTGGTGACACTGGTGGGACGGGTTGGAGGAGAACCCGATGTGAAGTATTTTGAGTCGGGCAGTGTGAAATGTCGGCTTACTCTAGCAGTGAATCGGCAAACGAAAAATAGTGATCAGCCCGATTGGTTTAATCTCGAACTTTGGGGCAAGCAGGCGGATGTTGCAGCGAATTATGTACGTAAAGGCAGCTTGATCGGAGTCAAGGGATCGCTGAAGTTTGACTCTTGGACGGATAAGAATTCGGGAGCCGCTCGATCGAGTCCGGTGATTGTCGTCGATCGATTACAGCTTCTCGGCTCGAAGCGCGACAATGAAGGTGGTGGCGGTGGCGGTGGAGAATCTCCCGCTTACGAAGAGGATTTTTAGAGGGTGACTTGAAAGTAGTTGTTCACTGCATAACCGCTCCGTGAATGGAATTCCATTCACGGACGGAACCGCAACGAGAGCGAAACGCCTCTAAAAGTATCTAAATTCCTGGAGTTCGTCCTGGTAGACGATCGCGCATTCCGCCTCTTTGTTTTTCCATGCGATCGGCAAATTTCTGCCGCTGCTCTGGACTCAGCACATTTCGGATTTCCAACATACTGTTGAACTGAGCATCCGCAGCTTTGGCTCTTAGATCTTTGACTTGACGAAATTTTTCCCGAATTTGATTATCGGTCGCTGTTCCTGCCATTAAAGTTCTAAGTTCTTGTTGAGCTTGGCGAGCAGCATCTCGATCGCTTTTTAATTCATCTCGATAGCGGGTTCGGATTTGCTGAATTTTTGTCATTTGATCCGCTGAAAGATTGAGTTCGCGCATCAGTCCCATTTCGCCTCTGCCGGAACGATTTGGAGCGGGACGATCGGGAGCTTGCGCGATCGCATCATTCGATTGCGCTTGTCGAAAATCAACTGCCCGCAGTACTGCCGCACTTCCAACTAGAACCATCACCGTTGAAGCTACAACGATCGCAACACGACGCAACATATTTCTAAGCTCCTAATTTGTAGTAGATTCAACTAACGCTAAATAATCAGAATTGGTGTCACTCACCGATGCGCCTTCTACAACTGTTGACCAATTGCTTTCCATATAGGCTTCTAAAGTTGTCGCATCAACAGAAGGCGATCGAACAGGTTGAGCGAAGATCACTCCGATCAACGAAGCCGCAATGCCCGCAGTGAAGAGAATGATCGGGCGGGAAATGCTCGATCGCTTCGGCAAGGATTGAATGATGCGATCTTCTAAATCCCGTGAAGCGGCAGGCGGAGAAGAACGATGGTGACGAAGAAATTCGGTCAGATCCTCGTCATCTTCAGGAAATGGATTCATAGCTGGACTCCTTGACGATCAAGAAATTGACGCATTGACGCGCGTGCATGAAATAACCTTGATTTCGCTGTACCAACCGGAATTTCTAGAATCTCAGCGACTTCTTTTTGCTGCATTCCTTCGAGGTCGTGTAGGACAAGAATTGTGCGGTGATCAAAGCTCAATTCTTTTAATCCTCTCATGACAATATCTTGATAGTGTAGCTGGATTAGATCGGGCGCTTCTTGCTGTTTCGGTGCGTGTTGCGTTAGGACTTCTAAACGCGATCGACGTACTGCTGCCGATTGCCGATAATCCGATGCGACGTTCCACACAATGCGATACAGCCAAGTGGAAAACTGAGAACTTTGCCGAAACTTCGGTAATCCTTTCCAGACGCGCAGAAACACTTCTTGAACGAGATCATCGATTGCGTCGTGATCACAGAGTTGATGCAGCAATGCGCGGACGCGATTCTGATGCCGTCTGTAGAGGCGGCGAAAGCTTTGCGTATCCCCTGCAACACAGTCTTTGATTAGATCGCGATCGGACTTGTCAGACGGAGAATTCGATGAGGGATTCGCTTGCACCGGGAATGTAGAACCTATCCAAGAGATTGCTGCCGTTGTCACTGCACGAGTGCCTTTCATTCAAGATACTGTTTAGACTGCGCCCGATTGGAAAAGGTTCAAGCTTGTCGATCGAATGCTTGAACGATTAAACTTGTACAAGAAAATGTACAAGTACCAAGCAAATGAATATTGTGTCCTTCAGCGAAGCAAGGAATAATCTCAAGGCTGTTCTAGACCAAGTTGCAGAGGATGTGGACTACACGATCATTACTCGACGCGATGCCGAAGATGCTGTCGTGATGTCGATCGAGTTGTTTAACAGTTTGCTTGAAACCGTGCATCTTTTGAAGTCTCCTGCGAATGCGACTCACTTAGAGCGATCGATTGCTCAGTTCAAGCAGGGGAAGGTGATGGAGCGAAATCTGTTAGATGACTAGAAAGCTCGCTTGGACGGAAGAGGCTTGGAGCAATTATTTATATTGGCAGGGACAAGATAAGAAGACTCTGAAACGGATTAATAAGCTGATTGAAGCGACTCTTCGATCGCCATTTGAAGGAATCGGTAAACCAGAAGTACTGAGAGAAAATCTAGCAGGATTTTGGTCGCGGCGAATTGATGATACAAATCGATTAGTGTATGCCGTAGATGATGAGTGTCTCACGATTATTTCGTGTCGATACCACTATTCTGATTGAATGCTAACCGCTCAGTTCCAGCAAACCTCAGATCAAAGGCTCAAATCGATTTAAAGCATTTCTAATCATCGATCATGCACAATTGAAATAAACGAGAACCGCACTCATGGCATACAGCGATTTCACCCTAGCGAAAGCCAAAGCAACGCTTGCGCTGCAACTTGATGAAACGCGCAACTTATTTTCTGGAATCGATCGCGTGAAACCCTCTGAGCGGCTCGATCGAGATTTACAGGAAAACATTCCGCTTGCAACCGCGATCGCAACCGAAAAAGCCCGCTCTGAGTTTCTAATTGCTCCAATCCTGATGGAAGTTAGGCGACAGACGAACCATCAAATCAGTTTATTTTCTGGAACCGATTTCAATGTAGAGCCGAGTCAAGGACTAGCTGGATTTTGCGATTTTATTCTTAGTCGCTCTCCTGAGCAGTTTTTCATTAGTGCCCCTGTCGTCATCGTGATCGAAGCGAAAAATGAGAACATTGTAGCGGGGCTAGGACAATGCCTTGCCACGATGGTTGCGGCTCACTTGTTTAATCAGCGATCGGATAATGCGATTCCTGTTGTGCTTGAAGCCGTGACGAGTGGAACGGCTTGGCGATTTCTCACCCTCGAACAAACAAGAGCCTCGATCGATTCGATTGAATATCACATCAGCCAAGTCGATAAGATTCTGGGAATTTTGCTTCAGCCGTTCGATAAGCGGGTTTTAGCGCTTTCATAAATTCAGTTTCAAATAGGTTTTTATGTCTCCTCAAGTAGTTTTGATTACGGGTGCATCGGCGGGAATCGGAGCCGCACTCGCGCAAGTTTTAGCCGATCTCTTTCCGAATATTCGTCTGGTTCTCGCGGCTCGGAGTGTCGATAAGTTAGAAAAAATTGCTGATCGCACTCGTCAAGCGGGAGCGGAAGTTCTCATCGTCGCAACGGATATGGGGCAGCCGGAACAAGTCAAAGCTTTGGCGAAAACTGCGATCGACAAATTTGGGCGCGTTGATGTGTTGGTGAATAACGCGGGATATGGGCAAATGGGCCCGGTTGAATTGATTCCGATCGAGGCGGTACAACGACAGTTTCAAGTGAATGTGATCGGTGCGATCGGATTGATTCAAGAAGTTATTCCTGTGATGCGCGATCAAGGCGGCGGCAAAATTATTAATGTCAGTTCGCTTGGGGGTCGGATTGCGTTTCCGTTTTGTGGAATGTACAGTGCGTCGAAATTTGCGCTGGAGTCGCTGAGTGATAGTCTACGGCGGGAATTGGAGCCGTTTAACATTCGGGTGAGCGTGATTGAACCGGGCCCGGTGAGTACGGAGTTTTTCGAGGTTGTCGAGCGTGAAGTGGATACCACGATGCCGAATGGGAAGAATACGCCGTACCGCGCCGCGTTTGAGAATCTGGAAAACTTAGATAAACTAACAAAGAGCCAGGCTTGGAGTTCGGAGCGAGTTGCGAACGTGATCGTAAAAGCGATCGTGGCGCGGCATCCTCGTTCTCGATATATTGCGGCAACGGCAGGAGGCTTGACCGTATTCATGATGACTAAGGTACTCCCGACATGGATCGTCGATCGCTTTTGGCAAAAGTTCTACGGCATCGATCGCGTCGCCAAGGATTGGAAAACTCGTCAACGTCAGCCCTCCCTGTAATGGATTTACTCGAATATCAAGCAAAGGATTTGTTTCGCGAAGTCGGAATTCCGGTTTTGCCTTCTCAATGTATTGAACGTCCCACGGATTTGAAAGCGCTGAAGATTTCATACCCGATCGCGTTAAAGTCCCAGGTTTACATGGGTGAGCGTGGACGGGTTGGAGGCGTGCGCTTTGTCGCGAATACCATTGATGCGATCGCGGCAGCGCATTCAATTTTTAATCTGCCGATTATGGGCGAATATCCCAAGGTGCTATTGGCAGAAGCAAAATATGAGGCGCAACAAGAGCTTTATTTAGCAGTAGTGCTGAATCAATCGATTCGGCGACCTGTGATTTTAGGCTCGGCAAAGGGCGGGATTGATGTGCAAACTGCGATCGACGAAATGCAGCAGGTTGTGATTGATCAAGAGTTTTCCTCGTTCTATGCTCGACGATTAGCGCTGAAAATGGGGCTGCAAGGCAATTTGATCAACTCGTTTAGCGATATTGCTGAACGGATGTACCGATTGTTTATCGATAAAGATTTGGATCTGGTTGAGATCAATCCGCTTGGTGTGAATCGAGTAGGTGAAATCATGGCGCTAGATGGAAAAATCACCGTCAATGATGCGGCTTTAGGTCGTCATCCGTCGCTTGCTGCGTTGGATCATCGCCCTCGAAAATTTGTTCTCGATCGCTTACCCGATTCACTCACGACGATCGATCCAGAGGGTCAGATTGCGGTTCTCTGCAATGGAGCCGCTCTGACGATGGCAACCATGGATTTGATCAGTCAAGCAGGCGGGAAGTTGCTGCACTATCTCAATATCGGCAGCGAAACACATCACACTTGGCAACCCGAAACATTATGCGATCGACTAGAGCAAGGCTTAGTGATGCTGGCGAAAAATAAGCAAGTGAAAACGATCTTGGTGAACATTGTGGGGGGAACGGTTCCGAGCGATCGGGTTGCGAGTGCGATCGCTCGATTTTTGCGTCCTCCTGCTCCGGTTAGAGCCATTAGCCACAAAGAAGAAATCAGAATCAGTCGAGGCGCACCGTTGCCAAAGCTAGTCGTGCGTTTATTAGGAGCAAATTTGCATGAAGCAAAAGATCAGCTTGCTGCCACACCTGCGCTCGTGATGGACGATTTAGATAGTGCGATCGTGCAACTGATTACTCTTTCCAAACGCAGAGAGGCTTAACCTGGTATTAACCTGACATTAACTAAAATATAATCAGGTACTTCCACGGATTTTTTTCGACCTAATTGGGTTACGTTTGTTGATTTTGGCAGATTTGGGGATTTGTGATCTAGCTGACACCTTTATAATTTGAGAAAGACCTAGGCTTTACCTGTTTTACGACTCAGCAAGACTTTGAATGTGAGCCGAGTCTGCTGATCGTTGTGTAACCTTGCGAAAGACGAATCCGTTCTAGCTCACGCTCTAGAATTTAGATGAGTTGCATTGCTGGAATCAACCCTCTATAGTCCTAGCAAAAAGCTCACCTCGAACAGTAACCGTCATCATTCCTCAGAATGATTTCTAATAATACGCGCTCACCTATTTTCTTATGAATTTTACGCCAGCCAGCAAAGTGATTGTGCAGGGCATTTTAGAGCCATTGGGAAAACTTTATGCGCCGCTGATGCAGCAATATGGCACGCAAATCGTCGCAGGAGTCAGTCCAGGACAGGGCGGGCAGGTGCTTGCCGGAATTCCAGTGTTTGACATGCTCGAACAGGCGCTTCCGAAAGTCGGTGCAGTCGATACGACAGTGATTTTTTCGCCTCCTTATGCGGCATTGGATGCAGCACTCGAAGCGATCGCGGTTGGCATTCGGCAGATTGTGTTGATCAGTCAGGGAATTCCCCCTCTTGATATGGTACATCTGATCCGCAAAGCTGAGGCAACTGAAACGCTAATCGTCGGCCCGAATAGTCCGGGGGTGATTGTACCGGGGCAGATGTTATTGGGGATTCATCCGCCAGAATTTTACCGACCGGGTTCGATCGGGCTTTTGAGTCGAAATGGAACGCTAACTTATGAAGTGGCTTGGACACTAACACAAGCAGGATTTGGGCAATCGATCGCGGTGAGTATGGGCGGCGATCAGATCACGGGTTCGACTTTTCCGCAGTGGCTCCAAATTTTGGATGAAGATGACCAGACGGATGTGATCGTGCTGGTTGGAGAGATTGGCGGGGATTTTGAGGAAACAGCGGCGCATTACATCGCAGAAGCGATCGATAAACCTGTGATCGCTTATGTTGCAGGTCGGAGCGCTCCACGAAATCGGCGACTGGGACACGCTGGAGCAATTATCGATTCGCAGACTGCAAACTTGGGCCCTGATTTGGGAACCGCAGAAAGTAAAGTTGCAGCCTTTAAACGTGCAGGAATCCCAGTGGCAGATCGCCCATCTGAGATTCCTGAGATCGTGAAGCGAATTTTGAAAACACCTGTACGAAAAGCAATCTAGACTGCTTACGCTCCAGTTGCTTTTGCTAATTCCGCAGGTTTTACGAAACCGCCGTAAGCTGCAAGCGCCGCAGTTAGCGCATTAAACCAAACGTTGTTTCCATAAATCGGCATCAGTCCAAACACGGTATTCGTCGCCGGGATCAATCCGAGAAGCACGATCGCAACATACATGATTGCGAAGCCTTGGTTGTAGACGAGTGAGCCGCTGAAGCTGGTTGCTGCGGCAATTCCCAATAGACCGACTACGATATGCACTGCGTTGTGCACGTAGTTGGTGGGGAAAAGTCCAAACAAATGTCCGTAACCATCTGAGGAAGAGAGCCGAGGAATGTAAACACCCGTCACAGGTGCATCTCCCGGAAATGCCATGAATTGCGGAATGAATCCAGCAATTCCGATCGTAAGAAAAATAACGCCTAGAGCTAGCGCGATCAATCGTTCTGTGTCCGCTAAGTTCTTAAAGGAAAGTTGAAATTTGTCTTGCATAATCTGTAGTGAGTTCATTAAGTCGTGGGGACTTGAGCAGCATTTCTGATTTGCTCATATAGGTCTATTCAAATAGTTTTTGACAGCTAAAAATCTATCAAAAGACTATCATTTCAACAGAACTTTCTGAGTAGGATCGAATCGTTTTCATCTATCTCAGGCAGCATTCTGAAATTTTTCATCTTCGACATAATAGAACGCAAATATTAATTTGCTGGGCTATGGATGACGGGATTGAATTACTTCGATCGAACCGCGATCGCTTATTTGAACTGATCGATCAATTCTCTGAGGCGACTGTATTAGTGGTCGGAGATCTAACTTTAGATGAATTTTTAAACGGTGAAGTTGAACGAGTTTCGCGAGAAGCTCCGGTGTTGATATTGCGCCATGAAGAAACCCAGCAAATTCCAGGCGGTGGGGCAAATGCGGTTTATAACTTTGCGCGATTGGGAGCGACGGTAAAAGCGGTTGGATTGCTAGGCAAAGATAGTCAGGGGCAAACACTCTTACAACTGTTTGAAGCCGCAGGAATTGACACGGAAGGAATTGTTTGGGATGTCGATCGACCCACGGTGACGAAAACTCGAATTTCGGGACACGCACGTCAATCGGTGACACAGCAGATCGTGAGAGTCGATCGCAAATCGAATGCGTTACCTGCGCTCGAACTTCAGCAACAATTGGCAGCTTATATTCGCGATCAGATTGATCAAGTCGATGCGATCGTTTGTTCGGATTACGGGGATGGAACGCTAACACAACCTGTGATCGAAGCAGCTTTGGAGCATCCGAGAACGATCGTAGATTCCCAGAAGCAAATTTCTCGCTATCAAGATGCGATGATTTTTACGCCCAATTTGCCCGAAGCAGAATTAGCGGTGGGATATGAGATCGAGGATGCTGCATCCTTATCTAGAGCGGGACAGGATTTGTTGCGGTTGACGCACGCACAATACATTCTGATTACGCGCGGCGAACGAGGGATGACATTGTTCGATCGTTCAGGCAATGAAGATCACATTCCTGCGTTTAATCATACAAAGGTGTTTGATGTGACTGGGGCAGGCGATACGGTTGTCGCAGCATTAACACTCGGATTAATCGCAGGGGCAACAGTTTGGGAAGCAGTGATTTTAGGAAATTTAGCTGCGAGTATTGTAGTGAGGCGATTCGGAACAACAACGACGACTGCAACGGAAATGAAAATGGCATTAGAGACATTGATTGAGCGATCGGAACAACCGTTAACCGTGTCGAATGAATTTGCGTCAATGCAAACAAAAAACGCCATTGCAGGTTGAAGAAGATTAATTCGTCCAACTCATTGATCAATGGTGGTAACAAAAACGCCAAAACTCGATCGCGAAACAATAATGAAGCAATCTAATCGAGCAAATACGATCGCAAAAACAACAAATGCACCGCCAAAAATAGCAAATGCGATCGCAGAAATTAAAAACGCATCGCCAAAAACAGCAAACGGATGTACACGATCAATCGATGCACATCCAAAAGCAGCAAATGGAATCGAATTTGTTAGCGTCGCCCTGCTGATCCGCGATAAATGCGATCAGCTTGTTCTGGAGTTAGCCAGGGAGCTGCTCCGATCGGAACTTCTGCTTTCACAGGTTGCGGAATAGATTCGGGTGATCGAGGTTTTTGATTTGGAGGCGTTCCTGGAACTAACTCACACGCGATCGCGGGCGAAATCGTCTTTTCGTGTCCGCCTGAAACCAGTCCTCTCATTTCTCGCAGCGACAACTGGCTTTGAGGCGGAACATAAGAATGAGTTTCTGGATCAAACGCTAAAACTTCACCTGTTTCTAAGTGGTAAATCCAGGCGAAGATTTCGAGCTTGCGCTGATATAGGCGCGAGTGAACGATCGGATAAGTTTTTAAGTTCTCGATCTGAGTGAGGACATTTTCAGCGATCGTGATTTCTAACAACTCTTCGCCGCTGTACTGACTGTAATTTTCTTTCACCAATCGACGAGTGGCTTCTGAATGCTTGAGCCAGCTATAAACGAGCGGCATTTCTTCTTCGAGCTTGCCAAGCTGCAACAATCCTTTCATCGCGCCGCAGCGAGAATGACCACACACAATGATTTGCCGAATGTCGAGCGCATTGATCGCATATTCGACAGCAGCTCCTTCTCCGCCATTTGCCGCGCCGTAAGGAGGAATGATATTCCCGGCATTGCGAATGACGAACAAGTCACCGATATCAGCTTGTGTGATCAGGTTTGGATCGATGCGGGAATCGGAGCAGGTAATGAATAAGACACGCGGTTTTTGACCCTGCGAGAGTTCTTCTAGCTGATCAAGATGTGTCGGAACATAACTCTGGCGAAACTGTTGGTGTCCTTGAATTAACTTCTTCATCGCTCCCTTCTTTATTAGGATTGCCACTCGTCTGTGGCTTCGTCTTTGGTGTTGGTGTTTCGGCTTGGGGTTTCGCGGTTGAACTTCAGATGAATTGATCGCGTTTGATCCCCATCTTTTGCCACTGCCAAGATCGGATAATCGATTAAACCATCTTGGAACGACATTTGGAATCGGAAGGTGCCATCTGGATTGAGTGGAATGGTTTCGCCTGCGATCGAGACGGTTGCATCCGGTTCTGTGGCTCCGTAGATGATGAGTTCGGCATCTGCGACCAGCCAGAATCGACGGGAACGAATCGGATAAGCACCCATCCCGACTCCAGACATTCCCATCCCAGACATTCCCATCCCAGAGATGCCGGAAGCGGTAGGCAATCCGCCCATTCCGACACCAGATGGAAAGGCAAGTGAACGAATCGATTGAGTGGGAGCTTGTTGCATAGAGCCAAAGATCGATCCTGCAATCCGTTGAAGTTCTGCACCTTGAGATAAGTCGAAGATCCGATCATACATTCCATCTGGGGCAGCAACCAGCGGTTTTTCAGGAGTGGGTGATGCAAGGGTGAAGAATGTTTGATCGCGTAGGTCGGTTTCCCATTCGATCGTGATTTCTTGATCGTCTTCCCAACCGGACGGATAAGCGGGGGGAACTCGCACAGGCTGCGATCGCGCTAAGGTTAGCCAGCGTCCATCTGCGGTTAAATAACCGATTTCGATGAGATAGTCACGATCGCTAACGGGAATCGGCAGATACCAATCGCGCGCCATCTCATCACATTCAAATTGCTGCAAGCTATGTGGGCTTTGGTGTGCGGCATCGACATCGGTGACATCGTATAGGCGCAAAAACAGGTTTTGTCCGCCTTGATTTCGTAAGTCTGATTTGTGTTCGTTGGAGACATCCCAATACGCATACGCCCACTGTGGGTCGCGCGGCATCAGCACAATTCGACTTTCGCCATATCCATCAGGTAAATCTGCCAAGCCTTCATCGACGGAGGCTAAGGTTTCGCTAGAGAGGTCGGTTTGTCCGACATCAAATCGAGCGGCTTCTACATCAGTTTGAGTCGTATTGTTAGGATCGCCTACTAGCCCTGCTGCAAGTCCAATTCCTCCCAATGCGACAATGCCTGGAATCACAGAACCTGCTTCCACAATTGCGGGCGGTTCTTCAGCGATCGTATCGGGTTCAACTGCGCCTAACTGAGATTCGATTTCTGCAAATTCATCGGTTTCTAAATCAGTTCCAGCATCGATCTCAGAAAGTTCCGGCTGAGATTCTACGATCGTGGGTTCAAAACTGGAACTTCCTTCGATAACGGTTGCAGTTTCGACTGGAGGTTCTACGATCGTGGGATCAGTTTCTACAAGATCAGGAGTAGCATCCGGTTCGTTCGTTCTTGATGCTGCAACTCCCGCGATTCCTAATGCTGCTGCACCTCCTAACGCTGAAAGTCCCGGAATCACCCCTTGAGAAAGATTTGGATCTTCAATCGGTTCTGCGGATTCTATGATCGTCGGTTCAGGAGTCTCGATCGGGGTTTCAGTTGAATCTAAATTGAGTTGGACATAATTTACATCAGGCGATTGGGCGATCGGGGAAATCTCGTCTACAACAGTCGGTGCATCATCGACATAGAGTTCGATCGGAGGCTGATCGAGTGGAGCATCTTCGACTTCATCAAGAGGCTCGATCTCATCTAGGGAAGCCAGCGGTTCTGATTCAGTTAAATCGGTGGGCGGAAGTTCACCAGAACGAGTGCGAGTCATCCAAGCAGCGGCTCCGGCGGCTCCAAGCCCAACCGCTCCACCGAGAATTGCACCATTTGGTAAATCGATCCCTGTTTCTGGAGGCGCTTCGGGTGGCTCGATGGCAGAAGTTGGAGTCTCGATCGACGGCAATTCGCGAATTTCGACCAATGGACGATCGGGAACTGGAATCGATTCAGGCTCGATCGGTGGCGATTCAGGCTCAATTACTGGGGTTTGAGTATCAATTACTGACGCTCCAGTCTCGATCGCTGACTCCCCAGTCTCGATCGCTGACTCCCCAGTCTCAATCACTGGCGGCTGAGTAGAATCAGCTTGACCGCGAATCACGGCTGCTGCTCCTGCTCCTGCCAATGCAGCCCCACCAATCACTGCAGCAGGCGGAATCGTCGGCGATTGAACTTCCGCGATCGAAGCCCGATCCGAAGTAATCACAGAACCTGCACGCGATGCCAAACTGCCATCCGTCTCCGTAGGATTCATCAAAGGTGGGGGTGGCGGGGGTGGAGTTTGGGACGTGGGAGGCGGCGGAGCAACGGGCGTTTCTGGAGTGGAAGAAGTCGATCGACGACGGAGCCACCAAGCTAATAACAGCGCACCAATTCCTAGAGGCAACAGCCACCAGAGCCATCCTGGGATACCACCCTCATTAGACGATGTACCCGCATTGACTGGCGCTGCTCCGATCGTTTGTGATCCATCCGGTGCGCCCGCAATTCCGCCGGGAGTGGTTCCCGTTGCTGCACTGGTCGGGGAAGGAGACGATCCTGCCCCTGCTCCAGCGTTCAAGGCTCCAGCGGCAGCACTTCCAGCCGCAAGAAGCGTCGTTGGATTCAGCGCTAACGAGGCGGGATCAGTTTCCGTCAATCGAGCCGTTTGCAATCCTGGTTCGGAAGTGGCATACCCTAGAAATGCCGCTGCACCCGGAGACGGATTCGCCTTGTGAACGTAATAAAACGGCTGCGAGAACGGGTAGCGCGGATCAGTCGGAAGCGTATTGTGCATCGGCACGATCCGAAGACTCGGCTGATTCAAAACCTGATTCGCAGGCGCAAAACTCAGACCATCTTTTCCGAGCTGTTGGGCGACCGCTTGAGTGCTGTCTTCTCCCAATCGAGTCGCAGTACTGCCCAATTCGTAGGGCGTTTGAATAAATACGGAGTAGTTGCGGAACGCGACGCGAGTGTCACTTAAATCCGGTCGATCGACAAATCGAATCTTTCCCGGTGCGCCTCCCAACTCTGCCCAATCCGTAATTTCTCCCCGCACAACTCGCGCAAACTGCGGCACAGTGATGCTACCGTTGAACGGATTATCCGGGCTAACAATCAGCGCAATCTTACCGCGTCCCACTGCTACCGGAATGAAACCCTGGTCGAGTTCTGCTTGGGCCAGAGGTCGCCCGATCGCTGCCAAATCCACCTTTCCATTCCGCAGTGCCTCAAGTCCAGACGGCGTGCCGGAGTAATTCGCGTTAATGTTGCTGCCCGAAAACTGGCTTTCAAACCGCTGTTTCAGCGCTTGATTGGTCGCCGCCATACTGCTCGACCCATCAATTTGCACCGTCGTTCCAGGAGGGACAGAGGTGGGGAGCGGAAACGCAGTCGGTGCAGCTTGAGCCAAAGTCGGAGGGACAAAGATCGATTCGAGGGGTTTCGCCATCGCAACCGTGGTCAGCAATAAGGCAAATCCAAGCGCAGACGATTTTTGATTTGGCAACATTAATTCAAACGCCTCTTACACCAGTGCAGATCGAAATTAGATTTGCAACGTATTATATAGCGATCGCTTAGAATCCGCTTCTATCGCTACGTTGGGGATCGAAAATGAATCGGGTGGAATGTTATTTACAACACCCGTAATCGTGATAAGCAGTCCCGAAAAGCGGGAACTCTACGGGGGATTCCTGTTGGAAGATTTGGCGATGAGTATTGACAGCCCGGAGAACGTCGTTTTGGGTCAGAACGATCGCAATTATCAAATCTTGCTTGAAGCGATTCCAGATTTGATGTTGCGATTGAGTCGCGAGGGGATTTGTCTCGATTTTCGCCTGCCGCGATCGTTTGAAATCTACAGCGCTGACCTCGATTGGCACGGTAAATTTCTCTGGGAGATCATTCCGCCAGACGTGGCACAGCAGCGGATGATCTATGTCGATCGTGCGATCGCCACAAATGAAGTTCAGGTCTATGAGCAGCAAATCGACTTCGATGGGCGCGTGCAATATGAAGAAGTGCGCGTGATTCGCTGCAATGAGCGAGAAGCCTTGGTGATCATTCGGGACATTAGCGATCGTAAATATGCAGAGAAAGCACTCCAGCGCAGTGAGGCACAACTCCAAAGACTCGCCGCGAATGTTCCAGGAATGTTGTATCAGTTCCGCTTCGCACCCGATGGCACGGCAAGTTTCCCCTATGTCAGTGCCTTCTCTCAAGAGCTATGGGAACTTGAACCAGAACTCATTTGTCAAGATGCAGATTTAACTACTGATCAAATTCATCCTGACGATCGAGCAAGTTTTGAACTCACGATTCAGCAGTCCACCGTAACGCTTCAGCCTTGGAAATGGACAGGACGAATCATCACACCCTCCGGCAAGCTGAAATGGATTCAAGCCCAGTCTAGACCGGAGTTGCAGGTCGATGGCTCGATTCTGTGGGATGGAATGCTGATGGATGTTAGCGATCGCGTTCGGATCGAAGAAGAACGCAAGCGGGCAGAATCCGCGATCGCAGAAAGTGAAGCGCGATTTCGTAGCTTTGTTGAGAATGCAAACGATCTGATCTTTGCTTGTTCAGTCACAGGCATATTTACTTATATCTCTCCCAAACTGACAGAAATCAGCGGCTTCCTACCGAGTGAATTGCTCGGAAAATCTTTTGCAGATTACATTCATCCAGAAGACCTACAAACGGCTCAGGCTTCAGTGGAGCGACTGTTAGAAACGGGTGAGCGGCAAACCGAAGTCGAATTTCGATCGCAGCGCAAAGATGGGACATGGTATTGGTCGCTGTGCAACTCGGCAGCCATCAAAAGCGCAAGCGGCACCATCATCAGCATCCTCGGAATTGCGCGAGACATTAGCGATCGTAAAGCCGACGAAGAAGCATTACGGCGATCGGAAGCGCAACTGCGCCAACAAGCGATCGATTTAGAAAGCACTCTGCAAGATCTTCAGCGCACTCAAGCACAACTCATCCACAGCGAAAAAATGTCTTCGCTCGGTCAGTTGGTGGCGGGAATTGCTCACGAGATTAACAATCCGATTAGCTTTATCTACGGAAATATCAGTCACGCACGTACTTATTTTGAAGATATCCGCGCCTTAATCGAGCTGTATCATAAGCACTATTCTGAGCCGCACTCAGAGATTAAAGATTTCATCGAAGACATCGATCTTGATTTCCTGTTTGATGACTTGTTCGGCTTGTTTAATTCGATGCGAACAGGTGCAGAACGGATTCGAGAAATTGTTTTATCGCTGCGAACCTTCTCTCGACTGGATGAAGCAGACCTAAAACCGGTCGATATCCACGACGGCATTGATAGCACTTTAACAATCTTGCAAAATCGCCTCAATCGTAGCTATCAAGGACATAAGATTAAAGTCACTAAATACTACAGCGATTTACCTCACATCGAATGCTTTGCGGGTTCACTCAACCAAGTGTTCCTGCAAATTATTACAAATGCGATCGATGCCTTAGAAACCGCACTCCAAGACGAGCAGTGGTCAGCAAATCGCTGGCTCGCAGGTCAGCAGCTACCGGAGATCGAACTATACACTGAGCAAATCAATTCAGAACAGATTCGGATTCGGATTATCGATAACGGCGTGGGAATTTCGGAAGCGGTTCAAGCTCGAATGTTCGATCCGTTCTTTACCACAAAGCCGATCGGCAAAGGAACCGGAATGGGACTCGCCACGAGCTATCAAATCGTCACTCAGCAACACAACGGACAACTGAAATGTCGTTCTACTCCATCGCGAGGGGCGGAATTCACGATCGAACTTCCGATTCGGACTTCTGCATAAGAACACGCCGATCTGTGTAGTCGGATTAGTCCGTTTAAACAAATCGAACCGAAGCTCGATCGAGCTTCGGTTCAACAGATTAGACACAAAAGCTAACTATGCGCGATCAACCAAATCTTTCGCAGCATCTTTCACATCTTCCTTAGCATTACGAGCTTCAGCTTCAGCTTGCTTTGCTTTTCCTTCAATCTTGTCGGCGGGATCATTGGTTGCATTACCCCAAGCTTCTTGAGCTTTTCCTTCAACATTTTTAGCAGCAGCTTTTGCCTTATCTTCTAAACTCATGATTTTCTCCTAATAGTTTTAGATATTGTTCGCTGGGGTTGTTGCCAACTGTATTCAATTTAACTGTTTTTTCTCGGCTTGTCCTCTAGCTGGAGGCGGATTGCAATTTAGAACAAGCGGAAGAGTCTGTGCCCATTGTATAGAGAAGAACCTAATCTGAAAGAGGAGAACCGAATCGATCGAGCGCATTTCTCAACACACCAAGGGCAAGGATAAAAACGTTAAAATTGATGTAACTCTTTCTGAAGCAAAAATGGCAGAATTTAACATTCAAGCCCCCTTTGAACCAACAGGCGATCAACCCTCCGCGATCGCAAAACTCACCCAAAGCATCAACGCTGGCAATCGCTACCAAACGCTACTCGGTGCAACCGGAACCGGAAAGACCCACACGATCGCGCGTGTGATCGAAAAAATCGGCAGACCCACACTCTTACTCGCACACAATAAAACCCTAGCCGCACAGCTTTGTAACGAACTGCGCGAATTCTTTCCCCGCAACGCTGTTGAATACTTCGTTAGCTATTACGACTACTATCAGCCCGAAGCCTACATCCCAGTGAGCGACACCTACATCGAGAAAACCGCTTCGATCAACGACGAAATTGATATGCTGCGACACTCCGCGACTCGATCGCTGTTTGAACGCCGCGATGTGATCGTCGTCGCTTCGATTAGCTGTATCTACGGCTTGGGGATTGCATCAGAGTATTTGAATGCGTCAATTCCGCTGCGGGTCGGAGAAGAGATCAACCAGCGGCAAGTCTTACGCGATCTCGCATCAGTACAGTATTCGCGTAATGATCTTGATCTTGGTCGCGGTAAATTTCGCGTCAAAGGCGATGTGTTAGAGATTGGCCCAGCTTATGAAGATCGAATCATTCGGGTCGAGTTCTTCGGGGATGAAATTGATGCGATTCGCTACGTCGATCCCGTCACAGGTGCAACGCTGCAAAGCATGGAAGCCGTAAATATCTATCCTGCACGTCACTTTGTCACGCCAGAAGACCGCCTACAGATCGCTTGTGATGAAATCGAACTAGAACTCAAACAACGTTTAGTTCAGCTTGAAACCGAAGGCAAACTCCTCGAAGCCCAACGCCTAGAGCAGCGCACTCGATACGATTTGGAAGTCTTGAGAGAAGTCGGGTTCTGCAATGGCGTTGAGAACTATTCGAGACATCTAGCCGGACGCAATCCTGGCGATCCGCCCGAATGTTTGCTCAACTACTTCCCCAAAGATTGGCTACTTGCGATCGACGAATCTCACGTCAGCATCCCCCAACTCCGAGGAATGTACAACGGCGACCAAGCCCGCAAAAAGGTACTAATCGATCACGGCTTCCGTTTACCGAGTGCCGCTGACAATCGCCCACTTAAAGCCGATGAATTCTGGGAAAGAGTGAATCAGTGTGTGTTCATTTCTGCAACTCCGGGCGATTGGGAGCTAGAAATCTCGGAGGATCGCATCGTTGAACAAGTGATTCGACCAACAGGCGTTCTCGATCCCGAAGTGTTTGTGCGTCCAACTCAGGGACAAGTAGACGACCTCTTACACGAAATCCAAACGCGCGTCGAGAAGCGAGAACGAACGCTAGTGACCACGCTGACGAAACGGATGGCAGAAGACCTTACCGAATACTTTCAAGAACGCGGCGTGCGCGTGAGATATTTGCACTCAGAAATTAACTCGATCGAGCGAATCGAAATTCTCCAAGAACTGCGAGAAGGCGTATTCGATGTCCTGATCGGCGTGAACTTACTGCGGGAAGGATTAGACTTACCCGAAGTCTCACTCGTTGCGATTCTCGATGCAGACAAAGAAGGATTCTTGCGGGCGAAGCGATCGCTGATTCAAACGATCGGACGAGCCGCACGACACATCGAAGGAAAAGCAATTCTCTACGCCGATAATCTCACTGATAGTATGGCAGGTGCAATCAGCGAAACCGAGCGTCGACGAGAGATTCAGCACGAATACAACGAGAAACACGGCATTGTCCCGACCCCGATTATTAAACGATCGAGCAATGCAATCCTGGCGTTTCTCGAAGTGTCGCGTCGCTTGAACTCGCAAGAGTTGGATCAAGTGTATGAGAAAGCGGACGAGATTCCTTTAGAGAACATTCCAACGCTGATCACGCAGCTTGAAGCACAAATGAAAGATGCGGCGAAAAAGATGGAGTTTGAGGAAGCGGCAAAATACCGCGACAAAATTAAACACTTGCGCGATAAGTTGTTGGGCAACCGCAATTGAATCAAAGTTGCTGAACAATTTAATCAGAGTGACGATCGTGACGGCTTGCAGAATGAATGAAACCACTAGCATTATCGGCAGAGAGACTTTGCGCGAGGATTTTAGCTATCTCCCGGGCTGTATGGTGACTCCATTCGCTTGGACTTTATGCTGCACCGCTCGTCATTCCGAATGAACAAGGAGAATTGATATTTGCATACGTTAGAAACTTGGAGCGCAGATAGAAAAAGGAGCGAATCGAATGTCGATCGCTCCTTTTTTTGTTTAATCTTCTTCCCAACTATCAACCGCTAACATTTCGCTGACGGGATCTTTCATGGAGAACTCAAACGCTTCGAGTTCTTGTTTCCAATAGCTCCAATCATCGCCGTAAAGCAGTGCAATCTTCCAAAGACTGTCATTCGGTTTGATCAGCTTCGAGTCCACTAATTTTTGGACTTGACGCTGCAACTTTTCCATCGGATGGGCGACCTGTAGGTTCATACCTTCATCTACCAAATTTAGATTGTGAATTGAATTGTGCAAATGTTGAGTGCGGGCGACCTGCTAGAAAACGTTTCACTGTGGAGGTGTCTGTTTCTGGCGGTGCATCGCTGTTCCAGGTTTTAATGTTAACGTACTTCTTTCAGTTCATGACAAGATGTTCGCAACACTTAGCCTATTCAGAATCATAGAACAGAATCAGGACAATTTGCAGCTTCGGTTTCCCGAATGGGGTTTAGCATTTGGCGATCGCTTTCTTGCAGTGCTGCAACAATAGCCCATACTCCAAACTTTCAACCACTGCCTGGTAGGATGCTTCCAAGATATTCCCTGATACGCCCACGGTTGCCCAGCGCTGAATGCCGTTACTTGACTCTACTAATGCACGAGTTTTGGCTGAAGTTCCGGCAGTTCCATCTAAAATTCTTACTTTGTAATCGGTGAGATAAAACGTATCAATCTCAGGATAAACATTGACCAAAGCTTTCCGAAGGGCGGTATCTAATGCAGAAACCGGACCATTTCCTTCAGCCGCTTCGAGAATTTCTCTCCCTGCGATCGCAACTTTCACCGTGGCAAGCGATCGCGCTCGTCCGCAATAACTTCTTGCAGGTGCGGCTTCCGGCATCATGTCGTAATGCACCTGAAAGCCTCGCACTTCAAATGGAGCCAATCGCTCTCCCAAAGCTTCTCGGATCAATAGTTCAAAGCTCGCTTCTGCTGCTTCAAACTGATAGCCATCTTGTTCAAGATGCTTGAGTGATTCAAGGATTTGGCGACAGGTTGGATCGTGTTTGTCCAGGTCAAATCCCAGCGATCGAGCTTTTGCCAGAATGTTACTGATGCCCGCTTGCTCTGAAATTACAATCCGCCGACTATTGCCGACGAGTTCGGGCTGCAAGTGTTCGTAAGTGATCGGATTGCGCTGAACGGCTGAAACGTGAAGTCCCCCTTTGTGAGCAAATGCAGACATCCCGACAAACGCTGCATGCTCATCGGGGGCAAGGTTCGCCACTTCGCTAACAATGCGGCTGACTTGAGAGAGCGTTGCTAATTTCTCAGCAGTCAAACACTGATACCCTAGCTTCAGTTGCAGATTGGGAATCACCGAGCAAAGATTCGCATTTCCGCAGCGTTCACCATAGCCGTTGATTGTGCCTTGAATCATCGTTGCGCCTGCATTCACCGCAGCGATCGCGTTTGCCACTGCAAGATCACAATCGTTGTGAGTATGAATGCCTATCTTGATATCTACGATCGCAGTCCGGACTTCTCGCACAATCTGATCGATTTCATGAGGCAAAGTTCCGCCATTGGTGTCACAGAGCGCAATCCATTCGGCTCCCGCATTGATCGCACTTTGCAAGGTCTTGAGCGCATAATCTGGATTGTGTTTATAACCATCGAACCAGTGTTCGGCATCGTAAATAATTTGTCGATCGTGCTGTTTAAGATAAGCGATCGTATCTTGAATCATCGCCAGATTTTCGTCGAGCGTGGTTTGTAGTCCTTCGGTTACGTGCAAATCCCAGGACTTTCCAACGATCGTGATCCATTTCGTCCCCGCTGCCAAAATTGGCTGCAACATCGGATCAGTCGCAGCGGTTTTTCCAGGACGACGAGTAAAACAAAACGCGACGATTTCGGCTTGGCTTAGAGGCTGCTCTTTAAGATGCCAAAAAAACTGCACGTCTTTAGGATTTGCGCCGGGCCATCCGCCTTCGATAAACGGAATGCCTAATTGATCCAATTGACGCGCGATCCGAATCTTGTCTTCAACTGAAAACGAAATTCCTTCCCGTTGAGCGCCATCGCGCAGCGTTGTATCGTAAATCGACAAAAAAATAGGAGCCATGATGCGATTGACTCTAAAGCTTTATTGTAGAGAGAATAAGACAATCTTCTATTTTGGGAGCTGCTGAGTAACAGATGAGATCGCAATTCGCAATTCGTAACGATAATGAGGTTCGGAAATGCCAAAGATTACAGCCCAGGGAAAAACGATCGAATGCGAACAAGGCGCGAATTTACGTCAAGTTTTGCTCAAAAATGGAATTGATTTGTACAACGGTGGAGCAACAGTGATTAACTGTCATGCGATTGGAACCTGTGCCACTTGTGCGGTTGAAATCGAAGGTGCAGTTTCCGAGATGGAATGGCGCGAAAAAACTCGGCTCTCTTTACCACCGCACAATCCCAAAAAATCTCGTCGTTTAGCTTGTCAAGTTCGCGTTTTAGGTGACATTCGCGTGACGAAACACGAGGGATTTTGGGGACAAGACGACTCAATACAGTGGAAACCCGAAGCTTAGTCGGTATACTTGACAAAAAAGGCTGATTATCGGGCTTTCTAACATCAGGACGTTACGAGACAAGTGCTATGAATCCAAACGGAAGAATCGTTGGCGGTGTATTGGTGGGGGTTGCGCTCCTGTGGCTGTTACGAACTTTAGGAGCATTGCCGTTTAGCGATCGCTCCACCAACCAACTGAATCAAAATCAAGCCGCTGCCCAAACCCCACCCGATCGCCCCTTGATCAACGATTTTGATGCCACGCGCACCAGCATTGCAAACTTCAATCCGGGCACAGGAACGGGAACAGAGAATTTTGAAACACCCGGCACAGGAACAGGTTCTGGCGATCTCGCTCAAACTCCTGGAACCCCTTCTGGAACCGGAACGACCACCGGAACGACTCCAGGAGCTTCCACTCGACCCGCAGCCCCGGCGATTCCTGGAGCTTGGTAACAGATGGCGCGGAACTGCGAGATTTTGATCATTGGGGGCGGAATTATCGGTCTGGCGATCGCGATCGAGCTAAAGTCCCAAGGTGCAGCAGTGACAATTCTCTGTCGCAATTTTGCAGAGGCAGCAACCCACGCCGCAGCCGGAATGCTTGCCCCCCAAGCCGAAGAAATTCCGCCGAGTCCGATGCTCGATCTGTGCCTTGAAAGTCGCGCCCTTTATCCCGACTGGATTCACAAATTAGAATCGCTGACTGGATTGAATGCAGGCTACTGGGCTTGTGGAATTTTGGCTCCTCGGTATCAGCATTCTGAAAAAATGCTCGATCGAGCTTCTCTGCTCATTCACCAGCCGGGTTTAGGCGAGGAAGCGATCGGCGGCTTCTGGTTTCCCCAAGATGGACAAGTAGACAATCGAGCGCTAGCAAAAGTGCTGTGGATGGCGGCACAAGAATTAGGCATTGAGATTCACACGGGAATTCACGTCGATGCCTTTGGCACAGGGGAACCTGCTCGATTTAAATCTGATTCAAGCATTACGCATCTCGAAACGAATCAAGGCATCTGGAAAGCCGATCGCTACATTTTGGCAACCGGAGCTTGGTCACAAGATTTACTACCGATTCCCGTGTTTCCGAGAAAGGGGCAAATGTTATCAGTGCGGGTTCTCGATCGTGAAAACCTACCTCTCAAACAAGTTTTATACGGCGAAGAATCCTACATTGTGCCGCGTCAGGACGGGCGAATTATTGTCGGTGCAACGAGCGAGAATGTTGGATTTCAGGCGGGAAATACCGCGATCGGCGTTCATCAATTACTCTCTGCCGCGATTCGTCTCTATCCCCCGATTCAGCACTTTACACTAGAAGAAACCTGGTACGGCTTTCGTCCCGCAACACCGGATGAATTCCCAATTCTTGGTTCTAGTCCGTATGGGAATTTGACCCTGGCAGCCGGACATTATCGCAATGGAATCTTACTGGCTCCAGTAACAGCAAGCACGATCGCGCAATTTGTTTTAACTGAAAAACCTGATCCTCGACTAGAAGCGTTTCATTGGTCACGCTATGGCTGAAACCTCGATCTCCATTTCCCCCCAATTTCCCGACCATACTCAGCTACCGGAGTCGGATGGTACGTTTGTGAAGAACTTTCAAGAACATCCTCAAAGCTTAATTCTCACCGACTCGATCGGAGATGTGCTTGAACGGCTCAACCCTGACGGACAGTACTGCATCGGGCAGGATTGCGGCATTTATTGGCGAGAAACTGAACCACCCGAACGGGGAGCAGAAGCACCGGATTGGTTTTACGTGCCAGGAGTTCCGCCCAAACTTGATGGAAAAATCCGTCGATCGTATGTGTTGTGGCGAGAATTTTTGTCGCCGTTAATTGCTTTAGAGTTCGCCAGCGGAGATGGAAGTGAAGAACGCGATCGTACCGCTTTATCTATAGCTGGTACAACTCAGAAACCTGGTAAATTCTGGGTCTATGAGCGAATCATGCGAATTCCTTACTATGGAATCTATGTGATCAATTCGGGCGCACTTGAAATGTACAGCCTAGTCAATGGAGCTTATGAGCAAATGACTCCAAATCAGCGCGGTCATTATGTGATCGTACCGCTCGGCGTTGAATTAGGACTGTTAGAGGGCAACTATCAAAATCAGCAAGGTCTTTGGTTACGCTGGTGGGATAACAATGGGAATCTGCTACTAACAGGACAAGAAGCCGCAGAACTTGAACGACAAAAGCGACAGAGATTGATTGAGAAACTACGATCGCTCAGTCCTGAAGAATTACAAAATCTAGGAATTGATCCAACTGACTTAACTTAACTGCACTTAATCGGGCTAAATTCACAATTCCTCAAGATTGGAGCGGTGCGATTTTCGGCATAATGAGAATCCGCACGCGATCGAGGCGACAGAAAATGCAGACTTTAGATAAGCCCCTAGAAAAACCTTTAGACGATAGTTTGATTATTGCAGGGCGAAAATTTCAGTCTCGCCTGATGACAGGCACTGGAAAATATCGGAATTTCGATGAGATGCGCCAAAGTATTGCGGCAAGTGGCTGTGAAATTGTCACCGTTGCGGTTCGACGAGTGCAAACGAATGCACCCGGACATGAGGGACTCGCAGAAGCACTGGACTGGAGCAAAATCTGGATGCTGCCGAATACCGCTGGGTGTCAAACCGCAGAAGACGCGATTCGAGTCGCAAGATTGGGGCGAGAAATGGCGAAACTCTTGGGACAAGAAGACAACAATTTCGTCAAGCTCGAAGTGATTCCCGATGCGAAGTATTTACTGCCTGATCCGATCGGGACTCTCGAAGCCGCTGAACAATTAGTGAAAGAAGGCTTTGCCGTTTTGCCTTACGTCAACGCTGATCCACTGTTGGCAAAGCGATTAGAAGAAGTCGGATGCGCTACGGTGATGCCATTGGGATCTCCGATCGGATCAGGACAAGGAATTCGCAACGCTGCAAACATTCAGATCATCATTGAGAATGCAAAAATCCCGATCGTGGTTGATGCCGGAATTGGAACCCCAAGCGAAGCCGCTCAAGCGATGGAATTAGGAGCCGATGCGCTGTTGATTAATACAGCGATCGCACAAGCAAACTATCCCGCAGCAATGGCACGCGCGATGAATCTAGCAACTGAAGCGGGTCGATTGGCCTATCAAGCAGGTCGAATTCCTGTGAAAGCCTACGCCAGCGCAAGCTCTCCCTCGACAGGCAGAATCAATTCGTAGGCAAAACTGGCTGTTGGAAATCTTAAGTTTTCATACTTAAGATTGAGAGCAATTACCCTTATTTTGATAAAGTTAACGAAACACTTAGGGATGATTGCTCATGCGATACGTCAAGGAAGAGAGTGGGTTGCTGAATAATTTTGCGATCGAGCCAAAAATGTACGAGGCAGAACCACCGACCCAAAATCAAAAACGCAACTACCTCATTCTCGGAATTGGTGGCGCAATTTTAATCGGAGGCTTGATGTTCGTTGCAGTTTCCGTATCCTAGCGCTGGCAAAATTTTTTGCTCACGGCAGATTTGAATCAACCAGGTCGCTTAATCTGTAAGTAACCTGGTTTTTTGATTTGAAATCTTAGGGAAGCGTATTTTTACATAAAACCCAGTTTCATCCTGAACATCTGCAAAAAGGGACGAAGAGATCAGTATCTCGTTTATACTGCGCTTGACAAGCGATTCCTGCGATGCTGATGTCTGTTGTCGATCGTTACTCCGCTCAAGATATTCCTGTGACCGAGATTATCTCTCAGGGTTCGTCGAGCCTAAACCAACAGATCTATCTCCGCTTACGGTTGGCGTTGAGTCTGAATCTCCGTCGGCAAATTTTGATTGCCGTTTGTGACGACGTAACCCTACGGAGCCAATTTGCGACCCAGCTTGAAACCGATGTCGCAACTGAACCTGTCTCAAATATCAGTTCGCGATTAATTAGTTTTGCACTTGATCTGAATAATCCAGATGTTCTAGAACAGATTCGGCAAAGCTTTGACCCTGGAATTGGGCTGTCAAATTTTCAGATTACAGGCATCGATCAGTTAACTCGGCAGCCCGTTCACATTCAGCGCACTTTTTTAGATTCGCTTTCGACGATCGCTCAACAGCTTCCCAATCTAGAATTCAATCTAGTCATTTGGGTGACTCGTCCCTGGTGTCGAGCAATTCAGCAATCTGTTCCAGAGTTTTGGAACTGGCACACAGGTTTATTTGAGTTTGAAGGTGATCCATTCGAGCAAAATCAAATTCAACCTGTATCGAAGAACGGCTCGTCAAATGGACATCGCAAATTAAAGCTGGATTCCGATCTAGCGGATTTTGTGCTGGCATCGGTGATGCAAATGATCGATCTTGATGATCAAACCGCATTGACGAAAGTTTTAGAAACAAATCATCCGGACACAGAACCGCTGCAAATCCTGCATCAGATTGAAGAGTTGCATCAAGCGCGATCGTCTGCTCCATCTCTCGCAGCGCTGTATCGACAACTCGGAGACTGGTATCGCGATCGACTCGATCCCGTTCGTCCCGCTGCTCAACATTTAACGATCGTGATTCGCGCCTATGAGCAAGCGCTGAAACTGGTAGACATGAAATCGGAAGAAGTTTCCGATTTGCTCAACGACATTGCTAATCTGTATTGGATCAAAGCCCGCAGTGGGAGCGGATCAGTTGCCACCAACTTAGAAAAGGCGCTGAAGGCTTATCAGTTTGCCCTCGATCGCACAAGTCCAGAACTTCAGCCGCAAACCTACGCCATGATTCAAAACAATCTGGGGTCGGTTTACAGCGATCTTGCCGTTCAGCGATCGCCCGAAGAGAATTTGCAATCTGCGATCGAAGCTTACCAAGCCTCAATTCAACATCGTTCTTTTGAAACTGATCCTGCCCGCTATGCTGCAACTCAAAATAATTTAGGCACTGCGTATTGGAACTTGGCACAGTATCGCTCTTCGATGATCAATCTGCAATCTGCGATTAATGCTTATAACGAAGCTCTGCGCTACTACACACCCGAACAAGAACCGCTCCACTATGCAATGCTTCAGAACAATCTAGGCACAGCCTACTGGAACTTATCGCGCTGTGATCAAGCGGTTCAAGAATTGGCAATGGCGGAAGATTTTCTGCACTTAGCGATCGGGGCTTATCGCGTTGCCTTAATCTACCGCACCCTCGAAGCGGCTCCGCTGTCCTACGCTGCCACACAGAATAATTTAGGAACCGCATACTGGCATCTCGCGAACCAAGAATCCACGCATCACGACGATCGATCAATTCATCTCCTTTGTGCGATCGATGCTTATCAAGAAGCGCTTAGTGCAGTGCAATATCTAGCTGCTGCAAGTACGCCTCACGCGCCGTCTCTCAGCTTTGATGTGTCGGCTACACACCATCACATTGGACTCACCTACTATCGAACCGCGATCGATTCTCACACCGAACTAAGCCTTCCAGAACGGACGAAATTCCTGCATCATGCGCTGAGACATCAAGTGAGATCGGCTCAAGGCTGGCAAGATCAACCTGACTTTCAATTGAGCGCTGTCGCGCAGTTTAGCCAGATTGTTAAAACCATCTACGATCGCGAAGGCATTCAGGGACAAACCCAAGCACTCTCACAGATTCCGCCTGCTTTCTTACCTCAAGTCATGCGGGAGCTTTAAGAAAAACAAACATTAAGTTGTACCAAACGGTAACTTAGATCACGATCTGCGGGTGTTAAAGTACGCGATCGTAAATCAGATTACCTCAACTAAAAATATTGGTTCCATGCTCAAAGACAGCGAATCCCTTCAAAGTGCCGCAGAAACTCGCGTTCGTGTTCTCAGCGAAGCGCTTCCCTACATTCAACAGTTCACTGGACGCACGATCGTAGTGAAATACGGCGGCGCAGCGATGAAGGACAGCACCCTGAAAGAAAAAGTCATCCGCGATGTCGTGTTTATGGCGTGCGTCGGGTTGCGTCCGATCCTCGTGCATGGAGGCGGGCCTGAAATCAATTCCTGGCTCAACAAATTGGGCATCGAAGCACAGTTTAAGAACGGATTACGGGTAACAGATGCCGCGACGATGGACGTGGTGGAAATGGTGCTAGTCGGTCGCGTCAATAAGGAAATCGTGGCGCTGATTAATCAGGCGGGTGGTTCGGCAGTCGGGCTATGCGGCAAAGATGGTGGACTGTTTGAAGCGCGTCCGGCAGACGAAGAAGGCATCGGTTTTGTCGGAGAAGTGACGCGCGTGAATCCTCAAATTCTCGAAACGCTGGTGAAAGATGGTCATATTCCGGTCGTTTCGAGCGTGGCAGCGGACGAACTCGGACAGGCGTACAACATCAATGCAGACACCGTTGCGGGTGAAATTGCAGCGGCATTGGGAGCCGAGAAATTGATTTTGCTCACGGATACAGCGGGCATTCTGCGCGACTACAAAGATTCATCGACGTTAATTCCACGCTTAGACATTCAGAAAGCGCGAAAACTGATTGATGACGGCATTGTTTCGGGAGGAATGATTCCGAAAGTGAATTGTTGTGTACGATCGCTAGCACAGGGGGTAAAAGCGGCTCATATCGTGGATGGACGAATGCCGCATTCGCTCCTGCTCGAAATCTTTACGGATGAAGGCACGGGTTCGATGATTGTCGGCTCAGAATTCATGATGTAGAGTCGGGCACTCTGAATTTACTGTTTGCATCTTTTCTGCCATGCCCACCAATCCAACTCCGATTAGCTACTCGACTGCGGCAAGATCACTCCCCTTGCAAACCAAACAGAAAGAAGATCAACTACCGATTCGCAATGATGCTTGTCGATCGCAGTTTCTTCTGCATTCTGCACCGACTCCGAAAGTGTGTCTGTTCTTTCACGGGTTTACCTCAGCTACGCATCAGTTTCTACCGATGGGGCGGATGTTTTACCAAGCGGGCTACAACGTGATCATTCCCCGATTGCCAGGGCATGGTTATGCGGGCGATTGGAACGGACAAAATCCGCCCCCCTTGCCGAAAGATGCAGACACCTACAAGCGATTTGCACTCGCATGGTTGCAGCAGGCTCAACGCTTTGGGGATAAAGTCGTGGTCGGTGGGCTGTCCGGTGGTGGGACATTGGCGGCGTGGTTGGCGTTGGAAAAACCACGCCAAATCGATCGCGCTTTACTGTTCGCGGCATATCTCAGCAGCAGCAATAAAGTGATCGATCTGTTTGTCAAAGTGCTTAACACTTATTTTGAATGGCAGAATGATCAACCTGGTGAGCCGATCGGCTATGAAGGTTTTACCTTTCCAGATCTGCGAGTCTTTCTCGATCTCGGTGGCGAAGTGTTAAAGCGATCGAAAAGTGCTGCTTCTCCGCCAATGTTTGTGATTTCCACCGAAGCTGATCGCGCTGTAAGCAATACGGATCACGAGACGTTGTTTGAAAATCTTTTAGTTCGTCAGCCGAAAACTTGGTACTACAGATTCGATCGGGCGCTCAATATTCCACATACGATGATGACCAAAGCCGAGGGCAACAATTGGGAAAATCTACTCAACGTGATGGCAAAAGCTTTTGTGCAGAGTGATCTGGCTTGGGCAGACATCGAAGAAATTGCCTACCGCATGACCGAGGGTAAGACCTGCGATCAAGCGGTTGCAGAACTAAAACTCACCAGCAAAGCCTCGCCGGATCTCCCTGCGTTAATGACGATGATCGATAAGCGCGAAATCGTGATCAAACGGAATCCAAGCTGGGGCAGTGATATTAGTTAAAGAATGAGAACCAATATCACTGCAATTGTTGTGGGGTAGGCATTTTGCTATGGGTGTCAGATGCTCATCCCACCTATTTTTTAGATGTCAACGGGCTGCTTGCCAGAAACAACAGGCGCGATCGCACTCAATTTCAACTCAGGATGATCTCCTTGAAGCTGCTGACAGTTCCACTCGTTACGGAAGAGTAAAACCGGACGTTCCCAACTGTCTTTTACCGCGAGCGTGTTGAAAATGCGACCAACTTTTTGCAGTGCGTCCCAACCGCCATCGACCCAACGCGCGACCGTGTACGGTAGATATTCGACCAGCGTTTCGACTCCGTATTCGTTTTGCAGCCTGAATTGCACCACTTCCATTTGCAGTTGTCCGACTGCCGCAAGAATCGGATCGCGTTTCGCTTCGTCTGCAGAATACATGATCTGTACTGCGCCTTCTTCGCGGAGTTCGGACACCCCTTTGCGAAACTGCTTGAATTTCGACGGGTTCGGATTTCTCAGATAAGCGAAGAGTTCGGGTGAGAAGCAGGGAATTCCTTCGTACTCTAGTTTTTGACCGTTGTAGATCGTGTCCCCGATCGCAAAAACGCCCGGATTATTCAACCCGATTACATCACCCGGATAGGCTTCTTCGATCACTTCGCGATCTTGAGCAAATAGCTTTTGAGGACGCGATAGACGCACCGTTTTGCCTGTTCTGGCATGGCTTACCACCATATCTTTCTCGAATTTCCCAGAACAGACGCGAACAAAGGCAACACGATCGCGGTGTTTTGGATCCATATTCGCCTGAAGTTTGAACACGAAGCCTGAAAATTCTGGATAAGTCGGTGCGATCTCGCCTCTGGTGCTGGCGTGCGTTCCAGGTTTCAAGGCGTAATCTAGGAAAGAATTTAAGAACAACTCAACCCCGAAATTTGTCATTGCACTGCCGAAAAAGATCGGAGTCATCCGACCGCTGTGAATCGCATCACGATCGAACTCTGAGCCAATTCCTTCGATCAATTCCAATTCGTCTTTGAACTGATAGTAAACATCTTTGTCCAGCAGCGTTTCGATATTTGGATCGCCCAGATCAACGATCGTATCTCGTGCTTCGCGGCTTCCATGCAGACTCCGCTCAAACAAGTGAATCTTGCGAGTCCGTCGATCGAATACTCCTTTAAATTGATCGCCCATCCCGATCGGATAGTTCACCGCATAGGTCTGCAGTCCTAACTCCTGCTCGATTTCGTCCATGAGATCGATCGGGCTACGTCCGGGACGATCGAGCTTATTCACAAATGTGAAAATCGGCAGCTCTCTCATTCGACACACTTCAAACAGCTTCCGAGTCTGTGGCTCTAAGCCTTTCGCCGCGTCGATCAGCATCACAGCATTATCTGCCGCTGCGAGCGTGCGATACGTATCTTCACTAAAATCTTGGTGTCCCGGCGTATCGAGCAAATTAATCTGACACGCCTGATACTCGAATTGCAGCACCGTGGACGTGATCGAAATTCCCCGCTGTTGCTCCATCGCCATCCAGTCCGAAGTTGCATGACGTTGGGCACGACGAGCTTTCACCGCTCCCGCCTCATGAATCGCTCCCCCGTACAGCAACAGCTTTTCGGTCAGCGTCGTTTTCCCGGCATCCGGGTGGGAAATAATCGCGAAATTTCGTCGCCGCTCTACGGCTTCCTGCAATTCGGGGTCAAGTTCGATCGACATTCTGTTTGCTCAGAGTTAGGCTTGTAATTGGCGACTGGGAAATCCCAATACATCACAATACTTTAAAGATAGCGACAAATTCGGTGCGTTTGTCGCTAGATTCAAAAGCGTTGAGTTGAATCGAACCAATGAGAACGACCGGACAGCAAAAACTTCTCTCTGCACTTTGTCATGGCTCAGTCTTTTTCAGCGCCACGCTGGTTTCAGTCGGAATCCCGATCGTCATTCTGCTAATTACAGACGATTGGGTAATTAAAGATAATGCACGTGAAGCGCTCAATTTCCATATCAATTTATACGTATATGGGATTTTAGCAGGTCTTTTGGCTGTCACCGTTATTGGAATTCCAATCGCGATCGTGATCGGCGTTGGGCTTTTGATCTGTAGCTGGTTGCTGCCAATTCTCGCGATCCTCAAGGTAATCGATCGACCCGATCAACCGTATAGATACCCATTTATTCTGAGATTATTGTAGCTTTACGCACCGTTCGTAACTACTTTGTGAAATCTTTATCGAGAGGTTCGATATTTACGGAAGTTTCCGAATAAAATGATCGCCGAGGGTACGTAAATTTACTCCTCAAAATTGGGTGCTTGTCAGAATCTACCGAAAGCAGTAATCAATGGTTTTGAGCGATCGCGAGGCGTTAGCAACACAGTGGATACAAGTATCGGGCAACGATGTTGCCTCATTTTGAGTAGAATTTTGTCGGAACAGAAAAGATTGCGCGGCAGGAGAATCAACGATGGTTAGTTCTTTGCCCAATACGATCGATGCTTCAACAGCACTGCTCGACCCAGATTCTCAAAGAATTTCAGCGCGAACTGCGATCGGAGAAGAAAGCGTTCTATCTTCATTTCAACTCGGTAGCGCTTCGACAACCGCCAATTTGCTCTCTCGCAATGCCTTTACTGGCGCAACCCAAATTTGGTCACTAAACGGCTCCAACGCAGCGACTCGCCAGGACTTACCAACCGAATCCGATGAAAACTGGCAAGTCTCCGGGATTGCCGACTTCAACCGCGACGGACAGCAAGATTTACTCTGGCACAACTTCAAAACCGGAGGAGTCCGAATTTGGCAATTGAACAATGGAACAGTGGCGCAATCGATCGCGCTGCACACTGTCAATGATTTCGATTGGAAGGTACAAGGACTTGCAGACTTCAACAATGACGGCTCAACGGATGTCCTTTGGCGCAATTTGCAGACGGGCGGTACTTCGATCTGGTTTCTCAACGGAACCAGCATTGTTTCTAAGCCGCTCATTGCTTCAACGGGTTCCGGAGGCTGGCGGGTTCAAGGCATTGCAGATCTCAACGTCGATCGCTCTCCAGATCTAATCTGGTACAACATCAACACCGCAGAAACTGTTGTCTGGGTGATGAACAATGGGGTACTAGGTCAAGGACTGTCTCTCGGTTCGGCTCCGAGTCTCGATTGGAAAGTTGCAGGAATGGGAGACTTCAACGGAGATCGCAATCCCGACTTATTTTGGCGCAACGATCGCACAGGTGAAACGCAATTTTGGCTCTACAACGGCACAACGCGATCGCAGATTAAATCAGGAACATCGATCGATTCCAGTTGGCAAGCCCTCAGCGCAACTGATCTTAATAAAGACGGCACGACTGATTTACTGTGGCGTAACCCATCGACCGGAGAACTCCTCGGCTGGTTTGTCCAAAACGGCAGTGTGAGCAATACCGCAAGCGTTCTAACCGAACCCGATTTAGATTGGCAACCGATTGCGTTGTATGAACGTTCTGCCTCGCTGCTGAACACTCCAACCCAATTAATCTCACGCACTGGAACCATAACCGGGAGCGATAGTTTTGCAACGGCTGAGATTCAGACTCCGATCTTCTCTCAACGCGATCGCGTTGATGCTGGAAACTTGAGTGATTTTTACCGCTTTACGATCGGGCAATCCGGCATCTTTACCGCTGGGCTAACTGCACTGACTGGAGATGCAGATGTCCGGTTGATTCAGGATACAAATGGCAACGGCGCGATCGATAACGGCGAAATTCTCGCTTGGCAATGGGAGCGCGGCACGACCAATGAGTCGATCCGGCGATGGATTGCGCCTGGAACTTACTTTGTGCAGGTTCTCAACTACAACAATCAAACCGCCGACTACACCGTTTCTACAGGCTTTACTGCTGCTGCTAGCGACGATCAGCAATTCAAAATTGAGCTAAATTTTGCGGATTCGCTTGCGGGACTGAGTGCAGCGGCGCAAGATGCGATCAATCAAGCGGCGCGATTCTGGGAAGGAGTGATTCTCAATCGCAGTGCAATCACACGATCGAACATTTTACCGATCGCGCTAACAGGTGAAAATCTCGTGTCCCAAGATGGCATCGCGGACACCGGAACTCTTGCTCTATCCGGCCCATCCCTGACGCTAGACACAGCGGACAACATCGTAATTACGCGCGGCAGCAGTACTCTAAACATCCGTAAATTCGCTGAGTTCAACGCCAATCCGATTTATCTGCGCGATATCATGATTCATGAATTCGCTCACGTCTTCGGCTTCGGCACAGCCTGGGAACCGCTACAGTTCTCGTTCTCTGACGGCTCAACGCTGCTTGCAGGGAAGAACTGGATTAACCGTACAAGCGTCACTTATCGCGCAGACAGTTATGCAGGAACGGCTTACGGCGATCTGCTTGGAACCTTCAAACCGACTGCAATCCCGATCGAGCCGCAGATCTTCTATCACTGGGACGAAACGCGATTCGATACGGAACTGATGACCCCGTTTGCTGAGACTCCAGGTGTAGTGATGCCGATGAGCAGTTTGACCTTGGGAGCGCTGCGCGATCTGGGCTGGAATGTGAATTTTGGCGCAGTTCAACCGTACACGCTGCCTACAGTTCGGACTGCAACGCTTTCTGAAGGCTCGACTGATGCAGATCCCACCAGCGAAATTCAGCGATCGACTTCTACCCTTGCTGCTTACAAATGTGCTTGCGGTCGCTGTCTCAGTTCTGTCCGCACCCAACTGATTTCGCCAACTTTAGTGGATGCGATCGCAGCTTAAACACAAAACTGCCCTGAACTCAGATGAGTTACAGGGCAAGGGACAGTTAAACGCTGTATTTATTATGGCGAGGCACAACCAGGATCAAGCGGCAAGTCTGGGACGGTTGTTAGAGTGTCCATTGAGTTCTATGCGATCGAGCTAAAACCACGCACACTAAGAAAGCCAGTGTGGGCTGGAATCCTGAGAATTTATTGCTCGTTCATTGGACAGTGTGTAGATAACCCTTCGTATCTGAAAAGCAGCTTTCGGGCTGCTTTTTTCTGTTTGCTTGTCTTTTTTTGATGAATTGTACTGAGATCGATATTTGCCAGTACACTAGACGCGATCGAGTTTTTTCGCGCTATGCAATTTCTTTCCCCGCTGTACGCCGTTTTTCTACTTTGTGTCATTGGGGTGTTCTGGTCAGTGCGATCAACCTGGCTGCGATCGTGGCTGTTATTTCTCACCAGTTTGGTTTTTTATGCCTCACTGCAAGCGCAGTATATTCCGCTGCTACTCGTGGCGACGGTGATCAACTACTGGCTGGGGCGGGCGCTGGGCGTACCGCCGGATTGGAGAATTGAAGATTGGCAGTTTGCTCAAGCGGATTGGAATCAAAGACGTCTGCGGGTGCTGTGCGGCGGGATTTTTCTCAACGTGCTGCTGTTGCTGGGGTTTAAATATGTGCCGTTTATCTTTTCAACGATCGGCGCGACGTTTAATCTGCCGAACTTTCAGCAAAGCGCAAATTGGGCGGATCTCAATCTGATTGCACCTTTGGGGATCAGCTTCTTTTGCTTCGAGTGCATTGCTTACTTAGTCGATGTGTATCGCGGTGCGCCTGCGGCTCAGGGCTTTCTTGATTTTGCGGCGTATAAGTTGTTTTTTGCAAAACTAATTTCAGGCCCGATTACGCGATATCACCCATTTGCAGGGCAGTTCAGCGCGATTCAAGCGCCACAAATGCCGCAGATTACTGAAGGATTATGGTTAATTGCTTGCGGTGCGATTAAGAAAGGACTGGTTGCCGATCGCTTAAATGGATTGGTCAATCTTAGCTTTGACAATATTCAGCGAGCGGGAAGCACTGATGTCTGGATTGCGATCGTCGCTTACGGCTTGCAGCTTTATCTCGACTTCAGCGGATATGTGGATGTGGCGCGGGGAAGTGCGTTGCTATTAGGAATCGAGCTACCAGAGAACTTTAATTTTCCTTATCTCACAACGAGTCTGGCTGATTTTTGGCGGCGCTGGCACATGACGCTGGGCGACTGGCTGCGGAACTATCTTTATTTTCCACTGGGCGGATCGCGACAGGGATTAGTACGGACTTGCTTGAACTTGATTATCGTGATGCTGATTGCGGGAATTTGGCACGGGGCGGCGTGGGGCTTTGTCGCATGGGGCGGAATTCACGGTTTGGGGCTAGCGATTCATCGGTTGAATCATGCGATCGCAAAACGATTTGAGTGGGTTGAGGTTCTCTGGGCGAGTTTGCCGGGTGTGATTGTCGGATGGGCACTCACTCAGACGGTGGTGTTTGTGTCTTGGTTATTTTTCCGATTGCCCAATGTCGATTCGGCTTGGAAAGTGGTGCAGCGGTTGTGGGGGTATTCTGCTGATGTACAGTATGCTCAAAAAGTTTATGGAGAAGCCGTGGGGCTGTATCCGCCTCAGATTGCGATGATTTTTGCCGCGATCGGGCTAATCATGCTCTTAACTTACGTCTTCCAGCGAGGACTAAAGCTGAATCTCACTTGGCATTTAAAACTGTTGCTGGTTCCGCTGTGCTGGTATGCGGTATGGCAACTTGCGCCAGAAGCAGGAACTCGATACATTTACTTTGATTTTTAGGTACTTTGATTTTTAGGCGGATGAATCTGTTTTTTCTTGCATGATGAAGAGTGGAGTACCTGCAATTCCTATGAAAAACCAACGATCTGAGGAAACGGTTGTCGATCGCACATCGGATTCTGATGTGACTGAGATTCGACATTGGGGAACGGTGACGCTTTTAGAAGATGCCAAGCGATATCGCATCAATCGGATTGAGATCAAGCCTGGAGCGCATATCAGTACTCAAATGCACTATCACCGCAGCGAACACTGGATCGTCGTGTCTGGAACTGCAAAAGTAACGTGCAATGGTGAAGAGAAAATGGTGATGCAAAAGCAATCTACCTATGTCCCGATGGGAACGCCGCATCGCGTGGACAATCCTGGGGTGATTCCGCTGGTAATGATTGAAGTTCAGAACGGCGAGTATCTCGGTGAGGACGATATTATTCGATTTGAGAAAGATCCAAATAGTTGAAGCGATTTGTCATTCAGCTCGTCAAAAACGGGTAGAGACACGATACGTCTCTACCCGTTTTTATGTAAGCCTAGCGTTTATCAGCAAGAATCTAACGAATCTTGCTATCCTCGATTTCGATTTGAGTCGGGGGTAATTTGGGTGCATCTTCGGTCTTGGTAGAAGTCTTCGATCGAGCTTCTCCCGCTTCTCTCACCATGTCTGTGGCTTGCTTGAGCAAATCCTTCAGCATTCGTCGAACCTGCCGTTCTCGTTGTGCCAGAGCGACCCCTGCTTCACCGATCTTTTGATCGAGGTCTGCCATTTTCTGATCCGCTTGCGTCTTCGCAGTTTCCGCTTGTGGGCGGGCTTGGTCGTACCACCCTTTCGCTTCGTCTAAATGAGCTTGAGCGCGATCGTGATAATCTTCGGTGCGCGCAGCCAGATTCGCTCTTAGGATCGCTAATTGCGCTTGAACTTGGGCATATCGTTTTTTCAACAAATCTGCTTCCTCACTGTTGCGGATCGACTCGATCGCGGTTTCAATCTGTTCCCGAACTTCAGCCGACATCTCTTTCGCGGCATCTTTCAGCCCGTCCATGCCCGCTTCGACTTCTTGTTCAAGTTCGTCTTCTTGCTCATTCAATTGAGCTTGCAGGCGCTTCACTTCCGCTTCCGTTTCCGCGATTTGCTGTTGACGAGCGCGGCTAATTCCTTCCATCACACCTTCGACTGAGGCGGTAATGTCTTCTTTAACGTGCGTGCCACTCTCTTGCAGACTGGTTGCAGCACTCGAAAACGCATCTTTTACGATCGAGCGAACATCAACGGTTCCCGCTTTTATTTCTGACGTGATTTGAGCGATTGCATTTCGCATAATGTCCCGAATGCGATCGGCTCTAAGCTGTCCGACTTCTTTTGCTTGCTTGAGGTCGGTTGAAATCTTTTCCTTGACAGAATTAGACATAGAATCCTCTAATTAAAAGCTTATCAAATCTCTGCCTTCAGTCTGACGTAGTATTCTGCAATCTTCCTCTTTCTTAAGGCTAATAAAAAAGCTCCTGATATTTCATCAGGAGCTAACCTTTAGATCAGAAAGAGATGAGCAAGCCGAGTTTAGATTGCGAGTCTAATCAATCAGACGAAAAATTAGAATCGTAGACCTACACCACCAACTACGCTGAGTGAACCAGCGCCGCTACCTTGATAAGCGTTGATGCCATATTTTGCATCGCTATAAACAACAACGCCTTTTGCAACTTCCGATTCAACACCTGCCGAGATAACGGCGGAATCTTTGTTTCCAACTTGAGAAGTTTGACCGTCTTTTTGCACGAATCCATAACCTGCACCCAGGTAAACGTTCGTGTTTCTAGCAACAGGAAGATCATAGGTTAGTGAAGGAATGACCACGCTGTTGTTGCCATCAAACATGACAGAACCGCGAACAGAAACAGGTGCGTTTGGAACTGCAAATCGACCTTGAATATTTCCGCCAAATTTAGCTTCGTCGTTGCCGCGTCCACCGTTCGTTACACTACCGCCAACACCTGCGCCCACATAGCTTCCATCGAAGCGGACGGGTTGAGCAGAAGCGGAACCAGCGAGGAACAAAGGAGACAAAGCGAGAGCAGAAAGAGCAGAGAGAGTTGCGACCGATTTAAGAGAGAGTTTCATTGCTTTTCCTAGAGTAACGAGCGTTCTTGGTTTAGGGTTTTCTTACTTTTAATGTCGTAAGAGGAGCTTGGTTTGTTCCTGAATTTTCAGAGGTTTCTCGACTCGATTGAAGGGATCTACTTCTTAAGAAAGAGCTTCTGTTTGACAAGTGAGAAACGCTGAATTATTTCTGGATGAACCTTGAGAAATCAGCTACAAACCGTATTGATTTCTCATATATAAGGTATATCGCGGGGAGTTTTGAACTGTCTTTAAAGATGGTCTGTTTTGCAAGTGTCACACAACAGAAAGTGCCAGTTATCTCTCTTTCTAAATAGCAAAAAAAATAAGGGCATTCTTAGCAGTTTTGCTGAAGAAAATACCCTTTATAAATTATTTTTAGGCGTAAAGATTGGCGTTGAAGTTCGGTTTTCCGTATTCTTAGATTGAGAAGTTTCTAATCCGAGTGACTGAGAATAACTACGCAGATGCGATCGTGCTTTTCGGAAACGATAGACAATTAATCTCAGTTCGATTCAACCTTGCGCTTTGGGCTGAAGTTTGGGCTAGCAAAACTGCAATTTAGGCGTTGCTAAATTGCAAGTATGTTCTCTACGTTTGAATCGTTATTGCCCTCGCCCTGGCGATGCTACTGTGTACACATAAGTCGATTGATCTGTGATTGCCTAGACCTCTCGCCCCCTAAATCTCCCATTCTGGGGGACTTTGAGCGGAAAAAATTTCCAGAACGCTAAGGAGTTTCCCAGCCCCCTAAATCCCCCAACTTTGGGGGATTTAGGGGGCTGAAGCCGACCCAAACAAAGCGAGAAACGACTTGTGTGTACACAGTAGTTCTTGGGAATGAGGGCAAATTCCTGCCATTATTCAGCAACGCTAAAAAACCGCTGCTACACCTCTTAGATGCAGCAGCGGTATAAAAGGTTCCAAGGAGTTCGTTCTAAGCAGTTGCTCCGACTAAACCAGCGCGTTGAGGCAGTGAATTTCTCAATCGATCGCCGTATAGCGCCAGCGCATTCCCGTTGAGCAGCAATTCGAGATGATCGCAATCGTAATTCGTCACTTGAGCTGCCGATCGCACACAGTCGCGCAACACGCCATCCCAGTGCCCGTAGTCGCCAGAGAAACACGCCAATCGCTTACCCATTTCGCCCATTGCGGCAGGGAGATACGCAGGAGCCGGATCATCTGACTCAAACGACGTGAAAATCTGACCTCGATCGAAGTATTCCATCGGATCGCGATGTCTTAGCTCGAAGTGTTCATATAGGCTAGCATCGTCGATTTTGCTTGGATCGTGCTGTTTTGTCCACAGCAAATCAAAAAGGTTTTTCGCCTGAGTGACGATGCTACTACTATTGTGTACGCCGCGTTCTTGAATCATCAGTTTCGTAAACTCGATCGCAGACGGGCGATAGGGATGTTTCGGATCAAAGTCGCGAATCCGTTTTTCCCAATGTTCGTGGAAGGAATGTGCCAGATCGGGGAGCCAACCGCAGCCGCCTTCGAGAAATCCCACACGCAAAGTTGGGAAGCGCTCGAACACACCGTCGAATACCATGCGGGCGAGAGCTAACTGCTGCTGATTGCGCTGCACAAAAATGTGGCTCAACACAAAAGTTTCAGTGTGATCCGACAAACCGCCGACCATGTAAGAACCGGGTCCACCATGAATACCGATCGCGACATCGAGATCAACCGCTGCCTGCAAAATTGGTTCAAAGTCAGGATGAGAAATCGTTTTGCAAGTCCGAATTTCAGGAAAGGCTTCAGGCGCTTTCGGATGCGGGACTGCAATATTCGGGGGAACGGCGACCGCGATTAAGCCAAGTTCTTCCACACAGCGACGCAACTCTTTCACCGATTCTTCGACATCCTGAATCGGCAGAACTCCGATCGCTTTGAGGCGATTATCGTAACCCCGACAATCATCTGCGATGTAGTTGTTATAAGCTTTGCAAAGTGCGACGGCTAAATCTCGATCGAGATAACTGCCAAAACTGAGATTCCAAGTTCCATAAATTACCTGCACATCGACCCCTTCTTGATCCATGTGTTCGATGCGGGTGCGGTTGAACACGGCTCCTAAAGTCGTTTCCGGGTGCAGATTGCGAAATCCACCCTTGCCCAACCCTTGGGGCTGAGGAAATAGGCGAACCAAATCATTTTTTCCAGTTGCGGGATTGAAATCTACAATCCGCATCCGTTGATCACCTAGATTATCAACGATTAAAGTCACACGATCGCGATATTCAGGTTCAATATAATCGCGAATGATCAGGGGATTTTCAAGCTTATGAGCATCAGCATCAATCACGAACGTGCCGTTATACATTAACAAGGTCTCCAGTGTGAATGTTACGAGTGAGCGTTGAAGCGTTTCAGAAGTTGTCGAAAGCCAAACCAGTGATCGAACGACCAGGACAAAGAAGCTAGAATCGTAATACCGGGATATTTGACAAAGGCGGGTTCATTCCTTTCAAATACTGCGTGTCCTCCCAAAGCAAATACTTGGGTAAGAACTAAACACACAATCGTCCACCGCCAGTCAATAAATAAGAGAATGACCGCAGCGATCGCGAGTGCGTTAGTTAAGTGATGCAGTACTTGGTTAATTGGATGCTGATGCGAGGCGACGAAGTGCGCTTTCGCTTCCCGAAAATAGCTCATGACTGCCCTCCAAGCGGATACAGTTTCACGAACAATAGCACAAGAAAATCGATCGCTGGAGCGAATCAGAAATTTGTAATTTGGCAGTCGCAATTCGTAATTTTAGGCAATACAAATCAATGTGAACTAGCTCACTGCCGCGATCGCAGTTTCAGCGCTCCAGGTTTTCGGAATCACATATTGTTTGATCAAATCACTGCGATGCTGGAACACCGTTTCTTCGTCGTATAGTTTGCCGGATTCCGCTGCTTGCCGAATCAAATTGCACAATTTAGCGCGATCGCGATCTAATGCCATGATTTGATCCGCTAATGCCGTCTTATCACTCAAGGGTGTGAAAATCCCGCCGCCATGCTGTGCTACTAGTCCGCGCGGGTAGGGACTGTCATAGCCAACGATCGGTAATCCAGACACTAACGCTTCAACCAAACATCGGGGAGATTCCGGCGTTTTGTGACAGAACATAAACACATCTTGTTGCTGCATCGTGTCGAGCATCGAAGCGCGATCGCTGACAAACCCGCCAAATGTAATCAGATCCGAAATTCCCAGCGCTGCGGCTAATTGCTTCATTTCGTCGAGAAGATGCCCATTTCCTAACCACGTTGCTTTGAGATTGATGCCTCGCTGATGGAGTTGGTGGACAATCTCGATCCACTCAAGCGCTCCTTTCATTTCCACCGCGCGACCGACGTAACATAGGTTAAGCGGCTCGTTCTGCATTAAGCGATCGAGCTTTTTGTTTAAGCGATCGGAACTGATTTGATCCGATTTTTGCGTGTGAATGTCATAGACGCAGTGTGGATTCCGACTCAAGGGCGCATAAGCGGTATAGCAATCCTGCCCTTGAAAAAGTCCGACTTCACTTTGCCGAATCAGATGATGAATGTAGCGCTTGGTAATCGGCAGCGTCAGCGTTTCCTTAATCTTTGTCTTTACCGAAGTCTCTTCCTTCAGCAATCGTCGAATCACTTCATATTCGACCCGATCTGCCCACATTGCATAAGAGCGCTTCAGCCGAATTGCCTCCGAACCTGCCACACTCGCCCAATCGCCAATCCAAACCGAGGGGGCAAAACAGAGATACTGACACTCCTGGATTTTGGCACTTAACAAGCTCCGCACTCTCGCATAGTGGCGGACATAATTTACGGGTTTGTACCCATAGGGCAACGGAACTAATTCGATTCGATCGGCGCACGGCAACTCTTCGATCGCTCTCCAAGTTTCCGTTTTGGAAAGCTCTTGGGCTTGTTTATCGGGTAAAACCGGAGCCGCCATCACTAGGCGATCGAAATGCTCAACCCACCGCACTAAGCCATCGCAGGTTTGTTCATCAAGTCCATACCGACCATTCACCACACGAAACGGAACGGGTACTACAAGTAACAAACTGGTATCCATATCAAGAAAATTCCTGCTTTAGATTGCGATCGATGCTCGTTAGATCCGTAGATCCACGATTACCACTCAAGGAAATAATCAACCTTCGGTAAAGCACCTGAAGGCATTTTTTATCAAACGCACATGGAAAAGCAAGTATTTTGAATTTTTTCTAGAATTGCCCCCCAAATTTGAATTTGCGTGTAGTTACTCAGTATTGATACGGATTTGCGATCGAGAAAACATTGATGAAAACAATATAGAACTGAGCTTGACATCAGTGGACTGTAAATTTTGCATCAAGCAACTCATTCGGATATCAAGCGAAAACGCCTGATTCTTAGCGGAAGTTCCTTAAATCAGGTGAGAAAAAATTGTTTCTTTAAATACTCGATCGAATTTTGCAAGATTTCCATGAACTTACGGATAAGTCGCCTGCTTCGATGCAAAATGAGGAGGAAATTCTACGGAAGCGTGACGCGATGCGGCTGCAATCTCTACTCCCGCTGGGTCTTGGACTGTTACTTTCTAGCTGTAACATCTCCGGAGTCGATGCGGGCAATAGTCCCCAAATCAAAGTCAATCAGGCTTATCTCGTCAAGCCGGATATTCTCGCCGTTCAGATCAATACGGGCGAAGCCATTCACGCGAAACAAACTCCGTACAAACCGCAATCCGGCGATCGTATCGAGCAACCCCGCCCTATCGATGAAGATTGGGTGATTCGCAACGGAAAAGCGATCGGTTCACTCGTCGGTAAGCAGCGCAACGTTTTCTACCCGTTTGATCAGTTCGTTTCGTCTGCGTTCGATCCGCACTGGGCAGACCGGAGTACGAGCTATCGGATCACTTCATCAGACGACTCCACATTTTCATCGGCGCTCAATCCCACCACGGTTTACCGCAAATCCAAACCGACCGATATGGCACGCGTCGGTCAGTGGAAGTTCGAGTTTCCAATGGCGCACGTCATGTATCTCAAACTTCCGAGCGCACTCAAAGCCGGGAAAACTTACCAAATCAATTTCCCAAACAGCAAAGTTGAGCCGCTCACCTTTAAATATGAACCGAATGTCAGCCGGACAGAAGCCATTCACGTCTCTCATACCGGCTTTGCACCTCAAGATCCGGCAAAAGTTGCGTTTCTCTCGACCTGGATGGGGAGCGGCGGACGGCTAGAGTACGGCTCAGGGCTTGGCTTTTCGGTGATCGACGAGAAAACAAACCAGAAAGTATTCACTGGAAAAACGCAGCTATCGCGCACCAGCCAAGAAAACGAAGATCCACGATCGCGCAATTACACAAACACCAATGTGTATCTGATGGACTTCACTAAAGTCCAAGCTCCCGGAAAATACCGCGTCTGCGTCGAAGCGATCGGGTGTTCCTTCTCGTTCCAAATCAGCCCAGATGCCTGGAAAAACGCCTTCTACATCTCAGCGCGTGGACTATACCATCAGCGCAGCGGCATGGCGCTAACAGAACCCTATACCAAGTGGACACGACCGCGCCCCTTTCATCCGAAAGATGGGACAACGGTATATGAATCCACTGCACCGATCTCCAGCGTTGATCAAGGAATTGGTTCAGCCGAATTTGTTAAAAAACTTGCAGAAACAGAAACTAAGCGCGTTGTTCCCGATGCTTGGGGTGGTTATTTCGATGCGGGAGACTGGGATCGGCGGATTCAGCACGTCGAAGTTTCACGACACCTGATCGAACTCGACGAACTGTTTCCAGCTTACTTCGATCGAGTTTCGCTCAATTTGCCAGAGTCCAAAAACGGCTTACCGGATGTGATCAACGAAGCGCTGTGGACGCTCGATTTCTTTCGGCGGATGCAAACGGCTGATGGAGGCATTCGCGGCGGAATTCAGTCGCAGCGCGATCCCAGGCTCGGTGAAGCCAGTTGGCAGGAATCTTACAAAGTTTACGCCTACGCGCCAGATATGTGGTCGAGCTATCTGTACGCTGGAGCCGCCGCACGAGTGTCCAACGCGCTGAAGTCGAGAGATGCCAAACTCGCGCAAACTTATCAAGAAAGTGCCTTACGTGCGATGACATACGCAGAACGAGAAGCCGCGAAAACTTCAGTCAGTAAATCCGTCCGCGATAGCCGAAATCTAGCGGCTCTAGAGCTTTTCCGGCTCACGGGCGATTCTTCCTGGCATCAACTCTTTTTGCAAAGTACCGTTTTCAAAGATCCGAAACAAGAAGCCATCGTTTGGGACGAACACGATCAGCGCGATGCTGCCTTTCTGTATGCCCGGATGCCTAAAAGTTCAGTCGATCCCGCTGTTCAGCAAAATGCGATCGCTGCCCTAATTCGAGATGCAGATGCCGCTTTAGCCGTCAGTGAGCAAACTGCCTTCAAATGGTCGAAAGATCTTCCGTATAATCCGCTGGGCTGGGGGAGCGGACTCGGTGCGCCTAAAGGAATCCCGATCGTGCGTGCCCACTATCTCACCCAAAACGCAAAATATCTGCGATCGGGCGTTCTCGCGACTCAGTTCGCCCTGGGAGCAAATCCCGACAATATGACTTACACGACCGGACTCGGCTACCGCAGCCCCAAAAATCCCTTGATCCTCGATCAGCGAGTGCAAGGAGTTGACCCGCCACCCGGAATTACCCTGTACGGACCCTACGATCCGGTGTTTTATAGCAAAACCTGGACGATCGACCTTTTCAAAGATGTGATGTTTCCTGCTCCAATGGATTGGCCCGCCACCGAATCGTATTTCGATATTTTTCTGTTCCCGATGGCAACAGAATTTACGGTGATGCAATCCATTTCTCCGACCGCCTATCTCTGGGGCTATCTAGCCGCCAACACCGCAACGCCAGCAAGAAACACTCGATAAACAAAACATGACGAATTCGCTCAAACAGTTAGCTATCCGGGGTGCATTTTGGACGATCGCGGGCTACGGAAGCCGACAAATCCTCCGACTCGGCAGCAATCTCATTTTGACGCGCTTACTGGTGCCAGAGTTCTTTGGACTAATGGCACTGGTCAACACCGTCAAAATGGGGATTGAACTATTTTCCGACTATGGCATCACCCAAAGCATTATTAACAATAAGCGCGGCGATGATCCGGTTTTTCTTGATACTGCTTGGTCGCTGAAGGTGATTCGCGGCTTTCAGATTTGGGGTTTGAGTTGGCTATTAACCTATCCGGTTGCTCAGTTCTACAAAGCGCAAGATCCTCAAGGCGAACTGATGGTACTCCTGCCCCTTGTTGGATTTACAGCAGTGCTAGATGGATTTGGTTCTACCGCGTTGTTGAGCTGGGAGCGAAATATTGAAGTTCGCAAGTTGATGATTTATGAGTTGCTGCTCACGGCATTCACTTTAAGCTGTCTCATTTTGTTGTGCTGGTGGAATCCGTCGGTTTGGTCGTTGGCGCTTGGAAATGTGGTCGGATCGGGGATGCATATGTTGTGTAGTCACTTCATCGATCCAACACAGCGCAACCGCTTCCGCATGGATCGAGAGATTCTTAAGGAAATTCAGAATTTTGGTAAATGGGTAGCGGTGGCATCTTCGATCATGTTTGTAGCGGATCAAGCCGATCGCTTTATTTTGGCAAAGCTGCTGTCGTTTGAGAAGTTGGGCGTTTATACGATCGCTTACACGCTTGCGAGTATTCCGCGCGATGTGATTCGAGAGTTGAGCGGTAAGGTGATTTATCCCGCGATTTCTAAGCAGTTAGATTTACCGCGATCACATTTGCGCGAAAAGATTGTAAAACAGCGCTGGTTATTGCTGCTCGGTTTAGCAGTGCTGCTTGCGGGATTGACCACCTGTGGCGATTGGATCATTATGCTACTGTATCAAGGCAGAAATAAACATTGGGATCAGTACCAGCAAGCGACCTGGATGATGCCGATTCTCTGCTCTGGAATTTGGTTTTCAGTCTTGTTCTACACCACTAGCCCCGCACTGATGGCAATTAGCAAGCCTATGTACTCGGCGCAGAGTAACTTTGTCCGGTTCGCCATGATTGGGATCGGGATGCCGTTAGCGTTTTCTAAGTTCGGAGAACTCGGCGCGATCGTCGTAATTGCAATGAGCGATTTGCCGCTTTATTCGGTGAATCTCTACGGCTTAAATCAAGAAAAGCTCTCGTGTACGATGCAGGATTTGTACTGTACCGCGTTCTTTTTGGCGATCGTGTCGCTGTTCCTGCTGACTCGCTACTCACTGGGCTTAGGGGTCCCGATTCATCTCTTACTGCAAGGATCTTAAGTTTTACCAGTGAACTTGTGTCCGCTCGTGCAACACTCGACCATAAACTGCTTCGGTCTGTTGTGCGAGTTTGAACCAGTCAAACCGTCGGGATAAATCTTCGTAGGCGTTATTCACGAGCGATCGCGCAAACTCTGGACGCTTTAAGACTTCCAGAATGCCCCACGCGATCGAGTCCGAATTGTTTGCCCAACTCACGATCCCTGTTCTACCATGCCGCACCACTTCCGGGAATCCACCCGCATCCGACACGACGACGGGGACTCTTGCCGCAAAGCTTTCGAGTGCCACGATTCCGAACGGTTCGTATAGGCTTGGAAAAACTGCACAATCCGTGATCGTTTGAAAGCGATCGAGTTCATGATCGGGCATAAATCCCGCGAAGAAACAGCGATCCCAGATGCCTAGATCCTTCGCCTGCTGTTTCAGATGTTCCGTGTGTCCGCCGCCGATAAAAACAAACTTCACCCGCTGATTCATGTCATGCAGAATCTTCGGAGCGGCTTGAATTAAGCCAGAAACCCCTTTTTCATAAGTCATTCTGCCAACGTAGTAAACGATCTTCTCGTCATCGAACGCAAAACGCCGCCGAAACTCCCAGTAGTCGAACGTCGGATCAAGCTGCTTCTTCTCGCGCCGAATCCCGTTGTACACAACATCAATTTTATCCCACGGCGTAAATAAAGTCTGCTCAACTTCCCGCCGCATAAAATTCGTGCAGACAATCACGCGCCATGCTTCATGCGTCAGCACCCGTTCTTTAGCATGAATGTATTGCTGGGTTGAGTTGAAGATTCCGCCATGTCGCCCGTGTTCCGTCGCGTGAATCGTTGCTACCAGCGGCACTCGAAAATGATGTTTTAGCGCGATCGCGGCATCCCCAACCAGCCAATCATGCGCGTGGATCACATCGAACCCGCTTTCTTCCAGCATCAACTTACCGCCATGCTGTCCCATGCTGTCATTCATCGCACAGACCCACTGGAAAAAATCCTCATGCTTCGGCACAGCGACCCGATGAACCTGCACCCCATCCACCACTTCAAAGTGCGGCGCTTGCCCAAACTCCACTGTAACTAGCTGAATCTGATGCCCCAATTTCACCAACTCCGGGTAAAGCTCCCCAACGTGGCGTGCGATCCCGCCCACAATTCGAGGTGGAAATTCCCAAGTCAGCACCAAAATCTTCATCGCTCTCAATGCCCTTTACCGCGCGGTATGTTTCACTGTACTCGCTTTGAGTGCCTTCGTTCACCTGTGTCCCAAGCTACAGAATTGAATCTTTCAAGACAAATTTATGATTTTATCAGCTCGTTTTATCGAAAATTCAGTAAAACTCGATGCTACAAAAAAAACTCAGTATGGTACAACAATGACGCGATCGACATTTCCGCGATCATCTGTATTCATTGGAAACTAAAGAACCTAACCCAAGCGCTCTATTCTCGTCTTGCTTTGATCAAGGTTTAATCAAAGTGTTCTTGGGCACTCAAACTAGGGCAAAATGGGTATCGGGGTTATCTATAAACAATCTGCTGCGATGGAGTTGAAAGAGGCGATATGAGCATTGAAAAGATCGTTGATCAAGCCCTTCAAGATGGCTATTTGACACCAGCGATGGAAGCCGAAGTAGGGCGCATCTGCGATACCGCCTCGGAACTGTCGATCGAAGAATATATGGCGCTTGATCGCTTGATGGGGGCGTTGCTGACTGGGGAAGTGGTCGCCGTTCCTCGGAAGCAGTTCATCAATGTGATGGAAGAATTGGTCTTGACCGAGGCGATCGCGCGAGTCGCAGAAATTGAGGCAACCAGCGATCGAACTTTAGATCTGGGCGATATTGCTGCTTATGCGTTAAACCGTTTGCCGCCGCTTTACGCTACGACCGAAGAAGGCGCGAACTATCAGCGGCAACACGCGAAAGAAGGTTTGCAGGGCGTGATTTCCCAGCGAGTGGCAGAAGCGATCGCGAAGAACCTCGACAAACCAGATTTCTTCCCAGAGCGTCAGATTTTAGGAAAAAGCTCCAAAGACGAAATTCTTACGCAAGTCAGCAGCTTGTTACAGGCATACGCGCCGAGTTTCGAGCCGGAACCGCAGCGCTAGATCTTCCTCAATCAAATTCGGGGAGCCTTTTGCTCCCTATTTTTATGGGCGAGTTTGCAGTCCAAGATAGCAAACGCTCGGAAATCCTTCTGTCAAATCTTGCCAGAAGCGATCGCGCAATTCCTCCGGATACACAGTGATTTGATCGAGTTCAGTGCGCTTGAACCAGCGGAGTTCGGTGATCCAGTCGGATTCGGGCGAAGTTGGGGGAAGATGTTCGAGTGCGGGTGTTCCAGAAAAGCGATCGACGACACAGAAGAATTCGCAGCTTCTAACATCCGATTCACCATCATAGAATTCTCGAATGTAAGCAACTCGTGACAAACTCGCAGCGAGTCCAGTTTCTTCAAAAATCTCACGAGCCGCACAAGCAAAAATTGAATCGTCTTCTCGTTCGATCCCGCCGCCCGGAGGAACCCAATGTGTTAGTCCAGTGATGGGCGATCGATGAGCTACCAATAAAATTTCATCGTCCCGCACAATCAATCCAGCGGCTCGAATCCGGTGTTTCATAACTAATGTTTCACGACGATCGGCGTTCCAATCTTAATCTGCTTATATAGTGCAACAACATCAGCATTCCTCATTCTGAGACAGCCGTGCGAAACAGCTTGCCCCAACAGCGAATAATCAGTCGTCCCGTGGAATCCAATCAGAAGTTTGTCTTGCGCGGTGAATCCGATCCAGCGTTTCCCCAATGGATTCTCTTTGTCGCCCGATGCAATCTTTTCGCCCGTAATCGGATGCTGCCAGGCTGGATTCTCATACATTTGAAGCACTTTAAATGAGCCTGTCGGAGTCTCCCAGCCTTCTTGCCCGATCGCGATCGGATAAGTCGCTTTCAATTTCTTCTGTTCATACAGCCGAACTTTACGATCGCTCAAATCCACCACTAATTTTGTCCCGATCACAGGCGTTGGGCTAGGTTTCGGAGCGACGATCGTTTGAAAATTGGGTAATTCAAATTTAGGCAGCGCAATTGCAGGCAGGCGACGCAGTTGTAAAAGCGCGATCGTAAAACCTGCCAAAACGCAAAATGTCATTAACGCTCTAGAAAGGGGCGACTTTTGAACCTTTGCTGCCATTCACTTCTATCTAAACGCCTGCAACTTTTTTATTTTGCCCGGAACTCATTCCGCTGCGCGTGAATCTTAAGACGCAAGTAGATTCACATTACAGGTATACCATTGTCAAAACCGTAACGTATCTGCTACGGAGATCACACCATCGACCCGGAAGATGTGTCTATTTAAAGGAATCTTGCCAAGGTTAGATGAAGCATCGATCAAGAATGGTTCAACCCGTGATCCCGAATCTACAATGCTGGCAAACGTGGTGTTTCGGTCTGAGTGAGGATGGAGTGATGAAGGAAAAGTTTTGTTTAGCGATCGTAATCACAGTAACGTTAAGCTGTCTGCAAAATTGGTCAATGCCAACCGCCAATCGGTTGAAAAATTCGAGTCAGACTGAAGCCCAGCACATTGCCAGCCTTTGGATCGAAACTCTCCCTTAAAGCGTATTTCTATTGCGAGAGTTCTCCAGGTCGAACAGCCACGAGATATCCTGGATAAGATCACTCGATCGTGCCTCAAACTTGAAGGAACCTTTTCGACTCCTACCCTGTCATGAATAGCGGAACGTCAATCACACCGTCATCCGCCCATGAGTCAGTCCCTTCCTGTGTCCTGGTCATCGATCGAGCCTAAGGTTCTTCAGAGTCCAGTGCAAGCAGAAAAACTCTCCAATTACGATCTAGTGTTGCAGTGTCAGACCGGACATCGCCCGGAGAAAGCCGTGTTTTCGGAACTCATGCGGCGGTATCAGTCTCATGTTGATAAGGTTCTTTATCATCTCGCTCCCGATTGGCAAGACCGCGCCGACCTCGCCCAAGAAGTCTGGATTCGCGTCTATCGCAACATTACCCGACTGAATGAACCTGTAAAATTCCGAGGTTGGCTCAGCCGCATTGCGACCAATCTTTTTTACGATGAGCTTCGCAAACGCAAGCGTAATTCGACACCGCTGTCGCTCGATGCGCCGCTGTCGCTTGATGATGGCGAAATGGATTGGGAAATTGCAGCAGCAACGCCAGGCCCTGATGAAGATTTGACCACGCGAGAATTCTACGATCAGTTGAATGAAGCAATTGCTGACCTGCCTGAAGTCTTCCGCACTACGATCGTGCTGCGGGAAATTGAGGGTATGGCGTATGAAGAAATTGCTGAACTAACGGGTGTCTCGCTCGGAACCGTGAAATCGCGGATCGCAAGAGCGCGTCATCGGTTGCAATCTCAACTTCAGCAGTATCTTGACGGGCAGTAGATTTAAATTCTCCGTGAGATTACAGAAACTTCAGATTGGCTTTGTTAATATGCTTGTAGACGTAGCTCCAAATGAGAATTGTGCTTTGAGGAGTGGTTGATTACACTGAAAGTCGTTTCATCTTTTGCAGGCATTCTCAACTACATGATAGTGACTCTCGATGAACTCCAATTTTGATTCGTTCAATAACGCTATGCCTCCTTCGTCTGATTCACAGTTAAACGCTCGCGATCGCTTTGAGTTGCTCAGTGCCTATTTAGATGGGGAAGTGACTGCGAGCGAACGCAAACAAGTTGAAGAATGGTTATCTACCGACGCTTCCGTTCAACAGCTCCACGCCCGCTTACTCAAGCTTCGTCAAGCCTTCCGATCGATGCCTGCTCCGGCTCCAGTTCAGTCCGTTGAGAGAACGGTTGATCAGGTGTTGGCGAAGGTCGATCGTCGTCCGAAACTCCGCTTGGTCTGGGGAGGCGCAGCGATCGCGGCTGCGGTGATGGGTGCGGTGTCGCTGTTTAGCGTGCGCCAACCTCAAATGGCTCAAAATCCGCCTCAGCAACCTGCGGTGCAGGCACAACAGCAACCGACCGGAGGAGATGACATGATGGTGGCGCTCGATCGTCCGGTCGTGTCGATTAAGGTCGCGAATACGCAACCGACTTCGCGCAATCGCAACTAGATTGATTGAAAGTTTGTGTCGCTCGTGGTGGTTTCACTACGAGCTATTTTTTTGAGTGCCAAACACCACTCGGAATCAGCACGCCATTTAAGCGATCGATTTGTTCCGGTTTCATCACATACGCCCAAGCCAACCCGATTGAGTCGCCCTTGAGATCAAAGACTTCGATTTCTCTGCGCTCGTAGTCGTTGTCGGAACCAAAGGAAGCGATCGCTTCGGGTTCGTGCTGTTCGTAATCGTCGAGAATTTCTAAAATGGCGCGATCGTGAAATGTGAGTAGATAACCGTGAGTCACTGCATTTCCGGGCACGATCACAGGATAGTTGAACGGTAAATGATAAAGATAAGCATGAGCGATCGCAGGTGTTGATGAAATTACGCGATCAGCACAGAGAAAATAGTTGTTTTCATCAGGTTTTAGCGTGCCGTAGACGAATACATTGATAGATTGCATTGCGGATCAAGTTGCTCTATGAATGAATTACCGATTAAGTGTCTAACACAGCCGTTGATGGATTCGATCGCAGAGCAAGCCCGCTCTAGTCCCCGTCAGCGCAAAAATTACAATTTTCATCAACATTGCGATCAAGTTCAACGATTTTTGAATGTGCTGCAACCGGGAACCTATGTGCGTCCCCATCGCCATGTGCGCCCGGAAGATAAGAGTGGATTTGAGTTTTTCTTAGTGCTGCAAGGTGCGATCGGGATTCTAATTTTAGAGGAATCTGGGAAAGTGATTCATACCGAGAAGATTAGCGCAACGGGAACAACGCGGGGCGTGGAGCTTGGAGAAGGAATGTTTCACACGCTCATTGCATTGGAGCCAGATACGGTGATGTTTGAACTAAAAGAAGGCCCTTATATGCCAATGGATGACAAGGATTTTCTACAACAATTTCCGCTAGAAAATACGCCTGAAGCAAAACAGTGGATACAAACTTGGCAAGGGCATTTTGCGCTCTAACGAAACACACTTAATCCCAATTCTTGAGACAGTTTCTCGACCAAAAACAGTCCTGCAACCGAATTTCCAACCGTATCGATCGCTGGACTATAACAAGCGATCGCACCCTGCTTCGGAACGATCGCTAGCAATGCCCCGCTCACCCCCGATTTCATCGGCAATCCCACTTTTACCGCAAACGTGCCAGACACCTCATACAGTCCGCAAGTCAGCATCAAAGCAGAAACAATTTGCTGGTGCATCGGGGAGATTTGGGCGTGCGGTTTGGCAAGCAGTAATCCCAATCGAGCTAAATCCGCGATCGTGCCTGATAAACAACAAAACTGGTTGTACGTATCGATCGCCACATCCACTTGATCGAGTAATTGACTTTGAACTAAAAGATCCGCGATCGCCCGATTGGTTTGATTCGGCAGAGATCGGACTGAATCTAAAGCTTTTTCATCGAGAATAAATTCTGTGTGAGCGCGATCGTTTAACCATCTACGAAATGCCTCGCATCTTTCTGTTCCAGAAGCTTTCGGCATCAATCCAGTTAGCGCGATTGCGCCGCTATTGATCATCGGATTGCGGGGATGCCCTTCATCGTGTTTCAGTTGCGCGATCGAGTGAAAGGGCTGATCCGATGGCTCCATTCCGACTTGCTGAAACACTCGTTCGATTCCCAGTTGCTCTAATAAGTAAAGCAGCAGAAATGGCTTGATCACGCTCATCAGCACAAACGGCTGAACAACATCACCCGCAATCCTGTTGTGATCCGCGATCATATGCACCGCTAACAGTCGAGCATCGACCCGCGCCAATTGCGGAATGTAATCTGGCAAGCGTCCTTGAAGCGTAAATCGCCGCGCTTGAGCAACCCAAGCGTCCAGGTTAGCCTGTGTGAGATTTGCCAGAGACATGGAGGAATAGAGAAAGGAAATCAACAGGAGTATAGCCTTATTCCCTTCCGATTCTTAGACTTGATTGAATTCTTCAGTCCGTTCGCTGTACTCGATCGGTAAGACGACCATCAAGTTATCACTCGGACGCGGAATGTAGTGAGACGACAAGAAAAGTTTGTCTCCTTCTTTGTAAGATCTCATTTTCTTGACGGCTTCAAGTCCCGCCTCGACTGAGATTTTCACTTCTGACACATCACCTCGAACGACGATCGTGATGTACGCACCGCTGACTCTTTCCATTTCGACTAGCGTGACTCGTGCAGCCTTGACCATCACATCTGCAACCGCAAGCGCGGGCGGCAAGCCTCGCACTTCTACCATTCCGACTGCCTTACCCATCCGATCAGCTCCCTTCCATATTGCACGCAATCTTTAAGATTATCGCAGGTTCTCTATAGTTTGGAGAGATTACGATCGCTGGTTCCGCTTTTGATTCCGATTACGAATCCTTATCAGACGTACAGGCAGTCGGAGATTGCCGTTCATTATGGGCTTGGAGCGTCCTTTGTCAAACTAACAATCTCGATCGACTAACTTCTAATAATCCATATGGCATAACTAACGACCAGTTTTCTAAGTTCAGATACCAAGAATGATGTTTTTTAACCATCTTGAATTCCTCGACATTGCTCTTCTCTCTATAGCTAGAAGCTTATAGTTTACGATCGCAAAGCGTTGCTTAATCTGAAAACTGCCGCAATCTTTCGCAATTTTTTGATCTTTCAATGAAGACAATCTATTCCGACACGATAAAATCGAGCGCTATGGTATCCCTGATGCAAGAACTGTTTTCTCAGCACTTGCATCAGTCAAAAGACTTGAGAATTACAGTCTTTTCAGTTCACAGAAACGCCTCTCAATCTGTAGGAATGGTTTTATGAAAAGATCGATGATTGCAATCTCCGCTTTGATTGTTGGCGTAGGAGTTTTGCCGATCGTGCAACTCTCCGCTACCGCTACACCGCTTCAAATCAGCCAAGCGATCAAGCAACCGCTTCCTGCGGCTTCAGAACCCGCCAAGGTTCCTGCACCCGCAATGCAGTTCGGTTTGGCAGATGGAACACCCGTCAAGCTCAAATTTAAGCAGACCCTTTCTTCTAAGAACACGAATGAAGGAGATGCAGTTGAGTTTGAAGTGGCAGAGGATGTACTGGTGGGTAATACGATCGTGATTGCAAAAGGAGCAGCCGCGAAAGGAAAAGTCACAAAGGTTCGCGGGGCTGGAATGTTGGGTCGCAAAGGAAAGCTAGAGATTGCGATTCAAGAAGTGACCTTGGTGACGGGTGAAAGAGTTTCGCTACGCGGCAGTCAGGCATCGGGTGGCGGAAATGCAGGCGGCATCATTGCAGTCGCCGCAGTGATCAATCCTTTAGCACTGCTATTCAAGGGAAGACAGGCAGTGTATGAAGCAGGAACAGAGGCTCCCGCATTCGTAGATGGCAACTTTGCACTGGATCGCGCCAAGTTTAGCGCGATCGCTCGATAAACGATCGAGAACTGAGAGATCAACAGAATGGTGAACTTTTCTAAAGCGTTTGTTGGAATCCCCCTCCAGACATACTTACAATAAATCTTGAATTCTTTTTGTTCTCTTCAGAATCATTAGGAAATATTAAGATATGTCTGACGAGCTTATTAAACCGTACAACGGCGATCCGTTTACTGGACACCTCTCAACCCCTATCAGTGATTCTGCCTTTACCCGTGCCTTTATTGGCAACCTGCCCGCATACCGCAAAGGACTTTCTCCCTTGCTGCGCGGACTGGAAATCGGGATGGCACATGGTTACTTTTTGGTTGGCCCTTGGACATTACTCGGCCCGCTGCGCGATTCAGAACACGCTGCGGTCGGCGGACTCATCTCCGCTGTCTCGCTGGTTTTGATCGCGACAGCTTGCCTCTCGGTCTACGGACTAGCAACCTTCCAGGGAGAAAACAACTCCTCGGATTCGCTGCAAACTTCGGAAGGTTGGAGCCAGTTCGCAGGCGGCTTCTTCGTCGGCGCAACGGGTGGCGCATTTGTGGCTTATCTACTGATCGCAAATTTCTCGATTGTAGACAAGATCTTCACGGGCGCATTTAACTAATTCTGCCGAACTGAAATATCTTGCCAATTTGCTCGATCGAATTTGCGATCGAGCTTTTTTGTGTCTCATTTTTTTGCGACAGATTGAGAACAAACGGATAAAATCGCCAAAAGTGAGTTGACATGAAGTACCCTATTAACTGCAAAACGTGGTAGATCCTCCCGACCTATGCCTCAACCGCAATCCTGGGAATTTTTGATACAGCAAGACGGCGATCGAGTTTGGCTACCGTTAGACACTCCCAATGTCGAAATTCTGGAAGGTCGGTATCGCATCGCCGCAAAATCGAACCGCAAAAACGCACCCGTTGAAGTTCGGATCAAGCACGATTCGATCGACGAAATGCCGCCGAAACGCCGCACCCAAACCCGCACGCATCAAACGAATCCCAGCGGTTTGATGCCTGTGATTCCGTTTACGCGGCTCCAGCCGGGGATCTGGGAATTTCAATGTGCGCCCAGGGAAGGAAGTCCGCATTCGATTCAGCTTCGGGTGTTGTCGATCGAGTCGGACATTGTTGAAGATTGGAATCCGGATTGGGAAAACGCAGATCAAGCGACATTCGGATTTACTACGTCAGAAACGAAAGCGGTAGAACCTGATCACGCTTCGATCGAAGAAATTTTACAGCGGGCGGAGCAAGAATCTGGCACGATCGCGGATGAGATTTTAACGGAGTATGGCTTGGTTTCAGAAGCTCCGTATCAAGAGGATAGGCTGCCTAAAACCGTAAGTTTGGGGGATGCGATTGTCTCGATCGAGCTTGTGCAAGAGACTTTCATTGCTAACCGAGGCGAACCGCTGACGATATCCGGGCAAATTACTTCGGCTCAAGTCACTCATCTCGATGCAGAATTGCGCGTTTGTCTGCGCGATCCTCAGACTTCCAAAACGCTTTTAGATACTCGTGAAACGCTGCAACAAGAAGCTTTACCGTTTGGCTTGTCCTATCGTGTGACATTGCCTGTTGATCTAGAAACACAGCTCATTTTGGGCGAGATTACGCTGCATGATGCCACGGTCGAAGGAAAGCCGATCGTCGCCACGCAATCTTTTACGCTAATGGCGGATGTGAATGAGCTACTGGATGCGATGTATCAAGCGAAAAAAGACGATCGTACAATGGCAGAAGATATGCTAGATCTGCCCGCTACAAATCCCGTAGTTCATCCGCCGCTGAATCTGGCTTTTCTCAATTTGGTTGCAACTCCAAAAGACTCTGAAGCCGCAAACTTCACCCCGAAAGAAACTCAGGCACTTCCGCCCCAATTGCACCAACCCAATCCCTACACGCGCAAAAAGCTCAATCTTCCCAGTTTTGGTGTTCAGCCTGATGCAGCCACGCCTGAATATACAGATGTCACTCAGCTAGAAATTCCTCTAACCGCAGCTTCCATCCCTTCTCAACCCGAAGTTGAAGCCCCTTTAGAAGAACCTTTGCTCGATCGACTCACTCCACTCGAAGAAGCTGAACCTGCAAGCGAACTCAAAGTTCAAGCAGACGATCTAGATTTGATTCAATTAGACGAGCCAGAATTTGATCTTCAGCCGAGTCCTGATCAAGTGATTGATGAATTTGTAGTCGATGATGAGCCGATTTTGCCGCTTGCCGATTTGATTGTGTCGCGTCGTCGGAGTGCGGATCAATCCGATCGCGCTCAAAATCCCTTGCTGCTTCCAGAGAGCGAACCTGTTCCCGATCCGATTGTGACGATCGCGGAATCAGAGCTAATCGGAGGGAAGACCGCGATTGTTCGGATCAAGCTTCCAGACCTGTTGCCAAAAATCTATGTCAAAGTTTGGATCAGCGATCGACAAAACCGCACGATCATTGAGCCGCCTCGCTGGGTGATTGATTTCAAACCCGACGGACACCACAACTTAGAAGCAATCACAGAAGTGAAAGTCCCATTTGAAAGCGTGGAGATTCAGATCGAAGCGATCGCAGTTGAAGTGATGACTAACCGGGAAAGTCATAAAGTGATTGTCGATCGACGAATTGTTCCCGAAGCATTACCTGATCTGTGGCTGGATGATCTCGATGCAGATTCGATTGTTTCGCCCTGAAGATGCGGCGCAAATCGCACAGCTATTTCACGATACGGTGCGTGGAGTGAATGTTCGGGATTATTCGATCGCTCAAGTGCAAGCTTGGTCGCCGGATGACCTTTACTTTCGCGATTGGGCAACGGTTTGTTCTGGGCGATTTACTTATGTTGCCGATGCAGGAGGATTGATTCTCGGATTTGGTGAACTTGAATCGAATGGTCATATCGATTGTTTCTACTGCCACAAAGACTATCAGCGACGTGGAGTAGGGCGGGCAATTTATCAAGCGATCGAGGCAAAAGCGAGAGAATTGCAGATCGATCGAGTATTCACCGAAGCCAGCATCACCGCGAAACCGTTTTTTCAAACATTAGGATTTGAGATTGTGGCAGAGCAACAAGTTTCCTGTCGTGGTGAGACATTTATAAACTATCGAATGGAGAAAACTTTTAGCATTTGATTTCTGTTGCGATCGCAAATCTCTTGCAAATCTTTTTAGCAAATTCGCTCATCTTGCGATTACACTCAATATACAAGTGCGGGTGTACTTTCGTGCATCAGTACTGATTTTTTCGCAGTTCTCGCGATGATTCCGCAACGACTCACACTCCGACATTTTTTAAGCTACCGGGAAGCCACACTGGACTTTCAGGGGCTTCATACTGCTTGTGTGTGTGGTGCAAATGGAGCGGGAAAATCCTCGCTGTTAGAGGCAATTTCTTGGGTGCTTTGGGGAGAAAGTCGAGCGGCTTCCGAAGATGATGTTATTCACATGGGCGCAAAAGAAGCTCAGGTCGAATTCGTCTTTCAAATGCACCAACAAACTTATCGCGTGCTGCGATCGCGTCAACGCGGGCAAAGCGCATCGTTGGAATTTCAAATCATGCAGGGCGACGGATTTCGATCGCTCACGGCAAAGGGAATTCGATCGACGCAACAACTGATCCTGACGCATCTCAAGCTCGATTACGAAACGTTTGTCAATTCGGCTTATCTGCGTCAAGGTCGAGCCGACGAATTCATGCTGAAACGTCCCGCTGAACGTAAGCAAATTCTGGCGGATCTGCTCAAGCTGCATCAGTATGATGAACTATCAGAGCAAGCCAAAGATAAATCGCGCCAGTTCAAAGGACAAGTTGATCTACTAGAGCGGCATCTAGAATCGATTCGAGAACAGCTACAGCAGCGAGACGCGATCGCACAAGAGCGAGTGGAACTCGAAACAGTCCTCGAACAGATGCAGTCTCAGCAAACTGCAAATCAACACCAATTGCAGCAGTTCCAAGCCGTTCAACAGCAGCGGCAAGCTTGGCAACAACAACTAAGCTGGCAACAACAACAACAGCGCAATCTCAATCAAGACTGTCAGCGATTGCAAAAAGAGCGATCGCAAACCGACGGACAGCGCAAAACCCTAGAACAACTCTTGCAGCAAGAAAGTACCATCCTCGCTGGCTATCAGCACTGGCAAGCCCTCCAAGCACAAGAAGAGCTATTTTCTGCTAAGTCTCAATCGCATCAAGTCGCTCAAACTCAGCGCCAACAGTACGAACAGCAACACTCTGAAAAACTGCAACAGTTACAGAACCAACTCCAGAAAGTTCAGGCACAAGAAATCACGCTGCAAGAACAATTGCAAGACGTTCAAAAAGCATTGAGCAAAGAAGCTGATGTTGAATCTGCTGTCGAACAATTAAACTCAGCGCGTCAAGAACTCCAGAAGCTCGAACAGCTTCAACTGCAAGCATCCCCCCTACTTCAGCGAAAACAACAGATCCAGCAGAGACTCGATCGAGCATCGACCCGCCTTTCTGCCCGACTCGACGAACTCCGCACCTCCGCCCGACAGCTTCAAACCCAACAACAACGACAACCCAGCTTAAAAAAAGCAGCCGTCGAAGTTGCGGTCAAAATCGACGAATTGGAAAGACTACGATCGTATCAAGATCAAGTCCGCGAGAAAGGCTTAGAGCGACGGAGCTTCATGGAACAACTCCAAGCACACCAGCGCAACTACGAAGCTCAACTGGCTGAGATTGATCACAAAATTCGGATGCTAGAACAAGAGCGGGCATCTGCGATCGCACTAACCGAAGAAGGTACAGGCACAACGCTTGTACAAATCAAACATTCTGAATTTCCACCCTGTCCCTTGTGCGATCGACCTTTGGACGAACATCACTGGCGCTTAGTTTTAGAAAAGCAGCAGCTTCAAAAAGAAGAGATCCTAAGTGAGATTTGGGTGATTCGAGAACAGTTAACCACATCGGAACGAGAAATCCAGGTACTTCGAGAAGAGTACACAAACATCGAGAAAAAGCTGGCTCAATATGGAGATACCTTACAGCGACGCGGACAACTTCAGGAACAGTTGCAGAACACCGCAGAAGTTCAAGATCAACTGTCTTACATCACGGCTGAATCGATCAAGCTAGAAAAGCAGCTAAAGACGGCAGCCTTTGAGCCAGAGCTACACGAAGAATTGAACATTCTCGATCGCAGTTTGCAGCAACTCAACTACGACGAACGCGATCACGCCTTAGCGCGAGGAAGCGTCGATCGCTGGCGTTGGGCAGAAATCCGCCAAGCTGAAATCAAACAAGCAAAACGCCGACAAACTAATATTTCGCAGCGTCAACCTGCTTTGGAAACTCAAATCGAACAGTTGGAACAACAGCGCGATCGCTTCATTGCAGAACTCGATCGGGCATTGCAACATTACGATCGCCAAATTCACGAGATCGGATACAACCTAGACCAACACAACGCAATACGATCGGCACTTCGTCAAGCACAACCCTGGCAACTCCGCTACCAAGAACTTCACCAAGCGAAACAACAGTATCCTCAAATTCAGCAACGCCTCCACGAACTGACACACACCCTGCAAACCCGATTCAACGGTCTGCAATCGATCACACATCACTGTCAAGAACTGATTCACGCCCTAGAGCAGACTCCAGATCTGACCACACATATTCAAGCGATCGAACAGCAAATCCAACATCAACGCACTCAACTCGATGAACATTTAGCAAAACTCGGACGACTCCAGCAACAACAGCAACAACAAGAACTCCTCAGCCAACAATTCACCCAGATCAACGCTCAACTTAAAACTGCGCGTCAACAATGCCGGATCTATCAGGAACTCGCACAAGCATTCGGCAAAAACGGCATTCAGGCATTGATGATCGAGAATGTGCTGCCCCAACTCGAAGCGACGACCAATCAAATCCTGTCGCGGCTTAGTGCAAATCAGCTTCATGTCCAGTTTGTCACTCAGCGCAACCGCAAAAACAAAACCGCGAAAGCAATGGAAACCCTAGACATTCTGATCGCGGATGCCTACGGAACTCGACCTTATGAGACTTACTCAGGCGGAGAAGCTTTTCGAGTGAACTTTGCAATTCGATTAGCATTAGCGCGATTGTTAGCTCAACGATCAGGGACTGCACTGCAAATGTTGATTGTCGATGAAGGCTTTGGAACGCAGGATCAAGAAGGGTGCGATCGCTTGGTTGCAGCGATTAATGCGATCGCGGCTGAGTTCGCTTGCATTCTGACAATCACGCATATGCCGCATTTTAGAGAAGCATTCCAGGCACGGATCGAAGTGACGAAAACTCAGAACGGCTCAGAACTGATGTTGTGTCTCTAGGTCAAAATCGTGAGTCTCCTGTAGAATAGGAAAGCTGTTTAGATACGATCACCCGTCTTATGGCTGTTCCTAAGAAGAAAACCTCAAGCTCAAAGCGCGACCAGCGTAAAGCAACCTGGAAACGCAAGGCAAATCTGCAAGCTCAAAGAGCGCTGTCTCTGGGCAAATCGATCCTCACCGGGCGGGCTAAAGGTTTCGTCTACCCGACCGACGAAGAAGAAGGCGGAGAAGAGTAATGAGAATGCGTGATTCCGTCGAATTGGAGAGTCACGCATTTTCTAGTTTTGGTACATATTTAAAGTGAAGCCTGTCTAGGAGTCACCGTATGTTAGGCAAGTATTTCAAAAAGCCAGAAGCGGAACATGGCAATCGCGTTCCTCCAGGTCAGAGATTAGCGACAGGATTTCCTGTTCTGACCTACGGAGCCACGCCACAAGTCGATCGAGAAAATTGGCAGTTCCGTGTTTGGGGATTGGCTCAGGAAAAAACGTTTTCCTGGGATGATTTTATGGCACTGCCCCAAAGCGAATTTACCGCTGATTTTCACTGCGTCACCACTTGGTCAAAGCTCGATGTGCAGTGGATCGGGGTGAAAGTAACGGACTTTATGAAGTCGATCGAGGTCGATCCGAAAGCGGTGCATCTGATGGAGCATTGCTACGGCGGCTATACGACGAATATCGCGATCGATGATTTTGTCCGAGAAGAGAACTTTTTTGCTCACACGCTCTTTGGTGAGCCGTTGTCAGCCGATCATGGCGGCCCGCTGCGTTTAGTAGTTCCACATTTGTATGCTTGGAAAAGTGCAAAGTGGATTAATGGATTAGAGTTTCTGTCTAAAGAAGACTTGGGATTTTGGGAGCGCAATGGCTATCATCACCGAGGCGATCCCTGGAATGAGGAGCGCTACAGCGGCAGATATTGAGCAAGAGCCAGGGTTTGATAGCCTACCGTATACACACAAGTTGTTTATCACTCCGTTTCGGTCGGCTTCAGCCCCCTAAATCCCCCATTTTGGCGGGGTGGTTTCATTGTGGGAGTAAGAAAATGAGGATGGACTGAAATCACTAACATAAGCTGATGCCATCGTTCTCCACGTTTCGACGCATCTTGCAACAAGTTGATGCCCAGGGTTGGGTCGATAGCTTTAACGTCTGGGTGTTGACTCATGCGCCCGACCTGGCGGGGCAACTGTTGTCGTTGCCTTCGGCTCACGCGAAGCGTGCAGGATGGCAACGACAACAGTTGCATTGGCGCGACGCTTGAACCATCGCACCCTGCCTGATTGCATCCGCGACCTCGCCAATCAAGTTGAGCAGGTTTTTGCTTGGCTCACCTAGTGCCGCATCTCTCTTCCCTGCTCACAATGAAACCACCCTGCCTAAATCCCCCATTTTGGGGGATTTGAAGGAGCGGAATTGGCTCAAAGTCCCCCATTTTGGGGGATTTAGGGGGCAGCAATCCGCTCTCAACGAAGCTAGAAAAATCGATCGAACTCGCTCTTTCTAGCACCAACTTTCTTGGTGTGCCAGGCGTTTCGATTGAATATTTCCTAAATGTTTCTTCACAGTATCGATCGTAATGAATAGTTGCGCCGCAATTTCTTTTCGAGATAGATTACAGCGCTTCAAAAACCAAACTTCAGCTTCACGCGGAGTTAGACCGAATTTTTTTGCTTCTGTCACTGCGAGACTTTGCAGCGATCTCTGTTGATCTTCCACTCGAACCAGCAAACAAGGTTCATCTAATTGCAACCATTGCACCCGAATTCGATACGTTTGATTATTTTGCGTTTGTAGCTCAGACTCGATCACTAAAGGTCGATCGCCATACCATTGACGGCTTTCGATTAACGCTTCGCAGGAACGCCAGACCTCGGCGGGATATTGCTGTTTTGGATTGAGTTGATGGCAGAGTTCGGTTGCGGGTGTATTGGCGAAGATAAGTTCACCGTGCGGACTCACAATCAAAATGCCATCGACTAAACCTTCTAGCACAGACAACAGGAAATCATTTGGGGTATTAAGAGCCATGTTCATCATCTTCAGGGGCGAATGAACTGTAGAAAACGGAAGTCGAATACGAATTCCGATAAGGCTGACTACGGTTGAAAATTGGTTTTATGCACCCGCATCACCCTTGGTATCTCTGAAGGTACGCGAGTTATGCGCGATCGACAGTATGAAAAGGTTATGAGTCAAAGGTTATAAAAACGTGAGTTCGATAGAAGTGGTTTGCTTCGGTTGTGACTCCGGGAAGCCCCCTAAATCCCCCATTCTGGGGGGCTTTGAATCGGAATCTTTGGCTTGAAGTCCCCCATTCTGGGGGATTTAGGGGGCAGCTATCCGTCAACGCCGGAGCGAGAGAACCCGTCAAACTGACGTTATAAAACGTTATTTCGGGGAACGGCGATTTATCAGAAAATTAAGGTGTCCGTAATTTCCCTGAGTGTGGTTGAAGCGGTAAATATCGCAACAGCGCGAGAATAATCAGAAAGGGTGAACTACCGTGATGACGATCGAGGATGCACTTTGTGTATTGGATCAAGTGTTGAAGCAAGATCGCTTGACTCATCTTCAAGAGGTTGTGTTCCGGTGTGCTTGGGAAGGTCTGACCTACGAACAGATTGCAACAACTGAAGACTACGATCCGGACTATATCAAGCTAGTTGGGGCGCAATTGTGGCAGCTTTTATCCGATCGCTTGGGTCAGCGAGTGACAAAGAGCAATTTCCGCGTTGCATTGCGGCAACACACCCAATCGGGACGGACACCATACGATCGCGATCGTCCTGCGACCTCACACGCTTTGATCGATTGGGGGGAAGCGATGGATGTGTCGGGCTTTTGTGGTCGCACGCAGGAACTAGCAGACCTCGATCGCACGCTGATCGAAGAGCAATGTCGCTTTGTGTCAATTTTGGGCATGGGAGGCATCGGAAAAACGGCTTTGTCGGTGAAGTTGGCGCAGCAGGTACAAGCGAAGTTTGAAGCGGTGATTTGGAGATCGCTGCAAGATGCGCCGCCGCTGGATGTGATTTTGTCGGATTGGATTCCGTTTCTGTCTCGCCAACAAGAAACTGAGCTTCCGGATACGGTCGATGGAAAATTGGCTCGATTGATGCACTATTTACGATCGTCGCGCTGTCTATTAATCCTCGATAATGTTGAATCTATTCTAGAGATTGGCGATCGGGCTGGACATTACCCGATCGGGTATGAATCTTACGGTGAGTTATTTCGCAGAATTGGCGAGACGGTGCATCAAAGTTGTCTAGTCTTGACAAGCCGTGAGAAGCCGAAAGAAGTCGCAGCGTTAGAAGGGCAATTTGTGCGATCGTTTCGTTTAGAAGGGCTAGATCCAACCGAAGCGGGGGAATTTCTCAAACCAAAACACTTAGAAGCAAGTTCGACCACCTTCACGCAGTTAATTGATCTCTATGCTGGCAATCCATTAGCACTCAAGATCGCAGCTTCCACGATTCAAGATCTGTTCGATAGCGATGTGGGAGAGTTTCTTACCCAAGGAACAGCGGTGTTTGGCGGAATTTCGGATTTGTTAGATGAACAGTTCGATCGCTTATCTCACCTCGAACAACAGATCATGTACTGGATTGCGATCAATCGCGATGGTACATCCCTCTCCGAGTTAGCGGATGATCTTGTTCCCGCAATTTCAAAACGGCAGTTGATCGAAGCATTAGCGTCATTAGCCCGAAGACCGATCGTAGAAAAACGAGGAGCCAAGTTCACTCAGCAACCTGTCGTAATGGAATACGTGATCGATAAATTGATCGATCATATCTTTCAAGAGCTTTGTTTAGAGTCATTTCAACTGTTAATGTCTCATGCGCTGATCAAAGCAAATGTCGAAGATCACATTCGCGATCGACAAATTCGGATGATCATGCAGCCATTGCTCGATCGTCTAACTGCCCCGACGCATTGCCAAACTGACTTAGAACAAAAGCTCAGAGATGTTCTAACCAAACTTCGACAACATTTTGGTTGTGCGCCCGGATATGCAGCAGGCAACATTCTCAACTTACTTTGCTGTCTCAAAACCGATCTAACTGGATACGACTTCTCAGAGTTAGCCGTTTGGCAAGCACAGCTACAAGGAGTAAGCTTACATCAAGTCAATTTCACCAATGCAGACTTAAAAAAATCAGTCTTTTCAGAAACCTTGGGAAATGTCTGGTCAGTGGCATTTAGTCCAGATGGCGCAACCTTAGCAGCAAGCGATACCGTTGGAACAATCCATCTTTGGAATGTCTTAGATGGGCAAAAGGTTTTAACTTGCGATGGACATCAACATTGGGTGTGTGAGGTTGCTTTTAGCGCAGATGGTAACTTGCTTGTATCTGCGAGTGGCGATAACACAGTCAAAATTTGGAATGCGAAAACAGGTTGCTGTTTGCGAACTTTGACCGACCATCAGGACTGGGTGATCTCGATCGCAATTTCTCCCACCGCTCCGATTCTGGCCAGCAGTAGCGCCGATCGCACCATCAAACTCTGGGATCTCAACACCGGAAAACTGCTACGAGTGCTAGAAGGACATCAACACTGGATTTGTAAGATCGCTTTTAGTCCCGATGGTCGAATGTTAGCGAGTGGAAGCGACGATCGCACGATTAAACTCTGGGATGTACAAAGCGGAGCGTGCTTAAAGACGATCGAAGGACATACAAACACTGTCAGAAGCGTTGCCTTTAGCCCAGATGGAGCGATGCTAGCATCAGGAAGCGAAGATGCAACGATCAAACTTTGGGACGTTCAAACCGCAACTTGCATCAAAACACTAACCGGACATTTAGACCAAGTTCGATGTGTGAACTTTAGCCCCGATGGTCAAACATTATTAAGCGGTAGCTTTGATGAAACAATTAAGCTCTGGGATCGATCGACAGGTAAATGCTTAAAAACCTTGCATCAGCATCGGGGAGTGGTGCGATCGACTGTCTTTAGTCCTAGCGGTCATACGATCGCAAGCGGTAGCGCTGATCAGTCCGTTCGCCTCTGGCACACCCAAACCGGAGAATGCTGCAAAACACTCCAAGGCTACACAAACTTCGTGTTGTCGGTCGAATTTAGCTTTGATAATCAGTTGTTAGCCAGCACTAGCACCGATCAAACCGTAAATCTTTGGGATAGTGCTTCTGGAACTTGTGTGAGCAGCTTTTATGGACATGAAAATTGGGTGTGGGCAGTGGCATTTAGCCCAGATGATCAACTGCTAGCGAGTGGTAGCTTTGATCATACGATTCGAGTCTGGGATCGATCGACAAATCAATGCCTAAAAGTACTGCGCGGACATACGAACTGGGTGTGGTCGGTCGCATTTAGCCCAAATGGAAACACGGTTGCGAGCGGTAGCTTTGATCAAACCATTCGACTGTGGAATCCGAACACGGGCGAGTGTTTGCACATTCTCGCGGCTCAGAGTCGAATTTGGTCGATCGCTTATAGTCCCGATGGCGAATTCCTTGCAAGTGGCGAAGAAAATCACATGATTCATCTTTGGAATCCGCACACAGGTCAATGTCTTCAAACCCTGCAAGGACACACGAATCGCGTGATGTCGATCGCATTTCGCGCCGACGGAAAACAGTTGGTTAGCGGGAGCGAAGATGGAACGGTGAGAATCTGGGACTTGAAATCGGGACAGTGTGAAAGCATATTCCAAGCCAGCGATCGCATTGCATCTGTAGCATTTTCTCCAAACGGCGATCGCATTGCCAGCGGTGGAGTGGATCAAACGGTAAAAGTCTGGAACCTCAAAACCGGAGAATGCGAAATCTTGCGGGGACATCGCGATCGAGTTTGGTCGGTGAAATTTAATCAAGACGGTTCGATCATTGCCAGCGGAAGCGAGGATCAAACCGTGCGGTTGTGGACTGTAGAAACTGGGGAATGCGTCAAAATACTACAGAAACCGCAGCCTTATGACGGAATGAATATCACGAACGTGAGCGGAATTACGAATGCTCAGAAAACAACGTTAAAAGCGTTAGGCGCGATCGACACGCTAGGGACGTAAGATAAATTCGCGAATTTCTGCAAAACTCTTCATAATGTTTTAAGATTTAGCATGAAACATATAACAAAGGCTTCGATCACATAACAGAGGCTCCAAACTCGATCGCTCTTAACTCGGAGGTAGAAGAGATGGATTACGGATGCTCTTTGGTAGAAGCAGCGAGACGACTTCAGATCGATCAAGCTACAGTTCTAATGGCAATGCAAAAAGGCGCGATCGTCACCTGATATAAGAATGGTCGTCCAGTCCTCACCTCAAGCGCTATTGCCGACTACCAAGCGCGATCGAGAAAATAGCGATCGTATTCAGGCATTACGAAGCGTGAAGTGCTTTTTTAAGCTTTTTTACAAACTCTGGTACTCTTCACGCGGAAACGAGATGCTCTGAATAAGCATAATATTGGGTTTTCAAATCCGTTGCATAACAAAATCCAATTCATCTCTGTCATTTTTTGATCTAGCCAGTTCACCTGCTGCGTGAGGCAATGTCCAGTCTTGTGCCAGGGGAAATCTCTCCGCCGAACGCGATTCATGATTCAGTTAGTACGAGAACCGGACAAGGTAGAGCCATCGCTTTCCCTCGATTCGGAGAATTTATCTGACCAGTTGCTCCAACCATTTCCTGAAGAATTTGATGAAACAGATGTTTCATCTCGTCTGCATCACGGACGGCTGATCGTCTTTATTGATGGTGCAAATTTATTTTATGCAGCATCCCAGATGGGCGTTGAAATTGATTATGCCAAGCTTCTACGCTACTTTCAGCAGCAGAGTACGCTAATCTATACGTTTTTCTATACAGGCGTTGATCCGAGTAATACCCGACAGCAGGCATTTCTGACCTGGATGCGGCGAAATGGCTATCGCGTCGTTACAAAAGATGTGATTCTAAATGCAGCAGGATCAAAGCGGGTCAGCCGAATGAATGTCGAAATCGCAGTGGATATGATGCGATTTGTCAAAGACTGTGACACTGAGATTTTGATCAGTGGCGATGGCGATTTAGCGTATGCGGTGAATGCGGTGTCTTACTTTGGCGCAAAAGTTGAGGTGATCGCTTTACGATCGATGACCCATGAAAGCCTGGTTAGCGTCGCAGATAATTTCATTGATCTATTCAGCATCCGCGAGGAAATCCAGAAAGCGCCAAAGCATTAAATTTCGCTCTTCGGGTGGACGTTCGAGCAATCGAAGCTCGTTAAATTGACAAATTTAACTTATGGCTGAAATGACTCAAGCAACGTTAACTCGATCGACGATTCTTCCCAAGCGATTTGTTTTAGCAGGAATTCTATTAGGAATGGGATTTGCGGGATTTTTTGATGGGATTTTTCTTCATCAGATCATGCAGTGGCATCATATGTTAAGCAGCGTGCGCCCAATGACGAATATGACTGATGTAAAGGTGCATTCGGTTGCAGATGGATTGTTCCACGCGGCGGATTATGGTTTGACGATCGCAGGTGTGGCTTTACTTTGGCGATCTCATCTAGCCGATGAGTTACCAAAATCTACTCAGCCTTTTATCGGTTTAATCTTGCTAGGGGCGGGGTTATTTAATACGTTAGAAGGCATCATTGATCACGAGATTCTAGGAATTCATCACGTGCATTCGGGCACTCACTTTATGCTGTGGGATCTAGCATTTTTAGGATTTGGAATTGCTTTGATCATCACCGGATACAAATTTGTTGAACGATGGAAAAATGCTCAAGAATCTATGCCCTAAGAGTTTAACTATAGGCTGATTCAACTGACAGATTGAGTCGTTAGAAAGGAGAGGTTCGGACTTATTCGATTTGCTCAGAAACGCTCTACTTTCTGAGCATTTTAAACAACCGTTGAATACTCTCTTTTAGAGGAATCTCATGTTTTTTCACACGAAGCGTTTACAGTACTTTACACCGCCGTCAAAGCCCGATCCGATTTATGCGAAAAAGCTGCAAGAGTTGATCGGCGGCTCAATGGGCGAAATGACCGTGATGATGCAGTACCTATTCCAAGGCTGGAACTGTCGCGGCCCCGCAAAATATCGCGATATGCTGCTTGATACGGGAACCGAAGAAATCGGTCACGTTGAAATGTTGGCCACAATGATCGCGCATCTTTTGGATAAAGCACCCGTTGAGATGCAGGACGAAGGGGCGAAAGATCCCGTCGTAGGCGCGGTTATGGGCGGAATGAACCCCAGAGATGTGATTGTCGCATCAATGAACCCTCAGCACGAAATTGTGTCGGGACAAGGCGCAATGCCAGCGGATAGTGTTGGCTTTCCTTGGAATGGTCGGTTTATCGTGGCTAGCGGCAATTTGTTAGCAGATTTTCGATCGAACTTGCATGCAGAATCTCAAGGTCTGATGCAGGCAGTGCGATTGTATGAAATGACGGATGATCCGGGAATCAGAGACCACCTCAGCTTTATGATTGCTCGTGATACGATGCACCAAAATCAGTGGTTAGCTGCGATCGAGGAACTGAAGAGCGACGGATTTGAAGAAACTGTCGTTCCCAAAATCGCTTACGAATACGGGAAGAAAGAGTACGCTTACCAATTCTGGAACCACTCTGAAGGACAAGATAGCGCTGAAGGTCGGTGGGCGAAAGGGCCGTCGATCGATGGTCGCGGAGAGTTTGAGTATGTCGCAAATCCTCAAGCGGTTGGCCCGATTCCTGAGCCGCCCCAACCGAAGCCGAAACTGCACTCAACCCCCGCAACTCCTGCAATGCAGAAGACCAGCGATAACCCTGTGAAGAACATGGTAGACGGCGTGGTTGATACGGTGAATAACATCACCAAAGGCTAATTCGATTAGGGTTATGACTTCGATCGTATAGTCTTTTCAATTCCTGCTCTGATGCTTATTGGAGCAGGAATTTTCAGTTCTATTGCAGTTCTTGTTTCAGAATTCGCTGATAAATCTTGGGCAAATCATCACTCATCGAATTAGTTTCAATTCCATATCCTAAGCTTGTCCAAGTTGGCGACAGCATCTTCAGAACTGTATTGATCTTTCCTGCTTTCAACAGTTGGCGAAGATCCACGCCCCAAGCTTTAGAATCACTCAGCCAGCGATACACTACTTCATCTTGGTACTGCGGCTCAAAACTGTAATTCCGCCACATGAAAAAGCCCTGTGGATCGGGATGGTACTGCTTTGCTTTTTCTTGCCAAGTGGTGGTAATGAACTGATAACGCCCTGCTGCGGTCGTACAGTCTCCCACATTCGGTCCATTAACGATCGTAATACAGCGATCGGGGTGTTCGCTCAAGTTCTGGGCGTAAGTGCCGCCGTACATTACGCCGTAAGGATTTCGCACGTTCGATTCGCTTGCCGAAATCGTTCGCATCAATGCCCGAATGTGCGGATCGCCGCCGCGCATGACTAAAGGCGCATCTGCTCCCCGATTGGCACTATCGAAATTCAGAAACGACGGGCGTTTTCCTTGCATATGACCGATGATCAACACGATCGCTAACAGAATCAGACTGCGAACGAGCCAACTGCCGACATTTTGTTCGAGCGGATCGGTCTTCGGAGCATCCGGCTTTGTAGAATTTGTTTTCGTCATACAACAAATTACGCACTGTGGAGCATTCTAGCTTCGATTTCGCACAATCATCCGGTCATTTTGTTCAACAATGGTGCAGCCCCTAACAAAGACTGCGTGTAAGGATGCTGAGGATGTTTGAATAACGCTTGAGTTTCACCCAGTTCGACAATTTTACCGCCGTTCATCACAGCAATACGATCGCAGAAATATCGCGCCACCCACAAATCATGGGTGATGAATAAATAGGTTAGCTCAAATTCTTTTTTCAAATCTTGCATCAATTGAAGGACTTGAGTTTGCACAGTCGCATCGAGCATACTCACAGGCTCATCGCAGATTACCAACTTTGGACGAGTAATCAGGGCACGCGCGATCGCAACTCGCTGTTGTTGTCCGCCAGATAGCTCTCCCGGATAGCGATGATAAAACGATTCCACTGGAGTTAATCCGACTCGCTCTAGAACATATTCCACCTCTTGCTTTGCTTTTTCTGGAGTTGCAAGCTGGTGAATCAGGAGCGGATCAGCGATACTTTCTCCGATCGTCATTCGCGGATTCAAACAAGCGTGCGGATCTTGAAAGATCATCTGAATCTGTCGCCGTTGTTGTTGAAGTTGTCCGCGATTCAGTTGCGTTAGGTTTTGTCCAAAGAATTCTACTTTGCCGCTAGTGGGACGAAGGAGTTGCAGAATTGTTCGCGATAAGGTGCTTTTACCACATCCCGATTCGCCCACTAAGCCCAAAGTCTCACCAAGATAGAGTTCGAGATCGATTCCATCCACAGCGCGGATTGTGCGATCGTCTTTGTTGAACAATCGCGAAATGAAGTTTGATTCGATCGAATAGTGCTGCTTAAGTTCTGACAATCGCAAAATTGGTGCAGCACTCGTGAGATCATTCACAACAACAGAATCCGAGTCTTTCTGTAGATGCAGCGCTGAATTGATCAATGTACGAGTGTATTCCTGCTGAGGATGACGAAAAACAGATTCGGTTGATCCAGCTTCGATAATTTCACCGTCATACATCACTGCAATTCGATCGCAGTATTCCGCGATCATTGCCAAATCGTGCGAAATCAAGATCAGCGCCATATTTCGTTCACTACAGAGGCGCGTGAGTTCCTTCAAAATCTGAGCGGAAACGGTAACATCTAAGCTTGTCGTTGGCTCATCTGCGACGATCAGCTTTGGATTCAATAAAAGTGCAAGCGCGATCGCGACTCGTTGCCGCATTCCGCCGCTAAATTCGTGCGGATATTGTGACCAGCGATTTTCTGGAATATTGACCGCTTTTAAGGTGTCGATCGCGCGTTGTTTTGCCGCTTTGGTTGATAAATTCGGCTCATGCGATTTCAAGGTTTCGACGCAATGATCACCGATCGTCATCAACGGATCGAGCCGCGTCATCGGATCTTGAAAGATCAGCGCAACTGCTTCACCGCGAAATTTCTGAAGTTCGATCGGGGATAAATCGAACACCGATTTTCCTTCAAATTTTACTCGTCCTTCGATCTGTGCAGATTCAGATAACAGTCGCATTGCTGCCCGTCCGAGCGTCGATTTTCCACACCCCGATTCGCCCACTAAACCCAGTCGTTCTCCTGGCTGCAATGTAAAGGAGACGTTTTTTACAACGGCAGTTTGTCCAGCCCGATAAGCAACAGTGAGATCTTCGACGCAGAACAAGGAATCGTTCATAGGATGCGATCGCAATTTTTGACTGCAATCACTTTAGCTCATAACTTTGATGCGATCGCATCTCCGCTTACCCTGTCTCGCTCAACAATGAATAGGACTAACAGCAGGCTTGAGGGTTCTCAGAGCATCGAAGCGAGAGGACTTGTCGAACTGACTCTAAAGATTTTCTAAAAACAGAACGAAGTTAATTGAGAAGATTCAGACCGTACAGCCTAACTCTGTCAATCAACTTCGTTTCATTAGCCCAATGTTTCTAGAAGCAAATCAGGCTTCAAGAAACCTTCGTCAAACTCTTCGTAGAAATTGTATTCACCCTCGAATACGCCACCTTCCTGGGAGCCAGAATCACACCGTCTCCCATGATTGATTCCGCCAACGATCGACGATACAAATCACTCAACTGTGCTGAAACTCCAGTCCAGCTAAAATTCTGCTGTACCCGCTCCGATGCCCGTTTGCGTAGCTTTCTCGCCCACAGTTCATCATCCAAAATCCGCCCGATCGCCATTGCAAACGCCGCTGTATCTTGCGGTGGGACGAGCAATCCAGTTTCTCCTGGAACAACCGTAAACTTCAAGCCGCCGACATCCGAAGCAACCACAGGCGTACCACATGCCATTGCTTCTATCGCGACCAATCCAAACGGTTCATAGTGACTTGGAATCGCGCACACATCGGCCGCTGTGTAGTAAAGCGGTAAGCGATCGTGTCCAACTCTTCCAGCAAAGATCACATTCTCGGCCATTCCTAATTCATTAACCAATTGCTCAATCCGTTGACGTTCTTGTCCATCCGACTTATCAGAAGCACTACCGCCCACGACAACTAAGCGTAAATTTGTTGGATCAGCCGCATTCCGTTTGATTAATTCAAACGATCGCACCAACGTTTCAATTCCCTTACGCGGATCAAATCGCCCAACATACAAAACAACTTCATCAGTTGGCTTCAATCCCAATTCTTGTCTCGCTTCTAGCTTTGGAATCGTATGGAACCGTTTCAGGTCAGTTCCACAGGGAATCACTTCGATCCGTCCGTTCTCTGACACTAGCGATCGCAGCATCATTTCCTCTTGCGGACTCGTGGCAACAATACAATGCGCTTGTTCTAGAATCTGTTTTTCAACTGCTAGACGAGTTTCCGCGATCGCGGGACGATTCGGAACTGATTGATACTTCACTGCACCTAACGAATGATAGGTGTGAATCAACTCCACATTGTGCGTCTTCTGCACTTCTAACCCAACCCAAGCCGACATCCAATAATTCGTATGAATCAGCGGATAGTGATGCTTCGATTGGTACTGAAGAAACGATTCTACAAACTCCGGCATGAACTCAAACAATCGATCGCGCGGCACAAACTCTTCCGCACCTGCTTTCAGGCGAATGGTTCGGCAATGCGGATTGTGCTGCACGATCGTTTCATCGTTCGGATTCGCTTTGCGGGTGAACATATCAACCTGCCACCCTAAGCGAGAAAGCGCTTCCCCAACTTGACGAACATACACATTTTGCCCGCCTGCTTCTTCTCTTCCAATCTCAGCCGCCGGATCACCATGTTCAGAAATTAGCGCGATCGACTGTCTTGGACTGCTCGATCGACTCTGCACATTTGCCGACTTTTCATCGATTAAAACCATGACTTCTACCTCCAAAAATTTGAACAAGGAGAACGAAGGATAAACCTTTCTACCCTTCATTCTTTTTTCAGACTCCGTTGCTCAATTCAGTTGACCCACAAACCGCCCATTGGCGCTGAACACGCGCTCACCGATCAATTGCCGATACACTGCTTCATAGCCATCTGCCATGCGCTGTACGCTGAAATTTTCGACCACACGCTGACGGCACACTGCTCGATCGATCTCTGCTATCCGATCCAAAGCGACGACGCACTCGTCCACTGTCTCACATAAAAATCCAGTCTTTCCATCTTGAATGACTTCCGGTGCAGAGCCAAGCCGCATTCCGATCACTGGCGTTCCTGCCGCCATCGACTCCACCATCACTAAACCAAACGGCTCCCTCCACGTAATTGGGAACAGCGTCGCAACTGCCCCTCCCATCAGCGTATTCTTCTCAACGTGGTTCGCTTCACCCAAGTACTGGATCTGCTCACCATCGATTTGTGGAGCCAAAATCTCGTCATAGAATGCGCGATCGACAATATCGATCTTTCCTGCCATTTTCAGAGTCATTCCAGTCCGCTTCGCAATCTCGATCGCATGATGCGGTCCTTTCTCCGGCGACAACCGACCCAAGAATGCCAGATAAGGCGGATCATTCGGCTTAACATAGAATTTGTAGCTATCGACATCAATTCCGTTGTACACGGTCGCCACACAGTTCAATCCCAACTGCGGTTCGCGCTGGGCATCCGAGATACTGACATAAGGCTGCGATCGAGCATACGAGTACAACTTCTTGTTGTCTGGAGTAAATACGCCATGTAGCGTATGAACGGTCGGCGTTTTCACAAATTGTGCGTAGGGCAATGCAGAGAATCCCATGTGAGAATGAATTACATCAAACTCATGCGCTCGCTGGTAAACATGACCGAGCTGCATACTCTCGTAAATTTGGTACTCCTTCACGTTCGGATCAGTCCGAATCGCGCGGGGATGTACCGACTCCAACTTCGCCAGTGTAATCGAGTCACCCGTCGCGAATAACGTGACTTCGTGACCTCGACGCACCAATTCATCAGTCAATAGGCTCACAACTAATTCAATGCCACCATACGCTGGGGGGGGAACACGCTCCCACAACGGGGTAACTTGAGCAATTCGCATAAAAACCTCCTACAAGGTCAAACAGCTTAGTCGCCTCACACATGACAGAGACTCTCGATCATTTGCTTCCTAGGAGAGCTAAATCAGATTTAATAGAAAATTGGAATTCTGCCAAGGCGGGCATTTCGACTTGACAGCGTGAGAAACACCACTCTCTTCATTCGAGTGCTACGTGAATACTACGAGATGATTTCGGCAAAATACCTATCTATGACAGGATCGTAACAGCGCTCAAACTGCCCTTTTGCTTCTGTTCTGACTTTAGGTACAGTTCATCTCTATATGACGCTATAGCAGGGTTAGAACGGCATTCTCTAGGCTCTGTTGCTTCCGTGTTCGGATATTACGAAATCTCTTTGTGAACGATCGCGCATCCGAAAAGCGCTTCGAGTAAATCGTGTTACTTTTTCTACCAAAATTTAAAATATGTAATTTTTTATATTGCAACCTTTCTTCAAAGAAGCCTGCATCAAATCTATAAATTTATTCTTGAATTCGTAGATTAGCGCAAAAAAGGCTCTATCGATCGACAGATTTGCAAACTTTCTCCAGATTTTCTTAATCTTGCTAAAAAAGACGGAACGATTCAAGTTCCGCCTCAAATTTATAGAAAGGAATTTGGCTCAACTGTTCCCAGGACTATTTGCAGAAATCAGAATTTCTCCTTTAAGCATCCGCTGCGCTGCATCTAATAGCGCCTCTTCTAGATAAGGCTTGGTGAAGTATCCGCTTGCACCCAAAGAAGCTGCCATTTGGCGATGTCGATCGGCACCGCGAGAAGTCAACATTGCGATCGGTAAATTCGCCAAGTTGGGGTCTTTCTGAATCCGCGAAAGCAGCTCTAGCCCATCCATGCGCGGCATCTCAATGTCACAGAACACAATGTCACATGGCAGACCTGATCGTAGTTTCTCCCATGCTTCTTGACCGTCGCGTGCCTGCTCCACCCGATATCCAACCTTGTTAAACGTCATCGATAGCAGTTCCCGCACCGTGATCGAGTCATCCACGATCAGCACCATTGGTTCTGTCTTCGCCGTCTCGATGACAGGTTGAGCGGTTCCTTGCTCCCACATCGAACCCGCATCACGACGAATCCGACCGACTGAGAGATCAATCAATTCCAGCACATCTGCGATCGGCATAATCCGCCCATCCCCCAGCACCGTCGCACCCGCAACCCCGATCGGCTTAGGCACAGGGCCTTCAAGCTGCTTGATCACGATCTCCTGTTCGCCCAAGACTTGATCGACTTGCAGCGCGAGATAATTTCCGGCACTTCGCAAGATTACGATCGAAACCATATCGTCTTCTTGATTGCCCCCATAAACCGTTCCTCGACTGAGGTGACGACTGTAGCTCAACAACTCTCTCAAGGGTCGAACAGGCAACACCGTATCCCGCCAAGTAATGTAAGGCTGTCCTTCCGCATCGGGTTGAAGCCGCTCTTTGGGAATGTCGAGCATATCTTCCACCCCATCCATCGGAAAGGCGATCCGAGCGCGATCACTGATACAGCACAACGCCTTGGAAATACTGAGCGTCAACGGTAAGCGAATCGTGAAAGTTGTACCTTTGCTCTGTGTAGAATCCGTACTAATCGCACCTCGAATCTCACTCAGACTCGTCCGCACCACATCCATTCCAACCCCCCGACCCGAAAAATCATCGGCTTGATCCTTCGTACTAAATCCAGGATGGAACAGCAGATCATAGATATCTAATCGGGATGCGCTCTTTGCTTCCGCAGCGGTGATTAAGCCTTTCTCGATCGCTTTCGATCTCACCCGCTCAACATCCACTCCGGCTCCATCATCCGATACTGAAATGACGGTTTGGTTCCCTTGGTGAAACGCCCGGATCGTGATTCGACCTGTGGGCGATTTTCCTGCGGCGCGGCGAACATCTGGGCCTTCAATTCCATGAGTAATCGCGTTGTTTACCAAATGCGTCATCGGATCATACAGATGCTCCAGAATCATCTTGTCGATCAGGGTGTCTCGCCCTTCAATGACGAGTTCTGCTTGTTTGCCACACTTCATCGCAATATCGCGGACTGCACGAGGTAATCGATCGGCAGTTTGAGCAAATGGCACCATTCGTGATCGCGTCAGTCCTTCTTGCAACTGAGTTGTCACCTGCCGGAACATCCGCGTCACCTGATCCGTTTCATCGACAATAAATTCGATGTCTGACGATGACTCCCGCACCCGCACAATCAACTCAATCATCTCTTGAGACAATGAATGGAATCCGGTGAAGCGATCCATTTCCAACGGGTCATACTCTACGCCCATCGAATTTCCATTGTGGGCATTCCGTTCTGAGCCGCCGAATGGAACACGATGATTTTGACGACTCGCCAACAACGAACTTTCTAACAGCGATCGCTCATACAAATCCTGCATTCGCTGGCCTACATCGCTCAACTGCTGCACCTGATACAGCAAATTATCGAGCGACTGCCGCAACCGTTCCTGATCTTGCTCCAAACTATTTCGGTTGACTACTAATTCCCCAACCAAATTGCTCAGATTATCAAGATGCTTAATGGGAACTCGCATCGTTTGCTCACTGAACCCTTTTGCCGCACGAGTTGAACGGCGACCTGGGGGAGTTGAGGTACGACTTGTGGAAGAGCCACTCATCGTCATGTCGGATTCCTCCAACATTTTCTCTAAGTCTCCGAACTCTGCATCTGCTTCGGTTGCAGTAAAGTTCGTCTGAGTCGTTTCCTCTGGAGCATCCGCGAGAAGAGATTCTAGATTATCAAAATCTTCATCGATCGCAATTTCGCTCGGTGGAGCTTCGTCTAATAGCGAATCTAGATCATCTAAATTAGTCGGCTCCTCACCACCGATCAGCGCATCTAAACCTTCATCCGAAGTACTCGAATTTAACAAATCATCGAGGCTGTCTAGTTCACCTTGTGACGACGCTGAATCAGATTGCAGTGCGACAAATCCTGCTCCCAAAGTTGCGATCGTTGCCGCTCCGACTCCCATTCCTAAAAGCGCTTCAAAATCATCAGATGGGTCGCTAGGCAAATCGTCATCTTCAAGCAGTGAGCCGAAATCATCCAGATTTACATCGCTAAAGGAATCGTCAGTTAGATCGCCTAGATCTAACGTCAATTCATCCTGATAGCTTTGTCCAATCTCGGCACTCTCCTGAGCCGGTGCTTCTGCGCCAAAGAGGTCTAAGTTAAGGTCTGAAAAATCATCTTCAGGTGTAAGCGACGCATATTCTGTAAACCCCAAATCAAGCTCCGCTTCAGCTTCCAATCCTGCTGATTGCGGCTCTAAACTGTCTAAGTCAAATTCATTCAACAGATCATCTGGTAAAGCGCCTAGCTCTTGCTCAAACAATGCTTCTGAATCTGGTAACTCAGCACCGATCAAATCATCAAGATTGAATGATGTCTCATCAAAGGAAGACTCACTCACTTCCGCAGTAGTGAATGGCTCAGGAGATGAAAAGTCAAGTAGATCTGCAAGTGGATCTTCCGGCTCAGACCGTGAACCGTTCACAGAATCAAGCTCATCTTCTAGCAGTGATTCAGATGATGAAAAATCGAGTAAATCGGCAAAGGGATCTACTGGGGTACTTGATAAAGTTTCATAGATAGCTAAACCTAGTGGTTCCTCTGCATCAGAAGTGAATGTGCTGAATCCGTTGGAACTGAAAGCAGTTTCTCCAAAATCTAAATCATTCAGTTCATCTAAATCGAACCCTGCTTCAATCCTGGGCGATGGTTCATTCAGCAAACCATCAAGCCCCAAATCATTAGATAACGAAATTTCGGGTTCACTTGAATCAAAAGATAAATTCTCGATCGAGGCTTCATCCTCAAGCTCCAAATCATCGAACAAAAAGAGTTCAGATTCACTCGAATCAAAAGATAAATTCTCGATCGAGACTTCATTCTCAATCTCTTCAGAGAACAGAGAGTTCAGGACATTATCTTCCTGAGCATCTAAGCCTAACGCTGATAGCTCCAAGTCCTCTGCTGAAAAACCAGCAATGTTCAAATCATCAGTATCAAATGCGATCGGATCTTTCGTGGAACCATTCTTCATCTCCGTTTGCTCAAAGAGAGAAGAGGATTCAAGGCCAGAACCCAATCCTAGATCTAAACTATCCCAAGGGTCGAGAGCAAGTTCGGTTGAAGAATTTAGCTCAGACGTTCCGTTGGGTTCATTGAGTAATTGCTCATCCAAAACACCATCCAAGTCCAATGTGTCAAAGCCATCGAAGCTAAGATTCTCAGAAGAGCTTGTCTCGAACATTTCATCGAGATCGGTCGGGCCGTTTATCAGATCTAAACTGTTAGCTTGACTGGAGACTGACGAGAAACCTAGATCTGTGTCATCTAGTCCGGCAAATAGTTCACCCAGATTATCAAGAGAACCTTCGTCTTCTGTGTCGAAGTCACCAAGGGACGTATCGTAAGTGCCGTAAGAAATCAAATTCAATTCATCGAGTTCCAAGTCAACCGATACAGCGCTTTCTTCTGTTGAAGATAGAGTAGACAGCACAGAACTCGCTCCAATCTCTGTGACATCTTCAGAGAAATCAGGCAATTCAAACTCGTCTACTGCTCCGAGTGATGCTAAATCAGTCGCATCCAGTTCCTCTAACAAATCATTTCCAAACAGACCTGCTAAATCATTCGTTTGGGTACTACCAGGCTCAGATGGAGTAGATAGGAAATTCGCAAAATCATCGATCTCCGCATCTGACACATCGCCAGACGAACTGAAGAGCATGGAGGAGTCAAGCACTTCCTCTCGTTGCCAGGTCGCTCCCAAATCCGGCATTTCACCCTCAAATAAGTCAGCGAGGCTGTTTAGTTCCTCCATTCCCATATCAGGCCCGTTTCGATCGTAGTTGTCGATCTCTGCTGTCGCCGGAACCTCTTCTAAGCCTGGTAAATCGAACATTCCATCTAGACTTAAATCATCTGCCGCATCTACCGAGAGTTCATCCGATCCCGATAGATCAAACAGGCTGTCTAAGCCTGAATCTTCTAAATCCGCTGTAGAGTCAGTTGTTGCAAAATCTAAACCTGCAAAATCAAGCTCATCTGAAGAATCGCTATTTGCGATCGCAAAGAAGTCTGCCAAATCCAGATCCATCTCAGCGGCATCAGAGGGTGTCAGAACCATCGCCTGTAGCTGTTCACTTGGAGCAATTTCCTTGGCGCGTCCTACTAAAACTAATCCTTGTGCTTGCTTGATTTCGGTAATCACAAGCGGTGCAAGCTCTCGATAAGCATTCTCAGAATTTGCGATCGCCCGACTTGCAGTGTCAATCAACTGACTCCAGTGCGCCAGCCCAAACGCATCCCCCAATCCCTGTAAGCCAAGGCAGATATCCTGTAAGCGCTCACGAGCATCTAGCATAGTTTCTGCTTGCCGGAATGTTTGCAGCATCTCGCGCAGTTGTGCAGGAACATCGTTTTGGAAGATTAGTAATAGTGCATTATCTTGCATGATCGTTTCAGACTGAACTACCGTTCCATGATTTGCAGGAACGCTCGTCGCTTGTCGCTCTAGCTGAGTGAGATGCTGTTCGATATCCGAGAATACAGGTTCCAAGTGAGTTAACGATGCCTTCGCTGCCTCTTCATCTAATCCGACGGGACTCTGTAGCTGCTCTAAATGCCCTTTGAGCGCATCAAACACTTTTAGCAAAAGCGTTTCTAGCTTGCGATCTGGTTTGATGCTAGGCGCTTCTTTGAGAACCTTAAAGTAATCTTCTAGCCGATGAGAAGTTTTCTGGATGCTGTGGAGACTCAACATCGCAGCCCCACCCTTAACCGAGTGCGCCGCCCGGAAGACTTCGTTAACCAGTTCTGGATCTGCCATCGTGCCTTGTAGATTCAGCAAACCCTGCTCGATCGTATTGAGGTGGTCTTTTGCCTCCTCAATGAAGTAGCCCATGATTCGCTGTTGTTGTTCCGGCTGCATCGCAATGTCCCTTTCTGTGAATGAGTAATCTCCGTCGAGCCTGGTTCAAGTTGAACGCGGAAGTCTCTGGGATGAAGATGACCGTTGAGAGTTCAGTCGGTCATCACGGCTAGGGGTCAACCCCAAATCAAAGCGGTTTCAGTGATTTGGCTTCACTGTAACCGAAGTCCTCAAGATGGCGCACAAAGTTCAGTACGATCGCTTACTTGCGCTCCACTGTTTCGACTCGGAATCGTTCCACTGAGGTTAACAAGTCACGCGCAACTCCTACAAGGTTTTGCAGTGAACCTGATACTCGTTGAGCTTCCTGCGAAGTTTCTTGCGCGGTCAATTCCACGGATTGCATCACCTGAGCGACGTTCCGCGAGGTTTCGGTCTGCTCTACAGTATCAGCGGTAATAGATCGCACCAGTGTATCAATGACACCCGACACTTGAATAATATCTTCGAGCGATCGCTTCGCTTGTTCTGCGAGTCGAGTGCCCTCGATCACCTGTTGAGTTCCTTCTTCCATCGCAGTCATTACTGAGCCTGTCTCACCCTGAATTTGTAGAACGATTTGCTCGATTTCCTTCGATGCTTTCGCGGCTCGATCTGCCAGTTGTCTGACTTCATCCGCAACGATCGCAAATCCACGTCCTGCTTCTCCTGCCCGTGCCGCCTCGATACTGGCGTTTAGAGCAAGCAGGTTCGTCCGCGATGCAATCTGAGAAATCAGCGCAACGATCTTAGAAATCTCTTGCGAAGATTCTGCCAATCGTTTCACCTTGCGGGTCGTCTCTGCCACCGTCTCCCGAATCTCTAGAATTCCGGCAACGGTTCGTTCTACTGCTTCCCCACCCTTGAGCGCGGTCGATGATGCGGTTCTTGCGACTTCTTCAGCTTCACGAGCACTTTCTGCTACCCGTTGAATTGAATTAGTCATGACCTGCACAGAGTTGAGTGTCACCGCTAGTTCTTCAGCTTGCCGCAGTGCGTCAGAAGACAAACTGCGAGCAAACATCTCGTTTTCGGTTGAACCCTTACTCACTTGACGCGCAGCTTGTTTCACCTGCTGGACGATTTCACGCAGGTTTTGAATGGTTAAGTTGAACGAATCCGCAACGGCTCCAAGTACGTCTGCGGTTACTTCCGCTTGTACCGTCAAGTCTCCGCGTGCTGCGCCTTCTACATCATCAAGGAGTCGAATCACTTGACGCTGGAGATCTTCTTTTGCTTGCTCTTGTTCTTCTGCTTTGCGCTGTGCTTCGCTCGTTGTAGTTAAGATGATGCGAGTCATTTGGTTGAACTCGGTTGAGAGATGACCCAGTTCATCTTCAGCAAAAATCGAAGCGCGAGCGTTAAAGTTGCCTTGACATACGGACTGAAACTGCGTTCTGAGATCCTCTGTCGATCGCTTCATATGACGTGCGGTGAGTTGACCTACTGCAAGCGCCGTTCCGCCGCCGCAAATTCCGCCTGCTAGCGCCATCATGATGCCAGTTGTACGAAGCTGAGAAACAACCGCACCATTGTTTTGCTGTGCGGCTTGATTTGCAGAAACAAAGCTAACGACTGCCACCGCAACTGCCGAAACAATTCCTGCTGCTCCCGCTGTAATCATCTGCTTGGTCGCAAATGAAGCATTCTCTAAAGGAGCCAACCAACCTTGCTCAACTGTTGGAGTCGGCTCGGCGACGGGTGCATCGAGCTGAGTCGTAAAGCTAGGAACCTGTTCGGTTGTGCTGGACATACTGAAGAGTTCGTCTTCGCGAAGCTTTGAGTCTGTCTCATTGGATGGAGAAAAGCTCGGATTTTGAACAAAATCAATTTCAGCGCTATCTGAAGCGGCTGACATATTCGACGAAAATCCGAAAGCGCTCCCGACTGAAGGACTGGTGAAACCTGCGGAGTCTTCAGACAGATCAAAATCAGAGAGATTACCGAGATCGTCGAAATCTTCAAAGTCGTCTAGAAAATCGACATTGCTTTGATTTCCCGGTGCTGAGACTGGATTGATGCGATCGCTTTGAGGCTCGTTGTAGATCGGTGTGAATTTGCTTTGCCCCGTGGGAAAGTCAAATTCTGCCGCAGCTTGCTCGTCATAAAAACCGGGTGCTGCCATAAAGAGCGTATCTTCGCTGGTGTCGCGGCTTGCGATCGAGCTTCGACTGGGAACGATATCACCTTCAGAAATGCCTGGATCGGTTGAGACCGTGGTCATGCTGCCGTGTGATGGCTCGTCTGCTGCAAAGACTTGATCAAAATCATCCAGTACGCTTGAGAAGTCACTACTCGATGCCGATTCATCTTTGAATGATGGAGTGGCAAAGGGATCATCCGAACTGAAGTGACTCTTTGACCCGTTTCCGTTTTTGCTTGCACCAAAGGGATCACCGAATGGAGAATCTTCCTCGGTATCCGAGTTAAATCCATCATCGTGTAATACAAAACTATCGAGAGAATCCGCTTCCGGTGAAGCATGAGACTCTCCGAAGGCTGAATAATCGGTTTCTAAGTTTGTATCTGCAAAGCTATCTGCTTCACCATCCGCGAACTGACCTGCGTATGCGAGTCCGCTATTGGCATAATCCACAAACTCCGGATCAGAGGTGAGGTTGAGAACCGTCTGATATTGCTCTTGCGCCACATCGTACTTCTGGAGTCCATAGCAATAGATGTGACCGCGCAATAATCGAGCGCTTGGATCTTGGGGGTAGTGATCGACTAAGCGATCGACAATTCCAGCCGCTTCCTCATACTTGCCCTGCATATAGGCGCGTTCTGCCTGCTGATATTCTTGAGCAAAATCATTTCCTCGTGCCATATGCCTCCTCCTGCAAGTACGTGCTGCTCTGAAAACGGGATTTGAAATTGGGAGCAGTTAGGGTAAAGTGAGAATAATATACGCTGTGCCTTATTGTGGCGAAGTCCATCAAAAAGTTTCTTAAACTCTCGGATTTCCGATTCGCAGCATTAAAGTTTATACCGATGTCTATCTCGACTGGGGAACCCTGCTTGTAAAAATAGTTCCCTTGTTTCTTTATACAATTGACACATTTGACGGAATTCAGTGCAAATTGGCTTGACACTTTCTTCATGCTGCCCACCGTGCCGATCGCAATATCGAGACTTGATCCAGCAGCCGTAAGCACTGACCTCCCTCTTTACCCAAAATCCATTCTCCCCGAAGAAACGGTGCAACGCTGTCAGGAACTGCCGTTGCTGCCTGCACGTTTTCAATATCGAGCCATTCCATTCCGAGAATTCGATCGACTGCCAATCCCAGCATGATGTCTTGATCTTCGATCGCAATCACCGAAATTTCCGGGCGATCCGTATTCAAAGCAGCCGCATCTCCTAAAAACTGACCAAGATCCGCAACCCAAACCACACGACCTCGAACATTTAGAGTTCCGAGCAAAAGCGGCGAAACATTCGGAACAGGCGTAATGCGATCGGGGGAAGGAGATAGCACTTCACGAATTCCAGTGGCAGGCAATGCAAACTCAGCCCCAGAAGGGGTATAGAAACGCAAATGCAGTTCACCTTCGGGGCTTTCTAGTTCCTGAAATTCGGGCGCTTGATCCTGCCCTCTTCCTGTTAAGAAATCTGGACTTCCTACCATGGCCTCTGTTCCTAACCGCGCAACAATTGTTTCACTGTACCTACGAGTTCGGTTGGCTGAAAGGGTTTCGCAATGTAGGCATCTGCCCCCTGCTTCATTCCCCAATAGCGATCGAACTCTTCCCCTTTTGAGGAACACATCACCACGGGCACCTTTTGGGTCTTTGGATCTGCTTTAAGCCGACGACACACCTCATATCCATTCATGCGGGGCATGACGATATCCAACACCACCAAATCAGGACATTGCCCCTGAATGTGTTCCAAGGCTTCAACGCCATCGGTCGCGATAGTCACCTCAATGCCACTGCCTTTGAGCAGATCCGTGATCATCTCTCGTTGGGTGACACTATCTTCCACGACTAAAACTGTACTCATAACCCCCTACCTGTGAGCTTGGCTGAACCGATGACGGGAGAAACTAGCCCCTGTTTACCTTGAATCATTAATAACTAAAGTACCCGCAAATACTGATTTAATCTGATACGGATTCAAAAACAAGTATTTTCACGAGGCATTTAAATTCAATTCGGCTTCTAGGGCATCTAGAACTTGCTGCGTGGTCATTAGATGTTCTGGTCTACCAACGCCAATATATTTCTCAAGTAGCATTAGAATTTCGTGTTCTCCAAAGGGTTTTGTTAAATAATCGGTTGCTCCGACCATTCGCGCCCGGACTCGATCAATAAATCCATCCTTGCCCGTCAACATGATAATCGGAGTCTGCCGAAACGCTGTAGATTGGCGCAACATGGCACAAAGTTCATATCCATCTAACTCTGGCATTCCGATATCACACAGAATCAGATCGGGCTTGAGTTGGAAGACCAAGCTTAAAGCACTCAGTGGATTCTCGATCGTACTGATATCGTACCCGTTGCGTTCCAGCATTAATTCTACGGCTTTACAGACTGTTGGGCTGTCATCAATGCAAACAACTTTAAGAGCCTTAGTATTGGGAGACAGATCGAGTGGACTGCGAGAGGTAGAATGCGCCGAGTGTTGAACGGCATTATGAGTGAGCTGGAGCCAACCGCGCTGAATATACGGATAGATTGCCCGCGCGACGGTAGAAATATCGCGATTGAGATAGCGAGCGATTTGTCGAATCGAGGTTTGCCCGTCTGCGTAGCGATCGAGCGTTTGAAACGTGGCTTTGGGCAGTGCGTTTTTTAATAGGGCGGATTCCGCGATCGTAGGACATTGATCCGGTGAGTGTAAGTGCGGGTGTAGCTGTTTCCAGTCTTGAACCTGCTTCAAAATTTTCGTCGCCAGCGGCGCAATTTCCATTGTGAGAAGTTGCGGTGTCAGTGGATTTCCCAACTCAAAGATGAATGAGCCTTGAGGCAAACTGAGCAAATCAAACAAAGTCTCACGCACCATCCCTTGAATGATGCTGCGTCCTTGCGCGGGTGTGACTAGGTGGTTTTCTAGCAGCGCCCAAAAACAGCCGTACTCTGGAGTATTGAAAGTTGCGATCGATGATGCAGGAATTTGATCGATCGTCGCTTCTGCTCGGTAGCGGTGCAAATAATCTCGCAAGCGGGAGAGCTTTGACTCTGTTTCCCCTGCGTAGACAATTTGACCATTGAGAAAAAAGACAAACCAGGAAGGATGATGACGCGATCGACGATTCACAACGCCTGATGAATACGCCTCTACAAATAATTCACCTGTCCGCTGACCGAGTTCAATCAGTTGTAAGATGCTCCGAATATCAATTTCGCTTAACTGTCCTTGCATGAAGAAATGCCATAAATGGACGACGATCGACGTTCACGATGTAGTCAAATTCAATCAGCGTGAATTGTCCACACATTGTATCTATTAATGCTGTGGTGTACCGGAATTTTCGAGAGTGGGAATTTTTTGAGGAAGGAGGTGATCGAATTTTTTGGTTAGATGGGTAGAACGCAAACAATTCGGGCACATTAGTCAAAGCATTGGGCATCGAATAGGAGAGGGCTATTAGTGTGCTGTATCTAGCAGAAGTGGTTCAGAAGAAAGGCGGAATCATGGGCGGTGGCAAGTCTGAACTGAAGTTACTGGCTTGTCAGCGAGGGGAACAGAATTGGAGCGCGATCACCGCAGAGGAAGTTGTAGCTGCGGATGATGCGGGCAAGTTCAGCCCCGGTACACTGTTGCTCGTCGATCTGACTGGCAATAAGCAGGTGCAGCGCGTTCAAGAAGCAGGTCGCCCGATCGCAAATATTTTGCAAACGTTTTCGCGGCTTCAAGAGAAGATTAAAACGAAGGAAACTGAGATCGAGCAGTGGAATGAGTCACTGACTTATCAGAGCCAAGAGCTAACGCGCCGAGAAATGGAAATGGAAGCTCGGCAAGAGGAGTTGAAGCTTCTTGAGGCTGAATGTCAGCAGATGGATCAGCAGCGCCAAGAGTTTCAGGCGACTCGCGATGAGGTGACGCGCCAACAACAAGAGCTAGAGCGCAATCGTCAAGAGTTAGAAGGGGCATGGGAACAGTTACACGGACAGAAGCAACAGCTAGAGGAACGACAAGCTGAGTTGCTCGGTGCTTGTGTATTAGATGAGTCGAAGGCACGAGAGCTCTATCAACTGCTGGATCGCTTCCTTGAATTGGGCACGTCTCCAGAAACGATGCAGCAGTGCAATGAGTTGATCAACTATCAGCAGAGTTTGCTCGGTCATCACTGGCAAACGCTGGAGGAGCAGCAGCATTCGGTTGACCAGATGCAACAGGAGATTGTTCAGCAATCACATCGTATTACTGAGCAGTGGCAAGCTTGGTATCAAGGGCAAGAAGCACTTGAACAAGCCAAAATCGAGATGAACTCTCAGCAATCTGTTTTGCACAGTAAGCAGGAGTTTGCCCGATCTCTCAATGTGCAGATTCAATATCACGCCGATTTACATCAGCAGATTCAGAACACGATCGAAGGTAGCGATGCGCCCCAGATTGATGTGCAAGCGTTGGAGAATTTGTCGATCGAAGAGCTTCAATCGATTGTCCAAACGGTGCAGCGTGAGTTCGATCAGTCTTCTCAGTTTGTGCATGGACAGGAAGAAGAACTTCGCGTGAAAGAGAAGGAAATTCAGGAACTCAAAGAAAAAATTGCACAGGCGAGTGAGTTCGATCGCATGAGTCTCGAAACTGAACTCGCGGATGAGCAGGATGCGTATGAGTTTTTGTATCAAACGTTAGTGGGTCAGCGTCGCAGTTTGAAAGAGAAAGAGATTGTTTTGCGGCAGCACAAAGCTGTGTTGGTGCGTCGAGGCGGGGCGGAGCCGGATGAAGGGGGAATCAACTTCTCGATCGTCTTTACCCAAATCGAAGCGCAACGCCAAAAGCAGTCCGAAGAATTGCAGCAAATTGAAGCGCAAATTCAGGAGATTGAACACGCAATTCAACAGGCTCAGGATCGAGTGAACGGGCAAGCGGGTGAGCAAGAAGCAAAACGTAATGAGTTGAAGCAGCTTGAAGAAGCATTGCAGGCTCAAAGAGTTGTGGCAGCAGAAATTGCAGGTCGAGTGGCGCTGTATCAAGAGATATTGCAACCGATTCAAGATTCAAGCACGGCAATGGGGCAGCATCTTGAAGCGATCGTACAATCGAGCGGGCAGCATTCCACGATCGGGGAAATGAAAGGAGTGATTGCCAGCCTGACTCAAAAGCCAGAATTCTCAATAGTTTAAGGGACTTGTTTCAGGTGAATGAAATCGCCGGATACTTCTGCGATCGTATTATTTATAAACGGATCGGTGCGCAATCGATTCGGAGCCGTGACTAAGGCAACGAGTTTTTCGACTTGCTCGAAATTGGGATTGAAGTTGAGCGATCGGATTAGAAATTGGCGCACTGCTCGACGTTGGAGAGCAATTGGAGCTTGGTTCAAAAGTCGCCGATCTAATCCCTCTATTGAGTTGGCTTTTTCGTAAAGTTCGTGGGCGGCATTTTCCAGGTAATCGACATCTGCGGAGAGAAGTTCGATCGTTTGGGATAAATGCTGCTCGGCTTGGGGATTGAAGTGCGTTTTTAAGTAGGGAATGAGTTCTAGCCGAATTCGGTTCCGCGAATAGGCTAGATCAGAGTTGGTGCTGTCTTCCCAGATTTGAAGATTGCGATCGCGGCAAAATTCCGCCGTTTGTGATCGAGTTAATTCTAATAGCGGACGAACTAGCTTCAGGGTTGGAGTGAGCGATCGTGTCCAGTTAAGCGATCGCAGTCCGTCTGCTCCACTTCCTCGAATGAGGTTAAATAATAGAGTTTCAGCCCGATCGCTGGCAGTATGCCCGGTAACGATCGCGCTGAATCCGTCAATTGTTTGAAGCTGAGCATAACGCCATTCTCTAGCGGCGACTTCACTCGTGGGAATTGTATCAGCAACTTTCAGATAGAAGGGTAAGTTCCACTTCTGGGCTAAGGTGGCGACATATTCGGCGTTCGCTTGAGAATCGGAGCGCCATCGGTGATCACAATGCACGATCGCGAGATGCCAATTCCAGCGCGATCTCAAATCGAGAAAGAGTTGAGCAAGACAGAGAGAATCTTGTCCGCCGGAGACAGCAATAATGATCGACTGGGTTTTCCGTAAAAGATTGCGGTGGCGGATCGTGCGATGGATTTGAGCGTGAAGCGGTGTCCAAGAATGCGCCATGCGTCTATGTGTTAATACTCGTCTTCGTCGGCGTAAATATCGTCAATGTTGCGGGGGCGGAGTCGATCGGTCAACGGTTCAGGTTGCCGCAAGGGTTCGGATTGACGGGCGGACGAGCGTTCTGGAAGGCGTTCTTGGGGTCTGAGCGGCGAGAATTCTAGGCGGATGCGAACTTTGCCGCGTTGCCATCCAGTTCCAGAATTAAACCGCAGCGCCTCACATTCCAAGCCCTCCTCGAACCAAGCTTCGTTGTCTTCTGACCAATCAGTCGATTGATCGCTCACAACTTGCGCGAGTTGATCTAGAAATTCACTCACTTTGAAAGTCGGATTATTCATCAAAACGCGCCCGCGATCGACGAACAAGACTTCATCATCATTCATTGGTGTAAATCCGTTATCCATTCTCAATCCTCGATCGCGTTCTCTTGTGCATTATAAGAACCAACCGTAGCTATGGAGTCCTTTACCCAGAAGATTTACGCCTAAGTAACAAACCCAAACGACGACGAATCCTACGGCTGCAAGAAGTGCAGGGCGACGACCTTGCCAACCTTTGGTAATTCGAGAGTGAAGATAAGCGGCGAAAACCAGCCAAGTGATGAACGCCCAAGTTTCTTTCGGATCCCAACTCCAGTACGATCCCCAAGCTTCGTTCGCCCATACGCCGCCTGCGATAATGCCGATCGTGAGTAACGGAAATCCCAGTCCGATGACGCGATAGCTAATATTGTCCAAGGTATCTGCGAGAGTCAGCCGTTGCGGGGAAAGAGTGATTTTTTCTAAAACTGCGGTTCCACCTGAATTAACGCTGATTTCGTCTTCGGAGCGGTGCAACTGATAGGATTTTTCGCGGTAGCTGCCTGTTCCGACTGAGCTTCCTCGGAGTTCGATGTTTTGTCCGCGTGTGACGACGAGAAACGCGATCGCCAATAATGATCCAACCATCAAAGTCGCATAGCTCAACATCATGACGCTGACGTGCATCATTAGCCAATTTGACTTCAGTGCAGGAACGAGAGGCGCAGAAGCTTGCATCGTATCGGGTAAAGTCAGCGCGGCAAATGCGGTGATCGCCATTGCGATCGGAGCGGTAACGACTCCAACCAACTTGCTTTTGCTCATGTTTTCTGCGATTAGGTGCATCGTTGTGATGCCCCAGACGAGGAAGAAGAGCGATTCGTAGAGATTGCTGAGGGGAAAGTAGCCTGCTTCGATCCACCGCGCGGCGAGGAGGGTCGCGGTGGAAAGATTCGCGATCGCCATTCCAGCAGTGCCCAACGTCGATGCGTATGGAATTTGAGGAAAGGCTGCACCAATCCAATAAATCAGCATCGTCGCGAATAAAACGGCAAAGGATAGATTATCTAAAATCCCTTGAAGTGCAACCAAATCCATCGGTGTTTCCCTTATTAAAGCGTCGGTCTACTTCTTATTGTATAAGCCTGTGGAGGCTCTAGGCTTTTACAGTTTGTTGTACTTAAGTTTGAAAGTTTGATTTTGGTATTACAAAGTGCCAGCCAAGTTTGAAAGGACAGGTCAAAATAGAGAACAAATCATCAGAATCAATATCAGAGGTGTCCGTGGCTTTATACGCAGAATTGCATCGTCACTTGGGCGGTTCGGTTGTTCCGCGCATTCTGTGGCGCTATTTAGAACGCAGCGAGTCGGAGCTAATTGATCGCTTTTCCAATTATCCAGAGTTTGAAGATTTTTATACTCGTCCACGCAATACGCTCGATGAATATCTGGAACTGCATACGATCGTGGAAGGGGTGCAGACCGCTGAAGCGCTGCCGTATTTTGTCTACCGTTTGATGCGGGGAGCTTACATTTTCGAGAATTTGGCGTATCTGGAACTTCGCTACACGCCTTATCTGCGAACGAATCCGACGTTGAATCAGTCGCGTCGGATTGAACAAATGACTGAAATCGCTCAAATTGTTGGACGTGCGAGTCGATTGAACGAATATCCGATCGTCAGTAGTCAAATTCTCTGTATGCACTCGAAGTTGCCGTATGAGGTGAATCGAGCGATCGTGGATTTGGCGGCTCAGATGCCCGAATATATTTGCGCGATCGATTTGGCGGGTGGCGATTCATATTATGGGGAGCGGTTGGAGGAGTTTATCGAGTTGTTTGAATATGCTCGATCGCTCAATCTCCACACGACTTGTCATTTGTATGAGACAGAAGGGGATTATCCCGAACTGCTCCCATTTTTGAATCGAATCGGGCATGGGATTCAAATTCCGCTCCGTCATCCGCATTTGCTCAAAGAAGTAGCGCAGCGGGGTCAATGTTTGGAAGTGTGCCCGACAACTTATTTGAAAACGGGAACGCTTCAAGAGATTCGGCAGCTTAAGCAGGTATTTGACCAGTGTTTTGATGCAGGCGTGGATATTGCGATCTGTACTGACAATGCAGGATTGAATGATGTGCGGTTGCCGTTTGAGTATGAAACGCTGCTGACTCAGGATGTGATTGGGTTTGAAGAGTTGAAGGCGTGTCAGGATGCGGCGTTTCGTCATGCGTTTGCGTGGCAGTATGCTCAACGTCCGGCTTCGTTGCTCGATCGACTGTTGAAGTCTGAGGCGAGTTAGAGATTGGGGAGGTGGGGAGTGAGAAGATGAAGAACTACTCCCTATCTCTCTGAATTCTTTTTTTATGCGGCTTGCTTTTATCGTATGGATAGTCTTCGAGGATGACTAGTCAGCGTTAATAAAGCTATAGCAATCCTAAATTAGTCGTGAATAGCAGAATTGATCGTGCCCCCTAACCCCCAACTTTGGAGGAACAAGACGCCTAGCCCCCCAAAATTGGAGGTTTGGGGTATCCCTCTTTCATCACATCGGCAGGAGGAAAAGCTACAAGCCTTGCTGTACTTGTGTTTTGCTCTTTTGTCATTTTCGAGCCGCTAAAACGGAAAACCTGCATTATGACTGGGTTCCAGAATTCGCCTCAGCAAGAGTGATGAAAGAGGGGTATTCCCAAATTTTGCAACTCAAACCGGATTGCTATATAAAAGAAACAGATATCTAAAGAATTTTGAATTCAAAGTGGCGAATGAAGAGGAGCCCGATAAGCAAATTATCATTATGACAAGTTCTAATTCTTGGAAAGGATTTAACAGGTGGAGTAAAGCCGAGTCTAAGTTAGAGACGATTTCACTGCGTTACAGCTACGATCTGCTCGATCCAGATTATCCAAGTGATGTAAAACATTTCTTACTGTCTTTGGAAGATAAGCTTGGTGGTAATCGTTACCCAATCATCCGAGGTAGTAGCAGTAACTTTCTTTCACCAGTAACTCCTGCAATTGGGTTAGCAATTTCATTTGTTGTTGCACCGTTCATTAGAAAATACTTGGACGGTCTTCTTAAGGGTGATGCTCTTAAAGAACTGGGAGAAAGTCATCGTGAAGAGGTTGCATCTTGGTTCTCTAAGCTATAGAAAGAACTTGCCACGATAGTCGCAGTCACTAATGACCTATTGAAGGACTATCCTAATGCTGTTGTGTGCCGCCATCAGGAAACAGAGCTGATGCTGGAAGTTGATTTAGATAGCAGCAAACTGAGCATAACATTAAATAGATACGACTCTGATGAGGCAAGAGCTATGATTCCTAGCAGTGTTGTTAAGGCGGTCAAATACATACTTGAAAACCAAGTAGAGGGGAGTTTGGGGGACTTCAATTTACGGTACGATTCTCTATCAAGAGAGTGGTATATGTACGTAACCACGTTGCTTAAATTGCCCGAAAGAAGTTGAGAGCCTACTTATTTGTCTGTTAATTGCGTGATGTTGACCATACATAGAGATCGATGAGAGTTGCTCGCTTATGATGCAAAGGATATCTGCGGCGGGATGGGCAACGTTGTGCCGCAAGTTCTGAATCAGCGTTGCGCTTAAGATGAATTGATTGAGATCGCACATTCACAAGAATCGATCGCGCCATTCCCAGAAGATCAGCCCGCTCTCACAATTCACAATTACTTCTAGCTCTCAAATGGCACAATAGAAATTGAGCAACCCGATCCAGGAGTTTCTTCCATGCTTGATATTCAAAAGCAATCTGTAGTTGATGAAACTCAGCAGCCGATCGCTGTGCAAATCTCGATCGCTGACTTTGAGCAAATCGAGGAAATTCTAGAGAACTTTGGTCTAGTCAAGCTCATGGAAGCCGAAACCACAGAACGCCTGTCTAAGCAAGAAGCCTTGAACTATTACCAATCTCTCAAAGATGAGTATGTGGACAGTTGAATATACCAAGCGCTTCTTGAAAGATCTGGCAGCACTTTCACCCGAAACTCAAGCGCGAATAGAACTGATTGTTTTTGAATAACTAGAGTGCGAGAATCCCTTTGGCTTAGGCTATTTGCAGAAAATGAAGGGCTACGCTGATAAGTATAAAATTCGAGTGGGTGACTACCGGATTGGAATCACGATCGAGAAAGAGACACAAATGCTGATTTGCGAAAGACTCGCTCATCGAAAGGAAATTTACAGGTATTTTTCTTAATCGCAACGCGATCGCACACTCCAAAGCCACGATCGCATTTCTCAAGGCAGCAATTCTGGCGCGATCAACAACAATCGCTGCCTTGCTGTGATTCGCTCACTGCTATTCAGTTGAAGAAGTTCGATCGTCGTTCTGCTTTCCGGTGTGAGTCCAAGCAGTTGCGCCAGAATAGACCTCCTGCACGAATCCATAGATCTGAGTCAACTTAGACGGAGAAGCAGCAACACATTCTACCGGGTAGGAGAGTGAAATCGGCATAATGGGAGCCAGAATATTCTCTGCTTATTTCTATTTTTAAGTTCTGCTGGGGTCGCAGCGATCATATAGTCCTGCCCCATCGACTGTAAAAGGTAGCGATCGCGGAAAACATCGCCGCTTTCCTGCTAACGGACTATAACCATCGCATAGACAATCAAAAATAGGGAGGTAAATCAACCTTCTTCGAGGCTAAGGTCGAACAGAGTGAAAAACCGTTAGAACTCTTAACCTGAACCGTGGCTTTGAACGCTTTCCTAAAAGTCTTTGAGTACGTGAAAATCTTTTGGGACAAGGAATTTCAGCGTTACCCCAATAAATTACCGGAATCGCCCGAAAACACCCAAACAAGAGTACTCAGAAATCCGTGAAGCTAGAACTCTGAGATATGTCTTTTAAGAAGCGGGTAACGCGATTCGAACGCGCGACATTCACCTTGGCAAGGTGACGCTCTACCACTGAGCTATACCCGCATTTAGCACTTTATTAGTATTGCAGAGGGTTATGGAGTTGTCAAGACCAGTTGATAAAAAACTCAGAAAACCGATCGATTAAATAGCTCCCGTCGAATTCGCATCATCAGAGATAAGATTAGTATACATATTCTTATTGTTGGTCAGCGCTATATTCAATGGTTCAGTACACCCTTGCTCAAAGCCCCGAAATCATTCTCACAGTTTCCGGTAAAGACTCGCCTAAAGCACGCGATAAGGCGATGGATCAACTCATGGAATTGATGGATGAGGGCAAACTGCCAACCGACTTAGCCGATGGTTTTGGCCCGCAAAATTTCATCGAGATCAAAGATCCAGGCACTCAACCTGCAAGCGATGAAGATGCGATCAATCAAGCCGTTCAGACACTCAGTAGCCTTGCAACGCTAAAACTAAAAGCACAGGAATCGCGATCGGAAGCCCTCCAAGTTCGCAAGCAAATTGATGTTTTGTTCACCGATGAGCCTGTGACCGAAGAGGAAATCAACGGACTGAAAGAAGGTTTCAAAGTGCTAAAGAATTACGCACAGACGAATTTGAGATATCGGGACGCGCGATCGCAGGCTGAAGATGCCCGTGCCGTTCTTGATCGCGCTTTGCAATCGTCCGAACCCGAAGCGAAAAAGAAATAGGAATCGCAATATCCGAACGATCGCGCTCTAGAATTCTTTTGGTCACTCATATTATGATGAGAGTGAATTAAGAAATCTTTACAAAAATGGCGACTACCGAGCAAACACAATCGCTCCCAACGCTAGAAAAGCTGACTTGGGATTGGCAAGGACATTCGATTCGATACACTGTAATGGGCACGGGTCAGCCGTTGGTGCTGGTGCATGGATTTGGAGCCTCGATCGGGCATTGGAGAAAAAACATCCCGGTTCTCGCGCAAGCAGGATATCAAGTTTTTGCGATCGACCTTTTAGGATTCGGTGGCTCTGCAAAACCTGCATTGGATTACACGGTCGAGCTTTGGGTTGAATTGCTGCGGGATTTCTGGGCAGCGAACATTCAGCGTCCAACCGTTTTCGCGGGGAACTCGATCGGGGGGTTGCTCTGCTTGATGGTGCTAGCGGAACATCCTGAAATTGCAGCGGGGGGAGTGCTGCTCAATCCAGCGGGAGGGTTGAATCATCGTCCAGAAGAATTGAATCCGCCGCTGCGCTTTGTGATGGGCACGTTTGCCAAACTGGTTGGATCAAAACAGTTGGGTGGATGGATGTTTAATCAAGTGCGGCAGAAACACCGGATTCGCAACAGTTTGAAACAGGTGTATCGCGATTCGGAAGCGATTACCGATGAACTCATCGATCTGCTGCATGAGCCGTCTTGTCATCCAGGCGCACAGCAAGTTTTCGCCTCGGTACTGATGGCTCCTCCTGGGCCAAAACCGACTGAATTATTACCAAAAATTCAGGTTCCACTGTTGGTAATTTGGGGAGAGGCTGATCCGTGGACACCGATCGCGGGTTCGCAGATTTATCAATCGCTGGTCGAAACTCAGGCTGTTGAATTTACCTCGATTCCAAATACAGGTCACTGTCCGCATGATGAGCGCCCGGAGGTCGTAAACGAATTGATGATTCAGTGGCTCGATCGAATTCGTTCTCACTAATTTGGGTGAGGGAGCGAAAACGGGCAGTTTCACGGAACGCCCCCATTGGTTTAACAGGTTAGGCTCTAGAGTGAAATTTCTGAAACTCTATCTTAGAACCGTGGGGGTGCTATGAACCTAGATGCAAATCTCAAGCCAGATCAGCTAGAACTGAAATCCACGGAGCGCGATACAATGATTCCGATCGAGGAATCGATCGTTACAAACGATTCGCCTAATCCCGACTTCACCGAAGCGAATCGGCTTTTGCAACAAGGAATGGAACTCAACAAACGAGGCGAATGGCAAGCTGCGATCGTGGTACTGCAGAAAGCGCATCTTCTGTATTGGGAGATGGGAGATCAGCAAGGAACAAAGCAAGCTCTGGAAGGGTTGGGGCTGATCTGTTACACAATGGGCGAATACGCGAAAGCGGTCGACTATTTGCAGCGCAGTTTAGTGTTGGCGCAGCGGATTCGGCAATATCTCAGCAGCGTCAAAATTCTCGGCACATTGGGCAACGCTTATCGACATCTTGCGGATCATGAAAAAGCGATCGATTGTCAGCGGCAAAGTTTAACGCTAGCGCAGGAACTTCGGGATCAGCGCAGCGAAATGGCAGCATTAAACAATCTAGGATTGGCATACAAAGCTGCAAATGATCCACAAGCAGCAATTCAATGTGAGCGGCAAGCACTTGAGATTGCACAAGAGTTGCAAGACTATGTTGCGACAGGTCAGATTTTGAAGAATCTAGGCAATGCTTACTATGCGCTGGGAGATGTTGAGCAAGCGATCGCATACTATGAGCAGCGTTTAGCCTTGGCGCGTAAGTTGGGTGATCAGCGGCTCGAAATGCAGGTTTTGAGAAACTTAGGAAATGCTTGCAATGTGATGGGAGAACATGAAAACTCGATCGTTTACAATCGCAGACGGTTAGAAATTGCTAGAGCGCTGCAAGATGCTCGAACCCAGGAACAATCTTTGGGGAGTTTGTGTGTGGCATACGAAGCAATCGGGCAAACGCAAGCTGCGATCGAGTGTTACCAAGACCGATTGCAGCTCGCGCGGCAACATCAAGATGAGCGACTGGAACTGTATGTTCTCAGCAACCTTAAGGCAGCATTTTCGATGTTGGGAGAGTATGGCAAAGCAAGCGAGTACAGCCCACAGTTCAATCATGCTTAACGTGATTCGATCGCAGTTTTGATTTGCTCGAATGCGAAATCACCCAAGATTTTGTGAGCGGCTGTAGTGGGATGGATTCCGTCCCAAAATAGAAAGCGATCGCAGTTTGCAGATGAGCTAAGACAAGCGGTAGTCACATTTGTAAAGCCGAACTGTTGGGAATTGTTAATTGCAGTTTGGTAGATGTCAAATATATCGAGTTCTGCGATCGCTACATCGGGTTTTTGCAATTGATCGAGGGTTGTTTTTAAGGATTGATTGTAAGCAAGCGCGATGTTGGTTAATTTCTGCGAGACCTCAGTGGTGCGGGTTGAAGGCAACTTTCCTAAATCGGGCAAGTTTGCCACTAGAAGCCGTTTCGCACCTGATTGTAGGAGAAATTGAAGCGACCGATTGAGATTCTCGATCGAGGTCGCTGGCGTTTCGGTGCTGAATAGGTAATCGTTTGCACCTGCCCAAATCACAAAAAGGGCTTGCGGATTGATTTTTGGTTGATTTTGAATGAAGGTTTCAACTTGGGCCAGAACGCCCGGAACGCGATTCAGTCCATTTCTTCCGGTCGTTGCGCCACCCCAAGCAAAATTTTGAACGCGATCGATCGGTAGATTCAATTTTGCGGCAAGTTCTTCCACCCAAACCTTTCCATTCGAGTACCGTCCTTCAAAATAAGGAGGTGCTGGAACTTGTCCACCCGTTGCACGAAACACATTTCCGACATCAGAAAGACTATCCCCAAACACATAAAGTTGATTAATCGGTTGAATCGTTTGCTGTGACTGTCGTAACTGAGGAGAAATCATAATTGCGATCGCTGCAATCACTAATGCAGCAATGAAAAATATTGTTCTTTTTGGAAGTCGAAAGATTCGCTTCATTTCTACTCACGAAACACGGGTCAATCTCTAGAGACAGACTTTGAAAAAAGAGGAGTTCCCGATCGCTCAGAAACTCCTCTTTACAATACTTAGAAAAACGATGCGCTTAATCTCCCTTTGGACTAATGCGCCGCTCTCTCGCTTTCCATACAGTGTAAAAGAACAATATGGGTCAGTAATCGGGGGTGTTGCACTGTGACACCCTTTTCTGTTTCAAGAAACGGCATGAGCGCGGCTCTCGATATCATCGCGTTGAATGAGTTCCTTGATCCTTGCAAGATCAACATAGCGATCGGCAATGTTCACCAAACTATCGCTCGTCATGGACTGCAAACTGACCACCTCGACTTGCACCCCGCGATAAGCGACCGTATTGACCGCATAAGTCAGATCACCATCACCACTGAGTAGAACCATTGTGTTGCAGTACTGTGCAAGTTCCAGCATATCGACTGCAATTTCTACATCTAAGTTGGCGTGCTTCGAGCCATCCGCGTTGTGAATCAAGTCTTTTGTCACCACTCGATATCCATGACGACGCATCCAAAGAAGAAATCCTTGCTGCTTCTCGTTTTGCGGATCAACGCCCGTGTAGAAATATGCCCGCAGGAGCCGCCGACCGCGTGCTAGATAACCTAATAGTTTCGAGTAGTCAATCTCTAGTCCAAGCTGCATTGCCGCATAGAACAAGTTTGAGCCATCAATGAAAATTCCAACTCGATCGCTAGTTGATTCTCGCAGCACATCAGACGGATCAGAGGAGCGATCTGAGGCGAGGGAATGTCGATCGCGGTTGGCGTAAACATCTTCATCAATGATTGAAGATGCCCGCCGTTGTGGACGGGGTAGAAATTGCATAAGAAATTAAGTGGTATTGGTGAGTTTAATAGGGCTTGCTAGTCTCCGGATAGAACACCAATCAGAATTCAAACACAAGTTAGTTTGGCGATCTCGCCGTAAACTCACCCTGTAGGAGAATGTGAGTAGGCTACACCTTGCGTTCGATCACATCCTAGACAAACTCAAGACTATCTCTAGGTTTTACCGCGATTTTTCAAGCTCAGGCGGATTGTTACGGCATCCGACACGATTTTTCATTTTTGTTCTCTTTAATTAAAACGAGTACGAAATGAGTGGAGTAGCGGTTCTAGTTCTGAGAATCGAAAATCTGCAAACCCCTGATGTAGCCAGATCTAATAGAGTAGATCTTGTACCGCGTTCCGGATTGTGCAAATTTTTGGCACGATCGCTTGGGGGTTGAGATGTTTACTGCGCTCACAATTTTTGTCGCTTTAGGAATTTTGGGATGGGGCTTTAATCGCGCTCGTCCCTACGGCAAACTTGGCATTCTGGCTTGGTTACAGTCGGTGGTGCTGATGGCTCCGTGGCTGTTGTTCTTTGGCTTATTTGCCGCAGGAATTTACCTCAATTTGGCAGGGATGCTGCTGCTGTTTGTGATTTCGACTGGGTTTTATATCTGGATCGGACGACAGCTTCGAGCCGAAGGACAGGATTTTTTGGCAAAACGGGCAGCGGCAAAAGTCGCGATCGAGTCTGCGCTTTCCGAAAGTCCTGCTGAGACCTTGCAGGCTCCGTCTAGCGCGATTCCACAGCCTGATTCTGTTTCAATTCCCGGTGAGGATCTGCAAACGATTAAAGGCATTTTTGGCGTTGATACGTTTTTCCTTACGGAAACGATTCCTTATCAAGATGGAGCCGTTTTTCGGGGCAATTTGCGCGGAGACCCGGAACTGACCTTGGCGAAATTGACCGAGAGTTTAACCGCACAGTTAGGCGATCGCTATCGGCTGTTTTTGATCGAAAACCAAGACGAAAAGCCTGTTGTCATCATTCTGCCGAGCAAAAACGATCCGAAGCCGCTGAACGTCACGCAAACTTTGTTATCGATCGTGCTGTTTGTCGCGACGATCGCTGCAAGTTTGGAAACAGGAGGCATTTTACTCGGATTCGATTTCTACGGTTCGCCGGAGCGATATGCAGAAGTGTTGCCGTTTAGTTTAGGAATTCTTAGTGTTTTGCTGACGCATGAATTGGGACACTGGATCGTGGCGAAGCGCTATCAAGTTCGATTGAATTTGCCATTTTTTATTCCGACTTGGCAGATTGGGTCGTTCGGCGCGATTACGCGATTTGCTTCGCTGCTCTCGAATCGAACGGCTTTGTTTGATATCGCGGTAGCAGGCCCGATCGCAGGGGGATTGGTGTCGTTTGGAATGTTGATCACAGGTTTGCTGCTTTCACACGAAGGCAGCGGCTTCAAGGTTCCGACCCAATTCTTTGAAGGTTCGATTCTGGTCGGAACCTTGGCACGAGTGGTGATGGGAACGCAGATTCAGCGATCGATTGTGGAAGTGAGTCCGCTTGTGGTTTTGGGTTGGATCGGTTTGGTGGTGACTGCGATCAATGTGATGCCTGCGGGACAGCTTGATGGGGGTCGAATCGTACAGGCGATCTATGGACGCAAAATCGCAAGTCGAGCAACGGTCGCCACGATCGTCATTCTCGGTCTGGCTTCGTTTGTGAATCCGCTGGCGCTCTACTGGGCGATCGTGATTGTCGTGCTGCAACGAAATCCCGAACGTCCGAGCTTGAACGAACTGACTGAACCGGATGATGCTCGTGCTGCGATCGGTTTGGTGGTTTTATTTCTCATGGTGACAATTCTTCTACCGCTGACTCCAAGCCTCGCCGGACGTTTGGGAATCGGTGGCTAATTCTCCTTCTTGCCCCCTGTTATGCTTGACCATCCTCAGATTTTTTTGCTGATCGATCTCAATAGCTTATACGCCTGTAAGCCTTACGAGTGGCTAGAATTTAGCCGAGTCGGGCACTGCTTTGTGCCGCAAGTGGTGTACGAAGAACTCGATTCTTGGGCATCGAGTCGGAGTGAATCGCTCGAAGCTCGAATTGCACGAGAATTTCGACGTTTCATGCTCGAAAGCGATTGGAAACTGATGCGATCGCTCATTTCTACTGAAATCGCTCGACCGTTTAGCCGACGCGCCCGACTCGCGATCGACGTTCGTAATTGCGCTGAAGATTTGGCTCGATCGAGCATTGGGCGATTGGTCGTAGTGGTGTCGAACGATCGCGCTCTAGTTCAACAAGTCCAAGCCCTGCATCTAGAAAATCTCACGGGAATTCCAGTGAGTACGCTGCTGACTTGGAGCCGCACCAAAAGACAACCCCCGATCGTGCTGCAACATTTACGATCGATGCAGTCTCATTCTTTACAATTGCTTGGTGGGGGGCGTTCTCGCAGTCAAATTTCGACGATCGAATCTCCGAAGTCGCTCCCCGCTCCGATGTATCCGAAATCATGGCGCGATCTGTTGATTCCGGTTCTGATCATTCTCGGTGGGCTGGCTTTGGGTTGGCAGATGGCACAATCGATGCTGACTTTGAATCCGCAGCAAACACACGATCAGCAATAGCTTGGAAACCTCCGATCGCGCTTTCCCGTCGTCGTTAGTATAGAAAAAACTGTCGGTTCCCTTATGCGTTCTCACCTGCCCCTAAAGCTGATTTCCTCGATCGCCCTAATTGGTGCTTTGTCCCTGATGAGTGGCATTCCGCTCTTACAAGCCTCTGCCGCTCCAACACGAACATCAGGGGAACTGCTCGACTATGCCTATCCCAAATCTTTGTCCTGGCGAGTTCGGCGCGATTTAGCTCGGCGGATCAACATCCCCGCTAACAATCTGCGCGTCACTGAAGCCCAGCGCCAAACTTGGAAGGATGGCTGTCTAGAACTGGCCGCATCCGATGAGATGTGTACTCAGCAGTTAGTAGAAGGTTGGCGAATTGTCGTGGCGCATGGACGGCAAAATTGGGTGTATCACACCGATGCTCAGGGTCGATCGCTGCGACTCGAATCTGCAGATCGCGCTGTAACTTTGCCGCGAAACGTCGTGTTTCGATCGCAGTCCTCCGGAGGGTTCGCAGGACAAAATTATGAAACTGTTCTCTTCACCGATGGCAGGGTGCAGCAGAAAATTTCCTTTATGGGTGGAAAGGATGCCCCGGTTCGTTCTTGGCGCGTTTCTTCTGACAAAGTGCAGCAGTTTCGGGAAATTCTCGATCACGAACAGTTTCAGACTTTCGACCAAAAGAACTATCCTGCAACTCCAGGAGCCGCCGACTTCTTTATGGTGAGGCTCACGAGTCCGACCGGAAGCGTTGAGTATGCAGATATCGAACAAGAAAAATTACCCCGATCGCTCAAAACAATTATTCAAGCCTGGAACTCACTGCGGTAGATTCACGCACTGATTTTCTGTTAGCTGCTCGGATACCACGGGTACGTTTTATAAAGACTTTACACGGTATCCGAGGAATTGCATGAGGCGGGAATCAAAGCCCAAGCTCAAACTGTTGATCGTGGACGATGAGCCAGACAATCTCGACTTGCTTTACCGTACCTTCCGGCGAGACTTCGACGTGATTCGGGCGGAAAGCGCGATCGAGGCGCTCAAAGTTCTAGACGAACAGGGCGAAGTGGCAATTATTATTTCAGATCAGCGAATGCCCGAAATGCTGGGAACCGAATTTCTCAGCCGCACTGCCGATCTCTTTCCTGACACGATCCGGATTGTCTTAACCGGATACACGGATGTCGAAGATCTCGTCGATGCGATCAATTCGGGCAAAGTATTCAAGTACATTACGAAGCCTTGGAAACCGCAACAGTTTCAGGTGGTCGTTGAGCAAGCCGCGGAAACTTATGGCGTTCTGAAACAGCGAACCGCAGATCTTCGACGCGCCTTGCGACGGGAATCTTCGTTCAACGCGATTACGACTGCCATCCGCGAATCGCTCGACTATCAAAATATGCTGCACACGATCGTTTCCACGATCGGCTTAACGTTTGAAGCGAGTTGCTGTATGTTGCATCCAGTTGAGAGCGATCGCATCCGATCTCACTCTGCGATGTACTGTGCAGAAGATGCCCCGATCGGAGATTGTGAAAGCGATCGCGATTCGGAACTGGTGCAGAGTGTGTTGCTCGATCGGTCGACTCGGCTGAAAAAAGAGAATCCGCCGCACCTGGTGTTACCGCTGACTTATCAGCAGGAACTGTTGGCGATTTTATCATTGCATCGCACGATCGATAAACCGATTTGGTCGGCAGAAGATACCGAGTTGATCAGTGTCGTCGCAGAACAAGCGGCTTTGGCGATTTCTCAAGCGAGGCTCTACCGTCGCACTCAACAGCAAGCCGAACAAATTCGAGCAGAGTTAGCGGTAGCGCGCCAGATTCAAACGAACTTACTCCGGCAAACGCTACCCAGCCTAGAAAATCTCAAAGTTCAGGCGTGTTGCCATCCTGCGCGTGAGGTCGGTGGTGATTTCTTTGAGGTCTACCATCATCCGCAGGGAGATTTGTGGTTAGCGGTTGGAGATGTTTCTGGAAAGGGCGTTCCGGCGGCGCTGTTTATGACGAGTGCAATTTCGGTGTTGCGGCGCGAACTTTCTCAGGAAATGCCGCCCGAACCGGATCAGGTGATGCGGAACCTGAACAGTATTCTTTCTGAGGATCTGATGGGAACCAACTGTTTTATCACAATGGTTTTAGCGCGATATACGCCCGCAACCAATCAGCTTGTTTACGCCAATGCGGGGCATATTTATCCGCTAGTGTGGTCAAAACAAACGATCGCAGCAAACGACGAACCGACTTATCTCAAAGTGCGTGGCGTACCGCTCGGAATTTTGCCAGACTGGAAAGCGATCGCTGGAAATCTCACCCTAAACGGCGGCGAGATCTTCCTGCTGACCAGTGATGGCATTACCGAAGCGACCGTTCGCGAGGGCGGATTAAGTAAATCGATCGATTCGGCAGGTGCAATGCTCCGACAAACCGGACTTTGGAAACTACTCCGGCAAGCGGGGGAGTGCTTGGATCTCAAACAGCTTCTGGCTCAAATTCAAGCCCATAACGCGATTCAAGAAGATGACCAGACGATTCTCTCTCTGGAGGTTTTTTAACCCATGCGAAGTGAGCTTCATATCCCCAGCGATTTAAGGTTTTTAGGCATTGTTGAGAGGTGGCTATTAGATAGTCTGGAGATCGAGATTGGCGATCAGGTCGATTGGTCGCGTCAGTCGAGTCGATTGCGCCTTGCTTTGGTCGAGGCGTACTCAAATGTCGTGAGACACGCGCATCGCAATCAGCCGGATCTACCCGTGATTTTGCGGTTGGAGTTGAGAGGGCGCGATTTGGCGATCGAGATTTGGGATCACGGTCAAGGATTTGATCTTTCGACCTATCTTGCGCCATCACCCGAAGCCATGCAGGAACATGGATACGGCTGGCTGATTTTGAATCGATTAATGGATCGAGTGGAATATCAGCTACAGGTGAACGGTCGCAACTGCCTCAAGCTGCAAGCGAATCTGATGGCAAGGGTAGGTGATTCCTATTTCTCCTCTGAAAGCTGAAGGTCGATCGAGGGTTTTGGCGAAAAGAGCGATCGTAAGACTTGACGCACCGATCGACCTCCAGATTCCTGCACCCAAAGCAGCGGAATCAGCGCAACAAATCGCACGATCGTAGAGAGCGCAAACAGTCCCGGCAATCCGCCGTATTGAACCAACTGCGCCAAAAATCCTCCTGCGGTCGTGCCTAATGCACCGCTCACCCCTGCGATCGCGGCTGCAATTGCAAAGTAAGTCGATTGATTTTGAACGGGTGTAATTCCGAGTTGAATATTGTTATTGCATAAGTCGATCGCTGCCCAAGTTCCGCCCGCCAATATGTGCAGAAGCGGCAACCACACCCAAAGCGATAAGGTATCCGTTCCGGTTCCAAGCCAAAAAATGGGAGTCAGTGCGACCAAAACCCCAACCGTTAGCAGCAAAAATCGATTGCCAACTCGATCGGCAAGTTTTCCCCAAAAAATCAACATCAATAAATTTGCGGCAGAAGTGAGACTGCTATAAATCGTTACCCAACTGACATCTAGCCCTAAGTTATCTAGCAAATAGAGATTAAAGAACGGCGCACTGAGATTCACCGCAAACATCCAAACGCTGAAGTAAATCAAGAATCGAACGAAGTTTGCATCTTGAAGCACCGCAACGATCGGCATTGTCTCCGTCGCAGGCAAAGCTTGCTGCTGCTCTTGTGGATTCACATCCGACATAAACCACTGAAACCCAAGGCTCACGATCCCCGCCACAATTCCAATCAGCAAAACAATGCCATACCCCTCGATCGAGCCGCCTCCATAGCGCGACACCACAAGCCCCGCCAGCGGTACACTGATCAAGCAAGTTAAATTCGCGGCACTATTGCGAATGCTGAAATACCGTCCGCGTAACCGTCTTGGCACTAATGCCGCTAGCCACGACAACCAAGATGCACCGCCCAACGCTCCTAAAACATGAGTGAAAAAGACGATCGCAAGCGTCCAGATCACCATCGTATGGTCGGTAATTTTTCCCCAACTAAAGGCAGCGATGCCCGCAAGGAGAAGTAGCCAGATTAACCGGGATGGCGTGTAGATTGCAAGGCAGTAATTGTGTCGGCTACGAGCGCGATCGCCCAAAATCGCCCCGATCGGCTGAATCAAATTTGCCATCATCGGAATCGACGCCGAGAGTCCAATCTCAACTGGACTTGCATGAAGTTCGACGAGAAAATTGCTCAACAAAACGCCGCCCGCAATATTCGAGAAGACGGTTGCAAAAATCGCATCAAGCGTGGAGGCGTGGAGACTCGATCGAATTTCGGATTTGGAAAATCTTGATTCAGGTGGAGCCGATAAGGAAAAAACAGGCTCACTGCCCGTTATTGGCTCTGGGGACTCGATAATTTGTGAAGGCGTAATTGGCGCTAAATCCACTGCTGACCTCGTACAATCCATACCTGCGTCGGGGTATCACAAAAGTCTATTTCGACTATCATGTCACCTAATGTTCAACCGATCGCGGCACAATAATCAGCAGCGATCGCATCGAATCTTTGTTTAATATTTGTTACATCGCGCCCAAAAGTACTCTGTCTCTGGAATCACATTTATGACGAATTCTGTAGATTTAGCCTTCACTTCGGCGCTCGATCAAGCGCGTTTGATTCGCACTAAGGAAGTTTCCCCGGTCGAACTGACGCAGCTTTATCTCGATCGCATTGAGCGGCTGAATCCGCAGTTAGGCAGCTTCTTTACCGTGATGACAGAACGCGCGATCGCGGATGCAAAATTGAAAACTGAACGCCTTTCAGAATCAGAGTTGCCGCCTTTTTTTGGAGTGCCGATCGCGATTAAAGATCTCAATCCGGTCGAAGGCGTGCCTTGCTCGTATGGACTGAAAGCAGCACGCGATCGCATCGCCACGCATGACGATCACATTGTCGCGAAGCTTAAACAAGCAGGATTCATCATTCTCGGCAAAACTGCGACCTCTCAACTCGCTTCATTTCCCTACACAGAGCCGCCCGGATTTCCGCCCGCCCGCAACCCTTGGAATTTGGAGTACACGCCGGGCGGATCGAGCGGCGGATCATCTGCGGCAGTCGCAGCGGGACTTTGTGCGATCGCGCAAGGCGGTGATGGCGGGGGATCGGTTCGAGGCCCAGCCGCGTGTTGTGGATTGGTGGGACTGAAACCTTCGCGCGGTCGAATTTCGATGGCTCCGAACGGGGAGGCGTTATCAGGGTTCGCGGTGAATGGTGTACTGTCTCACACGGTCGCGGACGCAGCGGCATTCTTGGATGTGACCGCAGGCTATGTTACGGGCGATCCGTACTGGCTTCCTGATCCAGAAACTTCTTTTCTAGAGGCTGCGAAACGATCGTTAGAGCCGTTACGAATTGGGTTGGTGACTGGAATTGATCCGATCGGCAAAGCTGATCCGATTTGCGCCGAAGCGGTGGAAAAAATCGCGCATCTGCTCGAATCGATGGGACATGCGATCGAGCCAATCACTCCGAATTTTGGCGCAATGGTTGAGCCGTTTACGGTGCTTTGGCGTGCCCAAACGGAGGTAGGAGTTCCGCCGTTTCTGCTTGAAAAAGTGAATCGCTGGCTGTGGTGGCGGGCAAAGTTCACTTCTGCAACGCGATATGTCAAGGCAAAGCAGCAACTGCAAACCTTCGCGCGGCAAGTCGTAGGACTGTTTGATCGCTTTGATGTGCTGTTGACTCCCACCTATTTACATCCAACGATCCGAGTCGGGGAATGGGCGAAACTCAGCCCTGTAAGTACGATCGGGCAAATCATTCAGTGGATTGCACCTTGTCCAGCGTTCAATGTCACAGGGCAACCAGGGATTAGTATTCCGGCCGGATTTGATCCCAATGGCTTGCCGATCGGGGTTCAGGTTGTGGGGCGACCCGCAGACGAAGCGACGATTTTAGCCTTAGCAGCGCAGATCGAACAGGTGCAACCTTGGGCAGAGATGCGACCGTCGATCGCGGATTTCTAGCGCTGCAAACTTCGAGGATCGAGCGCATCCCGTAACCCATCTCCGAGCAAATTAAACGCCAGCACCGTCAACACAATCAAAATTGCCGGAGGCCAGACCAACCAGGGTTGCAGCACCAAAATTGATGCGTTCGTCGCCAGCGACAGCATATTTCCCCAAGATGGATCAGGCTGCTGAATTCCCAGCCCGATCAAGCTCAAAACCGATTCTGCAATGATGAAACTCGGTACTTGCAGCGTTGCCGAAATGATCACATACGTCGCGGTTTGCGGTAGAACGTGCCGAATGATAATGTATAGCGGCTTTCCGCCCATTGCCCGCGATGCCTGCACAAACTCGCGCTCTTTGATCGAAAGCACCTGCCCCCGAATCACCCGCGCCAGTCCCGCCCAGCTAATAAACGACGTGATGAAAATAATCAGCAAAAACCGTTGAGCGCTCGACAATCCAGGCGGCAATACCGCAGCCAGCGCCACCAGTAGGTAAATGCTAGGAATCGTCATCAATACTTCCACGATTCGCATCAAAACGGCATCGACCCAACCGCCGATATAGCCAGAAATGCCGCCGATCAACATCCCGATCGGGAAAGACAATGCAATCCCCACCAATCCAATACTGAGACTGATTCGACCGCCATACACCAAGCGGCTAAACAGATCCCGCGCTTGCTCATCGGTTCCGAGCAGATTGAATTTTCCTTCGCCCGTCGTTCCAAATAAATGCAGATTGCCAGGAATGCCGGGAAACAGTTCGATTTCTTCAAACTTAGGATCGCTGAACGAGAACTGTGTGGGTAAAGGCAAGCGGATTTGTAAAAAACGGTAAGGTTCGCCCTGTGCAAATAGTCTCAATGGCGAAGGTTTCGATCGATCTACCCGCAATTCTCGATCGCCTGTCTCCACATCGACCGGGCCTTGAGTCGTCGGATAGACATGAGGGCCAATAAAGCTGTTATTTTGGTCTGTCCAATAGATTTGAGTCGGTGGCAAGAGTGCGCCATCCGTTTGAGGTTTGCAAGAACCGCTCGTGATCGAAATCGTGTCACACGGGCTATACGGTGCTACAAATTCGGCAGCGATCACCGATAGGTAAAACACCAACAGCAACAGCCCTCCAAACTTGGCTAACGGATTTCTTTTGAGTTTCAGCCACCAGTCCATAGGTCAGAGAAGATAAAAGGTTAATGCGAATCGTTAACGACCACCGTCACTTTGGGTTCATCGTCGGGATCAACCGAGAGAATGGGTTCTAGGATACTATTTTCCACAGTTTCCGAGAAGATCGATCCTCGCTGCGGCGGCAGATCAGGATTGAGCAGAATTTCGACGATCGTTTTAACCACGCTGGTTAGCGGAATCGCCAAAATCACGCCCAATAATCCCGCTACTCTAGCACCCACGAGAAGCGACGTGAGAATAATTACCGGACTAAATCCAGTGAGTTCGCCCAAAATCCGGGGCGCGATCGCATTGTCTTTCACTTGCTGAATCGCCACCGCAACGCCCAAAGTCTCGATCGCTAACCACCAATCGATAAACGCCACAACGATACAAACGGTTGCAATTCCTAAAGATGCGCCGATGAATGGAATCACCTCCATCGCGCCAATAAACACCGCAAACACGAGAAAGAACGGTACTCTAATCCACCAAAACGCGATCGACAGCATCACCGCCATAAATAGCCCTAACAGCAATTGCCCGGATGCAAACCGCTGCAAACTATCACGCATCGAACTCGTTAAACTCTCGCGAATCGGCTGCGAAAAAATTCCCGTAATGCCGTTCCAAATCTTCGCCCCGTCCAGCACTAAGTAAAATGAGATTACCAAGATCAAAATAAAATCCAGCACCCAGTTAAAGGTTCCAAGCACTAAGCCGATTCCGGTTGAAGCGATCGATTGTGCCTGACCTTGCAGTTGTGCGGATAACTGTTGCTCTAGAAACGACAAATCGAAGCCCAAACGCCGCGACTGGCTCCAGGCTTGAAATTCCGAAATTTGATCTTGTCCTGACGCGATCAGATTTGGGAGATTCGTCGCGAGCTGTTGCGCTTGTTGGAGAATCGGCGGCGCGATCGTCACTGCCACAACTCCCAAGATCACGCCTGCGAGTAAATAGACGATCGCGGCGGCGATTCCTCTAGACATTACTTTACTCAGACGTGAAACCGGATAGTTAAGCAAGAAAGCAATCAGGCTTGCTGTGACTAGAACGCTGATTAATTCACCAAAATAAGTCAGCGCGTTTAGCGTTAACCAACCGGAAACTAGAATCAACAACCAGGTGAGAAGAAATTGTTGAATCGGAGAGAAAAAACGATCCATGACAGCCAAAGCGCGATCGAGTACTTCTCAATTCTGCCGCTTGATCTCCTGAATGCGCTGTTCAGATGACGCTTTTCGACTGGAATCTAGACGCAATAATCGTCGCAAGGCTCATGTTCAACCACAAAAACATTTGAGTAAAGATTAGCAACGATTTGCTTTCCTTGCTGAGTCAGTGACAAATAGTAGAGCGCGTGTTTGATGTAGGGATAAACGCCATGCCAATAGAATTTCGGATAGTTTTTCCGCAGATCGCCAGGATGACGATATCCGAGCGCTTTGTTGACACCCGTTTCCTCGAATTCGTAGTATAGAGCGCTAATCTTTTTCAGGTAGCGGGGATCGCTCAACTGCCCGATCAAATCCGAGGCGCGAATCAAGCCCGGATAATTCATCGTGTCTTGGTGGTCTTCGGCAGCAGGAACTGGGAAGCGAGTTAGTTCGATATTGCGCTTGACGATTTCAGCATCGATGAGTTTGTGTCCGCCGAATCGCTCATCGACAAATAATTTGGCTCGATCGACGTGATAGGGAGTCATGGCAGCATCCGAAGATCCGGGCTGGACTGAAACCATCGCGCCATCGCGTCCGGTCGCATAGAGATTGTTTTTATCTTGCCGACAGACTCCCCGAACGTAGCCAATATCGTGGCAAACCAGCGAAATCACGAAATGCAGCCAGTCTTCACACGAAACGCCCCCGTCGCGAATATGTCGTCCGCGTAAGATCTCTTGACCCACGAGCGTAACCAAGATTGAATGCTCAACGTTGTGGTAGAGCGCGTCGCTATTGGCGATATTTTCCATTGCCATCGACCCTACCCAGCCGATGATGTCCTCATAATCGGACTTCCAGCCGCCATAGGTGCGATGGTAGCCTTCCTTTAATTTCTGAACAAAATCATCGATTAAGAGTTCTGTGGCGTTAAACATTTGGGGCGTATGGCTAGATAACGCTTCTAGTTTTCCCGCCCCAACTTCATAAATTGAATGCTGCGCTTGATTTGGTCTTTACTTTTTCAAGACTTCAGCGACACAGCCTTCGACCATTTCTTTAAATCCTGCGGGCGCGGGTTTTCCTTCTCCCAAGTCAGTCCCAATCGTGGTAAATTCCTCAAAAGAATAGGTCTTTTCGATTTCCCGAATGTTGCAGGTGCAGATCTGTTCCATCACTTCGGTCGGAACCTTTTTGGAATCGCCTTGAGCAACACAGGTTTTGGTGAAAATATCGACGGCTTCAGCTGGATAGGGAGTTGTATTTTCAGCGATCGCTTTGTGTGCGGGGACGAATGCAAGACTGCTCACAAGGGTGAAAAAACCGAGGGAAGCTGAGAGAACGTTTGTTGAAACGCGCATAGACCTTGAACCGGGTAAGTTGTCGTCATCATCGTATCTTTCACCCTTTGGAAAAGTCATCTGCTGGTGCGACAGTTTCATCAAACCTTGAGGTTTGACTTTGGTGTTGGGTAATTTCCACTAGAATCGATTCGGCAATAGGGCTATCTGCTGGCGATTGATATGACAAGATGAAGATAGTGTTTACCAGATCTTGCGGATGTCTTTGACTGAGTTTGATTCGACGTTGCAGCGGTTGGGGCAAGTTCGTTTTGCCTTGTTGCGTTTGCATAAAGCGCTTCTCGATGGGGAGCGGGTGAGGTATGAGCAGAAGCATGGACGAATTCGATCTAATACTGAGTTTTTCCAGTTGGTGCTAGAGAATCAGTGGTTTGCGTGGTTGCGTCCGATTTCACAGTTTATTGTGCAGATTGATGAAGCTTTGAGCGCGAAGGAGCCGATTACGATGGATCAAGCGAGTGAGCTTTTAACTCAGGCCCGCCAGTTGATGCACCCGTCAGAAACGGGATCAGCGCTAGAGCAGAACTATTATCAGGCGATTCAGCGTGATCCAGATATTGCGTTCATTCATGCAGAATTGGCAAGTATGCTGTCAGCAAGTTGATTCTACTTTTGTCTAAGAGATTGCTTGCACCGATCTGTATAAAGTAGAGGTTGCTATTTATACGATCGTGATGGCAAAGATTAGTCGCCGCCAGTATTTGGACTTGTCTCTTCTCGCAGCGGGTTTGATGCCTTGGCTGGGTTGCAGCGCGGCGCGATCGTCGGAGCAAAAAGCCAAGGTGATTATGACCAGTGTGGGGATTTCGGGTTTGGCAGCCGCGCGGCGACTGAAATCATTGGGGCTGAAGTGTTGGTTTTGGAAAGGCACAATCGCATTAGTGGACGAATTGATGACAGTTCTACGATCGATGTATGGTAACAAGATTCCAAATCCAGTTGCAGCCATGATGACACGTTGGAACTCTGATCCACTCGCACATGGATCGTATTCTTATCTTGCGATTGGTTCTAGCTTGGTGGATCATCAAACTTTAGCAGAACCGATTGACGATCGCATCTTTTTTGCGGGTGAGGCGACTTCAGATCAGCATCCTGCAACGGTTCATGGTGCATTTCTTTCGGGTGAACGGGAAGCAAACCGGATTGCAGCACGATGACCATTTTGCACGATCGCTTAAAGCAAATTTGGGGTTATTCAGAGTTTCGTCCGCCTCAAGGTGAAATTGTTCAAGCAATCTTAGATCGACGGGATGCGCTGATTGTTTTACCAACAGGTGGCGGCAAATCGCTATGTTTCCAGCTTCCGGCAGTGATGCGATCGGGATTAACGATCGTGGTTTCTCCGCTGGTTGCATTGATGGAAAACCAAGTTCAAGAACTACAGCAGCGAAGGGTTCCGGCAGCGATGCTACATAGTGAACTTTCTGCATCACACCGAAAACAGATACTAAGTTCGATCGCGAACTATCGCTTACTTTATCTTTCGCCTGAAACACTGTTAAGTGCATCAGTTTGGCAGCGATTGTTAGATCCAAAGCTAAAGATTAATTCGCTAATTATTGATGAGGCTCATTGTCTAACGCAATGGGGCGAAACCTTCCGACCTGTTTACTACCGATTGGGAGCAGTCCGATCGACATTATCAAACAATCGCGAACGAATTGCGATCGCTGCATTCACCGCAACTGCAAACCCACTCACCCAAGAAACAATCCAACGCATTCTACAGCTTGAAACACCACAATCCTTTCGGCTGAGTCCTTATCGATCAAATTTAACGTTGCAGGTTCAATCTGTCTCAACTCCGAGACAGCGTAGACAAAAGCTATTAGAAGTAATTCGATCTCAGTTTGGTTCAGGCTTAGTGTATGTGCGATCGCGTCGAGAAGGTGAAGAACTTGCAGAATGGTTAACTCAGCAAGGCTATCGAACTGCGGCTTATCATGCAGGTTTGAAATCGATTGATAGGCGGCAAATCGAGCAACACTGGATCAACGATCGATTACAGTTTGTAGTTGCGACTTGTGCGTTTGGCATGGGAGTAAATAAAGCTGCAACTCGCTGGGTCGTCCATTATCACGCTCCGTTTTTGATGAGTGAATATGTGCAGGAAATTGGACGCGCTGGGCGAGATGGAAAAAATGCGATCGCGGTTCTCCTAAAAAGTAGCTGGCTTGACTCAGAAGACCGTCAACGCTGGCGGTTCTTTGAAACTCAAGAACACAATCAAACCACTAAAGCACAGAAATTGATTCAGAAATTACCGCAGCAAGGCAACATTGATACGGTTTCAAGAGAGTTTAAAGGAGCCTCGATCGCGCTTTCTCTACTGCATAATGCGAAGCAACTGATCTGGACTGATCCCTTTCACTATGAGATTCAATCTAAACAAAAGCTACCCCCTTCATTGCTTAATTCCACGCAATCGATGAGAACCTACCTCAACACTAAAGACTGTCGATGGAGGTTTGTTTTACGATCGTTTGGGTTTGACCAAGAAGCAGCTAATTTTGCTTGTGGTCACTGTGATAACTGTGCTAGAAGGTTTAAAGGAATTTGAATGATGAACTCTGCACCTTGATTGACGATCGAGCGACACTCTAATGAACCTTGATGTTGCTCAACAATGATTTTGTAGCTAATGGCTAACCCTAGTCCAGTCCCTGAACCAATCGGTTTAGTGGTAAAGAAGGGATCAAAGATCTTTTGCAGCGTTGTTTGGTCGATGCCCATGCCGTTATCGCTAATCGTAATTTTGATGTGCGTCCGATCGACAACTTGAGTACAAATCAAAATCAACGGCGTAGATCGTCCCAGCTTCTCAACGGCTTCTTCCACTGAATCGATCGCATTACTGAGAAGATTCATAAAGACTTGATTCAGTTGTCCAGCATAGCATTTGACTAAAGGTGAAGTACCGTACTGCCGCACAATCTCGATCGCAGGACGACGTTTGATCGCCTTCGTGCGATGGTCCAAAATCATCAACGTGCTATCAATTCCATCATGAATATCAGCGAGTTTGATTTCGGCTTCGTCTAGGCGAGAAAAGTTTCGCAAAGACACCACAATCTCTCGAATGCGTTCGGCTCCAGTCTGCATGGATTGAAGCAATTTGAACAGATCCGCTACGAGAAAATTAAGGTCGATCTCTTCGATGGCTTGAACAATTTCAGCAGGTGGAGTGGGATAGTGCGATTGATAAAGTCGAATGAGTTCAACCAAATCCTTTGCATAGGCTTCAGCAGGCGTAAGATTGCCATAGATAAAACCAACGGGATTATTGATTTCGTGCGCGACTCCTGCAACCATTTGTCCCAACGAGGACATCTTCTCGCTTTGAATCAGTTGGAGCTGAGCTTGCTGTAATTGATTCAACGTAGCTTCTAACTCTGATGTGCGTCGAATGCGATCGCTAACGTCTTGCTGCACACCCACAAAGCTTGTAATCCTGCCATTCGGATCAACAATCGGCGCAACGGTTAATTCAACCCAAACCTGAGTTCCATTCTTGTGATAGTTTCGGAGGATGATCGTGCAGCTTTCTCCTGCTCTCAGCGCAGTTCGCAGTTGCTCTAAGCTAGGTTGATTGCGATCGCTGCCTTGTAGAAAGCGAAAGTTTTGTCCAATGACTTCTGAAGCAGCGTAACCCGTTTGCTGCTCGAATGCAGAATTCACATACACGGCTGGACAGTCTGGCTGTTGAGCATCTGCAATCACAATTCCAACGGGGCAGGCTGCAATCGCTTGACGGGCTTGTTCAAGTTCTGCCCATAGCCGCTGGCGTTCGAGTATTTCCTGGTCGCGGGCTTGAAGCGTTAGTTCGAGTTGTGCAATGGTTCGCTCTAGCTCAACAGTTCGATCGATCACTCGCTCTTCAAGTTCAGCATTCGCGATCGCAAGTGAGGCTTCTAGCTGTTTGCGAGCCGTGATATTGCGAATTCGCCAGCGCAAACTTATCTTTTGCTGTCCTTCATCATATTGGGCTGAGATTGCGATCGACGCTGGGAAAGCTTCTTGATCGCGCGGCTGTAGATCGAGTTCCCATTCCTGAATCTCGGTGCTAGGATTCGCGTGATTTAACTGAGCGCGAAATGCCGATCGCGATGAGGAAGCAATATAAAGGCTCAAAGGTTTACCAATTAGTGATCCGGTGCTGACATTGAAAAATCGGTACGCAGTTTGATTTGCGAGTTCAATTCTTCCGAGCGAGTCGGTGATCAAGTAGGCATCGGGAGCGAAGTCAAACCAGTCTTGGTACTGGCGGCGTTCTCTAAGGATTTGTTCTTCAGAATCAACTAGGCGACGATCGCGGCTGTGTAGTTCTTCGATCGCAACATTGAGTTCTTCATAAGAATAGCTAAGTTCTTCGATCGTCTGGCGGAGAAGCTCTGGAGTAGGCTCGTTGTTCTGTTTGAGCAGATGCTCTAATCGGCGTTGTGCGGACTGAATTTCTTGTTCTAATTGAGAAGAAAAGTTCATGGCAGAGATTTCTCGTTCAGCGCTCATACAGTTCAGAGAATTCTTATGATCAAGCTGGTATCAGTATTTAGTTTTCCCTCTCTTGTGGCGAAATACGATGTGGTTTTTTCTGTTGGCTAAAAAAGAAGTGGGAGATTTGGGCAAAATCTCCCACTCTCCGTGATCGGTCTCTTTGGGGAATCTACTCTTTGGATCAAGCAGGACTGGTTTCGAGTGTTTGACGGGTGGCGCGTTTGCTGCGTTTGCGATCGCTGAGTCTGACTCCACCTGCAAGATGATAGTACTGGCTATCTTTGCCATATTTCAGCGCCACTGCCATCAACATTTGTTCTGACTGTTTTGCCAAATCTTTGTCAGTGTCTGCGAGGGTGATTTTGGCAGCTTCTAAGCTAGAGAGCAGTTTGTTGTAGTTGTCTAATTGTTGGTTTGCAACTTCAACAGCATCGGCAAAGTTTTGGATCGTAATGCCGTAACCCAGATCAGAGAAGGCGTTGATGTCACTAGATTGCAAGCCAGACAGGCGTTTTTGTGCAATTTCGAGGGCACGGGATGGACTTTTGGTTTTCATCGTAGATAATTTGGTCAGTATGGGTCATAGATAGAATTATGGTTTTAAGCATTGCTGAATCAGTTGGGAAGAAAGGGAGCATCGCAAATGTGCAAGTTTGAATGAGATCGCCTAGAGTAAAGTGATTCTGAAGTGGAACGATATACGCGCCTGAGTCCGATGTTGGTGCACTGCTGCTTGCGTCTAAGCGCGACCGTAATCGTATCCGCAAGCCGAAACTGACCTTGCCGCTTTGACTGGCATCCAAGTCGGACACAACCCCTTCCATCGCTTGGTGCAGGAAACGACGCTTGCGGATACCGAGGTGCAGGAGGAGGTTAAGGAAATTAGCTTAGATGACGGCAAAGTTCGGGTG